>Ga0207416_1000009_pt1 | contig 422939 bp, 392 predicted proteins | sample PaiPotPPM11metaG_FD_184107 | JGI IMG/M metagenome (GOLD analysis project Ga0207416, IMG submission 184107) | Iron sulfur acid spring bacterial and archeal communities from Banff, Canada, to study Microbial Dark Matter (Phase II) - Paint Pots PPM... ... | reverse complement strand
ATCATCCGAGGCTAGCCCTAAAGCTATTTCGGAGAGAACGAGCTATCACGGAATTTGATTAGCCTTTCACCCCTACCCTCAGCTCATCGGAGCTTTTTTCAACAAACACCCGTTCGGCCCTCCAGTGGGTGTTACCCCACTTTCAGCCTGGCCAAGGGTAGATCATCCCGCTTCGCGTCTATTCCTGCCAACTTATGTTCGCCCTATTCGGACTCGCTTTCGCTACGGCTCGCTTTCGCTTAACCTTGCTGACAAGAATAACTAGCCGGCTCATTATGCAATAGGCACGCGGTCAGACTTTCCGTCTTGCGACGGCATAGTCCTCCCACCGTTTGTAGGCACACGGTTTCAGGTACTATTTCACTCCGCTCACAGCGGTTCTTTTCGCCTTTCCCTCACGGTACTGGTTCACTATCGGTCAGAAGCTAGTATTTAGCCTTACGGAATGGTCTCCGTAGCTTCCCGCAAAGTTTCTCGTGCTCCGCGGTACTCAGGTATCGGCTTCGAGTCTGGTTCGTTTTCACCTACGTGGCTATCACACTCTATGGCCCCTCTTTCCAGAGGGCTTCGGTTAACGACCAGATTGGTAACTCTACTGTTGCCGACCCTACAACCCCTGTAGAACCCGAAGGTCTTACAGGTTTAGGCTGTTCCGATTTCGCTCGCCACTACTCTCGGAATCGAGGTTTCTTTCTTTTCCTCCTGGTACTGAGATGGTTCACTTCCCAGGGTTCGCTCGTGCGTGACTATGGATTCATCACGCCGTACGGGGGTTTTACCCCCGTGGGTTTCCCCATTCGGAAATCCCCGGATCAAAGCCTGCTTGCGGCTCCCCGAGGCTTATCGCAGCTTGCCACGTCCTTCATCGCCTGCTTCTGCCAAGGCATCCACCATGCGCCCTTAGTAGCTTGACCACAAAATTTACTCAGCACACTCAGGAAAGCTCTTAGCTATTAGCTTTTGGCTCTTAGCTAAAAACAAATCCCGAACACGCCGCTTAAATTCTATGGGCCTTTAAATCCTGCTCCTCGCATGCAACATAGGCTTTCCTTCGTGAACCTTCGTGTCCTTCGTGGTAAAGCTTTCGCTTTCTCCCGAAGAGCACTCCGGAGTACAAAGAAAACCGCGCCGCATACACCAGCAGGGTTTCTTTCAGGCACTCATAAAAATTTACAACGCCTTGTAATTTGCCCAATCTATTCAGTTGTCAAATATCGTCCTCGTGAAGAAGCTGCTGGCTCTTAGCTTCTAGCTATCAGCTAAAAACCAAGTCAACAACCTCTCACTCACCCCGCCTCAGCGGGTATGGGTCTTACTAACTCCAGAGTGTGCAAACTCCAGAATTCCTCCAACCCAATGTTCGGCGCCAATCACATTGACGCCCAACATTACGTTGGCACTACTTCTCATTTGGATCTTGGTGGAAAAGCAGTCGTGCAACAAACATCGCTACCAAAACCGCGATGATGGCGAATCCCACCTTCAACAGTGGTCCCAAACCCTCCATCCATTCCATCCGCGTCTCCACTGAGAATCTTGGTGGAGCTGACCGGGATCGAACCGGTGGCCTCCTGGTTGCAAACCAGGCGCTCTCCCAGCTGAGCTACAGCCCCATTCTTGCTATCAGCTTTCAGCGGTCAGCTATCAGAAAAACTGAAAGCTGAGAGCTGATGGCTGACAGCTGATTCTGGTGGGCCTGGGTAGACTTGAACTACCGACCTCACCCTTATCAGGGGTGCGCTCTAGCCACCTGAGCTACAGGCCCGGTGTCCCGTAGCCTAACATCATCGCATCGCACTGTCATCCTGAGCAGGTCTTCGCGTAGGATCCCTATTCCCGGCAGTGCAGCCGAGGTAGGGATGCTTCGACTTCGTAACACCTCGCTTCGCGATGCGTTACTGCGCTCAGCATGACATGCAGAATTTTTTCGAGGACAAGGTTGAACGCGCGCTCCAGCTAAGCCGGAGCTGACCATCATGCGAACGAAGACGAGAAAGAGAGGTCCGAAACGAGACTCCCTCGCCAAATCCTCAGGTTAGTGGTGGACTCGGCTTGGGGTACATGGCAACATCCCACGCGTGTTTAAACTCCATTGTTTCGCAGATCGAAGTCTTTTCAGAAATCAAGATGTGAAACGGAGTCGCGTGAGTGCCATGACGTTCTCTCTTAGAAAGGAGGTGATCCAGCCGCAGGTTCTCCTACGGCTACCTTGTTACGACTTCACCCCAATCATGAGCTGTACCTTGGAAGGCTGCCTCCTTGCGGTTAGCACACCTGCTTCTAGTACGGCCCACTTTCGTGATGTGACGGGCGGTGTGTACAAGGCCCGGGAACGTATTCACCGCGGCGTTCTGATCCGCGATTACTAGCGATTCCAGCTTCATGGAGTCGAGTTGCAGACTCCAATCCGAACTGAGGCCGGCTTTTTCCGATTAGCTCCCCCTCACGGGTTTGCGACGGTTTGTACCGACCATTGTAGCACGTGTGTAGCCCTGGACATAAAGGCCATGAGGACTTGACGTCATCCCCACCTTCCTCCTCGTTATCCGAGGCAGTTTCACTAGAGTGCCCGGCTTGACCCGATGGCAACTAGGGATAAGGGTTGCGCTCGTTGCGGGACTTAACCCAACATCTCACGACACGAGCTGACGACAGCCATGCAGCACCTCCGCAGCAGCCTTTTAAGGGGAAGGGATATTTCTACCCCGGTCCACTGCGCTTCGAGCCCAGGTAAGGTTCTTCGCGTTGCGTCGAATTGAACCACATGCTCCACCGCTTGTGCGGGCCCCCGTCAATTCCTTTGAGTTTCAGCCTTGCGACCGTACTCCCCAGGCGGATTGCTTATCGCGTTAGCTGCGGCACAGCAGGATTGGGTACCTGCTACACCAAGCAATCATCGTTTAGGGCTAGGACTACCAGGGTATCTAATCCTGTTTGCTCCCCTAGCTTTCGCGCCTCAGCGTCAGTTATGGTCCAGTGCGCCGCTTTCGCCACAGGTGTTCCTCCCGATATCTACGCATTTCACCGCTACACCGGGAATTCCACGCACCTCTCCCATACTCCAGCACGACAGTTTCGCCTGCAGGCTCTGAGTTAAGCCCAGAGATTTCACAGGTGACTTGTCGCGCCGCCTACGCGCCCTTTACGCCCAATAATTCCGAACAACGCTTGCACCCTCTGTATTACCGCGGCTGCTGGCACAGAGTTAGCCGGTGCTTCTTCCACCAGTACCGTCATTATCGTCTTGGTCGAAAGGAGTTTACGTCCCAAGGGACTTCATCCTCCACGCGGCGTTGCTGCGTCAGGGTTTCCCCCATTGCGCAAAATTCCCCACTGCTGCCTCCCGTAGGAGTCTGGACCGTGTTTCAGTTCCAGTGTGGCCGTGCGCCCTCTCAGGCCGGCTACCGATCTTCGCTTTGGTGGGCCGTTACCCCGCCAACTGGCTAATCAGCCGCGACCCCCTCTTCCAGCGCATTGCTGCTTTGATCTTGCGATGTTATGCGGTATTAGCCTCGGTTTCCCGAGGTTATCCCCCACTCGAAGGTAGGTTAGTCACGTGTTACTCACCCGGTCGCCACTTTACTCATGGATTGCTCCACTTTCTCGTTCGACTTGCATGTGTTAGGCACGCCGCCAGCGTTGATTCTGAGCCAGGATCAAACTCTCGTTTGAAACCTGATGTCTGCCGACGGGTAGTTGGCAGACTGCCATCGCCGCACATCCAAGACAACTGGCAAAAGTCACCTTGGTTTCAACAGCGCGGGATGGCGCCACCATTCAGCCTCCGCTTCCTTCCGAAGAAAGAAGAGAAGTTCATGGTGGTCTATCTTGTGAGATCGTTTCGGACTTATGCCCGAATCCGCTCTCTCACGACTGGCACGTTCAACCTGGTTGTCAAAGACCGAATCACTTTCCGCCTGAGCGGCGCGAATTCAGTCCAGGCGAACCCGCACGAATGCGAATCCGACTGTCCTCGAAACCTTTTAAACATATCGTCCGCGCGAAACCCTGTCAACGCATGCATCCCACAGCATTTCCACGTGTTTTTCCACATGGGAAGCTGCTCAGGATGGGCGGCCGGGGAGCTAAACCGTCCACGTAGGGACGGACGCATTCGTCCGTCCGGTCGAAGCGAATCTCGACGGGACATCGGCTCAAAAGCACGCAACGATATTGCCTTCCGCTCTGGATTTGCAAAAGACGCCGGATATTCGGCGCACGCCGAAGCGGAAGACAGGAAATTGAGAAAAGATCCTAGTTGGAGGTCCTTGCTTTGAAGGTACCCTTCAGAAACCTACAAGATGTTTCCGAATCAAGTCCCGTGGCCGGGACGATTAAGGGCTTTTCACCCTCTTAAATCTTAGATGCCGGACGGACACGAGAGATTCAAACAAACTACGACCGGCTGCCACACTTCTGCTCTCGGTGGATTGTTTATAGCAGATGAATGAGAAAAATTGCAAGCATGAATTTGAAAATTGATTAAGTTTACCAATTTGGTCCATCCGCGAGGCGGAAAAAGGGCCAAGCGTGACATCCGTCACCGCATTCACCGCCAGTGACAACCGAAGATAACCGAAGCCTTGTCAGCGGCGCAGAACGGCCAAAAACGGTCTTCCAGAACTTGTCCGCCGCTTAGAGTTTCGCGTTCGACAATGACGAGAGTTATGCGCGGACGACAGCCGCGAAGCGGCGAAAGAATGCAGCCCACGGCGCAAGCCGTGGGTTAGCGGCCCAGGAAATAACGAAGCCCCGGAGGGGCGAAAGGAATGTCCCACACATCCGGCAATATCCTGCTCCACATGATTTTCTCCACGCAAGCCCGGCTCCCGTTGATCAAACCGCATTTCCGGGACGATCTGTTCGCCTACCTCGGCGGCATCATTCGCGAAATGCACGGGACGGCGCTGATTATCAACGGTACCGCCGACCACGTTCATGTGCTGATTCGCATTCGACCCGTTCATTCCGCCGCTGAAATCGCTCGCGTCGTAAAGGCCAATTCGACACGCTGGGTGCGGGAAAAATGGGATCCGAAATTTGCATGGCAAACCGGATATGGTGTGTTCAGTGTAAGCGAGTTAAACGTTGAGGCGGTCACAAAATATATTGCCGGGCAGGAAGAACATCATCAGAAGCATTCGTTCCAAGAAGAATTTGTAGCGTTCCTGAAGAAGAACAACGTGGCCTACGATGAGCGATACATCTGGGGTTAGTCTCTTTCGCCTCTCCGGGACTCGGTCCCTATTTCTGCGGGCTTACCCAGCGCTTACGCGCTGGGCTGACACTCTATCGCCGCTCCGCGGCTGGGACTCTGCCGCGTATCGGGTTCGTCATTTTACCGAAGAATTTCAGTTTGGCTTGGGAGCTTGGGCCGATTTTGGCTCTGGAGTGATCGGTTTCCACGGGTTGTGATTAGCGGGGGCTTTGGGGTTGACGCCGAAATCCCAGACGTAGAGGTTCATGCCTTGCTTGTCGCCTTCTTGCATCATTTCGACTAAGGCGTATTCTCCTGGAGCCAGGCTTTCGGTGGGAGTGAGTTTCAGCCAGCCTCCGCTAACGCGGGTGCTGGTGGTCTTGACCAAGTGCTGCTCCTGGCTGATTTTGCCGGTGACCTGGCGCTTCACGTCACCCACGATGCGCTTGCTGCCTTTGACTTCAGTGCGGACGATGCGAAAACGGTCGAACGACACATTGGGTTGCTGAGATTTTTGCGAAGCCGACGCCGTTGCGGTGGAATCTTTCGGCGGAACTGGCTGATCGGGCGCCGCGTCGACGTTAATGTAAAGCGAAGGGACATCGACGTGGGATTGCACCGGCGCGTGGGCGCCGTCGAGTTCGATGGTTTGCTTGAGGCTGGCTGCGGGATTGATGGCGCCGCGGAAAATGTTGGTTTTGGTGTTGCGGTTGAGGTCGCCGGCGGTCTGTTGAATTTCTAGAATTTGCGGTTCGCCCTGAAAACTGTCGAGCAGAAACACTCCTGAATCTTCAGGCAGGCGGAGGCCGGGGGCGACTTGCGGGAGTTGGGTTTCTTCGCGCTCGCGCTCGAGTTCGATTTCCTTGTCGAGTTGCGCGGCTTCGGGAACGGCCGCTCCAGCGGCGCGATCTTTTTCGTACTTCTCGGTTGCGGGCCAGTCGACCAGCGACTCGGGGAGTTCCTCCCATTCATTACGCTCGGCGCTCAGGTAGCGCACGCGGTTGCCTTTCACCTCATATTTTGTGACCAGCTGGTAGGAGCCGTCTTTGAGGATGAGGCGGCGGGCTAGATCCTGGGCAGGCGCGGGCAGGGTGAGCAGGAGTACGAGAGCAGAGACGAGCACAGAGGCCGGACGCGGGATGGCGAGTCTCGGGTACATGTTGTTCTAATTATCTCTCAGAGTAGCGCCGGCATCCTGCCCTCGCAGCTTCGGGCGAATCGCCCGCAGGACAGCAGCCGGGACGGCGGCTGCAAGAATAGGTACGAGAACTCAAGCAGATTCACCTGATCCACAGTGCGATGTTCATTGTAGTATGCTGTTGGTTTCGCGGTCAGCACTGGCTGCAAACAATGAAACGTATCTTCCTCTTATCAATTCTCTCTTCTTTTTTGTTGTGCATTGCGAGCGCGCTAGGCCAGGCTGGTCCCGCGCCGACCGCGTCCGCTGCGAATGGGCAGGCTGGACAGGCCGTTTCGTATGCGTCGGTGACGCAGTTGAATGGAATGCTGACGCAACTCGAGTCGAGCGCAAAGAGCACGCAGGACGATTTGTCGCATTTGCGGATCGAGCGCTGGAAGACCGACAACGGCTCGAAGAAACAGATTCTGTCCAACGTGGAATCGATCCAACGCAACCTGCAGGGCGCGCTGCCTGAGATCATCTCGCAATTGCGATCGCAACCCGAAAACGTACCCTCGACGTTCAAACTCTATCGCAATCTGGACGCCTTGTATGACGTGTTGGGAAATGTGGTGGAGGTGACAGGGGCGTTCGGATCGAAAGACGATTTTCAGTCGCTGTCGAATGATCTAAGCTCTTTTGAGGGTACGCGGAAACAGTTGGCGGAGCGGATTGAGACTTTGTCCGCGGCAAAGGAAGCCGAGATCGCACGGTTGCGGACGGACTTGAAGACTGCGCAGGCGGCGGTTCCGGCGGCTCCGCCGAAGAAGATCATCGTGGATGATAACGAGCCGCCGAAGAAGCCGGTGGCGAAGAAGAAGCCCAAGCCTAAGACTCCGTCAACCCCCCAGCCGGCGGGGCAGACTACGCCTGCGCAAACCGCGCCGGCGAAACCGCAGTAACAAGGTGGCGTTCGTCAACGCGTTGAATCAAAATCCCCAGCCTAGCCGCAAAAGGCGCGGCTAGGATGGGGCACCCGGCGTTAAGTCAAACCCCATCCTGGTAGCGGTCGAGTCAAAATCCCCACCCTGTCGCTAAAGACGCGACAAGGGTGGGGCACCTGGGAATCTCAACCCCTCCAAGCCTCATTCGGAATCTGATAATCTTCCCTGCACATCTATTGGTTTTTGTTCATGAATTCGCACGGCAGCATTGTCGGGACGGTGTTTGGGCTCATCATCATTTGGGTGGTGTTGCTGGACGCGTTTGAAACGGTGGTGCTGCCGCGGCGGGTTACGCGGCACTTCAAGCTGACGGCATGGTTTTACCGGCGGACATGGATTCCATGGCGGGGAATTGCGCGGCGCATTAAGACGACTTCGAGGCAGCAGAATTTTCTCGGCTACTTTGGGCCGCTATCCCTGATCCTGCTGCTGGCATTCTGGGCCGCGGGGCTGATCTTTGGATTTGCTCTGATCCAATATGGCATTGGCGGACACGAACAGCTGAATCAGGAGCCGCTGACGTTCGGGCGAATCCTTTATCACAGTGGAGAGACTTTTTTTACGCTCGGCTACGGCGACATTGTGCCGACTTCGGGAGGGGCGCGGGCGCTTTCGGTAATTGAAGCGGGCATGGGCTTCGCCTTTCTGGGCGTAGTCATTGGATACATTCCAGTGGTTTACGCCTCGTTCTCGCGGCGGGAAATTCAGATTTCGATGTTGGATGCGCGCGCGGGATCGCCTCCGTCCGCGGCGGAGTTATTGGTCCGGCTGGCAGGCAGATCCGAGGATCCCGGGGTGGAGCAGAACGTTCTCGATGAAGTTCTGCGGGACTGGGAGCGCTGGGCGGCGGAGTTGCTGGAGAGTCACATTTCGTATCCGGTGCTGAGTTTTTTTCGGTCGCAGCACAGTAACCAGTCGTGGGTAGGCGCGCTAACGACGATGCTCGACGTCACGTCGTTGGTGTTGACCGGCATTGAGGGCGTACATCCCGGGCAAGCTAAACTGACATTTGCCATGGCGCGGCACGCAGCGGTCGATCTGGCGCAGGTGGTGAACGCGAGGTACGATCCTAGCGCGGCGGAACGACTGACCGAGTCGGAGTTGAGTGCTTTGCGTGAAGCCTTGAAAGCCGCCGGACTGCAGCTACGTCGTGACGAGTACGCCGGGGACAAGCTGGCGAAGCTGAGGTCGATGTATGAGCCGTATGTGCACTCGATTGCGCGCAATCTCATGCTAACGCTGCCGCTGTGGAGATATGAACAAAAGGCACGTGACAACTGGCAGGCAGGGCCGTGGGACCGACTGATCCAGGCGCGCGGGTTGGGAGCGCTGGGAGCGAAGCCGCGAGAGCGCGTAGCGGTGCCCACGGTGGAAGATCACTTCTGAGCTTGGCGGTAAAACGTCTGTCTGGTTGCGCAGGCTAGACGTAGCGAGCCTCGTCCCTACAGCAGTCCCGCTTCCTGCCGCGTGCTAACATCGTTTTCTCCTTCATCACGAATGAAACATACAGGCGAGAACGTGGTGCGCATTGAGGCGGAGGCTTTGCGCGCGCTGGCGGACCGCATTGCGGGGCCCATGGCCCAGGCGTTTCAGCGGGCCGTGGAGTTGCTGTTCTGCTGCGCGGGCCGCGTGGTGGTTACGGGCATGGGTAAGAGTGGGTTGATCGCGCGCAAGATCGCGGCGACCTTTAGTTCGACGGGAACTCCTGCGTTGTATCTGCATCCGGTGGAGGCGATGCACGGGGATTTGGGGATGGTGGTGCGTGGCGATGTCGTGCTGGCGCTTTCGGCTTCGGGGGAGACGGAGGAGATTTTGCAGTTGTTGGCGACGATTAAACGGCTGCGGGTACCGTTGATTGCGATGACGGGAGATGAGATTTGCGAGATTCAAAACCCCCACCCTGTCTTGCCAAAACCGCGAGACAAGGGTGGGGCACCCGAATCAATTTCAACCCTTGCAGCGGCGGCGGATGTGGCGTTGGATTGTTCGATTGCGCAGGAGGCTTGCGCGCTCGGGCTGGCTCCGACGGCTTCGACGACTACCATGCTTGCGCTAGGAGATGCGCTGGCGGTGACTTTGAGTGAGCGACGCGGATTCAAAGAAGAGGACTTTGCCAACTTGCATCCTGGCGGGAAGTTGGGGAAGAGACTGGCGCGGGTGGAATCGTTGATGCATACGGGCGAGGCGCTGCCGCAGGTTTCGCCGCAGACGAAAATGCCGGACGTGATCTATGAGATGTCGCGCAAGAAGTTAGGCGTGACCGCAGTGGTCGAGGGGAAGAAGCTGGTGGGAATCATTAGCGACGGCGATTTGCGGCGGTTGTTGGAGAAGCGGGGAAAAGATGTGTTGGACCTGACGGCGGGAGAGGCGATGACCTCGAGTCCGAAGACGATTACTGGGGGAGAGTTTGCGGCGACGGCGCTGGCATTAATGGAGGAGAAGAAGATCACGTCTCTGTTGGTGGTGGACGGAGCCGGGAAACTCGAGGGGATTGTGCATCTGCATGATCTGTGGACTACGGAACTGGTTTGAATTGAGGAATTGTGTAATTTGGTAATTGTGTAATTGAACATCGGATTGTCCGCAAGTGGTTTTCAATTCCACAATTACTCAATTACTAAATTTCTCAATCGAGAGACTCCTATGTATCACTACGATCCGAAGACGGCGCTGGAAGAATTGAACGAGGACGCAACCCTGCCCAACCCGGTGCACGTGCGGGATATGATTCTGCGCAAGCGGCTGTCGGCGGACAAGTCGCTGGAATTGAACCGCCTGTTCGTCGAGTATCAGAAATTCTTTGGCGAGGCGCAGAAGCTGGGAAAAGAGATATTGAAGCAGTTGGCCGGCTAGTTCTGGTTTGCTCCCTGCCGATTGGAATCTCGTGGCGGAATTTAAAGTTGGGCCGCCGGTCAAAGAACGAAAACCACCAAGGGCACGAAGGTTCACTAAGTAAAACTAGCGGCAGCCGCACTGTGGTTGGTCTCAGCCTGCAATCATTTACAATCGAAAATTCCACCTTCAGTTGGGAACTCAATATGCATCGATGGTCTGAGCTGTTTATTCCTACATTGCGCGAGGCGCCGGCGGATGCCGAGGTCGCCAGCCACAAGTTTCTGGTGCGGGCCGGATACATTCGTCAGCTCGCGGCGGGAATTTATTCTTATCTGTTTCTTGGGAACCGCTCGTTCAACAAGATTATTCGAATCGTGCGCGAAGAGATGGACCGCATTGGGCAGGAGTTTTTCTTGCCCGCGCTACATCCGCGCGAGATTTGGGAAGCCAGCGGGCGCTGGCAGTTGATGGGGGAGCATCTGTTCCGGTTGAAGGATCGCAAGGGCGCGGACATGTGCCTGGGTATGACCGAAGAAGAGGTTATGACTTCGATCGCGCTGAAGGAGTTGCGGAGTTATAAGCAGCTGCCGCAGATCTGGTATCAGATTGCGCCGAAGTTTCGCGATGAGCCGCGGCCGAAGTCGGGGCTGCTGCGGATTCGGCAATTCATGATGAAGGACGCGTATTCGTTCGACATCGATCCGGCGGGGCTCGACGTTTCGTACAAGAAGCATTACGAGACCTATCGCCGCATCTTCGATCGCTGCGGGTTGAAGTACATGGTGGTGGAGGCAGATTCGGGAGCGATGGGCGGCAAAGAGTCGCATGAGTTCATGGTGCGCACGCCAGCCGGTGAAGACCAGATCGTGAGCTGCGACGGCTGTGATTATGCCGCAAACATGGAGAAGGCCACTTCGAAGCTCGCGCCGGTGGCCGACCTGCCACCCGAAGGAGATGGCCAACCGCTGCTGGTGCATACTCCAGGGATGAAAACGATTGATGACGTCGCGAAATTTCTGGGCACCTCGACAAACAACAAGATCAAGACGCTCGCCCTGATGGCGGATGCAACCGATGAGGCGGGCAAGAAGAAGTCGCGCCCGATCGTCGTCCTGATGCGGGGAAATGACCAGCTCAACGAGGCCAAGCTCAACGCCGCCGTGGTAACGGCAACTCGCGCAATGGAGGAAAGTGAAATCAGAGCGCTGTTCAAGTCTCCTGCAGGATTCCTCGGCCCGCTAGGGATCGATTGGGCCACAGAAATCAAGAACGGAGACAAGCCGGTGCTGCTCGTCGACAAAGCCCTGGAGGGCCGCGCGAATCTGATTGCGGGCGCGAATAAGGAGGACTATCACCAGAAGAATCTGACCCCAGGGAAGGATTTTCATCCGACAGCGTACGCCGATCTGCGCGCGGTGACGGCGGGCGAGGCGTGTCCGAAATGCGGCAAGGCGTTGCGCATCGACACCGCGGTGGAGATTGGGCACATTTTCAAACTGGGATACCGCTATTCCGAGTCGATGGGCTTACGGGTGTTGGACAAGAACGGCAAGGAAGTCAAGCCGATCATGGGAAGCTATGGGATTGGGATTGAGCGCATCCTGACGGCAGCCGTGGAGCAAGGCAATGATGCGGATGGATTCTGGCTGCCGGCGGCGATTGCGCCATTTGAGATTGTGGTCGCACCGGTCAATGTAAAGGATGAAACCGTGCGGGCGGCGGCGGAAGATATTGCCAAGCGCCTGGAAGCGGCCGGATATGACGTGGTCCTCGATGACCGCGATGAACGCCCGGGGGTCAAGTTCAAGGATGCGGACCTGGTGGGAATCCCGTTTCGGATTACCGTGGGAAAGAAGGTTACCGAAGGCACTGTGGAAGTCGTTCAACGCTCGACTCGTGAAGTTCGCGATGTTAGGATCAGCGCAATACTGGAGACTTTTGAGGAGTTGCTCCGCCGGGCGGGATGAAGCTGTTCCAGATCCCGGGGCTGAGCGGAACCGGGACATGGGAACATTTAAAGCACTGGTCGGGTTTCTGGCGATTATCGGCGCGATTTATGCGGGATTTCAGATCATTCCGCCGGAGCTGACCAACTATTCGTTTACCGACGATCTGCGGAATGTCGCCATGGTCGGGGGCGCCAATCCCCACACCACGGATCAGGAGTTGGTAGACGACGTCATTAAGAAAGCGGCGGAGCACCAGATCATGCTGAGACCGGAAAATGTGACGATCCAGCACATCGCAACGCCGGGATTAAACGCGGTCTATGTAGCGGCGGACTACACCGTTCCAGTGAGCCTGCCGGGTTATTCCTTCACATTGCATTTCACCCCATCGAGCGGAAATAAAGGCTTCTAGCGGACTCTGCGGCGCACGATTCCATGTGGGGACGGGCGCATTCGCCCGTCCATCGAGCGCAGCTCGAAACTCGCGCAAAAACTCGAAATCCCCCATTTCTTGTCAAGCCCCCAAACCACTCCAATTCCCCCTAACCCCAGGTTTCTAAGCCAGATATAATCCTGGAAGAATGTCCACTTTCACCCCGCCAAATTGATAAAATAGAAGTAGAGACAAAGAAAAAAAATCAGACGCGGCCCACCCGGCCGCGTTTTTTGTTGTCCCAATCTGTTTTCCTAGGCAATCCATTGAAAAATCCAGGTATGAACATCCGCCACGCCAAGGCGCGCGGCGAGTGGGCGGAGCTGTGTTTCATGACCCGCGCCACCGAACTCGGCTTCATCGTCACCAAGCCCTGGGGAGACATGGCGCCCTTCGACCTCGCCCTCGAACACCACGGCCACTTCGCCCGCGTCCAGGTCAAATGCACCATCTTCCACCGCGGCCGCTCCTACAAATGCCACCTCGACTCCAACGGAGTCCCCTACCGCCGCACCCAAATCGACTTCTTCGCCGCCTATGTAATCCCCACCAACACCTGGTACATACTCCCCCTAAAAGCCACCCACAACCAACCCGACATCCTCCTGACCCCGCACTCCAAGAACGCGAAGTACGAGAACTACAAAGAAGCCTGGCACCTCCTCCGCCGTTGATGCTTCCGGCGACTCATGCTCTAGTCGGGTCGTACCAACCGCAAAACGACCGTGCCAGCCGCAAAGCGACGGTGCCAGCCGCAAACCGGCGGTGCCAGCCGCGAAGCGGCGAACGAATGCAGCCCACGGCGCAAGCCGTGGGTGGGCGTGCGCCTAACGAGATCCAGCCCCGGAGGGGCGAAAGAAGCCACACCAAACTAACAAATTACGCCCACCCACGATCCGCGCTAGAATTGCGCGGCAGTGGAAAAGAATTGTCTTTATTACGGCGATAACCTCATCGTCCTGCGCGAGCACATCAAGGACGAGTCGGTTGATCTAATCTATCTCGATCCGCCGTTCAACAGCCGCCAGGACTATAACGTGCTCTTCGCCGAGCGCGACGGCACCCGCTCCGCCTCGCAGATCATGGCCTTCGAGGACACCTGGGAGTGGAACATGGACGCCGAGCGCGCCTACGAGGAAATCGTCGAGCGCGGCGGCCGTGTCTCCGATGCCATGCGCGCCTTCCGCACCTTCCTCGGTCACAGCGACATGATGGCCTATCTCGCCATGATGGCGCCGCGCCTGATCGAACTGCATCGCGTGCTGAAGGAGACGGGATCGATTTATCTACACTGCGATCCGACGGCGAGCCACTATTTGAAGATTCTGATGGACGGTGTGTTTGGAACCATGGCATTCAGGAATGAGATCGCGTGGAAACGCACCAGCGGCCACAATGACGCTGCCCGCCAATTCGGCGCGGTAACGGACAGCATCCTTTTCTACACCAAGGGGAACAATTATCCGTTCAACGTGCAGTACGTGCCCTACAGTCAGTCCTACATCGCCACCTTCTACGTGCACTCCGACCCCGACGGTCGGCGATGGCGAAGAAGCGACCTGAGGAGTCCGCATCCGCGCCCCAACTTGATCTATGACTATTAGGGTTGGAAGCCCCACCCGAATGGATAGGCTGTGTCTAGGGAAATAATGGAAAAGCTCGACAGAGAAGGGCGACTCCATTTCCCGAAGAAAGCTAACGGGAGGATCCAGCTAAAGCGTTACCTGGACGAAATGCCTGGCCAGGCCTGTACAAGCTCGTGGGACGACATTCCCCCAATTCATGCCCTGACTGCCGAACGACTTGGCTATCCGACGCAGAAGCCCGAAGCTCTCCTTGAGCGCATCATTAAATCCAGTTCCAATGAAGGCGATCTAGTTCTCGATCCGTTCTGCGGTTGCGGCACCACCGTCCAAGTTGCCCAGCACCTCAACCGCCGCTGGATCGGCATCGACATCACACATCTCGCGATAGGCCTTATCAAGACTCGTCTCGCCGATGCCTTCGGCGACAGCGTTCGGGAAACCTACGAAGTGGTGGGCGAGCCGGTGGATTTGGCCGGCGCGGAGAAGTTGGCGGAAGAGGACAAGTATCAGTTCCAGTGGTGGGCACTGAGCTTGGCTGGCGCCCGTCCGCTGGAAAAGAAAAAAGGCGCCGATCAGGGCATCGACGGTCGCCTTTACTTCCATGACGAGGCTAAGGGCGGCACGACCAAGCAGATTATTTTTTCGGTGAAGGCCGGACACCTCATGGCGACGCATGTGCGCGACTTGCGCGGGGTGATCGAGCGCGAGAAGGCCGAAATCGGAGTGCTGATTTCGATGGAGCCTCCGACCAAGCCGATGCTGAAAGAGGGTGCAGAAGCCGGGTTCTACCAAGTGCCGGGCCTGCGCGATAAGTATCCGCGCTTGCAGATTCTAAGTATCGCGCAATTGCTGGACGGGAAGCGGGTTGAGTTTCCGCGATTCGCGGCTGATGCCACGTTCAAACGCGCCCCCAAGGCACGGAAAGCAGCGGAGGAACAGATCCCACTATCCAGCGGAGACATCGAAGAACCGTTCTAGCCTCTCGGCGCCAGCCGCGAGTCCCGACGCTCCGTACTAGCCGCAAAGCGGTGAAAGATTACAGCCCACGGCGCAAGCCGTGGGTGGGCGCGGAACCATATAAACAAGTCCCGGAGGGACGAAAGAAAAATTTGAAAGAAGTGGAAAATGTCCAAGCTGTGAAGGTCTGAGGTGAAAATGTCCCGAGGCCGTTACTCCTTCAACGTCCCCCGCTGCGCAATCCCAATATTATCCCGGCTGGAATTCTTGACCACATACATCATCCCGTCGGCCTGCCGAATCACATCGTGCGCCGTGCGCGCATCGTGCGGATAGGTGGCCAGCCCGATTGAAGCCCGCACATTCAGGTTCAACCCCTCTTCCCGACAGAAACTGCTGGCTCGCAAACCGTCGCGCAACCGCTTGGCTACAACGAGAGCCTGATCCTTCCCGGTCTGCGGAAGCAGCACCACAAACTCGTCTCCGCCGTAGCGAAACGCAAAATCAATCAGCCGGAGCTGCGCCTTGATCAAGTACCCAATCTCCGCCAGCAACTTGCTGCCTATCAAATGCCCGTGCGTATCGTTCACCGACTTGAAATGATCGAGGTCGATAAACAGAACGCTGAACTCATACCCAAATCGCGATGACCGGTAGACCTCGGTCTCCAACGTCTTATACAAATGCCGCGCGTTATAGAGCCCGGTGCAATCGTCGGTGATCGTCAGTTCCTGAATCTTCTCCACCCAGCGTGCGTTTTCGATCGCAATTGCAGCGTAGTCGCATAGGGACTGCAGGAAAAACAGTTCCGCATCCTTGAACTGCTCCATGTCCACATTGATTAACTGGATCACGCCCAGCACGCGCAACTTCGAGCGCAGCGGCACGCATATTACCGATCGCGTTTCCCACTGCGTTGTCTGGTCAACGCGCTTGGCAAACAACGGGTCGGCGTGAACATCGGGTACAACCCGCGACTCCCCGTGTTTCGCAACCCAACCGGCGATGCCCTCGCCCATCTTCAGACGTACGCTTTTCAGCGCCTCCGACTTGTCGCCTACCGCAATCGCGAAATACAGATCGTCGCGCAGTTCGTCGACCATGAGCAGAGACCAGGTATCCGGACGAAAATATTCCGCCATCTTGTCCATGATGGTCTGCAGAATGGAATCGAGATCCAGCGACGACGTGAGCGCCTTAGCCACGTCGTGAAAGATCGTCAATTCCTGATTCTGCCGCGTCAATTGAGTGCCGGCCTCAGGCATGCAGTAATACCGTTGTTCCTCGCTAGACGGGGTGGTGTTCAAAAATTATATTCGTCACTTTCGTGCACCCGCAATGACCGTTGGTAACCAGTACCACTAAAGCCAACCACATGAGGGCTTTCCAGGCCGCATGTGTAGAGCGGGCGCTCCCGCCCGCTGCCTTTGACCCTGCTCTCGCTTTTGCCTTTGACTTCTGCCCTCTGACTTCGAACTTTCTGCCGCGCCTTTCCCCTTGCTTTTCCGGGACCTCTGCCCTACTTTTTTTATTCCACCCTTTCAAGGACGCCAATGAATCAGAAAAATCTCAGAGTTCTGATATCTCTTCTAACTCTATCCCTCGCAGCCTTCTCGCAAACCGCACCCGCTCGCCCGGATCCGAAAGACGTCCCAGTCATCGACGGCGGAATCGGCGCCTGCTCCGCCGACTTCACCATCACCGACGAAGCCGGCGCCCCAGTCTACGCCGCAAAAATCAAAGTCCACATCGCCTACGGATTCATGTACGCCCGCAAGCTCGACTTGGAAGTGGGCACCAACGCCGACGGCAAAGCCCGCTTCACCGGCATGCCCGACCGCGTCAAGCACGGCCTGTTCTTTCAGGCCTCCGAAGGCGACCGCACCGCCGACGCCTTTGACGATCCTGCCACCAACTGCAAAGCCCAATTCACTCTAGCCCTCCGCAAAAAACCTTAAAGATTTCTAACGGGGTCGGGGGGGTGCCCAGATTCGCATCGGGTGCCCCATGTCTCGAGTCGGGTGCCCGATGTCTCGCCTCCGTTGCGAGACATGGGGGATTTTCCCCCTGCAACACCGCACAAAGTTACCTCTCCCTAGCCCTCTTGACGGTGGCGCGCACCTCCGGCTTGTCCTATGATGTTCCCGTCATCATTCGGACGAAACGCTCCCCCAGAGGGCAATGTGGGCGAATTCGGCGACAGGTTCCGCAAGGCGCGCGAGAAGAAAGAACTCTCGCTCGACGACGTTTCCAACGTCACCAAAATCAGCGCGCGCATGCTTCGCGCCATCGAAGAAGAACACTTCGATCAGCTCCCCGGCGGCGTCTTTAACAAAGGATTCATCCGCGCCTACGCCAAGCATCTTGGACTCGACCCTGAGGAAGCCGTCACCGACTATCTGGCGTGCCTGCGACAGGCGCAAATCGACGCGCAGCAGGTTTGGGAACCGGCAGTCGCCCAAAAGCCGGGCTCCGCGCAGCCTTTCGCCGGACCAGAGAGGCGCCGCGCGGTCGAACCGGCCAAGCCCGCCGTAAAAGCGCCGGCCCCCGCACAAGTTGAGGAACTCCCCGGCCTGCAACTTCCGCGTGCCGAACACGTCGCTTCCCAAAAAGAGTTTGAGCTAAAGTCTGAGCGCGAAGTTCCGTGGAGCATCCTCGCCATCGCCGCCATCGTCGTGGCGTTGGCCGTCGTGCTCTGGATTCGCCGCTCCCACGCCGGAGCAGCCAGCACCACACCTCCCACCAAATCCGCTCAATCCACCGTTGCGGCATCGACACCTGCTGTGGATCCGGCGGCACCGCTCAATCAGCCGTCGAATCCAGCGCCTGTCAACCACAATGCGGCTCACGCCACCACGGCTTCGCATCCGCCGCAAAGCGCTCCGTCTTCCGCAACCGCCAATCCCGCGGCGACGCCAACTTCGTCGAGCACTGCTTCCACCAGCAACAGTGAACCGAAAGACGACGTAACCACTCGAACCTTCACCAAACCCGTTGCCCCGCCAGCAAAATCCACTGCCGCTAGCTTGACGCTCGTGATCCGCGCTCAGGAAACATCCTGGATCTCCGTCCAGGCCGACGGGCAGCAAGTCAGCCAGGAAACTCTGATCGCGCCCGCCCACGCCTCCATCCGCGCCAGTCGCGAAATCGTCGCCAAAATTGGCAACGCCGCCGGAGTCACCTTCCTATGGAACGGCCGAGAAATTCCCGCCGATGGCGCCGAGGCCGAAGTCAAAACCTTCATCTTCGATGCGAGCGGCATGCGCGTCCTCCCCACAACCCAGGCTGCTCCCAACCACTAGCCCGCGTCATCGCGAACCGGTCTTTTGTTGGGATGATATTTCGCCACCGGGAAGAGACAGATAAGGTATGTCAAAAAGACTTGGCGTTATAAGCGGAAGCCTCGGAACAAATCGTTACTCATCCGCCTTCTGCATTTTCGTTGGCACATTCATTGTGCTCAGCGCAGCAGAAAAATTAGTGTTCGGTTTGCATTGAATCTGTGGCCCGATACTCAGTCACGCAAACCCCTCAATGAACGAAACAGGTGACTCATCGGTTTCCAAACAAGTCGGTGTAGTGTTTCCAGTAGCCTTCTACTTCTGACATGATGCGTTGAAATTCAGGATCGGGACGCAGCTTGTCCCAATTCTTGTCGCGCTGGAACCAGGGAAAATTGTGATTGCCCCGCCGAACGGCTTGTCGCAAAAAAGCAAGCGCGGGATCTTTTTCCCCTAAGAGCGCATGCACGGCGCCGAGCCACTCTGCCAAGTCACCATCCACGATGTCTTCCGGCTTGTAGTGAAAAATGCGGGGATCAATCTTGTCCCGCTCGCCGCGCGAGGCATGCACGATGGCGGCAATAACGATGGGTTCTTCTTCATCTCCGCTGGAAGTCATTTGCACGGCACGATCGAGTGCCTGGATTGCCTCTTCGGTTTTGCCCTGGTAGTAGAGTGAGACGCCGACGAAGGTCAGGAGCTTGAACTGGTTCGGAAAGAGCTCCAGGCCGCGACGAATTTCCTCTTCCGCCTCACGCGCCTTGCCCTGATAGATCAGCATTCGTCCGTGCATCCAGTAGACTTGGGGAGCGGCGGGATCGAGATCGCGGGCGCGGGCCCAAGCAGACTCGGCGAGGTCGGTGAGTCCGGCGTAGTGATAGATGTAGCCTAAGTGCTTCCACGCAAGAGGTGCATTGGGTGCTAGGGTTGCGGCCTGGCGAAGAAGGCGCAGGGAATCCGCGAGATTTCCCTCTTCGCCGTAAATCGCGCCGAGCGCCATTGTCGCTTCGAACGAGTGCGGGTCGAGTTCCATCGCCTTGCGGGCGGACTGCTCGGCGAGAGCGAGGTTTTGGGTGCCGTTTTCCTGGAAGTTTGTGGCTTCGAGCGCGTAAGACTGCGCCAGAAGCGCGTAGGCATCCACGAAATTGGGGTCCTTCTCGATGGCCCGCAGGCACGCTTGCTGGGAGTTGTGCAGAGTCTCCCGTCGGGAGTTGAGAAGATAGGCGGCCCAGTAAGCCCGCCCCTGCAGCAGCAGGTTGTAGGCGTCGGAGGACTTTGTAGAGGAAGTCTTCAAGGACTCCTGCTCCGCGCCTGAGAGCTGTACACTCAGGCCTTCCACGACTTTCTGTGCGACGTCATCTTCGAAACGTAGGAGGTCGTGGCCCTGCAAGTCGAAGCGGCCTCCCCAGCGTGCCGCGCCATGATCAATCAACTGCACCGATACACGGATGGTTCCGCCCACTCGCTGGTAAGTGCCGGCCAGCACGGAATTGACTTCAAGCTCGCGCGCGGCTTGCGCGGGATCGTCGGTGCCCTTGGCGTACTTGAGAACGGCATTTGTAGGACGAACGGTGAGATTTTGCAGCGTGGCCAGGCGGCTGATGATGGCGTCGGCAACTCCAATGCCCCACGTCTCGCTGCCCGGTTGGCCCGCGAGATCACGGAAAGGCAACACCGCCAGCGTGCGCACCGAGGGCTGAACTGGCGGCCCTGCCGGTGAAATGGCTATCGACGGCTGCGCAGAGCGGTAGTGCCCGTAAACGGCCACCGTTCCGGCAATCACCGCCACCGCAGCCGCTACGCCTGCGACTCTCTTCCATCTCGCTGGCATCGGCTTGGCTGGTGGAGGCAGCGGGTGCCCAGATTCTGTCTCCCGCTTCAACCGTTTCAAATCTGCCCTTATGTCGCCAGCATGCTGATAGCGCAACTCGCGATCTTTCTCGAGCGCCTTATTGATGATCTCTTCCAGCTTCACCGGCAAATCGGGATTCACCCGCGCGGGCGAAACCGGCGCGCGCTCGAGAATCGCATTGAAAATCAGACCCGACGTGTCGCCGCGAAACGGCAGCACCCCAGTCGCCATCTCGTACAAAACCACCCCAAACGAAAACAGGTCGCTGCGTGCGTCCAGTTCCTGTCCTTTCACTTGCTCCGGCGACATATAAGCGACCGTGCCCAGTGTGCTGCCCGGACTCGTCAAGTGCTCGTCGCTTAAAGCGGTAGGCGCAGCGGCGGCCATAGAGCCTCTGTCGGCCTGTCTGGGGAAGACTTTCGCCAATCCAAAGTCGAGAATCTTCGCCTGTCCCCGCTCGGTGACGAAGATGTTCGCAGGCTTGATGTCACGGTGCACGATGCCCTTGGTATGGGCGGCCTCGAGCGCATCCGCAATTTGAACCCCGAGATCAAGAAGAATCTCGCCGCTCATTGGCCGGCCCATGATGCGATGCTTCAGCGTCGCGCCGTCCAGGAACTCCATCGCGATGAACGGTTGACCTTGGTGTTGTCCGATCTCGTGAACGGTGCAGATGTTGGAATGATTCAGGCCGGAAGCGGCCCGGGCCTCACGCCGAAACCTTTCCAGCGCCTGCGGTTCGTGCGCCAGATCATCAGGCAGGAATTTCAGCGCGACGAAGCGACCAAGCTCGGTATCTTCCGCCTTATAGACGACGCCCATCCCACCACCGCCAAGCTTCTCGACAATGCGGTAGTGCGAGATGATCTGCTCGATCATTAGGCTGAAATCTTAGGTCGAGAGATAGGGCAAGTCAATAAAGGCTGGCGTGGTCGGCATACGACCGTTCAGCCGGTGAAACATGCCATTCATCTTCATCTCAGGTTCCGGCCCCATTCACTTGTTCCTCCTCCCTGTCCACTCCTGAACATCCCAACCCAAAACCGAACACCACAAACCCGTCCCAACAATTTGTCTCTCCCTGAAAATTGAGCAACTTCAGACCCCGCGCCGTTGGTGACAGACGTGCCCCTTTCCCGTCCATCCTTGCGGGGAGAACTGCCCATGCAGACTTTGCTTCAGGATTTCCGCTACTCATTCCGACAACTGCAAAAGAATCCAGGATTCGCTCTCACCGCCGTCATCTCCCTCGCCCTCGGCATCGGAGCCACCACCGCGGTCTTCAGCGTGGTCTACGCCATCCTGATGAATCCTTATCCCTACGCCAACTCCGACCGCATGGTCCACATGCGGCTCAGCACCAAAGCCCAGGAGAACATGGGCTTCGGCCTGACCGGCGCGCAGTGGCAGCAAATCCGCAAGTCGCCCGTTGTTGAAGACGCTTTTATGGAAGACGGCTGGAACCTCACCGTTACCGGGCACGATCTCCCCGAAGACCTCAACGGTACCTACTTAACTTCCAACAGTTTTAACTTCATGGGCGTCCCGACGGCGCTGGGACGCGGCCTGATCCCCTCCGACGCGATCGATGGACAGGATCCTCAACCAGTCGCCGTACTTGGCTACAAATTCTGGCAACGCCACTTCAACTCCGATGCTTCCGTGCTCGGTAAGAACCTGCAACTGGTCCGCAAGAACTACACCATCGTCGGCGTCGCCGCCCCGCGTTTCACCTGGGGCGACGGAGATGTCTACCTCCCGCTCAAAGTTACACAGGATCCCGTCAAGGCTTATTACGTCGGGCTTCGACTCAAGCCGGGCATAACCCACGAGGCTGCCAACGCTGCGCTGACGCCGTTAATTGAGCAGTTCGCCAAGGAAAGCCCTAAGCATTTCCCCACGGCCAATTTCCAATTTCATGTGGTTGGCCTGAACGAAGACTTCGTCCGTGATCTCGGTGGAACGTTATATCTCCTCTTCTGCGCCGTGGGGCTTCTTCTGGCCATCGGCTGCGGCAACGTTTCCATTCTTCTGCTGGCGCGGGGCACCGCCCGCCAGCATGAACTGGCAGTTCGTACCGCGATTGGCGCCAGCCGCCGACGCATCATCCGCCAACTCCTGACCGAGGCGTTACTGCTCTCCCTTACCGGCGCCGCGCTCGGAGTGTTGATCGCCTACCGCGCTCTCGCCATCATCGTCGTTCTGCTGCCCAAATATTCTTTTCCTCACGAAGCCGCCATCCAAATCAATCTCCCCGTGCTCGCCTTCAGCGTGACTCTTGCTGTTCTCACAGGAATTCTTTTCGGGCTGTGGCCCGCGCTCCAGATGTCGCGTCCTGAAGTCAGTCAAGTGATGCAGTCCAGCACTCGCAAAATTGTCGGTGGAGTCCGCGGACGCAATACCCACGCCATGCTCACGGGCGCGCAGGTCGCGCTGACGCTGGTCATGCTGGCCGGCGCGGGCGCAGCCATGGAAGGCTTCCTGCGTCTCATTCACACGCCGCTCGGCTATGATCCGCATAATGTCATGTCGGTTGGAATCCCCGTTCATGACGGCGCGTACCCAACCTGGCAGGCGCGCGAAACTTATTTCGAACAACTGCGCAACCGCGCCGCTAGCGTACCCGGCGTGACCATGGCTGCCATTTCCTCCAACGCCACCCCGCCTTCCAACGGCTGGCAGACCGCCGTGGAAATCCTCGGTCAGCTGCCGCGCGACGATCAGAAAGTTCGCGTAAACTTTGTAAACCCTGGCTATTTCCCGCTTCTCCGCATTCCCCTCGCTCAAGGCAGAATTTGGGACGAAACTGAAAACCATAACGCCGCTCACGTCGCCGTCATCAACCAGACCATGGCGCGCATTTATTTTCCCAACGGCGACGCCATCGGCCACTCGCTGAAAGTTCCCGCAATGAAGGATGAGCCTCCTTACACCACTGCCGCCGCAGGCTCTGACTCCTGGCTGCAGATTGTGGGCATCATCAGCGACAAACGCGATGACGGGCTGCGCAATCCGATTCTCCCGGAAGTCTTCGTGCCTTACACGCTGTCCATGCGCGTGTGGACGCAAATCCTGGTTCGCTCAGACGTGCCGCCTCTATCCCTGCTGCACGCCATCGGAGTGCAGGTAAATTCGCTCGATCCCGACCAGCAGGTCGACGGCCATGTCGAAGACCTCGATCACTGGATTACCGGCCAGCAGGAATACGAACAAGAACATCTGGTGGCGTGGCTCTTCGGCGCATTCGCCCTCCTGGCGCTGGCTCTGGCCGCGGTCGGACTCTACAGCGTCGTCTCGTATTCGGTCGCGCAGCGCACTAACGAATTCGGTATTCGAATCGCCCTGGGCGCGCAACGCACGCACGTCCTGCGGATCGTATTCTCCTCGACGGTAGTGAGCGTTGGTGGTGGAATCGTGGTTGGGGTGATCCTGACGCTCGCCCTCAATCAACTCCTGGCACGGTGGGCCCAAGGCAGCTCGCGCGACCCATTAGTCCTGATGGCGGTGACAGTCTTGTTAGGCGTCGTGTCAGCGATCGCATGCTCAGCCCCTGCCCGCCGCGCCGTAAAAACCGACCCCATCACCGCCCTTCGCTATGAGTGAGTGCGCAGTCAAAAAATCCGCTTAGCACCACCCACTATGTCATCCCGACCGCAGCCGGAGCGCCAGCGACGGCGGAATGGAGAGACCTTGTGCTGAATTGTGGGATGGAACAGGCCAACGCCTACTCGCTAAATGCGTCCGCGCCCCAGCCGCGAAGCGGCGAAAGAATGCAGCCCACAGCTTGCCCTGAGCGGAGCCGAAGGGCCGCAAGGCGTGGGTGGTGAGTCAGGAAATGAACAAGCCCCGAAAGGGGCGAAAGAAAACCTTCGACAATAAACTCCGCGGTGTCGGCATCGCGTTCTCTAACTCACCCAATTCTTAATCCTCACCCGCAGGCCTCCCCGCCGCGCAAACATGCCCCTCAAACTGTTTCGCCACGGTCTCATACTGCGTCCCCGGCGGAAACGCAAAACTCAAATGGCAACTGATGCACTCGAGGAAACGCCCGGTTTGTGACATCAGGATCCCGATGCGATGCTCCGGGCGACCAGGACTCCGGGGCAACGCTCTCCCCAGTGCGTCTGCTCGCGAATTGGCAGTGGAATTTACCCGCGCTTCATTCTGCATGATGAGAAGTCTTTTCTCGTTGCTAGTTTGCAAAGACGAAGGGGGCGTGGAAAGACTACGGGCAGCAGAAATCGCGGGGGAGGGTCTGTCTTCAATTTCTTAGCCTAACGTACAGACAAGAAATCAAAACTCTCCGGCCAGGGATGGAATACTTATACACTGTCTTGTCAAACCTGTCAGTACGTTTTCGCACAAAAAGTGAGGCATTTGATACCGGGCCACAACACCGACGTCCGAGCATTCCGCTAAACCATTCATTCCACCCGTCCACCCATGTAATTCCGCTATTGAACTCACCCTCAGTCGTTTAGGGTAAAAATCGTTGCGTGCTATAGGGGCCTCTGATAACCTTTCATGGGACTTCTTCTCGATGCGCCGCCCCGCAGCGGCCGCGTGGATTTCCTGGTCCTCCCCGAACAGAGTCCTAGTTTTTCTGCACACGACGTGCACTAAGGAGAAACACAACTTGGCATCAAAGAACCGTTATTTATTCACCTCCGAATCCGTGACCGAAGGCCATCCCGATAAGATCGCCGACCAGATTTCGGATAGCATTCTCGACGCCTGCCTCGCAGAAGATTCCACCAGTCGTGTCGCCTGCGAAACCCTTACCGCCACCGGACTGGTCGTCATCGCCGGCGAAATTACCACCAAAGCGTACGTCGACTTCCAGACTGTGGTTCGCGGCACCGTTGCCTCCATCGGCTACGACAATGCCCTTTACGGCTTCGACGCCAATACCTGCGCCGTCATTTCCAGCATCAACAAACAGTCCGGCGACATCGCTATGGGCGTAGACACCGGCGGCGCCGGCGACCAGGGAATGATGTTTGGGTATGCGGTGAATGAGAATGAGGAGTTGATGCCGACTCCCATTTCTCTGGCCCACAAGCTGACCATGCGGCTCTCGCAGGTTCGCAAGAATGGCACGCTTCCCTTCCTTCGTCCTGATGGAAAATCCCAAGTCACAGTTGAGTATGACGCGAATGGCAAAGTGCTCCGCGTGGATGCAGTCGTCATCTCAACGCAGCATTCCGAGACGGTTGCCAACGACGAGTTGCGCGCTGGCATTCTAAAGCATGTGATCCAGGCCGTGATTCCCGCGCATCTGCTCGATGAAGATACCAAGTACCACATCAATCCCACCGGACGTTTTGTAATCGGCGGCCCGATGGGCGATACCGGACTCACGGGTCGAAAGATTATCGTCGACACCTACGGCGGCATGGGTCGTCACGGCGGCGGCGCCTTCAGCGGAAAAGATCCGACCAAGGTCGACCGCTCGGCTGCATACATGGCGCGTCACATCGCGAAGAACGTAGTGGCGGCTGGTCTGGCCGGACGCTGCGAAGTGCAACTGGCCTACGCGATCGGCGTGGCCGATCCAGTCAGCGTGCTGGTCGAAACGTTTGGAACGGAGAAAGTCGACCCGGCGATTATCCCGGATCTGATCCGGTCGCACTTCAAGCTGACGCCGCGCGGCATCATCGAATCGCTGAATTTGCGACGGCCGATTTATCGGAAGACCGCAGCCTACGGCCACTTCGGACGCAACGACGCGGACTTCACGTGGGAGTCGACCGCTAAGGCCGCCAAGTTGGCTAGCGACGCCGGCTTGCGCGAGCCCGTGGGTCACGCAGTTCGCAAGTAGCGTCGAAAAAAGATTACCACTAAGGACGCGAAGGTGCACAAAGGAAACATGGGGATTTTCTCCTTCGTGAACCTTAGTGACCTTCGTGGTTATCGATTTAAAAAAACGCCGACGATAGTCGGTATTATTGAGTCATCAACTTAGCTTTTCTGCGCTTTCAGCGCGCCACATAGGAGAAGTATGTCTACAGCAGCGGTGAATTGCGACATCAAGAACGTCGAACTGGCCGATTTAGGGAAGAAGCGCATTGAGTGGGCGAACCAGTCCATGAAAGTGCTGCAGATCATCCGCAAGGAATTCATCAAGAACCAACCGTTGAAGGGCGTCCGGATTTCAGCTTGCCTGCACGTCACCGCCGAGACCGCAAATCTTGGCATCTGCCTGCGCGATGGCGGTGCCGAGGTCGTGCTCTGCGCCTCGAATCCTCTCTCTACGCAAGACGACGTGGCCGCCAGCCTGGTCCGCGACCACAACATCCCCGTCTACGCAATCAAGGGTGAGGACAACGACACCTACTACAACCACATCCTCGCCGCCATCGACCACAAGCCGCACATCACCATGGACGACGGCGCGGACCTGGTCACCATCCTGCACACCAAGCGCACCGACGCTCTCGAAGACGTAATCGGCGGCACGGAAGAGACCACCACGGGCGTAATCCGCCTGCGCGCCATGGCCAAGGAAGGCGTGCTCAAGTTCCCCATCGTCGCCGTCAACGACGCCGACACCAAGCACCTGTTCGACAATCGCTATGGCACCGGACAATCCACGATCGACGGCATCATTCGCGCCACCAATTTTCTGCTGGCCGGATCGAAGTTCGTGGTCGCAGGTTACGGCTGGTGCGGCCGCGGATTGGCCAGCCGCGCCCGCGGCAACGGTGCCGAAGTCATCATCACCGAAGTCGACCCCACGAAGGCGCTCGAAGCAGTGATGGATGGCTTCCGTGTGATGTCGATGACCGAAGCCGCCAAACTCGGCGACGTCTTCTGCACCGTAACCGGCAACAAGAGCGTGCTCACCAAAGAGCACTTCGACCTGATGAAGGACGGCGCCATCATCTCCAACTCCGGCCACTTCAACGTGGAGATCGACATCCCCGCGCTGGAAAAGATGTCGTCGTCGAAGCGCACCACGCGCAACTTCGTGGAAGAGTACTCGCTGAAAGACGGCCGCAAGATCAACCTCCTCGGCGAAGGCCGCCTCATCAACCTGGCCGCCGCCGAAGGCCATCCGCCGTCGGTCATGGACATGAGCTTTGCCGACCAGGCCCTCTCAGTCGACTACATGGTCAGGAACAGCAAGAAGCTGGAAAAGACGGTCTACAAAGTTCCCGACGAACTCGACAAGCGCGTCGCCAAGCTGAAGCTGGAATCGATGGGAATTAAGATCGACCGCCTGACGCCGGAGCAGGAAGAATACCTGGCAGGCTGGAGCGAAGGCACGTAGCTTTCAGCAAGAACCACGTAAGGCCGGACGCATTCGCCCGGCCAGCGGCCCTGAAGTCTGGGGCCGCTAGCTTTTTTAGTCGCTTGAGATTTCGAGGGCCCAGAAACCGCGTTGACAACCGATTCCCGGGATAGTACCTTGTTCACACTTAGGTGAGGTAGCGTGAAGTTTCTTCGTTGGATGTTGGTTCTGTTCCTGCTCGGCGCAGCCATCTGTGCCGGCGCTGTAACCGGAATCGACCGGCCCGAAACCAGCTTCGACGAATCTGATCTACCCGTAAATCTCGGTCTTCCCGCGCCTCCACTCATTCAGGCCCCCCGGCCCATTGCCGTTCCAGTTGTTCTCTTGCCGACGCTTCCGCTTTACTGCGCCGACCGCTTCGCTCACGTTCTGCGCCTCGAACCTGCGGTTCTTCCCCGTCTGCACCCGCCGCATTCGCTCCAGGTTCTCTTCTGCACGTTCCTGATCTGAACGCATCGCCAAACTCAGACTGAATCACTCGCCGCTCCGCTTGACCCAGCGTTGTGAACGTCTGCGGCTTATTGACGGTCGGGACTGTTTCCCGGTCGCCGGGCGTGCGAGGAATTTAACCCCACACCAGCGGCTTGCTTTCGTGCGAGCGCAATCCGAGAGGTAAGCATGAAGAGAATGGATGAAGAGTTTATCCCGTCCTTTGCTGAAGGCACGTCCTCCGATGCCACGTCCAGCAGGATGGTTTCCGATTCGGCCTCGTGTGACGAAGCCTTGCATGTCGAAGATCAGCGAGTCGCGCGGTTCTTAGTGCTGCTGCAACGTCTCGACCAATCCGTCGGTGGCCTCAGTGCACTCCCAACGCCGGAACTCCAGGAAATCGTCACCAGCGCGATCCAGTTGTCCGGCTTCGTGGACCCCATCGAGGCGCGGGATCTGATTGTGTGTGTCCTGAAGGCGATCGAGGCGCGAGATCCAATGCCGGAGGCTCCTTGGGTTCCTTCGGCGCCGTTTCCTGGCGATTAGACCTATCAAGTTTGCCCTGTGGCCACGCACTGAAACACTGTTTCATGGTGGCGCAGGGCACGGTAGAGGTCCGGCCGCCTTGGCATGGACGCCCGGGGGGACGAACACCCGAGGCGGCCGGATCCAGTCCGCCATATGGTTCGCGGCAGCGGAATCCTATGACGTTGCTGCGCTGAAATCTGACGACAGGAGCGTGCCATGTTCCTGCAGAACTTATTCGCATCCATGAAAGCGCGTCGGTACCGTTCAGCCCGCCCGCACCCCGAGAAAACCGTTTCCCAGCTTCCCAAACGATGGCAAGAGTTGCTCGAGGTAGCCCAACAGAAACAAATCGAAGCCGACCCCAGACCCACACCAGAAGTGACTGAGTCCCACCATCTCCAACACAGGACGGGAACATAGCAATCTCGTGGAACGCGGCTAGGATGGGCGCCCGGCTGGTGACAGTCAAAAGCCGCGGGCGAGGGCGCCCGCCACGCAGCGCTAAATTTTAAAAGTCAGCGATCGCTGCAGATCACCTGAGCCTCTTGAGCCAGCCTCCAGGATAGAACGTCAGCATGAACTTCTCGTGGCTACGGTCCACCACAAAGTTGTCATGGGACCGGAGAAATTCCTCCACCGCCTCATGGGGGCCCGGTCCAAAGCCGGGGAACACGGGATTTCCATTGATGTTTGTATCTTGCACCACGAGATAGCTGCCGGGTGTCACCAGCTTCGAGTAAATCTCCAATTCTTTTAGAACATGGTCACGGGTATGCAGCGAGTCGAGGGTGACCAGGACCCTCTTGCCCGCAACTTCCTGCGCCACTTGATTGGTCACTTTCGGATCCACCGAACTGCCAACAATCATCTCCACATGCTGCTTCCATAAGGGCACCTTCGATGCCTCTCCCACCTTTGGTTCGACATCGATAGTGATCACTTTGCCCTGAGGATTCACGTAGGAGAGCACGTCGGCATAGAACAAGGTCGTTCCACCGTACAGCGTCCCGGTTTCGATGATGAAATCAGGATGAAGCTCGACGATCAGTTCCTGCATGTTCCAGTTGTCGGTGGGCGCCTGCTCTGACGGGACGCCCAGCCACTTGGTAGTGGTCCAAACCCGCGAGTTGTAGTAGGCCTCTTGAAACTTCCGAGCTATGAACGTTGGCGAGTCGAGCTCACGGCGGTAGTGAAGACTAAGGAAAAACTCCCCGCAAGCCAGCGCCACTGATAAGAGGGCTAGAACTCTCAGGAAAGTGCGGGAAGAAGACCGCGTGCCGGGTGGTTGACCTACGGATGTGTTCATTTCGGAAATTTCCTACACGGTGCCTAGTTTTATAAGTGGCGACATTATTGGGATGACCCAGGGCGGCGGCGTGGGCCCCGCGCTGAAGGGCACTAGACCTTGCGCATCCTACCCTGCGGCTTAGGACGTGAGCCAATTATAGGGAAATCTTTGGCCGGGTTTAAGGTCCAGGAAATTTATGGAATCAACGGGGATTTGTACACCCGGCTTGATCTTCCATTGGTGAATCTTGCGATCCCCCGGCGGGTAGTTGAGGTCGCTATGAGCAGGATTGAAGGCAAGTCCGCCAGGGTACTGGGCGGTGAGGTCGTATTCGTATTCGCGCACCATGGGAAGGCGCACAAACCTGTAGATTCTTGCGCCTGCCTTCAAGAAGTCCCGCGGCAATCCGAGAGCGGCCTCGATCTGATTTGGCGTCTTGCCCAAAAGAAACTTGCCCAGTGTAATGTAGCCTCCTAAATGGGATGCGGCGTTCCAGTGGGCCGGGACGACTTTGACGATTTGGCTTGGTCCTCTCAAGGACCACATTTCGGTTCGCACTGCGTCGTGCGCTTCTCGTTGCCACTCATTCATTCTCGACATAGGATCAAGAGACTCCTTCAGTGAGTCCCAAAGAACGGCATCGACTATACACCAGAGTCGTCCTTGCGGCTAGGATAGGCGTTAGACATTCACGGAGTCTGAAGTTCTTCGAGTGCTTGGTTCCATCCAGTCCGGCGATCTTGTAAAAATGATCTGATAAGGCATTCCTCAAATATGCGAACTTTACTTTCGGTTGGTATATCTCTTTTCCTGGCGTCGTTTGCCTTTGCCCAAACTCAACCCACTGTCAACCTGATGCCGATGCCGGCCAGCCTCCAGCAGGGTACGGGGCAATTGGCGATCGACCAGTCGTTCTCTGTCGCCGTTAGTGGCGCCCGCGACGCTTCATTGGACGAGGAGGTTCAGCGGTTCGTGACGCAACTGTCGCGGCAGACCGGGATTCCATTTCGTCCCAAGCCCGGCGCCACGCCGACGCTGCAGATCCATGCGGACCACGGCCGCGAGGCCGTGCAAAAGCTTGGTGAAGACGAGTCGTACCAGTTGTCTGTCACGGATTCCGGCGCGAAGCTCGCGGCGCCCACAACGCTCGGCATCCTGCGCGGACTGCAGACATTTCTTCAGCTGGTGCAAATCACGCCGAGCGGATTCGCAGCTCCTGCGGTGACCATCAAAGATCAGCCGCGCTTCGCTTGGCGCGGCATGCTTATCGACGTCAGCCGCCACTTTATTCCGCTCGACGTGCTCAAGCGCAATCTCGACGGAATGGCCGCGGTCAAGATGAACGTGCTGCACTGGCATCTTTCCGACGACCAGGGGTTCCGAGCGGAGAGCAAGAAATTCCCCAAGCTGACCGGCGCGGGATCCGACGGCATGTTCTATACGCAGGAAGAGATCCGCGACGTCATCGCCTACGCACACAATCGCGGCATCCGTGTGATGCCCGAGTTCGACATGCCCGGCCACACTCGGTCCTGGTACCTGGGATACCCCGAACTATCGAGCGGCGCTGGTCCCTACACGTCGGAAGGTGGCGGCATCGATCCGATCATGGATCCGACGCGCGAATCGACCTACAAATTTCTACAAAAGTTTATTGGAGAAATAGCGAAGCTGTTTCCCGATGCCTACTTTCACATCGGAGGCGACGAAGTTGACGGCAAGCAGTGGGATGCCAATCCGAAAATTCAGGAATTCATCAAAGCCCACGGCATGAAGAACAATCAGGATCTGCAGGCCTATTTCAACCAGCGCCTGGAGAAGATTGTCGCCAAGAACCACAAGACGATGGTCGGCTGGGACGAGATCCTGCATCCAGATTTGCCCAAGACGGTCGTCGTGCAATCGTGGCGCGGGCAGGCGTCGCTGGCCGCGGCAGCCAAACAAGGCTACCGGGGCCTGCTGTCGTACGGATACTACCTCGACCTCATGTGGCCGGCGGCGCGGCACTATGCGGTCGATCCGATGGCGGATGCGGCGGCCGACCTGACGCCGCAAGAGAAAGCTCTGGTCCTTGGCGGCGAGTCTTGCCAGTGGGCGGAGTGGGTGACTCCGGAAAATATTGATTCGCACATCTGGCCGCGCAACGCGGTGATCGCCGAGCGGCTGTGGTCGCCGCAAGAAGTGAAGGACGTCGCTTCAATGTACACGCGGATGAATGCCGTCAGTCACGACCTGGAGTGGCTGGGCCTGAGTCATAATTCCGCGCGGACGGAGATGCTGCAACGCATGGCCGGGAATTCCGACATCACCCCACTGCAAGTTCTCGCGGATGTGGTTGAGCCCGTCAAGGACTACAACCGGTGGGACGACGCCAAGGGCCCAATCGACTTCCACGCGCCGCTAACTCGCATGATCGACGCGGTCAGTCCGGAGAGCGAGACGGCACGGCGTTTCAGCGATCTTGTGCAGGCATTTACGCAGAGCGGATACAAAGACAAGGCGACCGAAGCGCAAATCCGCAGTTACCTCACCACCTGGCGGGATAACGATGCCCGCTTGCATCCTTTGCTCGAGCAGTCGGCTCTTCTGCAGGAAGATGTGCCGTTATCGCAGAGTCTGTCGGCGCTGGGAGCCGCCGGCCTGCAGGCACTCGACTATCTCGACAAGGGCCAGACTCCGCCGGATTCGTGGAAGGCGCAGCAGAATGCGGTCCTCGATCAGGCTAAAACCCGTCGAGCGGATATGCTGCTGATGGTGGTGGCGCCGGTGCAGCAGTTGGTGGCAGCGAGTGCGGGCCAGCACAACTAAGCGGCACCGTTCGCAGAAGAGATCTGACGAGCCCACTCTGGCGAAAAAGGGCTAAACCACGAAGGACACGAAGTTTCACGAAGGAATTCATCTTCTTTGGCTTTCCTTTGTGTTACTTCGTGTCCTGTAGTGGTAAGGGTTCTTGACTTCGCCGTCTAAGTGACGTTGCGGCGTGATATTCTAATGGCTCCAGCTGCGCACCGTCTTGGCGGAAATTCCCCCGCAGTTCCTGAAGAAGTTACAAAGAAAAACATGCTTTCAGTCAGCAACGTGTCCATGCGCTACGGCGCCAAAATTCTGTTCGATGAAGTCTCCACGGCATTCACGCCAGGCAAGCGCTACGGCCTGACCGGCCCCAACGGCGCGGGCAAATCCACGTTCATGAAACTGCTCAGCGGCGAACTTGAGCCGCAAAAGGGCACTGTCGTTCGTCCTCGCAAGCTCGGCGTGCTCAGCCAGGATCAGTTCGCCTTCGACGCATACTCCGCCATCGACACGGTCATCATGGGGAACAAGCGGTTGTGGGCCGCGATGCAGGAGCGTGACGCTATCTACGAAAAGCCCGAGATCACCGACGCCGATGGCATGAAGCTCGGCGAGCTCGAAGGCATTGTCGGCGAAGAGGACGGCTACACTGCCGAAAGCGACGCCGCTATTCTGCTGCAAGGGCTCGACATTCCCGACAACCTGCACGGCCGCAAAATGAGCGAGCTGCAGGGCGGACAAAAAGTCCGAGTCCTGCTGGCTCAGGCTTTATTCGGTCACCCGCAGGCGTTGCTTCTGGACGAACCCACGAACCACCTCGACTTGGATTCGATCCACTGGCTGCAGGGCTTCCTGAATGCGTACGACGGAATCGTGATCGCGATTTCGCACGACCGCCATTTCCTCAACAGCATCTGCACCCATATTGCCGACATCGACTACGAAACCATCATCACTTATACCGGCAGCTATGACGACATGGTCGTGGCCAAGACGCAGGTGCGCTCGCAAATCGAATCGCAGAATGCGCAGCGCGAAAAGAAGATCTCGCAGCTGAATGAATTCATTGCGCGCTTCGCGGCCGGCACGCGATCGAGCCAGGTGCAATCCCGCCGTAAAGAAGTCGAACGCCTGCAGGTCACCGAGTTGGCCAAGTCCAACATCCAGCGCCCCTTCATCAAGTTTGAGCAGAAGCGACCCTCGGGCAAGCACATTCTGGAAGTGCATCACCTGGGCAAAGCGTATGGCGACAAGCACGTCATCAACAACTTCACTGCCAGCATCATCCGAGGCGAGAAAATCGCGCTCATGGGACGAAACGGAGCCGGGAAAACCACGCTGCTGAACGCTCTGCTGGCGAATTCTCCGACCACGCCGGATGCCGAACTGCGCAAGACCAGCGGCTACGACGGCCCCTTCGTCGACGCGGGTAAAGTGATCTGGGGACACGAAGCCTCGATTGGCTATTTTGCGCAGGATCACCGCAGCCTCATCGAAGGCGGCATGACCGCGATCGAGTGGTTGCATCAATGGGATGGAGCGGCGGTCACTGAGGAACTGCGCGGAATTCTGGGTCAGATGTTGTTCGCCCGGGATGAGGCCACGAAATCGACCAGCGTTCTCTCCGGCGGCGAGGCTGCGCGGCTACTATTCTGCAAACTGATGCTCCAGAAACCCAACGTTCTGGTGCTCGACGAGCCCACGAATCACCTCGACCTTGAGGCCATCAACGCCCTGAATATTGCCTTGCAGCGCTATCAGGGAACGGTTCTTCTGGTGACTCACGATCATGATTTGATCGATGAGGTTGCCACCCGCATTTGGCACTTCGAAAGCGACCACAAGATTACGGATTTCAAGGGCACCTACGAGGAATACCAGAAGGCTGCGGTGGCAGTCTAAAAGGGCCGAAACTTAGCGGGTGCAGAGCCTTCAAGAATTATCCAGGCAAGAAATCGGGCCATAGTAGTTCTAACTGTGCGGGGAGGGAGACTATGGCGACCTCACGACCAGCCGTCTTCTTTTTTGCTGCGCTTTCATTTTCTTGGACCGCCTGCGGTCAAGCGGACGCAGAGAACGCCCACCTGTCCCCAAGAAGAAGCCAGCAGCCGGTGCTCGGGCTCGATTTCAAGAATAATGGACAAAAGCTAGCTGCGAGGGTGGGTCAACAGATCGAGATAACCTTGGGAACAATCGGTCCCATGCAATACGGCGACGCGCAGGTTTCTTCCGATGCACTCAAGCTCGAGGGTGTGGCCTTGGATTGGCCGCCAAATCCCGGTGGCCCGACGTTCATCTACATTTTCGACGCGGCGTCCGAGGGCAAAGCGCTGATCGAAGTCCCAATTATCAATTGCGAGGATGATCCCGATCTGGCGAAGAAACTCGATTTTAGTGTGACCATTCGTGTTGGACCAGCCGCCGGCAAGCCCTCCGCAAGGCAGGTCTTGATGAGGCCTGATCAGACAAACACCGCGCCATGGACCGGTGCGTGGACGAACCTGTCCAATGTTCTGCACCAGACCTTCACGCCCTCGCTGCCGCGGTTGACTGGTGTCGAAGTCGGAATGACGGTAGCCAATCCCGGCCCAAAGAGCGCCGACCTCAACCTTACGGTAATGGACAAAGAAGGAATCGCTCTTGCGGTTGTATCCAAGACCGTACCGCTCGACGATTGCACTCATGTTCTATTCGTTCTTCCGCGTGGTGGTCTGGCTGTGTCCCCGGGTCAGGCGTACAGCATCGGGCTGAGTGGCGTCGACAGTCCCTTCGGATGGAAGTATGTGGTGGGCGGCTATCCCAGCGGGGACGCGTCGTTCAACGGCCAACCCCTCTTACAAGATGCCCGCAGCACATTCCTGTTCCGAACATTTGGTGCAAGGTAGAGAATACGCAGTGCACACTTTGTTGCACCATTTTCGCTGCATGTAAATTAAACAGGTTCTCCACAGTGTTTCACAGCATTTCCAGTTGCGTTTCCCGTCTCAATTTGCGGATAATGTCGGCGAGCGTTGTTGCGGGTTCCTGTGTATAGTCGAGCCGATTTACTGAGAATTCTTCACATCATGCCGCGCCAGTTATTGAACTGGGAGCGGGCGGGTCTGGTAGCGTCCGCGGAAAAATATTCTTTTTCGGATCTCCTGGAAATCAAGAAGGTGCGCGACCTGTGCGCCATGAGCGTGCGTCCGGCGGTCATTCGCCAATCGCTCGACGCTATGCGCAAGCAGGCTGCGGGCGTGGAGAAACCGCTGCTGGAAGCTGGCGCCTGGTCGACCGCCAAGCACCGCGTGGCATTCCGCCATGAAGGCAAATTGCTGGAGCCAATTGCAGGCCAGTTCCTGATGGATTTTTCCGAGCGCGAGAAAGTTGTAACAACCACGCCGGTACCGAAGTCCGAACCCAACCCGCGCGAGAACGAGGTTGCCATCTGGTTTGCGCGGGGAATCGCGTTGGAAGAAGACCCCAATACCCAGGCCGAAGCGATTTCTGCCTATCATCAGGTACTTGCCATCGAACCGTCGCATGCGGCCGCTCACATCAACCTGGGCACGCTCTACTACAATCGTCAGGAGTTCGCCTTGGCGGAAAAGCACTACCGCCGGGCCATTGAAGCCGATGCGCGTTATTCGTTGGCTTACTTTGATCTCGGCAATGTGCTGGACGAAACTGGCCGCGTACAGGAAGCCATTCTGACTTACAAGACTGCGCTGCAGTTGGCGCCCACTTACGCCGACGCCCATTACAATCTGGCTTTGGCCTACGAAAAGGTGCGCGAACCGCGCAAGGCGCTCAAGCACTGGCAGGCCTACGTGAAGCTCGATACATCAGGCCCGTGGTCCGTCCACGCGCGCAGCCAGATCAAGCGCATCCTGCAAGCGGATACGCTGAAGCTGGTTCATTCCCGTCCCCGCTCGGCCTGAGTTCGCGGCGGCACAACCCGCACAACTTTTACCACTCACAACTCTTACCACTAAGGACACGAAGTATCACGAAGGAATTAGTTCCATTTTTCCTTAGTGTTACTTCGTGTCCTTCGTGGTTCACGGCCTTGGGCTTGATCCTGTATATAGGGGTCTACATCAGGTGCTAAAATTACCGGTTTGCCATCTTGACCGTTTGAAGGTGTCCCATGCCCGAGACCACGCTGCAGGCCGCTCCTCCTACCCCGCTCACGACTCTCACTGAAGACGAGATCCTTTTCCGCGACAACATCCGCCAGTTTGCGGACGAAAAGATCCGTCCACTGGTGAAAGAAATGGACGAGAAAGGCGTTTTCGAAAAAGATCTCATCCAGGATTTTTTCCAGTTGGGACTTATGGGCATTGAGATTCCCGAACAATATGGAGGAGGCGGCGCTAAGTTCTTTGAAGCGATCCTGGCGGTAGAGGAATTGTCGCGAGTAGACGCCTCCTCGGGCGTCATCGTCGACGTGCAGAACACGCTGGTCAACAATGCTCTGCTGCGCTGGGGCAGCGAAGAGCAGAAGAAGCGCTACCTCCCCAAAATGGCCAGCGAGACTGTGGGAGCCTATGCCCTCAGCGAGGCCGGCTCCGGCTCCGACGCGTTTGCGCTGCAGACGCGCGCCACGCTCAAAGGCAGCGACTATGTCCTGAACGGCCGCAAGCTTTGGATCACCAACGGCAAAGAAGCAGGATTGTTTGTGCTCTTCGCCACGCTCGATCCTGCCGCAGGGTATAAGGGCATCACGGCCTTCTTAGTCGAGAAGAACTTCCCCGGATTCACGGTGGGCAAAAAAGAAGACAAGCTCGGCATCCGGGCATCCTCCACCTGCGAACTGATTCTAGAGGACTGCCGCGTACCCAAAGAGAACGTGCTGGGCGAGCCCGGCAAGGGATACAAGATTGCCATTGAAACCTTAAACGAAGGCCGCATCGGCATCGGCGCGCAAATGATTGGCTTGGCCCGGGGCGCCTGGGAATTTGCCTGCAAATACGCCGTCGAGCGCAAACAGTTCGGCAAAGCTATCGGCGAGTTTCAGGGCATTCAGTTCCAGATCGCGCAAATGGCGACGGAAATTGAGGCCGCTCGCCTCATGGTCTACAACTGCGCGCGCATGAAGGACGCCGGCGTCAACTTCGTCAAGGAAGCGGCCATGACGAAGCTCTTCGCCTCACAGGTCGCCGAGCGCGTGACCTCGCTGGCCATTGAAATCTACGGCGGGTACGGATTCACCAAGGACTATCCCGTCGAGAAATATTGGCGCGATGCCAAGATCGGCAAGATCTACGAGGGCACGTCCAACATGCAACTGGCGACCATTGCCAAGCTGGTGCTAGGGAAATAGCAGTTCTCCGAGCTTAGCAGAGTGCAGCCAGATGGGACGCTTGGCGCCGCACCGATCCGAAACTACGGCGCGAAACGGACTTCGATGACCTCCCGAGACTCGCCGCCTGAGGCGAATTTCCATTTGGCGACGGCGTCTTCGGCCGCTTTAAGCAGGATTGGGCTACCACCCTTGGGTTCAACGGACTTTACGTCCCCGTCCGCCGCCACTACGGCAACCACTTTGACGGTGCCCCCAAGACTGAGCTTTCTAGCGATTTCGGGGTAGCTGGGAGTCAGTTTTCGCACGACTTTCCTCCCGCTTTCGGAGGAAGTTTGTTCGCTTTGGGCCGTTTGCGCCGATCCAAAGCAGCATGAGCAAAGAAGAAACAGTACCAGGAGGTAAGGCTTTCGCATGATGTCGATCCTGAGATAGAGGAGTTTTGTTCAGCAACTACTAGTGAACCGATAGTAGAAGATCGATTGGCTGCAGGAAAGTAACCGGAGTAACTGGCCCTCGGTCACTGCAAGTGGTCTTCCGCAACGGAACACCATAGAAGTTCTGCAAAAGGCGCGCCAGTTGCGGCTTCCCGACGCAATACGTATGCACCCCAAAACCAATTCCGCTTACTCATAATGTGCATCGAGTTGCACATGATCAACGACGGGCCTGACGTTCGGAGGCACATAAATACCCTGATTTCATCCGCTTAGCGAATACTCTTGCATTGGTTCCCGAGATGCACTTCGCGAAGCGTGCCTGCGTACTCGGGCCCACGACCGGGGTGCCATTTGACGAGCCTAAATCCCTCTGCATCGATAGCCTCTGCGACATTGACTGACACTCCTGCTACTCGCAAAAAGCACGGCTGGTTGCCGCTGCTGACGGTGCTGTTTCTGATCTCTTATGGTCTTATGACCATGCTGATTGTGGAGCAGGGTCAGACCATCGAATCGCAGCGCGCGCTGATTCGCGAATTGTTTCGCGACAGCAGAGAACTGTCCGCCGTAAAGAGAGCCCAGCAGGCGTCACCATCGGCCACGACCCAGGCACCGGTGGCTCATAACCGCTCGACCCAAAATCAGTTAACCCAGAACCCGTCAACCCAGGCGCCCGTAACACAAGCCCCGTCTTCCCAGTCAGGCTCGCAACATAGTGCGCAGAACCGCACAACCAAGCAGAAACCCCAGCTCCGAATGCCGTCGAAGCAAGCGTCCGATCTGGTCGACGATGTGCGGACTCTGGTCACGATTTAGAGATCGCGACATAAGGATCGCGACCGACAGGCACTAAGCAACAAGAGTTTGAAGCACTGAACATTGCAGCACTTCGTTCTGTAGGTAAGCAGTAGCAAGTGAACGTGCAGTAAAAACTAATTGCAGGAAAACAATGAAGGTTCTGACCCTAGCCTTGTTGTTCAGTCTGCCGGTCGCCCCCTGGGCCCCGCAGAAGCCCCTGCGCGAGCCTTCTACGCCAATCTCCAAGCACGCCAAGGGAGGCCGCTGGTATTTCGCAGCCTCTGGCCATGCCGTCTATTGCTACGGTCCGGTGATGACGGTGCCCGGCGCCAACGGCAACTTGCAGAAAGTCGCCACCCTTTGCCGCGACGGTAGCGCGGTCGTTCCTCTAAAAGACTAGCGATAGCCCACAGACCGCTTCCCTTCTGCGTCGTGTACTATATTCGGCGCATCCAATATCCACACGGCAAAATGGCTCGCAGGGCCACTCGACGGTTCATACCAGCCGCGAGCATGGGAGATCAACATGTCGATTCGACCCGTTAAACGCCTGATCAAATCCAAGCCAACGCTTGAGGGCGCCGGTGTGCATCTGCGTCGCGCGTTCGGCTTCGGCAACACTCACGACTTCGATCCGTTCCTTCTTCTCGACGACTTTCGCAACGACGTTCCCGAGGACTATCTGGCGGGATTTCCCTGGCATCCGCATCGCGGCATCGAGACCATCACCTACGTGCTCGCCGGAACCGTCGAACATGGCGACAGCATGGGCAATAAGGGCGCGATCGCTGCCGGCGACGTGCAATGGATGACCGCCGGCAGCGGCATTATTCATCAGGAAATGCCCAAGGGCGATTCCACCGGCCGCATGCACGGCTTTCAGCTGTGGGCGAATCTGCCTTCGGCCTTAAAGATGACTGCGCCGCGCTATCAGGAAGTGAAGACCGCAGACATCCCGCGAGTCACTGACGACGATGGAACTCACGTTCGCATTGTTTGCGGGAATTTCTGGGGCAAGTCGGGCCCGGTCGAGGGAATCGCCGCCGACCCGACTTATCTCGACGTGTCGGTGCCGCCGGGAAAAAGAAAAACGCTTCCCGTCGAAACCACTCGTCACGCCTTCGCCTACGTTTTCGCCGGAGACGGAAAATTCTGTAATGCCTCCGGTCCGCTGGCGGTACCCACGGAAAGCGTAGGATGGGCCGACACCAAGCCTCCCGCCGACGCTGAGAATCGCTCGCTGGTGGTCTTCGATCGTGGCGACGAAGTCGCGGTACAGGCGGGTGAGGATGGAATTCGTTTTCTCCTCGTATCCGGTAAACCGCTCGAAGAGCCGGTCGCATGGTACGGACCCATCGTCATGAACACGCAGGAACAACTCCGGCAAGCGTTCCAGGAACTTGAGCAAGGAACGTTCCTAAAGAAATAGCGAAGCAAAAACTAGAAGGGGCTATGGGTTTTTCTTCGTGAACCTTCGTGCCCTTCGTGGTAATTGATGTTAAGTCTCTAATTCCCATGCCCGAACTCCCCGAAGTCGAAACGGTTGCGCGCGGCCTAGCCAAACGCGTCACGGGAGACGTAATTGAATCCGTCTGGCTCGGACAGAAAAAAGAGCCGCTGAAATCCCCCGCCTCGCAAATCGCGGCCACGCTGGAACACAGTCGGATCGCGGCAGTAAGCCGCATGGGTAAGCACATTGTCTTCGATTTAGATCGTGTGGCGCGGGCGCCCTCGCCCGCGAAAAGCCAGAGGCCAAATCGGAAGCGGAAGGGGACTGCCTCAAAGACATCTGTACTATCCGCACATGCAAAGGCGTGCGAGGGCGCCCGCCCCACAATTAGCTCCAACGGCAGAGCCCAATGGATCGTTCATCTTGGCATGACCGGTCGCCTGCAGGTTTGTGATCCGCAAGCCGAAATCACGAAACACACCCACGCGATCGTTAGATTGTCCTCGGGCCGGGAACTGCGCTTCGTCGATCCCCGTCGCTTCGGACGTCTCAGTGTCGCGCAAGCGGGAGATTTCGGCGCCACGGGCACCGAGCCGCTGGAAATCGAACTTGAGCTCTTCCTGAAATTGTTTCGCGGCCGCAAGACTCCCATCAAAAGCGCGCTGCTCAACCAGAAACTCCTGCGTGGCGTAGGAAACATTTACGCCGATGAATCTCTGTTCCGCGCCGGCATCCGCCCCCGTCGCCGCGCTTCGAGCATTACGCGCGAGCAACTCGGCAAGCTCCACCTGGCCGTGAAAGAAGTGCTCAAAGAAGCGATTGCGCTCGGCGGCTCTTCCATCTCTGACTACGTGAATTCCGACGGCGAGGAAGGATTCTTCCAGCTCCAGCACCGCGTCTATGGTCGCGAAGCCGATGCCTGTCTTGTCTGCAAGACGCCCATCAAGCGAGTCGTGATCGCCGGACGCAGCAGCCATTACTGCCCGCAGTGCCAAAAATAGATTGCTGATTGTTGAGTTTTGATTGTTGATTGAAAAGCCGTGACGTAAACGTGTGGTTTTCAATCATCAATCAAAAATCATCAATCAACAATTTATTTCTGCTACCCTTCTGCGCATGCCTGACTTTTCCATTGGAGTCGATTTGGGCGGCACCAATCTGCGCATTGCGGCGGTCAGCACCGACGGCCAGCTTCTCGAGAAAATTACTCTGGGGGTTAAGGTCGCCCTTGGCCGCGACCACGTCATCGGCGAAATGTGTGACGCCATTCACCGCCTGACGGACCAATATAAGGCTAGCGGCAGTTTCGTCGGCGCCGGAATCGGCGTCCCCGGCATTATCGATATGGAAACCGGAATGATGCGCAAGTCCGCCAATCTTCCCGGCTGGTCTGACTATCCGGTACGCGACGAAATCGAGAGGCGTCTCGGCGCTGGAACGCGCGTCTTCCTCGATAACGACGCCAAGATGGCTGCCCTAGGGGAAAAATGGATGGGTGCCGGTCGCGACGTCGACAACATGGTTATGGTCACGCTCGGCACCGGCATCGGCGGCGCCATCATCCTGAATGGAAAAATCCTCTATGGCATGAATGGCATGGCTGGCGAATTCGGACACGTCACTGTCGAGCCCAACGGCGTCCCCTGCGGATGCGGCAACCACGGCTGCGCCGAGCGGTACGCTTCTGCGACCGCGGTTGTGCGTATGGCGCGCGAAGCCATTGAATCCGGCCAGGCGCCCTCGCTCGCTAAGGCGGCTAGTTCCGATCCTGAGTTCAGCGCCAAGTCGATTTACAATCTCGCGCTTCAAGGCAATGAAGATGCGCAACGCATCTTCCACCGTTTCGGCGTGGCGCTCGGCATACTGCTGGCCGGTCTCGTCAACACTCTTAACCTTGAGATGTTCGTGATCGGGGGCGGCGTGGCGAGCGCATGGGACGCCTTCGCACCCTCGATGTTTGCAGAAATGCGTGACCGCTCGCTGGTCTATGCCGCCACTGCCCCCGACGATCCTGTGAGCAAAAAAGAAGGAGCGTCGGCTCAAATCGCCGCCTACACGCGCAAAAAGACAATCATTACCCGCGCCCTGTTGGGTAGCGACGCCGGCCTCTACGGAGCCGCGAGAATTCCTGCGGCCTAGCTCCTATGGTTTGGTATGACGTAGCGGCGGACGCATTCGTCCGCCAGCAAAGCGAGGGCCCCGGACGAATGTGTCCGGGGCTTCGTGATCCTCTCAGGAATGACACTGGATTGATCACTGCGGGTGAATGTAATGGATGAGCAGGAAAGTCCCCGCAGCCACAACGGCCGAGGCGGGAATCGTAAGGATCCATGCCCACACAATGCGCCCGGCAACGCCCCAGCGCACGGCCGACAAGCGGTTCACGGCGCCGACGCCAACGATCGCACCTGTAATGGTGTGAGTGGTGCTGACCGGTATCCCGGCAAGGGCGGTTCCGAACAAGGTGATGGCTCCGGCGCTTTCGGCGCAGAAACCGCCGAGCGGCTTCAGTTTGGTGATCTTCTGTCCCATGGTATGGACGATGCGCCAGCCGCCGAAATATGTTCCTGCCGCAATCGCTGCATGCGCGGCGAGGATGATTGGCCAGCGGAAGCGTCCCCAGCTTGCCAGCATGTCGGCCTTGCTCATGAATCCCGCGGTGTAGAGCGCGCCTGCGACAATGCCCATCGTTTTCTGCGCGTCGTTGCCGCCGTGGCCCAGACTATAGGCGGCGGCGGATAGCAGTTGCAGCTTGCGAAACCATTTGTCCACGATTTGCGGCGGCTTGTTCTGAAGGATCCAGTGGGCGGAGATCATGAAGGTCAGGCCAAGCACCATGCCCATGACCGGCGCGACCACGATGAAGATCAGGGTCTTATACCAGCCTTCGGGAATGATGACGGAGAACATGGTCGCTGTGCCCTTGTGAATGGCCGCATGCATCATCGCCGCTCCCGCGTAACCGCCGATCAGCGCATGAGAGGAGGAAGTCGGAAGACCCCACCACCAGGTCAATAGGTCCCAGACGATGGCGCCAAAAAGAGCACCCAGGACGACGTATTGATCCACATCTTCGAGGCGGATCATGCCTTTGCCGATGGTTTTGGCAACAGCGGTGCCAAGAAAAAAAGCAGCCAGGAAGTTAAACGCAGCGGCCCACACGACCGCAAGTCTGGGCGACAACACGCGGGTGGAAACCACCGTCGCGATGCTGTTGGCGGAGTCGTGAAATCCGTTGAGGAAGTCGAAGACTAAGGCGACGAAGATCGTGATCAGGACCAGCAGCACATCTCTGTTCAACGGGAGTCTCTCCGGTCTGTGGTCGCGAAGTCTTTATTCGCGAAATCGGGGCTAAGTGCTCTTGACGACGATGGCTTCCAGCACGTTGGCTGCGTCCTCTGCTTTGTCCGTGGCGTATTCCAGCACTTCGTACAGCTCCTTCAACTTGATCAGGTGAATGGGGTCTTTCTCGTTCTCGAACAGGTCGGCGATGGCTCGCCGGCTCACATGGTCCGCCATATCCTCCAGCCGGTTGACTTCCTCGCAATACTCCATCACTGCGCCGTTTTTCTCGAGCAGGGAGACGGCCTTGGCGAGTCCTTCACACTGCAGCACGATGATTCCAGCCAACTCGGCAGAAACCGGCGGCGGCGTGCTGATCTTGTACATCACCAGGCGCAAGGCCGCCGAGTTTACAAAATCCAGCACGTCGTCGAGTGAAGAAGCCAGCCGATGGATATCCTCGCGGTCGAAGGGTGTGATGAAAGTCTGGTTGAGTTTGGTGATGATGGCGTGCGTGGCCTTGTCGCCTTTGTGCTCGATGGCCTGCACCTGGCTCACTCTCATGGCGAGATCATGCGGATCGGCCAGTATGTTGCGCAGCAATTTGGCTCCCTCCGTGATGTTGCCGGAGAGTTCAGCGAGGAGGTCGAAAAACTTGGTATCACGGGGGATCAGACGCATGGGGTGAGTTCACTCGAAGCTCATGGCAGGTCAAAAAAGCGCGCAAAGACCAGGAGCAAAGTAATATCTCACGCGCGGCCTTAGGTAGGCAAACGGCCCAAGGGGTTAGCGGGAAGTTCTGCGGGAAACCAGAAGGCCGGATCGCCGGGGCGTCCTGAGGCCGATAACGCCGAGCACCACGAAGACCGCAGCCGATCCGAGCGCCACTGGCTGCAGGAAGCCGAGAAAGAGTTGACTGAAGGCCATCGCAGAATTGTGACGCAGGGTTGGACAAAAGGCGACGTTACTAGCTGGGTAGACCTAAAGTGCGGCGCCGGAAGACAGGATTCTTGCCAGCGTTGCGGTGCGCGTTTCCAGTTCGGAAGCATTAGTAAAATATCTAGATTGAAGGAATTACCGTTACCTGACGATCGTGTCAAGATCGTAACCGTGACCGTCGAATGCTCTAATCCCAGCCCCAGACATCGGTTACATCCTTCACACGTCCGTCACTCCCGAAGGTTACGGTAAAGGAGAAGTGCTGGGGGGTGTCGTTGATGAAGGTGTAACGCCAGCGCCAGTCGTAGCCGTCCGACATCTTCTGCTTCATCAACCCCGCCGCCTCTTCCTCAGTGACTTGTTGCGATTGAAAATCGGGCCCGCTGGACCAAACGAACGTACCATCCGGATGTTGCGTTAGGCTGACGTAATGAACGCTTTCCTCGTCTGGCACATTCTCAGGCAGGACCGCGTGGGTTCTTATTCCGCACGCGCCATGCACCAGGGGCAGGACCTCATCCACAGTCATTCCCTTTTTCACCTTGTCATGCTCTTTGCGGGCCTGCCTTTCGTAGTAGCTAAGGCACAGGGTCATCACGCCGCCCATAACCACAATAAGAACAACGGCTCCAGAGCCCAAGATGATTGTCTTTCGCACAACCCGCCGCCAGAGTGGCTTCCGGGCGACGTTGGACGGCAGCGCCTGTGGTTCAGGCACTGGCAGGGCGGTGGCTGCGTGCACATTCGCTGGGGCCACGCCCCACCCTTGTCGACGTTCCCAGAATTTCCAGAGCCAATACAATCCCACCCAAAGCCCGATCCAGACCGCTGCTGCCGAATCGTGTGGCACCATCAGTGCGAGGACCAACGCCACAAGACCAGTGGCTCCCAGGCGCAATGCGAACCACAACCTCGCCCGCAGAACCTGCTTCCTCTCTGCTCCATCGCGCTTCCGGTGCCGCCGCGCGGACTGATACACGCCTCCGGCGATCAGCAGGAGAAAAAGAAACCCGTACACTTGGGTCAAGAGCATTTTGGTTTCCGCCTCCCGGCTGCAGCCTGTGCGTCTTCTGCGGATAGTATCTCGGCTTTCGCAAGCCGGGATGTTACAAAGGTACCCAGGGCGGAGAGGGATAAACGCATGTTCCACTTCACACGCCGAGCGCGGTCCGTGTGAAGTTTGAGGAGCTCGGTCCAAAGTAAACTGTGTACCTAGGGGAACCCTGTGACCAGCGGCACGACACACGTAACCCAATGCAAGAAGCCATCAGGATTGCTGGGCCGATTCGTTTTATGGAACATGAATTCGCGCCATTCGAAGGTGACCGACTGGGGCCTTTCGAAGATCACGATACGAAGTCAGGACATCATCCTGGACGTGGGTTGCGGCGGCGGCAGAACCGTGAACAAGTTGGCCGCGATCGCCACCGAAGGAAAAGTTTATGGCCTCGATTTTTCCCAGGCCAGCGTCGCCTTCGCCAAAAGGACCAATCGACACTGGATCGATGCCGACAGGGTCGAGATTCAGGAAGGATCAGTTTCTCACTTGCCATTCGCGGACGACATTTTCGATCTGGTCACCGCAGTCGAAACCCACTTCTGGTGGCCTGACCTGCCGGCAGACATGCGCGAAGTGTTAAGAGTGCTGAAGCCCGGTGGCACGTTCATCATCATCGCGGAAATATATAAAGGCGCGGACACCAGAATTGCCAAGCTGGCTGAGAAGTATCTTCCACTGTCGGGCATGACACTCCTGAGCACCGATGAACATCGCGAACTCTTCGCCAATGCCGGGTACTCCGATATTCAAATCGTTACAGAAGCCAGCAAAGGATGGATTTGCGCTACGGGCCGCAAGCCGTCAACAATATAGGGATTTGTCTGCCAAGATTCCTGACCGGCCAACGGAGGGTAGCTGCGGTTTTTGACCTCGATCGCCAGCAACGCTTCTGCTATCGAATATCCCTACCCGCGCACGCTGATCTTCGAAAATGAAAGCACTGCCCGGCTGGCGGTCGGGCGGCCCATCGAGAGTGCGGGACGGAACGTGGTGAAGATCAACATGCGCTTCACCTGCGGCAACACTTCCTGCGAATCTTTCGGGTCGGAAAGAATGCGGTAATCCTGCACGCGCCCGTTGGCGTCGACGTAGGCCTCGATTACCAGCGAGTCGGCGTCAATCGTGTCCAGGGTCATGCCAAAGGCGCTCTGCTGCAACTCGGGTGCGGTGTTGACCATGACCAGCGGAACATCGCTGCCCGCCTGCAACGAGGACGGCGCCACGAAATAGACCATCGCAATTCCAAAGATGATGAGCGCGCTCAGGAAGCCCGCGGTCGCCGGGACCATGAAGGCATCGAAGGCATTCTGCAGGCGCACCATCATGCCCTCAAACTGGCCACGCTTCGCCGATTCCGTTTCGCGCGAAATCGCGAGGCGCAACTTGAGTCCCAAGTCCGAAGGAACCTTCGGACGTCCCACGCTGACCAGCAATTGCTGGGTACGGCGCAAACCCTGATATTCGCCGTTGCACGCCGTGCAGTCCGACAAGTGGGATTGCAGCGCGAGCATCTCCGTGCCCGTCACTGCTCCATCCAAATACGGCGAGAATAACCGCTTCGCCTGGGGGCACTGCAGTCCCAAGATTTCCCTTGTGCCCTTCATGGCATCACCTCGACCCTTCTACCCCCTCCAGCCACCTGCGACCGCACATTCCGCTGTTCTTTACCATCCGAACCGTCTGACGGCGGAGCGGTCAATCCCATTTCATTTCCAACCTCGCGCACGTAGGGCGCCAACCGTTGCCGCAGTGCGTCTCTGCCGCGTGTGAGCCGTGATTTCACCGTGCCCAGCGAAATCTCCAGCACCTCGGCAATCTCTTCGTACGACATCTCTTCCAGATCGCGCAAAATCAGAGTGGTCCGGTACGGCTCGGGGACCTTTCTCAATTCTTCTTCCACCCGGCGCTGCACTTCGCGATGCGCGACGCTATCAAAAGGAGAATCGGCATGGTCGGTCAGCGCCAATTGCGTCGCATTTTCACCCATGCTCGGTCCCTCGGGTTCCGACGGCTCAATCGAGGTCTCGCGCGCCTTGTGCCGGAACCACCAGCGCCGCCGGTTTGCCGCCTCATGCAGAGCAATGCGATAGATCCATGTCTTCAGGCTCGAGCCGCCGTGAAATTGCTTCATGCCGCGAAACACTTTCAGAAAGACGTCCTGCGTCGTATCCGCCGCGTCCGCCGGATCGTTGACGACCCGGTACACCAGGCCATACACCGGCTGCTGAAACTCGCCGATCAGCCAGGCGTAGGCCTCTTCCGAGCCGGCCTTCAACTCCGCGACGATCGCCGCTTCTTCCTGCGAGCGTGCTCCGATTGCACTTGCCAGATCACCCAAGGTGGTTGCTCCCGCCATGACGGCGTCCCCTGATTATAGGATTTTCCACCCTACTGCGCCCTTGAAAATTTGCTGCCTGGCCAAGTCCGGCAAAGTGCGAGCGGAGCCGCGACTCTCACATAACATAGACTCCGGCAGGGTGCATGGAGTTCCCGATGTAAGTGATTTATTTTCAGCAGATGTGAAGGTTAGAAGGGATGGAAAAAGGCTCGTACGCTCTGAAAGAGATCAAGAGTAGAAAAGTCATCTGCCGCTGGTTACCGCCGGGGCGGTTTAGGTCCGGGCGGCGCAGGAAAGACCTGAACCACGAAGGACACGAAGTATCACGAAGGGCTTAATTTGGAAGTTCTTCCTTCGCGTAACTTCGTGTCCTTCGTGGTAATGGCTCTTAAATGGAGCTACCGCTAGATTTCTTGTTGCCGCTCGCTGCGGTCTTGGTGGCGGATTTCAATCGCTCCACCTCTTTCAAGGTAAGCGATCGAAACTTTCCCGGTGGGACATCGAGCGTCAACGGGCCATAACGGACGCGCTTGATTTTCTCCACGTGATGCCCGACCGCTTCAAACATGCGCCGGATCTGGCGATTGCGACCTTCGATCAGCGTGATCTCGTACCACGGATTGGTGGCTTCTTTCACTACCCGCACTAAAGCCGGCCCGGTCTTTACGCGCTTGCCGTCGTCAGTAGCGATGGAAACTCCAGCACGCAGTTTGGCGATGGATTCTTCCTTGGGCGCGCCCGCGACTTTCACGACGTAAGTCTTGGGAACATGCGAGGCCGCTTTCATAAGGCTGTGTGCGAGTTCGCCGTCGTTTGTCAGGAGCAGCAGGCCTTCGCTGGCGTAGTCCAGGCGGCCGATGGGATATACGCGGCCCTTGACGCCGTGAATCAGATCCATGACCGTGGGACGCTTTTCGGGATCGGACATCGTGGTGACGTAACCCTTGGGCTTATTGAGGAGGAGATAAACATGGCGTTGCGCGCCGTGAAGGAGCTTGCCGTTGACCCGGACGTGGTCGATTTCGGGATCGGCCTTGGTGCCCAGTTCGGTGACCACCGTGCCGTTGACCTGCACATGTCCCGAGGAGATCAGTTCCTCGGCCTTGCGGCGGGAAGCGATTCCGGCAGCGGCGATGATTTTTTGCAGGCGTTCGAGGGGCATGGAAATTCCGGACGGAACGATTTCAACGTTGATCGTGAACGTGGCGACGGATTAGTTACGATTCTTTCGCCCCTCCGGGGCTCGCGCATCTTGGATTCATAGCCCCACGGCTTGCGCCGTGGGCTGCACTCTTGAGCCGCTTCGCGGCTGCCATTGCTACGAGGCCTCGACGGACGGCACGAACTGCTGTTAGCCTGCCTTCTTTGTCTCTGACAGGCTCTCGTTCGACGTTTCCGCTTCGGGTGCTTCACTACTTTCGGGCTGCGCAGTTTCGGTTGACGCGGCGCTCTCGGCGGGGATCAGTTCCGACTGGAACGATTCTGCCACCAGCTTTTCGAACTCCTCCATGCTGGGCAATTCGTTCACATCTTTTAAACCGAAGCGCATCAGGAATTCTTTGGTGGTCTTATAAAGAATGGGACGGCCGATCACCTGCTTGCGGCCGGCGGTCGTGATTAATTTGCGATCGAGCAGTGTGCCGATTACGCCGCCGGAATCGACGCCGCGAATGTCGTTGATCTCGGGCACGGTGACCGGTTGCTTGTAGGCGATCACCGCCAGGGTTTCGAGCGCGGGCAGCGAGAGGCGGATCGGCGGCTTCAGGCTTTTGGCGAACGCGCGCACCACTTCGTGTTGTTCGGGCTTGGTCGACATGCGGTATCCGCCGGCAACCTGGCGAATTTCGATGCCGTGATCGGGTGCGCTGTATTCCGCGACGAGTTCTTCCAGAGACAAGCGGACGCGGGACTTCATATCGGCCTCGTCCGCCGCTCCTTCTGCGATGACCGTCTCTTTTACGAGCTGGGTCATCTGGTCAAGAGTGATGGGCGTCTCCGCCGCGTAAATGATCGCTTCGAGTTCAGCTTTCAAGGACATAGTAAATAGTGGTCAGTGGCCAGTGATCAGTGATCAGGTTTGCTGGCCACTAACCACTGGCCACTGCTCTTTTCATCTCCAGTCGTCGCGCACTGCGGACTGTTCGTTCATGATCTCATCAAAGTGACTGTGCTTGCGGATAGCGATTTCTCCAAACAATCGGTCCTGCCGCACCTGGATGGCCTGCAGGCGCACCATTTCCAGGAGCGCCAGGAACATGCACACCAGGGCGTGCCGCGACGGAACCCGCATGAGCAGTTGCTTCAGCCGGATGGGTCGGTCTTCCAGCGAAAGGCGGCGGCGCAGATAATCGATCATCTGGCCAACCGTGACCGTTTCCTCGTCGACGTTGATAACCGGTCGCGTGCGCAGGCGCTCCAGCACTTGCTGAAAGGTTTTGACCAGGTCGATAACGTCGGCGGCAATTTCCGGCTCGGTGCCCTCCGCCTCGATGAATTCTTTCAGCGAAGGATTCGATAGCACAGCATCTTCGATCTGCTGCTTCTGCAAAAGCATTTGCGCTGCCGACTTGAACTTCTCGTGCTCCAGCAGGCGGTTCACCAGCTCGCTGCGCGGATCTTCCTGTTCTTCCGCAGGCGCATCGGGATCGCGGGGCAGCAGCATCTTTGACTTGATGTGAATCAACATCGCGGCCATGTAGATAAATTCCGCCGCGACGTTCACATCGAGTTCGCGAATCTTTTCCACGTAGGTGAGATATTGCGCCGTGATCCGCGCGATGGGGATGTCGTAAATGTCGATGTCCTGCTTGCGGATAAGGTCGAGCAGCAGGTCGAGTGGGCCTTCGTAAACATCGGTGACCGCGACGGCGAACGGCGAATCGGTTTCTTCTTTTTTCTGCGAGTCGGGCTTGTGCGAATCCTTCGCTGGCTTGGCCGCAGAGGGTGCGGCGATGGCCGGGGTGGCGGCATCATCGCGAGAAACGATTCTTGGTTCTTCCGTCATCAGTTACTTCGAATCCTTGGCGGTCAGAGGTTCGTAGCTGAGCGACATGTGCATGGCGGCGCGCACATCTTCCATAGTTTGCCCGGCGGCCTGGCGGGCACGCTCGCTGCCTGCTTCCAGAATATCCCAGGCGAGGCGCGGATTTGCATCGAATTTCTTGCGACGCTCCTGCATGGGGTTGAGCAGCTTCACCAGCGCATCGGCGGCCCAGCCCTTGCACTCGATGCAACCAATGCCGGCGGAGCGGCAGCCTTCATTTACCTTGGCCATCGTTTCTTTGCTGCTAAAGATTTTGTGTAGATCGCCCACCGGGCACACATCCGGATTGCCTGGATCGGAGCGTCGCACCCGCGCCGGATCGGTCACCATGGTCTTCAGCTTCTGGCGCACCACCGGTTCCGGATCGGTCAGCAGGATGGTGTTGCCGTATGACTTCGACATCTTGCGGCCGTCGGTGCCCGGCAATTTTGGGGTGGGAGTGAGCAGGGCTTGCGGCTCAGGAAAGACGTCCGCTCCACTAGGAGGGATAATCATGGGAAGACCCGTAGCAACCGGGTTAGCTCCGTACTTGGTGCCCGTGTAAAACCCGTTGAACCGGCGCGCGATTTCTCGCGTCAACTCCACGTGCGCGACTTGATCTTCGCCCACCGGAACGCAGTCGGCCTTGTAGACCAGAATGTCGGCGGCCTGCAGCACGGGGTATCCTAAAAATCCGTAGGTGCCTAGATCTTTGTCTTTGATATTTTCGCGCTGCTCTTTATAGGTGGGCACGCGCTCCAGCCAGCCGAGCGGCGTGATCATGGAAAGCAGCAGGTGCAACTCCGCATGCGCGGGAACGTGCGACTGAATAAAAATGACCGAGCTCTCTGGATCGAGCCCCGCTGCCAGCCAGTCGAGCGTGACTTCGAGGGAGTTCTCCTTCACGCGCGAGGTGTCAGCATAGTCGGTGGTGAGAGCGTGCCAGTCGGCCACCATGAAAAAGCATTCGTACTCGTCCTGCATGCTGACCCAGTTTTGCAGCGCGCCCACGTAATTTCCCAGATGCAGCTTGCCGGTCGAGCGCATGCCGCTGAGCACGCGTTTGCGGGTTTTGGGGAGCGGGGTCATTTCGGTGCGGAAATGAAACAGAGATCACCACAAAGGACACGACGGTACACGAAGGATTTCAGAAGTCTTCCTTGGGTTGAGATGCGGCCGAACGTGCGGCGGCTTGGGCGAATCGGAGCGTCAAATGTCATGCAAGGGTTGAAATCGATACTAACATGGCCGCCTTCCGGAGCGAGTGCGTGGCGCAACAAGGCAACCGGAAGCCGGATAGCAGAAGCTGAGAGCCCGAAGCTGGATGCTTTATAATTCGCGCCGCCCGTCAAATCATACCGACCTCGTGAATACTCTTGCCCGCCAGTTGCGCGCCACCGACTACTTCACTCTGGGTTGGGGAACCATGGTGGGCGTCGGGTGGCTGGTCATCATGGATGACTGGCTGCTGCGCGGAGGCGCGCTGGGGGCTCTGCTTGGGTTCGTGATCGGCGGGGCGCTGCTACTTCCTATCGGATGGGTATACGGCAAGCTGGTGGTCGCCATGCCCGACGCTGCGGGAGAGATCGCTTACACGTCAGCAGTATTCTCGCGCCGCGTCAGCTTCGCTACCGGCTGGATGATGACGCTCGCGTATTTCATTGTGTGCCCGTGGGAGGCCGTGGCCGTCGGGCGCATCGCGGGATACATCTTTCCTGGCCTGGATTCGGTGGAGCTTTACCGCATCGCGGGCAGGCCAGTTTACCTGCCTCACCTCGTCATCGGACTGGCGCTGACCGGGCTGCTCACGGTGCTGAACTATCGCGGCATCCGGTTGAGCGCAACGTTTCAGAATTGGACCAGCTTCGGGACGCTGGCGCTGTTTGCTATTTTTGTGGCACTGGGCGTGAGCCACGGTTCGCCTGCCAATATTCGGCCCCTGTTTACGCACACTCCGCTGGTTTCGATTCTGCTGGTGATTCAGGTTGTGCCTTATTTCATGACTGGCTTCGAATCGGTCGGGAAGGCCGCGGAAGAGGCCAGCCCGGATTTCCGCGCACAAAGTTTCTTTCGCGCGATTTGGATGGCAATCGTCTTCGGGATTGTCTTCTACGCGAGCATCGTGGCGGCGGTTGCATTTGTGGCGCCATGGCGGCAGCTGACCGGCGAGAAATTTATGACGGCGGTTGCGTTCCAGCATGCCTTGGGCTCTCGGACCTTCGGTTCGCAGTGGATTGTGCAAATCATTCTCGCCGCCGCCTTGCTGTCGCTATTCAAATGCTTCAACGGAAATTTCGTGGCTGCCAGCCGATTGCTGTTTGCCCTGGGGCGGCGAGGAATGGTGGACTCGCGCATTGGAACGATCCATGCGCGATACCAGACGCCGTCGACCGCAGTCCTCTACATTGGTCTCGCCACCGCCGCTTGCCTGTTCTTGGGGGACGCCATTCTGGTTCCGATCACCGAGGTAGGGTCCGTAGCATGTGCCGTTGGATGGTCGGCGGCTTGTGCCGCGTGCCTGGCGCTGGCACGCGTTCGGCCTGATGCCATGGTGCTTTCTGCAGTTGAACGGGCCGTCGGGTGGTTCGGCTTGGCCGTCGGAATCGCGATGGCCTTGATGAAAGTGATCCCGCGGATGCCAGGCCATTTCACCGTCTACGAATGGCTGGCACTGGGAGTTTGGATCGCGCTCGGCACAACGTTTCGGCTCCTAAAATGATATCCTTCGAATCTTATGTCTCAAGCTCCTTTCGACTCTAAGCCAATCGGGCCCACGTTCCGAATTGCCGACTGGAACGGTCGAATGATCGAGGCGGCGCAAAGTCGCGGTAACGTTGTGGCCGTCGCCGATTTCTCAGACAACTTGATGCGGGTAGACTTAGCGCCGTGGCCTACTGCCGCCGTCGTCCAGAAACTCTGCCGCAGCGTTAGGCACGAGGAGGCGTTCGAAGATCAAGCGCGTCAATTGCTCATCCAAAAGCTAGGCTTTTATTCAGACTTGCAGTCGTTACACAGCGAAGATGCAATAAGTTGGAGTTTTTTCGGGACGCTCAGCACCGCCCCGGTGAATGTCCGCACAGCATTCCTTAATTGGCTGTTAGGGCGCATCGGACTAACAACAAACGAGAAGGATTGCACTATTGAGCTGTGGCGACGCATACCACATCCGGACACACGGGGCCAAGGTGGTCCAGAGATCGACTTCCTAATTCAAGGCGACGCGACAGTCGTTTTCGGCGAGGCGAAATGGCGATCCGGAGAGGGATCAGGACAGGGCCTGAGCAAAACCAAATCGCAGTTGCAGCTTAGGCGAGAATTTTGCGACGGCCTTGCTCGCTCTATTTTTGGACAGCTCCGGTTCGTCGTAATTAGCGTGGTATGGCAGTTGCCATTTGCTACCGATTCTCCGTGCGACGCCGCCGTGACAATGAGAACCATTACCTGGTCAGATCTAACCAGCTGGTCTCGCCATCCGAATGCACCTGAATTCCGCCTGTATTACGAATGGAAAGAGCGTTGGTCCAAGCATTGACAACACCAGCAATCGATGAAAAGAAAATCTGAACTGCTGTTTCCTTTCCTAATTGTCCTCCTTTTGGTTTCGGCGCTACCTCAGGCCGCTCAAGACTCTGCCTTCGACATTGTCATCACAGGCGGCCACATCATCGACGGGACCGGGTCTCCCTGGTATTCGAGCGATGTAGGCATTCGCGGCGGGAAGATCGCGGCCATCGGCAACCTGACGGCCGTTGCGCGCAAGCGCACGATTGACGCGGGCGGCAGGGTCGTCGCCCCGGGCTTTATCGACATGCTCGGACAGTCGGAACTCACGATTCTGGTCGACCCGCGCCTGCCTTCAAAGATTTTTCAGGGAATCACGTCGGAAATTACTGGCGAGGGCAATTCGATTGCTCCACTGAACGACGCGATCATTGAGTCGAACCGTAGCGGGTACGAGCACTTCAAGATCAATCCCGACTGGCGCACGTTCCGTCAATATTTTGCGCGTCTGGAAAAACAAGGAATTGGCATCAACCTCGCCAGTTACGTGGGCGCAACGCAAGTTCGCCGCATGGTGCTGGGCAATGACGATACGCAGCCCACTCCAGCGCAGTTAAAGCAGATGCAGGCACTGGTGCGCGAGGCGATGAATGACGGCGCCGTTGGCGTCTCGACTGCGCTGCAATATCCTCCCGCGCCGTATGCGAAGACGGACGAATTGATTGCGCTGGCGACCGAAGCGAGCGACTTCGGTGGTATCTACGCGACTCACATGCGCAATGAGGGCGACTCGGTGCTGGAGGCGATCGATGAAGCACTGCGCATCGGGCGCGAAGCCCGCATCCCCGTGGAGATTTGGCACATCAAGGTTGCGGGCAAAAACAACTGGGGACGTATGCCGCAGGTGGTCAGCAAAATCAATGCTGCGCGCGCGGGCGGAGCCGATGTCAGCGCCGACACTTATGCCTACACTGCGTGGTACAACGATTTCTCCGCCTTCATTCCGCCGTGGGCTCACGACGGCGGGACCGCGACGTTAGTAGAGCGCCTTAAAGATCCGGCGACGCGCGACAAAATTCGTAGGGACATGCTTATTCCTTCCAAGGATTGGAACAACGAATGGCTGGAGATTCCTGGCCCGGAAGCCATCATGATCGGCGCGGTTCAGAATCCGGCGCTGCTCCCACTCGAAGGCAAGCGTCTCTCAGAGATCGCAAGGTTGTGGAATATAGATCCGATGGATGCGCTCTTTGATTTTCTGATCCAAGACCCGACTACGGAGGTGGCGGTTTTCGCCATGTCGCAGCCGGATGTCACCTTGGCGCTGCAGCAACCGTGGGTCGCCATCGACAACGATTCCGAAGGCACTTCGCCCGACGGAATTTTGGGGCAGGCGCATCCTCATCCGCGCGCATACGGCACGTTCCCGCGTATTCTCGCGAAATATGTCCGGGAAGAAAAAGTTCTAACCCTGGAAGATGCGATCCGCAAATTTTCTGCGCTCCCGGCACAGCGCATGCGCTTGACGGATCGAGGCGTCCTGAAGGCGGGCATGTGGGCTGATGTAGTGATCTTCGACCTGGCGACGGTGCGTGATCGAGCCACGTTCGACAATCCCAATCAACTTTCTGAGGGGATGGAATACGTGCTGGTCAACGGCGTGCCAGTGATTGACCAAGGAAAGATGACCGGAGCGCTTCCGGGGAAGGTGCTGCGGGGCCCAGGATATGTGCCGTAAAACTATTTCGCGGCTTCAGCTTTGAGACGTGCCTGAGTCTCGGGTGCAATCAGGCGGATGACGCGCGGTTCAGCTAGGGTGCCGGTGACGGTGTATCCGGCGGCGGCGGCTGTGGTCGGAGTTCTTGCCAGCTTAAGATCGAGTTCGCCTTTCAAAGTCGCGGTGCCGCTCAACTGAAACTTTCCTTCCGATGAATGCAGTATCGCATCCGTCATTTCGATTTGGCCATCGTGCAATCGCGCTTGTCCCGCAAAATGCGTGACCTTGACGGGTCCGGCATCCTCCCCGAGTGAGAGGTGGGGTAGAGTTCCATCTCGCATGTCGAAGTCCAGCGAGCCTTCCGCCGAAGTCCAAAATTCTGCCCGGCATGTTCCTTGCAGCTGGTATGCAGCATTCACCGTTCCGTCGACCCATGGGTCGTTCATCACATCCGCGAGGTCGGCCAGCGAAGCAGCAGTCACCGTGCCTCCGCCATTGCACACCGCCGGCTTTACAGTGAAGTCTGCCCGCCACTGGCCGCGATGCTGGCCGCTAAGCACATTCGCGTTCAATTCTGAAATTTGAAGTTTTCCGCTGTCCAGATCTACCTTCGCGGAAACGCGAGTCGCCTGCAGGCGTTGCGCCTGCAAGCGATCGGCCACCAGTTCTCCGGAGGCTCGCACATTCAACAGGAACGGCGAACCGGTCTGCGCCTTCGGCTGCAGAACTCGATACCACGGCCGTTCCTTGGGAGGCGGGCTCACCCACTCCCGCAAGCCCCCTAGCATGATCTGATTCGCGTGCAACTTGAACTGCACCTGACATGCCGCGGGCGTTCCGCAACCGCGCGGCATGGCGAGTGAACCTGACCATGAAGTGCCGGCTGCCGTCGCGTTCAACTTGCGGATCTGGACTTCGTCGGGCAAAAGCTGCATGTCTGCAGAAATGACATCGATAGGACCACCAACGCCATGAGGAGCGATGCGGACGTTGTGCAGCGTCGCGGTCCCGGTCACTTGCGGCGCGAATGCGGCGCCACTGCTGCTTGCCGCCCACGAACCGGCGATTTGCAGATCGACCTGCGCCGTGCCTTCCGCGCCGGCTGGCTGCAACGCCGGAAGCCCAAGCATTCGCGCCAGACGCAGCGTTTTCGGAATCACAACTTCCCCCTGGAGTGCCAGGTCGTAACCGCTGCGATTCACCCATCCTCGCGCGGTCGGAGAAACTACGCGTCCAATCGCAACCGGGAACGGACCGAATTCCAGGCGCGGGCCTTCAGGAAAGCGTATCCCATAAGCGTTCTTGCGTGTTGGCTGCCGCCGTCGCGATGTGGCTCCGGGGGAAGCGTCGGACGTCAGGAGAAAGGGAATTGCCTCCGCGCCGATGTCCGCCTTATTCGCAGGGGAGGACAGACGAAGGTTGGAGAGTTCTCCGCGTCCTTCGAATTGTGGGACGGCTGCAGCCCCGGGCTTCTCCGAGATTCGCAGCATTCCGCGTACTGTTCCGCCAGCAAGCAGGTCGTCAGGCAGATTGCCTTTTATCCTCTGCGCCAGCATCGCGGCTGTATTCGCGGGGATACTTTCAGCGGTGAGCACGAGTTCATAGTTACGACTTCCGGGAAGACCCATGCTTCCTTTTAAAGTGATGAGCCCGGTTGCCACCGGGGACTTACACAGAATCTGATGGAACGAATGGCTGACCGAACTGTATGCTGCATCGCATGCTGTCGCTAGCCGCAACGGTTGACCGCTCGCAATATCGTAGCGGCGAAAATCCTGAATCGAAGCATTGCTGGTAACTTGCAAGTCTGCTGGAGTTCCGGTCGCAATCGCGTCAAACAGAATTTCTCCCCGCCATCCTTGATCGTTCCCGGTAAAAAATTTTGTGAACTGCCCAAGCTGCGCGCGATTCCATTCCATGCTGAGTTGTAGCGGAGTATCGCGCAGAGCGGCCGCACGCTGCCACGTGCCGCTCACCTGCAGCAGTCCCATGTCATTCAAATTCAAGTCCGTGCGGAAAGGTTGCGCTTTCAACCGCATGCCCCAGCTGTTTTCGGAATCCTGCCATAAGGAAAAATCTGCATTAGTCAGGGCGTAGGGTGTCTTTTCTGGACCACTTTTGAAGTTGATTCGGGCGGAGGTCGCTTCAATATACGGAAATCCTTGCCGGGATTCTGATTTCGCTTTCCCCGTGGGCGCCAACGGAATATGGGCCGAGCGCTCCAGCAGCGCTTCTACATTCCAGCGTCCAGCAGGCGCGTGTACGAGATTCAAACTCGGCTCTGTAAGATCGAGCCGCGCGATTTCTAACCGTCCACGCAGAAGGGAAGTCAAACGCAGCGCGGCCGTGACCTCCCCGGCACGCAGCATGGGCTCGGCTCCGAACGCGGGATCGTCATAGACCACCAGATCTTTGAGATCGAACCCGGGCCACGGCAGTAATCGCAGGTGAACAGCCCCAATGTCTACGGGCCGGCCCACAGCCGAACTGATGGAGAAGATAATCCGCGATTTCAAACCCGACGCGCCGGGGCGAAGAAGAAACAGGGCCAGCAACACGAATGCCGCTGCCACCACGATCCGCTGCTTATTGGAGAAGTGCTTCACTACGACCTTACTGACACTGCGAGGGAACTCAGCTTCAGATTACGAACTATCTCACAAACTGGAGCGTACGCTTCCATCGTGTCTCGTCGAAGAAATGCAGGATCACCTTGCCCAAAAATAAAATGCGATCTCCCCACGCGGTTTTCAGGTATTGGTTGTCGGGAGTTTCAAACGACCAATAAATGAACATCGGCCGCCCGATGACATTTTCCTTTGGAATAAAACCCCAGTAGCGGCTGTCGAGGCTCACGCCACGATGGTCGCCCATGGCGAAGTAGTGGCCGGGCGGCACTACGATGTCGTCTCCTTGTATGTAAGACGGCAAATCGACTGCCCAATTGGCCCATACATTGGGATCATCGTTTGGGGGGACCGCGGGAAACTCATTTCGGTACGGATCGAGCGTGTCGCGGTCGTGCAACACGTAAGGCTCGTCGAGCGCCTGGCCGTTTCGGTACACCACGCCGTTGCGCAGATGAATCTTGTCTCCGGGAACGCCGATGACCCGCTTCACGACATAAAGGCCCGGAGTTTCCGGCGATAAAAATACTACGATGTCACGAAAATGTACGTCGCGATAAGGAAGCAGCGGCCCCACCCAGGAGCTTTTGGGAGCGAACTGGATGCGGTTGACGAACACGTGGTCGCCGATCAGCAACGTATTCTCCATGGAACTCGACGGAATCTCAAAGGCCTGCACCACAAAGGTGATGATGAACAAACCAGTTACCAACACCGCGGCCAGCGAAGCGAGGAACTCGACCGTAGACTCCTTGGGCTTCTCTTCCGTGGATTTGCCCGCCACCTTATCCTCTACAGCAGCTTCTTTCTTCGCCAATCTATTTTCCGTGATCGTCATGTTTGCAGTTGAACTTCTGTGCCGGCGGAAACATGCCTGAACTATTCAGTGTACCAGCCGGAGGGTGCGGTTCCAGCGCGTGATCTGAAAGATGTGCGTGATGGCGTAGGCCAGGTGATAGAGCCGTCCCTCGACGGATGCCGAGGGATTCTTATCCCAATCCCGCACCGACCAGTAAATGACCAGCGGTTTGCCGATAATATTTTCGCGCGGCACGAAGCCCCAGTAGCGGCTGTCCTGGCTGTCGTCGCGATTGTCGCCGAGCACGAAATAATGGCCTTCGGGAATAATCAACTGGCCGTCTTCCACCAGTTTCCGCATCTCCAGCCACCACTTGCCTTCCAGGCCGAACGCGGGAATATCGGTCCGCGGAAAATTATCGCGGAACATGTTGTTCGGCGGCTCCAGAAACCGGGCGTAGGGTTCGTCGAGAGGCTTGCCGTTGATCAAAACTTTCTTGTTCACCATTCGAAGGTGATCGCCGGGCACCCCGATCACGCGTTTCACGAAATGCTGAGCAGGATCCACCGGATAATGAAATACGATGATGTCCCCGCGCGAGATCTTTTCGTATGGCATCAGGTAATCGCCCATTCCGCGGCCGCCATAGACGAGCTTATTCACCAGCAGGTAATCGCCGACGAGGAGCGTGTTCTCCATTGATTCGGAAGGAATCTGGAATGCCTGCACGATGAAGGTGATCACGAAGATCGCAATCACAACGGTCCCCATCAGGGACTGCATGGAACTGATCATGTCGCCGCCCAGGGTGGTTACGACCCGGCGGCGTTGTGGCACGGCGGCAGCGGCGGCCGGCACGGGTGTGAGAATTTCCGGTGCCGGGATCGCGATCGGTGCGGCTGGGGCCACCAGAGGGTGCTCGGGCGAAGCAATGGGCTGGTTTGACAAATCCATGAAATCTACTTCTCGAAAATCTAATAAAAGTCTACTTCTCGACCGCATTCGACGCTCGCGCCGCCGCCTTCCCTTCCCCAGCTTTGGAGCGGGAAGCGAGGTGGGTCAGCAGTTGGCGGGCGGCGTCCTGCTCGGCGGTCTTTTTTGTGGAGCCTTGCGCGCGTCCTACAAACTCCGTGTCCTTGCCGTTCTTAGAGTGTAGACGCGCCTCCACGGTAAACGTCTTGCTGTGTTCCGGGCCCGCCTCCTCCACCATAACGTACGCAGGCTGTGGGAGACCCAGGCTCTGGACCGCCTCTTGCAGCGCGGATTTAAAATCTGTCACCGGCAGTGCGCCGCCACCGCGCTCCATGCGCTCCAGTTCCGGCGCAATCACGTTGCGCAATACAAAGTCGCGGGCAACTTCAAGTCCGCCATCGAGATAAATCGCCGCCAGAATCGCCTCGAAGGCGTCCACCAGCAGCGCCGTCTTGCTTCGCCCGCCGCTTTTCTCTTCGCCCCGACCTAGGCGCAGGTAGTGGCCGAGTTCCAGTTGTTGCGCCACCTGTATCAGATGCCGTTCGCTGACCAAATGCGCGCGCAACTTGGAAAGCTCGCCTTCGCGAAATTGCGGAAAGCGCTGAAACAGTTCTTCGCTGGTCACCAGCGCCAGCACCGCGTCTCCTAGAAATTCCAGCTGTTCGTTGTCGCTGACCTTGTACTTGCTCTCGCCGGCGTGCTGCGCTTCCTGTTCGCGTGCTTGCGAACTGTGCGTCACCGCCTGTTCAATGACCGCACGCCGCCGGAAGTGATAGCCCAGCCCTTCTTCGAGCGCCGTGATTTCCCGTTCCTTCATACAAGATCAGCGCGGCCGGGAAGAGCCAAGCCTTCCGCTCTACTTTGTCGGGGGAGGCGCAGTTTGTCCGGGGGCCGTCCCGCCGCTCAGTTTCGTCAAGCGATCCTTTTCGGCGCGTGCCGCTTTGCCAACACCGGAGTCAGGCCGGTCCTTTGTCAGTTCCACCGCCTGGTCGGCATATTTCATCGCTTCAGGAAGCTTGTTCTGCATATCGAGCGCGACCGCCAGCCGGAAGACGCCCACCGTGTCGGGTTGTTGTGGCAATGCGTCGATCGACTTTCGCAGATTCACCTCGGCGTCCTGCCAATTGCTGGACTTGAACGACAGCGTGCCCAGCACCAAATACGCTTCCGATCGCAAGAAACTCTTGAATGCCGCCAACTGCTCGGGAGGATAGCCCGAGGTTGGTATATCTGTATCGACAGTCACCAGGGCGCGCTCGGCGTCCTTTCTCGCTTCGGCGACACGCTGATCCTTATCCAGATCCGTGTCACGCGTCCGTTCTGCCAACCCTTGCGCCACGCCAATTAGCGCAGCGGGATCATCAGGGTCAATCGCCAGGACCTTCCTCGCCACCTCGGTCATCTTGTCCGCATCATTGGCCTGCTGATAACGCTGCATCGCCGCCGTGTACAGCATGGCGCGCAATTCGCTGTCGGGAAACTTCGCGGCAAAGTCGTCAGCCGCTTTCTCCACCGCGGCTCCGTCCGTCTGTGCCATGGCCGCCTTGTAAGCCTCAAATTCCGGCTGGGTTTTGGCGGCGGGTGGCCGCTTGCCCGCCGGTGCGGCGGCTTGTCCCGCGGGTTGCGTAGCCTGCCCGGCCGGCGGATTTTGCGTTGCCGGTTTATCGTTCGCACTCTGCCCAAAACTCCAGCTGCACATTCCCAGCACTGCGATCACGATCGCTCGTCGCTTCATGCCTTCTCCTCGAACTCCAATTTCTGATTTCACATCGCCCCGCGAACTCTGCAACCGTGCATTTTATCGTGCCAGACGGAGCCGCAGCATCTTTTACTGAAAGTTGACAGATGATCGCTACTGGGGCTGTGGCTTCGCCGGAGGCTCATAGGCCTGTTGCAACCCGCGCTCGGCCGCCGCCTTTACTTCGGGCAGCTCTGCCCCAGCTGTCAAGGCCGCGCGATACTCGTTTAACGCCGCCTCGCGATCCTCTTTCATGTCGAGAATTCTTCCCAGGTACACATGCGACCATCCAACCACCTTGGGATCTTTCGTGGCCTGGATGGCCTTCTGGAAATTGTCCAGCGCTCCTTCGCGATTCTTGTTGGCCACTGCGACTTGCGCCAGGATGAACAACGCCCGCCCCTGATCTCCGATCTGCCGGTCCAGAGCCTGCTGAGCCAGCTCTTGTGCGCCCTTGGGATCGCCCGCCGCCAGCCTTTTTTCGGCGGTCACCAGCATGCGCCGGTCTTCCATCCGCGACAGTTGCACCAACTCCGGCGCTGTGACGTCGGCAAACTGCACCTCGTTCGCCGCCTTCTGCTGCGCTTTCAGATCAATATTGTCCAACATATCGCCATAAGCGCTGCGCAGGCCCTCCGGGGCTTTTTCGAACTTCAACAGCGTGTCGTAGAAATACCGGGTCAGGACGTATCCTTGTTTCACCGCGTCGTCCACGGCCTGCAGGCGCATGGCCTCGGCCGTTTGCTTGGTACCCGTGGTCCGAATCTCGATTGCCCGCACCAGGCACTCGGTCACCAGCAGCGAGATATCGCGTTTGAAGCTTTCTTCCAGAGGCGCCCGCTTTACCGACTGCAGCAGCGGTTCGATGCGCTTGATCGCACTGGGGTGTTTGTCCGCCATCGGATCAAGCAAGTAGTGCAGATAGGTGTGCCGGATCTGCGGCAGCTTCAGCGGATCGACCGAACTCGCATCAGGCGACGGAAACAGCACCACGTAGTAGTCGGAGCCGTAGTTGCGGGCGTTGGCCTCGCTGGGATCGCCCATGAAGTCCAGGAGAATGGAGAACCTGCGGCCGAGGTATCCGCCGGACTGCAGTCTCAGATAAATATCGGTATCAAACACCATCTTCGCCAGCGGCACGTGATAGCGATCTACCAACGCCGCATAGTTTGCCCGGTGGCGCTCCCAGATGCTGTGCAATCCGGCCTTCGCATAGAACTGCTCGAGCTGCGCTCCAAAGGCCGCGATGGGAACCGCATCTGGAGGCAAGTCTTCCTCTCGCACTCGGGGAACAAAGTTCGGAGGCCCCTCCAGGTACAACGCCAGCGACACATACTGCGAGAGATCATGCGCCGGATCGATCGCCTGATGAGCCAGGTACCACTCGCACATCGCGTTCGTGACCGTCTGCGCCTCCTCCGAGTTTCTGAGGTTCCTCTCCACCTCGGCTCGGATGTTGAGGCGCTGCGCATCGGAAATGTTCAGGTCGACGTTGTAGCCGCAAGCGTTCATCGCGGTCAGCACGGTGAACAAGGTCTCGCTCGTATCCAAGGTGATGGGGGTATTGTTGTCAGCCGAACACACCGGAGCGAGCAGCCCTAACAGGGCAATAACAAACCAGGCTCGAAATCCACGACCGAGGAAACGACTCAGGAATCCCTCCCGCAGGATGGCGCAGAATTGGCGGAGAACTCTTTCAGTTTACGGGCTTGCAAGCGGGAGGGTCAAACCAGGAACGGGGTGCGTATTTACTGACAGAGAAAATGCTCCCTGCCAACTGACCAGGATTTAGGTAGGGCCAAGATTTTCCGCATCGCGCACTGCCGGAACGGAACTCCCGAGCTTATGTTTGTAGCGATTCCCCGCTAAATTTCCGCGAGTACGGACGGAGTTCCTCCGGATGTTCGCGCAGATACGCCAAGAGACGTTGCTTCTTCTGTTTCCCGCGGTCGCCGTCTCGCCGGTCAGGCTGCGAATCCAAATTCAGAACTTTGTCCGGCAGATGCTTTGCTGCGCGCTCGTGAATGGAGCACCAGGCTTTCTTGATCGCAGAGACAGAAATGGCAAGATCATTTGACAATTCTTGGTCAGTTCCCCCCTGCAGGGCGGCATTCAAGAGTTTTTGCTCGCTCATAGAAAAGCAGACCAAGGGCGGCCGGTAAACGAAAATCGAACTGGACCATGCGCCAATGCTCTTGAGCGCCGAGTCCCGCAAAATGTGAATGATATGGGGCTTGGACAGAAGCTCTTGGGCCCTTTCCGCCGGGAGTTCGCGAAAAGTTCCTTCGCCAGTGAGGAGAAGCGCTCCGCTGTTGAGAGATACACGAGTGCCCTCAATATCCGATGATTGGCCGATGAATTCCTTCACCTTGTATCCTCGAACTTCGTGAATGAATGTTCCAAGAAGGGTATTCAGTACCTCCGGCTTTTTCATATATTCGGTTCGAAAACCCAAAGGCCAAGCAAACAGGTTCACCCCAACGCCGGAATTCGACCGGAGCAGATCTTTATCGGATAGAAATGGCGTCTCTCCGCGGAGGAGCAGACGTGTTAATTCTGGCCCAATCCAAAAGTAGGGTGGCGTGATTACCTGCGACGCGAAGGCCTCGGTCAAAAATACTATGGCACCAACCCCGAAAATCCGGAAACTCGGATTATCCAAGTCTTCAAAAACGAATGCCCGGAATCCCTCCGATCCAACGAGTCTTGATAAGGCGCGGCGAAGTGGTTCTGTCTGTTCGCCATATTGCAATTTGAAGTCGGGATGTTGGGCGACGACCTTGACGCAGTCGCTGATATCGATGGATTGCATCACGCGATATCGGATATTCATCTGCCCTTTCTTACCGTTGTTGTCGGACGTTTGCGAGGCTCGACCAGAACAACATTCCCCGACAGCCGCTCCCCCATTTCCACCAGGCAGGAGCGACAGAAGGCTTCCTATGAAGTTTCGAAGCGTACCGTCGTCAGTAAGCCCCGATCTCGGGCGGCAGATTCGGATTCTACTAGTCTATTAGGCCAGTTGTTTATAACAGAGACCCGTGTAGTATTCCACCCACGGCAGCGGTGTGGGGCCTGCCACCTTTCGCGTTCTTGGGGCTGTCGAAATCAGATTCCAACTAAAGGAGTACTTATGAAGAAGTGCGCCACTGCTGTCGTATTTTGTGTAACCTTCGCCTCAATGGCTCTCGGGCAAGCCCAGACGCCAGTGTTTGGAAGCGGTACCACTAACTTTATTCCGAAGTTTGTTGCACCTAACCGGGTCGGAAACTCCAACATCTTCCAGGCACCGAACGGGAGCTTGGGGATAGGCACTAATAGCCCGTTATTCCCGCTGCACATCTTCAGCACCAACACTGTGCCTCCCGCCGGACAGAGTTCTCCCGTTGCTTTATTTGTCGAAACCCCGGTCACTGTGGACGGCGTTGTTGGGATCGAGGGATTGGCGAGTGGAGGAACAGGCAATGTGATCGGCGTGATTGGCGCGACGTATAGTGACAATGGAGTCGGAGTCCTGGGGAACCATCCGGGTCAAAACGGCGGCGGGACGGGTGTGGCCGGGTTAACAAATTCCATTACCGGATTCACAGTCGGAACCTCGGGCACATCGCTGGGAACGACCGGCCCGGGGGTTGGAGTCTTTGGACAAACGTGGAGTTCGGAGGGTGTTGGTGGCTTATTTGACAGTGTTCCCGGCGGGGACATTATACGCGGCGGAATCGGACAGCCTGCGATTACGGTCTTTAGGGTCGATGGTACCGGCACGGTATTTGCCGATGGTGGCTTTCAGCCGAGTGGTGCGGACTTCGCAGAATCTATGTCCGTGAAAGGCGATCGCAGCCAATACGTCGCTGGTGACCTGCTCGTGATCGATGCAACTTTGAAGGGGACCTTAAGTCTATCCGAGCGGCCATATTCAACGTTGGTTGCAGGTATCTACTCCACGAAACCGGGAATGCTCGGCAGCACTCGCCGTATGGGTGAACCCACTCCTAACAGTGAGGTACCGCTCGCGGTAGTCGGAATTGTTCCGTGCAAGGTAACTGCCGAGAACGGGCCTATTGCAGCCGGCGACCTGTTGGTTACGTCCTCAATCGCAGGTCGTGCCATGCGGGGGACCGATCGCTCGCGAATGTTGGGAGCAGTGGTGGGGAAAGCATTGGAACCGCTGCAGGCAGCAGAAGGTGTAATCCGAGTGTTGGTCACCCTTCAGTAGAGCGTCACAATGGGCTCGATGGGAGTAATCCATCGAGCCCATTCACACCACACATGGGCAGGAGGTTGCAAACGTGTCGAGCAGGTTCTGGATCGGCCTTCTTCTCTGTGCTTCTCTGTTCGTGAACTCGAGACCTGCGTCCGCGCAACAGAGTGGCGGATTTCCTGACCTGGGCCATATTGGTCCCAGCAAAGCAGAAGTCGTCGGCATTCTCGTGGGCGCAGCGGTGGTCATTGGCGTCATTGTGTATCTGGCCATTCCCAAGCAAAAGACAATCGAAGGATGTATAGAGTCGGCACAAGGCGAACTGCGCCTGACTACTGATAAGCACACCTATGCTTTTGGAGCCAACAGCACGGTCAAGCTGCAACCGGGACAACGAGTAGTTTTGAAGGGCAAGCCGCGCAAGAAGCACGCTGGCATTCGGGAGTTTGAAGTGAGAAAGCTGGTAAAGGAGGAAGGCCGTTGTAGCGGCACAGGCGAAGGAACCTAAGTTTAATCGCCGCGTTTACTCGTTACGGCTACGCCGTCACGACTTTGCCCATTCTTGGTTCCATAGAACGGATCACAAACCTTGACACTGCATCGTTCGCATAACGCCCGGGCCTGCTTGTTGTTCACGTCGCGGGTTCGGGGGGGTGGCAGTCTTGCTTTCCTCTGCTCCCCCCAAACCGGAACTTGCGACTACCGCTGGCAGGAATCGGCGACCATCTTGACGTGAGTGACTTCAAGGTGCCCGTGTTCGGTGTTGCCCTTCTTCATACCGCTGTCTTGGGCGGCATCTTTTGCATCTTCCTTCATGTCGTGCATCTTGGCATGGGATACCACGCCTTTGGCTTCCACGGTGTGGCCGACATGCTTAGCCAGGTCCACTGAACTATTGGCGTGTATTTCCCAGGTGCTGCCGTCGGTGCCCGTCAACAGATATTCGTTGGCGCTGTCGCCGTTGGTCAGGCATCCGGTGATGTTTCTCACCGCGCCCTTGGATTTAGTATCGCTATCTTGCCCGAGGGCCCATGTGGTAGCGAGACCTGCAAGAACCACACACAACAGCAGACGACTCCATTTGTTTGTCATTTCAGATTGCTCCTTTATGGCGCCCCGAGAGTTGATAGAGGGGCATTCGAGACTTCGTGGCGTAGATAGGTTGCGCTTTCGATGGTGAGAGTTGCCCAGAATGCGAGAAGCGCTTGGTGCGCATCTCGGCATCGACAGTGCAGAGGAACGGATTTTTCGTAAGAGATTTCGGATACTTACTTCGCGGCGACCGCCGGTACTTCCAGCTTCAAACTATGCAGGATGTTCGCCAGCGCGACCAGCAGCGCCTCCGCGCCTTTGTCCAGCCCGAGCTCGGATTTGTCCAGGAATGCGCAAGCTCCGTCGTGCTTCAGGCGGATCGCGTTCTTCTGCGAAAGCCCGGTGAAGGCGATCACGGAAATACCCACCGTCGCGGGATCAGTTTTCAGCGCCTTCAAGACGTCCGGTCCGGTCATCTTCGGCAGCAGCATATCCAACAGGATCACGTCCGGCTTCTTTTCGCGGGCCATCTGCAAGGCAGTCTCGCCATCCGTGGTTGCGCTCACCTCGTACCCGGCGCGCGCCAGCGCCCGCTCAGTTGCCAGGCGCAAGAACTTGCTGTCATCCACCAGCAGAATCTTTGTCATAGTTGACACTTCACTCGCAACCTGGACCATGGCGGGATCTGGTCACGTAGGTGACCCCGCTTGCGACAGCCTTCTCATTTGTTATCGGCAGACTTTCAAAATAAATCAGGTGGGTAGATCAGATGAGAGCGTTCTCAGACTGAACCGCGACCTAGGGCGCCGCTAGTTCTCAATCACCGTCGAGATACAGATTCTGGCGACGGCCGCGAGTGCCCCTTGCGCCTGTCTTCGCGTTTTTCAGGAAACTTGTTCGCGCCTGCGATCAGTGCCTTCACCGCGGCGCGGCATGCCAACCGCAACTCGGCCTCATGGCCCTCTGGGAGGGATTTCGACAGCAGCAGCATCGCGGTCCCGTGGAGTGTTGCCCATAGGGCGAGGGCCAGCCGCGTGTGATCGTCCGGCGCACCGCCCAGGCGCCTGGCCAGTTGCGTTTCCACCAACCCGAAATTCGGCCTTGATTCCCGGATGGGTCGCAGCTGGCGCGACCCCTTCGGGGGCGCCAGTTCGCGCCCATAGGCATAGAACAGTTCGTACTCATGCGGCCGCTGCAATGCCTCATCAAGATAGTTTTCGGCCATCTGTTCCAGTCTCTCCTCGGTCTCAAAACGCCCTCGCAGGCGCGATACCGAGCGCAACAGCAGGCCGCGGATCAGGTCGCGACGATTTTTGAACCTGCGGTAAACCGCAGGAGTATTTGTGCCTGCGGCCCGCGCCACTGCGCGCATGGTGAGAGACTTTTCGCCTCCCCGATTCCACAGTGTCAATGCGGCGTTCAAGATGCGATCTTCAAGGCCTGGATCGGGATGCCGCGGCATTTTTGGGATCTCCTGCCTGTTATTATGTTGACATCGTTAACATAACAGTGTATATCTAATCATACTCGTTCTCCCGGTTTCTTACCCAGGTCCGGGAGTCGGGGAGGGCGGCCCCCTGTGGCCGCCCTTCTTTCATGGCGCGGGCTTAGCTTCCCGCTTAGTTTCTGTTTATTTCGTTGACATCGTACACATTACGGCGTATAAATAATCAGTACCTGGGCCCCTCCTGCTGCTTCCTTAATTTCAAGATTCAGGAGTGCGTTTTAAGATGTATTCGTATGAGGATGCGGACGATTGCCGCGCGATTGTGAAGATGAATGCCGACCTGCACCATGCTCATTTGGAAGTCTTGAGCGCCCATTGCGCTGTCCATCAACTCGGCGTGCACTATTCCGCCGATGATCTTGCCCGTTTCGGGCACCGCGATATCCTGCGCAAGTCCGCTGAAGCCGCCAGCGCCCTCAGCGATTTTTACTCGTTGATCGAGAAAAAGGCCTCCCAGAAGCCGGGCCATCCCGAACCTCGATTAAATGGCACCCAGATCGCTCTTGCCATCGAGTACGTTTCCTCCTACCTGCGGGAGAAGCGCGAGCACTATTTGCCAGCGTCGCTGCCGCTTAGCAATCAGCATAAGGCCCGTATGTGGCCGTATTTTTCTTCGGAGTTGCTCGAGCGGGTCCGCATCGTCGAACTCCATGGCAAACGGGTTCCGGCGCCCACGTTCTATGCCCAGGCGCGCGCACTTGGTTTCGACAACCTGCCCCAGGTCACGCACATGGACTCACTGACGTTCGTTGACGTCCTGGTCTTCAACCAGACGTTGAGTGAACGGTCGCTGTTTCACGCGCTGGTGCACGCCGTTCAGTTTCAAGTGCTCGGCCTCGAGCGTTACACCGAACTGTTTGTGCGCAGCTTCGTGAAGACGAAAGCCCATTTCAGCGTGCCTCTTGAAGCCCATGCCTTTGCGCTGGAGTCGAAGTTCAAGCGGCCGTCGGCAGAGAAATTTTCCGTAGAAGATCATGTCCTGCGCTGGATGCACGATGGACGCTATTAACCGCAGCCTGCATTGCGTCGAAGTTGCCCTCCCCGTCACGCGCAAGGGCGGCCTTAGGCCGTTCCGGCGTGACCGCCAAGTTTTGGCCCCCGAGCGCTCAACGAAGGGGCGGCTAAGCACCGCTCCTCACTCTTTCCAATGGATAGCTTCCTGGGCTCTTGGCAGGGCCGAAATTTACGGTAAGTGGGAACTGGGTTCGCGTTGCAAGAGCTAGTGCCCGCCGCCCAGTTCCCGCACAATCCCGCCGACAAACTGCTTCGCATCGCCAAACAGCATCAGCGTCCGGTCGAGATAGTAAAGCGGATTATCGATGCCGGCGAATCCCGGATTCATGCTGCGCTTTATGACCATCACGGTGTGAGCTTTGTCGACATCAAGAATCGGCATGCCGAAGATGGGGCTGGAGTGATCGGTGCGGGCCGCGGGATTGGTCACATCATTGGCACCGATGATCAGGGCGACGTCGGTCTGCGGGAAGTCGCCGTTGATCTCGTCCATTTCGATGAGGCGGTCGTAGGGAATATCAGCCTCGGCGAGCAGCACGTTCATGTGGCCGGGCATGCGTCCGGCAACTGGATGAATAGCGAAGCGGACATCGACGCCCTTTTTGGTGAGAGCGTCGTATAGTTCACGCACCTTGTGCTGCGCTTGCGCCACGGCCATGCCGTAGCCGGGAACGATGACCACTTTGTTTGCTGCCAGCAGAATCGCGGCGGCTTCCTCCGGGGTGGCGCTGCGCACGACTCGTTCTTCTTTCGCGGCGGCCGCCGAAGTCTGCACCTGGCCAAAGGCTCCGAACATCACATTGGTGAAGGAGCGATTCATGGCCTTGCACATAATGACGGAGAGAATGAAGCCGGACGATCCATCGAGCGCACCGGCAACCACGAGTACTTTACTGTTCAGAACAAATCCCAGCAGAGCAGCTGAAAAGCCTGCGTAGGAATTCAGCAGCGAGATGACCGTGGGCATGTCTGCGCCGCCAATGGGAGTGACCAGCAGCACGCCAAAAATCAGCGCTACAATCACCATGATGGGAAACAGCGTCGCGTGCGCGGGATTCACCACCAGCGCCACGGCCAGCCCGAGCGCCGCCCCCAGCACGGAAAGGCTGACAATATTCTGACCGCGGTAGACGATGGGGCGCTGCGGAAGTATTTCCTGCAGCTTTCCTGCGGCGATCAGGCTGCCCGTAAATGTCAGTGAACCGATAATGACTTCCAGCCCGATCTCCCCCATTTGAAACCGCGTGACCGGCGCGGTGCCCACGTAGAATTCAGCGATGCCAATCATGGCCGCCGAAAGGGCGCCGAAGGCATGGCTCAACGCAGTTCGCTGCGGCACTGCGGTCATGTGCACCATGCCCAACGGGATGCCGACTCCCGCGCCGATGATCAGCGGAATGAGGACCCACTTGTACTGCGCCACCTCCGGATTGAAAAGCGTGGCGACGACTGCCAGGGCAGCGCCGATCTCCCCCGCCAAAACGCCCCAGCGCGCCGTCGTAGGCGAACTCAGGAACCTGAGAGAAAGAATGAAGAGGACAACCGCAGCAATGTAGGCAAAGTCGAGATACTGCTGCAACGCCAGCGCAGTCATGATTTTTTCGACCCGCCCGATTTGAACATGCGCAGCATGCGGTCGGTGATCACGAATCCGCCAACCATGTTGCTGAACGAGGCCGCCACCGCTATGGCGCCGAGCACGGTAGTGAGTCGCGCTTCATGGCGTCCCGCGATGATGATGGCCGCGACTACGACGATGGCGTCGAGGGCGTTCGTCAGCGACATGAGGGGCGTGTGGAGCAGGGGCGAAACTCGCTTGATCACCTCAAATCCCACGAAGCCGGCCAGGATGAAAACGTAAAGGTTAGAAATGAAATCTGCTGGCATGATGTTTCCTTTGCATTGATTCAATGCTGGGGCGCGAGCGCCGGCATCTTGAAAAATTCACGCACGCGAGCGTTCACCACTTCACCCTCCTGGGTGATCATGGTCTCGCGAATGATTTCGTCCTCCGGGTTCAATTGCAATTTGCCGTCTTTCACCATGTAGAGAAGAAAAGTGGTGACGTTGCGCGCGTACATTTGGCTGGCGTGATACGGGACACTGGTGGCCAGGTTGATGGCGCCGATAATCGTGACTCCGTGGGCCTTGACCGTTTCTCCCGTCCGGGTCAATTCGCAGTTGCCGCCGCGCTCGGCAGCGAGGTCGACGATCACCGAACCGGGAGCCATCCCTTTCACCATCTCGCCGGTAATCAATACGGGCGATTTTTTCCCGGGAATGACCGCGGCGGTGATGACGACGTCGCTTTCTGCGACCACTCGGGTCAGCAATTCGCGCTGGCGGGCATAGAAGTTTTCGTCCTGCGCAGTGCCGTATCCGCGCGCGTCCTGGGCGTTCTGGGCTTCGATGGGAAGTTCGACGAAGCGTCCACCCAGGCTCTGCACCTGCTCTTTCGCCGCGGGACGCATGTCATAGGCAGAAGCGACGGCACCGAGGCGGCGGGCCGTGGAAATGGCTTGCAGGCCGGCAACGCCCGCTCCGATCACGAACACCCGCGCGGGAGTGATGGTGCCGGCGGCTGTGGTCATCATGGGAAAGATTCGCGGCGAGGTTTCCGCGGCCAGCAACACGGCCTTGTAGCCGCAACAAGTCGCCATCGAGGACAGCGCGTCCATGCTCTGGGCACGCGTGGTACGCGGCATCAACTCCACGGAAAAAGAAGTGACGCCCGCCTGAGCGATCTGCTGCACAACTTCCGCCGAGCCGAGAGGACGCAGAAATCCGATCAGCGCCTGGCCGCGGCGCATCAGAGGCAAGTCGGCTTTACCGGTAACGTCATTGGAGCCGTAGCACAGCACCTGCACCACAATGTCCGCAGTGCCGAATACGGCGGCGCGATCCGGCACAATCTTCGCGCCCTTATCGACATAGCTTGCGTCCGGATAACCGGCTTGTTCGCCTGCCCCAGTTTCGACGATGACTTCGAGTCCAGCTTTGGCGAGATTGGGAACGACTGCGGGAACGAGCGCAACCCGCCGCTCCCCGGGATAGCTTTCTTTCGGAACTCCAACGATCACGCGCGCCTCACATCAACCCACAAAAAGGGAACTGAAAACACTAACAGATCGGTGGAGGAACTGGAAAGGTGTGGCGCGTGCTACGCTGAATCCGCAGCACCGATCTGGCTGAGATGATGAACCAGATGCGTGAGATAGTCCTTGGCTAAGAAATCAAGCGTGACTGGCTTTCCTGATCCGATGCGACACAGAGTATCCAGCTTTGACGCGGGCAAGTGCGCAATGACATGCGCGAGGTAGCGATTGTAAGCCGCCCAAAGCGAGACCAGCAGCAGCCAATCCGCTTCTTGAGGAGCTTGCACACGCATGTTGCCGTCCTGATCGTATGCGGGAAAATCCAGTGACGACTGCAAGGCTGCGCGCACGAATCGCTGGTGATTGTTGGAAGCTGAATCGATCAGATGTGCGATCACCTGCTTGCGCGACCATCCGCCCGACAATAAAGGAATGATGCTTTCAGAGGCGCTGACGGCGCGGAGCCTGGGCTCCGCCGAGTCAACCACGGATAGCAACTTCTCACTCAGTTCGTTCATCGGAGTCCTTCCGGCGTAGTCCCGCCACAACGGTAATGCCACACCCTCGCCGCGCCAATCAAGTTCGTGTCTTCTCCCAACGACGCGAGCACGAGTTGCGTTTTCTCCGCCGGGACGAATCGGCAGCCACTGCCAATCACCGCTCGGATGCGGTCGAGAAAGAGCGCCGCGCTCTTCATCACACTGCCACCTAACACAATCGCATCCGGCGTGAACAGATTGATCAGGTTCGCGAGACCCAATCCCAGGTAGTACGCCTCACGCTCTATGGCCTGGATTGCGACTTTATCTCCGACCAGTGCCAGTTCGCAGATGCGCTTCGCCGTGATGCCTTGACGATAAGGATAGTCCGCGGGTGCATTGTTCTCCACCCAGGCAGCCAGAGCAGGTCCGGCGGCCAGCGCTTCCCAACATCCGTGGAAACCACACGTACACTGCGGCCCCGCAGGATCGATCACCTGATGGCCGACTTCCGGATGAGCGCCGTCGACGCCGCGGTAGAGTTGGCCATCAAGAACAATTCCGCCACCAATTCCCGTGCCGACGGTTATATAGATCAGCCGTGAGCGATTGCGGCCCGCGCCCCATCCGGCTTCCGCGAGCGCAGCGGCGTCGGCATCGTTCTCCAAAGCTACAGGCACGTTGAAACTTGCCGACAGATCGCGCACCGGACTCTTCCCGCGCCAGCCGGGCAGAAAATCGACGTCGCCAAACTCGCCGCGCATGGGATTCACCGGCCCCGTCGATCCGATCCCAATGCCAGTGAGCTCGACTTTGGCTCTCTGCGCGGCCTTGCGCAGCATGTGCGCGATCAATTCGATTCCATCGGAGTAGCGGTTCGCATCGGTCGGCGCCTCCATCTTCGAAAGCACCTTCCCCTTGTTATCGACCATGCCGACCGCGGTCTTCGTCCCTCCGATATCGACCGCACCGATCATGAGTATTCCGGCGTGATTCCCTTGGGCCTTGCAACGTGATTCGGACTCAACAACATCGGCGCAATCTAAAACGCGCCTGCCTGTTGCAGAAGCTTTTTCATTCCAGCCCAACTCTGTCGTGTCGATTCTTCGGGCGAGCCGGCCCCTTTCCAGTGAGTCTCCAGGCTCACAGCGTAGTGGTAGCCGTCGCGCTTGAGCGCTTTGAACTGCCCCAGCCAGTCGATAGTGCCTCCGCCCATGGGCGCCCAGTCGTATTTCTCCCCTTTTTTGACGGCATCTTTGCAGTGGCAATGCCCAATGCGTTCCTTGGGCAGCAGATTGTAGCCGTCGGGGTAAGGAATCTCGCCCGCGGCGGCGGCGTTGCCCGGATCCCAGTTCAGCATGAAGGATGGACTCTGCACCGCGCCCAACACTTTGGCGGCTTCTGCGCCGGTCGCCGTGTTGCAGGACATTTCATTTTCGAGCACCAGGATTATGCCCTTCTTCGCGGCTTTTCCGGCGGCATCGCGCAGCTTATCGTTGATGGCGGCGCGGTACGGGGCCTGATCGTCCAGGCGCCAGAAGTCGAAACAGCGCACGCGATCCGTTTGAAATGATTTCGCCATTTCGAAGGAGCGCTCCAGCACTTCGTCCTGCTGGGCCAAGGTGAAATTAGCACCGAAACTCTTGGCCTCGCTGTACTTCGATTTCGGAGCCCCCGGCCAGTCGACTTTAAACAGTGGGCTGGCAATGTCGGTGACTTTGAGTTGATATTTTTCGAGAATGCGGCGGGCCTCGGCGACTTCTTTTTCGTCGAGGTTGACGATGTTCTTCTTCCACATGCCGCGCAGCTCAATCCATCCCATACCAAATTCACGCGACACGACCTCGCACACGTGACCGAAGTCCTGGGAAATCTCATCGTTGATGACAGAAATGCGGAAGGGCGAGCTGGGGTCGCTGGCAAAAGCAAAGCGGGCACCGGCACTCGCTGCCGTCGTAGCAACCATTCCTGCAAGAAACTCACGGCGCGCAAGTTGAACGGGCATGAATGTTCACACTCCATCAGTGACGGGAATAGAAGACAAATCTACCACCATCGAAAGAAGGGTGGATAGCAGAGGTCGGCGAGAACTGTAAAAGGATGGGGAAACAAGGGCGAGGCAGAGAGATCCGCGAACTTGCAAACAAAAAAACAAAACGCCCCGGACTCAATTTGAGTCCCCGAGGCGTCTGTTGATCAGCCCTCCCCCAAGTGCTGCTCAAAGACAATCTAACGCTGACCACTCAGCCGGTAAATGGCTCCCCAGTGCCATCCATGGCACGAACGTGGGGGTATCGAGGAACGAAGGGAAGTGATTGATAACAAAGCTCGCAGAACCATTGCTCGCCGGGGCATAACGCCGAAGCAGCGTTTTCGCACGGGTTCAATTCAGCTCTTATCGGGCAATGCTGTTCACGCGCAACAGCATTCCACTCCCGGCTCGTATGTTCAGGTTTCCTCGATCGGACCGGAGAGTGATCACGCCCACCGGCGCGGTCCGGCCCGCGTGGACAATAGTCGCGTCGGCGAAGCCGTAGAGACCGCAGGCGTCGGAGGAAAACACCCAAAATGGCTGGAGCCGGTCATTGCCTTCCATTTCGCCGCGGCAGTTCGAGCCCGGTCTCGCGATAACGCGAACCAGCACCCCGTCCGCCACTGAATGCCCGACAATTTCCGATCCATTCGAAATGGCGCCCTGGCCATGGTAATTCACTTCACCGCCAATCTGAACTGTGGTCCAGTTGTATTCCGAAGTCCCGCGATCGGGGCCGGTCACGGGCATTTGCGTTTCGGCGACCTCCAGCATGCTGCCCAGCGCCCTCAAATTCGTGACGATCGGAATGCGCCGACCGCCCAACTCCACGGCGTCAAACCTGAATGAGATCTCTGCGGCAGTTCCCCGAGTCGCCGGTTTGGCGGCGACCACTTCACCCACGACTTTCGCGCCGGCGCGAATTTTCCCGCCAGTGGGCAAAGCCACGTCCTGCATCAAGCGCCCACTGATGGCCTGCCCCGGCTTGGCTTTATCTGTTTTTACGGAATGGTTCCATTGAACGGGAAGAATCGTTCCGGCAGGGATGGTATCTTGCGCAAACAATCCCGCGCACACCATCAACCACACAAGGCCAACGGCATACTTCTTCATAGCGACCTCCAAAGACCCTTTGGAGCGCACGTGCGCTTTCCGCTGCTGTAATAAGATGCACCCTCAGAGCGTCGCGCCTCCTCAAGAACATTCCCCACAACTCTGATCGCTCCCGAGTAAGAGCGGTGAAACGGTCTTGCTCCCATTGACACCATGATTGCGAGTGGAGGGTGCACCAATCGCGGACTTCTTACGGAATGAAACGCTGTGGGAGGACTTCTCTTAGGAGAGATTGGGACACATTCGTGACAATCAAATGACAGCCGGGTCGCATCCGAGAACCCAATCGGCGAGTCCAATTTGTATCGGGATGAAGGAGAAATGAAATGTGGATGAGATCATGTGCAATGTGTAAGGCGCTGCTGAGGAAACTCAGGTTGAGCGATTCCATCCGCTGCCAGTGCGGGTGGGAGTGGCTCGGCCATTAGGGAAGAGCGAATCGACTGCAAGGCCGATCGTGAGGAAGAACCGTCGAACTAAAGGAACAAGCCGTGGCAAAAGTAATTGAATTTTACATACCAACGAAATTCTCGAAGCCCGTGAAGTGGCTTCCCGCGCAGCAAACGGGCAGAGTGATTGAGTTCCCGGCGCCGACCACAAAGTCGGCTTAAACGCAGCGGGATGTCACGAACTCAGATGAGAAGGTCCGGCGAGAAGGTTGGAAAAGCAAGAGACTGGAGCCGACGAGCGGACTTGAACCGCTGACCTGCCGATTACGAATCGGCTGCTCTACCAACTGAGCTACGTCGGCTTGCTTTCGATTCTAAATGCGAGGCCAGAAAGCGTAAAGCCGCAAGCGGGAGCGATGAACGAGCGCGTAGGCACGGTCTGCGGGTCAACTCCCTCCGTTACCTTCGCCTCGCAGTTCGATGTTGTTAGCCTGCAATCAGGACGTGTTCCGATACACGGGCTGTTAGGGATGCCGCCGAATAGGAGCAGAATAAGGCGGGTTCGCCTCTCCAAGGGGATGACCTGCGAGAATCCTTCGCTCGACCGGAAACAGCCCACTTCTTCTTCCCTTAACGAGCTCTCACTTCTTTCCGGTACGATTTCAACTGAGAATTCCACGCGTCAGGTCTGGGCTAAATCTGCTTGCTTGACGACATTCCTACGCCGCTCGCGCCTGAACCAGAGCTTCGTATTCCTGCTCCGATTGTTGCGGCAGCAAAACCCACATGGTGTAGATGCCGAGCGCCGTTCCAAAAGGAATGTTGGTGAACAACGAAATGAAGGCGAGCACCAGCGCGATTATTCGCGCCCAGGGTTCATGCTGTAACAAACCCCATCCGGCGATAAATCCCGCTCCAGCCTTGGCCAGCAGCAGCATCGCGATTACGCTCAGCAACGGCCGCAAGAAAAAAGTGGACGCGTTTGGCGCCCCCATGCGCTGGAAATGACCGAACAAGGTATTCGCGATCACGAAGAGAATGATGGCACCGATCGTGTTGAATGCCGAGAACGCCAACCAGAACAATCCGAGCAGTCGCACATGCTCCTGCACACGTCCCGGCCGCGGCTGTGCCAGCGAGACTGGACCGACGATCTGCTTGCCGCACTTGCTGCAAAACGCCTGACCAGGTTGCACCACCGCGCCGCATGCATCGCAGAACATGAACGTCCTCCCCGCAGGTTTTCCAACCGCTGCTCGAACAAAACGTACAGCAGATGATACGTGGAAACTTCGAAACAGTTCCCTGCAATCAAAGTTACGCGGATCCCCGACGGTGAAACGCAGAAACGAAAAGGCCACCCGGCAACAGGGCGGCCTCTTCTTCAAGGGAGAATAGTTCCAACGGAGCTTTGAAATCCGTCAAAACTTTCTGCGACAAATCTTATGAGTCTAAAAACGGGGGTGTCAAGGGATTTTTGGGAAATAAATGTCTTTGTTTTCAATCGTTTACAAAACCAATCAATACTGCCAACGAGTGTAGCATTTTGAGACAATCTGCTCTGGGAAAACTCCTAACCCGATCTATCTAAAGCCACTTACTTGGCTTAAGCCGGGTTTTGGGGCAACTCTCTGCCCCCCTCGTTTCCACTTTGGGATGTTCTCTCGACGACGGCTTCCGTCAGGCGCAGCGAGATAAATTCCATTTGCTCCGGACGATCAAAAATCTTGTCAGGATACCAGCGCTTCATCAAAATGCGGATTCCACCGAACGCGACTCCTGCCACGATCGCAAGTCCTGCCAGAATCGCACACAGGACGACGATGTTGAGAATCAGCATGTACAAGTCGCGCACTTGCGAATTCTCAGTGGGCGTATTCCAGGTGACGCTGGCTTCGTAATTCACCATGCGCAACAAAGACTTCGCATCGCTATCGGAAACCGACCCGGTCGCAATCGCGAGGATCGGTCCGGTGCGCTTATCGAAAAACGAACCCGCGTTCTCAATGCTCGATACGCCGGATTGCGGTTGCGTCATCTTATGCGCGGTATCGATGCGGCGCAGATGTTCAGCCGCCAGTTGTGGCGTGGGATAAGAAATCAGCATCAACGTGGCTTCGCCGCTCGGAGTGTCGTAGCGGCCCATGCTCACCTCTGAACTGGCGTTGAAGTCCACCAGATCGGCGGGAACCGGAGCAGCCAACGATGCCAGAGCAACCGGTCCCATCACATATTTCTGCGTATTCGCAACATATCCCCGGCGCGGCATGAACTCGATAAACGTTGGTAAGTTCGCGGCGTTTCCCTCGGGACGCGGCAGCGCTCCCGCCAGTTCGCGCAACTCCGCTCCCGACATTGCAGACTCTCGGCTGAACTGCGCGTCCACCATCACATTTCCGCGATAGAAAAGCACGCGCTGTCCCAACGATGCTCCCTGATCGCCGATCTGTTCTTTCGTCATCTCCGGCTGCAGGTAGAACGTGTACGCGCCGAACGCTCCGGAAGCGTCAGCGAAACGCGCTGCCCGAATCTTCAGAGTGCGTCCGTCATCACGCGTGTAAGTGGAAGTAGCCAGGTCTGTGAAGCGGTACTCCTTGAGGACCGCGGCATTCGTGGGATCCGCGACGGCGGGGTCCGCACTTTTTTCCGCGGATCCCTGCATCTCCCATCCGCCAAACTGCTGCGGGAGAATGGCCACTTCCTGCTTTGAAGAAGTAGCGTTTGAAGGACGAGCCTCGGAACGAGCAGGCTTGTCGCTGGCAGAGGCCACGCCAAGTAGGAATAAAAATGCAATCGCAATACGGACAGAACAGGGGAATCTCATGAATAACACCGCAGCCGCAGAACTCCTCTACTAATTAGACCACAGAGCGGCCCGAAAGGTTTCAAAGGCCGCCGAAGGCTTAAGGGCGTGGGTTCGAATCTCGCGCCCGCTTCGCTTCCAGGGGGGACGAATGCGTCCGCCCCTACGCGATCTCCTGCTCGAATGGCAGAACACGTAGCCCCGGACGCATTCGTCCGGGGCCTGTTTGAGCCCCTGCAAGCCCCTGATCCTACGGCAGCTTATCCATGTTACCTTCGTGCCTCCCGGGCTACACGTCGGGGCCATTCCCGCACGGCGCGTATTGCGGCAAACTAGAGCTTGGATGGCGATAATGGCTTCAGGCGGTGCGTTCACGGATCAGCGTCGCGGGAATCGCACGAAAGCAGTGCTTCCCGTACGCGTAAAGGGCAACGACAGCGCTGGAAAATCCTTTGATGAACTCGTGCACACCCTGGACGTCACACCGGATGGAGTGAGGTTGGGTTCCGTCCGGCATCAACTGAAAGTGCTCGACGAGGTCACAGTTTTCTATCGCAAGCGAAAGATCCAGTTTCGTGTTGTTTGGACGAAGAAACTGGAAGGCACATCCGAGTTTCAGGTTGGATTGCAGGCTGTAACTCAGGACAGTGAAGCCTGGGGGCTAAGTTTCCCAGACTACAAGCGTCGGTCGACTGCCGAGTTGGCGGCTGCGGGCGCTTAAACAGGGGGCAACAACTTATGAAAGATTCATTCCGCAATCTTTGGTCCGACGAGGAAGGTCAGGACATCGCCGAATACTCTGTGATGCTGGCGGTGGTCCTGGTGATTGTTGTGGGCACAGTGCGGCTGATTGGATCAAACGCGTCCAACGTCTTTTCGCAGGTAGGAAGCTCGATTCAGTAAGCGCGAGCCCTCCGCTCCCGAAGCGCCTTATTGGCCAGCGGCTTTATCCAGCTTGCTGGCCATTTTTACTCCGCTCAATCCGTCCACATATTTCGCAATCCCATGATAGAGCGACTCGGCAATGCGCTGCCGATATTCGCTCGTCTCCAGGCGATGTTCGTCCGTAGGATTGCTCACAAACGAAATCTCCGCCAGGATTGACGGCATATTGGCGCCAATCAGCACGATGAACGGCGCTTTCTTCACCCCGCGGTCGCGGATGGCGGGACTCTTGGCCGCCAGCCCGCTGTGCAGCGATTGCTGCACATCGCTGGCGAATTCGCGCGACTCTTCAATTTTCTCCTTCAGCGCGATCTTCTTCACCAGATCCTGCAGCTCATAAATGGATTTCTCCGATACCGCATTTTCCCGGGCCGCGACTTCCAGCGCTTCCGGCGACGACGTGAAGTTCAGGTAATACGTCTCCACGCCACGCGCATCAGGATCATGGCTCGAATTGGCATGGATCGAGATAAACAGGTCGGCGCGCTCCTTGTTGGCAATCGCGGTGCGTGTTTCGAGCGGAATGAACGTGTCGTTCTTGCGGGTATAGACCACTTCCGCACCGAGCCGCGTCTGCAGCAATTTGCCTAGGCGGCGGCCGACTTCCAGCACCAGATCTTTTTCCTGCAATCCATCGGGGCCGATCGTTCCGGTATCGTGACCGCCATGACCGGGATCGATCACGATCTTGCCGATCTTCAGTCCCAGGGCGCGGATCAGTGACCGGTCGCCACTCGCGGTGGGCTTGGCTTCTCGTATATCCATATCGTCGCTTCGTGCGCGGCGCGAAGCCAGGCGTGACCCGGACTTACCTCGCGTAGGGCTCGGAGGCTCCACATCGTCGTCGTCCGCATCGACGACGACTTTCTTGACCGCAGGCGTCGTGCTCTTATCCTTCTTTGCCTCGCGAGGAGAAGAACTCGCCCTCGGGAGGCTAGCGTTTCCCTTAGGAGCAATTTTTGTCTCGTCGCCGACATCTTCACTAGAGACCGGAGCTTTCCCTGCCTCGGCGCGCAGGTCCTCTTTTACTCTCGCCTCCGCTTCGCGCAGCGCTTCTTCTGGCGTCAAGTCGTCCGCACTTGGGCTCTCGGCCCCGGATCCGGCCGTCGGAGGAGCCTCGACATCCGCCATCGCCGCGCTGTCTTTCAGCAGCTTCGTGTGCATGTTCTTCCGGCTATTCTTGCCGTGAATATCAATGATCAAGCGGTAGGGATTGGGCAGCAAAAACGCGTCGTAATCCGACAGATTGGCCACCTCGAGCACAACTCTGGTGCGCCCAGGCTGAAACTGCGCCACGCGAATTTTCTTGAGGAATCCGTCGTCGACGTCGAAGCTTTTGCCCACCAGCGTGGACGCTAGCCGGGTGCCGCGCAGATCGAAGAAGATGCGGTCGGGATGGGAAATGCGCTGTGAGCCGAACTTGATGTCGCTCTCTAAATCAATGGCCACGCGGCTGTAATCCGGAGTTGACCAGTGGCGGATTCCGGTCACGCGTGCCGTGCGTCCATCAGGGGGTGGGGAAGATTCCGCCGCGGCTACATCAGCCTGAACATCTTTCTTGGAATCTGCCTTAGCTTCGTTTTCTGAGTCCGCGTCATCGCCAGCGGACTTGTCGGCATTCTTATTCTTGGCGGTCTTCTCTTTGCCGGTCTTATTCTGCGTTTGCGCTACAGCCTTTTTCCCGTGATTCAGCCCGGCCAGTTCGCGCTGTGCATCTGCTGCCAGGCGGTTCTGCGGATAACGATGCAGGAACTCCTCAAAAACGCCACGGGCCTGCTCGCTATCGTTGAGATCGTCTTTATAGATTTCGCCTATGGTGAACAACGCGTCGCCGCGATACTTGCTGCCTGGATATTCTTTTCGCAGGAACTTATATTGGCCGATCGCCTCGTTCAGAATCCTGTCGTCTTCGAAGCGCCGCCCCATCTCGACCAGCGTCTCCGCCACAGCCACAACGCTCGGATCTGCCTTACTGGATGTAGGTGCGCCGTAATAAACGTTGCGATAGGCGTTAACGACGCGCTGGTAGTCGTGCCGCGTGCGGTCGGTTGGAGGACGTCCGTTAAGCGCTTCCCGCATGCGTTCGGCACTGGCAAAGCGCTCTCGAGCCCAGGCTTCGCCGTGGTGGGCACGGGCGTGCGCAGGCACTCCGGAGAGGGCCAACAGCAACAGCAGCGCTCCCCAGCGCAGGCCGCGCTGGCTCGTTGTCATTTTCACGGTCGCCGGTCCGTAACTGTCTCGATCCGCCGTTGCAGTTGAACTGCCTTGGTACCTGAGAGACTTCTAAAGTTAAACAGATGCGTTAATTCTAGTCCGTGTTGCTGATGTAAAGCACGCCCCGCGCATCTCGTTGAACCCGCACGGGATCACGCGAAACGCCCGAGGGAGTAAGATCGAATCCGCCGTAGTAAAGATTCGTAATCCTCCGCACGTAATTCTGAGTTTCCGCAAAGTGAGGGACGCCGGCACTACGAGCCACCGCGCCTGAACCTGCGTTGTAGGCGGCCAGGGTCAGCTTCACGTCGCCTCCATAGTTTTCCAGAAGCTGTTTGAGATGCCGCACGCCGGCATCGACGTTCTGCTCTGGGTCAAACGGATTGTTCACCTTCAGTGAGCGCGCCGTCGATGGCATTAACTGCATCAATCCCATCGCTCCCTTGCGCGAAACCGCATTCGAGTTGAAGTTCGATTCCACTTTAACAACTGCCCGCACCAGGTTGGGATCCACATTGTGCCGCGCGGCTGCCATCACGATCGAGGCATCGATCTCATCCTGCGAAGCCTGGTGCCCGCGAGCATTAGCCGCCACTATCTTTGCATTCGCCGACTGCACCGATTCGCGCCCAAAATACTGGCTGACCTCGGCCGCGGCCGAACGCGCCGCTTGCATGGAGGCCGTGCCCGCCGAGGGCACCGGCTTCCACCGGCTGTCTTTGCTGCTCCAATAGACGAGCGATGACCGTCTGGGCTGAGCCGTCTGCGCGGCATGTTTCTGCACCGGCACCGGCTCGTTCACATAAATCTTTCGGCCGTGCTCGTCTGTGGTTGTGATCTGCTCAGAGGCACGGTCGTTCTCGGCCCACACGAGTGGGGCAGCGAGAGATAAGGAGGTCGCGATTGCCGTTGTGGCCGTCAGCATGAATGCGAGTTGCAGGCGGTTTCGCATAATCCGGGTTTTCCCTTTCACCGAACCTTTGTCGGAAGAAGGGCTTCCAAACAAACGTCGCCCTCCCCATTTTCTACCCGGAACCTGACGGAGATTCTGAACCAGAGTAGGTCGATTATAGACAGCGCCACCAAGCCGGGCAATCTATCCGAAGGGAGTAGAACCACCAGAGTAATCCGGATAAGTTGCTGAAACTGTGAAGTTTACTGAAACGCCGAGAATTCATCTCCGAATCCCTCGTAACCTGAGCCAGGTTACTATCGCGGTGGAAGCGGGCAGTTCTTCAGCGCCGAACAAACGCAGTATTGACGAACCTTCGACGTGAACTTCCCGCTTTCGGTACGAGCGAAGTGACGTTAGTTCCGTCTCGCGGAGTTTCGTGTTGAACGCCTGCCCGGCAACCACCCAGAATCGAAATGAATCGGAGCTACTCTCATGCCACGACGCTCTTCATTTGTCTTCGGGTCTCTATTTCTCCTCCTCACGCTCTTAACCGTCTGTTCCGCACAAACCGAATCCGACAAGCCGTTTTCTCGTCTCGGGGTCGCGGTCAAAGCCTCTTCGCTGGGTGCCGGCGTTGAGGCCGCCACACCGCTCACCCCTCGTTCCAATCTACGCGCTGGATTCAACATGTTCAGCTACGACCGCGGTTTCAATAAAGACGGTGTCGCCTATGCCGGCCAACTGCGCTTCCGCTCCGTCGAAGCCCACTACGACTGGTTCCCTTTTAGCGGCAGCTTCCATCTCAGCCCCGGCGTCCTCGTCTACAACGGCAATCAAATTAGCGCCAACGCTTCCGTGCCCGGCGGCAAAACGTTTACCCTCAACAACACCACCTACACCAGCGATCCCTCCGACCCGATCAACGGCGCGGGCAAGGTAGACTTCGTCAAAGCCGGTCCCATGTTCACCGTAGGCTTTGGCAACCTGTTGCCGCGCAACCATCACCATTTTAGCGTTCCAGTGGAGCTGGGCGTGATTTACACCGACGCTCCCCGTACCACGCTGAACCTCGGCGGAAGCGCATGCGATGCCACCGGATCGATCTGCTCCTCGACCACAGCCTATCCTTCATTTCAGGCAAACGTGCAAGCCGAGCAGGACAAATTGAACAAAGACATGTCGGCCTTCAAGTTCTACCCCGTAATTTCGGCAGGATTCGGGTTCAGTTTCTAGGACGGGTCTCCGTTTGGGCGGCTCGTGGCCGCCCCAGACGGTTAGCACCAGCCGCGAAGCGGCGAAAGAATGCAGCCCACGGCGCAAGCCGTGGGTGGTCCAGTCGGGAGAGAAACCAGCCCCGGAGGGGCGGCAGAAAATAGGCCGGGTTTCAACGCATGACCAAGTCCAGAGTTACGACCGCGTCCCCGGAAGGGACGCCTGAAATTTCGGCAGCGCTCTACGCTTTCTCTAACGCCGCCGCAAACGCATCCAACGAAAGCGAGCGCAGCAAATTGCGCCGCATCCCGCGTTCCACCTCGGCCAGCCGGTCGGACGCCGCCGTTATCCACTCGAAGTTCGCGGACTCCGCCAGCCGCTTCAACTCGGAAGCAATATCCGTATTGCGAACCAGTTCCGGCGCTCCCGCCTCGATCGAGGCCAGATCGCGCAACAACGAATAAAGCGTCCGAATCAGTTCCTCGGTTTTCACTCGCCCCTCCGCCCCCGGCCGGTAGGATTCGGTCACCTTGAATAGTTCGCTGTGTTCCCCACCCGCCAGCGCGGATTTCAAAATCGTGAGCGCATGCCCGCGAGCCGCCACATACCCGGCGAGATCGAAGCTGCGCGCCCGTCCCACCGCCCCCTCGCAGAGCCGCGCGACCAGGGCCCGCTCCGCCGCCTTCCATTCCGGCCGATGCTTGGCCAGATACGCCTCAATCTCCTCCGCCGGCAATGCGCAAAGCTGGAAAACCATGGCTCGCGAACGAATGGTCGGCAGCAGTTCCCCTGGATTCTCCGCCAGCAGAAAAATAGTCGCGAATTCCGGCGGCTCCTCTAGCACCTTGAGCAGCGAGTTCGCCGCCTCTTTCATAAACGCCGAATCGGTGAAAATGTAAACCCGCTCCCTGCCCTCCGCCGGACGGTAATAGATGGTCTCAATCACCCGCCGCACCTGATCGACTTTGATCATCATCTGCGGAGGATCGGGCGGAATCACCAGCACGTCTGGATGTGTCTGCACGAACAGCCGCGTCTCTTTCTTGTCGGCATCACGCAGATTCTCCCGCGCCTCCACGGCCTCGGCAAAGCGCGCATCGAGATCGGCTGCCTGCGCAATGCGTTTGCAGTTCGCGCACTTCCCGCAAAAATTAGGCAGGCCATCGGTCTTCGTCGGTGCCAGGCAATTCAGCGCCTGCGCCAGCATCAGCGCCAGCGTGTACTTGCCCGACCCCTGCCCCCCGGCCAGCACCACCGCATGCGGAAAGCGCTCGCGCGCCAACATATCGCGCAAGCGATGAACGGTCTCGGCATTACCGTGAAAGTCAGAAAAAGGCATACGTCTAGTTCACCACGGAGGCACAGAGACACGGAGAAAACCGCACGTCATTGCAAATCGAAGAACAAAGTCTCTTGTTTTTGCTTTTGTCGGTGTCTCCGTGACTCCGCGGTGAAAATACTCTCCTAAAGTTTCAGCTTCCGCCGCACCAACTCCACAATCCGCTGATGCGTCTGCCCCGGCGTGCCGCGAGCGTCCACTACCGCGACCCTTCCCGGTTCCCGCTTCGCAATTGCCAGATAGCCCTCGTGAACTCGGACAAAAAACGCGCGCGTCTCCTGCTCGAACCGGTTCTCATCATGGCCCCGGCTCAAACTTTTCGAGTCTCGCTTATTGCGCAGGCGCGCGCGATGCACGCTGGCCGCAGCATCCGAATCGAGCAGAATCGTCAAATCCGGCTGCAGATTCCCACACAGCACCCGATGCAACTCGCGCACCGCGGCACTTCCCAACCTGCGTCCGCTGCCTTGGTAAGCCTCGGTCGAATCGGTGAACCGATCACATAGCACAATGCTTCCTTGCGCCAGCGCCGGCTCGATCACCTCGGCAATGTGTTGCGCCCGCGAAGCAAACATCAGCGCCATCTCGGCAGGCGGCGAAAGCCCCGCCGTCCCCGAGTCAAGCAGCACCTTGCGAATTTTCTCCCCTGTCGGCGTTCCGCCCGGCTCGCGGGTTTCCACCACCTTGTGCCCGGCCGCGCGCACCACTGCCGCAAGCTTCCGCATTTGGGTGCTCTTGCCGGTGCCGTCGAGCCCTTCGAATGTGATGAATTTCCCGCGCCGCGACATCTGCCGAATGATATCAGTCCGCAACGTTCTTCTCTGCGATCTCGGCGGCAGTTCTCCGCGAACTCTGCGATTAAAAGCTTTGCGCCTAAAGCGCGGAGAAGTCTCGGCGTCCGCCGACCCGCGGAAGCTTATCGTCCCCTGAGCAAGACTGATATATTCATAAATTCCGCATTCATCACACGATCATGGGGGCCCCGAAAGAATGAAACTCTCAAGAACCTTGGGAGCAGTCTGCATCGCAATCCTCTCAACACCCGCGTGGTGCGCCACTCCGCCCACCGTCACCATCGCCGTCGACGCCTCCATGGCCCCGCGCAAAATCTTCCACGCTTCGCTGAAAATCCCCGCCACGCCGGGTGACCTGACTCTTTACTATCCCAAGTGGATTCCCGGCGAACACGCCCCCGACGGTCCCGTTATCGATCTTGCCGGCCTGAAGTTCAGTGCCGCCGGCAAAACTCTGAAATGGCGCCGCGACCTGCTCGACGGCTTCACCCTCCATGTAGAAGTCCCCGCCGGAGCGAATGAGGTTTCCGCCGAACTCGACTTCCTTTCGCCCGCAATCTTCGAAGGCGGATTTTCCGCCGGCTCCTCCGCCACCGCCAAGCTCGCTGTCATCAGCTGGAATCAGGTCTTGCTTTATCCCAAGGGCTACAAGTCCGACGACATCAACTACTCCGCCAGCCTGAAACTTCCCGACGGCTGGAAATTTGGCACTCCTCTTCCTATCGCCAGTCACAGCGGCGCAGAAATCAAGTTCGCCACCGTTTCCCTCGCCACGCTGGTCGACTCGCCCGTCATCACCGGAGAATTCCTGAAGGTGGTTCCGCTTGCCCAGGATCCTCCCACCGAAATGGACATCGCCGCCGACAGCGCCGCCGCCCTCGACGCTCCCCAGGAAGTTTGGGATCACTACAAGAGTCTTGTCGAGCAGGCTCAAAAGCTCTTCGGCGCGCATCACTATCGCGACTATCACTTCCTTTACACGCTAAGTGATCACGTCGCCCACTTCGGCCTGGAGCATCACGAATCCGACGATAGCCGTGTCGACGAGCGCTCTCTGGTCGATGACACCGAACGCAAAATGTCGGCCAGCCTGCTGCCTCACGAATATGTCCACTCCTGGAACGGAAAGTACCGCCGTCCCGCCGACCTGACCACGCCCGACTATCTGGAAGCGATGAAGGACGATCTGCTCTGGGTCTACGAGGGCCTGACCAACTATCTTGGCTTCATGCTCACTGCTCGAAGCGGCCTGCTCACAGCGGAACAAGACCGCGACGATCTGGCCATCACAGCCTCCGCTCTCGATCACACGCCCGGCCGTGAATGGCGCAACTTGCAGGACACGGCCGATGCCGCCCCACAACTCTATTTCGCTCCCAAGGCCTGGGAATCCTGGCGCCGCGACACTGATTTCTACGACGAAGACACGCTCAACTGGCTCTGGGTCGACGTGATCATCCGCCAGCAAAGCAAGGGCGCGAAAACGCTGGACGATTTCTGTCACCTCTTCCACGGCGCGCCCAGCACGGGCCCGATGGTGAAGACCTACACATTCGAAGACGTCGTCAACGGGCTCAACCAGGTCGTACCCTACGACTGGCGCGGCTTCTGGACCGAGCGCCTCACCAATCACGGCCCCGGCGCACCTCTCGGCGGCATCGAAGGCAGTGGATGGAAACTGGTTTACGACGACAACTCTTCAGACATGATGAATGGCAGGGCAACCACGAACCGCTCCGTTCCCGCTGCCCTTGCGATCGGGTTGGTACTAAACGACGACGGCAATATCGTCGACACCATCGAAGGCATGCCCGCCGCGAAAGCCGGCATCGGTCCGGGCATGAAGCTGGTCGCAGTCAACGGTCGCCGCTTTTCCGTCGACATCCTGCGCGACGCGGTGAAGGCCACGAAAAACAGCAGCAATCCGTTGGAGCTGCTGGTCGAGAATACCGACTACTACAAAACCTACAAGATCGACTATCACGGCGGCGAACAATACCCGCACCTGGTCCGCGACGACTCCAAACCAGACCTGCTAACCGAAATTCTCAAAGCAAGGTAAAAAGTAGCGCAATCTTGAGTAGCGCGCTCTTAAGTAGCGCCGGCATCCTGCCGGCTGTAGCGAGGGCATCTTGCCCTCGCCCCGTGGGCGGGAGCCACGACAGCCGCCGAGACGGCGGCGCTACAGTTCCTGTCAGGTACAATCGCATCCGCCCATGACTGCAATCCGCTGCTCCGCAATTGCACTATTTCTGTTTTCTTGCGTGAATCCCACGAACGCCCAGACCTCAATCCTCGGCTTCACTCCCAGATCCGCCGCTCGCGAATCCGAAATCGAAAGCAAATTCAAATCGATCCCTTCACCGGACGAAGAGCGACGCCAGCACCGGATCTTCACCGCCAAGCCTCATGTCGCCGGATCGAAGCGCAACAACGAACTGGCCGACTACATCGCCGCCGAATGGCGCAAGCAGGGACTCGAAGACGTCATCATCCGCCGCTACGACGTTTACGGTACCAAACCAAAAAGTGCCTCGCTCGAAATGATCGCGCCCACGCATTACCAGGCCACGTTGCGCGAAGCTCCGCTCGACCCCGACCCGGACTCGAAAAATCCTGCGATCAGCGGCGCCTGGAGCGGCATGTCGATCTCTGGTGACGTCACCGCGCCCGTGGTCTACGCCCACAGCGGCAACCCCGAAGACTACGATCTGCTGCGCAAGAACGGAATCAGCGTAGCCGGCAAGATCGTGCTAGTGCGCTATTCCAATCCTTACAGTTATCGCGGATTCAAAGCGCTCACCGCGCAGCGCGAAGGCGCGGATGCAATTTTGATTTACAGCGACCCCGCCGAAGACGGGTACAAGAAAGGCAAAGTCGATCCCGACGGCCCTTGGGGTCCGGAATATCACATCCAGCGCGGCGCGATCACCTACGACTTCATCGTGCCGGGCGATCCACTCACGCCGGGCTGGGCCTCGGTGCCGGGCGCAAAACGGATTCCGATTGAGCAAGCGCAATCGGCGCCGAAGATCATGGCGCTCCCGCTCTCCTGGCACGATGCCAAGCCGCTGCTCGAAAACATGGACGGCCCCACGGCCCCAGCAGACTGGCAAGGCGGATTGCCGATCCAATATCACCTCGGCGGCGAGCGTGTGAGAGTTCATCTCAAAATCGAGATGGAAAATGGCATCCAGCCTTATTACGTGGTCGAAGGCCGCATCCGCGGCGCCGAACTGCCCGACGAATGGGTCGTGCTGGGCAATCACCGCGACGCGTGGGTCTTTGGCGGTGTCGATCCTTCAAGCGGCACGGCTTCGATGATGGAACTCACGCGTGCCCTAGGCAAGCTCGCAAAAGAAGGTATGCGCCCGCGCCGTACTCTGGTGATCTGCAGTTGGGACGGTGAAGAGGTGGGCCTCACCGGTTCCACCGAATGGGGAGAGCAGTTCGCCGACGAACTGCGCGCCAAAGCCGTCGCCTACATCAACGTCGACGAGGCTACGTCAGGCCCAAATCTCCACGGCCAGGCAGTCGCCTCGCTCGCGCCCATGCTTGTGGAGACGAGCCGCACGTTGCAGGATCCTTCCGGCAAGAGTCTCTACGAAGCGTGGAAGTCGACGGTCGCGCGCGAAAAGGAAGAGGGCAAGCAGAGCGGGCAGATGAATGATTCGGGCGTAAATGACGGCAGTCTAGCTGACACGCGCATCGGCAGCGGATCGGACCATACCGTATTTCTGAATTTCGTCGGCATGCCCGTGATCGGCTTGCAGTTCGACGGCGACTACGGCGTCTACCATTCCGCGTACGACGACTTCTATTGGATGAACCACTTCGGCGATCCCAGCTATCGTTATCACACGCTCATGTCGCAGCTCTGGGGCGTAACCGCGTTGCGCCTCGCCAACGCCGACCTGCTCCCCTTTGACTTCGCAAGCTATGCGCGAAATGTCCGCCAGTTCGTGAATGAACTTACAAAGACCAGCAACATGTGGGGACAGCCGCCCTCGGCTGTCCGGCCGGGCGAAGCCCGGCAGCCACTGGACCTCGGTCCCGTGCAAGAAGCGATCAATGCGTTCGAAGCCGCGGGAAAGCGCCTGAATGAAGCGCTAAACCGTAAACTCGCGTCAGGAGCCGTCGATGCCAGACTCGCGTTCACGCTAAACCACGGAATGATGCAGGTCGAACGCAACTGGCTCAACCCCGATGGAATTCCCGGCCGCCCGTGGTTCAAACACATCCTCTACGGCGCGCGCTTCACCTACTCTCACCTGGAGTTGCCGGGCCTGACCGAAGCCGTCGAAAAGCAAGACTGGCCAGTCGCAAACCAGCAAGCCGAAATCCTGAAACGTGCCCTCGTGAAGAACACGCAACTACTGATCGACCTGAACGCCGACTTGCGCTGAGGGTGCCCCACCCTTGTCGCGCTCTATGCGACAGGGTGGGGATTTTGATTTCGAGAAGTGCACCGCGCTCGCCTTTTACAAGAGGTCTCGGGGGTGCCCCATGTCTCGCGTCTTTTGCGAGACATGGGGGTTTTTGATTCCACTGCCGCGTAAAGAACGATCCCACCTCACTCCGCGTCTTTCATTTCCCGCTCCATCACCCGCCGCAGCGCGCCGTTAATGCGCGTCTGGTAATGGCGCCCATCCCTCCGGAACCAAGCCAGCACATCCGCGTCCAGCCGAAGCGTAACCGGCTTCTTGATCGGCTTGTAGAACTCCATGACCTCGCTCAGCGAAACCGGGCCCCGTTTCGATGGTTCGACAGACGCGCTCAGGCTCAAACTCTTCCGGTTCCCGGCCTTGCGCCGCGGGGAAGCCTGCCCACCTCGCCGCCCAGCTTTCCCGCTTTTGGCAACTCGCTTCTTATGTTTCATGTAAGCCACTATACTTATAACTATGTACGTACACAATCGTAATAAAAATGTTCCTGCAGGAACATTGTGGAAATCTTTTTTGGAAAACCGCTAACCCTCTCATCCTGCAATACTTTCTTCCATCACGATGTCATCGTCCTCCATGAACGCGAATACTTCCTGAGGAACCGGATTCTGCCACACCGGCGCGAACGACTGCCGGTGCAAGGGAGTTGGTCCAAGTTCGCGCAGCGCCGCCAGGTGTTTGGGCGTGCTGTATCCCTTGTGCGAGGCTAGCCCGTACGCCGGAAACACCGCGTCCCACTCGCACATGATGCGATCCCGTTCAACTTTGGCCAGGATTGACGCCGCCGCAATGGAGGCCGAGAGCGCGTCGCCGTGAATGATTCGGACCTGCGGCTGATCGCAGTCGATGCGCACCGCGTCGATAAGCAAGTGGTCCGCCGCAGGCGCCAGCCGCATCACCGCCTCGCGCATGGCCACCCGCGAAGCCTGGTAGATATTGATCTGATCGATGCGGGCCGCGTCCACGGCCGCGACGGCCCACGCGACCGCGTGCTCGCGGATGCGCTCCGCCAGCACCTCGCGCCGCTCCGCGGTCAACAACTTGGAATCGCGCAAACCGCGCACCCGGTAGGCCGGATCAAGGATCACCGCCCCAGCCACGACGCAGCCGAACAGTGAGCCGCGCCCAACTTCGTCCACGCCAGCGACCAGCCGCGCTCCCTCCGCCCAGGCTTTTTTTTCATAGCGCAGCGTGCATCGCAGCTTCTTGAGCAGCCGCAGCTTGGCCGCCGAGGGCGAGAGCGCGCGTCCGGATAATAATTTCATCGCAACGACTTCACAGGAAATTTCATTACAAAAACGAAGAGGGTTGTCCACCATCTTCGTCGAGCGCGGGAATTCCTGCAAGCACAGTTTTAGATTTCACCACTGCGAGTGCTCCTTTGCGGCAAAGGCCTTGGCCGGATTTCGAAGCCGGAAGCCGGCGGTAACCACTATCCGGATTACCCGCGTACATTGCCCGTTAGGACATGTACTGGTAACTTGTCCTCAGTCGCGCTTGATCCGAGAGGAAACCTTGCAGACAAGAAATCGACTATCGCTTGAAACCGGCCTGCTGGGCGGAAAGCGGCTGCACCTGGCGCTTCCGGTGCGCTGGAGTTTGATCGGTCAGGAAGGACGCGGCGTGGCAGAGACGGCGTGTACCTATGACATCCACCCGCGCGGCGCGCGCCTGCTCACAACCCGCTCGGTAAACATTGGCGACATGGTATTGGTGGAGCGTGGCCGTAATAAAGCGATTTGCCAGGTGGTCTGGACCGCGGACGCCGCATCTCTGTTACGCGGACAATTTACCGTGCAATGTGTCGAGGGCAAGACCCCGTGGGATGACGAGCTGCGCCAGATGGAAGAGCAGTACCAGCCCATCGATCCCGACGGCTTAGAGCGCGGCAAGTTCCAGAGGGGAATTGCAGGTTCGGCGCCGAACCGCAGGCGGCGTCCACGCTTCTACGCGGAAGGCCAGGCGCGAGTCATCGACGGAGTGCAGCCGGTGGAAGGCGAGGTACAACAGATTTCGGAATTTGGCGCGCGCATCTCCGCCACGGAGATCCTACGCCCCGGCACCGACTTTCGACTTGCATTGAGCATTTTTGATGTCAGCGTCGCGCTCAAAGCGCAAGTGAAATATCTGGTCAACAATCTGGCGATGGGCGTGGAGTTTCAGGAGATCCGCCGGGGCGACCGTCCGTTGTTGAGCTATGTGTTGAGCAGGCTTCGAAGCAGACCGGTCAAGGAACTCGCCATGCCGGATCCGCTTCCCGCCGCCGCGGGTTAAGACCGCGCACAACCCGCGATCATGCACTCGCACCGCCAGCCGGTTCCAAGCTACTTTCGTGGACGGGGAGGCTACGCCTTTTCCACGTCGCGCAGGCGGGCGGCTTTGCCTCGTAGCCCGCGCAGGTAGAACAGTCGGGCGCGACGCACCTTGGATGATCGCACGAGTTCGACCCTGTCGATCACCTTGGAGTGAACTGGGAAGATACGCTCCACGCCCTGACCGAAGCTGATCTTGCGCACGGTGAAGCTGGCTTGTGGTCCGTTGTCGCGCTTGATGACCACGCCTTCGAAGGCCTGCACGCGTTCCTTGTCGCCTTCCTTGATCTTCACGTGGACACGCACGGTGTCGCCGGGGCGGAATGCGGGAATGTCAGTGCGTTGGGATTTTGCCAACAATTTTTCGATGATTAAGTTTGACATGTCATTGTTCCTTCGTTGTTCAATCTCTGAGTCTGAATATCAGGTCTTAGGTCTTGGGTTTTAGGTACTGGGTTTTTTAGGTACTGGGCGAAACCCAAAACCTCACACCTAACACCTAACACCTAATACCCAACACCCTTGCCACTCTTGATGCGCGCCAACAGCCTGCGGTCTTCATCGCTGAGTTCCACCCTCTCGAGCAAATCCGGGCGGTTGCGCAGCGTTTTTTCCAGGGCCTGCTGCCGGCGCCAGCGGCGGATCTCCTGGTGATCACCATTCAGCAGAACTTCCGGCACAGTCATTCCACGGAAGTCCGCCGGGCGCGTGTAATGCGGGTAATCCAGCAATCCGCCGGAGCCGCATGTCGAATCCGCCGCACCGATCTCCGTCTGCACATGCGTGGTAAATGATTCCTGCCGCGTCGAAGCTTCGTTGCCCACCGCGCCTGGCAGCAACCGCATGACTGCTTCAATGATCACGGCTGCAGCCATTTCACCGCCGCTCAGCACGTAATCGCCGATCGACAGTTCGCGGTCAGCAAGAAAATCGGCGACGCGCTCGTCTACGCCTTCGTAGCGGCCGCAGATCAGAACTATTCGTTCGAGCGCCGCCAACTCCGCCGCAACCGCCTGCGTGAAACACTGGCCCTGTGCCGAAAGCAAAATCACGGACTGCTTCGCGCGCCGGGCCGCACGGTCTTTGATTCGATCCGACCGTGACGGCACTTGCAACGACTCCATACATTCAAAGAGCGGTTCCGGCTTGAGCACCATGCCCTCGCCGCCGCCGAAGGGGCGGTCATCCACGGTGCGGTGCCTGTCGTGCGTGAACTGCCGCAAATCGTGGACTTCGATTTTCGCCAGGCCCATCTCGCAAGCCCGGCGGGTGATGCCGTGATCCAGCGGTCCGCTGAAAAAGCCGGGAAAAATCGTCAGAATATCGGCTTTCATCTGGACCTGAAACCTTTAACCACTAAGGGCACGAAGGTTCACGAAGGAAACTCCTAGTGCTGCTTCTTTCTTTCGCGCTTCGACTGCTGGTGCTGCTTCTCTTCCGGCGTTAGCGGAGCATTAATTTCCAGCATGCCTTCTGGCAAATTCATGCGCACTTGCCGCTGCCTTACGTCTACGCCTTCCAGATAGGCTTGCGCGAAGGGTACATCAAACTTTTTGCCGGTTGTGTCTGCAACAATCAACAGCGGCGCTTCGCCAGCTCCAAACTGAACGTCTTCTATGCGACCAATCTCACGGGCGTGATCGATGACCGTGCAGCCGATCAGGTCGCTCACGTAGTTCCAGCCTGATTCAAGCTTAGCCCGCTCCGCGCTTGGAACCTGCAGTTCGGATCCGACCAGCAGTTCGGCATCGGACATCGAATCCACACCACAAAACTTCAGAACCAGCAGGCCCTTGTGCGGCCACAGGTCTTCGATTTCCACTTCGCGCCGCGAACCTTCCGACTTCGGCAGAGCAAACAACTTCATCCCTGCAGCGAAACGTTCCGGAACATCACTGTGAATCTCGGCCGCGACTTCGCCGCGCCGCCCTTGCGTCTTCACGATGCGGGCCAGGGTGATGAACTCGCCGTTTGTTTCAGCAGTCAACGTTCGACGTAGCAGCGCTTCTACTCGATGATTTCGAGCGTGTAGCGCTTGCGCGCGCGATGGCCGGCCGCGTTCAACAGCGCGCGCAGGGCGCGAGCCGTGCGTCCCTGGCGCCCGATCACCTTGCCAACATCGCTTTCGGCGACTTCCAGTTCGATCACACCGTCGTCGAACTTCTCGACGAAAACTTCGTCGGGCGTGTCAACCAGCGATTTTGCAATCAGCTCAACAAGAGCGCACACATCACCAGAGGGCTCAGTCATAAATCCTGTAAATCTTGCAGGGCAATTGATGTCAACGCTTAAGCAGCGGAACCGGCGGCGGCCGGAGCCGGAGTCTTGGAGAACAGCTTGTTCACCCGGTCCGACATCTGAGCGCCCTTCGACACCCAGTATTCGACGCGATCGCGCTTCAGTTCGACGCTGGCGGGATTGGTGCGGGGATTGTAAGTCCCGACCACTTCCACCGGACGGCCGTTGCGGGCGCGCGCCTTCTCAATTACCACGATGCGATAGTACGGTTGTTTGCGCGCACCTCGGCGCGCCAGACGAATCATTAACACGGGTCTTATATCCTTGTTTCCGGAAGAGTCCGGTGAGATCGAGGCAAACTCTTATTATGCCGGAGGTTAGATGGAATGGCAAGGGGATGCAAGCAGCGCCCAGCTCATTCGTGACTAGAGATCGCGCCGTTTGAACGCTCGTCGAGAGCCATGACGGATGTGAAGTATCTCTACTCGCTTCTTTCTCTCAAGCACGCGGTAGATCACGCGATAGACATGAGGCTTCTGCCCATAGAGAAGGTGGCGGAGGCGCTTATGCTCAGGCGTAACCGGGCATCTGTTGGGATGGTTCTCCAGAGTCAAGATGGCCTGCTTTAGGCGTTGGTACCATCGGAGAGCGGCACCTGATTCCGCCGCATGGATATCTTCGTACAGTAAGACTAGGTCGCGGCCGGCGCGCGCCGTAAGGTTAACGAGATAGGCCATACTTCGCTTCGAATTCCGCAAAGAACTCGCGCACGGGATGCGTGCGGCCCTTTCGGGCATCTTCCAGTCCCTGACGGATGCCTTCGCGTACATCGGCGGCCGCGGCAATATCCAGCAGTCTTTGATACGCTTCTGCGTCCTGGACGACGGCGGCGGCCTTCCCTTTTACCGTGAGCACGACAGGCCGCTGACTTTTCTTCAACTTCTTCATAAAGTCGCCGGAGCGGCGGCGGAAAGTCGTAAGCGACTGGATATCTTCGGTGAGGTCGAGCATGAGGCTCCTTCTGGCACCTTTTTAGGTGCTTGTAGAATACATCAAATCTATTGGTAACACTCGCAGAATCCCCACCCTTGCGCACAAAGCGCGCAAAGATGGGGACCCGCACAGTCGAGCTTCGCTCGACTGGACAGCCGAGGCGGCTGTCCCCACATAAATCAGGCTACGGCTTTTCTTGGCGGGGTCGACGCCTGGCCTTTGGCGGCCGGCTTCGCAAGGAAGCTGGTCAAGGCACTGTTGACTTCGTCGGCGTGCGTCCAGGCGATGTTGTGCGGGCCGTCTTTGATGACCACGAGTTCGGCTCCGCTGATCAGTTTGGCGGTGCGCTGCCCGGCTGCAGCGAATGGAACGATGCGATCCGCGTCACCATGAATGACGAGCGTGGGTACGTCGATCTTGGCGACATCTTTGCGGAAGTCTTCGTGCCAGGTGGGAACGCAGGCCAGGCTGGCGGTGGCTGAAGCTCCGGCAGCCACGTTCCAACTTGCCTGCACTGCCTGCTCGCTGACGCGCTTACCGAGATTGACGTCAGTGTTGTAGAAGTTTTTGAAGAAGTCGGTGAAGAAGGCGTAGCGATCGGCCGCCACAGCCTTCGCAATGCCTTCGAACACGCTGTCATCAACGCCTTCGGGATTGTCGTCGGTCTTCAGCAGGTAGGGCGGAACGCCCCCGATGATGACCGCCCTGCTCACTTCCTTCGATCCGAATCTTCCGATGTACCGGGCTACTTCGCCGCCGCCCATGGAAAAGCCGACCAGGGCGAAATCGCGCAGCTTCAAATGCGTCACGAGTTTGTGCAGATCTTCGGCGAACGTGTCGTAGTTATAGCCCGCCGTGGGCTGGCTGGACTGTCCGAAGCCGCGGCGGTCATAGGCGATGACCCTGTGTCCGGCGGCCAGCAGCACCGGAACCTGCTTTTCCCAGGATGAGCTGCTGAGGGGATATCCATGGATCAGGACGACGGGTTTCCCTGAACCATGGTCCTCGTAGTAGAGACTGATCGCGGCGGAATTTTCTTTTCCCACATCAATGTACGGCATAGATCCTCCTAAAATTAAGTTTTGGATTTTCGAAAAGATGAAAGTTGGTGGAGTGTTGACGGTGAGCTATTGGAATAGATTGTAGACCGGTCGCGAAAGTTTCATATGGAAGATTTTTAGACGGAAGGGCGGACAATGTGCAGCGGGCTCTCGTGCCGCTTGCGGCGACGCCGAAAACCTCGCGGGCAAGAGTGCGCGCGCCACACAATCGAAAGCGGGCGGGTTTTAAATAAGCCAGCCATTTGATAAATTCAATACCACTTTCGGAGGTGCACCCTGCCTACCGTGAACCGCCCCGCCACTTTGGCAGCCGTCTTTGCGGCCGCGACCAAGAAGATCGACGACATTCCCACAGTCCTGCTTCCGGCGGATACCACGCTGTTCCGATCCTTCAATCCCGAAAGTCCCCATACGCGGCTTCCCAAGCCAACTGCTGGGAACCATGTGTCGAAACTGCAGGCGAATAAACTTCTCTTTCCGGGCGATGGTGTGCTGGAACTCAAGAACCGTTTTAGCGGGCCGTCTTACAACAGCGGGATTCCCGCTGCGGCGGGCTTGTATTGCGTGCTGCAGCAGCAGGCCATGGTGAATGAGGCGATGCATTACATCCGTAAAGTTGGAGTGTGGGCGCTGACGGGGAGGTGCGTGATAAAGATCCGCCTGATGGGATCGATGCTCGTCGCCGATCTCTCACCGCACAACCCGCGGTCCGCCGATTTCTTCGGGAGTTGGGAAAGAACATTTGGGAGCAGATGGTCGATCCCAAGGATTGCTCGGTGGCGCGCGGGATAGGATTAGCCATCGCGAAACACCGTGCGCTTCGCGGCCTTTCGGTGCAGACGGTTCGAGAATCCGAACGCTCGGCGGAAGAACGCGGAGATAATCTCGTATTTTTCGCTGCTCCGGGCCAGGCGATTTCCAGCGTCTACATCGAAGAAGCCTATTACTTTGGAAAACGGTACGACCCGGAGATCTTCCCGGTCGCATTCCCGTAGGGGCCGAACCACCAAAAAGTCGACTGCAAGCTCGCTTTGATGCGGCGCGCGCGCGTCTCTCTCCTGCTAGACTCAAGCGTTTGGAGGTGGGATTTGCCGGCTGTCTATATTCTTTCGGCGGTGCGGACGCCGATCGGGAAGTTTGGCGGAGCATTGGCGTCGTTGACGGCGGCGGACATGGGCGTGGTCGCCGCGACGGCTGCAATGGAGCGCGCGGGAGTCGAGCCTGCGCAAGTGGAGGAAACCATCTTCGGCAACGCGCGGCAGGCCGGGGGCGGGCCGAATGTGGCGCGACACATTTCGGTGCGTAGTGGGGTTCCGCAGGAGGTGCCCGCGTTTACGGTGAACAAGGCTTGCGCGTCGGGCATGAAGTCGATTGCCCTCGCGTATCAGGCGATTCTTTTGGGTGATGCGAACTGCATTCTGGCGGGCGGAACCGAGTCGATGTCACGGGTTCCTTATTATCTCGATAAGGCGCGTTGGGGATACCGGCTGGGCAACCAGGAACTGGTGGACGGAATGTATCGCGACGGATTTTTTTGCCCGCTGGCGAAGATGGTGATGGGGGAGACTGCCGAAGTGCTGGTGGAGCAATACAAGACTACGCGCGAGGAGCAGGATGAATTTGCCTTGTTGTCGCAGACGCGGGCGGCGCGAGCCATTGCAGCGGGACGGTTTGACAGCGAAATTGTTCCGGTGACGATTGAGGGCAAGAAGGGCGCGACGACGTTCGGACGCGACGAACACCCATTCGCCGACGCGAGTATGGAAAAGCTGGGGAAACTTCCGCCGGTATTTTCTCAGATGGGGACGATTACGGCGGGGAATTCTTCAGGCATCACGGACGGGGCAGCGGCGGTGATTGTGGCCGGCGAACATTTTGTGAAGCAGAATAATTTGAAACCGCTCGCGCGGATCGCGGCAGTCACTTCCGCGGGAGTGGATCCGCGAATGATGGGGATTGGGCCCGTCCCAGCGTTGCGAAAACTGGAAGACAAATATCATCTGCGGACCCACGATTTCGGGTTGATTGAATTGAACGAAGCCTTTGCAGCGCAGGTGCTGGCTTGCGACCGGGCATTGAATATGAATCGCGAGCGGCTCAATGTGAATGGTGGGGCGATCGCGCTGGGGCATCCGATTGGGTGTACCGGGACGCGCATCACCGTAACGCTGCTGCACGAAATGCTGAAACGCAATACCAAGCGCGGGGTGGCTACGCTCTGCGTGAGTGGGGGCATGGGGATGGCTCTCGCGCTGGAAAACGCTGTGTGACCTTTAAGAAGCTCTTAACCGCCGAGTTCGCAGAGGATTCGCAGAGAGCGTGGAGAAAATCATCCCTTCAAGTCCCAGCTCGCATCGCGGTTTAGTCCATTCCGTTCAAATCCCCGGTTGATCGCCACTTTTCGTAACCAGCCTAAAGCCCTCCGAATGCATCTATGTGCAGGCTCATTCTCGATTGTGAGGGCTTCCGGCGCCCCAGCAACCACGACGAACCGAGCCGATGGGTTCGGCAGTAGCTTCCCGAGCTGTGAACATGTTCCGTAGCGGAGTCTTGGCGAGGCAGGCTCGTATGGGCAGTTTTTCGCGGCACGATTTGAGAAAAAATATTGCGCAGACTCGGCTGCGGTATGCCTTTGTCGAGTGTGCGATTCTTTTTTCGATGACTGCGTGCGGAGGCGGAGGCGGCGCCAGTTCCAACTCGTCCGCTCCGGTATCGCCGTCCATAACCTCAGTCGCGGTGACTTGCGTGCCTGCAGCGATTGTGGCACAGGCAACCTCGCAATGCACGGCAACGGTCCAGGGCACGGGAAGCTTCAGTTCCGCGGTCACGTGGTCTGCCGGCGCGGGCGGGATCAATGCAAACGGGGCTTTCACTGCCCCAGCTGTGGCAGGTACCGTGACCGTGAAGGCGACTAGCACACAGGACACAACGAAATCAGGAACCGCGTCGGTGACCGTGCAGTCAACTCCGCCGCAGCCCACGATCACCTCTGTTGGCGTCATTTGCAATCCATCCACGATCGGCGTAAATGCGACCTCGCAGTGCGCGGCGACCGTGCAAGGGACCGGAGCGTACAGTTCCGCGATTACCTGGTCAGCGAGCGGAGGGACCATCAACGCGTCCGGGCTTTACACCGCCCCTGGCTCGCCAGGCAGCGAGACCGTGACCGCGACCAGCGTCGAAGACACCTCAAAGTCGGGTACGGCAACCGTGACGGCCCAGTTACAGACGCCGCCGAGCAAGCACGTCGTCATCGTGATGGAAGAAAACCAGAGCTATGCAACCGTGGTCGGCGACACCACCAATTGGCCAAATCTCAACAACCTGATCAGCAAGGGATCTCTGGCGACGAACTATTACGCGAACTCTCACCCGTCGATCGGCAATTACTTCATGTTGACTACAGGACAATTGCTGACAACCGATGACAGTTCGACCACCGTGTGGGATGTCGACAATCTGGCTCGGCGAATGCTGGCTTCCGGCGTCTCGTTCAAGGTTTATGCGGAGGGCATTACTCAGGGCTACCTGGGAGGAGATACGGGGTTGTACGTGATTCGGCACAATCCATTTGCCATGCTGTCCGATGTTGCGGACAACCAGCAGGTAGCCAATGAATGCATCTGGCCGTTTACGCAGTTCGCCGCGGACTTGTCTAGCGGTGCGCTGCCGGAATTCTCTTTTATCGTTCCGAATATCGATGACGATGCACACAGTGGAACGCCGCTTCAGGCGGATACCTGGTTGCACACGAACGTGGTGACGCCCTTGTCGAACTCCTCGGCGTTCGCGTCCGGAGGCGATGGCGTTCTGATCGTTGCCTTCGACGAGGCGGTGGACACCGACACCACGAACGGGGGCGGTCACGTTGCTTCCGTTCTTTGGGGACCGAACGTAAGCGTCGGCTATAAACAAACCTCCAGTACGGTATATCAACATCAGAGCATGCTGCGCACAGTGATGGATGCGTTTCAGTTAGCGAATCCCCCGGGGGCGGCGGCGACCGCGCCCTCGATGGCAGAGTTCTTCGTCCAGAAGTAAGCTCATCCTTCCGCCGACCCTATATAACCGCGACTGATTTTTTTTAATGCGCGGTTCTAGACGCCGGTCACTTCTGGTATGCTTTTCGGGTTTTTCAACTTGGGGCACGATCGCGTCGCGAAACGCTGCCGCGAGCGATCGATAAGGAGGCTATTGTGGTTCGACGCACTGTGGGGCTTTTATGTTTGACAGCGTGCCTGGTGATCGGCCATCAAGCACTGGCACAGGAGTTTTCTGCCGACGTCATCAGCAAGAGAGCAAACAACCAGGGCCCGAAGAAGCTCTATGCCGGAAATGGCAAGGAGCGCATCGAAGTCGCGAGCGAGAATCCGATGATGGGGTCCACCGCAATCATCCTTGATGAGTCGCAAAATAAGTACACCATGCTAATGACTGAGCGGCATATGTACATGGACGCGCCCACGCCGATGGTGAAGCCATTAATCACTCAGTTCTGGCACGTGCAGGACGTGAACGACGCTTGTCCGCAGTGGAAGAAAACAGCCGAGCAGGCCGGAACTCTGAAGAACTGGGGCAGTTGCACCAAGGTCGGCAGCGAGACTCTCAACGGACGGAGTGCGGTCAAGTATGAGGGAGTCTCCAGCAAGGGCGAGAAAGGTTATATCTGGGTCGACACGAAACTTCACTGTGTAGTGAAAACGGACAACATGAATGGAGGCATTGAACTCCAAAATATTCAGGAAGGATCGCAGCCGGCGAGTCTGTTTGAAATTCCCGCAGGCTATACCAAGTTTGATATGGGCGCGATGATGAGGCAGCGGCAGTAGGCGCCTCGTAAGCGTCTCAATCCGGAGGCGACGCTCTTCTGCGCGAGATCCGTCGTCTCAAGAACGGCTTCGTCCGATGACGCAGTAAGACGTTCTTGCTGCCGGCTTCGTTGCGCCGGAAACAATCGGGCCACTATACTCATGGCAGCGGTTCCCTGCCGCCGATTTCCGGAGCAACGATGGCTTTATCCGCAGTAATCGTGGACGACGAGCAACTCGCCCGCGACGAACTCGCTTACCTGCTGAAAAATGCCGACGACGTGAACGTAGTCGCCCAGGGCAAGAACGGACTGGAAGCCCTCAACCTGATCAAGGAACACAATCCTGACCTGGTTTTTCTGGATGTGCAAATGCCCGGGCTCGATGGCTTCGGAGTGATCAAGAAGCTGCTCGACAAGAAAATTCCCCTGCCTAAGATCATCTTCGCTACTGCCTTTGATCAGTATGCGGTCAAGGCGTTCGAAGTCAATGCGGTCGACTATCTCCTGAAGCCCTTCGACAAAAAACGTGTAGCACAGGCGATTCATAAAGCGCGAGCCAAGCAGGACGCGGATGGGCTGCCGTCGGAAAAGATCGAGACCCTGGTGCGGATGATCGAATCGCAGAAACAACCGGCCTCGAAGGTGCTGCTGAAAACCGTGGGGCGGATGTTTCTGGTGGATCAGAAAGATATTTGTTATGCGTGGATTGAAGACGGCGTGATCACGGTGGTGACGGGAGGGCCGGCGGGCATGGAAGGGCAATCCAACTGCCGGACGCTCGAGGAACTGCTGGACAGCCTAGACACGAATCTTTTTTGGCGGGCCCACCGCTCCTACCTGGTGAACATCAACCGCATCCGCGAAGTCGTTCCCTGGTTCAAAAGCTCCTACCAACTGCGGATGGACGACAAGAAGCAGACCGAGATTCCGGTCAGCCGGGCTCAGACCAAACGGCTGCGGGAACTGTTCGGACTCTGAGCTTTCTTGTTGCACGGCTCCGTGACGCCTGGCGAACATCTCAACTCTCTCCACTGCTTCGAAAAGGTCTTTGATCAGCGTGCCAGAGTGCATTTCATCGCTCTGCCCAAAAATGGCGGAGCAGTATTCAGTAAAACTCCAGAGGGCAGCTGTCAAAAACAGCCGCCCTCCGGCTCCTAGGGGGAAGGCTAACTAGCCAGAGCTTCCAACGCTGGGCGATCGCGAATGATCAGCGTCGGTCCTTCTGCGCGAATCAACTGTTTCTTCTTCAGATCACTCAACAGCCGGGTCACGGTTTCTCGGGACGCCCCAATACGCTGGGCCATTTCTTCATGAGTCATCCCGGAGTGGATGCGCGGCTCAGCCGCGTCCACGCCCTGTGCCGGCAAGTGCGATAACAAGAGACGAGCCAGCTTGCCTGCGGAAGAACGCGTGAGCACAAGATCGTGAATGTCGCGATAGGCGGACCGGAAATCACGGCTCAGCGACTGCGCCGTATGCATGCCGACCTCGGATTGCGATTGCATCAGTTCCAGAAAGTGGTTGCGGTCAACAAAACACACCTGGCACGGAGTCGCGGTCTCGGCGGTCGACTCGTACCCCGTACCCGAGATTGAGGCGCTGAGCCCGAGAGCCTCCCCGGGCGACGCGGTTTTGAGAATGAGAATCTTGCCTTCGCGCGAGGTGGTGGAAAGGTTCACTTTACCCGAGCACAGAATGAACATACCGCGAGGGGTTTGCCCTTCAACGAATAGGATCGCCCCGGCCGGCAGAATGCTCTTGTGGCTGACATCGTTCAGCGACTGCAGGGCGGAAGGGGAGAAGCCGCAAAAGAAGCCGGGGGCGGTGTTGGTGCACTCGGAACAGTTGTCGATGATATCAAGTCCATATGGCGCCATATCTGTCTCCAGCGGAAATACCGATTTTGGTTTTGGGATGCGGCACGAGCCGGCACCTTGGCCGAGCCCGCCTAGATGGCGCGAACTGGCGAGCAAGGCGCGGGCATGGGCGCGGGTGTCGGGATGCGAGTGTTGAGCGGCCGCCAGCAACTCCCAGGCGGCACTGGGTTCCTCCTCCCGTTCCCACGCCATGTGACAGGCACATAGATACAGGGGGTCGATCTCCTGGGCGTGAGTTTGAGGACGAGGCGGAAGGCCAGGGGAGGCTGGTGGCACATCGATCAGAGATGTGCTCCATCCGGTAGCAAGTTTGGAATGATCGCCCAAGAGATGTGGCTTGGGCTGATTGAGCGTTTCATGAAGAAATGGGGTTGAAGCGCTCGAACTTACGCGCTGGTACTTATTGGTTAACAACACTTCTATAACTCCCTAAGAAAGACGTCGGGTGCAGCGACCACTATGATTTGGGGGAAGAACTAAATGTCCTCTGCAAAAGCTCGGGAACAAATCTGGGACCGGCCAGAGTCTAAGGACGCCAGAGCACTATGCACGTAGCATTCCGGAAACGGGCGAGTGTGGCGGCCACAGAACTTCCCTGTTTGGAACGAGTTCCAAAATAGAAGCCATGGGGCACGTTGCCGGTCAGACGTGGAAAATCGGCAGTTTGCCGTTTAGTCGTCACTCTCTCGTTTCTGTCGATATGCGGATAGACCAAAATATCCAGAATTGGGAAGGGACTAATTTCCCAACTAACTCCGATGAGGAGGGGAATAGTCCTCGCGTTTGATTTTCAGGCGCTGCATTTTGGATTGCAGGGTGGTGCGCTTCAAGCCGAGGCGACGGGCAGCTCCATCGGGCCCAGAGAGCATGCCTCGAGTCTCGCGGAGGACTCGCAGGATGTGCTCGCGCTCAGCGTTATCCAAGCTTTGGTTTGGGCTTGATGAAGTAGCCGAACCTGGGAGATTTTCGGGCCGCATTTCCGATAACGGAACACGCAGGGCATTGCCGTCACTGAGAATGACGGAGCGCTCCATTAGATTCTCGAGTTCGCGGATGTTCCCAGGCCAGTGCCACGCAGTGAGCGCCTTCATCGTTTCTTTGGGAATGGTTTCGATCTGTCGTCCCATGCGAGCCGCGAACTTGCGAACGAAGTAGCGGACGAGAAGCGGGATATCGTCCCTGCGTTCGCGCAGGGGTGGCACGCGGATGGGAAACACGCTGAGGCGATAGAAGAGATCGCTGCGAAATTCGTGCGCTGCGATGCTTTTGGCCAAGTCCCGATTCGTGGCGGCAATCAGCCGTAAATCCACTTTAATGGTACGGTTGCTGCCCAGACGTTCAAACTCATGATCCTGCAGGACGCGCAAAAGCTTCGGTTGCAATTCGTGGGGAATTTCTCCGACTTCATCGAGAAATAAAGTTCCGCCATGGGCCAACTCCATCCGTCCGATTTTCTGGCTGATGGCGCCCGTAAAAGCGCCCCTCTCATGTCCGAACAATTCACTTTCCAGCAAGCCGGTGGGAATTGCGGCGCAATTCAGCTTGATGAAAGGAGCGATCTTGCGACTGCTGAGGCGGTGAATCGCGCGAGCAATCAGCTCCTTGCCAGTGCCGGTCTCGCCCAAGATCAAGACTGTGGCCTCACTGGGCGCCACGGTAGTAGCCTGGTTGAGCACTTCTTTGAGCGGCGGGCTGTCGCCGATGATTTCTTCGAAGATGCCTTCGGAATGGATCTCGCCTTCGAGATATTTTTTCTCTTCAGCCAGGCGCTGCTTAAGGGCTTCGATCTCGACCGCCGCACGACGATTTTCCAGAGCCACCGCGAACTGGGAAGCAACCTGTTTGAGCAGATTCAGGTCGTCTGGGTGAAATGCGTCTCTGCGAGTACTCCCGAGCACGAAAACGCCGAGAGGACCGGTGGGACGCAGGAGCGGGACGCAACACAAGGATCGAAGTCCCTCTGCCAGAAGGTTCTTGGTGATCTCGGCGTCAAAAGTCTGCATCTCTTTTTTCGAGAAAATCAAAGGGGAGCCCTCTTGCAGAGCGCGGCCGCCGGGACTGTCAAGAGGGCTGATGGGCAGAGATGACAGTAATCCTTTGCCTAATGGGAAGTCTTCGACCTGGCGGACAAGAAGGCCGGTGCTGGCATCGTGCAACTCGAAGCCAGCGTATTCGTGACGCAAGACGCGGCGGATGCGCGCCGAGATTTGCGGAAAAACCTGCTGCAGGTTCGAGTTCGACGCCAGAATTGTACTCACATCCGATAACATCTGCATCCGTGTTGTCTCTTTACCCAGCTTGCCGCCGACATCCTGCAGCAACTGTTCCAGTTTTTTTCGGTCGGTTATCTCGACCACAATAACGGCGATGCGCTTGACGGCCCCGCCCAATTCTGGAATGGGAAGGTAGTGCACAATCCAGTGGCCCGGCTCGGTTCTTGTTGGAAGAGTAGCTGAGACCTCGAAGTTTACCGGTTCCCCTGTGGTGAGTACACGCCGGAACGCAGGCTCAATATGATCCGCCAAGGTGCCTAGAATTTCCTGTATCGTTTTGCCTAAGTGGTCGGCCGCGGGGATGCCATTGATTTCCGCGAGGGTATGGTTGACGGCCACATAGCGAAATTCAGAGTCGACAATCCCAAGGCCGACAGTGGAAGACTTGAAATAGGCCGCCAGCAATTTTTCCGGATCGCTGAGAGCTTCAGGGTAGGCGAAAAGAATCGGATCGCCCGCATCGGGGCCGCCGTTAGGATCAGTTTGCATAGCACGGCACCTCAGTCCGCAAGGCCGGACTGCCGCGTATTCCCGCAAAATTGCAGGGACCCCCCGTGCGTGCGGAGATTGGATCAGAATTCCCAGGTACTCGGGAATCGGGATTCGCCTGAATCGGAGATCGGGGAACCCCGGATACAGACTGGAGGTAAGAATAGGCACTTGCCCCAACCTGCGGTCGCGGAAATGCCGATGCAGACCGAGGAGTACGGTGAACAAGCAAGCACAGAGAGTCGGCCACACTGGGCAGTGTGGAGAGGGGCGGCAACTCAAAATTTAAACGTTGCGCGCTTGAAGGGTACACTGGACACAATTCCCCGTCGCCGCCTCCCCCTCAAAAAAGGCGGACCCGTCGAACGCGCACTTGTAACAGAAACAATTGCCATCGAAACGTGGAGACCACGTTTGTCCGGATTTTGTAACAAGGAGGCCGGAGAACGGGCGATGAGGATCTCAAAATTCGGCGGGTCATATCGGGTCGACATCATAAGAAGTGGCCTCCCGACAGAACTATAATGACTTCATGTCGCGAGGTTGGGAAAGCAAATCTGTAGAAGCACAACAGGCAGAGGCCAGCGAAGAGCGGACGAAGCTAGCTACGCCAATGAGCCCGGAGGAAGCGACTCGCTTTCGCGAAAAAGAGGGCCTTCGGCTGGCACGGCAAAGAGTGCTGCAGCAACTGGAAGCAAGCACGAATCCCCGCCATCGCAAATTGCTGCAAGATTCTCTGGCGGATTTGGATGAAAAGTTGAGCAAGTAAGACACTGATGTTGGACAGCGGCTTTGAAGGGGTTTGGGCTGACGTCCAAGTCTGACGCCACAAGGTCTGAGGCGCGACTCGTCACGTATAATGACCTTTTTATGACAGCCTACGTTTACGTCTCTCTGAAGAAAAGCGTTCTCGACCCCCAAGGCAAAACTATCCAAGGCGCGCTCAAGAAGATGGGATACAAGGGCCTGGAGAGCGTTCGCCAGGGCAAATATTTTGAGCTGACGTTGGACGGGGGACTCTCACGCGAAGAGGCGCAGGCCGAAGTTGAGCGCATTGCACGAGAAGTCTTGACCAACCCTGTCATTGAAGAATTCCGTGTTTCCCTGGGCGAGTAGGAATGCGCCCGGGAATCCCTGAGGTCTTTTTATGTGCGGCATCGTCGGGTACGTTGGCAAGAAAAGTGTAGTACCGATCATTATTGAGGGTCTGCGACGGCTGGAGTACCGCGGCTACGATTCGGCGGGAATTGCGGTTGCAGGCAATGGTAACGGGCTGCAGCTGCGGCGCGCCGAGGGCAAGCTGCGCAACCTGGAAGAAGCCATTCGGCTGAAGCCCCTCGATGGCACCTATGGCATTGGACACACGCGCTGGGCCACGCACGGACGTCCTACCGAAGAAAACGCTCACCCTCACCGCGACTGCACGGGCAAGATCGTGGTCGTACACAATGGGATCGTTGAGAACTATCTCAGCCTGAAAAAGAAGCTGGCCGACGAAGGGCACAAATTCACCACCGAGACCGACACGGAAATCATTGCGCACCTGATCGAGAAATATTCCACAAGCTCAGGAAACGGCAAGCGTCCAACGCTAGAAGAAGCGGTGCGGCAGACCGTGAAGCAGCTGAGCGGAGTGTTTGCCCTGGCCGTGATCTCCACCGACGAACCCAACAAAATTGTGGCGGCTCGCAATGGACCGCCGGCGGTGATTGGATTGGGGAACGACGAATACTTCGTCGCGTCCGATGTGCCGGCCATTCTGTATCACACGCGCGATATTTTTTTTCTGGCAGATGGAGACATGGCTGTGGTCACGCCAAGTGGAGTGCAACTGACGGACTTCGACGGTAAGCCGGTAGTGCGCCAGATCCAGCATGTGATGTGGGATCCCATCTTGGCGGAAAAAGGCGGCTTTAAGCATTTCATGCTCAAGGAAATTTACGAGCAGCCGCGCGCGGTTCGCGACACCACCCTGGGACGGGTGTCGCAGGAGACGGGACACATTTTTCTCGACCAGATGGAAATTACCGAGGCCGAGTTTCGGTCGGCCAGCAAGATCAACATCATTGCCTGCGGAACGAGTTGGCACGCCGGGCAGGCGGGCAAGTTCATGATCGAAACGCTGGCGCGCGTGCCAGTGGAGGTGGACTACGCCAGCGAATGGCGCTACAGGAATCCTATCGTTGATCCGGAGACGATCACGCTGGTGATTTCACAGTCGGGCGAGACGGCCGACACGATCGCCGCCCAGCGCGAAGCCAAGGCCAGGGGATCGAAGACGCTGGCCATCTGCAACGTCGTGGGATCGATGATTACGCGCGAGGCCCAAGGCACGATTTATACGCACGCCGGACCCGAGATCGGCGTCGCTTCGACCAAAGCTTTCACGGGACAATTGACCGCGCTCTATATCTTCGCGATGTATTTGGCGCAAGTGCGCGGCAGCATGAGCGCCGAGCAGGCGCGAACTGCGATGCTGGAACTGACGCGCATTCCGGCAAAGCTGGAAACCATCTTGACGCATGACGAAGCCTGCGACGAACTGGCGAAACGATATCAGAAGGTCCATGACTTCTTGTTTCTGGGCCGGGGCATTCACTATCCAATTGCGCTGGAAGGCGCGCTGAAGCTGAAGGAGATTTCCTACATCCACGCCGAAGGATATCCGGCGGGCGAGATGAAGCATGGCCCAAACGCGCTGATCGATGAGAACCTTCCGGTAGTAGTGATTGCCACTCGGGACGTGAACAATCCGGGCTCGGTGTTGCGCTACGAAAAGACCATCTCCAATCTGAAGGAAGTGAAGGCGAGGTCCGGAGTCGTGATCGCGCTGGCGACGGAGGGCGACGAAGAGATCAAGGAAGCCGCAGATCACATTCTCTACGTTCCGCCCGCGCCGGAAGAACTGTCGCCGATCCTGGAGATCGTTCCGCTACAGTTGCTGGCGTATCACATTGCGGTGCGGCGTGGGTGCGATGTCGATCAACCGAGGAACCTGGCGAAGTCGGTGACGGTGGAGTGAGTAATCGGTTCGGCCCGGACTTCTGATGATCGGACCGGGGCGGAGTTACTTCGGCAAGCCCTTCTCGTCATATAACAAGTCGCCATGGTCGACAGACTTGTACGGTTCCTTAAACAGAAACGCGCAATCTGCGCTAATTTTCAGAATGCGCATCACTAAGCCTTTCTTGGAGTGACCGCGAATACGCTCTAAGCGCTCGCGAATCGCTTCTGTCACCGCGACCGTAATGCTTTCGCCCGTGGCGCGAGCTAATTTTCGCGCCAAGCGGTGAGCTTCTTCGTTCTTGATATTCAGCGCCATGTTCTGAACTTTTTGCCTCTTTTTTGTTTTTACCATCGCCGGCAGCTCGCTGCTTGGACAATCTGAATCCCTTTCAAGCCGTCTCGGTGAAGGTGTACTCGTGCTGGCCGTCGCGGATGATCAACACGCGCTTGCCTGAACGATCGCCGACCACGAATTCGAACCCCTTCGTGCCGGGATCGATGGTAATAAACGATGTTGTGCCGTCATCATTTTTTCGTGACGCCACGGTGCTCTTCCATTCGCCCAGATCGAAGGTGGTGACTCCGTGGTCCGTCAAGACCGCGAGGTCGCCTAGTTCTTTGCTGGAATAATGCTTAGCCAATCCGGCAACGTCCGCCGGCGCAGCTGGGACTACGAGGCGTTCGCGATCTTTTGCGAGTTGGGCCTTATGGTTGGCGGCGCGGGAGGCAACTTCGGCGACGGCCTCCGGCTTGCCATCGAATACCACCTCGAGCAGGCGACGCCCGAACGGCCCCAGGAGCATGCCGCCATTATCGGAGTTGGTGAGCAGCACGGCTCCGATGCCTGAGTCCGGCAGAAAGTAGATGTTGCTTTTAAAGCCCGACATGCTGCCGCCGTGGCTGACCACAGGAACACCATACGTGCGATCGACGATCAGGCCCATGCCGTAACTCGAATCTTCGCCGAGAGAAATTTGGGGGGCGCGACGCATCAGCAAATTTTCCGACGAAACCAGTTGCTTGCCGTTGGGCAACTTTCCGAGCGTGAGTTCGTCTTGCACGTAACGGATCAAGTCAGCGGACGAAGTCCATACCGCTCCCGCGGGACGGGCGGGCACGATTGAATAATTAATCGCCATGCTGGCGACGGTTGGCTTGCCGTCGATATCGTCGCCGTGCGGAGTGGCATGGTTGCCGGCGAGAGCGCGCGCATAGTCGAAGGTCGTCGACTTCATCCCTAGCGGGTCAAAAATCTTTTTCTGCATCGCTTTGTCATACGCGGCGCCGAGTTCCAGATTCGGATACACCAGATGCGCGCCAACGTATCCGGCCGCAGCTGCCATCAAGTTGCTGTATTGGTAGACTTCGCCGAACTTGCTGGTGGGCTGCATGGTTCCGAGCAGAGCCAATTCGGATTCCGGCGTGGCATTTTTAAATTCAAATAACCACTCCAGATCCTGGCGTGGAAGTCCGGTGCAGGCGCAGATCAGGTTCTTCACCAGAACTTTTTTCGTGGTGTCGGCGTCGCCAAGTTTGAACGCGGGATAGACGTCGACCACCGGCTCGTCCCATCTCAACTTTTTCTCATCGACAAGTTCGGCGAGCAGCAGCGTGGTCATTCCTTTTGTGTTGGACGCGGCCATGAACACGGTGTTCTCGTCGACCTTCTCGGGCTTGCCGAGTTCGCGTACGCCGAATCCACCCAGATAGACGATCTTGTCGTGATCAATGAGCGCAATCGATGCGCCCGGAATGCCGAGTTGCTGCATGGAAGTTTCGACGAAGGCTTTGAGTTGCTCGATGTGCGCCGCGTCCAGCGGGTGCGGGGTGCGTCCGGCGAAGGACTCGCGTTTGTAATCCTTGGGACGGAGACTCGCAAAGACAAGCCCGATCGGAGCTGAGCGCTTCTCGACCGTGGGATCGGTTCCCTCCAGGATGACGATGGTCCAGCGATTTCCCGCTCGCAGCGCGAGCGCCTGCACAACCGCGCGCTCGTTGGGTGAAGTCTCATAGTTAAAAACCTCGCGCTCATCCCAACCCTCGCGTGCGGGGCGCGGCGTGACTAGTTTGATCGGCCGCTTGGACTCAGGCTTGTAAGCGGCCCAGGCCTCTGCAACCGCATTCCTCCCATCGGCGGACTGCGCGTCAACAATGGCGATGTGGGTGTCCGTCTCGGGCGGCGTCAAGATGACAAAGTCTTTCCGGGTCTCGATGGACCATCCGGAAGGAACTTTGAAAGAAGCACCGGCTGCGGTTACGCGTGGCGTGTCAGCGGTTACCTGCTCAATGGCGGGTCTTGTTTCCGCTGCTTGCGAACCCGTCAAATGCAGTTCAATCGGACCGTTGTCGCCGCCCGCCGTGAATTCGCCGCGGAGCATCCCTTCATCAAGCGTGGCCTCAATGACGGCCACGATTCCGCCGGACTCCAGTGTCAGGTGCAGCCGGTTGGCATCGAAATGTCCATCCTGAATCGTGTAGGTACCGGCCGAAGAGATCGCTTCGCCCGCATAGCGACCGCTCACGCAGTGGAGGTTGAGAGTGACATCGAGTTTACCCGCCTGTTGACTCGTGGCCGTTCCTTGAAAAGTGCCGGCGGGATCGCCCGGCTTACAGGCATTCTGTGCTTGCCCTGAAACTGACCACACCATGAGTGTCAAGGCGACGGACGCGAGGCGAGATGGCTTCATGTTTCTTATTCCTCCTGCCTGGGCTATCGGTTCCAGACCAAATGCCTGAGGCGGACATCATATTACGGCTTGCGATTACGGGACTATGTCCGACCGTTCAACAAATTTACCTCAGCGTGCGGCCGGAGTTTTTGGCATCCAAGATTCCCGAGGAGATGGAATGTGAACGAGGACATTGTGCAGGAGATACTTCACGAATTGTTTGCTTCTCTTGAAACCTTGGAGACCCAGAGCGCTGCAGTTCTACAGCTCTTAAAGGACAAGGGTTTGGCCAGTGAGCAGGAACTTGCGTTGCAGCTAGAGAAGGCTGGAAACGCAAGCAACGTCAGGTGGCGAGCTGCGCAGGTGCGGATCGATCATCTGGTTTCGTCCGCGCTGAAGACGGCAGAGCGGGAGACAAAGGAGCAGCCTTCAAAGCCGCAAGAAAAGAACCAGGAATCTCCAACAAACACGGGCGGCCAGACGTCTCGAGCAAGCCGGCGTGAGGAGGAAGTTCGAAACGAGCAGCAAGCTACGCCCAATCAAGAATCGGCCCACGCAAGGAACAAGAAAAATCAAAGCCAGCAAGCCAAAGAAAGTGAGAACGAAGGCTCCAGCGACGACGCAAGAAAAGACGCCGCGTGAATTACGAGTGCGCGGAGTGATTGGCTTCGAGGATTGAGGAACTCGCTTCCTCTCGATGGAGGGCCGTCTTTAACCGCAAAAGAATCGCCGCCAATGCCCCGAACCCGGCGATCCAAACTGCGAACGCAGTTTTTACTACCCACGGGGGCGCGACTCCCACACGTCGCAGCAGGAATGGCAGAAAGTTCCACGTTGTGATGTGCACATAATCCCACGGGTCCTCTGCCATCGCGTCATCATTCAAACCCCACGCGTCCCTTTCGCCGAGCGCAAAGGCGACGATGTTCTTGAAGCGCAGTGCAATCACAAACGTGGGATGGCCGAGCGTTTCCATCTGATAAATCTCGAGAGGCAGCCAGAATGCCAGCGACGCGACCTGAATAACAAAGCTGGCGACGATGAGAGCGATGCTGCCGCGCCAGATCCACGGGCCGAGATTCACGCGATAGCGCATAAGCAGCGGCACGGCGAGGAGCGCAACCATTTCGACCGCGGTTGAAACGTATCGATCTCCCCAGGCAAAGTCGCCCGCCCAATACGTGTAGCGCGCATAGAAGCAGATGTATCCAAGCAGAAGCAGCAGGGAAGTCACGGCGTAAGCGCGCACTTCGGCTCCGAGGCGTTTCCACAAAAGCGCAATCAGCACGAGCGCAACTACGAGAACTGGATCGAACAGGAAGATCGACTTCTCGGGCTTAAACAGTGCGCCCAGAACGCCTTCGTGGAAGGGCGTGCTCCAGGGAAAGTCTGCGGGCAGCGTGGGATCTTGCATGCGCGATTCGCGCGCGAAGATTGGAAGATAGGTTTGTGTTAACGATCCGAAGCGATAGAAGTTATAGAAACGCTCGACGATCGCAAACAACACGTAGATGGGGACCGCAACCTTGCAATAAGCCAGCAGCCGTGGCCACAGGGCGCGGCCGCGGACTTGCTCGAACCAAAGCACGGCCACCAGGAAGATTCCGCACGCGATCAGGTCGAGGCCAGTCGTCACCCGAGTCAACAGGTTCAATCCGAGGGTTGTTGAGCCAATCAGCAGCGCGCGAAAGCTGCTGGTGCACAGCCACTCGTACTGGAATGAAAATCCAGTCAGAGTGAGCAGCATGATGTAGTTGTTCTCCTGCATGTTCTGCGTATAGTGCAGGTGAGTTGTGCAGAACAATAGTGCCAGGACGCCGACAACCGATTCGTTCACGCTGAAACGCAACTGCCGCAGCAGGCGGAATGCGATCAGCGCCGTGAGCACGTTGACCAAAACATTGGTGCTGTAACTGACCACAATGCTGCGGACCGCTGGGTCATCCTGGTAATCGGAGAAAATATGCCAGTGCGCGATCCACGTGCCTATGAGATCCGCGGGCAGCATGAGCAGCGATTGACCGATCCCGTACCAACTGAAGATGCGGCCTTGAGTGCCGCGCAGCCCGAACTCCGGATACTCGCTGGGAAAAACTTGCGGCTGCGCAGTCCAGAGCCAGTGCGTGGTCTGCAGCCGGTGCATGGTGTCAGCGGTGCCCAGTTCGCCGGATTGCACGACGAAGGCGAGCAGGCCTGCGACCAGACATAAAAGAAATAGAGGATCGCTCAGCTTTTTCCCCAAGCGTGAAGTCATCGCTCTGGATGGTAACAAAAGGGACCTTGGACCTCAGACAGCGAAGCGCCGGCATCTTGCCGGCTGTCTGAGCGCGTATCGCCCTCGGCCCGGCGGGCGGGAACGCTCGCCGGACGGCCGCCGGGACGGCGACGCTACTTTCCGGCCAGCGCGAGAAGGCCGAGGTCCAAGGTCTGGGTTAGACTGTAGCGGGAAATTTCATGGGTAAGTGTTCAAGTTGCGGGGCCGAGTTATCGACCAACGTTCGTTTCTGCTCCGCCTGCGGAAGGCCAGCTTCGAACACCGACGACGTAGCAACGCTCGACTTTACCACAGCAACTTCACCGCTGCCTCCGCGACCGGCCTCGGGCTCTTCGCCCCGTCCTCCCAGTTCCGCCGAATACTTGCTGAACGAAGGACGATTTCTGCCCGGGCGCCTCGTCGCGTCGCGCTATCGCATTATCGCTTTGCTGGGCAAGGGCGGCATGGGAGAGGTCTATCGCGCCGACGACTTGACCCTCGGGCAGCCAGTGGCCCTGAAGTTTCTTCCCGACGAAGCCGCACGCAATGAGGGATTGCTCGAACGCTTTCGCAATGAAGTGCGCATGGCGCGTCGGGTTTCGCATCCCAATGTTTGCCGGGTCTACGACGTGGGCGAGGTCGACGGGCAGACATTTTTCACCATGGAATACATCGACGGCGAAGACTTGGCTTCGCTGCTGCGTCGCATCGGACGGCTTCCGCCCGACAAAGCAGTGGAAATCTCGCGCGAGCTCTGCGCGGGGCTAGCTGCGGCTCATAGCAAAGGCGTGCTACATCGCGACCTGAAGCCGGCCAATATCATGCTCGATGGACGAGGCCAAGTCGTGATTACAGATTTTGGTCTGGCAGGCGTAGCCGACGATATCCGAGGCCCGGAAGTGCGCAGCGGCACTCCCGCGTACATGTCTCCGGAACAGCTATCAGGAAAAGAGGTTACCATGCGCAGCGATATCTATGCGCTGGGTCTGGTGCTGTATGAAGTCTTTACAGGTAAGCGAGCATTTGCGGAAGGGCCGGCCCTGGTGCGAGCGCGAGGAGACCACACGCCCAGCCGACCGTCGTCGGTGTTGAAGGATCTCGATCCGATCGTGGAGAAAGTGATTCTTCGCTGCCTGGAGACAGAGCCGTCGTCGCGTCCACCGACGGCCCTGGCGGTAGCAGCGGCGTTGCCGGGCGGTGACCCGCTAGCCGCAGCGCTGGCCGCGGGAGAAACGCCGTCGCCGCAACTGGTGGCCGCGTCCGGCGAGAAGGCGGGGCTGCGACCCAAAGTGGCGGTGACCTGCTTCGCGGCGGTGCTCGTTGGGTTGGCGATCGTTGCATATGTCTCGGTCCACTACAGTGCGCTTGAGAAGATGGGGCTGGAACTGACTCCGGAAGTTTTGACGCAGAAGTCCCGCGAAATGATTGCGCGGCTGGGATACGGCGGACGGCCCGCTGACAGCACTCACAGTCTTCGCTTCGACAACGACTTCCAAGACTACGTCGAGAAAAATGATAGGCCTCCCAACTGGGACGCGGTGCTAGCGGGGCGGCCTTCACTGCTGCGCTATTGGTATCGCCAAAGCCCCGATTCATTGTTGGCGACCGAATTCAAGGACAATCTGCTGACACCGGGAATCGTCAATCAAAGCGACCCGCCGACCGTGCTCTCGGGCATGATCAATCTAGAGCTCGATCCGCAGGGGCGATTGACGTATTTCCAGGCCATCCCGCCGCAAAAGCTGGATGCGAAGAAGGACCCTGCTACTGCACAGACTGAGGCCGCGCCTGCTCCTTTTGACTGGAACATTCTTTTCAACGCGGCCGGTCTGGATCCGTCGAAATTACAGCCAGCCCAGCCCGCCTGGACTTCCCTCGCTGCCTCCGACACACGGATGGCATGGACTGGAACCTGGCCGGACACGACCCGTCCGCTGCGAGTCGAAGCCGCGGCCTTTCAAGGCAAGCCAGTTTTCTTTTCTCTCATTGGCAGCTGGACTAAGCCCGAGCGAGTGGTTAGCACCCAGAAAAAGACCATAGGCCAGCGGGTGAACTGGGTTGTCGCTTTTCTCTTGCTGTGCTCGCTGCTGCTGGGATCGGCGTTTCTGGCACGCCGCAATTATCGCCGTGGGCGCGGCGACCGCAAAGGAGCATTCCGCCTCGCGGTCGTAATGTTTGCCCTGGAGATGGGCCTGTTCTTTTGCCGCAGCCACTTCGGCGCGGTGGACGATACCCTGTTCCTCTCCCTTATTGCAATCAGCACCGGGCTGTTTATCGCAGGCGTGATGTGGATGCTCTATCTGGCGATCGAACCATGGGTAAGGCGCCACTGGCCAAAGACGATTATTTCGTGGAGCCGGCTGCTGTCGGGGCAAGTGCGCGATCCGCTGGTGGGGCGCGACATTCTTTTCGGCGTGCTGCTGGGAGTGCTTTGGGCTCTCGTTTTTCAGATTAGCTCGATCCCCAAAATGCGCATGGGGGCATCGCCATACCTGTTTTCGACCGAAGCCCTTATGGGAGGCCGCGAAGGACTGGGGGCATGGCTGCGGCAGTGGCCGGGGTCGATTCTCACCACGCTGGTTTTCTTTTTTGTGTTATTTGGACTGAAGGTTCTGTTGCGCAAGGAGTGGATCGCCGCCATCGTGTTCATCGCGATCTTCGCCTTGCCGCGCGCGGTCAATAGCACGTTCACGAGGGTCGAAATTCCCTTGCAGATTCTCGTGTACGCCATTGCCGTGCTGCTTGTTCTGCGCTTCGGATTGGTATCTCTGGCGTGCGCGATCTTCACTGTCGATCTGATGACCAACTTGCCCTTCTCCGCCGACTTCTCGGCTTGGTACATGACAACATCGATCCTGGCGCTAGTTAGCGTGCTGGCGCTGGCAGGATGGGGCTTCTATCACTCGCTGGGCGGGGAGCCTTTGTGGACAGTGGAAGCTGAGGAGTGATCGGGGTTAGTAGCGGCTCATCCCCGTGGAAAGGCCGATAGTGTCGGGTCATCGCAGCGAGCCAGTTCAGTGCATGTAACGAGTTGTTTTTCGTCCATTTAGGCCACTTTGCCTTCACGGCCTCGCAATGCAGTGCACTTTGTGATATAAAGGATACGAGGTGAGTCCGTGAAACGCACCCTCGCAGCTGTACATCTCCTGCTGATTTCTCCTGCTGTCCTGTTCTTGGTCGCCGTGATAGTGCAGCGTCTCCAGTCAATGCAAGCAGCGCACACTGCGCAACACATCGTCCTGTGGTACGGCGGGAGAATGTGGACGTTATGGATACTGCTGCTGGCTCTACCGCTTTCGGTATTGGTTTCAGGCTGGCTCTCGTTGCGGCAGGATTCGAGACGCAGCGATCAGGATGCCAACCTCGCGCAGAGAGCCGCTGCCACCCTTCACCCCGCAGGAGCGAGGACAAGCATTGCAGTAACGACCGCGACAGCAGCGCTGATCGTCGGAATTGTCATTCTGCACATGCTGGCAAACTAATGAGTTTGCGTGTAAAGGCCCTCTAGGTGTTGAAAGCCCTCTCCCGCCCCGAAATTCGCGAAAATAGAATCGCGCCAAGATACCAAACGACGTTCTTGATTTTCAGCCTTTAAATTTTCGCTGCCTGAAAATCGTTAACTCGATGTGTCCGATCGATGGGGTAATGCTGCACCTTTCGTAATCTCGGCCTGGCCGCCGTGGTGCGTTACCTTGTCCTCGTGCTGCTGCCAATGTTTCTCAGACGCAATTTCAAGCAAGACAGGCGGCGACGAAAACGTCAGTTATTCAACACCTCTGTCCGCGTGCTCACCAAATTCGGCTGCATAGACGCAATTGGCGTCAATATCAGCGATGTCGGGATGTGCCTCTTTACGGTCGCAAACCTGCCTTTAGGCTCTCAAATTCAGGTCGAGTTTCTTGCGTCCCAATGTACCGGCCCGATCAGAGTGTCTGCGACCGTCCGCCATCGCGCGCTTTATCTGTATGGAATCGAGTTTTCGGCCGCTTCAGATCAAAGTCCCGTGGAGAATCTAGAAGAGCAGGAAACGGCGGAATCGATGCTTTCGCGACCGTAGTCGCCGGACTGTGCTAAAACGCTTTCGTTTACGATTCGGCCCGACCTCGCATCGCTGATGTAATATCCCTCCTTGACCCGATAACTGGGGTTTTGCGTAAGGAAATCCTCCGCTATCGCGACTGCGAACCATTGACTTTCTCTCTCAGGAGGACCACCGCATGTCGGCCACACGACGCGAAATGCTTTTTCTGCTCTCGGGACTGGTTTCTAGCGCAGTTGAATTAGAAGCACTGCCAAGCCAGGCCAATTCCCTTCCATCGGCGACCTACGCGTTCAGCGAACTTCCAACGAAGACGGCAAATGGCGCGGAGATCCGTGCGGTTCTGAAAGGCAAACTGGCTACAGGCGAGGCGCTGGAAATGCACGAAACCACCCTGCCGCCGGGCGGAATGCCGCATGCCCCACATCATCACGTTCACAGCGAAATGTGGCTCATTCGGGAAGGAACGGTACAGCTTAGGATCAACGACACAAGTCATGTTATGGGTCCGGGCTCGGTAGGATTTGTCCACTCCAACGACGAGCACGGAATCAAGAATGTCGGCACGACGCCGGCCACTTATTTTGTCGTGGCTGTAGGACCGGGAGTGGATGCCCAATAGTCCTCCTCGTTACCTTCCAAGAGACGGCAGCTCGCGTGAAGCCGTGTCACCCGTTTATCTGCTCGACCCTGTCCCAACGCATCCTCCAAATTGCCGTAAAATCCCGCGCATCCTCTTGCCTTTCTTCGACATCTAAACATTGACAACGATTCACTCAAGTCTTAGGATGTGTTCGGACGCAATCATATTCGCACTGATTAGAAAGCACTTAACAGGTTCAGGAGGAGCAGTATATGGGAAAAATTATCGGGATTGACTTAGGAACCACCAATTCTTGTGTGGCAGTCATGGAGGGCGGCGAGCCCAAAGTGATTCCCAACGAGGAAGGAGGGCGAACCACGCCCTCAGTGGTTGGCTTCACAAAAACAGGCGAGCGGTTGGTAGGACAGGTCGCAAAGCGGCAGGCCATTACCAATCCGGAGAACACGGTTTACTCGATCAAGCGCTTCATGGGACGCCGCTACAACGAAGTAAGTGAAGAGATCAAGATGGTGCCCTACAAGGTCGTGCAGTCGGGCGACCATGTCGCCGTCATGGCGCAGGGCAAGGAGTACACGCCGCCGCAGGTGTCGGCGATGATTCTGCAAAAGCTGAAGAAGGCCGCAGAAGACTATCTCGGCGAGAAAGTCACCGAGGCTGTCATTACCGTGCCCGCCTACTTTAATGATGCCCAGCGGCAGGCGACCAAAGACGCCGGGCAGATTGCCGGACTGGAAGTAAAGCGCATTATCAACGAGCCGACGGCAGCCGCGCTTGCCTACGGACTCGACAAAGGCAAGGACGAAACCATCGCTGTATACGACTTCGGCGGCGGCACCTTTGATATTTCGATTCTGGAAGTCGGCGAAGGCGTAATCGAAGTCAAGGCTACCAACGGCGACACGCACCTGGGCGGCGACAACCTCGACCAGCGCATTGTTGACTGGCTCATCGACGAATTCAAGAAGGACGAAGGCCTCGACCTGCGTGGCAAGGGCAACGAGATGGCACTGCAACGTCTGCGTGACGCGGCAGAGCGGGCCAAGATCGAGCTCTCGACCACCATGGAGCACGAGATCAATCTGCCGTTTATCACGGCCGATGCCAGCGGGCCGAAGCACCTGGTGAAGAAGCTCACCCGGGCCAAGCTCGAGGGCATGGTGGAAGACATCATCCAGCGCTCGGTCGGTCCGTGCAAGCAGTGCATGAAAGATGCCGGTGTGGATGCCAGCAAGATCAACGAAGTCGTGCTGGTCGGCGGACAGACCCGCATGCCGCGCATCCAGCAGTTGGTGAAAGAGTTGTTCGGACGCGAAGGCCATAAGGGCGTGAATCCCGACGAAGTGGTCGCGGTTGGCGCTGCAATTCAGGGTGGCGTGCTGGGCGGCGAAGTGAAGGATCTGCTGCTGCTTGACGTGACTCCGCTTTCGCTGGCGATCGAAACGCTGGGCGGAGTGGCGACGCCGATGATCCCGCGCAACACCACGATTCCGACCAAAAAGACGGAGACGTTCTCGACCGCGGCCGACAGCCAGACCTCGGTTGAAGTCCATGTGCTGCAGGGCGAGCGGCCAATGGCGTCGCAGAACCGGACTCTGGGCAAGTTCCATTTGACCGGGATTCCACCGGCTCCGCGGGGCGTGCCGCAGATTGAAGTGACGTTCGACATCGACGCCAACGGCATCCTGAACGTGACCGCCAAAGATATGGCCACGCAAAAGGATCAGAAGATTACGATCACGTCGTCTTCCGGGTTGTCGAAGGAAGAGGTCGAGCGCATGGCCAAGGAAGCCGACGCACATGCGGCGGAAGACAAGGCAGCGCGCGAGGTGATCGATGCCAAGAACCAGCTCGACAGCATGGTCTACAACATCGAGAAAATGCTGCGCGAGCAGGGCGACAAGATCTCCGGCTCGGAGCGCGGAGATGTTGAAAATGCCGTGGCCGATGCCAAGAAGGCGCTCGAGTCGAACGACAAGTCGACCATGGACAAGGCCCGCGAGAAGCTAACCGCAGCCTCGCACAAGCTGGCCGAACAGATGTACAAGGCCGCGCAACCAGCGGCAGGAGCAAGTGCTGGACCGACGCCGGGAGCAACCGCTGGCGGCGAGGCCGGCAACGGTCAGGGTCAGAAGAAAGACGAAGGCGTCATCGACGCCGAGTACGTGGACGTAGAAGACAAGAAGTAAGTGGATGCCAAAGAAGCGCAATGACGGGGCTGTCCGCAACGGGCGGCCCCGTCGGCTTCAAAGGTTCAAACTGGGGGATCGGGTACGAATACTCGACATCTCAGCCGATTTGAAGGAGACAAATTACGATCTTAAGAGTGCGGAAGCTCGGGAAATGCGGACTGCCGAGCTCTTTCGATTTTGTGTTGGGCGCGTTTTTACAGTTCAAGGGTTTGACCGTTACGGAAACGTCGAGTTGCATGTGGGTGACAGTTTAGCCGTAAGAGAGAAATTTGGAAGGTGGCATTCAATTTGGTGCGAGCCGGGGTTTCTGAAGCTCGCAGACAAAAAGAGCCGCTAGCTGGGGAGGGTCGAGTGGAGTTTCAGGTCAATGGTGAAACATATTTTCTGAGCCTTGCCGAAGATGAGAGGCGTTGGCTCGTTATGGTAGAGACTGATCGCGGAGCGCGGCCGGTCCCGGTCTATGAGGACATGCCGGAGTTCGAGGATTTGAAGTTAGTCATCGAAGATAAAGAACGGCGGAAGATTGTGAATTAAACTCGGGTCGCCTCGATTCGAGTTGGATTGCGCGCAATGGCAACCACAACCAAGAAGGACTACTACGAAATCCTGGGCGTGAAAAAGTCGGCCTCGGCCGACGACATCCGCAAGGCGTTCCGCAAGCTGGCGCGCAAGTATCATCCCGACGTCAATCCCGGGGACAAGTCTGCCGAGGAGAAGTTCAAGGCGCTCTCCGAAGCCAACGACGTTCTGAGCGATCCTAAGAAACGCAAAATCTACGATCAGGTTGGTTTCTACTCAGACAACATTGACCCGGCGACGGCGGAGGCTTATGCGCGGGCGGGCGCCGGCGGTGGAGCAGATGCCGGCGGCGGATTTCCTGGAGGCTTCCCAGGCGGCGCGCAGGAAGGTCGTGGAGTTCCTTTCGATTTTGACGGATTCGATTTTTCAGACCTGATCGATAACGCGCAGCGCGGGCGCAAGCGTGGCGGAGGGGCCGGTGGCGGCTTCCGCGATATTTTCGGCTCCATCTTCGGCGGAGGCCAGGGCGCCGGCCGAGCCGCCGAGGAAGGTCCCGAACCCGGTACTGATCTCGAATATCAGGTTAACGTTCCTTTCTGGACCGCGATCCGCGGCGGCGTTATGCGGCTCAACATAACGCGCCAGGACGTTTGCTCGACTTGTCACGGGCAGGGTTTTCTCGAGGCCCCGGGCAAATGTCCGGAGTGCAATGGAACCGGGCAGATCACTCAGACCGGCGGACGGATGAAGTTCAACGTTCAGTGTCCGCGGTGCCACGGAACCGGCAAGAATCTGACGACGTGCCCCACCTGCCACGGCGTAGGCACCGTCGCGAAGACCGAACCGCTCGAAGTGCGCATCAAAGCAGGCACGCGCGATGGACAGCGCATTCGCGTTCCTGGCAAGGGCAATGCCGGGGCACACGGGGGACCAACTGGCGATCTCTATGCCATCATCCGAACCGAAGAGCATCCGACTTTCCACCGCGATGGCGATGACATCTACTTGACCGTTCCCGTAAGCGCGACCGAAGCCGCTCTGGGAGCGAAGATCGAAGTTCCCACGATTGACGGCCGGGCGCTGCTGAAGATTCCTCCCGGCACACAATCCGGTCAGAAGCTGCGCCTACGCGAAAAGGGCGTGCCCTCAGCCACGAAAGAAGGCGTGCGCGGAGATGAAATCGTCGAGATCAAGATCACCGTGTCCATGCCGCGCGACGAGCGCACGAAAGAACTGCTCCGCGAACTGGCGAAGCTGAACCCCGAAGATCCCCGCGCCGAATTGTGGGCCAAGGTCTAACTCCAACTAAAAACTGTCATCCTGAGGCCCGCGCTTTGCGGACCGAAGGACCTTGGAAATTGCTGAGGGCGAGGCGCTGCCGTTAAGTTACAGCGCTTGTTCGGATATGCCTCAGGATGTTGCTCCAGTCATTTAGATTGCTTGACTTAGTCAACTATATTGGGAAATACTTTCCCACATGCACCAGCACTCGAGCCTGTTGGACACGCCCGAGCACCTGGCGGCCGTGCGGCGATTTAACCGCTTCTATACTCGCCAGATCGGGCTGCTGGAGGAAGGGTTGCTGGACAGCAAGTTTTCGTTGACGCAGGGGCGAATCCTATACGAGATGGCCCAGCGCGCACAGACGACGGCGGTCGAACTCCGTAAAGATCTCGGCCTGGATGCCGGCTACCTCAGCCGCATTCTGACCAGCTTTCAAAAAGTTGGGCTGATTGAAAGGACAGAATCTCCAAACGACGCCCGCCGGGCCCTGGTATCCCTAACCCGGAAGGGTCGCAAGGCATTCGAGCCGCTCAACGCGCGCTCGAACGAGCAGGTGGTGCAAATGATGGGCAAGCTGGCGCAAGCGAAGCAAGCCGAACTCGTCCAGGCTATGCGGACCATCGAATCTCTGCTCTCGCCCGAGAGCGAACGCCTGACGTCTTACGTCCTGCGACCGCACCGCCCCGGCGACATGGGCTGGGTCGTTCAAAGGCACGGCCTTCTCTATTACCAGGAATACGGCTACGACGAACGCTTCGAGGCCCTAGTAGCCGGAATCGTCGCGGAGTTCGTTGAAAAATTCGATCCTTCGCACGACCGCTGCTGGATCGCCGAGAAAGACGGGGAGAACGTCGGGTCGGTCTTCGTGGTAAAGAAGTCGCAATTAGCGGCCAAGCTTCGCCTTCTGCTGGTGGAACCTTCCGCGCGTGGGTTGGGAATTGGTAAACGGCTGGTCGCCGAATGTGTCCGGTTTGCGAGGGATGCAGGCTACAAGAAAATGATGCTGTGGACGCAAAGCGAACTCACAGCCGCCCGTCGCATCTACGAGAATGCCGGATTCAAATTGGGGGGCCGGGAGAAGCACCAGAGCTGGAGCCGCAAGGATCTGGTCGCGGAGACCTGGCAACTGAAGCTGTGAGCGCCTGACTTCCTCCTCTTGTCATCCTGAGCGCGCATTTTGCCCGAAGGACCTATATGACCTGCTCGTGCAGAGGTGCTCCCGACAAACTACAGAGGTCCCTCGGCCCGCAAAGAACGCGGTCCTCAGGATGACAGGGCCGGAGAAATGCAAAAGATGGTGCTCCGTATCCGCAACTCGGTACTCATTACTCCCGTACTCCGCAGTTGCTTACTAAATTTGTTAAGAATCTTCAAAAAAATCTTGCATCTGTGGAAATTTCCCGTAATCTCAAAATTGCGAACTAACTTCGCCGAAATGCCCGGGAAATCGCACGATTCCGGGAGCCGCGACACAGACCTCAAGGGAGACGCGGTGGTGAGAGTGAGTCGCTTGAGGAGGAAGCCATAGAAATTGGCAACAGCTAGCGCCCCGCGTCGACAATTCAAAAATTCCCAGCCTCTCGCCGTCGTACCTAGCCGGAAAAAATTCGTTCGCCTCACGCTTTGGCCTCTGGTTGCCGCCACCTTTTTTATGGTATCGGGTGGAACCTATGGCACCGAAGATATCGTGCATGGCGCCGGTTACGGACGCGCCATCCTGATTCTGCTGCTCACCCCGCTGCTCTGGAGCCTGCCAACGGCTTTTATGATCGGCGAGCTTTCCAGCGCTTTGCCCTGTGAGGGCGGCTATTACGCGTGGGTACGCCGCGCCATGGGCAACTTCTGGGGATTTCAGGAAGCCTGGCTCTCGCTGGCTGCGTCCATCTTCGATATGGCGATTTATCCCACGCTGTTCGTGGTCTATCTCACCCGTATGTTCCCCTGGTTTCACCAGGGCAATCGCGGATGGTTGGTGGCGCTGGCCGTGGTGATTGCCTGTGCGCTGATGAACATTGCCGGAGTGAAAGTCGTCTCCCTCACTTCCCTATGGCTATTTGTGGCTCTGTCGGCGCCGTTCATCGCCATCGTGCTGATCGCGCCATTCAAGCTCGGGGCACTGGTCAACGCCGTGACCAAGCCGACTACTTCAACCGTCGATATTCTAGGCGGATTGCTCATCTGCATGTGGAACTACATGGGATGGGACAACGCCTCGACCATCGCGACCGAAGTGGAGCATCCGCAGCGGACTTATCCCCGCGCGATGCTGGTAGCCGTCTGCATTGTGGCTGTGAGTTATGTGCTGCCGTTCGCAGCGATGTGGATGACTGGCCTGAAGGCCACGGCGTGGGAAACAGGTTCGTGGGCCGACAACGCAGCGTTGATCGGTGGTCCTCTTCTGCGTATCGGCATCGTGCTGGGCGGCATGATGAGCGCCTTCGGCATGTTCAACGCGCTGGTGATGAGCTATTCGCGTCTGCCGCTGGCAATGGCGCAGGATGGCATGCTCCCCGGAATCTTTGCCAAGCAGCAAAAGAAATCGCGCGCGCCGTGGGTGGCGATTATCGCGTTGGCCATTGGATGGGGAATGTGCCTTGGGCTAGGCTTTGCACGCCTGGTCACGCTCGACATTCTTCTATATGGCGCGAGCCTCGTGCTGGAGTTCATCGCGCTGGCCGTGCTGCGCTTCCGCGAACCGGAACTCGCTCGTCCATTCCGCGTGCCCGGCGGACCGTTTGGAGCGATCGCCATCGGCATTCCACCGACGCTGCTGCTGATTTTTTCAGTGATCCGGAGCGAACATGAGCGGATTTGGAATATGAGTTCGTTCAGCTTCGGGGCAATGATGATCGCGGCAGGATTTGTCGCGTACTTCGTCAATCACGCTCTCAAGCCGGCAGGCTGGACTGCGACGCGCGACGAAAAGCCAGAGCCCGCAGCCTGATCAGTCTAAAAAAATGAGGACCGGAAAATCCCGGTCCTCTTCATCTTTGGAGTTTGTGTGGAACAGCCGAGGGCGGCTGTCCCAACATTGGCTACGCTGCCGCTTTCGCCATATCGCGCAAGCTCTTCACTTTGTCATGCGCGGCCTGCACGCTCGCGGCCTGCCGCCGGACAATCTGCGCGACATCTTCCGGCAAATCACCAGTGACCGCCTTCTGATACGCATCCTTGGCGTGGTCCTCGCCATTCTCCAGCCAAGCCAGGACGGTCTTATCATCGCCACCCAAACCGACTTTCGTGTCGATCCAGGCGCGATGCAACGATCCCACAACTGACCCGGAAACTTTCTTGTCCGGTTTGCCCAAGCGGATCAATTCCGCTTCCAGTTCGCCGGCAAAGCGAGACCGCTCCAGGCTCTGCTCATTGAAAAACGTCTTCAGATCACTGCGCTTTACCTTGGAAGCAGCCTCCTGATAGCCTTTCTGCCCGTCTTTGCAGGTTTGAATGAGTTCCTCAAGTACGCTGATCGCATTATTTTTGTCCATAATAGCCTCCTGAATTTTGGATGCTCTTCGACCGTTGAGGTTTGGCAGCATTCTGTCAGCGAAATTATGAAGAAATCGGATCGTGCTCTAAAATCAATCGAGAGAGTGTGTTGAGAGATCTATGACCAAACGGAAATCGAAGGGGGCGTACATGATTTCCGCCGTGGCCGAAATGTATGGGATTCATCCCCAAACGCTGCGGCTCTACGAGCGCGAGGGCTTGCTCAAGCCTTCCCGGACTGAGGGCAACACTCGTCTTTACACCGACGAAGATTTGCAGCGCCTGGAATTCATCCTGTCGCTGGCCCGCGATCTCGGCGTCAACATCAGCGGCATGGCGATCATCCTGCAAATGCGAGAGCGCATGGAAGAAATGCAGCGCCAGATCCAGGAGTTCGTGCAATACATTCAGCAGGAAGTGCTGACCCGCGCCAACGCGGCCGCCGACCCGTCAAAGGGCGCGATTGTTCCGGTGAGACGGACGATGGTCGCACCAGTCGTGCAGCCGGGAAAAAAGAAGTAGTCCGACCTTGTCATCCCGAGCGTAGTCACTGCATCGCGAAGCGAAGCAGCGACGCAGTCGAAAGATTCCTACCGCAGGCCTTACCCACGACCAACACCGCGGTGTGTAAACTGTGGCCGTCCGCGTATTATATGAAGTCCTCAGCAGTGGACTGGCCGAATGCTGAGCGCTGAGTGCTGAATGCTCCCTTTCAAACTCGTCTATAGTGACGCGTACTATCTTCCCATCGGCGATCACGTCTTTCCTGCCGAGAAATATCGGCGCGTTCACGACCGGCTGATTGCCACGGGCGTCGCCGATGCCGGAGACTTTCTCGAACCGCAGCCTGCGACCGATTTCGACATTCTTCTGGTGCACACGCCAGAGTATGTGCAGAAGCTGAAGACCGGCACGCTCAGCCCGCGCGAAGAAATGGAGATGGAAGTTCCCTACTCGCGCGATCTGGCCGAAGCATTCTGGCTGGCGGCAGGCGGATCGATCCTGGCTGCCCGCCAGTGCCTGACGGATCGCGTCTGCATTAGCATCGGCGGCGGCTTTCATCACGCGTTTCCCGACCACGGCGAGGGATTTTGCATGATTCACGACGTAGCGGTCGCCATCCGCCGCCTGCAGCGCGACGACAAGATTCGTACCGCCATGACGGTGGACTGCGACGTACATCAGGGCAACGGCACGGCTTCGATTTTCGCCGGAACGCGCACCGAAAGCGTTCCGCTACCGTCAGTTTCGACCTCGACGCTTAATGAGAAATGGGCGGCGAAGACCCGGATGCGCGGCGCACACGCTGGAGACGTTTTCACCATCTCGCTGCATCAGCACAACAACTATCCGTTGTGGAAGCCACCCTCATCGATTGACGTGGACCTGCCCGATGGCATCGGCGATAACGACTACCTGGCGTGGCTCGACAACGCCCTCAGTTCCGGCCTGCGGCAATTTGAACCCGATCTGTTGTGCTACGTCGCGGGCGCCGATCCGTATCGCGAGGATCAACTCGGCGGGCTTGGCTTAACGATTGAAGGCTTGAAAAAACGAGACGAACTTGTGTTCCGCGTTGCACAAGCCCGCGACATTCCAGTGATGGTGACGTACGCCGGCGGCTACGCCCGCAACCTGGAAGACACAATCACCATCCACAGCAATACAGTGATCGCGGCGAAGGAAGTGTTTTCCGGTGCCGTGTCATCAAAAGCAATGTAATCCTGAGCGGACTAGATTCTGCATGAAGGCACAAAATCCGCGGCGGATCTTACCTTCCATCGGCTCGTCCGTAACTTATCGCGAGGCACATCACATATACCAATATGAACGTTATCCCTTCCGAAATTCCGCACAGCGAGCTTTACGGTATTTTGCTCAATTCCGTCGCACCGCGTCCGATCGCATGGGTCTCGACTCTCAGTGCCTCAGGGCAACCCAATTTGGCGCCCTTTTCTTTCTTTAACGCTATGTGTGTCGACCCACCGTTGCTGGGCTTCGCCCCGGGATTGCGACCGCCGAAGCGGGCAGATGCGTCCCACGGCGAACCCAAAGACACGTTGCGCAACATCCGCGAAACGAAGGAGTTCGTGGTGAACGTCGTCACCTACGAACTGCTGCAACAAATGAATCTGACTAGCGGCGAATACGATCCCTCGGTCAATGAATTCGAATTGGCGAAGGTCACCCCGGCGCCCTCCAGACTCGTGCGACCGGCTCGGGTGGCAGAGTCGCCTGTCAGTTTCGAATGCAGATTGCATCAGATTCTCGATTTCTCTCCGGCTCCCACGAGCAGCAGCCTGGTGATCGGCGAGATTGTCTCCATTCACATGAAGGACGTGCACATTAAGAACGGCCGGCTGGATCGGAACTCGCTCGATCTGATCGGGCGCATGGGCGGCATCCAATATACGCGTACTACCGAGAGGATCGAACTGGCGCGGCCCAAAGTTGAGTAGGGCGTGCTCTCCGCGGTGAAGGTGGAGGCCACCCCACGTCGACCACGCTGTTAAAATAAAACGATATCTCTATGTTTGAGAACTTACAGGAAAAACTTCAACGCGCCTTCAAAACTCTTCGTGGGCAGGCCAAGCTTACCGAGGAGAACATTGATGAGGCTTTGCGCGAAATCCGGCTGGCGCTGCTTGAGGCCGACGTCAATTTCAAAGTCGTCAAGCAGCTCATCGACCAGATTCGCGCCAAGGCTGTCGGGCAGGAAGTTCTGACTGCACTTTCCCCGGGCGAGCAGGTCATCAAGATTGTGCGCGACGAACTGGTCGACCTTCTCGGCAAAGACACCGCGCGTGTGAAGTTTGCTTCGCAGCCACCCACGGTTGTGCTGATGGCTGGGCTGCAAGGTTCGGGCAAGACCACAACTTCAGGCAAGCTCGCGAACTGGTTCAAGGCGGGCGGGCACCGTCCGCTGCTGGTTTCGGTGGACGTCTATCGTCCTGCGGCGCGCGAACAGTTGAAAGTTGTTGCGCAGGCGGTGAAGAGTCACATCTACGAAGGTACCGTCGGCGAGGCCAACACCGCGACCGTCGAGCGCCTGGTGAAAGAAGCGCGTCGTGAGGCCGTAGTCTCGGGCTGCGACGTACTCATCGTCGATACGGCCGGCCGCTTGCACATCGACGATCAGTTGATGGATGAGATGCAGTCGCTGAAGAAGCTGCTGAATCCGTCGGAGATTCTGTTCGTGGCCGACGCCATGACCGGACAAGACGCGGTTCGCTCCGCGGAAGAGTTCCACAAAAAGCTTTCGCTCACCGGTGTAGTGCTCACCAAGATGGACGGCGACGCCCGCGGTGGTGCGGCGCTTTCCATCCGTCAAGTTACGGGGCAGCCCATCAAGTTTATCGGCGTCGGCGAAAAGTACGATGCCCTTGAGCCCTTCCATCCCGACCGCATCGTCTCCCGCATTCTCGGTATGGGCGATATTCTGTCGCTCATCGAGCGCGCCGAGCAGCAGATCGACAAAAAGAAAGCGCAGGAAATGGCCACGCGCGCTCTGACCGGCGACGGCTTCTCGCTGGAAGATTTTCGCGACCAGTTACGCCAAGTCAAAAAGATGGGATCGATGAAGAGCCTGATGGGCATGTTGCCCTCGATCGGCCCGTTTTCTGGCCTGCAAAAGGCCGCTGATAACGTGGACGAGAAGCAGATCAACCGGGTCGAGGCCATCATCAACTCGATGACCATGCACGAGCGCAACCACCACGAAGTGATCAACGGCAGCCGCCGTAAACGCATTGCCCGCGGGTCTGGTACCACCGTACAGGAAGTGAACAATCTGCTTCGCCAATACGCGCAGATGAAGAAGATGTTCAAGCAAATGGGCAAGCCCAGCTTTGCAAGGCGCCTGGCGGGAATGAAACTGCCGGGAATGTAGGAGAGCAGTGAGCAGTGGCCAGTGGTCAGTGGTTAGTGGTCAGTTTCCAGTGACGACGCTTCACCCAACATGTCATCCTGAGCGCAGTTGCCGCGAGCGAAGCGAACGGCAACGTAGTCGAAGGATCCCTATAGGCTTTTCTGACTCTGATTATGAAATGGCGCTCTCTCGAAGAATCCAGCCCGGAGACTGATGCGCGCTCGCTGCGAGAGATCTTTGCCGAGCGAAAACAACTCATCGCTAAGTACGTTCCGCCAGAGATACAAGCTATCCATGCGCAAGCTGTCGCTGAACTCAGAGCTCGACATTCGGCCGAGACGATTCTGCCAGCAGGCGCGACAGCGCCCGCATTCGAACTTTCAGACCACAATGGCAAGTTGGTTTCATCTTCTAACCTGCTCAGCAAAGGTCGCCTCGTGCTCTGTTTCATCCGCGGGCGTTGGTGCCCGTTCTGCGTCGGCCAGATGGAGGCGATGAACCTCGTCCTGCCGAAGATCGAGCAAGCGGGAGCCTCCTTCCTCTCGATCTCACCGCAGACGGTGAAGCAGTCCTTCTTCATGCACGATCAACACAAGTTGCGGTTTCCGCTACTCTCGGATGCCGGCAACAAAATCGCGCGACAGTTTGGGTTGACTTATCGCGTGCCAGCGCCCCAGGAAGAAGTCTACCGTCGTGCCTTTGTCAACCTGCCCTTCACCAATGGAGACGACAGCTGGGAGTTGCCGATACCCGCGACCTACCTCCTCGACCGCGATGGCACAGTGCTCTACGCGTCGGCGAATGAAGACTACACGGAACGGCCTGAGCCAGCTGGCCTGGTTAGGATCGTGCAAGAGCAAATGCGTTCCTGACAGTTCGAGGGCGGGGCCACCCGCGCTACATTCATGCTTTGGGTACACTGATACTTCATGCACTACATCTACGGCATCAATTCCGTCACCGAGGCATTGAAGGCCCGCGGCCGCGCTTTCGAGTGGATCGGCATGGCCAAGGAGCGCCACGATATTCGCTTGCAGCGTTTGATTGAAGAATCCCGGCGTCTCGGCCTTCAAGTGCGTTTCCTCGAACGTACCGAGCTCGACCGCATGGCGGGTAACACCGCACATCAAGGCGTGGTGGCCGTCACCTCTGCGAAGCAATACAACGATCTCGATGACGTCATCGCCTCGAAGCGTGCGGAGTACTCGCTGGTCGTCGTTCTCGATGGCGTGGAGGATCCGCACAATCTGGGAGCAATCCTACGCACCGCCGATGCCGCCGGCGCCAATGGCATCGTTATTCCGGAACGCCGGTCCGCGAGTGTGACGGGCACCGTCACCAAGGTCTCGGCCGGGGCAAGCGAGCATATGCCCATCGCAAAGGTGACCAACATCGCCCGCACCGTTGAAGAACTAAAGGATCACAACGTGTGGACCGTGGGCCTTGACGAACGCGCCAAACAAACCTATGACTCACTCGACTACAACATGGATTGCGCGCTGATTCTGGGCGGAGAAGGCAAGGGATTGCACGACCTCGTGAAGAAAAAATGCGACTTCCTGGTTTCGATCCCGATGCTGGGCAAAGTGCCGTCGCTGAATGTTTCTGTAGCTGCGGCAGTGGTCCTGTTTGAGATCGTGCGTCAGCGACGCGCGAAAAACGGCTCCGCAGGCACAAAATGAAGTCCCCCGAAATGAAATTTGTTTGCAAGACCCTGGTTTTTCTCTGCCTGTTCGGCGTCTATGCGGTTGCTCTCGACCGCGAAGCGTTTACCTTCACCAATTACGATCTGAATGTCCAGCTCGAACCTGAGCAACACCGGCTTGGAGTCCGCGGCAAAGTCACCCTCCGTAATGATTCGCAGACACTGCAGAAAATAGCTGTGCTGCAGATTTCGTCCTCGCTCGACTGGCGATCTGTAAGAGCGGGCGACAAGGCCGTGCAATATGTCACGCAGCCCTACACCTCTGACATCGATCACACCGGCGGGCTCTCGGAAGCCATCGTCACGTTGCCGCAGCCGGTTGCACCCAAGGCAACGGTTGAATTGGACATCGCTTACGAAGGGGTCGTCCTGCTCGATGCAACACGGCTTACGCGCATTGGCACGCCGGAGGAAGCCGCAGCCAGTTCGGATTGGGATCAGATTAGTCCAACTTTCACCGCAGTGCGCGGCGCGGGCTACGTAGCCTGGTATCCGATTGGGACTGAGGTGGCGAATCTATCGGAAGGAAACAGCCTGTTTGAAGTTCTGAGCAGATGGAAAATGCGAGAGGCAGCGTCGACAGTGCATGTGCACGTCAGAGTTTCGAGAGATGATGGCGAAGAACCACTGAGCCTTCTTCTGAACGACGCGTCATGCAAAATGATGAATGAACAGGTTGGCCGTACTTCGCTTTCCAGCGCGGATTGCATGTATCAGCCGTTGGGCTTGCTGACGCCACTTTTCGTGATCGGTAATTATCGTTTCGTAGATCGTTCAACAATAGTCGTCCACTACCAGCCTGGTCATGATTCGCGCGCCGTTGCCTATGCCGACGCCGCTGACAATGTCGCTCCTCTGATCACGGACTGGTTTGGAAAGTTTCACGAAAAAGCTCAAGCTGCCGAACTCGCCGATCCGCACGCCGCGCCGTACGAGAGTGGCGCGCTCTTGCTCAGCCCACTCGCCGACAGCGATTCGAAGCTTGTGGGCCTGACTGCTGCCCATCAACTTACCCACGCTGCGTTCTTTTCATCTCGTCCCTGGATCGAAGAAGGGCTCGCTCACTTCGCGCAGGCACTCTACCTCGAACGCGAGAAGGGACGTCAGGCCGCGCTCGATTACATGGGATTGCACCGGTTTGCCTTGAGCGAACCCAACGGATCAACGACGGCTCCGCGTTCAGAAGATGACGTGAATCGCTCGCTGCTGAACACCACGAATGAGGAACTGGTTCGCAGCAAGGCGATGTATGTTTGGTGGATGTTGCGCGACATGGTCGGCGAAGCGGCGCTCAAGAAGGCTCTCGCTGCCTATCGCCCGGACCAGGACAAAGGGCCTTCGTACATGCCACGGCTGATCGCGGCAGAAACACAGCGCGATCTGGAATGGTTTTTCGACGACTGGGTTTATCGCGATCGCGGGCTCCCTGATTTCAAAGTCGAGTCCGCCTACGCACGGAAGACGATGACGGGCTCGTTCATGCTCACGATCACTCTTGATAATCTGGGGACAGCTGGAGCTGAGGTTCCCATCATTGTCAAATTCACCGGCGGAAGGATCATGCGGCGGCTTGAGGTTCACGCCAAGAGCAGAGCTGTAATCCGCGTCGAGACTCCCGCCGCACCATTGAAAATCATCGTGAACGACGGTACCGTGCCCGAGAGCAGCAAAACGAACAACACATTCAAGATTGAGCAAGAGTCCAAATAGAATTACGACCGAGACACAGAGGACCCCCGCGGAGCTTTGTCATTCTGAGGAGCGGAGTCGAGGAATCTGCGATTCGGCCGCAAAGCAGATTTCTCGCTTCGCTCGAAATGACAACGCCGCTAAATTTCAGTGTAAGGTTTTTCGACGTGATAGCTTGAGGTCTAGTCTGGGAGGAATATCTGGCCTACATCCAGTTTCTTGGCGCCGCCGGAACTGTCACCGGCTCGAAGCATCTGATCAACACCGGAGATCCGTCGGGGAAGCACGGCATCCAGGTTCTCATCGATTGTGGGATGTTCCAGGGTCCGAAAGAGTGGCGCGAGCGCAACTGGCGTGACACGCCGGTTCCGGCCAGGGAAATCGACGCGGTCATTCTGACGCACGCTCATCTCGACCATTGCGGATGGATTCCACGCCTGGCAAAAGGGGGATTCCGCGGGCCGATTTATGCGACCCCGCCAACGATCGATCTTTGCGGAATCATTCTTCCCGACTCCGGCCACCTGCAGGAAGAAGACGCCCGCTTCTACAACAAGACAAAGAAGTCGAAGCACGATCCTGCCCTGCCGCTCTATACCTTTCAGGAAGCGCAAAGCTCGCTGCAGTATTTCAAGCCGATCTTGGTGGGCCAGGACGTTCCGCTTGCGCCGGATCTCTCATTCCGCTTCGTCCGCGCCGCGCACATTCTTGGGTCGTGTATGGCCGAGATATCGCTCAGCACCAACGGCCAAACGCGGCGATTGCTTTTTACCGGCGACATTGGCCGTGTGCGCGATCAAGTAGTCGCTCCGGGAAAGGTGGTGCATTCAGGTCCCGCCGAGGGAGAGAGCGCCGACCTGGTTGTGATGGAATCGACTTACGGCAACCGCACGCATCCCAAGGAGGATCCGCTGCCGGAACTGGCTGCGCTAATTACGGCGACCGCTAACCGCGGCGGCAGCATCATCGTCCCCGCCTTTGCTATCGAGCGCACACAGAAATTTGTTTTCATCCTCAAGCATCTGATGGAGTCGGGACAAATTCCGCGCATGCCCGCCTTTTGCGATAGCCCCATGGCCATCAAGGCCGTCGAGATTTTCTTGAAACATGCCGAGGAGTATAGCGACGACACACGCGACATGATTCGCAAGTATGGCTCGCCTCTCCAGTGGCCCGGTTTCACGTTTGCGTCAACGCCGGAAGAATCGAAACACATCAATCTCTCGACCATGCCTGCCGTCATCATTTCGTCCAGCGGAATGGTAACGGGCGGCCGCATCCTGCATCACTTGGCGCAGCGATTGCCTGATCCTCGAAACCTCGTGCTCTTCATCGGCTTCCAGGCACCGGGTACGCGCGGCTTCGCGATTAAGAACAAGTCCGATGAAGTGAAGATCTTCGGTGATGTCATTCCTATCCGGGCCCAGGTTGCGGCGCTAGAACAATTCAGCGATCATGCCGATCCACCCGAGTTGCTGGAATGGCTGCGCACCTTCCGCAACCGGCCAGAGTCGACCTATCTCGTTCACGGTGAGGCAGACGCCTCGGCGCAATTGCGCGACCTGATGAAGAAGGAGTTGGGATGGAATGTTCAGGTCGCGCAGTATCTGGAGAGGGTGGAAGTGCGGTGAGCGCGTAGGAAAAGATATTGCACAGGTCCTTCGCTTCGCTCAGTATGACAGGGTTGTTCAAGGACATTAAGCGGACGTGAAGCGTACCAGCGCCCCCAACTTCTTCGCTGCCGCGCCAGAATCGATCGACTCGGCGGCAAGCGACACAGCTTCTGCAATGCGATCCGCTCTGCCTGCCGCCACGAGTGCGGCCGCGGCATTGAGGAGCACCACGTCACGCCTTGGCGACTTTTCTCCATCTAAAACGGCGCGAATGATCGCAGCATTCTCTGTCGCGTCGCCGCCGGAAATATCCTGGAGCGTGGCGCGCGCCATGCCAAACTCTTCCGGTTCCACTTCATAAGACCGCACTGAGCCCTCGCGAGCCTCTGCCACGCGCGTTGTCCCCGTGATCGTAATTTCGTCGAGGCCGTCGAGGCCGTGCACGACCAACGCCCGATGCAGGCCTAGCATGCTCAGCGCTTCGGCCAGTTTCTCGACGAGATCCAGCGAATACACTCCCACAACCTGCCCCGAGGCCCGTGCCGGATTGGTCAGCGGACCGAGCAGGTTGAACATCGTGCGCATGCGAAGCTCGCGCCGCACGGTCTGCACTTGCTTCATCGCAGGGTGCAGGTTGGGCGCATATAAAAAACAGATTCCAACGTCGCGCAAGCATTGCGCCGCGCGCTCCGGCGAAAGTTGGATGTTTATGCCGAGAGCTTCCACCACATCGGCTGACCCGCATTTGGAGCTGATGCTGCGATTGCCGTGCTTGGCTACGCGCACGCCTGCCCCCGCCGTCACCAGCGCTGTAGCCGTGGAAATATTGAAAGTTCCGCTGGCGTCGCCGCCCGTGCCACTAGTGTCGACCAGAGATTCTTTCGCCAAAGCGTCGCGGCCCGTACCAGTCACCGCGAGCGCCTCAGCAGCGCGAATCGGCAATGGTGCCGCCGCTTCGCGGATCGCCTCCGCGAAGCCAACAATTTCCTCGACAGTTTCACCCTTTATGCGCAGCGCGATTAAGAGTGCGGCAATTTGCGCGTCGGTGCATTTGCCGGTCAAAACCTCGGCCATCACGTCACGAGCTTCCGCGCGGTTGAGTGACTGGCTGTGGTTCGCGATGCGATGGAGCGCGTCAAGGATCATGCGTCAGGCGGAATTGTAAGGCATAATCTCGCACTCTGTTCGACGCGGCGGGTTCGTGCCACCTGATCGCATATGCCTACATCCAGACTTTCGCTATTTGGTCACGGCCGGCTGGTCCAGTCGCTCGGATAAATATTCGCGCCAGTTTTGGGGAAGGGCCTCGGTCTGAACCGCCTTGCAGAGGAGTTCCTGATTATATTTTTCTCGTACAAACAGACGATTCAATTCCGCGATCGTAATTCCTTCATCGTTTCGCTTGAGTAACTCGAAGGCATCTCCCTCGGCGACTGAACCTTCCTGTTCGACGGAAAAGTAAAAGCCGCTGCGGCCGCTGACCAGAAAACGCTGCAGCATGTCATCGCGTTGAAACTTCGCAGCCAGCTTGTAGCACGGCGTACGCGGCTGGCGAACCATCACGATCGCCGCGCCAATCTGAAAGCGGTCCCCCACATGAAGATCGTCTTCCAAAAGGCCCAACGTTGTGAAGTTTTCACCAAACATGCCCCATGGCAGATCGACACCTGGCAACTCCTGCCGCCAGAACGGATAATGCTCTGAGGGGTAGCCGTACACCGCTTTGTATGGACCACCGTGCGCACTGAGATCGGCCTGCCGGTCGCCATCCAGGTTCAAAGTGCGCAACTGCACCGGGCCGGAGACCGGCTGTTTGAAGATTCCTGTATTAATCGGCGTTCCTTTATAAACCATCATTCGCGGACGCGCGACGTTCAAGGACACAAGCTGCACGTTTAGTACCCCCAGAGTGGATTTCTGATTGATGATTGTTGATTGCAGATTTCCGATCCAGACCTCACGTCACGCCGAGATCCCCAATCGAACCGATCTTCATTCTGGAATCTAAAATCTGCAATCTGAAATTGTCTTGTTGGATGTTTAGACCGCGGAGAAAGTCGCAGCCCTCACCCGGTGGATGTACTTTTTCGGGAAAATATTTTCCTTCCGCCTGGATCAGAAACCCTTACTGTTTGCCCTAATTCCCTGCCGTTCTATAGAATGACAGGTTTGCTGCCGCAGCGCGTCGCCGCAAGCGTGTTCCTTCCAATTCGTAGCTAACGAGTCGTCATTATGAAAATCCACGAGTATCAGGCAAAGGCAATCCTCAAAAAATACGGCGTCAGTGTGCCGCGTGGGGCGATGGCCGCTTCCCAAGACGAGGCCGAAGCGGTCGCCCGAGAATTATTTAATTCCGGCGCGACGGGGGTCGTGATCAAGGCGCAGATCCACGCCGGAGGTCGCGGCAAGGGCGGCGGCGTAAAGATCGCCAAGTCGGTAAACGAGGCCGGCGACCTCGCCTTCAAGATGCTCGGCATGAAGTTGGTCACGCATCAGACCGGGCCTGAAGGCCGCATCGTACGCCGCCTGCTCATCGAAGAAACTCTGCCCATCGAAAAGGAACTTTACCTGGGCATTCTGGTCGACCGTGCCGAGGGCAAGCCGGTCTTCATGGCGTCGGCCGCCGGGGGGATGGAGATCGAGCAGGTCGCGGCGGAAAATCCGGATGCAATTTTGAAGCAGCACATCGATCCGGGTATGGGCCTGGAGGCATTTCAGGCGCGCAAGATCGCATTCAAGCTCGGGCTTAAGGCAGCGCAGATCAATCCTGCCGTGCAGTTCCTCACAAGTCTGTATAGGGCTTTTCTCGAAACCGATGCCTCGTTGCTCGAGATCAATCCTTTTATCACCACGACGGATGGCCGTCTGTTCGCGCTCGACGCCAAGATTAATTTCGATGACAATGCGCTGTTTCGTCACGCCGATCTGCGCGAGTTGCGCGATATTACCGAAGAAGATCCGCTGGAAGTGGAAGCGTCGAAGTACAGCCTGAACTACATCAAGCTCGATGGCAGCGTGGGCTGCATGGTCAATGGCGCGGGCCTGGCGATGGCGACCATGGACATCATCAAGTACGCCGGCGGAATGCCTGCGAACTTCCTCGACGTGGGCGGAGGCGCCAGCTCCGAACAGGTTGCGCACGCCTTCGAGATTTTGCTCAGCGACAAGAATGTGAAGGCGGTGCTGATCAACATTTTCGGTGGAATCCTGCGCGTCGACACGCTGGCCACCGGCGTGGTCGAAGCCGCGCGCAAGACCAACATCAAGCTGCCGATCGTGTTGCGGCTGGAGGGAACCAACGTCGACGAAGGCAAGAAGATCCTGATGAACTCCGGATTTAACTTCGTCGTCACCGACACCATGAAAGATGCGGCCGACAAAGTGGTCGCGGCCGCTCGCGGCACGGCTGGCTTAACGGAATGGCGGTAGAGCGGAAGAAGCAGCGAGGAGTTTTTATTTATGGCAATCCTGGTTAATAAGAACACGCGGGTGCTCGTGCAAGGACTGACCGGCCGTGAAGGCACGTTTCACGCGAAGGCGAGCGCCGCATACGGCACACAAATTGTTGGCGGCGTCACCCCTGGCAAAGGCGGCACGACCCACGAAGGCTGGCCAATCTTCAACACGGTGCGCGATGCCGCCGACAAAACCGGAGCCAATGCCACAGTCATCTTCGTGCCTCCAGCGTTTGCCGCCGACGCCATTATGGAAGCTGCCGACGCGGAAATCGACCTCATCGTCTGCATTACCGAGGGCATCCCGACACTCGACATGGTGAAGGCGTGGGAGTTTCTCCAAGACCGTCGCTCGCGTCTGATTGGACCGAACTGCCCGGGAATCATCTCTCCCGGCAAGTGCAAGATTGGAATTATGCCCGCCTCGATTCACAAAGAAGGATCCATCGGTATCGTCTCGCGCTCGGGCACGCTGACCTACGAAGCGGTGCATCAACTCACGCAACGCGGCATCGGACAGTCGACCGCCATCGGCATTGGCGGCGATCCGATTATCGGCACGAATTTCATCGACGCGCTGGACTTGTTCAATCGCGATCCCGAAACCGAGGCTGTAATTATGATTGGCGAAATCGGCGGCAACGCCGAGGAGACCGCTGCGGAGTTTGTGAAGAGTCACATGAAGAAGCCAGTGGTGGGCTTTATCGCAGGACAAACCGCGCCTCCGGGACGCCGCATGGGTCACGCGGGAGCGATTATCTCTGGCGGCAAAGGCACCGCTGCGGAGAAGATGAAAGCTCTGGAAGCTGCCGGAATCAGAGTCGCAAAATCCCCAGCCGCAATCGGCGAAACGCTGGCGGCGGCGCTAGGAGTGAACGTCTAAGGCCAGTTGCCGCCACTTGTCGGCGCGAAGGATTATTCCCAGCACCTACGAATTAACACCCAAGACTTGAAGACCAAGGACGAACGACCCAACCTATGAAGACTCTGCAACGCACCTTCACCATCATCAAGCCCGACGCTGTCCGCAAGAACGCCGTCGGCGACATCATCGAACAATTTGAAAAGAATCACTTCCGGATTCTCGCCATGAAGATGCTGGAAATCTCCAAGCACCAGGCCGAGCAGTTCTATGCCGTGCATGCCGCACGCCCTTTTTTCAACACGCTCACCGATTTCATGTCCAGCGGACCGATCGTGGTGCTCGCTCTTGAAAAGGAAAATGCCATCGCCGACTTGCGCAAACTGATGGGAGCCACGAACCCGGCTCAGGCCGAGGAAGGTACGATCCGAAAGAAGTGGGCGACCAATATCGAGCACAATGCGATTCACGGTTCGGACGCGGAAGATACGGCGCGCTTCGAGCTCAGCTTCTTTTTCGCGGGATACGAATTGTCGAAATAACGCAACGCTGTTGTCGGCGTCGAATCGATGATTTGGCCCAACGATTCGACTCTCACCACTCGCGGGCGAGGGCGCCCGCGCCACACTCAGCCTAGTGGCACGAACAAGTGCCCTTCCACCCGGTCGGCGATTTTAGGCAAATCCTTACGCGCGTGTTGCAGGAAATGCGGCGCGGCGCGATGCGCCTCCAGGGCGGCATCGTCCTTGTACTGCTCGTAGATGAAGAAGCGGCGTGGTTCCGTCTTGTGCCGATGCACCTGGTACATGGCACATCCCGGCTCTTTGCGGGAGTGTTCGGTCAACTTTTCAAAGAGTGCGGCAACTTCGGCCTCGTGCCCTACTTTCGCCATCCAGGTCACTGCCAACACCACCATCGTTTTCGCTCCTTCCCGCTAGCTGCTTCGTCGGGGAGGCAATTCTAGGCTTTTTTCGCGGCCGTCTTCAACTCTGAAACGAATTCATCCACAAGAATCGTGTGGTTGCGGTCGGGGCCGGTGGAAATCATCCCGACCTTGGCTCCCGCTTCTTTCTCCACAAATGCCAGGTATTCCCGCGCCGCCTTCGGCAATTTGGCATATTCGGTGATACCCTCCGTCGAAGTCCGCCAGCCCGGCCGTTTTTTGTAAACGCACTCAATCTTCTCGTATCCGCTGGCCTGTGCCGGTGGTTCAGATGTAGCCTTCGCGTCAATCTTGTAGCCGACGCAGACAGGAACCTCCGACAACTCGTCGAGCACATCCAGCTTGGTGACCACCAGCCACGAAGTGCCGTTGATCATTCCCGAGTAGCGCAACAGCGGCAAGTCAAGCCATCCCGTGCGTCGCGGACGGCCCGTGACCGCGCCATATTCATTCCCGCGCTTGCGCAGGTTGTTCCCCGCTTCGCTTTCATCTTCGGTGGGGAATGGTCCTTCGCCCACGCGCGTGCAGTACGCCTTGGTGATACCAATAACCGAGTTGATAGCATTGGGCGCAACTCCCGTGCCGATGACCGCGCCGCCCGAAGTCGCGCTCGACGAAGTGACAAAAGGATAGGTCCCGTGGTCGATGTCGAGCATCGTGCCCTGCGCACCCTCAAACAGAATCGATTCGCCTTGGTTCAATGCCTGGTTCAACAGAACCGCCGTGTCGCATACGAACGGCGCAATTTTCTCCGCCGCCTGCGCGTATTCTGTGTACATTTTGTCGGCGTCGAGCGGCTCAGAGTTGAACAGCGCGTGCGCAATCATGTTTTTCTCGTGCACCGCGTTCTCGATATGCTTCTTGAGCAGCTGCAGATCCAGCAGATCCGCTACACGCAACCCCCGCCGGCCCATCTTGTCTTCGTATGCCGGGCCGATGCCGCGCGAGGTCGTTCCGATCTTGACTCGCCCCGGCGCATTCTCCGCCGCCAGTTCAATCATGCGATGGTAAGGAAGGATCACATGGGCGCGGTTGGAGACAAATAGATTGCCGTCGATCTTCACCCCGGCTTCGCGCAGGGCGCCCGCCTCCTTCAGGAAGGCAATCGGATCGAGCACCACGCCGTTGCCAATCACGCTGCGGCATCCGGGGCGCAACACACCGCACGGAACCAACTGCAGAATGAATTTCTTGCTGTTGATGATGACGGTGTGGCCGGCATTGTGTCCGCCGGCATAGCGGGCGACCACCGAGAAGTTCTCCGACAACACGTCGACGATCTTCCCTTTGCCTTCATCGCCCCACTGGGCGCCCACGATCACGGCTGTCTTGCCTTTTTTCAATTTGAGCTCCAACAGGGAATTTCCAGCAGGCAAATGTCTGCGCTGCGCCCGGGGTCGCACACTCCTTGCCCGCAGGGATGGCTTCACAAAAAATTACTGGAGTAAAAGCGGAGAAGACGTGTACGAAGTATCTTATCGTGTTCGCAGCGCGAATGGCAACGCGCCCAGGCTGGAAATGACCCGCTGTTGGAAGAATCTTGCGCGGACTATAGACGGTCTGGCAAGACCCGGCGCGATTCTCTTCGTCGCATCGCTCAGTGACGCGACTTTCTCGTCCGATAAGATGGAGAATCTATTCTCATCGAGGATCTGATGCCCAAGTTCGAAAAGCATATCTTTGTTTGCGGAAATCAACGTCCGGCAGGCCATCCACGCGGATGCTGTGATCCGACGGCGCAGGCAAAATTGCAAAAGCTTTTCAAGCAAAAGTTAGCCGAGCGTGGGCTGAAGGGGAAAGTCCGCGCCAATCAATCCGGCTGCCTTGACCAATGCGAGCACGGCCCCAACATTGTGGTCTATCCCGACGCGGTCTGGTACGGACACGTGGCTGAATCAGACGTCGAAGAAATCATTGAATCGCATATTATCCGCGGCAAGCCAGTCGAACGCCTCCGGTTGGCGGATTCCTGCCTGAACACTCCGACCTGCGAGCACCGCAAGCCATAGGTCTAACGCAGAGTTGAAGGGCCGATATTCGCGAACGACAGAAGCTGGTAGGCGCGGCAGGAATCGAACCTGCAACCCTCGGATTAGAAATCCGATGCTCTATCCGTTTGAGCTACGCGCCCCTTCACTGCCCATTTTATTCTAACTGCAATGGGCTCGATTCAGATCAGGCGTGAGCCACCACACTGATCAATCCAAAGCAATCAGCGGCGTACGAACATAGGCAGGACAGAAGGCGATCGAGTAGAAACACGCAGCAGTGTCGAATAGGTTGGTGCCGCGTGGACCTGGTCTAAATGTGGCTTTAGCGGTTTCGCACTGAACCAGCACTTGTATTTGATTTGGAGATTCGGTCTGTCCTATGAAGAATCCCCGCGAACACTTTGCTCGGTTCGGGGCCATTATCTAACACCCCAATAGCATCCCACGATGCCTGTATTTCTCGAAGCATGCCAGCGATCTCCATCTGATGTTGTTCCAACATCTCTTCGAGCCCAGCGTCAGCAACTTTGGGCGAGGAAATATACCCTCCGACGGGTGATGCAGATAAAACATGCTGCGAGTCGTTCACGGATCCGGAAATGAAGGTTGCCGCGCTGGGATGATGGAATTTTGTTGGTCCGTCTTCCCCAGTCCGCCCAGCTCTAAACTGTCCCATCATTTCCTGCGAAATCTTTTGCCTGAAGGCTTTCCATTGCAGGCGCGTCAGAAGCGCCCCAACAGCCGCGCCTAGAAGGAAGATCGATACCGCAAGCGAACCTGTGATGACCATGGAAACGCCCTCCGCCGGTAAGGAGCCAAACAAAATGGGGGACCACCGTGCTTCAAGCGTGGTCCCCTCCTTCAGTCCAGTCTTCCCTCGTCCTGCTCTTATCTCATTGCTCCGGCCTTCTCGTCTGTGACCAGCGAACATCAGGGCTGTGGAAAATGCAGCGCTTCATTGGCAGGACTTGAAAGGTGCCATAATGGAGTCCTGGTGCTCAACCGGCGCAACTTCCTCAAAACAGGCGCGGCCGCACTTCCCTTGACCGCCGCGATCGAATCGCTTCATCCAAGTTTTGCGCGAGCGGCTGAAACCGTTGCCGACGTAGCCATAACCGGCGGCACGTCGACTCTCATTTCTCTTCCCGCGCGCCTGGCTCCGATCGATCCAGCAGCCCCGACATGGCAGCAGAAGATTCGTCGCGTCGGCCAGAGCAACATGACCGAGCACGATCCCGCCGTTATGAACGTCGAGGAATGGGCCGACTACTGGCACGCGGCCGGTGCAGACATCGTCTTTGTCAGCGTCACCGGCATCCTGGCCTTTTATGCGTCAAAGGTAAAGTTCCACCGGCACGGGAAGTTCTTGCAGGGGCGCGATTTTTTTGGCGAGTGCGTGGCAGCCGCCAAAAAACGCGGTATGCGTGTCGTCGCCCGCATGAGCCCAGACCTGAACTGGGGCGATGCTCTCGAGGCTCATCCGGAATGGGCCATGCGCCACGAAGATGGTTCCGTGCAGTTCAACGGCGAGGAACCGCGGCTTTTCCGAACCTGCATGTTTACGCGCTACATGGACGATTACATTCCAGCCATCATGCGCGAGGTCAACTCTCTCTACGACGTTGATTGCTTCTACACCAACGGCTGGCCGCCCATCGGCAGTCTGCCGAACTGCCACTGCGCGATCTGCAGCAAGTTGCCGTCCTCGAACACACCAGCCTACTGGCGCATCTTTAATGACCGTGTGCTGCAGCTGTGGCACACGTACGACGCCATTGCGAAAGAGAAAAAGCGCGACAGTTTCTTCTTCGCAAACCTTGGCGGCAACGTCCGATGTGGCCCCAATCTCGATCAACTCGGCAAGACGGCTGCCTGGTTTCAGGCCGACAATCAGGGCCGCACCTACGATGACCCTGCAATTTGGGGATGCAGTTTGCAGGGCCGCGTCTGCAATGCCGTGATGGATGGCAAGTTCGCCGCCAACGTCACTGCCGCGTACTCGACCGGAGTCGTGCGCTGGCGGAATGCGTCGAAGAATCCCGCCGAGGCAATCATGTGGCTGAACGAAGCGCTGGCCAGCGGGATGGCGCTCTACTATCACTTCATTGGCTCGGAAGCTGGGCTCGGAGAAGATCGCCGTTGGCAAAAAGTCGGCGCGGATTATTTTCAGTGGGCCGCCAAACATGATGCTCACTTGAAGCCTCGCCGCTCCATCGCCAATATCGGCGTCGTCATGGGCCAGAGCACGCAGCTTTTTTATCCTGGCCCCGCCGCGGCGCGCTCGCACAACTACATGCGCGAAACCACCCACGGCATTTATCAGGCGTTGCTCAGCGGACGTTTCGCTTTCGACTTCGTGCACGAAGACCGGCTCGAGTTTGAATCACTCGGCAGGTATCGCGCCCTGCTGCTGCCCAACATCGCCATGCTCAGTGAGCGGCAGTGCGAGCAAATCCACAACTATGCACGTTCTGGCGGTTCAGTTATGGCGAGTTTCGAAACCAGCCTTTACGACGAAAACCTCAAACCCCGCTCGGACTTTGGGCTCGGCGATCTACTCGGCATCAGCAAAGCTGGAGACGTGGTCGGCACTAACGGCAACGCGTACTACGGCCGCATCGAACGCGGCCATCCGGTGCTTTCCGGCTTTGCTGACACGAACTGGCTGCCGGGCGCGCAAAATCGAGTGCCTGTGAAACCTGTGCAGGATCCGGTGTTGACGGTGGTACCAGGCTTCGTGCAGTATCCGCCGGAATTGGCTTACCCGCCCGTTCCTCATAGTGACGAGCCAGCGGTTGTGCTTCGCGAAAACGGCTTCAGCCGCCTGGCTTACTTTCCTGGCGACATCGAGCGCACTTTCTGGCTTACAGGACACGGCGATCTGCTACGTCTGCTTCACAACACTATTCATTGGCTTACGCGGGACGAGAGCATTGTGCACGTCGAGGGCGATGGATTCGTCGAAATGTTTGTATGGGAGACGGCCCCCGGCTACGCCCTACACCTGCTGAATTACACCAATCCCGGAGCGCAGCATTGCTGGCTGAATTCGGTCTACCCGCTCGGACCGCAAACCGTCCGCATGAAGATGCCGAGCGGGGTAAAGGTCAAGTCTGTCGAAATCCTGCGCGCCGAGAGTAGTGCGCCCTTTCAACTTGACGGCGATGTTCTGCTCTTCACCATTCCTCGCGTGGAGGATTACGAAGTCGCCGCCATTACCGTGGGATGAATCTGCTCTCGTTTTTAATCAAGTCGTTTAGGAAGCCGGTTTTCCTTTTCCATTTCTTTCTTTCCCCCGATGAATTAGCTTAGAAGGCCGAATTGCGAATCCGCTGGGAATCTCCAGAAGGAGGAGGCCTGAAACCTATGATGCCCGCGGCAAATGTTGAGGCAACAACTTATCGCAAGGTGGACCTGCGCATCGTGCCCTTCCTTTTCCTTTGCTACATTCTGGCCTATCTCGACCGGGTCAATGTGGGATTCGCCAAGTTGCAAATGCTGAAAGATCTGTCGCTGAGCGATGCGGCATTCGCTACCGGCGCCGGTATTTTCTTTATTGGTTATTTCTTCTTCGAAGTCCCCAGTAATGTGCTGCTTAAAAAATTCGGTGCGCGCACCTGGATCGCCCGCATCATGATCTCCTGGGGCATCATTTCCGCGTGCATGATCTTCGTAAAAGGAGCGTGGTCGTTTTATGCAGTGCGCTTTTTGCTGGGCTTGGCCGAAGCCGGATTCTTCCCGGGAGTGATTTTCTATCTGACTTTGTGGTACCCATCAAAACTCCGATCCACTCGCACTGCCTGGTTCGTAGCCGCGATCGCGGTCTCGGGAGTGGTGGGCAATCCCATCTCCGGATGGATTATGGATTCTTTCTCGGGCGCGATAAAGTTAGCCGGATGGCAGTGGCTCTTTCTTGCCGAAGGCATCCCTTCCATTCTCGTTGGCATTTGGGTGATCTTCTATCTCGAGAGCAGCATTGAGGAAGCGAAATGGCTTACGTCTGACGAAAAAGCCTTGCTTGCCCACAATCTCCACGCCGAAGACCAACACAAAACCGAGCACAAACTGATGCATGCCTTTGCCAGCGGAAAAGTGTGGGCGCTGTGCGCGATTTATTTCACTTTGATGATCGGCCTCTACGGAATTGCCTTCTGGTTGCCGACCATTGTGAAGGCCTTCGGCGTAAAAGGCTATCTTGAAGTTGGCCTCATCACCGCGATTCCCTATGGAGTCGCCGTGATCGGGATGATTTTCCTTAGCAATCACTCCGACAAAACCGGAGAGCGCCGGCTGCACTACGTGGCAAACGTTGTGGTGGGGGCCGTCGCTCTGGTTCTGAGTGGAGTTTTCGCCTCGAGTCCAGTGTTGGCGATCATTTTTCTGTCCATCGGAACGCTCGGAGTGATCGGATCGATGCCGCTGTTTTGGCCGCTGCCGTCCGCATTTCTAGCCGGGACAGCCGCTGCGGCAGGCATTGGCATCGTGAACTCGGTGGGAAATTTAGGCGGCTATATTGGACCCAACATTCCAATCTGGGCGAAACAGATCTCCTCGAATCCGTCTGCCTCTCTGTACATCATTGCGGTCATTTTGATAATCGGCGCCATGTTGACATATTTCTTTATTCCGCGAACTCTGCGCGTGCGCGTTGGGCCGGCGGATCTAGCAGCCACCTCTGCACGATAAGACCGCCCTAACAAGCATCCGAGCGGCCAGCGAGAGCCGACCGTTTCTGCTGTTCATGATATGCCTGCTCTGCGAGAACCAGTGCACCAGCGATTCCTGCTCGATTGCCAAGCTTTGGTGGGACTATGTAGTGATCCAGTTTTTGGGTCAGATCGTGCGACCGTATGTATCCGTTGAGGATTTCAACAAGCTCTCTACGGATCAGAGGAAAGAGCGACTGCTGTTGCATCACACCGCCGCCTAGCACCATGCGCTTCGGTGAAAGCGTGCAAACCCAATTCGCCAGCCCGAGTGCGAGATAGTGTGCTTCGAGCGCCCACGCCGGATGATCGACAGGAAGTTCCTGGGCAGGCTTGCCCCAGCGATTCTCCATGGATGGGCCGGAGGCAAGCCCCTCCAGACAGTCGCCATGAAACGGACAGCAACCGGAATAGGGATCGCGCTGCTGATCATGCGGAATACGGATATGCCCCACTTCAGGATGAATCAGCCCGTGCAGAATTTGTCCGTTTGCAATTACCCCACCGCCGATTCCTGTCCCCACGGTGAGGTACAAAAAATCTGAAACGGACTGGGCAGCTCCCCACCGCGCTTCGCCGAGCGCAGCCGCATCGACATCCGTATCAAACCCGACCGGCACACCAAGAGCCTTACGGACTGCGCCGGCAAAATCGTAATTCTGCCAACCCGGTTTCGGTGTCGAGGTAATATGGCCGAACGTTGGAGATGACGGACACAGGTCGACTGGTCCGAAGGATCCAATGCCCACCGCCTGCAACCGCCCGCCCGAGTGCTCTTTCAGGAAGGTGACAGCCGAGCCAATTGTGGCTTCTGGAGAGGTAGTCGAAAACTGCGTGACCACGAGGTCCTCGGGGCCAGTTCCGACCGCGCAGACAAATTTAGTGCCGCCCGCCTCAATCGCACCAAACACGTTTCGCCCACCCCTTTGCGTCACCGACATCAGGGCTCGAATTCAGTTAACCTCAAGCCTATTACCACAAACAGGCCGCCTCGGGTTTTTCCGAAACCCAGCAAGCGTTTATTATGGCCGTTGTGTTGCAGATGAACTCCCTCTCACGTGAACCGAACAGACTCTCTGTGTGTCCAACCCTGTTTGCGGTTTTGATGTTGATTACCGTCTGTTGGCCCCAATCGCCGGAAAAAGTCCCGACCAGAAGCTCTGTCCTTAGTACGAAAGTTCAAGCCCACTTCGCCGCCGCCGAGCAGGCAAAGCAGCGCGGTGATTACGCCACTGCAGAGCGTGAATATCGGGCCGTGCTCGTCGAAATGCCCGGGTTCGCCGAGGTCCACATGAATCTCGGATTAATATACCAGCTTCAGGATCGAACCTCGGAAGCGATGGCGGAGTTTCGTTGGGCGCTGAAGATTAAGCCGACGTTGGCCGGCGCCAATTTTTTTCTTGGGGTCGATTATTGCAAGGCAGGCGAGGCAGCGAAAGCAATACCGTATCTGAAGGCCGCGGCACGGCAAGATCCGAAGAGTCCGGAGATTTGGTCGTGGCTCGCAACGGCGCAGGAAATCGCCGCAGACACTCAGTCGGAAGTCGCGACGCTCAAACATGCCCTTAGCTTGCAACCTCAGAACGTAGATATGCTCTACCTGCTCGGACATGCTTACGAGCGGCTAGGGAAGGCTGAGGTCGTCGAGCTGGAAAAGGCTGCTCCTGGCTCTTCTTGGTCCGAAGAGTTGCTGGCGGAGAGCTACTCGTCATCAAGCGAGTGGGCTTTCGCAGTGATTCGCTTCCAAAATGCCTTGGCGCGTTCACCCAACCGGCCAGGGCTCCACGTAGGGTTGGGAGAAGTTTTCTTGCGTGCGGGAAGACTTGATCAAGCGGCGCAGGAATTCGAACACGAATTGCAACTCGATCCTCACAGTTTGCGGGCCATCGTACGGCGCGGGGAAGTAAGGCTCATTCGGGGAGAGATGGATGGCGCGCTCGAAGATTGGGCGCAGGCGGCTGCCATGGATGAGCCACGTTCTGAATTGGTCCTCGGCGTACATGAGACCGGATTCGGCAACTCCGCTTTTAAGCAGCTTCCTGATACATCGCGCGAACGAATTCTAGCCCTTGCTCCCCAGCTTCGCACGCGTCAAGATGCCGCCGCACATTTGGCACTTGCTTTTCTCGAGCTTCAGAGTGGGGACTCGATGGCGGAAACCGCGGAACCTTCGGATGCTCCCGCGAAGAAATCAGCGGCTTCTTCCTCAAACACTTGCGTAGAAACCAGGGTACGCGCGGCGTTGGACCAAGGTGAGTTCTCGAGCGTTTCGCATTGTCTGCTTCGGGTTTTAAATTCCCAGTCCTCAAGCCAGTCTCGCATTCAGGTTGCCCGGGCATTATTCGAATTAGGCGATTACGAAAGCTCTCTCAAAGCACTTAGCGGATTATCGGATCAGCATTCTCCTCCGGCATTCTATTGGCGCGCTCGCTGCTTCGAGAAACTGGCAACGGCAGCCTATTTACGCCTGTATCAGGCAGACCCGAACTCTTATCGCGTTCATCAACTGATGGGCGACCTTGAGTCCGCGAAGGGAAACGACGCAGGTGCGATTGATCAGTATCGCGCGGCCGTCGCTATGAAGCCCTCTGTGCCGAACTTGCACTACAGTTTGGGTCATTTGCTGTGGAAGGATCTCAGGACTGCGGAGGCTCGCACAGAATTCGAGGCGGAGCTGGCCATAAATCCACGTCATGCGGGGGCTCTCCACGATCTTGGCAACACCTATCTACTCGAGCACCAGCCGGAGCGAGCGTTGGAGTATTTGAATCGTGCTCTGGCAGCTGACCCTGAGGCGCCGGACATTCATCGTGACCTGGGCACCGGCTATGCCGAACTCCGCGACTACGACAAGGCGGAGAATGAATTCAAAGTCGCATTAGTCGGAGACCGCGACGGTTCGGTCCACTACAAGTTGGCCCGGGTGTATCAAGCGCGAGGAGACAAAGAGAAAGCGGCGCGCGAATTTGAGATCTCCACTTCGTTGAACAGCGAAACCCATACCAAGCTCGAGAAGCAGACGGAGCGGATCAATCAGATTGAGGGGGCGCCGTCCCACCCTTGAGCGCGGACTTGTGGATTGCAGTAACACGAGCAGGGAGCTGAGGATGAGGAGCCGGAAAGATCGTACAGCTCTCTGTAGTAGCCGAAGCATCGATCGCAAGCTTGGACCTCGATTGCGTGTTTTGCTCAGTCCGATAAACCGCGTATTCTCGCTTGCGTTGGCCATCTGTCTGGCAAACTGCTGCCTGCCTTTGCTTTCGATCTGGGCTCAGGATGATGATCTACAACAGGCTCTCATTGCTCTAAGTCAGAATCATCTGGAGGTAGCGCTCGACCGCCTCAGCGCTGCTGAACGCGAGCACCCGTCCGACGCGCGGGTTCGCAACTTCCGTGGGATCGTGCTGGTGCGCCTTGGACGGGACACCGAGGCGGCACGCGAGTACCAAGAAGCGATCCGCATCGAACCTACTCTCGAAGATGCACACAAAAACCTGGGATTTCTAGAATGGACCGAACACGATCTCGAAGGTGCCCGCACCCACCTCAAGCGGGCATTGGGCCTTGCTCCGGATGACTCCTTCGCCCATTACTATCTCGGACGAGTACTGCTCGATGCCAAGCTTTATGAGAGTGCGTTTCAAGAACTGAACCGCTCGGGAATGTCGTGGCCCTCGGACGTGGAATTCTTGATCGAGGCGGCAAACGGCTACACCGCTCTCGGGCAAAACGAGGAAGCCCGCAAAGTCACGAGTCGCCTCTCAACCATGCAGTTGAAAGATGACGAAGTCGTAAGCGTTGCGCGGCTGCTGCTTTCTGTAAATGAGAATGAGGCTGCAATCAATCTTTTTCGCAGACTTTGCGACGGTCGAGATCCAGCGTGCCCCAGATGGGCGCAATTTGATCTGGCTTTCGCATACCTCCTGACTGGAAAGTATGAAACAGCCGGCGATCGGGCGCGCGCTTTCTTAAAGACGCCGCAGCTTGGTCCCTCGGAGCCAGCCGAATCCGCGTCGGCTTGGTCGCTAATCGGAATTTCCAATGCGAATCTCCATCAAGACGAGGCTGCGCTAGAGGCTTTTCGCCAGGCTGCGAAACTTGATCCTGCGCAAGAGGAGCACTGGCTCAATCTGACGCGCGAACTGATGGAGTTGAATCGTTTCTCAGAAGCAATTTCCGCAGCTCTCGAGGGAATTGATTCAAACCCCAAGTCTTACGCCTTGCACTTGCGTTTGGGTGCAGGGTATTTAGCTATCGACCGCTACTCTGAAGCGGAAGCAGTCTTTCGCCAGTTGGTCGATGCGGGTGATCCACTGCCCACGAGTTACGTTGGCCTGGCTCAGGTCTTGCTGCGGACTGGCCGCGCAAAAGACGCGGTGGCGGAACTGGCCGCCGCCAGCCAGAAGCTTGGACCCAATTTTCTCATCAACTATTTTCAAGGCTTGGCTCTGGATCGTGCCGCGAGACCGGGAGAGGCCGTGCCTGTATTGCAGGAAGCCATTCGACTGAATCCCGACAGCGCCGAAGCCCATTTGGCTCTGGGAAAGAGTGAACTGGCGATTGGTCGAGTGGTTGAGGCGACGGCGGAGCTTCAGGAAAGCCTCCGACTCAGCCCTGGAAATCTCCAGGCTCAGCGATTACTTAGTCAGGCGTATCGGCGGGCCGGGGATGCACAAACTGCAACCCGTTACGCAGAACAAACAACGGAAGCCCCGCCGTCAGCGGTACCCGACCTGCTGGGAGACTTTTTGCCGCCGGAATGGGAGACTCCGCAAAAGGCTCCGGGAGAACGGTCATCCCAGACTCAAAGAAGTCGGTAGCAGGAGTTTACTGGTGCTGCGGACTCATGTCATCTGCGGTTGAGGTTTCGTCTACTCGAAGAATCTGGTCGCCACGCACATTCTCGAGAGTCTGCCGAATACCGCTCGGCCAACGGATCTCAATTGTTTTCGCGGTGGCGTCGAGCCCGAGACCGAAATGGACTCGTTTGTCGCTCGATGACAAGTAACTGCCGGCGGTTGTTACGGTCGCGAATTGCGAGCCTTGCGAGGTCACAATCTTCACCACTGCCCCGATCGCGTCCCGGTTGCTTTTGTGTCCGACGAGTTGAAGAGTCAGCCAATGGTTCGCTGTCGTGGTCTCGTTGTGCAGTACATGAAGTGGGCCGTCATTGGTGGTGACAACGGCGTCCACTCGTCCGTCGTTGTCGATGTCTCCTATCGCCAGGCCGCGACCGACCCATGGCTGCCGAAACACGTCTCCTGCCTCTTCTGAGACGTCGAGAAAGTTTTTGCCAGTGTTCCTGGCCAACAACATGGGTTCGCGCTATCGAAGATTAGGGAAGGTCAACGCGATCGTATCCAGATCGTGCCCCTGAGCGATGAGAAGGTCCTTCCAGCCGTCGTTGTCAAAGTCCAGAAATTGCACGCCCCATCCAGAGTGGTTCATGGTCATTCGACCGATGCCGGAAGGGTACGTTTCGTAATTGAAAGTGCCATCGCCATCGTTTCGATACACCGCATACATTTGGGCGGCCAAGTCAGTAATAATTAGATCGGGAAGCCCATCATTGTCGTAATCGCCGAAGACCACTCCCATTCCGGCATAAGCGTGTCCCTCTCCGTCGACCGCTACACCAGACATTAGTCCAACTTCCTCAAAGGTGCCATCACCCTTGTTGTGATAAAGAAACTCTGACATGGAATCATTGGCAATAAAAATATCGATGTGGCCGTCGCGGTCGTAGTCCGCGAGTGCGATCCCCAGTCCTTTGCCTGGTTTGGCGATGCCGATCTTTTGTGAAACCTCGGTAAAGTGACCGTTGCCATCATTGTGATACACCAGCGGACTGATGGGATGGAACACATCGGGCGTGCAATAGGATCGGTACCCTTCTCTTCGTTCGCCGCACCAAATCTCGTCAAAATCCCACTGCACATATCGGAGAACGATTAAGTCGAGCCGGCCATCATTATCCAGATCAACCCACGCTGCACTGGTCGACCAACCACTGGCGCCAACCCCTGCTTTTTCCGTGACATCGGTGAAGGTACCGTCGCCATTATTGTGGTAAAGCTTGTTGCCGCCGTAGCCAGTTACATATAAATCTTCGTAGCCATCATTGTCATAGTCGCCGACTGCGACACCCATTCCGTACCCTTCACCTTGAAGGCCCGCTTTTTCTGTGACATCTTCGAAGGTGCCATCTGCCTTCTGATGAAAGAGGCGGTTCCAATGCTCGGGCCGCGTCTTTTGTGGGATCGTCCCTTTCGGCGTCGGATCGCTCAACGGCGCTCCGTTCACGGCAAAGATATCCAGACGTCCGTCATTGTCATAATCAAATAAAGCGACTCCCGAGCCCATGGTTTCGATCAGGTACTTCCTGGAAGTGTGTGAAGCAACGTGCTGGAAATGCAGACCCGAGGCCGTGGTCACGTCAGAAAATTTGGGCTGAACTGCCGTCGTTTGCTTTAAGGCGAGAGTAGATTGCTGTGACGACAGAGTGGCGGCAAATACTAAGAAAACCAACAGGGCGATATGTCGACCGACTAGTGTGAGCAATCGATTTTGTCTGCCGGTCAAGCGACCTACTTGGAGTCTTGAATCGATTCGCCACCGCCCGCTTCCTGTTTTTTGTCGGGATTCAATCTGGAAAGATTTTCATACTCGGCGAGTTCGCGGGCACTCGCTTCCGCATTGTGCTGCGCCCGGTAAACCTGCGCCAGCAGATAATGGGGAGCGGCTGCAGTCGGGTCGACTTTGGCGGCGGCGGCAAATTCGACTTTTGCGCTCTCCAGATCGTTTTGTGCCCGATAGCACTTCCCCAGCAGCAAATGGATCTGCGGCAGATTGAGTTGTCCCTTCTGCGCCATGCGCAAGTACTTTTGGGCTTCCGCAAAATGGGCCTGCTGCACGGCTATATCCCCAAGATATAAATTCGTCATGGGATCATCGGAATTTTCTTTCAGCGCAAGCATGAATTCGGTCTCAGCGCCGTCGAGGTGATGCTGCGCCCAGTAGGCGACGCCGATCGAATAGTGAATTCCAGGGGCGTCCGGACGCTTGTCGAGCGCAGCCCGGTATTCCTTGGCGGCTTCAGCATAGTGTTCTTCTTCCGCGTAGATCTCGCCCATCAATGCGTGCAGCTGAAAAGAATCCGGGTCAAGATTCTTGAGGCGGTCGATCGCTTGCAAAGATGCACTCTTGTGGATTCGTGCCACCTGATACAGTGCGTCTGCATCCTTGGGATTCTCAGCCAGAGATTGGTTTAATTGTGAAATCGCATCGTCGATGCGCCCCGAGGATTGCAGCGCGAGCGCAAGATAGTAGTGGCAGCGCGGGTGCGGCTTTGGAGTCGCCAATTCCCGCTCGAAGCTTTGGGTCGCGCGAGGAAAATCATTTTTTCCAAAGTAGGAGACGCCGAGGAAAAAGTTGACTTCAGGGTACTTGGGTTCACGCGCCAGAACCTGCTCGAAATGCCCGATGGAATCATCAAATCTTAGTTCCGTCTGCTCTAGAACTCCGAGGCGCTTCAGCACCTCGAGATTTCCAGGAGCCACCTTCATCGCCTGCTCGTAGATGCGAGCCGCGCCTGCGTAGTCTCCCGCCCTCTCCGCGACACGCGCTTGTCCAAGCAGTGCCTCCAGGTCGTTTTGACTTGTGGCTGCTGGTGCAGAGACCATGATCGCACTGAGCAGAAGAACGAAGAGCGGCCAGGCCTCGAAGGCCGGTTTTAGTGCAAAACGAAAAACATGTGGCAGCCAGCGCACGATTCTCGAAGATCGACTCAAGAGTATGGAACCAGCGACAGTTTACTATGAGGCCATCCCGCTGTGAGGTTGCCATCAGCTGGCACCGTTCCGAAAATGAGGGGTTGCTACGAAACATCAATGAATTCGCCGGACGGCTACCAGGGAGGTCGAATTAGGCGCGCCAGAGACGGTTCGTGAACGGATCAGGGCTTCAAACCAGACATTTTCGGTAAAGCTGTCTGAGACCGGAATTCCCAACGAGCGCTGGAGTTGGTGCCGATTTTCAGGTTCAACCAGGAACCGCCCCGCGGCCTCCGTACCCTCTTGCTGAAGCCCCTGTAATATCAAAACACTTCCATCCTGTGTAGTGTTGGGAAGAAGAGCAATGGTCGCGTAGTCATCGCCCTCCTTGCCGGTCCACCGCAGGCCTTCGTATCGTGCTTGTTCGCCGGGCAAAGGCTTTGTATTCACAAATGCTTTCGCACTATTGCCGACGGCCGCCTCACTCTCGCGAAAATTAAGTCTGTCCTGGAAAAGTGATACCCACGGGTTGGATGCCGGGCTGCCGATGAAAATGTAGTTCTCATGGTCGAGGTCGCGGATTCTTAGATCTCTGGCGGATCGCACAGAAACTTGCTTCTGTAATGGTCCGGCTATCTTCATTAGAGAAACAGTGTTGGCGACGTCTGCAAACGACGTGAGCGTCGAATTGGATATATAGTCGGCAAAGCGGGTTCCGGCCTTGCCAAATTTGAAATCCGCAGAACTCTGCGGGAAGTCTCGCTGTAAGTATTGCTCGAGCGAACCGCGTTCCCCGGTCAGAATCCGGAACATACCGTAGTTGCCATCCGCAACCACAATAACGGTTTGGTGCCGTGTGTCGAAGATTTGAGGAAATGGCCACGGAGGATTGGCGGCGTGAGGTGTGCTTCGAACGCTAGTCAGCTGGGGATAAAGGATTAAAGCCACGCAAAGGACGGTCAGCACCCCACACAGTACCCAGGGCAGAATCCTGCGATTGAAACGCGGTACGATCCGTTCAATTACCGGCGTAGCCAAGCGTGGAGTCTCCACCGCCCTGGCGACTCTGAACGTTGGCGCGTACGCGCCCTTGGGTATTTCAATAATCAGCGGTTCATCGCGCCCGACTCCATCAAAGTATTCGTGCAGCTTCAAGCGAAGCTGTCGCGCATGCACCCTTACAGAGCTGTCTTCGAGCGGGCTGTATCCCGCAGGCTTGTGAAACAGCGCCTCGCCAATGTGTTGTTCAGTTAATTCATGGGCGTAGCCACGGATCGTCTGCTCGGTGATGTATTGGAGCAGATCACGCAAACGTCCGCTTTTCTGAAAAGGCGGACTAGCGACTATGCGCTGAATCAACTGCCATCGCTCGTCACTCAAGGGATCGTCAATGACTGCGGGATGGCTGGCAGGGGTGCTCATGGAGAGCGATGTGGTGGTCTACGACTGAAACAATTGCACGAATCCTACCATACCGCAACGCGAAATCAAATCGCGCAAGAGATCGTTGCAGAGTAGAGAGAATTGGCATGTGAATCACCATGAATTCACAAGCTACACCCTTGTCTCGGCGTTTTAATAATGTCTTTATACTACTGCACCGCAAAGTGGGGTTGTTCCCTTCTCCGTATGCGTTTCCGTATATGGAATACGGGAGTCCAGAGAAATTTGCTGAAGGAGGCCGCAGTGAAAGACTTCTTGCGTCTGCTCTCTTTTTCGTGGCTGTTCAGTGTGGTTTTGGTCGTCGCGGTTGGGGCACAGACGACGAATGGCGGCATTCAAGGCACCGTAGTTGACGCCGGCAATGCTGCTGTCCCGGGAGCAACTGTCACTGGGCGAAATATGGATACCGGGCTCGCGGTTACCGCGACGACCACGGGCGCTGGTCTGTATTCACTACCGAACCTCCCGCCTGGCCGATACGCCGTCACCGTCGAAGCCAAGGATATGAAGAAGTACACCCGAGAAGGAGTGACGGTGGGGACAAATAGCACCGTCGGGTTGGACGTGCAACTGCAAGTGGGCTCGACCTCAGAAAGTGTAACCGTTGCGGCCGATGCTGCCCAATTGGAGACCGAAACTTCAGACCTGGGATCGAACGTGCAAAGCAGCTTGGTTGCTAACCTGCCCCTGGAGGTATCTGGGACGATTCGCAACCCCGTACAGTTCATCACACTCATTCCAGGTTTTGTGGGAAACGTTGGCAACGACCCCGGAAGCAATTCGACGGATGACTTCAAGGTGAATGGCGGTCAAGAGGGTGGGACCGACATTCTCGTCGACGGAGTTTCAATTTCTCTGGTCTCCCCGAACACGCAGTGGAATAAAGGCGTTTCCACGGAGGCGGTACAGGAATTCAAAGTGCTTCAGAGCAATTTCGCGCCCGAGTTCGGCGAATCTGGAGACGGCATCGTTAATCTCACCATGAAGTCCGGCACCAACGCTCTTCATTTTTCGGCTTACGATTTCCTGCGAAATCGCGTTTTGGACGCCAACAGTTGGTTGAACAACCTTCAAGGGCTCAAAAAGAACATCAATACGCAGAATGATTTTGGCTTTACCGTGGGCGGACCCGCGTATCTGCCTCATCTGTACGACGGGCGAAACAAGCTTTTCTTCTTCTTTGACTATGAGGGTTTTCGATTTCAGACTGGCGGCAGCAACCCTACCAGTCTGCCAAACGAGAATTTCCGCGCTGGAAACTTCGCAGCTCTTTGCACTGAGGGATTTAGCAGCGGAGTTTGCAGCAACACCAGCCACCAACTTTATGATCCTACAACGCACAACCCGATTCCCGGCAATGTGCTATCGAACGATCCCAACTACACCGAAAGTACGGTGATGAAAAATGTCTTTGCTTTGCTTCCCCCGACCAACGGAAGTCTGCAGAACAATGTCATTGACCGCTCGCTATCGCAAACTCGAGCGAATCTATGGGACCTCAAGGTTGACCTGATTGTTTCAGATAAGCAAAGGATCTCGTTCGGCTTCGACTACGACAACACAAACACCGGCGGTAGTTCGGACCTTGGCCCGATCTTTGGTTCGCACACGCCTCAGAACACCCGGTATGCGCGGTTTGGGCACAACTACGTATTCACCCCCACGGTAGTGAATCAGTTCCTGTTCGGATTCAGCCGACGATTCAGGGGAGAGGTAGCAAACAGCTTGGGGCAGGGATACCCCGCCAAGATTGGGCTCACCGGAGTGCAGAATACAACCTTTCCATGTATTAAGTGGGCGGGAGGATTTAACTACAACGTAAATAATTGCGGCGACTCACAATTCGCGGACAATGTGTATCAGATCAACGATTCCGTGAGCTGGGTCAAGGGAAAGCACACCCTTAAATTTGGTGGCGAAGTTCGGATGCTGCAATTCAATGTGAAACGGCTGACCCAGGCCTCCGGCGAGTTCGACTTCAATTCTGCGCAGACCAGCAATGCAGGAACCGGAGGAGACCCGGTCGCAAGTTCGCTTTTTGGTCTTTCCGACACCTCGACGCTGAACTATGGGGGATACAGCGGAATCCGGTACAAAGATTTTTCCTTCTACGGCCAAGACACATACAGAATGACGAGCCGCTTAAATTTGAACTACGGCCTGCGATACGACGTGGACATTCCAGCTACGGAAGCGCAGAACCGCTTTTCTGCGGTTGACCCCACCCTCCCCAACCCCGGTGCCGGAGGCATTCTGGGAGCGTACACCTACTTTGGTAGCGGCACTGGTCGGAACGGCCGAAAGCGTCCACAGGATGTCTACAGAAAGGCGTTCGGTCCTCGTATAGGATTCGCGTATAGTTTCAACGACAAAACCGTACTGCGCGGCGGTTACGGAATTTTCTACCAACCCCTGAAAGAAGGATCCTTCGCCGATCAGGATAGTTTGGGATTCTTCAATCGGCAGACGATAAGTCCAACCAATGGCGGTCCCCTACAGATGGATAAAGGCGTGCCCCATCTCTTCCCGGACTCCGGACCGTTTACTCCGGAAGGGCAAAATGGCAGCAATGGGGTGATTATTGTGCCGGCCAACAGCGGCCGCCCCGCTGACATTCAGTCCTGGAACTTGGATGTACAGCGGCAGATCGCCAAGAATCTCTCGATTAGCGTGGCGTACGTAGGATCAAAAGGGACTCATCTCCCAGCGCTAAACTGGCTTCCCAATCAAACGAACCCTTCGGTGCTTCCCCTGTTCTCAACCATTGGCTCGGATTTGAAAACAGACTCGAGTTGCTTGACGGGCGCGTCAACGACTCCGTGTCCGAACGCTATTGCTGCCGGTGTCAAGATTCCTTACGCGGGATTCACCGGACCCATCGACCAGATCTTTCGGCCCTACCCTCAATATGGCAACTTCAACCTGGAAGACAATTCCTTCACCCCGGATCGCAGCGGGAACTCGACCTATCATGCAATGCAGATGCAGTTGAACAAGCGCTTTGCTCAAGGTCTCAGCTTCCTGGTGTCATATACGATTTCAAAGAACATCACCGACGCCGATTCCGCAGGACCGGGGGTTTCAGGATTCATCGGCACCAACAGCTTCGCAGGGGAAAATTCGTACAATCGAGCGGCTGAAAAGGCTGTGAGCCAACTCGACACGCCGCAGAGCCTGGTAGCCAGTTTCTTTTACGAACTGCCGGTCGGGCGTGGAAAGCATGTCTTGAACAAAGGCGGGGCAGTGGATCGTGTGGTTGGTGGCTGGTACGTTGCCGGCGTCGCGTCGTACCAGTCTGGTATGCCTACAGAGGTCTACCAGAATTGCACCGGTACTGCTGCCGACGTGCTCTTCGGCGGATGCGAAAATTATGGCACCGACGGGGCTCGCGTAAATGTCGTGCCGGGAGTGCCTCTAACAAATAGTAAAAGTCATTTCAACCCGGCAACCACTCCGTTCTTCAACTCCGCTGCTTTCTCACTAGTAAATACGGCGGGATCAGGTCTCCCACTCACCTTCGGCAATGAGCGTCGTACGCTTGCCGGTGCGCGCTCGTTTGGCGGTCGAAACGAGGACTTCACGCTCGGCAAGAGAACTCGACTGTTCGGGGAGAGGGCGAATCTCGATTTCCGGGCGGAATTCTTTAACATTTTCAATCGCCATATTTTCCAGCAACCTGGCGGGCCGAGCGGATTCGCCACGCCCCTGGGTACGCCGTTCGTTCCGGCAGGTGGCCCCGGGTGCAGCGGCCCACTCGCTTGCGGATTTGGCGCGGTTGCAAGTGCCAGCGGCCCGCGCACGATTCAGTTTGGGTTGAAAATCGAATACTGACCCCCGGCAAGTTCCTGCCGAGGATCCACTCTCGGCAGGAACTTGATCGCAATCGTAATCCTCGAATCGTTACATGAGCCTCCTCGATCGGCGCGGCTTCATGAAGACCTGTCTCGCTACTGCCGCGGGAGCCTCGCCCCTTTCCATCGAAGGGCGCAGAGCTCTCAGCTTATTTTCAAAAGAGGGAGAGCCTTCATTCACCAGTCTCGAAACTGGTGATCAGCAACTGCGAGTCTCTCGAGATGCAACGGCCTTCGGCTTCCAGAATTTTCTGCGAGTGGAAAACGAATGGCGCCCCGCCACTCTACCAGGCATTCCCCTGGTGACCGGCCCTTCATTTCCCTTGAGAGCTAGCCGCGTCTCCAGGAAGGATTCCGAACTGATCTGCGAAGGCTCAGCCTCAGCCGAAGATTTCGATGGAAAATCCTTTTCGTATAGTTGGAATGCCGATATCTCAGCTCGCAGCCAAGGCGCTGATCTCGCGTGGTTTCGGTTTCGCACGACGCTCAACCTGCCTCGCGCAATCAGTCTCCGCCAAGGGAGTCAGGTTGAACCTCAAATCGTCATTTGGCTGAATTCTAATTCCACCCTTATGGAGGGCCAGTCAGGAAGCTGGAGGCGCGTGCTGCTACAACAACCGACACGCAACTCGCTCGGCGCATGGGGTAACGATCTGCCGGCTCTCTATCTGCTCGATCAGAATGTCGGCGTCGAGACCATGATGTATTTCGATGTGAGCGATATGGACTGGATGGGCATCGAGAACATTCCCCGCTTTCTCGTTTATCGCTGCTCCAGCATCACCCGGATCGAACGCGACGGCACTCAACGCCTTGGTGTCGGCCTTATTGCAGATCAGGCCACAGGAAATGTGCTTCCAGCCGGCGAAATCAAATTTACCTACTGGCTGCTACAGAGGCCGCTCACGACGTTGCTAACCGAACAACAGGCGGTGACTCGCTGGATGCAGGCACTGCTTCCTCTGTTCGAAGAGAAGTTGGCTTGGCCGCCGTGCGCCAGTAGTTGGAAAGATTTTGCCGGCGGAACAGTCTCGGACTTGCAAAACAAAGCCGAGACCCAAGTTCAAGCTGACGGGCACACCGGCCTGGGCGCATACGTCAAGGAAAGTTCAAAGCTTTGGAAACAACCTGCTAACAATTTCGAATTGATGACCCTGGCCGACGTCCTCTGGCCCTCTCTACTCTATCTTCGCGTGCATCCTTCGCCATCGTTCGCCGCAGAATGCAAAGAACTAACCGACGATCTGCCCGGTTTTTATCATTCGGACACGCATAGCATAAGCAATGATTTCGTGCGCTCTCCGAACGAACGGGCGGACTCATGGTATCCGTTCGAAAATGCCTTGATTAAGTATCCAATGATCGGAAGCCTGGCGGGATCAGGGCAAATCAAAGATCATTTCCTGGATGCCTTCGCAACTGCGGAGAAGATGGCGCACGACTACGACTACCTTTTTCCGATTTATTACGAAGTCTCCACTTTGCAAGCCCAAGGCGCCGGCACAAATTACGCCGTGGGCGGCCTGTATGCGTGGGCCGCGCTAATCGCCAGCCGTCTAACCGGAGACGGGCACTACCGCGAGGAAGCGAAGCGAGCGACCCACGCCCTTTGCACCATGCCCGCGGAGCGGCTTTTTCATGAACCGCAAGAGCTTGCTTACGGTGCATTGGCCGCCGCCGAACTTGGCCTGGACGAGCAGGCGAATTATCTCTTGTACGAACAACTGCAGATGTTCTACTGGTACTCCGATCCGAGTCAGAAAACCCACGATATTCGCGGCATGGTGCAGGCCGCCGCTTCGATCCTTTATCCCGCGTTCAAAGAGAACGTTGAAGCCATCCTGCCTTGGACGGGAATCATGAAAAGGGGAATTGTGATCGAAGGCCTGTTGCGCTTCATGGACCAGCAGCGCCGTAACAATTTTAGCTTCTTCGAGAAATGTTCGGGCGACCGCCAGAACGTGGCGATGGGATTCATCCCATTCGAAAACCTAGGAACTTTGGAATTGGGCGGACAAACAGGGAACGTGGGAAAAGAAATCTACGGTGCAGGTGAGTGCCTTTGGATGTATCTCATGTTTGAGGCTCTGGGCCGGGTGAGCGATCGCGAGTTGATGATGGTAAATCTCGATCTGCTCGATACCCTCGACGCGCAGCAGTTTCCTCCTCGCCAGCTCAATTTTGTGCTTTACAACCCGACGGGAGAAGTCCGGTCTGCAACCATCACGATTCCAGCGGCGCAAGGGGCGAATGTCCGTTGGAGCAAGGACGGCAAGGCAATCGCTGAAACACTGAACGTTCCCGGGCGAGCGATACTGCGTCTGGTGGCGGATTTTTGACGTGAGTGATCTTTCCAACAGCGGTAGCGTCCCAGAAGGCGATTCTAAGTGGTCGCGGAAGGAAGGTATAAATTTCATGCCAAATATCTTGACCGGCGCACGCGGCCGCATCCCCTGCTTCGCGCTGGTTGCGATAATAGCGACGGCGACCACAACAGAAATCCGCGTACCCTTCGGAACGTGGGAGCGAGCTTCCGATGCTCCCATCATTTCGCCCCAAGGAGAAGGTTTCGAATCAGCCGGCACCTTCAATCCTACGGTGGTGAAAAACGACGGGAAGTTCGTAATGCTGTATCGCGCCCAGGACCATCAAGGCAAATCATCCCTCGGTTACGCCACCAGTGACGACGGCATTCATTTCGTAACGCGACCCGAGCCCGTGATGGTCGCCGAGGCGCCTTACGAAAAAGGCGGCGGCGTAGAAGATCCCAGATTGGTGAAAATTGGGGATACGTTCTATCTGACTTATACGGGCTACAACAATCAAGGAGGCACTGGGATGCATGCAGACGGCCCGATCCATGGCGATGCGCAGCTGTGCATGGCAACGTCGACTGACCTGATCCATTGGAAGCGGGTTGGCGTCATCATGCCTGCCTATAAAGGGAAGTGGAATGTTGGATGGACCAAGTCCGGAGCGATCGTTCCGGAGAAAATAAATGGCAAGTACTGGATGTACTATCTCGCGGATGGCGCCCATCAGCTGACCCAGATGGCCATCGCGTATTCCTCCGACTTGCTGCACTGGACGGACGCGCTTGACCACCCAGTTCTGTCCAGTCGCCCGAAATCATTCGATTCTCAAGTCGTCGAACCTGGCCCAGCTCCGGTCATCACCAAGGACGGTATTTTCCTGATTTACAACGGGGCGGACGACCACAACGTGTATCAGACCGGGTGGGTCGTGTTTGACAAAAATGATCCGACGAAAGTCCTAGCTCGGGCCCAGGAACCAATCTTTATGCCGGTGCACGACTGGGAAAAGAACGGACAAGTGCCGAACGTTGTATTCGTCGAGGGCCTGGTTCGTGACGGCGGTCGATGGTTCTTTTATTATGGCGGCGCCGACAAATACGTGGGAGTAGCCACGGCCCCGGCTCGTTGACAGCCCCACGCCCATCATGCGGATCTCGCGCCGTCAATTCATCTCCAATTCAGCCGCTACCGGCATCGCCGGAATGGTCTTTGGGCGGGATGTAGCCAGAGCAACGAGCACGCTGCCGCGCGATGTTAAGGTGAGCCTACGAGGCTCGGGAGATGCTCGACAGGGCTATCAAGCGCTTGTTCTCTTCGACGGCCAACCCGTTGCTCAAGGCGGCGGCGAATTTTCTGCGGTCTTTCAAAATAGCGATCGCAGTCTCGAACAGCGGATAGAAAACTGGCGCGCCACTTCCTGCACCGGGACCGACCAACATCTGCTTCTCGAAGGTGAGTGCAAGCTCACAAATCTCAACGCCACAGTGTTTGCGCAGGTGGAGTATCGCGTGATCACTCCTCAAGTGGTGCGGAAGGAGATTCTATTCCGCCAAGTTGATACGTACGAGTTGTTCTACCAGGTAAGTAATCGTTTGCAGCCGCTGGAACCGCCAACAAGCTTTTGGAGCTTCAATCAGGTTAACTGTGGAGGCGGACCTTTGCACGAGTATTTCCCTGCGGCAGGTTTTCGCACCAGCGCCGACCTCGCAGTGGGCCTGCTTACCGACTCCGGCTATCGCAATAGATGGAGCCGCATCATCCGGCGCGATGGCAAACCCACAAAACCAGCGCCCCGCGAAATCCCCGACGTGAACCTTTATTACGTTTGTCGCGGGATTGAGCGCGACATGCACCAGTTCTTCGTGAAGCAGACTTTCGGCGAAGCCCTTGTGGGTAGCGACAACCCGGCTTCGAGCGTTGTTGTCTCTCTGCCGCCAATATCCGACTGGCGCAAGCAGGGCGACTTGAGTCTGGAAGATCGGGACGGAACGACGGTGCTTACATTCCAGAGCACCGAGGCCGGCGCGGTCATTCCATTTCCCGCGAAAGAAAATGAGATCTATTCGTTAAGCTTCTCCTACCGTTCACTTCAGCCGTTTTCCGTCCAGGTTTGGGACGTTGATCAACATCTGAATCGGCTGGAGAACGTCTCCCTTTACAACGACCGTGTTCCGGCATCCTCGGCGGAGTGGTCAGAATTCCGGACCGAGGTGCTCTTTACCTCGTTACTGGGAGACGGCGGCGCTCTGCACATTTCGACGGCAGAATCCGAGCAAGACATCGAAGCGCAACCCGGCGCAGGCACGCTAAGAATTGAACTTCGAGAACTGCAACTTACGCAGCTCTCCACGCGTTTGCAACCCTATCATCGTCTCGAAATGGATCATCCGGAAACGAAGACATCTTTCATCTTCGTTGATGATCGGATTCCAAACACACTTCGCGATCACCGTCTTGCTTCCCAACGCTTTCTTGCCGATGGTCTTGGCTTCCGCGGAGGCGACACAGAAAAGGTCCTTTACTCTGATTTGATGATGCTTTGCTGGTCCGCGAGCCCGGAGTACCGTCATCCGATGATCGCGCCCAGCATTTGGTATTCAGCCGCGGGTGAGATGTACATGCGCGACAGCTTTTTCTCCGCCAACGGTATTCACAGTCGCGAATTGAATGAGGGAGTGTTCGATCTCTGGGCAGCAAACCAAGGCGAGGATGGTGCGATCAACACTCTGGTAGAGCCGTACATGGCCAATCTTGAGCGCAAATCAAATGACTCGACTCCATTGTGGCTGATGTGGGCGCTCGAGAATCGTAGACGCTTAGGCACCATATTGCCGATGGAGAAACTTCGAAAAGCGGCGGAATACTGTTTGCGAACATACGATCGCCGGCATGACGGTGTTTGCTCCGCCCAGTTCGTCATGGGACAACTCGACGTTATTGATTATCCCGAGGGCACTTCTGAGCTCTGTGAAAACCAGGGCATGCTGGCCGTGACACTACGCGTGATCAAGGAACTTAAGATTCCAGGTGTAAGCGAGAAAATCTCAGAAGCCTACATCGAGAGGACCGAGAGCGCCTATCGCTCGTACTACGATCCGACCCTGAAATTTGTCCGCCCCGCCCGGAAGATCAGCGATGCCATCGGTTTTGGAGAAATCTTTCCCGAGTTCCTTTCTCTCTGGTTGTTCCAACGCAAAATCCTCACGGATGCGATGCTGATCAACCATCTCGATCGAATCCCTGTGTTGATGCCCAGAAAAGATGCTCCCTACCCGGCGGCCGGCGGCACTGTGCGTCCGGTCTTCATCGGCCTCAAACCGGATGGCAAAGGATGGGACTACTTCACAGATGAGTGGCATCCCATGATCAGCAAAGAACACGGCGCCCATTACGCAAACCACGACATGGACGGCGTCTACTATAACGGCGGGAGTTGGATGCGAATTGAGATTTGTGGATACGTGGCAGGGAAACTGCACGGATGGACAAAGGCGGATCAAGCGATTGCTAATCGGTTATGGGCGGAGATTAATATCTCTCCCGACTTCCCCACAAGCCAGGAATACCTGGCCACGGATCCGAGGCATCCATTCTTCGGGTACCACCGAGTATTTGCCTGGAACGCATTTGTACTGCGTGCGCTGGAGATGGCGGGGCTACGCACACCTGAAATGGACCCCGACCATCCCAAACATCGTGTCGCTTAATGGTAGGTATAGCACCGTACAATAAGCGGCATGAAAGACCTAAAGAATCGGGTTGCTCTGATCACTGGCGGTAGTCGCGGGATAGGGGCGGCAATCGCCATCGCGCTGGCTAGAAGCGGCGCCGACGTGGCGGTCAACTACCGTGAAAGAGCCGACGCTGCGAAAGCAGTTTGTGGCGAAATCACCAGCATCGGAGGCAAGGCAGTCGCTGTTCAGGCCGACGTGTCGCTCGCTGTCCACGTAGGGCGCATGATCGCAGAAGTGGAGGACTCCCTCGGTAGCATCGATATTCTCGTTAACAACGCGGCCATTGCACACCCCTGCAAGTTTGAGGAAATTACTGAGGAAGAGTGGGACAGAATACTTACGGTGAATCTAAAGTCGGTCTTCCTGGTCACCCAAGCGGTGATTGGCGGCATGCGAAAACGCAAGTGGGGCCGGGTCATCAACCTGTCGTCCGTCGCGGCACAGACGGGCGGGGCCGTCGGAGCGCACTATGCCGCATCGAAGGCCGGAATCATCGGGCTGACTCACTCCTGCGCCTCGTCATTCGTTCGAGATGGCATCACCGTCAACGCCATCGCCCCCGCGCTCATCGAGACAGACATGGTAACCAGCAACCCGAACGCGCATCCTTCTCTTATCCCCATGGGACATTTTGGCTCCGTTGACGACGTTGCGTCGGTTGCAGTAATGCTTGCAATGAACGAATACATGACGGGGCAGACGCTATCTGTCAATGGTGGCTGGTACATGAGCTAGTCGGCGGCTCTATCTTCTCAGCGCGGTGTTCCTTCCGATCGTGCCCTAGACGAGTCGCGCTTTGACGCGGGGTTGATGATGGCTGCCCGCATTTCTCCCTCAACCATCCGGGACATGCTGAAGCCGAAGGGAAAGATGGTGGGCGCTATAGGATTCGAACCTATGACTTCCACCGTGTGAAGATGGCACTCTACCGCTGAGTTAAGCGCCCGCGAAGGGAGTATACACCGCCAATGACTGGGCCTTTGTTTTCAACGAGAAAGCTTGTAGCAGGACTGGCCACTGAGGGTGTTATACGTGGTTTTTTGGATGGTGTCCAATACTTTGGACACCAAAATCCAGACGTAATCTTTTACGGAACAGATGCGATTCGGATTGGGGGTTTGGGGCTAGCTGGGTCGGATTACGAGCAGGGAGACTTGACGCGTGGCCAAGTCTAGGCGTAATGTTGCGGCCAAATAGGCGAGCCCACTCGTCATTTATCTCCGCGCGTGAAATCCTTGCCCAACTCTGTTTCGGGCACCTTTTATCCTATTGGGATCGGCTCCGTAGAGGCTTTATGTTCGTCAGAACAGTCTCCTCAGTTCTGTTGGTGATTGGGTCCATCCTCGTTCTCGCCGGGGTATTACTTGAGATCGGGAGACATACTGGCTGGTGATTTCATAGTCCACAACCAGTTTCGGCGAAACGCATCAGGTTACTTGGGCGACCGTTACCGCTATGCGATACGAACTAAAACGACTCGATATTGCGCTCGCTCGATTCCCAAACCACCCACACCACAACATTCGCCACCTGGCCATTAAGGATGAAGTGTTGCGCTCGGCTGGACACTCACTTTTAGTTTTGGGATGTGGCAAAGGAATCGTGGAATATCTCCTTCCCCACGGTCTTTCCTGTGTGTCGGTAGACATTGATCCGAATGAGGTTGGGGCTGCGAGAGAACTGAATCGCTTCCTGAGAAATCGCAGCTTTATGGTCGGTGACATTTACAATCTGCCGTTCCCCAAAAAGAAATTTCAAATGGTCGTGATCTCAGAAGTCATTGAGCATCTGGAGGATGACATGGGCGCGCTCAAGAGCGCCCGAGCATGCCTGGGATCTGAGGGAAGATTCATTCTCACCGTGCCGAATCGCCTCCGTTTTCACAACTGGCTCTTGCGCCTCTCAGGACGAGAACCGTTCCGGATGACCAGTGAGCACGTTCGGGAGTACACGACCTCGGAAGCCAGGACGCTTCTTGAGCAGACGGGATTTGAGATCGTGAAGCAGCGCGGAATCTGGTTTGAATTTCCGCGCCCTTACTTCGTGGAGAAGTTTGTCTCTCCATATAGCAAACTACGCTCGATGCTGGCGGCTCTTTTTCCGCACAGGGCGACCTATCTGATGTTCGTCTGTCGTCCTCGCGCGGAGATGCAAGTTCCCAGTGCGGAATTGGCAAACGCTGCCTAAAAGTCCCTGAACTCCTAAAGGTTGAGCCCATGCGACAGCTCGCCGTGGTAGCCTAATCAACGGCAGGGGCGATACGAGCTCGGACTCGATGGCCACCTGGCAGGTTCTGCCTTTTCGTATGGCACCCGACCCAAAGCCGCCGCGCTCTCCCCTATCTCCTTCCCCACCAGTGACTTCCACGGAATCATCGGAGGACGAGAAAACGAAACTTTCGGGCCACTTCGGGGTTGAAACCAATGTGAGCACTGCCGCACTTGACCGGGGCATGCTGATGGCTGCGACCACGCCCTCGTCGTTCTCGGCTGGGGTCAGCGGACCAGATTCCGACGCCGAGATCATGTTGCGCGCCAAGGCGGGCGATCAGTTGGCATTTGATTACCTGGTGCAGAAATATCGCCGTCCGATGGTCAGTTTCATGTACCGGATGGCACGCAACGCGGCGGTGGCGGAAGATTTGGCGCAAGAGGTTTTCCTCCGAGTGTATCGTTCGCGCGCAAGCTATGAAGCTAGCGCGAAATTTACGACCTGGCTCTATCGTATTGCGACCAATTTGGCGGTGAATCATGCGCGCGACACGCGCCACGAGCGGCCCGAGGTAACGGTCAGCCTCGACGAGCCGGACGATGAGAGCGGCACTACGCTCGAACTTCCGGATGCGGCGCTGACCGCTGAACAGGCGATGGTACGCCGCGAACGCATGCTGGCAATTCGCAGTAAAGTAGAGGCGCTGCCGGAGCAGCAGAGGCTAGCGGTGATCATGCACAAGTACCAGCAAATGGACTACAAACAGATTGCTGAAGTTTTGAAGAAGAGCGAGTCGGCGACCAAGTCCTTGCTCTTCCGAGCATATGAGACTTTGCGGGAACAGTTAAAAGAATTTGTTTAGTCACACTGATTTCTTGAGCGACATTGGCGAAAAAGAATTAAGGGGAAGTGGTTATGAAATGCGATGAAATTCGTGAACGGATGCCCGACATGGCGGCTGGGTACAGTCAGCCCACGGGGGACGAGGGCAAGCATCTGGAGAGTTGTGGCGATTGCGCGAAGGAGTTAAAAGCGATGCGTGAAACCATGGCTCTGCTCGATGAATGGCAAGCCCCGGAGCCTTCTCCATATTTCGACACCCGCCTGCAAGCCCGGCTCCGCGATGAAATGGCCAAACCTCAAGCGGGCTGGCTGCATTGGTTCCGGCGGCCGGTGCTGGCGGCAGGGCTCACAGTGGCCATGGGAGTTGGAGTGGGCTGGTTCTTCACCCAAAAGACTGCGACCGGCCATCATACTCAAGAAGCTTCGGTTACGGCGCCAGTGGGGACGGCGGTAAGCGATCTGCAGACTTTAGATAATAATCACGAAATGTACGCGGATTTCGATTTGCTGGATGATCTGGACTTGCAGCAGAATGTTGCAGCGAATCCATAGAACCGGTTCGAATCGTTGGTGACGGGGACTGAGCGGGGCGAAGCGCAAGGCGGGGAAATGCTGCACCGAAAATACAGAACGAACTGGCTGGCGGCCGCCGGTCTGGCGATAGCCATCGGCGTTCCCCTTCCCGGCTTAGCCTTTCGCGCAGCGCAGCAAAGGCGTTCCACTGCGACTCCTCCGCCACAACGTCAAGCGGCGCCTCGGCAACCGCAGGGTCACCCCCAAGGCCACGCTGGGGATTGGCTTCGACGCTACAAAGACTTGCCTCCCGCGGAACAGGAGCGCGAACTACAGAATGATCCCGCCTTCCGCCGTTTGCCGCCAGAACGACAGCAGCGCCTGCGGCAGCGTTTACAGCACTTTTCCAATCTCCCTCCGCAACAGCAATTGCGCGTGCTGAACCGCATGGAAACCTGGGAGCATTTGACTCCCGAGCAAAAACAACAGGCACGCCAGATCTTTAGCCAGATGCGACAGCTGCCTCCCGATCGTCAACGTATGGTAACGACGGCCGTTCGCGACTTGCGGGCGATGCCACCCGATCAGCGCGAAGCAATCATTAACTCGCCGCGATTCATGGGCATGTTTTCCGATCAGGAGCGCAACATGATGCGCGAGGCCACCCGTCTGCCCCTCGCTCCGCCTGAAGGCGGAGAGAACGGGCCGCAGGAGTAGGTTGCATTGTCGGTTGGAATCGGCGACGAAGCAATCAACTACAAGAGAATGAAAAGCACGCGTAGTATTTGTTGTCCTTATCGGTAGACATCCTTTCGATTTCCTATCCGCACAACCAAGACTCGCAACTTCTCGTCTTGAATATCGCAAATAATGCGGTAGTCTCCGACCCGATAGCGCCAAAACTCCCCCAGAGGTCCCCGCAGCGGCTTTCCAAGGCTGCGCACGTCCTCGAGTGGGGTAACACGCCGGTCCATGTAATCAAGGATGCGACGAGCAGCCGCTTTGTCCAGCTTGCGAAGTTGAGTGCGCGCAACGTCCGTGTACTCAATCGTCCAGGCCAAGGTCCCGTCTCACTTCCTGCGCAGTAAAAGTGCGACCTTGTCCTTTGCGAAGCCGTTCTACCACCTCGGCGGCGAGATAGTAGTCCTCGATTTCGTCGATGTGATTAAGAATCATCTCGCGGATATAGAAGGCCTTGGTGCGCCCAGTCTTCTCCGCTATAGCGTCGAGGCGACGCTCGATCTCTTCTGGAAGTCGGACAGAAGTAGGCATTTTAAAGGATCTATCGAATACTTGTATTCTACGTATTCATTGTATCACATCACGACCGCAGCAGATTCCGCGCAATGAAGAACACATTCGCCGGACGCTCTCCCAGCCTCCGCATGAAATATGGATACCACTCCGTGCCGAACGGCACGTAGACTCGCATGCGCCAGCCATCGCGCACCAGCCTCTGTTGCAAGTCGCGGCGAATTCCGTACAACATCTGAAACTCAAACGAATCCCGCGCAATCTTCTCCCGCGTGGCAAAGGCCTGGGCCTCGCGAATGATCTTTTCGTCGTGCGTAGCCATTCCGTGATAAACGCCGCTCTTCATCAGGATCTTCATCAACTTGACGTAGTTCGCGTCTACATCGGCTTTGCTTTCAAATGCGATGCTTGGCGGCTCCTTGTAGGCCCCCTTGCACAAGCGGATGCGGATCTTTTCCGCCAACAGTTGTTCGACATCGCTTTCCGAGCGCTTCAGATACGACTGGATCACCGTGCCAACGCTGTTTTCGTTCCCTGGCATGCGGTGCAGCTCGTGAACAAAATCCAACGTGCGCTGCGTGTAAGGAGAGCCCTCCATGTCTACGCGCACGAACCCCGGCGGCTGCATCGCTGCCGCTCTTTTTACAAGGCCCGCAACCAGGTCGCGGGCCACGGTCTCGTCCACGTCCAATCCCATGTGCGTGAGTTTCAGGCTGATGTTGGCATTGAGTTGATTCGCGACGATGGCATCGAGAATCTGGTGGTAAAGCTGCGCGCTATGCTGCGCTTCTTCGAGATTCGTGACGTTCTCGCCCAGGTTGTCGATGCTAACGCTCATGCCCGCCCGGTTTACGGCCTGGGTGACCCGCACCGCGTCGGCGATCTCCGTTCCAGCCACGAAGCGGCTTGAAACACGATGTCCGATTGCAGACCGCTCTGCAAAGCCCCGCAGAAAACGATTTTCAGAAAGATGGACGAAGAAGGCCCTCAGCATGAAGTACCTGCCAGGTCGAGGATGAGATAAAAAGGAATGCCGCCCGCTAGTAGGAAGACCACAGAAGTTTGTATCACAACCCAGCCAAACCGCAGCTAGAACCGCGCGAAGATCAGTACGAATCACTAACGGGTCCGAACCACTACGGGTCAGGGTGTCCCATTTCTCGCATCCTTCGCGAGAAGTGGGCTTTTGGAGTGCGGTTATTCAAGCAGAAACCTTGGTTTCGACCACATAATCTTCCCTCAGCGCATCCGCAACCGGCTGATCCAGAGTTTTCTGCTGGAACCATCCGGGATACGTTGGCCTGGGTGCAGTCAAATCGTCGAGTTCCTTCATCTCCGCCGGAGTAAGCCCAACATTCAGGCTCCCTAGGTTGTCGTCAAGCTGCGAGACTTTGCTGGCGCCCAATAAAATTGAAGTCACATGCGACTTTCCGAGCAGCCAAGCCAACGCAATCTGGGCGACTGTTGCCTTATGCCGGCCAGCGATCCCTTTCATCTTCTCAACCAGGTCGTAGCCCTTCTCTTTGTCATGGGGCAGGAAGTCGAATCCCGAGATTCGTCCTTTGCCGCCGGAGGGATCCTCACGCGTGTACCGGCCGGTGAGGAAACCGCTGGCCAACGGACTCCACACCACAATGCCGATGCCGGCGTCGCGACAGAAAGGGACGACTTCGTGTTCCAGATCCCGGCCAACCAGCGAGTAATACATCTGCGCTGCGACCAGCGGTGAATAGTTATGCGCCTTCTGGATGCCCACGAACTTCGCGGCCTGCCATGCCGTCCAGTTGGAATAGCCCACGTAGCGGACGAAGCCGCGTTGCACCAGATTCTCCAGCGCGCGGGCGGTTTCTTCGGCAGGCGTAAACGGATCGAACTTGTGAATGGAGAGCAAATCTATGTAGTCGGTGCGCAAACGGCGCAAGCTTCCCTCCGCCGCGGCCAACACGTAGCGATAAGAAGCGCCGGCCTGGATAAGCGGCTCACCCGATCGGAATCCAACCTTAGTCGAGATGACCACGTCTTTGCGGCGCGAGCTTAGAGCCTGGCCGAGGATCTTTTCGGTTTCGCCGTTCGTATACACATCGGCCGTGTCAAAGAAGTTAATGCCGGCGTCGAGCGAACGGCTGATCAATGTCTCCGCTTCCTGCTGCGGGGTCTTCGCGACCGTGGCAAAAGGAGAAGACGGGTCCGCAGTGCCAAACGTCATCACGCCAAACGCCAACCGGGAAACGATGAGACCGGTATTGCCGAGCCGAACGTATTGCATGGGAATCCTCGCAGGAACACGTCAGGATAGATTACAAACAGAGGCCCGTGGATTCACGAGCGGGAATGCGGACTATTTGCCCTGCTCTTCCAGGAACTTCTCCACTTCCATCGCGGCCATGCAACCGGTGCCCGCGGCCGTGATGGCTTGCCGATAGCGGCGGTCCTGCACGTCGCCACAGGCGTAAACTCCGTGCACCCGCGTGAAGACGTAGTTGTGCGTTTTGAGGTAGCCGTCGGCGTCCATGTCGAGCTGGCCTGCAAACATCTTCGCATTGGGCTCGTGGCCGATCCCAAGAAACAGTGCGCTGGTAGGGAAATCCCATACTCTGTCCGTTTTTACATCGCGCAGCTTGAGCCCGGTGACCTCCTTGTGGTGCACGTCGTAAACATCTTCCACCACAGTGTTCAGCAGGAAGTGAATCTTCTCATTGTGCTGCGCGCGGTCCAGCATGATCTTGGAAGCTCGAAAAACATCGCGCCGATGAATCACCGTCACCTTGGTCGCGAAGCGGGTGAGAAAGAGCGCTTCCTCCATCGCCGAATCTCCGCCGCCGACTACGACGATCTCTTTTCCCGTAAAGAAGAAGCCGTCGCAGGTCGCGCACGACGAAACCCCGTGGCCGATCAGCTGCTGCTCATGCGGCAAGCCCAGCCAGCGCGCCGAAGCTCCACTGGCAATAATCAACGTCTGCGTGTGAATCTGATGAACTCCTAGATGCAGCAAGAACGGACGTTTACTCAGATCGGCGCTGGTCAGGTGCGTCATCCTGTATTCCGCGCCGAAACGTTCGGCTTGCTTGCGCATGTTCTCGACCAGCTGCGGCCCGAGAATCCCTTCAGGAAATCCGGGGAAATTCTCGACCAGGGTGGTCATGGACAGCTGGCCGCCCGGCTCATGGCCCTCGATGACCAGCGGCTTCAAGTTGGCGCGCGCAGCATAAAGAGCGGCAGTGTGTCCGGAGCACCCGGATCCGATGATGACCACATCTCGAGTTTCGCTCATGAATGATTGTGTAATTGCAGATTAGATGGCCGATTTCAGATTTTGATGCAAGCCCCAGTGACCTGCCAGCCCTGAAGTATACGCACTTTGTCGTCCTGGCTGTCTATCATCCTGAGCGAAGGATGCCTGCCGCAGGATGACAGTCATTACTTATTCGGAGCTCCTTTAGCCGGTCTCGCGATTGTCCCTTTAACTTTTGCGTCAGGCTTCGGCTTCGACTCTCCACTAACCTTCGCCAACTCTTCCGGCACAATTTTTTTCACGCCCAGCAGCCCTCGATAATTCGCCAGCACGTCAGACGCGCCGTGGAAAAGCGGCTCGTACGCGCTTTGATCTGGAACCGGACCGCCCTCGGCAGCCACGCACCGGGCCAGCGCCACCGACGGTTTGCCAAAGCGTTCCAGTCGGACCCGGCTCGCTGGGGTGTTCGACCCGAGCATGGCCTCCGAACTCGTAACCGACGAGGCGCTATCTTCGAGCGACACCTGAATCAAGTCCTTGGGGTCGCGCACGTGCAGCACCAGCGTCTCCACCATGTTCTGCCCATCATTACTGAACGAATACTGCACGCTGGAAAAAAGCGCCTGCACCGAAAACTCGCGCCGAATTCGCACGTAAGTCGCGATGGACGGCTCTCCTGCCACATGGCCGCCCTGCCCGGGCTTCAGGAAACTTGGCATGTCTGTGAGCGTCGACCGCCCGCGCGAGACCTCGAAATCGGTTCCGAACAAGGGCTGCTTAGGAACGCGAGCCAAAGCGGAAGCAATCTCCTTCTGTTCCTCGGCGGAGGGCGAACACACATTCAGCATGTTGACCTTGACCTGAGGTTCATTGGACGGAGGGTTGGCCGCCGGTTCTTGAGCCACAACTAGTGACGCGAATGCGAGCACGACAAGACCAATACAGACTTTGGAAGCCGGAATTCTAGGCACTGCGGAATTCTAAACGAGAAATCCCCGAATCCTAAAGACAAAGGGCGAGTTCGCGGCACCCGACGGTAACGTCGTAAAATCAATCATGGCAAATTTGACTCTGGTTTATGGCATGAGATTGTTGCCGTCCGAGGATATAGTCGAGGTAGGGGAGGCTCCCGTGAAGCTCGCGAATGGCCGGGAAGCGCACGTCACCATGCACGTGCTCGAAGGCAGCAAGGAAGAGATCGAGAAGCAGTTGCGCACGAGCCTGGAAGCGTTTTTCGATCTTTATCCAGAGATCTGATCGGCGAAATCCCGTTCGCACTGCAAAGTTCGCACGCGTCCCGAGTCTTGGTCCGCTGCGGACTGTCCGAAGAACAGCATGCAATGGTCTTATCCAGAATTGCGGCTCCGGCTGATCAAAGCCGAATTGTGGCCCCAAGGCCGCATGGCCCGCCTGGCCTGCTATTTAGCGGCCATGGCGGCGCTGCTGTTCGCGCTGCAAAATCTCCTCGGCCTATTCGCCGCATCCTGGGGCAATCATTTGGGCGGATGGGTCGAATTCCTCGGCTTCCTAGCCGCCATCTTATTTAGCATCCTGGCCTTTCGTTGGTTAAGACGACGCGTGTTGTGGCGCTTACGCAATCGCCTGATCGTCACCTATGTTTTTATCGGAGTAATCCCCGCAGTCCTGCTCGTAACCATGGCCCTGGTCACACTCTATGGTCTGGCCGGACAGTTCGCGGTCTTCGTCGTGACCTCCGAGATTGATTCTCAACTAAGAAGCCTGGACGCGGCCAACGCAGCCGTCAGCAACGAACTGGCTGCACGGCTCGAGCGCGGAGAGAGTCCGGAGCTAGCGTTGCTGGCCGGATTACGCAAGCACGATCCTGCCTGGAATCGGCGCCACGTTTGCGCGTGGTATGCTGGCAAACCACTGCCCCTCTGCCAGGAATTCAACGGTGAATCGCTGACGCTACCGACTGTGGTGAAGGGCAGATTTCGTGACATCGTGCGCGATGGAGACCAACTGCACCTGCGCGTGGGCTCTTCAATGCCAGTTAAATCCGGCGAGTTGACCGTGATCGCGAGTGAACCATTCGACCGGGAACTTGTCGGCAACATTGCGGCCAACCTTGGAGAAATTACCCTCTTAACCCGGCCAATTACGCAGCAGCATCAGGCACCGCGGCCTGACTTCACGGTTGGCACTCTGCCCAGCCCGGCAGGTCTATTTGATTTTGAAATCCCGCTCGCCGGTACATCCCTTTCAGTGGTTGACTGGAAAACCGGTGATGAGGCACGCGCCTGGATCATCAGGGTCCGCACCCGCCCCTCGGTCTTGTACGGCCACCTGTTTGCCGCACTCGGCGAATTCGTTCAGGGCGTCGCTTACATTCTCCTCGGCGTCGGAATTTTCTTTGCCATCATCGAGCTGATTGCTCTCATCATCGGCACCCGCATGACCCGCACCGTAACCGCCGCCGTGGCCCAGTTGTACGACGCTACCAGGGACGTGGATCGTGGCGATTTCAGCCATCGCATCGCGGTCCATTCGAGCGATCAACTGGCTGACCTTGCGCTGTCGTTCAACTCCATGACCGCTTCCATCGAGAAGCTCATCGAGGAGCAGAAAGAAAAGCAGCGCCTGGAGAACGAACTCTCCATCGCGCGGGAAGTGCAGGCGCAGCTTTTCCCGCGCCAAGTCTCAGAACTCGAGTCGCTGGAGGTTCATGGATTCTGGCGTCCCGCCCGCAATGTCAGCGGCGATTATTACGACTTTCTAGCCGCCAGTTCTCACAAGCTGATTCTTGCGGTCGGAGACATCAGCGGCAAAGGCATTTCCGCCGCACTATTAATGGCCACCATCCATTCTGCGGTTCGCGCCTACAGCGTGGAGAACCTGCCCCAAATGCGGGAGCCGGTGGCGGTAGGCGCTGTCTCCGGCGAAAGCCGAGTCTTGGCGACATGGCCCGAGGGGGTTGAGGTTTCTCCGGGAGCGCTGCTCAGCCTGCTGAACCATCAACTTTACGAGAGCACCCCGCCGGAAAAATACGCCACATTGTTCCTCGGAATTTACGACGGCCGCTCGCACCATCTCACCTACAGCAACGGCGGACACCTGCCGCCAATTCTGATCAGCAAAACTGGCACGGTTCGCAAGCTGGAAGCCGGCGGCACCGTCGTGGGTCTGTTCGACAATATGGCCTACGAAGAAGGCGCCGTCGAAATGCATCCCGGCGAAATCTTCCTGGCCTACAGCGACGGCGTCACCGAGCCCGAAAATGATTTCGGCGAATTCGGCGAGCAGCGCCTGATCGACCTGGTCCGCGACAATCGCGACCTTCCTCTGGCCCAGATCAGCCAGATCGTCACCATGGCGGTCGACGACTGGATCGGCGATAACGAACAACCCGACGACATAACCCTGGTCCTGGCCCGCGCCCGCTAAGACTAGCGCCCTTGAAGCGTAGCTCCGGTATCCCTCTGTCCTCTTTGACTAGGGTTCTCAGCGAAGAAAGCGGCGCGAAAGCGCGGCTTCTTTTCTCGATTTTCAGCCGATTAGTCGATGCCGTGAATCCTCATGCTGACCAGTTGATCGATGCTGAGGTCGTGGATTCCCCGCGCGCGCATATCGCTGATGTATTCCGGCGTCACGTTGTGGATGCGCATGGCAATCAGTTCGTCCGGGTCAGGATGCGAATATCCCAGCCCTTGCAGCTTCTGAATGAATTCCGGCGAGACTCCGTGAATGCGAAATGCGATCAACTTCTGCAGCTCCACATGATCGTAACCACGCTGCTTCAGTTCCGCCATCCACTCCGGAGTCGCTCCGTGGATTCTCATCGCGATCAGCGTATCTTCGTCCGGCGAATAACCAGCCTGATGAAGACTCCGCACCATCTGCGGACTCACGCCGTGAATGCGGAAGGCAACCAGCTTGTCGGCATCGGAAATCTTCAAGCCTTCTGCCCGCAGCGCTTCAATAAACGCTGAGTCCACTTTGAAGATGCGGAAGGCGATCAGCTTGTCTGCGTCCAGTCCACTGAGATGCTCGTTCTTCATTTGCCGCGCAAACTCCAGGCTCACATCCATCACTGCCATGCTGAACTGCTTCTCGTCGTCGACAGAGAAACCGAGAGCTTGCAACTCTCGAGGGTAATTCGCATCGGGCTGAAAATGAAAGATGCCCGCGCCCTCTCCGTTATTCAGGAATCCTTCGCACTCGATCTTGCCCGCGTCGCGCGTGATGGTGAAGTGAACGTCCTGACGCCCAGCTTTAGAAAAATCCACGCCCTGAAATGAACGTGCGGGCCAATCTGATTCGTGGCTCGAGGTTCCGCCGCGATGGTGTTCGATGAGCGAGAACTCAACCTTGCCCGCAGCTTCCGACTTGCTGATGGTCCAGTCGCCGCTGCGGGCATCCGCCGCTCGATTCTTCACCGCAACCAGCAACACACAAGAGGCAAACACCAAATAGGCAAGCGTTCGACGCATTCTCATAACTCCTCCTTCAATTCCCGGGAATGGCTAGCATGGCAAGATCCGTGTGGCACGAACTACGTGGCGACGACCGCCTCGGTCGTCCAAGCGAAGGCGAAGCCGAGCGCCAAACCGCAATGGCCTCGTCGAGCAGCGATGATCTTAAAGGTCGGCCTTCGAATCCAAAATCCCCAACTGCCGCAACTGAATCAACTTCTGCAGAGTCAGGTCCTTGAATCCATGCTTCTGCGCGCGCTCGATAAACTCAGGCGTAACGTCCTGGACCTTGGCGCTGATAATGTCGTTGACCCCGAACTTCAAACCCGCGGTCTGCAATGCCTTGATATATTCCGGCGAAATGTCCTGTACGCGCATGGCGATGAGTTCGTTCGTCGACGGTTTGAACCCGAGAGCCTTAATGTCCCGAACATATTCCGGCGTCACGTTCTGCACCCGCATTGCGATCGCATCGTCCGCTCGCGGATCAATTCCCTGCTCGTGCAATCCCTTCAGATATGCTGGAGAAACGTCTTGCACTTTCAGGGCAATGACCTGATCTGCGGTCACCGTCAAGCCCGCGGCCCGCAACTCGCGAACATATTCTGGAGTTACTCCCTGCACCTTCAGCCCGATGAGAGTATTCACGTCGGGCTGAATGCCGGCTTCTTTGAGTCCGCGGTAATACTCGCCGTCAGCGCCTTGCACTTTGAGCGCTATGATCTGGTTCTGATCGGGATTGAGGCCGGCTTCGCGCAGCCCGCGAACATACTGAGGAGTCACGCCCTGCACGCGCATGGCGATCAGGTTATTCACATCAGGATGCAACCCCTGCTCGTTCAGTTCACGCACGTATTCCGGTGTCACGCCCTGAATTTTCATCGCGATAAGCTGATCGACGGTAAGATCGCCGAGACCCGCAGCCTTCATGGACTCGATGTACGAGGAAGCGGAAGAAGACGAGGCGGAGTTGGGTGTTGTCGAGTCGCTGCTCTGCGGGTGCACCGGCGAAGGCTTCCGGGTTGGAGTGTTGCTCGCAGTTGGCTGTTGTGACGAGTTAGTCGAAGGCGCAGATTGCGAATCCGCCTGAACCTGCCGGGGATGCGCCATTCCCAGCAGTGCGTTGCCTGCGACCAGCGCCGCGGCAAGGCACAATACGCTGCTCGTCAGGCCGATGCCGCGCATTCCTGCGCCAAACGTTTTGAGGCCAAGGACGCGCACGATGCGCTCCGTAAGCGGACCGCGATTGGCTGCCATCGCGAAGACCGGAGCGCTGCGCCATTGTTCCATCAGGGTAAGCGCACGCGCATACTCAATCGCATTGCCGCACAGAGCGACGGCTCTGTCATCGCAGCAGTGCTCGCGTTCGGCGCGAATCTTTTTATTCAGCCACCAGATCGCGGGATGGTAGAAGAGCAGCGTCTCCACGCAAACCTGAAACACATTTACAAAAGGGTCGAACCGCTCAATGTGCGCCAGTTCGTGGGCGATCACGGCCTTAAGCTGGCCCTCCGACAAACCGGTGAGAGCGCTCACGGGCAGAAACACAACTGGGCGAAACCATCCAATAACCGCAGGCGCCTGCAGCCACTTGCATTCGCAGTAGGCAATGGCGCGCTTGAGACGGAACCGATCTTGGAGCGTGTGGCAAATTTCGAGGACTCGGGCATTGACCACTTTCGACTGCCGGCGGCGCTCGCGCTCGATCAGCAGAAATCCGCCGGCAGAACGAAGGCTGAAGAAGGCGACGCCTACAAGCCACCCCTCAACCAGCCAAGGCAGCGCATCGAGCGATGGTGCGAGTGAAGAAGATTGGGCCGAGCTGCGTGTCGCGGCAGTGCTCGCCGTTATTGTCCAGGCTGCAGATGCGAACGACGATGACCTCGTGAACTCGGGCACAACGGAATGCTGCTGCGAATCGAAGAAGAAGGTCGCCAACGGAGCGAGGAACATCAGCACCAGCGCCCCAAGGCCCAGCAAATAGCGCGTCGACGCGCGACGGCACATCGCCATCGTCGCCGCAGCGAGAGCCGCGAGCGCCGTCCCCTGCCAGAGAAAATGCAACAGAGCCCATCCCAAAGATTGCATCGTGCCAGGGGAGAACCAATCCATTATCCTGCTCATCGCCGGCTCCTTTCATATTCATCCAGCAAACGGCGCAGTTCGTTAATCTCGTCGGGCGACGACTTGCGTCCTGCCAGCGCATGCATCATCAGTTGGCTCGCGGAGCCTTCAAAAACGCGCTGCAGCATGTCGCCGGCAAGTTGCTGCTTGGTCTGCTCAGCGGGCAAGCATGCTTCATAGACGTGCGCCCGCTGGGTTTCGTTTCGCCGCACAGTCCCTTTTGTAGTCATAATTTGCAGAAGTTTCAGCACAGTGGTGTAACCGAGGTCTTTTTTCTCGCTCAGCGACTCGTGAACTTCACGAACCGTGGAAGGGCCGCGATTCCAGAGCACGCGGAGAATCTCCAGCTCAGAAGCAGTAGGCTTGTTCGGCGGCTTCTTCATGGAAAGAGACCATACTACGAAGAGGTTCGTAGTGTCAACGAAAATCTTCGTAGATTTTTGAGGCCGCGCATTGGCGATGTTGGCAACGCAGGATCTCCATCCGCCGATCTGTTCGGATTGATTCCGGACGCGGGTGCGAGTATGGTGGTCTGTCCCCATCACTACGGGCAAATACCCAGGAGATTCCTCATGCTGAAACGATTTATTGTTTCACTTTTTGTCCTCATCTTGTCCGCAACATTCTCGTTCGCTGCCTACGATAATCAGAATGCCTGCAAGGGCGATCCCGACAAATGGCAGCAGCTTTTCAACGGAAAGGATTTGACGGGATGGAAGCATGTTGGTCCGGGCGGCGACACGGTGGAAGATGGGCTGATTCGCACGCATGGCGGCATGGGCCTGCTCTATTGGACGGGCGGCAAGATCGGCAATTGCATGATCCACGTCGTATACAAGATGCGAGACGAGAATGATAACTCCGGCGTGTTTATCCGCATCCCTCTCGAACCGCGCGAAGAGTGGATGCCGGTGCACTATGGATTCGAGGTGCAGATCGACAACCATCCGGAGACCTCCGGGGAAGACGAATATCACTCCACCGGCATGTTGTACTCGCTGACCAAGCCGCTGGCGAAGGCGTGGAAGCCGGGGCCCGAGTGGAACACCATGGACATCACGCTCGATGGGCCACGCACGATTGTGGTGCTGAATGGCGTGAAGATTACCGACTATAAGGACGGCGATCCAGTGCCGGAACGCAAATTTAATTTCGAGCCGCAGCGCGGTCCGCGGCCCAACTTCGGTTATTTCGGCCTGCAGAACCATAGCGATAACGACATCGTGTTTTTCAAGGAAGTCGCCATCAAGCCACTGAAGAAGTAGCAAGGGCAGATCGCAGTCAAAATCATTCGGAGGGATTGGGATGAAACGCATTCTTTCGCGACGCGCATTTCTGCAAGGCAGCGCAGCCGCCGCCGCTAGCGGCCTGCTGGTTTCGAAAACGGTTCGACTTGAAGCTCAACCGTTGCCGCGGGCCGTGGCGCCGAGTGATCGGGTTCGATTTGGCATCATCGGAATCGGCATGCAGGGCTCCGGCTTGCTGCGGGACGCGATTGCGATTCCAGGGATCGAGTGCGTTGGCGCGGCCGATTTGTATGACGGGCGACACACCTTGGCCAAGGAAATCACGGCTAACACGAGCTTGCCCACGTCGCGCCATTACCGGGACCTGCTCGACCGCAAGGACATTGACTGCATTGTGGCTGCTGTTCCCGATCACTGGCACCGGCGGGTCGTGGTCGATGCCTGTAACGCAGGTAAGGATATCTATTGCGAGAAGCCGATGTCGCACAATGTCGCCGACGGATTGGCCATGGTGGAGGCAGCGCAAAAGAATAATCGCATCGTGCAGATTGGCTCGCAGCGGGTCAGTTCTGTGCTGTGCGCCAAGGCGCGCGAACTTTATACGGATGGAGCAATCGGCGACGTCGAAATGGTCGAACTCACGCTGGGACGAAACGATCCCACCGGCGCGTGGGAATATCCGCCTCCGCTCGATCTTTCGCCGGAGACGCTGGACTGGGATACCTGGCTCAACGATGCTCCCAAGATTCCATTCAACAAATTCCATTTCGCGCGCTGGCGTTGTTGGAGGGCTTACGGCACCGGAGTGGCCGGCGATCTGATGGTGCATTTGATCAGCGGCATGCTGGTCACGCTGGGTTGGAATGAGATTCCGCGATCCGCGACAGCGATGGGCGGCATCTTCCGCTTCAAAGACGGGCGCGATATGCCAGACTTTCACACTGTGCTCTTCGACTATCACGGCATTCCGGTTTATGTACGCCTCGACCTGGGATGCGAAACGGCGGAACTGGCACGGTTTATGGGCGCGAAGGGACTGCTTGAGGCCGGCGAGCTTGAGTTGCGGCACTCTCAGCAGTCCGGCGAGGATGCCGATCCCAGCTATTACAGCTTCAGCTTCCCAGCAAAGATGCGCGAGGAATATGTGAAGCAGTGGCACGCCGAGCATGATCCGCCGTTGGGCAAAGAGCCACTGCACGACGACACGGTCTATCACGGGCACGACTGGGACGACATGCGTCCGCACTTGAATGTTTTCTTCCAGTCAGTAAAGTCGCGCAAGCCGGTGACGGAGGATGCGGTCTTCGGTAACAACGCGGCTATCGCGTGTCACATGGCGAACGAATCCTTTTTCCGCCAAAAGCCGGTTACATGGGATGCGGCTTCGAAAACTATAAAGTCCTAAAACTTCGGAGGAAACATGCGTGCTATTTTTGCCGGGCGGAATCGGAAGATCATTCCGGTTTTGCTCGGCTTTCTTGTTCTGAATGTCTGCCTGCTTGCGCAGGATATCTCGATCGCAAAGCCGGAGTCGGTTGGGCTATCTTCGGAGCGACTGGAGCGCATTGGCACCGTCGTGCAACGCGACATCGACAACAAACGCATCGCAGGCGCGATCACACTGGTTGTCCGGCACGGTCACGTGGCTTGGTTCAAGTCGCAGGGAATGATGGACCGCGAGGCCAGCAAGCCGATGCGGCAAGACGCAATGTTCCGCATCTGCTCCATGACTAAGCCGATTACCAGCGTCGCCGTAATGATGCTTTATGAAGAAGGGCGATTCCTGCTCGACGATCCAGTTTCAAAATACTTGCCTGAGTTCAAGAATCCGAAGGTGCTGGTGAAGCCCGCTAAGGGCGCGCCGTATTCGATTCCCGCGACGAAGGAAATTACCATTCGCGACCTGCTGCGGCATACGTCGGGAATTACTTACAACTGGAACGATGACCTGGGCGCAATGTACGAGAGCGCCGGGGTGGCGAGCGGACTGCTGCAGTATGACGGCACCATCGCCGACAGCGTGAAGAACCTTGCCGGCGTTCCTCTGCTGTTCAATCCTGGCGATCGTTTTGAATACAGCTTGGGCGTCGACGTGCTGGGCCGCTTGGTGGAAGTCGTGTCAGGCAAGCCGCTGGACGAATTTTTTCGCACTCGCATCTTCGAACCGGTGGGCATGAAGGACACATATTTCTTTCCGCCCGAGAGCAAACTCGATCGACTAGCCACTGCTTATACCTACTATCCGGACAAAGGCCTTAATCGCTTTCCGGATACTCCGATCAGGGAAGGGCATTTTGTTTATTCCGCGGACTACCCTTCGCGTGGGCCAAAGAAATTATTTTCCGGCGGCGCCGGTCTGGTTTCGACAGCGATGGACTATGCCCGCTTTTGCCAGATGATGCTCGACGGCGGCAAGGTGGGCAACACACGCTTGCTCAGCCGCAAGACGGTTGAACTCATGACACACGATCAACTCGGGAAGATTGGCCCTGATCAAGGCTTCGGGCTGGGCTTCGGGGTGTCGGGCGTGAAATCTCCGCTCGCCGAGTTGGGATCGGAGGGCGAATACAGCTGGGGAGGATTTTTCTACACCGAGTTCACTATCGATCCGAAAGAGCAGATGATCGTAATCTTTATGGCGCAACTGCATCCGACGGGGGATCTGACTCTGAACCGGGAAGTCAACGTGCTGGCGTATCAGGCGATCAACGATTGAGGACTTTCGCTCTCTCGGCAATAGCGCTGCGACTTTCTCTGCGATCTCTTTTCCTTTGCGAACTCTGCGATCAAAAGCTTTCAACCGCAAAGTTCGCCGAGAACGCTGAGGCTCCCTAGACGGGCCGGTTATTTATAGTCCGCACGCGTGTGCATTCCCCAGGCACTGACCGACGACGCGCGCGTAATCGGCGATGGCAATCTCCGGGTCGGCGATATCCGGATGCCAAACTTTTTCCCACTCGAAGCAGTAGAACCCTTTGTAGTGAATCGAGCGGAGAGCCGCAATCTGCCGCTGGATGGGAACATTACCTCGCCCAGTCAGAACATATTTGCGGTCTTCGCCACTACCGGTGGAGTCTTTCAGGTGGGTGTGGCGAATCCAGGAGCCTAATTGGTGAACTGTGAATTCAGGCTCCTCATTCGAGGTGGCGAAGGTGTGGTGCGCGTCCCAGAGCAAACCGACGTGCTCGGAATCGGCGGCCCGCAATACATCTTTTAAAGTTGCAGAACTGGTGAAGTGATCGTGAGATTCGATGATGACGGTGACCTTGCGGGGACCGGCGTATTTCCCGAGCTCACGCAAACCTGAGGCCACGCGGGCTTTGGTTTCGTCGTTCGGCGCCGGACTCTTATCGGATGCGTCTTTGCCGCCAAACACGCGCACGTACGGAGCTTCCAGAGTCGAGGCCAGATCGATGAAGCGGCGGGCATCGGCCATCTGCTTTTCCCGTTTCTCTGGATCTTCCACATACATTTGGGCGGAACTGCTTACACAGGCGATTTGCAACTTGGCAGCGCGAATATCATTCTTGGTTTGCTCAATGCGGTCAGGCGCGAAGGTGGGAAGGGCAGGCAAATCCATCTTGCCCCCGAGGCCGCGCAGCTCGATGGCAGCGAACTGGTGTTGCGTGGCGAAGTCGAGAATCTTTTTCCAATCCCAGTCAGGACAGCCGAGCGTGGAAAATGCCAGCGGGATGCGAGGTTTGGCTTCACTGGACTTTGCTTTGCCGAAGGCCATTGGCACGAGAATGGCGGAGGAAAATATTTTCAGAAATTCGCGGCGATTGCTCATATGGAGTGAAGCGTCTCCTTTCTCTCATGCGACCAGGTAGAAGGCACGTCGACATAGGATCGATCGAGGGATGCGATCGAAGGGCATCCTAGCAATCGGATGGTGCGCTCAACGTCTGATCTCAAAATCTCTAGCGCCCGGACGACTCCCGCGTGCCCACCGGCCGCGAGTCCGTAGGCGTAGGCGCGTCCAATCAAAACCGCGCGTGCGCCCATGCAAAGGGCTTTCACTATGTCCGCGCCGCGGCGGATGCCTCCATCCATGAGCACATCCACCTGGCCTTTTACTGCGGAAACGACTTCCGGAAGTGCGCGCAACGTGGGATAAACCGAATCAAGCTGCCGGCCGCCATGGTTCGACACGACCACCGCGGACGCCCCTTCGTCCACGGCACGTTTGGCGTCATCGCCCGTCAGGAGCCCCTTCACCACGATCGGACCCGACCAGGTCTCGCGGATCCATCGCAAGTCTTCCCACGTAACTACAGCGCGCGCGAGCGCGGCGCCAACATCGACTAGCTCCATCGGGCCTTTGCCGGGGATCACAACATTTTCCAGGTTGGGCACGCCGCCATCGAGCAGGAACGAGGCCAGCCAACCGGGGTGCGCGAGAATGTTGGGCAGGTACGGAATTTTCGCGAACAACGAAGTGCTGAGGAGTTCTTTCATTCCGTTGCGAGGATCGCGCTCTCTCATTCCCGCCACCGGCGTATCCACGGTAATCACTAATCCGGCGAACCCCGCGCGGCGAGCGCGATCGAGGGCGCCCTCCGCCGCTTCGCGTCCTCCCACCAGATACAACTGGTAAAACACTGGACCCGATGATCCGGCCTTCACATCCTCGAGCTTGTAACCCGAAATCGTGGAAAGAATGTAGCCTGTGCCCGCCTCGCCCGCCGCGCGAGCCGCGGCCACCTCGCCGCCGGGGTGCATCAAGCGGCTGTAGCCAACTGGCGCCAGGATCGCAGGAAAAGAAAGTTCGTGGCCGAGAACTCGAGTCTTTAAGTCACATTCGCCAACTGCTACCGCACTGCGTGGACGAAACAACACGTCGCGAAAGGCACGACAGTTTTCGTTCAGGGTAAGCTCAGCTTCTGCACCACCATCCAAGTAATCAAACACCGACTTGGGGACACGCCGTCTAGCCAAATCGCGGAGATCTTCGACATTGACGACGCGTGAGGAATTCACGCCGTGATTCGCCATTTTGGAATCTCAAGGACAGTCGAAGGTACCAGAATCAACCGCCAGAATGCCAGCGTTAGAGACTTCTATGTCCGCTGTTTCGCCTCTGGCCTGAGCCCTGCGACGATCCCGCTGCCTTCCCGGATGGTGAGGATCTGGTTGGCTTTCACGTCGGTGAAGCGCTCGATCTTGCCCGTGGTGGGCCACCTTACTTCCACGACATCGACAGACTGAACTTTGCCAACACCGAAGTGCAGCCGCAGGTCGCTCTGAGACATGACGCTGGAGCCGCTGTGAACTTCATCCATTTGGATGTGCTTGCCCGTTATGACGCGCACGCGCGCGCCGATCGCGGTGCGATTACATTTCGTGCCAATCAGCTTGATCTTGATCCAATTCTGCTTATTGCCGCCATCATTGCGCAGCAATGAAGGCAGGTCGTTCATGTTTAATACGAGAACGTCGATGTCGCCGTCGTTATCGTAATCTCCGAACGCCGCGCCCCGGCTGGAGAAGCGCTCGGTGACACCCGCGCCCATCATCGCGGAAACGTCCTTGAATTGCCCGTTGCCCTGATTCTGGTAGACGATGCGCGGATTCTTGTAGCTTTGGCCAACGTCGTGCCCGACAATCTCCGGATAAACGTGGCCGTTGATCTGGATCAGATCCGGCCAGCCATCGTTGTCATAGTCGATGAAGCCGCAGCCCCAGGCAACGTACCGGCTGTTGATCGCAATTCCTGAAGAAAATCCCATGTCGATAAATGTGCCGTCGCCGTTGTTGTGGTAGAGGTTGCTGGTATCGTCGGCGAAGTTGGTCTTGAAGATATCGAACCAGCCGTCGCAATCGTAATCGCCGACCGCAACGCCCATGCCCGCTTGTTCGTGTCCGTCTTCGCTGTATGCGCAACCTGCCATCACCGCGACATCGGTGAACGTGCCATCGTGATTGTTGTGGAAGAGAATACTCGGCTCCGAGTCTACCGCAACGTAAATGTCGGGCCAGCCATCGTTATCGAAGTCATAAGAAACCGCGGTGATCGAATACCGAGGGCCGGGCTTCAGAATTCCCGCCTTCTCGGAAACGTCGGTGAAGGTTCCGTCGCCATTATTGCGATAAAGGACATTAGTGTCGCCCGTGAGCCCGCGTGGACCGCACATCACGGGAATACCCTTCCATTGGCAAGTCGCGGGTTCTGGCGTGGTGGTGGTCGCGGGATCGAGCTTGATGTAATTGCACACGAAAAGGTCGAGATTGCCATCGCGATCGTAATCCAGGAAAGTGCAACCTGCACCCCAACGAACCGCGTCGTTATAGACTCCGGCTTTGCGAGTTACGTCGGTGAAGGTGCCATCGCCGTTGTTGTGAAAAAGAATATTGTGTCCCCAAAAGCAGCAGAACAGGTCGTCCCAACCGTCATTGTTATAGTCGCCAACGCAAACACCGGTCTGCCAGCCAGTTTGAGCGAGTCCAGATTTTTCCGTAACGTTGGTGAAGGTGCCGTCGCGATTATTTTTGAAGAGCTGAGAAGTCGGCGCTTTCCCGGGAGGCCATTTCTCGCCCAGTCGAGTTCCGTTGGTTAAGTAGATATCGAGCCAGCCATCCTGGTCGTAATCAAAAAACGCCAGACCGCTTCCCTTGGCTTCAATGATGTAGCGCTTACGATCAGCGCCACCCCAGACGTTTGGGACGTCCAGGCCGGCTTCGCGGCCGACGTCGACGAATTGCACGGGAGATGCTGGTGTCGCAGTCGTGGTCGATTGAAGGACCAGGCCATTTTTCCAGCGCCAAACCGGAGTGGCGAGCGCATCCACGAGCGAACTGCCCAGCAGAACGAGTGAAGAACCCAGGAAGCGTCGCCGAGGGAAATTCATATCTCTAATTGTTCCACATCCTGGATGAGATGATTCTTTGCAGTTGTTCCGGGCACGATCGTCATTTCTTGTTCTCAATTCGAGGGAATTTTCGCGGCACGATTCCCCTACCTTCCTGCACCGCAATGATTTGATCGATGGGAAGGCTGCTCAGGCGATCGACCTGGCCGCTCGGCCAGGTGATCACAAGAGAATCAATTTTTGTTCTCTTGCCTAAACCGAAATGAATGCGGGGATCGCTTGCGGACATGTAGCCCATGCCGCCCTTGGCCTGTTCCACCTGCGACGTTCCTTCCGACGTCAGCTTGAGGGAAGAACCGGTGCCATCACGATTCGATTTCGTACCGATCAATAGAACCGTCAGCCAGTGGTTCGCATTACCGCCATCATTTCGGAGAAGAGACGGATAGTCATCGCGATTGTTGGTCACTATGTCGATGTCGCCATCGTTGTCGTAATCCGCAGTCGCCACGCCTCGTCCGGCAACCGGTCGCACGAAATCAGGGCCCAGCGCATCGGAGACTTTGTCAAATTGGCCCTTCCCGAGATTCCGCAGCATCAGCAGCGGCTCTTTGTAAGACACCTCATTGTGGTACAGCTGAATATTGTCGAGCATGGCGCCGTTCAACTGCAGGATGTCCGTCCACCCATCGTTGTCGTAATCGAGAAATTTCATGGACACCCCGCTGAGCAGAATCGCCTTGTTGCCGATCCCAGACCGGAAAGTGTCATCGGTGAAGGTTCCATCGCGGTTGTTGTGGTAAAGACGGTTCAATTCAAAATCCAGATGCGTGACATAGACATCGAGCCAACCGTCCCCGTCTACATCGGCGGCGTCGATGCCCATCCCGGCCTCATAACGCCCGTCTTCGCTGGCCGCGATTCCGGAAAATAGCGAGACATCTTCAAAAGTGCCATCGCGCTTGTTGATGAAGAGAAAATTGGGCCACGAATCGTTCGCAATCGCAATGTCGGGCCAGCCGTCATTATTGAAATCGGCCAACACCACACCCATTCCCTTCGACTCGGGCTTGCCGACGCCGGAGACGTCGCTGACATCGGTGAAGGTGCCGTCATGGTTGTTATGGTAGAGCTTGGTCTTCTGCCCCTTGTAATTGCCGGGATGACAATAGGAGCGATACCCGGGCTTGTGTTCTCCGCACCAGATATTGGTTTTGGGAGTCCACTCTATGTAGTTTGTGACGAGCAGGTCGAGCCATCCGTCCTTATCATAATCGAACCATCCTGCACTCGTTGACCAACCGCCTTGATCTGCAACGCCGGCTTTAGCCGTAACGTCGGTGAAGGTACCGTCTCCATTGTTGTGGTAGAGGACGGCATGATCGTAGCCGGTCACGTAAAGATCGGGATAGCCATCATTGTCGAAATCGCCAACGGCGACGCCTTGCCCATAGTGGCCTTCCCCGCCGAGGCCGGCTTTTTCGGTGACGTCGGTGAACGTTCCATCGCCATTGTTGTGGTAAAGAGCGCAACGCAGGGGATGCGCGGGCTTGTAGATATCGGTTGCCGCAGACTGGACGAAGAACAGATCCATCAACCCGTCCTGGTCATAGTCAATCCAGGCGACGCCAGTGCCCATGGTCTCAAGATAGTATTTCTGATCGGTGCCGGTCCCGTCCTGCTTGAACGTGATCCCAGCCGACTTCGTGACATCGGTGTAGGTGACCGGAATACCCAGCGAGAAAGAAGCAGCGGTCCTGGTTTCGGCACGGGCATTACTCAGGACCAGTGTGCCCAAGCCGGTGACGACTGAAAAGATCAGTGCGAGAATCCCAATCGTTGGCCGTGTCTGCACCGGGTCAGACCTCTTCAACCTGTCCTCCGCAGTTCAGCCGCATCGGATTCATGTTGCCCACGTTTCATGATTTGAGGGAGCAGCGGACGAAGAATGCAATCGCACATCGTTTTGGGAGGCAGGTTTGTTGCTAGGCCCCGGTTTTAGTCGCTATCGTAGCACAGGAAATCGCGGACGAATTATTCCAGCCTTAGGCTGAAACGTGGGACAGCAGTGACCACATCAATGAGTTCTTTGCCGAAGTTCTGCCATGAAATCATCGGCATACTTCTGCATGGGCGTACCGCGAGCTAAATCAGACGCTTTCTGAAGAGCATCGATCGCTTGCGACACTTGACCTACGCTGGCGTAGGCTTCCGCCAGACGATAGTAATACTGAAAAGTAGGTTTGCTGGTCGAAGAAATGGCGAGTTGATATTGCGTCAAGGCGTCATCGTAGTGACGTTCCTGGGTAGCGGCCATCCCCAGCGCGAAGTGGGCATCCGCCGCCAGAGATCCCTTTCGCTGCTTAAACTGTTCGTCGGTTTCATCCGGCCAAGGTTTCAATTTCTCGATCAATGCGAGAGCCCGATTGGCGTCCGTCTCGGTCTCCTGCAACCGTTGTCTCACTTCGCTGGGACTTCCCTGAAGCTCTTTACGCGTCGGCAGGACCAGGGCAAGGATGAGCAGACTGAAGGTATTGTCGGGATCGAGTTTCAGGCTCTTGTGGGCGACTGCGACAGCTTCGTCCAATTCGCCCTTCTCCTGGTGGGCTTTGGCCGCGGCAGTGTAGACGTACGACAGAAGCGAGCTATTCGGAAATTTCTTTTCGAACTCGTCAGCCAATTTCACGCGCTGGTCGGGGTCAGCTTCATTTTGAATATCGCGCAACGCAAACGCTTCTGCCGGGGAAGCCTTTACTTCGACTCCGCTTGGAGTAGTCAGGAGCGACTGTATATTCGCCTTCCCCGTGGGCGTGACCTTCCAGATTTCCGGCAGTAGTTGGTTGTCAGCGCCGGCTTTCCGCAGTTTCTTTTCGTTTTTTTCGTCCAGATCAAAATCCACGCCTCTGCCGGTAATCGCAGATACAACTTGGGTGGGATCTTTTTTGTTCTGCTTGATCAGCCGAATGACTTCATCGAGCGTCAACGGCGCGGGATTAGACTGAGTGGCCTTTTCTGCTGAAGAAGCTTGCTCCTTGAGTGGGTGTGCTCCCAGCGGCAACGCGAGCATCGCGCCAAATGCCGCGGTAATTCCCAGATTGCGGAAAACTTTACGATCTTGCATCGTTGATTCTCCTGTTGGTCGGAGCTCCGATAACAGCCGATCTACTGAACAACAGAACTTAATGGGATTCGGAACTGAGGGGCTTTCCTCGCCCCGTCAAATCGCGGATTAGCTTGACTTCGGCAAGGCGATAAGGCTTGCCGTCTGAGTGCAGCACTTCGTGGAACCACACCGTCGGCTCATCCAAAATATAAGGGTGTCGCCAGGAATCCCACGGATAGTAAGTTTGTGTCTTACCGGCGACGAAGCCCCAGTTAATTGCGCCGACTTTATACTTCTTCGCCCGCGGCAATATGGTGTCAAACGTACTGCCTGCGCCACGCGCCATATATTCGGTGCAGATCACCGGACGATTGAACTTCTGCAGGAAAAGCACTTCTTTTTCGAAGCTCTCAGGCCATCCGTAATTGTGGAAAGTGATCACATCAGAGTTATCCAACTGGATCTGCTGCGTTTTTGACATCGGAGCTTCATTCTCAAAATCGATGTCCCAAACACCGCTCGTCAGCGGCTGTGAAGGATGCGCCTGGCGTGCCCACGAGAAAACTTTCGGCAGCAGTACTTCCACCAGTTGCGCTTTATTCTTCGGCTCCAATTTGGAATAGCTGCCGCCGTTGGTATTTGAAGGCTCGTTCCAGAGGTCCCAGCCAAGGACGCGAGAGTCGTTGGCGAATGCCTGAATCACCCCGATCACGTAGGCTTTCAGCCGCTCTTCTTGTCCGGGATCTGACAATGCTCGAGCCCCGGGGGACTGCACCCATCCGGAATTGTGAACGCCGGGGATGGGTGGATGCTGGACTCCCAGTTTTGGGTCCGGGTCCCAGCAAGAGTCGAACAATACAAACAACGGCCTGATGTGGTGCCGTGAGGAAATCTCAAGGAACTGATCGATGCGCTTTTTGAAGCCGGCGGCGTCTTCCCGCCACACCAAATCGTGGAGGAAGACGCGCATAGTATTCATCCCCATGTCCTCGGCCCAGCCGAGTTCTTTGTCGATTTGCGCTGCGTCGAAACTCTGCGCCTGCCACATCTCAAGTTGGTTGATGGCATCGTCGGGAATGTAGTTGCTGCCGACCAACCATGGCTGCTGGTCATACCACGATTTGGCTTTATCCGCAGTCCAGCGCGAGTTCTGCGCGAACAGGAGGCCAGAAAAAACCGTTACAACGAAAGCGACGCGAACAATCGAACAAAGCGAGGACTTCCTAAATATTGAAGCCATGTTGTCACCTGGCAACGAGAGTATTGAGTCGCGTGAAAACGTTTACACAGCGTGCCGAAATACATTAGCACACCAGGCGTTCTTGGGAACGTGCGGCGGCTTTCTGTGCGATGCAAAATCTCGGTAAACGATTACAGGTCTGGTACCATACCTCATCATCCGTACCAGGCATGGCTTGTGCCTCGCGAGTCTCGAATCGACTTTGGCTTCACGTTCCGGTTTGTCGACCCGGGGCCGGCCGCTTCCCGGCAGGGGGACATCAACAGTTGAAAACTCATCACGCTAAAACACTTCATTGGTTTGTCCTGCTCGTTTTGCTGTCGTGCTTTTTGTGTGTTGTAGCGGCGGCACAAAGCGGCATGACGGCGTCTCTCACAATCGACGCATCCAAGACCGAAAACGCTATCAGTCCCACTCTATACGGACAGTTTGCCGAACTCATGTTTCAGGATGTTAAGGGCGGACTCTATGCGGAACTAATACGCGATCGAGGATTCGACGAGACTGCCAACGCGATTGGATTGCCACGTTACTGGGAGCGCGATCCCGACGACCGTGACGACGACGGCAACTTGAAGTTTGCCTGGGACGCCAGTGTGTACAGTCCCGTGCGTGGCGACGAGAACACGCTTCCCGCGCAGCATTCTCTTCGAGTCGACATCGCGCGGCAAGACGGCCAGCGGCGCGGCATCCGCCAGGGATGGATTCCGATTCAGAAAGGTTTGGCATACGAAGGTTATGTCTGGTTGAAAACATCGGACTATACGGGAACTGTCACCGTCGCTCTCGAGGCAGACGAAACCGGCGGCGAGCGATATGCGCATGCTGACATTTCCAATATCAGAGGTGATTGGAAGCAGTATCGTTTTACCCTGGCCCCGGTGAAGTCCGACCCTTTGGCGAAGGTCGCAATTCTGTTCAACGGCCATGGAAGGCTGTGGCTGGATCAAGTCTCTTTATTGCCGAGCGATGCCGCGGGCGGAGTTCGTCGGGAGGTAGAACAGAAAATTGCAGCGCTGCGTCCCGCGTTCATTCGCTGGCCGGGCGGCAACGTAGCGCAGGATTATCACTGGCAATGGGGAATTGGTCCGCGCGACCAGCGTCCGGTGTGGATCAACATCTCCTGGGCGAATGAACTCGAACCAAGCGACTTTGGCACCGACGAGTTTGTCCAATTCGCACGGCGCGTAGGCGCTGAGCCATCGATCACCGTTAACGTGGAAGGACGCGGTGCCACGGATGACGAAGCAGCCGCATGGGTTGAATACTGCAACGGCTCTCCGCAGTCAAAATACGGCGCGATGCGCTCCGCGAACGGCAACGCCCAGCCCTTTCACGTGAAATTCTGGGAAATTGGAAACGAAATATGGGGCGACTGGGTCCGGGGCCACAGCGACGCCACTACTTATGCCAACAATCTCAACCGCTATGTGGAGAAAATGAAGGCGGTCGATCCGTCGATCAAGATCATCGCCTCAGGCGACAACGATCTCGAATGGAACCGTACAGTTTTGACCATAGCCGGCAAGAATATTGACTACCTTGCGGTTCACCACTACTACGGCGAAAGCGAGATGAAAGGAGATGTTCATAATCTGTTGGCCCATCCGCTTTTCTATGAAGCGTTCTACCGGCAAATGCAGAAGATGATTCGAGATCTGGCGCCCGGCCGGGACATCAAGTTAGCCATCAATGAATGGAACACCTTTCTTCCTCTGCCGCTCCAACACTCTATGGAGTCGGCGCTCTATGCCGCGCGGCTGATGAATGTCTTTGAGCGTTCGGGCGATCTGGTTCAGATGAGCGCGGTCTCGGACATGGTGAATGGATGGCCCGGAGGCGTTATTCAAGCCAGCCGTCACGGCCTGTTTGTTACCCCCACCTACCTCGTCAACGAGTTATACGCGTCTCATCTGGGTCGAGAGCGACTGTCGAGCACCTTGGTCGGGCCTGCAGCCGATTCCACTCTGGAAGGGAAAGCGATTCCATCAATCGATGCAGTAGTGAGCCGTTCAGGCGATGAGAGAGAAATTTTCATCAAGACCGTTAACACCGATGTGGGCAATGCCGTCGCTCTCAAAGTTTCGTTGGCGGGAAGTCTAGTTTCAAGGCACGCAAAAATCGAAACCCTAATGAGCGATAGTCTCACGACTTCCAACGATTTCAGTCATCCCGATTCGGTGCACGTGTCGACCACGCAGATCCCGGCAGGACCGACCTTCACGATTACGCTTCCCGAGCACTCCGTGTCAGTGATTACACTGGAGGTCGAACGATGACAGTTTCGGCACACGGCCCGATCAATGTTCCACAAGTGCAGAGCGCAGTGGGCTATCCGGAAAAAGACTGTCAACAAATCTTCGGAGACGCGTCGAGAATGCGGCCTGATTTCAGTTTTCAATTGTTTCGTATCTCAGTGCTCGCTGGGGGGTTTTGCCTTCGATGACCATTTTTTCCAGAGGTCCTGATTGGCGAGCAGCGGGATGTACACCCCGCCAACAACCGAGCGTGCTTGAAACCCGGACTGTTTTCCATCTGCCGTCGAGTACCAGTCTGTCAGCGGAACGCGGCTCGGCGATTCGTTGACGAAGCGCTGAAGGGGTGCCATGACTTTATTGAAGTCTTCGCGATTGTCGGTCAGCGTGGCGGTCCACACCTCCCAATCGAGCTTCGTGTAGTCGCGCCGGTTATCGAGGGGCAAGCCGAAGCGATTCAGATGTGTCTCGTAGAAGCGGATCTCAGTCTGTGCAACCTTTGCGGGGAACAGGTTGAGACCAAGAATCCGATCCCATACCAGATTGTATTTTTGGCTCCACGTGCCCGCCTGGTCGAACGCGAGCCGGTAATGATCGTCGTCTTGCGCAATTTGCACCCAGTGATTCGCCATAGCCTGGGCCAACTGCCGATATCTCGTTGCCTCGGATTTTCTTCCAGTCATATCCGCCAAAACTGAATAGCCGCCCAGAGCGAGAATGGCCTTGATGGAGAGGTTCGCGTTATGCGCGAGATGACCAGCAAAGTCATCAGTAGAAAGCTGGTTCCCCGGGTCCATTCCCTCCTTCTGAAGAAATTCCGCCCATTGCTCCAATTGCGGCCAGTAACGATTCGCGTAGTTGGCATTGCCTTCAATCTTCTCCAGCGCCGCGAACATCAGCAACATGTTGCCGCTCTCTTCCACCGGCATCTGATTCTCGACCGTTCTTTCGCCGCCTCCATACACTTGCCCATTTGCCTTGGGATATGTGCCCAGATCGTGAGGCGCAAACGGGAATCGCCACCGTCCCGTCTCGGTGTATTTCATCAGCGGTTCCAGTTGAGCTTTCAGCAACGCCGGATTGAACAGCAGGAAAAACGGCGATGACGGATAGATAACATCTACGGTCGAAATACAGCCGTTGCTGAAATTTTCTTTTGGAAACAACATCGGATGGCCGTCCATATCCGCAACGAGCTTATGTGCTGCGATGGTCTGGCGAAACGCGAGTTCTGCCACTTCCGTGTAGGCGTCACCTCCAATGCGACGCAGGTCCGCAACCAGTTCGTCGTCGAACTCTCGGGCTCTCTGATCCAGACTGCTATATTCCTGTTCTGCTTTCTCCAGCAACTGTCCCATTGTCATCCCATTACGGCGCCAGTAAGGACGCATCCACTGGTGCATGTACTCGATGGAAAACATGTCGTCGTAGGCCAGCAAAACGTGGCGCGACGACGCAGTATTGCTCACCTGCCCCAGATCAAACATCGAAGCCAATACAGTTCGTCGATCGGCTCGCCTGGGCATGTCCATGTCGTCGAATGACAATGTCTTGCCTTCTGCGAACTGCGAGCCAACGTCGTCGCTCGATTGCGTGGACGCGCTGGCACCTGCCTGGTCAGGCACAGCCAGCAGTAGGTATCCCCAGTCGATGCGGAGATCGTCGCCCGACTTTTGCAGCACCGGCTGCTCGAAGTCGGAAGCCCGCAACACTGTCATCGCCTTGAGCCGCGAGCGCGACCATACGACTTCCTGTGTGCCGCTGTCGACAGCCAAAGATGCGTCCGCAGCGAATAACAGTTGAACACTGTGCGCCGCCGCATCCTTCGAGCGAACCGTCAGGTTGACGTAGGTGACAGGACGGGACATCACATCTGGGTCGGCAGGAAGTAAGGGAGACAGAAACCCCACCTCCAAAGAAATTCCTTGACCCACAAATTGATAGACCGTGCGCGTCGGCGTCACGTTCAGGCCCGTCTGCGGCAGCGCGGTCACACTGCGCGGAGCGTCTCCCATCCAGCGAAACACGTTGCCGTCAATGCGGATTAAACCCGTCAGACGCTGCGGTTTGCCCGTCCAGTGACGAGTTGGACTGGCGCTCAAGTCGTCGGTCATCGACCAAATACTGAAATACGGATCATGCGTGACCAGGGGAACGGCTGGTGGTCGAATGGTTTGCGCCACGGCGACTGCGCCGAAGAGCGAGACAAGGAAAATGTATGTCGCAACGAAGTTATGTCGCATAGTCTTCTTCAGACCGAATCGGTGGCGATCGGTCGCAAGAGCCGGTAGCCGCGGCACAGTTTAATTGGTTTGACAATGTATGTACGCGTTGACAATGCATTGAAGAATCGAGTGAAAGCCAACCCGCCCACTCCTTACCCAATCTGATAGCGGAGATAAATTTTTAGGACTCCAGGGTAACTATCGCCGCACTCGCCGCGGGAACGCGAATCCGCAGTGTTTGTGAAGCACCGGTTACCTGCTCGATGTTTGCGGGCTTCCACAGACCGGCGGGAGATGCACTTGCGCCTCCCAGAGTAACGCCGGTCTTGCTCTCCAGCGACGTCCCTGAGAGACGAACTGCCGATCCTTTTCGCAAAGATGCGGACTGCCGTGAATCGATAACGACTACCGCATCGGCGGAAGACTCCTTGTTAATCAAAGTGACCACGATGCGGCCTTTGCTACGTTGGGTTGCATAGGCAGTGACGTTTTTGTTTGCGGCATCGACGGTGACCCCGATGATGCGACCCGCGCCGGATTGAGCGAACGCCAGCATTCCGTAGTACTCCGGAGTTGCCCAGTAATGCCCCTGCTCATCGTCTCCAATCGGTGAGTAAGAGCTGATGAATCCGCGCTGGTTTACCCCGGCCTCCATGTTCACCCCGGCGCAGCCTGCGGAAGCGAGGGCGAACATAAAATCGAGCACCCACAGAGCCGCGGCCAGGGTGTCACTCACGCCAGGCCGGCCCCCGCCGGAGAATGAATTCGTCTCACAGATTCGATAAGGTACGCCGGACGATTCGGACGCGGCTCTGAGTTTCGCGAGGTTCGGAGCTAGTTTCGGATCGGGATGAAGAAGTTTATCGATGGTGCTGGTGGGATTCTGGCCTTCGCGGTAGTAGTGATGTGTCAGGAGCTTGCAGTCTTTGCCTTCATCAGCCGCAAACTTAGTGACCCAGTCTGTCGCGCCTGCACTATCGGGCCCGGCGAAGGGGATGTTTGGGATAGACTTCCGCAGTGTGTCCCGGTAAATGCGATATTCGCGGAGATAGTCATCATAGCCATAGCCGGCGTGACGATGACCTGCGCCGCGAGAAAACAGGTCGGGCTCGTTGCCGATTTCAAAAGCAAGCAGATTTCCTTTTGCCGCTGCGGTAACCGCCTTTGCCTCCTCAATCGCATTTGCCAGCGTGCCGTTGCCGAGATTCAGCGCCCAAATCAGTTTCCAGCCGGTCGCATCCAGAAAAGATCCGAGATCATGAAGCACCGCATCGTTGACAACCGATCCTGCTTTTCCCTCCGGCGAGGAGAGAGGCTGCGCTTTCGCGGAATAAGAAGCGTAGTCCGCAGTGTTTCCACCGACGCGTATCGTTCCGTTCGTTCCTAACGTTCGAACGAGTCGGACATAAACGGAATTTTGAGCGCTGAGCAGACCCGGGCGCGCTACCGAAGAGATCTCGTAGCCGAGCCCCATGAAGTCCGACAAGATCACCGCCAGAGTCTGTGCCGGATCGAGAGTGACCCGCACCTCCGGTCCGCTTGCCTGGAACCCGCTCGCGAAACTCGAGTGGACGATCGCAGACGAAACTAAGCCTGCGGTTTGCGTTAGAAAAGTACGCCGATTCATGCTCGCCATTTTCTCGGGTCATCCATTTTGTTCACAACGGTGGCTTCGGTGGCTTCGTCGGAGCATCAACAGCCACCCCCGCGACTTTCACCGATCGACGAAACAGTTTGCCGCCTTCAGCCACATAGAGCCAATTCAGATTCTTTCCGGCAAACGCGAGGCCGCCGATGTTCCCATATTCGGGAGGATTCAGGATGCCCGCGACTCGGCCATTCGCTTCGCAGAATTGAATGCCGAGGGGGGTCGCGAAAAAAACCTGACCGGCGGAATCTTCCATCACGCCTTGAACGCCGCTCATCCATCCTGCTTCCGGCATCTCGAGCCGGTAGAACGGTTCACGGTTTTGAAGCGATCCGTCCGGCGCGATTTGAAATGACCAAGCAAATCTAGCTTGCCGATCGGTGACGATAAGCATGGCTTGGTCCGGCGAGAGCGCCAACCCCGAAGGCACTGCGATTTCGCCTCCGTCGTAGACCGTGCGTACTCGCCCGTTCTTGTCGACGTAGCCGATCGTTTTGTGGATTGCGTCTGCAAGTAGAACGTGGACTGGGCCGTGATCGCAAAGTCGTTGGCCTCGACGTCCTGTGCGACTTCCCTTTCATCCCCATCAGGACCGTAAGACACGACGCGCTTGAAAGCGGGCTGTGATGCGTAGAGCCTGCCGTCGGGCCCCACTCTAAGCGCCCTGACACCCTTCGACTGATCTTTGAACAGAGTTATCTTGCCGTTTGGATCTGCCTTGTAGATGCGATTCGCCATCGGATCCGAGAAGAATACATTGCCGTCTTTATCGCCGGTCGGACCCGCCACAAAACCGTACGAGCCGCCAATCTGTTCCCACGGCTTATCCACCGAGACAACAGAATAAACCTTGCCGCGCGGATCCCATCCAGGCTGACTCATGGCCGCAGGTTCATGGACAACGATAGCGTCCGGATAACCGCGCCACAACCACCGAAGGGCGCCCGGCATGATCGATGCAGGTTGCTCCATGTCATGCCCACCGTCGCCCATTTCAAGTTTTGCATCGTATCCCGCAGACTCAAGAGCCTCGAACATCACTTGGTTGTTGATGGGCCAGCTTCCTGCAAAATAGGTGCCGTAGGGTTCTGCGGGAACAATGTGATCGTTCTTGCCGTCCTGCAAAAAGATGCGCAGCGGTTTCGGCTCCGTTTTCCGTATGAGGGCAGGCAAGGCATCGGCTCCTTTCATGGCCACGTAAGTGCCGATGAAACTGAGCACGCGATGAAACTGGTCAGGACGGTTCCAGGCAGCCATGAATGCGCCCACGGCCCCGGTGCTAAGGCCGCAAAGTGCGCGATCGTTTGGATCGTTCGAGAGGTTGTACTTCTTGGCGACTGCGGGAATGAGTTCCTCGAGCAAAAAGCGCGAATAGCGATCGCCGAGCGAATCGTACTCGAAAATCCGCTCTACGCGATTCTGCGACTGATCGGATATTGCAGGCAGCGTTCCCGGATTTATAAAAATGCCGATCACGGGTGGCAGATCATGCTTCGCAATGAGGTTGTCGAATACGATGGGCACACGCACTTTGTCGGAGAGAAATGCAGCGCCATCGAGAAAAATCATGACAGCGGTGGGTTTTGCAGCGTCGTACTGCGCCGGCACGTAGATGGAGTATGTATGCGGCGTTCCAGGGTAGAATTTGCCGGCGTGAAGCTCATACGTCGCCACCGATCCCTTCGGAACGCCGCTCTGCGGTTGCGAATCGGGACCAAGCGGATAATCGACAGCATGGGCAAGCACAGATCCAAGGAGTAGGACGACAGCGAGCAGCTTCATGAATAGATCTTGACCTCGCGGGGAGAGTATACGCATATCCGCGAGTCGCCATGCCGACCCGGCGAAGGGTGCGACTATTATCTTCACGCTGGGCAGCAAGCCGAATGAGCAGTTCGGTTCCGGGGAAGGCGCGACGCCGCCTTCGCTAGAGGTCTAGTTCATTCGGGGAAATCAGGCTCCGATGCGGAGAAACCGCCTTGATAAGTGTCGAAGCCTGACCTGAAAATCATCGAACAGGCCTCGCCTCGGAACAGCGACCGGGGAGAGGCGCTCCGCTCCACAGTCGTCTCTTCCTATCGAGGCTGCAACACTTTTTACATTTACATTGATACAAAGTAGTAGTGGGTGACGACCGATGCCCACATCTTCCGCAGATGTACGATTCGCTTCGGCCTTCACGCTCCATTAACCGGAAGTCAAAACCTTGCGCACAATAGGGGCAGCGAACTTTCCTGTTCTTGCGAAGTTCTGTCCAGTCCATCAATCCCATGCCCTCCTTGGCTGGACGAAGGGGCGCCTTTCACGGCTTGGGAGAGAAATGGCTTAAACCGCTTCGACGGTTCGGGAATGATATAACGTCAGCGTTATACCGGCGTAAGGTCTAAAAGGTTCGGTAGTGGTGCAGTTTGATTCAAACTGCACCACTACCAAAGGTTCTACAGTATTTACCCGATTGCCGCCCCCGATGAGCGCCCACAAGAAACGACATCGTATTTTGCATTCCTGAGCGCGCCGGGCTCAAGAAGCAACCGTACCGCCGGCTGCAAATTCCCCCAAAACCATTGAAACCACAGGGGCATTGTCCGTAAACCCCCCACCTCTCCAGCGAATCGAACTTATTAAGTCATAAGAAGGAGGATTTAAGATGCGGAAGAAAATTCTTGGAAGATTCTTCATTACGACCCTGATTTCCTGCTTCGGTGCATTCGCCCTGATGCAGGCAAGCGATAAAGATAAGAATGATAGCAATGCTAATTCTGAACTTTCCCGGGCCACCGAGACCGTGCAGAACATCACAACGGCCTCTCCCGATAAAGGAGTGCCTAAAGACGTCCTGAAGGATGCGAAATGCGTGGCCGTTATTCCCAAGCTGATTAAGGGCGCCTTCGTCGTCGGCGGCGAGCACGGCAAGGGCGTGGCGACCTGCAAAACTAACTCCGGTAGCTGGAGCGCTCCGGCTCCCTTCGAAGTTTCCGGCATCAGCTGGGGACCGCAGATCGGCGGCAAGAGCACCGATCTCATGATGTTCATCATGAACGATGAGGGCATGAACGGCCTCATGCGCGGACACATCAAGCTCGGCGCTGACGTTTCCGCTGCCGCCGGACCGGTTGGACGCACTGCTTCCGCTGAAGCTGGGTACAAAGCTGGTGTCCTGACCTACTCGAGCAGCAAAGGCGCATTCATCGGCGCATCGCTGAACGGCGCCGAATTGAATCAGGACCACAAGCTGACCGAACAACTGTTTGGCCACGATGTTGCCTTCAGCGAAATTCTGATGGGACAAGCCCAGGCGCAGACCTCTGAAGCCCGGGACTTCGTGAACGCCGTCCAGAACGCCAAGGAGACCGCTCAGTCGCGCTAAGTGCTGATCGCGGAATTCTAATCGAGCAGTCTCGCTCGCTATGTGGGTGGGACTGCTCTCTTTTTTTCTCTAGATCAGACTGAGCGCGGACGGAAAAAAACGCGCAGAAATGATTAAGCAATTTTCTAGATGGTAGGCCAGAATGGATTCGAACCATCGACCTCTTCATCCTGTATGGGCTTGACTGCGTAATTCTGCAGTGTGTAATTTGTTTTCGGCTCCCATGACCACGAATTGTCACCACGCCGACGCAGGGAGGAAGAAACATGGCATCCAATACTGGGCGGTTTCCTGTTGTACTCCTGCTTTTAATCGCGTGTGCCGCGACAACATCCGCCGCTCCAATGGCGAGCGCTATTGCTGGCGATGCGCAAATCACCGTTCTCTATGATGCATTCGGTAAATCATCCACGATGCAAAAGGACTGGGGCTATGCAGCCTTTGTCGAATATGGCGGAAAACGTATCCTGTTCGACACTGGCAACAACCCTGACATTCTTGCGCAGAACGCGAAGTCGAAGGGCATCGACTTGACGAAGTTGGACTTCGTTGTGATGTCGCACCGACACGGCGATCACATGGGAGGACTGACCTACCTATTGAAGGTGAACCCTACGGTGAAGATTTACGCGCCTAAGGAAGGGTTCGGAGTTTACGGTGCCGACCTACCGAGCAGTTTTTATCGCAAGGACGCCTCTCTCCCTCAAGAACAGCGCTACTACGACGGCACGCCGCCAGAAGTCATGCGATTTGGATCGGCTTGGCCCGGAGCTAACTTTCAACTGGTCGACAAGAATATCGAGATTGCTCCCGATATCCATCTGCTCGCACTGGTGTCCGATAAGCCGGGAACGCTGGAATTGCGTGAACTTTCGCTTGCCATCAATACGCCCGACGGCATGGTCATCGTGGTTGGTTGCTCGCATCCCGGCATTGACAATATCGTTGAATCTGCAACTGCGATCAATCCGCGCATTCAGTTCATCGCTGGCGGCTTTCATCTCGTTACAGCGCCCGATCCTGACATCGAGAGAACTGTCACCGCACTGCATGATCGCTTCAGAGTCGAATACATTGCCCCCGGTCACTGCACTGGAGAGCCAGCGTTCACAGCGCTTAAAAAGGCTTTCGGCGACCACTACATTTATGCGGGTTTGGGCACAACGCTAACAGCAACACGTGCAGGAAATCACCGGTAGAAAATGGTGCAGGGACCTGAAATGGTAGGCCCGAATGGATTCGAACCATCGACCTCTTCCGTGTCAAGGAAGCGCTCTAGACCAACTGAGCTACGGGCCTACATGCCGACTGGCTGCGAATTCAATTCTAACGGGCGACGCGCGATTACGGCAATGTCCCACTTCCGGCCAAAGCAGCGGCACGGCGCAGCAGATCGGGGGACTTCATCCGTCGGCAGCACTCTTCAAAGTTTGAACGCGGCTGTCTCCAACGGAGTTCATCGACGTTTTCAAAAACTGGCACATCAACTCGCAGTGTCGCTAGCGTCCGAAACAACAGGGCGTCGTTCCAGGCGCTAAACAGCGACTCGGAGAGCAAACGAGCCTTGCGAATCGATGCATGCCATTGCCGCCAATCCTTCGGGATTTGCTCGAGGTGAACGTATTGAGAAAAGACAAGGGCTGCGGCTTTTTGCCCCCAACCCGCTACACCCGGGAATCCGTCGGCACTGTCACCGACGACCGCGAGGTAGTCCGGTATCGATTGCGGCTTCACGCCAAATTTAGCGATGACGCCGGCTTCATCGCGCACGATGTTCTGCCTCCGATCCAGTTGTACGATGCGTGTGCCGACAACACACTGACCGAGATCCTTATCTGGTGTGCAAATAATCACCTGTCGTACATGCTCATCCTGCGCGGCTCTTACGGCGGCGGAAGCGAGGGCATCGTCAGCCTCGAATTCGACCATGGGCCATGCGACCACTCCCATCGATTCCATCGCCTCCTCGAGAATCGGGAACTGCGAGAGCAATTCCGGAGGCACTCCCTCGGCGGTCTTGTATCCGGGATATAGATCGTTGCGAAATGACTCCACCACGTGGTCGGTCGCAACTCCGATATGGGTTGCACCGCGCTCGATCATCGACAGAACGGACGCGAGAACGCCGCGTACAGCGCCGACTTCCTGACCGTTTACATCCCTTGCAGACGGTAGCGCGAAGAAGTGCCGAAACAATTCATACGTGCCGTCCACCAGGTACACATCCATGCAAGAGCCTCTTGTATCGCTTTGCAGCATAGGATCGCTATTTTTCGCTGTCCATTGCCATGAACAGATTGTTCAGTGACTCCGCCAGCGTGGGATGTGCAAACGTGCCGTCACGCAATGCCGTGTACGGCAATTTTCCCATCATAGCGATCTCAATAGCCGACATGATTTCTCCGCCTTCAATTCCGAGAATTGCGGCGCCCAGGATCTGGTTACTCTCCGCGTCCACCACCGCTTTCATGAAACCGCGAGTTTCGTCCACTTCCAGCGCGCGCGCCACACGCGACGTCGGCATTTTAGCGACGCGAATATTGCGGCCTTGGGCACGCGCTTCCTTCTCAGTCAGGCCGACGCGGCCCAGCTGCGGATCGATAAAAACCGTATACGGCACCTGACGATCCTTGGTAGAGGCAGATTTCTTTTCGATGAGGTTCGCGCGAATGATTCGAAAGTCGTCGTACGAAATGTGGGTAAAAGCCGAACCGCCCTTGATGTCCCCCAGCGCGTAAACGCCTTCCGCACTGGTTTCCAAACGGTCATTTACCCGGATAAAGCCGCGCTCGTCGGCTTGAATTCCGGCGGCCGAGAGATTGAGCGTATCCGAATTCGGCATCCGGCCGGTGGCAATCAGTAGATGTGAACCAACCACGGTGGTCGAATTGTTCTTGAACAGGATATTCAGTTCGATATTGTCGCCAGACCGGCGGACACGAGTCGCGTGCGCATCCAACATGACTTCAATCCCGTCCTGCCCCAGGATCTTCGTAACCTCTTCCGCGACGTCGGGATCCTCGCGCGTGAGAAGTTGGCCAACCGATTGAACGATCGTGACTTGGCTGCCTAAGCGCCGGAACAACTGCCCAAACTCCAGGCCAATGTAGCCACCGCCCAAAATCAGCAGGTGATTCGGGAGTGCATCCAGTTCCATAATCGAGATGTTGTCGAGGAAAGGAACTTCGTCCAATCCCTCGAGTTTGGGCGGCGACGCGCGCATACCGGCATTGATGAAAATGTATTTCGCCGAAATTGTGCACTGACCGCCATCTTGTAAGCGGACCGCGAGGCGCTTCGGGCCGGTGAAGCTGGCATCGCCGAAGATCAGTCCAAGGTTGGCTGTCTTCTCGAGGCGCGCCTGGCTCCCATTTCGAAAGCCGTCCACAATGTCGCGCTTGCGTTGACGAACTTTCAACATGTCGACACTAATGGCGCCGGTGTGAATACCGTAATCGGCGGCGCGGCGCGCCAGGTATGCGACGCGTCCGCTCGCTACCATCGTCTTCGTCGGCGTGCAGCCCTCGTTAATACATGTGCCACCAACATGTTTCCGTTCGATCAGGGCTGTGCGCATGCCGGCCTCAGCGAGAGCCGTGGAAAGTGGCGTGCCTCCCTGGCCCGAACCGATGACAACGGCATCGTATTTTTCCAGATTCGTCATAGCGGCTTAGATCTGCGCCAATGACGCGAGGATAACATCAGGCCCGCAAGTTCAACTTTGTTCAGAATCGAGAAACCAGGAGCAAGCCAAATCCGATGGCGATCAAGTCCTCTGGTATGGCGATTGCGAAATCTGGCGCGTGGAGCATTCGCACGAGCCCGACGCGGGCATGATACCCAGCGAACGCTCCGGCGATTCCACCGATCGCCCCAGCCAGTGCTCCAAGCCACAGCGCTGTGCCAGCGGCAATTCCCAGGCATGCGCCCGTGAGCCCGCCGGTGACGATACGGGCAGAGAGTCCAACTGGGGCGGTGCGGGACGGCGCATTCGGAAGCTGGTCGGCCACGAATTCAACCAAAGCCAAAATGGTGAAGATGTCCACAGCCCACATGGATCCCATGAACGCCAACGGAGAACCATGAAGGTTGATCCAGCCCAAATGAGCTGCCCATGCCACGACCGCGAGCGCGGTCAGAGATCGCAATCCCGCCACGACTCCAATGCCGAATGCCAGCAACAGCGCGATTCCAGAGTTCATGATCTTTCTTCGCTACCGCCGCCGCTTTCTCTGTTATCGCCGCACGGCATCGCCTGCGTCGATCAGCTTTTCCGATAACGGCAAGCGCACTTGAAAGCTCGTATCCCCGGGTTTCGAACGGACTTGAATGTTGCCTCGGTGCTTTTTCACAATGCGCTGCACGGTATCGAGGCCAAGCCCGGTTCCCTCACCCACTCCCTTGGTCGTGAAGAAGGGCTCAAAAATATGGGACTGAACCTCAGGTGAAATCCCGGGGCCGTTGTCGCCGATCTCCACCACCACGCAATCGTCCTCGCGAAAAGTGCGCACTCGCAGCTCACCTTGTCCGTTCATCGCGTCAATGGCGTTGTCGATGATGTTGGTCCAAACCTGGTTGAGTTCGCTTCCGAAGGAATTCACCAGAAGCGGAATTTTCTGGTAATCGCGTTGCACGGTTACCCCGCGCTTGAGCTTGTGGTTCAGAATTGTGAGTGTGGTCTCCAGGGTCTTCACGATGTCGACGTTTTGCACGGGCGACTGATCCATGAAGGTATATTCCTTGATCGCGCCCACCAGCTCCGAGATCCGCGAGGTGCTGTGCTCAATCTGGTTCAACAGATTGGCAATCTCAACGGACGCCGAGATCCTCACCAGCGCCGCGCGGGCAGTATCCGCGTCCAGCGAGGCGAATAACTGCTCCAAGGCTTCCGGCTTGAAGTTCTTGCGCGCAAGATCGGCCGCGAGTTGCCAAAGATCGCTCTGGCCGTGACTGCGTAACAACGAGTCGAGCCTATCCTCAATGTCGCTGGTGGTGAGCGCGTCCGGTGGAGGACCATCCACTTGCGTCACCGAAGCCTCCAGCTTTTCAATTTCTGACTTTTGCGCCGCGGTAAGATCACGTCGTCCGAGTTCGTGGCTGGCGTCGCGGATCCGCTTGAGAATGTCGCGCAGTTGACTGGTTGCACGCTTCGCAGCCGATGCAGGATTGTTCAGTTCATGAGCGAGGCCCGCTGAAAGTTTGCCCAGTGCGGCAAGCCGGTCGCGTTGCTGTTCGAAGCGAGTAGCCTCGCGGATTCGGTCGGACATTACGCCGACCAGACGCGTGACCAGTTCGGGCATCTTCTGCACTAAGGTGGGAAAGAGCGAAGCGGGGAATCGTAAGACGCGCGCCTCCGTCATGGCGCGGCCGCTCAGGGTGAATTGCTTCATCCTGGAAAACGGCAGTGTTCCGGTGACCTCGCCCGCCTTGATTGCCAGCACAAAGCTCTGGCCCGCGAGCTCACCACGCCACTGAAATTCTCCCTCCAAAAGCACGAACATCGCGTCTGCCGGTTCGCCCTGTCGCGCATAAGTGTCGCCGGGGTTGAGCTGCAATTCTTGGGATTGGCTGAGAAACCAGGCCATCTGGTCGTCGGGCAGATCCAGGAATGCCGGGACGCGCCGTAGCAGTTCCGATGTGTCGGCCATTTATACCTTGCTCAAATACTGATGGATGAACTGGACTGCAACCGATCCTTCACCAACACCTGAGGCGACCCGTTTGACCGAACCATGCCGCACATCGCCCACTGCAAATATGCCGGGCACATTGGTTTCCAGGAGAAACGGATCCCGATCCGGCGTCCAACCTTTGGGCCGTTGTCCGCCCCGCATCAAATCGGGTCCGGTAAGGATGAAGCCACGATCGTCCCGCTGGACAGTGGCCGCCAGCCAATCCGTACGTGGCATCGCGCCAATAAAAATGAACATCGAACTCGCCGGCACGCGCTCAATTCTGTTGGTGTCGGAACACAGGACCGAAATTTCCTCAAGGCGCGTTTCGCCGTGCACCTCGGCGACGCTGGCATGCGTCCATAACTGAATGTTGGGAGTCTCTTTGATCTGATCAATCAGATATTGCGACATGGTGCTGGCAAGTGACTCTCCGCGAACCAGGATGATGACACGTTCGGCGTACTTGGAAAAATTCATCGCGGCCTGTCCGGCAGAATTTGCGCCGCCTACCACATAGACTATTTCCCCTTTACAGGCGAGCGCCTCAGTGGCGCCCCCGCCGTAGTAAACTCCTGCGCCCTGCAAATGGTCAATGCCTGGGGCTTCCAGCCTGCGCCACTGCACTCCGGTTGCGATCATCAGAGCGTGGCAGGAAATTTCGCTGCCATCTGCCAGTTTGATGATGCGGTAAGGTCCTTCAATACGGACACCGACCGCTTCCTGCGGCGCCAGGATTTCGACTCCGAAGCGCCGGGCCTGCACTACTGCCCGACGAGCGAGATCGCCACCGCTCAGGCCCGCAGGAAATCCGAGATAGTTCTCAATCCGCGAACTCATGCCCGCCTGTCCGCCGGGCGCCTCGCGGTCGAGCATCACCGTGTGCAAACCTTCAGAAGCGCCATAGACTGCGGCAGCCAGACCTGCCGGGCCTCCACCTACGATTGCCAAATCATAAAAAGTGGTTTCGGCGCGCGTCCGCAGACCTACCTTCTGCGCCACCTCCGCCGGCACGCTGTTGAGAAGCTTCGTCCCATCCGCAAACAAGACGATGGGAAGGTCCGTCGCATCCGGTCCCAAGGCTTCGAGCAAGCGCTTGGTCTCGGGATCGTTGGCCGAACCCTCGACGTCGATCCACTGATAAGGGACATGGCTGCGCGCCAGAAAATCCCGCAGTTCGTAGGATCGCGGAGACCATCGCGTGCCCAGTACGCGGATTCCCTGAAAAGCCGGACGGTACGAAGCCTGCCAGTCATCGAGCATGTCATCCAGTTGGGGATACAAGTGCTCTGAGGGAGGATCCCACGGCTTCATGAAAAAATAATCGAGGTTGGTCTGGTTGATGGCACTAATCGCCGCGTTGGTGTCGGCATAGGCGGTCAGCAAGGCTCGCTTGGCGTCGGGAAATATCTTCCGCGCTTCTTGCAGAAACCCGACGCCGTCCATGCGGGGCATGCGCTGATCCGCAAGCAGAAGGGCTACTCCGTCGTTGCGAACCTTCAGTCCCTTGAGCAGGTCCAGCGCCGCTTCCGGGGAATCGCTGCTGAGCACGCGGTAGGCAGCGCCGTACTGCGATCGTAAATCGCGTTCGATCGCGCGAAGGACATCGGGATCGTCGTCGACGGTCAGCAAAATCGGTTTCGGCATGATCGCTCTCAGACTTGAACGCTAATCGGATGACTCCGAAGACAAGTGAGCTGAATAAATTCCATTAGATACAAAAACGGTCATTCGGTTGCGCGCTTATCCCACTCGTTCCAATCCATCCGGTCCAAGTTCTCCGACCTCCATTTCGTCTACATAACACCACACCCAGGATTCCCCAGGCTCGTTGGAGCGGATGAGCGGGTGCTGTGTTTTGTGGAAGTGTTTGGTTGCGTGCTTGTTCTTGGACGAGTCGCAGCAGCCCACATGCCCGCAGATGAGGCACAAGCGCAGGTGAACCCACCTGTCGCCCGTCTTAACGCATTCCTCGCAGACGTGCGTGTCGGAGTGCTCGATCTTGATCTGGTTGACGTGGGTGCATGCTTTAGGCATCGATTCCTCCAGGAATTAATCTCAAATTTTCTCGGTCAAGTGACCTCCGTCATGTGACGAAAGGCCATAAACACTGTAAACAAGCCCGGTTTTCACTCACAATATTTTCAGAGGTCCTTCGTCTGTGATACGCCTTGATTATTTGTCTTGCATATTAACCATCACCTCCACAATCCTGGTGGGGCGACGGTGTTGGGAAGGCTGGGCGCTGGCCGGCGTCAATAGTGTGATCGTATGCATCATCGGCTTGCGAACAGACCAACTGGGTTTTATTCCTGCCAATGTATTCTGCATGGTGATGAGCGCGATCAACCTGCACGCCTGGCGCAAGTCCGGAGCGCCTTAACAACGATCCATTGCAACAACCACTAAGGACACGAAGTTGCACGAAGGAAGTTCTTTGTGTTCTTTACTTCGTGAACCTCCGTGCCCTTCGTGGTTCAAGGTTCTGTTGATTCCGTGATCCGCTAATACTCGCTTACTCCGCGATGAGCAGGTTTTCGGAAAAAGGCCATTCCTCATCGATCCACTGACATTCACAACGGAATCCGGCATCGCGCGCAGTCTCGACAATCTCTTCCGCCGAATACTTATGGCTGCTTTCCGTCCATATGGTTTCTCCCTCTTGAAACTCGACCGCGATCTCTGCTGCCGGAATCGTTACGATCTGCCGCCGCTTCGACTGCAAATGCATCTCAACGCTTCGAGCATAGGGATTGATCTTGGCCAGATGCTTGAACTGTCTCAAATCAAAATCAGCGCCCAGCTCGCGATTGGCTCGGACGAGCAAGTTGAGGTTAAAAGCGGCAGTCACGCCAAGTTCGTCGTCGTAGGCTCCGAGCAGTTGCGCGCTCGGCTTCTCCAGGTCCGCTCCCAGAAGAAGAGAATCGCCCGGCTGAAGGATGCTCCGCACCGAGCCAAGAAATTTTATCCCTGCGGGGCGATCGAAGTTTCCAATCGTGCTGCCCAGGAACAGCACGAACAAGCGCTGGCCGATCTTGCGATAGGACGCGATCTCCAGCAACCCGTCGAGATATTCGCGTTCAAACCCGACAATGCTGATCGAATCAATGTCGCTCAGTTCCCGCTCGCACATGACCAGAGCCGACCGGGATATCTCGACCGGATAATACGACGTGCGCTGGCGCCGGCAAAACGCTTCGAGCAGCCAGCGCGTCTTTTTACCGCTGCCGCTGCCCAGTTCCGCGACCGCAACCGGGCCGCCCACCCGGTCGACAATCTCATCGGCGTGGCGACGCAGCAAACGTTCGTCGGCCCGCGTCAGCCCGTATTGCGGAAGGCGACTGATCACTTCGAATAACGCGGAGCCGACGTCGTCGTAAAGATACTTGGAGGGAAGTTCCTTTTGTCCCACGCGAGTTAGGCCGTCGCGAACGTCGCCGGCGAAATCGTAGGTGACGTTGCTGGGCATCGCATGAACGAGCATGAGCTCAACTCCTTTTGGTCCAGACCAGGCGATCAGCGATTCACGCAGCGAAATCCTGCGTAAACGTACTGATAATGTGCCTGGAACCAGTTGCGAAATGTAGGCCGCAGCATGCACGCGGCGGTGCGCGGCGAACCGCCCTTCATCACAAAATGTTTGCGATCAAAAAAGTTAGCGGAATAGCCGGGATAGAACGGGAAGGGCTCGAATCCAGGGAATGGAGAAAAAACTGTTGAAGTCCATTCCCATCCGTTGCCCAGCATGTCATGCACGCCGAAAGCGCTGCGCCCTGCCGGGAAAGCATTCACAGGCGTCGGATCCCAGTGATCGAAATTGAAGTTACCGAGACTCGCACTGGGCGCTTCGCTTCCCCACGGATAATATCTTTCGATTCCATCTGTCGAGCCGTATGCCGCTCGATGCCACTGCTCTTCCGTCGGAAGTGATTTTCCTGCCCAGCGCGCATACGCCGCGGCCTCCGCATGGCTCACATAAACCGGGCAATTCAGAGGCAGAGGAACTTCTTCGAACATGCCGCGGTAAAGCCATCCGTCGCGAGATTGGGTCCAGAAAACCGGATTCGAGATCGCATTAGCAGTTTTCCAGTTCCAGTCCTCATCGCTCCAGAAAGCGCGCGTTTCATAGCCCCCCGCCTTGATGAAATCCAGGAATTGGCCGTTCGTCACTTCGTATTGATCGATCTTGAATGCTGGCACGTCCACCGTGTGTGCTTCATATTCGTTGTCCCAGCCGAAAATATCGCTCTCGCGCAGCAGGCCCAGTGTCACCGCACCCGCTGGAATCTCGATCATCAGATTTTTCATGGGAGCAGTTGCGAGTCGGGATGGAGCTTTGTCTGGGATTTTCCGGTCGAGCGGCAGTTGATGCAACATGTAGGCCAGCGTCTCCACATGCATCAAGCGATGCTCAATCGCCACGTTCAGCAGAGGATCGAGCCCAAAGCCATCGCGGCCCTGATTGTAGGATTCCAAACTTCCATTCACCAGTTTCTCGTCCAAAGCAGTTCGAATTCGTCTCACATAGTCGTGCACAGCTTCAACGGACGGCCAATCGGAAGGCTGATCCGAAGGCAGTCCGCCGCCCACCGGGTCGATCCCGAATGCAAACAGCTGATCAAATTCCGGATGAAAACTCTTCAGCCCAAACACATTTTCGTGGAGCAGGTTCCAATCGAAAGCCTCCAGATGCCCCACATAAAAAATGATGCGATGGCGCTCGGGAATCGGGCGTTCGTAAATCGAGTCGGAGCGCACGATGTTGAAGAGCGCGTCACTTCGGCGGCGGGCTTCGGAGAGCCGCTCCAGTAGCTGGCGACGGCCGGCAATCTCTACTTGAGCAGTGAGCATTGGGTCTCCTCGTGCAAGGATTGGACGAGCGCCGGGCGAGCGCGGATTCTCAAAATCCTCGCCCAGCTTAGAACCAGTTCCCAGCTAAAATAAGGCGGATGCGCATCCCGCTATTTCACCTGAATGCCTTTACCGACCAGCCATTTAGCGGCAATCCGGCCGCGGTATGCCCTTTACAAGACTGGTTAGATGACGGGTTGCTGCGTAAAGTCGCCGCCGAAAACAATCTTTCTGAAACCGCTTTTTTAGTGCCCAAAAACGGCCGTGACGGCAGTTACGATCTGCGCTGGTTTACCCCGGGTTGCGAGGTCAGGCTGTGCGGACACGCGACCTTGGCGTCGGCCTTCGTAGTGATGAACGTGCTAAAGCCAGGGCTTCAAACAGTTCGGTTTGAGACCCGTCACAGCGGGCCGCTGACCGTCACAAAGGCCGGCGAAATGTTCGCCATGGACTTCCCCGCGATATGCGGGACGACGTGCGCCAATCCACCGGAAGCTCTGAGACGCGGCCTTGGGGGCCCGCTTCCGTCCACCGTGTTGGAGGCGAATCAGACCTACATCCTCGTCTACGAAACCGAGGACGTAGTTCAAAGTATCCACCCCGACTTCGCGAGCCTCGAACGGCTTCACCCGTTTGCCGTGTCGGTTACGGCACCCGGAACGGAAAGTGATTTCGTGTCGCGTTACTTTGCGCCGAGCTATGGTGTTCCGGAAGATCCCGTGACCGGTTCTGCCCATTCCGCGCTGACGCCATACTGGTCCGAGCGGCTGGGCAAGACGCACTTGCACGCGCGTCAGGTATCGGAACGCGGCGGCGAACTCTGGTGTGAAATGGTAGGAGAGCGAGTCGTCATGAACGGCAATGCAATTCTTACGCTGCAAGGCTCGCTACAGATCTGACCCACCCAACTTATCGCACGAGTCCCTTGCTTCTTAGAAATTCGCGTGTAACTTCTTCCGCGTCGCGATGCTGCCCCTCGACCGCATAATTCAATCTTTGCATCTCCGCATCGGAGATTTTTCCTGCCAGCGCGCCCAACACCTGCGCGACCTCCGGATGCTGCTGCAGAGTCTGTTGCCGTACAACCGGCACTGCCTCATACGGCGGAAAATAATGGCGGTCGTCTTCCAGCACAAATAAACCCAGAGCCGGAATGAGGCCGTCTGTGGTATTGCCACCGGCCAAATCGATCTGGTGATCTTTTAAAGCGCGGGCGAGCAGGCCCAAATCCATGATGCGCGGCGGTTCTGCGAAGTGCAGGCCGTAGGTCGCGGCCAATCCGCGATAGCCATCCGGACGCTCCATAAATTCGTAGCCAAACCCGGCGCGCCACTGCGGAGCAAAGGCAGCAGCCTGCGACAAAGTCTTCACGTTCAAGCGCCGAGCGTCCTCGCCGCGAATCTCCATTGCAAATGTATCGTTAAAGCCGAGCGGCGGCCCCAGTGTCAGTCCGAAGCGATGTTCGTATTCACTTTTTACGCGCTGGTAAACATCTTGTTTATCTCCGCCAGCCGTTTGTTTGAGAATCGCGGTAAGCGCCGTGCCCGTGTATTCGGGATAAATATCAATTCGCCCTGCCAGAATTGCCTGCTGACAGATATATGTTCCCGCGAGATAGAAGCGCCGATCCACTTTCAGGAGGGTGTGAGACTCGATCATCTGCGCGACGATCTCACCCAACAGGAATGATTCCGTGAAATTCTTGGAACCAATAACGATGCGGTCGGAGTGCGACGGCGAACACCCGGCGAGGACCAATGCGAGGGTTATGACGGCGAGTGTGCAGCAACGCTTCATCGCGGCTGTAAGCGCCTCTCCAGCCATCCCACACCAAAGTCGGCCAAAAGCGCCAGAAGTGCGGCGGGAATGGCCCCGGCCAGAATCACTCGATCATCGACCATAGCCAAGCCGCGAAAGATGAACTCGCCTAGACCTCCGGCTCCAATCGCGGCGGCGATCGTCGCCAGGCCGACCGAAATCACAACCGCCACTCGGACGCCGGAAAGAATCACACTCACCGCCAGCGGCAGTTCTACCTGAAAGAGAAGTTGCGATTCGGTGAGTCCCATGCCCCGGGCCGCTTCCACTACCGCGGCATCGACTCCGCGAATTCCAGTATATGTGTTGCGAATGATTGGCAACAAGGCATACAACGTGAGCGCAAGGATCGCCAGTCTGTCGGCTCGTGCGCCCAGCCAAGGCACGGGAAGCAGAAATCCAAAGAGCGCAAGACTGGGAATCGTCTGGATGATGTTCGCGGTGGCCAGCACCGGCTTGTTGAAGCGTGGCCAGTGGGCAATCCCAATGCCTAGCGGAATTCCGATCAGCATGGCCAGGAGCGTAGAGAAGCCGACCAACCGCAGATGTTCCAGCGTCAGTTCCAGCACTTGCTCGTGATTGTGCAGCATGAATCGGAAGACATTCATGACGTGCCTCGGTTTGCGGCCGACTCCAAACCTTCGCCGAAGGCCCTGATGTAGGCGGCCGCCAGGGGATCGGTGGATCGCAGGAAATCCTCGGGTGCAAGCACGGTAACTAGTCGTCCTGCTTCCATCAATGCGATGCGCGATCCGAGCCGCAGCGCTTCACGCAGATCGTGCGTAACAAACACAACGGTCTTGTGAAGTCTTTGCTGCAGCAAAAGGAATTCGCGTTGCAACTCGTCGCGGGTTAGAGGATCGAGCGCGCCAAAGGGTTCGTCCATCAGCAGGATCTCGGGATCCGCCGCCAAGGCCCGCGCCACGCCCACCCGCTGCCGCTGGCCGCCGGAGAGTTGATGCGGATATCGGGAAGCGATTCCGGGCTCAAGCCCCACCGTCTGCAACAATTCTTGTACACGCACGCGAATCCGCTCTTCCGGCCAGCCTTCGATCTTCGGCACCAACCCTATGTTTCGTTCGATAGTGAAATGTGGGAACAGTCCCACGTCCTGGATCACATATCCGATGCCACGCCGCAGGCGAATGAGATCCGCGTCTTTATTTGACAGGCCCTTTACCCGAATGTCCCCGGACGTTGGCGTCAGCAGGCGATTGACCAGCTTGAGCGATGTAGTCTTGCCAGAACCACTGCGCCCCAGCAGCACCAGAGTCTCACCGCCGTACACTTGCAGATTAAATCCTGACAGCACCTGTGTGTCCGCCACACGATAAGAAACATCCAGGAATTCAATGACGGGACTTGTTGCCGCTGGTTGCATGTTCGCCCAGCATACCGGAATTTCTTGCCTACGGTAGGCCGACAATCGTGCGCGCGAGAACCAGATTTGCAATGCGCGCTTCTCCCGGCGACAATCTTAGCGTGGAAAACAACTCATCCAACGATCCATTCCCGCTCTCCGAGACGCGCGAACCGTTTCTTCCCGGCGCCCTGGTGATTGCGACGTTATGTAATCCGCGGGAAAAGTTTTGGGGAATGATTCTTGCCCTTCGGGCCGAGGGGTTGAGCCTGAGCGGAGCCGAACTCGCCTCCTTCGAAGATCTCGCGGTAATGGTCAGAGACGGCGAGCCCTTCACTCCGGCTGTCGTCTTCTTTCCTATGCACCGCATCGAGCGTATCGAACTAGACCTGCCCGACGGAAGCCTGCCTTCTCTCTCTCAGCGCTTTCTAGCTAAGACCGGGTTGGAGCCGTCCGCCGCGCTGACGCCTTCCGCCCGCGGTCAAGAGAACGCGCACAACGACATTCGCAGCGCCGGGTCGCATGCCTCAAAGGAGCATACGTGAAGCTCTCGCAAATCTTCACTGCGCCCAACCAACTCACGCTGCTGCGGATGATCTTTGTCCCGTTCATTGTGATTCATCTGGTGGACGGACATTATCTTTGGGCCCTGGTAGTTTTTGTGATCGCCGGATTCAGCGACGGACTGGATGGCCTGCTGGCGCGTACGCTTCATCAACAAACATTGCTCGGCCAGTATCTCGATCCTATTGCAGACAAGCTACTGTTGAGCACGATATTTCTTGTGCTCTCCATTTTGCGTAAAATTCCGTGGAAGTTTACGGTGCTGGTCTTTAGCCGCGACATTTCGATTCTTGCGGCCAGCGCGGTTCTGTTCGCCATTGCCGGGCTGCGGAATTTTCGGCCCAGCATCTTCGGCAAGGCCAATACGGTTTCCCAGATCGCCGCAGTGTTCTTTGTTCTTTTGTTTCAAATTCGCCCCCAGCGCTGGATATGGATCGCGCGCACAGAGTTTCTTCGCGCTACCTTTTTCTTCACGATTATCTCCGCGTTGCACTATGTAATTCTGGTGCAGAAGCGCCTGCGCGAACCGGCGCACGCCTTGCCTCCGGCCCGGACTCCAGCCGTCTGACCGCGATTTGACCCACTTTCTCGCCGACCCTAGAATCTTAAGTTCGTTTTGCCGTGTTCGAACTTCCTATGGCGCTTCGTCTCTATAACACCATGTCGTCGCGGATCGAGGAATTCCGGCCCCTTCGCGAGGACGAAGTCCGCATGTATGCCTGCGGCCCCACGGTCTATGACTACGGACACGTCGGCAACTTCCGAACTTTCGTCGCCGTTGACATTCTGCGCAGGTTCTTGCGGCAGAGCGGATATAAGGTGCGCCATGTCATGAACATCACCGACGTGGACGACAAGATTATCCGCAACTCTGCGCGCGACGGCGTGAGCGTGCAGCAATACACTGCGAAGTATGAAACGGCGTTTCTCGAAGACGCCGCCATGATCAATATCGAACAGCCGACGCTGGTGCGGGCTACCGAGCATATTCCGGAAATGGCTGACTTCGTCGCGAAGTTGGTGGAGAAAGGCTTCGCTTACCGCGCCGACGACGGGTCTTATTACTTTCGCATCGCCAAATTTCCTCAGTATGGCAAGCTCTCGAAGCGAGATTTCAGCGGCATGCTGGACGGAGCCCGCGTGGATGTCGACGAATACGATAAAGACAGCGCGCGCGATTTCGCTCTCTGGAAGGCTCCTAAACCCGGCGAGGCGTCATGGGATACGGCCATTGGCAAGGGCCGGCCGGGCTGGCACCTGGAGTGCTCGGTCATGTCCATGAGCGAACTCGGTGAGACCTTCGACCTGCATGCGGGTGGGGAAGATCTCGTTTTTCCACATCATGAAAACGAGATTGCGCAATCCGAATCCTTTACCGGAAAGACGTTCGTGGATTTTTGGTTTCATGCGCGCTTCCTGCTGGTCGAAGGCGAGAAGATGTCGAAGAGCCTGGGAAATTTCTTCACGCTCCGTGACCTGGTTCTCAAAGGGCACAAGCCTTCGTCGATCCGTTACCTGCTCGCGTCGGTGCCTTACCGGAATCAACTGAACTTCACCTTCGATGGTCTCAAGCAGGGCGCAGTGTCGGTGGAGCGTCTGCGGAATTTTCGCCTGCGGTTGAGCGCGGGTAATTTTCCCGAAGGCGCGAGCCCCGAGATACAGTCTCTCGCGGCAGATACGGTCGAGCGTATAAAGTCCGCACTAGACGATGACCTCAACACCGCACAGGCCCAAGGTGCAATTTTCGAGATGGTGCGCCAGGCCAATGCCGCGTTCGACGCGGGCGGAATCAAGAAAGATGACGTTGCGCCGCTGCTTGCCGCGTTAATAAAGTTCGATGAAATCTTTGCTGTACTCGACGACGACGATGTTCCGAAGATGAAACGGGTCCTCGACTGGGCGGTAGCAGAGGGCCGCGAGAAAGACATCAGCGAGGAATTGCGAGAGGCAGTTCAATCGGGGAAACTCTCCGGTGCCGACGTCGAAAAGAAGATTGCGGAGATGAAGGCCGCCCGCACCGCTCGCGATTTCAAAGCTTCAGATGCAATCCGCACCGAACTCGCCGATGCGGGCATCCTGGTGGAAATCACCAAAGATGGCATCCGCTGGCGAAGGAAGTGAATGATGGTTCTGCAAGCCCTCGCTCCTGCCAGATGTTAAGCTGAAAGCTGACGGCTGAGAGCTGACAGCTTGTTCTCGTGAAATCCCTCGAAGAATATCTCCGCGACGCTGAGCAGGTCCACGGACACATCTGTGCCGGGCAAGTGCTGGGCGTGCGTCTCGCCATGTTCGGCCTGCAGAAACTCGGCATTGACGACCCGCAGGGAAAAGACCGGAAACGCCTCGTCACCTTCGTCGAAATCGATCGATGCGCCACCGACGCCGTCGCCGTGGTCACTGGATGCCGCCTGGGCAAGCGTGCGTTGAAGTTCCGCGATTGGGGCAAGGTTGCGGCCACATTTGTCGACGTCAACAGCGGCAACGCGATACGCATCGCGGCGAAGGAGTCATCGAAGGCTTTGGCCCGCCAGATGCATCCCGAGATCGCCGACAAGAACCAGCAACAGATGCTCGCCTACCGCGAAATCTCCGACGACGACCTTTTCACCAACCAATGGGTGAAAGTCGAATTGCCGCCGGAAGAATTCCCTGGATACAAAGGGGAACGCGTGGTCTGCGAGGTGTGCGGAGAAGGAATTAATTTCCGCAGAGAAGTACGTCGCGATGGAAAAATCCTGTGCCGCGCTTGCGCTGGAGAAAGCTACTACGCGACTTCAGGGAAATAACGCGCACTCAGGCTTGCTCATAGGCGTGCGCGACGCGCAGAATTGACGCCTCGTCGAAATGCTTGCCCAAAATCTGCAGCCCGATCGGCAACTTCTCTTTCGTTTCACCGCACGGCACCGAAATCCCCGGAATCCCCGCCAGATCGGCGGTCACCGTGTAGATGTCGGCCAGGTACATGGCCAGCGGATCATTCGACTTCTCCCCCAGCCGAAATGCCGCCGTCGGACTCGTCGGAGTCACAATCGCATCCACCTTGCGGAAGGCTTCGTCGAAGTCGCGCGTCAGCAGCGTCCGAACTTTCTGCGCCTTCAAATAATAGGCATCGTAATAGCCGGCGCTCAGCGCATAGGTACCAAGCATGATGCGCCGCTTCACCTCGGCGCCGAAGCCCTCGTCGCGGCTGCGCCGGTACATTTCTGACAACGTCTTCACCCCGCGCACCCGGAGGCTATAACGCACGCCGTCATAGCGCGCCAGATTCGATGAGGCTTCCGCCGTCGCAATAATGTAGTAGGTCGGAATGGCGTAAGGGGTGTGCGGCAGAGAAACCGGCACAATCTCGCAGCCTAATCCCTTCAGTTTGTCGATCGCCGCCTCTACCGCCTGCCTGACTTCATCGTCCAGACCCTCGCCAAAATACTCTTTCGCCACGCCAAGTTTCATTCCACGAACCGGCTTGTCGAGTTCGGCAACGTAGTCCGGCACGGGGATATCGGCCGACGTGGAATCCATAGGATCGCGTCCGGCAATGGTGCGCAGCACAATCGCTGCGTCTTTTACGGTTTTCGCCAGCGGCCCAATGTGGTCGAGCGACGACGCGAATGCGATCAATCCATAGCGAGAGACGCGGCCGTAGGTCGGCATCAATCCCACTACGCCGCAGAACGATGCCGGTTGACGAATCGAGCCGCCAGTGTCCGAGCCCAAGGTAACGACCGCCATGTCGGCCGCCACCGCCGCGGCCGAACCGCCCGAAGAACCTCCGGGCACGCGGCTCAGATCGCGCGGATTGCGCACCGGCTGGTACGCGGAATTTTCATTCGACGAGCCCATGGCAAATTCGTCGCAGTTCATCTTGCCCAGCACGACCGCACCCGCGGCTTCCAGGCGCGCAACGGCAGTGCAGTCATACGGAGGGATATACTTTTCCAGAATCTTTGACCCTGCGGTGGTACGGACACCGCGCGTGCTCATGACGTCCTTGATACCGACCGGCACGCCGCCCAATGGTGGCAGAGTCTTGCCTTCGGCGGCGAGTCGGTCCATGCGATCTGCTTGTTCCAGCGCGCGCTCCTTCGACAACGTCAGAAAGGCGCCGATCTGGCCGTCTTCCTGCTTGATGCGCTCATAGTGCGCCTCGGTCAGCGCGAGCGCAGTCGTCTTGCGTTCCTGCACGGCGGAACGCGCCGCGTCGATGGTGAGTGATTTCAAGTCCATTGATCTGATGAGAGGCTACCGCTCAATGACCTTCGGCACCCGGAAAAAGTTCTCGTCCGCATCGGGTGCGTTCGCCAGGGCCTCTTCGTGCGGCATCGACTTGCGCAATCCTTCGAGAATATCTTCGCGGCTCGCGTATGCGAATCGCGCACTTCCCTGCCTCGACTCGTCCACGCCATATCGATCGGAAACCTGCGCCATGGGCGGCACATTGGAGGTGTCGAGTTCATTGAGCCGGTCGATGTACTCGAGAATGGAATTCAAGTCGCGCAGCATTCCCGTACGCTCTTCATCGCTGAGTTCCAGATTGGCTAACTCCGCGACGTAGGCAACATCTTTCTCGGTGACTTTCATGGATAAGAGACCGAAGCTCAGCGCAAATTCTTCTCCGCGCTTTGGGGGCCGATCATGAACTCGATTCTGCGAACCGCCGCGGTCGTATACCGGTTAATCACCGCCAGATATCGCGGAGCAAGGGCCTGCAGTTCGGATTTCCATCGCGCACCGGCAACTTCCACGCGCAATACTCCATCTTCAAAACTCAGCGCGCGCGTGCGCTCAGCCACTGCCGATCCGCAAACGACCGGCCAAGCCATCAGCGGCGCCTCCGCCGGCGGCGCTTGCCGCAACGACTGCGCTACGATCTTTTCCAGCCCCGAGCCCGCCTGCTCCAAGATAATTCCTCGCTCATCAACGCCCCAAAACCCTGGGAGAAAACGATTCTAGCATTGCCGTCGCCTGTCCCGGCGCGGTTTCGTTTCATTGACTTCAACGCTTGATCTTTGACTTCTCTGCGTCCTCGGCGAATCCTCAGCGCGCTCGGCGGTTAAAATCTTTTACCGTACCCTAAACAGGAAACTCGCGGCGAACGAATTCAAGTGCCGCATCCCGTGAAGGCAGGCGCCCCTCGAGCTGCGCATCCTCCACCGCGCCCAGGATCTCCCGGAATTTCGGCCCCGGAACATGACCCGCCGCGATCAAGTCATCGCCGGTAACCAACGGGGCAGGGCGCATTTTCTCCGCAGGAATCTCCGCGCGTTTCTGTTGAATAAATTCGTACGTGCTCAGATTACGGTGACTCGCCAGACAATCGGCGCGGTGCAAGGCAAGATGCTCATCAAACCCTGGCAGGCGAAGAAACTTCTTCAGCGTGGATTCCTTCATGCGTGTGACGTGCCCGAATCGCATGTGATTGTCGACCAGCGCTAGAATCTGCTCGGTTTCGTCATTGGAGAATCGCAACCTCCGACAGATTTCCTCTGCCATCTTCACCCCGACTTCAACATGGTTATCAAAACGGATACGATCGGGAGCCACGCGAAACGTCGGAGGCTTCCCCACATCGTGCAGCAGAGCTCCCCAGGCCAGCGTCATCGGACACGGATTCGGCAAGTTTTCCAGAAGCAGCAGCGTGTGCACAAACACGTCGCCCTCGGGATGGAATTCCGCCGGCTGCTCCACTCCCTTCATGACTGAAATTTCCGGCAGAACGGGCTTGAGAAGGCCGCTCTCATCCAATAGAAGAAACGCGCGCCGGGCATGCCCCTCCGTCAACATGCGGGTCAGTTCATCCCGCACGCGCTCGCGGGACACAACCTGAATTTGCTCAGCCAGTTTCCGCATCGCCGCGAACGTGCCCGTGTCAATCGTGTATTCGAAGCGCGCGGCGAAGCGCATGGCGCGCAGCATGCGCAGCTTGTCTTCGCCGAAGCGATGCTCGGCGTCGCCGATGGTGCGGATGATGCCCGCCGCCAGGTCCTTGCGCCCGCCGACAAAATCGAGCACCTCGCCGCTTACAGGATCGAGCAGCATGCCGTTGATGGTGAAATCGCGGCGCGCCACATCTTCCCGCGGATCGCTGCTGAAACGCACTTCGTCCGGATGGCGTCCGTCGGAATATCCAATGTCGCTGCGGAAAGTCGCGACCTCGACGGCGTGAGACTTCGAAAGTGCATCGGACGAACTGGCACCTACGTCTTGTTCCGGCGCTGGAACGAGTACCACGCCGAACTGCGCTCCCACCGCGTAAGTCTCGGGAAAGATGCTTATCACCTGCTGAGGAGTCGCGTTAGTCGCCACGTCGTAGTCTTTCGGCTCCCGCCCGAGCAGAAGATCGCGCACGCATCCCCCCACCAGGTAGGCTTGAAAGCCCCGCTGGCGCAGGGTTTGCACGATCGATGTGGCAAATTCCTTCAACATGGTCGTCAGGAATGGATCTGATTCCATGATACCGCTCAGGTGCGAAACAAGATCTTTAGGCGACGCCTCAAGAAGCAGCAGAAACGATAAACTGAAAGGATACGCATGCCCGACGCCTACATCCTCGGCATCGAGAGCTCCTGCGACGAGACTGCGGCCGCCGTGGTGCGCTCGGGCGAGCAGCTTATCTCGAATGTCGTCGCCTCGCAGATTGCCACCCACCAGCCCTACGGCGGCGTGGTGCCGGAACTGGCGTCGCGGGAGCATCTCCGCGCGATCGTCCCGGTCGTACGCCAGGCGCTGGCCGAGGCCAATCGCACTTACAATTCGGTCGACGCGATCGCAGTGACCCAGGGCCCCGGCCTCGCCGGAGCTTTGCTGGTGGGCATCAGCTATGCCAAGGCGCTGGCCTTCGCCCTCGACAAGCCGCTGATCGCGGTCAACCATCTCGAAGGCCACATTCACGCGGTGCTGCTCGAAGAGCGGCAGAAGGGCAACCGCGATCTGCAATTTCCCGTGCTGGCCCTGGTCGTCTCCGGCGGGCACACCCATTTGTATCTGGCCGCGCAAAAGGGCGAGTCCTGGACCTATAAGAATATCGGCCACACTCGCGACGACGCTGCCGGAGAGGCTTTCGACAAGGTCGCCAAGCTTTTAGGACTGGGATATCCCGGAGGCCCGGCGATCGATCGACTCGCTCCGCACGGCGACCCCAGAGCCGTAAAATTTCCTCCAGCCCAGATCAAGCACCGCGACCGTCGAGGCAGAAACGATGGCAAGGCCGTTGACGCGGACGACGGCCGCCCCCGCTTTGATTTTTCTTACAGCGGTATCAAGACGGCGATCTTGCGTTACGTAGAAACGCATGCGATGCACGCTACCGTAGAAGCACGACGAAAGGCGCTGGCGAATGTAGCAAAGCCAAAGCTGGAGGATTACCTCACCCACTGCGACAAACTTACACTCGACTTGGTCGCGTCCTTCCAGCGTGCGATCGTCGAAGATCTGGTGGGCAAGACCTTGACAGCAGCCCGAGCCTACGATGTTTCCACACTCTTCGTCACGGGAGGCGTCGCCGCCAACAATGAATTGCGACGAACTTTTGAAAGCCAGGCCGCGAAAGAAGGCCTGCCTGTCTATTTTCCGTCACGTCCGCTATCGACCGACAATGCGGCCATGATCGCCGCGGCGGCTTTTCCCAAATTTCTGCTGAAGGATTTCGCGCCGATGGATTTCTCGGCCGAGGCTGGCCTGTTGCTGCGTTAACCCGTCATGCGTACTGCTAGTTCCCGGAGTTAGGCGCTTGGCTCGCCTTGCCCGCCAGTTCATCCAGCGCCTTCGCCAGTTGGGCTTCAATGTCGATGTCTTTGTAGATGGCGAAATCCGCGCGCGTCTCCGTCCGATCGAAGCCGCCCGCCTTATACGCCACGATGATAATGGGAACCGCGGCAGTCTCCGGCTTGCTCTTCAGCGCGCTGATCAACTCCGATCCGGACATCTTCGGCATCATCATGTCGGTGACGATGAGCGCCGGTTGCACGCGGCCCAAGACTTCCAACGCTTCGGCTCCGTTGCTGGCTGTCTCGACCGCATAACCGCGTTGCTCCAGAAAGCGGCAAACGGTATAGCGCATCAGCATGGAATCATCGACGACCAGAGCCAACATGGGCATAAACGACGGAGGTCGGCTAAACGCACGTCTCCCGGGTCGGACATTACCAGAGTGTTTTGTATGGAACAAGCCGGAACGGCGCGCAGGCATTACCTCCGTCACGCCGCCGGCTCCCAGACAGGGACTAGATTTCGCTTTCCTGGGCGCGCTCTTCGATATTCATGTCTTTGAATTCGCTGGACTCGAAGATTTCGCCGCATTCCTTGCACTCGACGAACTCAGAATCCTCGTCTCGACTGACAATTTGCACACGGGGGTGCTTACACGGCTGCTTCATGTTTCCTATTTGAGGAGAGGTCGACTTAGACGTCATAAATCCGGAAGGTCTCCAAACGAACCAATGGCGGAGGGGATTTTTCGCCGGAATTTCACGGTATTCTAGACCTGCTTCGGCCTTTGTCAAGTCCCCAAACGTTACGTCGACGTGAATTCGTAAGAGGTGGGAAGCAGTAATTCCATTTACATCCAAGCAGGCGTGGAGATTAAATTCCGACCGAAATTGTCGTATTCATTTAAACCGTTCAGTTTGTGTTACTTGCCATTCAACGGAGCTTTCTTGCCGCTGACTGCGTGGGCTTGCTCAAAGCCGCGAAGGTGACGTAGAATGAATTACGACGAAAAAGGTCGGATTTCGTACTCATCCGAGACGTTTGGGTTTTTCACAGGGAAACGAGTGTTGAAGCTTACCAAAAAGGCAGACTATGCGCTGATGGCGATGAAGCACCTCGCCGAGCACTCTGCCGAGGGTTCTCGCAGCGCAAAGGACGTCGCGGATGCCTACGGCATCCCGCCGGAGGCCTTGGCGAAGATCCTGCAGCGGCTAGCCAAGGCTGGGTTATTGCAGTCGCAGCATGGCACCAACGGTGGTTACACTCTGGGCCGGGCGGCGCATACGATATCGGCCTTCGAAGTAATTCAGGCCATCGATGGCCCGCTGTTCATCACTTCCTGCGTGACGGTGCGCGGAGAGTGCGACCAAACCGACCGTTGCAATATCCGCGAGCCGTTGCGGAAAGTGAACGAGAGTATTGAAGCGGTACTGAAGCGCATCAAGATTTCGCACATGCGGGAAGAACCGGAAGAGGTGGGGGCAGTGGCTCCCAAAAAGGCGGCGGATTTGGTGACGATCACCTGAAGCCCAAAGAACACGAGATTCATCCAAGAGACTAAGTCAAAGCAGGAGAAGCAATCAATGAGCACGGACGTCAAGACTCCCCAGGTCAATACGCAGCCGCACACTTCCGACCCGAAGGGTGTGAAGCTGCCCATCTACATGGATAACCACGCCACCACCCCCATGGATCCGCGGGTGCTGGAAGAGATGCTGCCCTACTTCATGGAGAAGTTCGGAAATGCGGCCAGCCGCAACCATTCCTTCGGGTGGGTTGCCGAAGAGGGCGTAGAGACCGCTCGCGAACGCATCGCAAAGCTGGTCGGCGCAACCACCAAAGAAATTATCTTCACCTCCGGCGCCACCGAGAGTGACAACCTTGCCATCAAGGGCGTAGCCGAGATGTACCGCGAGAAGGGCAATCACATCATCACCGCGGTGACGGAGCACAAGGCTGTCCTTGATACCTGCAAGCGGCTCGAGAAGTATGGTTATCGCGTTACCTATCTGCCGGTGCAGAAGGACGGCTTGATCGATCTTGACGACCTGAAGCGCGCCATGGACGACAAGACCATCCTGGTCACCATCATGTTTGCGAATAACGAAATCGGCGTTTTGCAACCGGTGGCCGAGATCGGCAAACTGTGCCACGAGCGCGGCGTGATCTTTCATACGGATGCGACCCAGGCGGTCGGCAAAGTTCCCGTGGACGTAATTAAGCAGAATATCGACCTGGCTTCCATCTCCGGTCACAAGATGTACGGGCCAAAAGGCGTGGGCGCCTTGTACGTGCGGCGCAAGAATCCGCGGGTGCAGATTTCCGCCATCATCGATGGCGGCGGTCACGAGCGCGGTATGCGCTCCGGTACGTTGAACGTCCCCGGCATCGTCGGCCTGGGCAAAGCCTGCGCCATTGCGCACGAAGAAATGCCGCAGGAATCCTGCCGTCTGGCGGGCCTGCGCAACCGCCTGCGCGATCGCATCATGAACCGCCTGGACGAAGCCTACATCAACGGTTCGACCGAACATCGCTTGCCGGGCAACCTGAACATCAGTTTCGCGTATGTGGAAGGCGAGTCGTTGCTGATGGGTATCAACGATATCGCGGTTTCCAGCGGATCGGCATGCACCTCTGCGACCCTTGAGCCATCTTATGTATTGAAGGCTCTGGGCACGGGCGACGACCTGGCCCATAGTTCGATTCGTTTCGGCATCGGCCGCTTTAACACCGAGCCCGAAGTCGATTACGTGGCAGATCGAGTTATCGAAACGGTTGAGCGTCTGCGTGAACTTTCTCCGCTCTATGAGATGGCGAAAGAAGGCATCAATCTGAAAGATGTGAAGTGGGCGGGTGAATAATTTCGAGTACGAATGCCCGATGCAACTCCGCGTGAAACAACGGACGAAGAGACTCTAAGAATTAGGAGAAATAAATGTCTTACAGCGATAAGGTCATCGATCATTACAACAACCCGCGTAACGTCGGCTCGATGGACAAGTCGAGTAACGACGTAGGCACGGGACTGGTAGGCGCGCCCGAATGCGGCGACGTCATGAAGCTCCAGATCAAGGTCAATCGCGAAACGAACGTTATCGAAGACGCGAAGTTCAAGACCTTCGGCTGCGGCTCCGCCATTGCCTCGTCCTCGCTCGCCACCGAGTGGGTCAAAGGCAAGACGGTGGACGAAGCTCTCGCCATCAAGAACATGGACATCGTGAAGGAACTTTCACTTCCTCCAGTGAAGATCCATTGTTCCGTGCTGGCGGAAGACGCGATCCGCGCCGCGATTGGCGATTGGAAGAAGAAGCAGGGAGTCCATACCCCAGTCGCCGCCGAAGCGAAATAAGCGGCGGCGAAGGCGCGAGTTGCTGGCCGCGGTGTTACAGGCAGGTCCGCACGAGTGAGAAACGGCCAAGCGTGGCCTGCAAGAAGCCCAGCCGCGAAGCGGCGCAAGAATGCAGCCCACGGCGCAAGCCGTGGGTATGCTAGCGAGCAGGAAAAAGCCCCGAAGGGGCGAAAGAAAAATGACGACCGCGACCCAAGAAGTCACTAAACCCGCTCCCGCCAAAGGCATTGTCGTGACGGAGAAGGCCTTGGCCAAGGTGCGCAGCGCAATGGCCAAAGAGGGCATTTCGCCGGAGCAAGGCGGTTTGCGGCTGGGCGTACAAGGCGGCGGCTGTTCAGGTTTGAGTTATAACATCCGTTTCGACACGCAACCACGCGAACGGGACCGTATCTTCCAGTTCGACGATGTGCGCGTTTTTGTCGACCCGAAGTCGTTCATTTACCTGCACGGCATGACCTTGGATTATCAGGAAACGCTGATGCAACAGGGCTTCGTATTCGTAAATCCCCAGGCGTCGAAGTCATGCGGCTGTGGGACTTCGTTCTCCGCCTGATGCCCGTGCGGCTAGGAAGCCCCGAGTGGCTGGAAACCCTGTGTGGCCCGGGCACTCTGTGTGGCGCGGGCACTCCTGCCCGCGACCGCTTACGCCACCAGAAAACCCGCGCGAGTAAATGACTTTAGCGCGTTCGAAGTGTGAGGAAACAGAAGTGACGACGAAATCGCCCCTTACCGAGATCCGCTCCAAGCCGCTGCCGGCGGATACCCACACCTGCTGGTCGTGCGGATCGATGCGCGCCGCGCACTTTTGCGACTCTTGCGGTAAGGTTCAGCCTCCGGTTCCGGTCGACTACTTCACTTTCTTCGGCTTGCCGCCCAAGCTAAAAATTGACGTCCCGGCACTGGAAAAGAGTTTCTACGAATTGAGCCGCAAGCTTCATCCTGATTTAAATGCCCGCGCCGGCAGCCAGGAACAGGAATGGAGCATGGAGCAGAGTTCCCTGCTCAACGACGCGTATCGCACGCTGAAAGACCCGATCAAGCGGACCGCCTACTTGTTGCACTCGGAAGGCGTGGAACTGGAAGAGCAGTCTAAGAGCGCAACCGAGCAGGCCCGAGCTACAGGCGAAGCCAAAAAGCAGATTGTCCCGCCGGACTTGCTGGAAGAAGTTTTCGAGCTCAACATGCAACTCGAAGAACTTCGCATGAACAAAAAGGCAGGAGAAGACGATCCCAGCTTGGCAAAAGAAATCAGTGGCCACAAGGTCACCCTCGAAGCCAAGCACGACGCTTTGTTGCAGGAATTGCAAAAGTACTGGACCGATTGGGACAGCCTGATCGAACGCAACCACGGATCGAAAGCTCCAGCCGAGGAACGCGCGAACATCACCGCAAAGATGGTGGATGTATTGAACCGCCGCAACTACATCCGAAACTTGCTAAGGGACGTGAATGCGGCATTGGAGTCTTAAATGTTCGAGAGGATCGGCCCCCAGCATGTGCGAAGTTCTTGGGGATTTGAGGTGTCTTTCAGAACTGCGGCAACTCAGATTTACGTCGAATACCAGGAGGACGGTCGAGAAATACGTTTTGACAATACTAGGAATGCGGGAAATCCGCTATTCACGTTTCGCCCAAAGCGCATCACACGTTGGGCCTCGCCGTTCGAGAAGGAGTCTCTGGGGCCAGACAAGCGCAAGCAGATTATTGAGAATATGGCTTCTGCGCTGGACTATTTAGGGATTACAAGTGACGCCCGCGATGAGCAAGGAAACGTGATCGGTCAATTTGGATCGCAACATTGGGTTTGGAAAGACGAAAAATGGCTGAACGAATAGTCGGCATCGACCTCGGCACCACCAATTCTCTGTTGGCGTTCATGCAGGGGGATACGCCTGCCGTCATCCCGAACGAAGACGGTTTGAATCTGCTTCCGTCCGTGGTCGCATTGGACCGCAACAACCAACCCGTCATCGGCAATGCCGCACGCAATGCACTTATCGAAACGCCGGAGCGCGCTGTCTATTCGATCAAACGCCTGATGGGACGCGGGGTTGGAGACATTCAGGAAGAATTGAAGCTCTTCCCCTTCAGACTCGCCGAAGACATGCAGCCGGAAGAAGTTCTCCGCATCAAATTGGGCGACAAGACTTTCACTCCACCGGAAATTTCCGCGCTCATTCTCCGCCAGCTCAAGCGCAGCGCGGAGCGTTTCTTCGGCGGCCCAGTCACAAAGGCAGTCATCACTGTCCCCGCCTACTTCAACGACGCGCAGCGTCAGGCTACAAAAGACGCCGGGCGCATCGCTGGACTCGATGTTCTTCGCCTGGTCAATGAGCCGACTGCCGCTTCGCTGGCTTACGGCCTCGACAAGAAGCAGAATGGGATCGTTGCCGTCTATGATCTCGGCGGCGGCACCTTCGACATCTCGATCCTGAAGTTGCACGACGGAATCTTCGAGGTGATCGCCACTAACGGCGACACACATCTTGGTGGCGATGACATCGACAATCTGCTCATCACTATTGCGCTTGACGATATCCGCGGCGACCTCGGCCTCGATCTCCGACGCAATGCCGAGGCTGTCCAGGCAATCCGCAAGGCTGTCATTGACGCGAAGATCGCACTCTCTTCGCAGCCTTCGGTGAAGCTTGATATCGAGTTGCCTGCGGGCAAGCGGTACCAGCGCGAGATTACCCGCGAACAGTACGAGCAACTGATTCAACCGATCATCGATCGCACCGTCGGGCCCTGCAAACAGGCGATGAAGGATGCGAGCCTCAAGCCCGAACAGATTGACGAAGTCGTACTCGTCGGCGGCTCCACGCGCATCCCGAAGGTTCGCGCGCTTGTGAAGGAACTGTTTCAGCGCGAGCCGCACACCGACCTGAATCCCGACGAAGTGGTCGCGCTAGGCGCGGCTGTACAAGCCAACATCCTCGGCGGCGGCTCCGAAGCCACAGAAAATATGCTCCTGCTGGACGTGACGCCTCTTTCGCTCGGCATTGAAGTCGCGGGCGGGGTCACCGACAAAATCATTTTGCGCAACTCGACCATTCCCGCATCCGCCACGCAGTTTTACACCACACAGATCGACGGCCAGGCCAACGTTGCGATTCACGTGCTGCAGGGTGAGCGCGAACTGGCCAAAGACTGCCGCTCGCTGGCACGTTTCGATCTCAAGGGAATTCCAGGGATGGCCGCGGGTATTCCGCGCGTCGAAGTCAAATTCCTTATCGACGCGAACGGCATTCTGCACGTTTCCGCGCGCGAGCAACGCAGCGGCAAAGAGGCCGAGATACAGGTACAGCCCAGCTACGGCCTAACCGACGAGCAGGTCGAAGGCATGATTCTCGATTCATTCGATAACGCCGAAGAAGATTTCCGGCGCCGTCAGCTGATCGAAGCGCGCAACGAGGCTCAGACTATCCTGGCCGCGCTCGAAAAAGCTAAGAAGAACTCGGCCTGGGGACAGCTCACCACCGACGAAAAGAAGCAGATCGCAAAAATGGAAAAAGCGCTGGTCGCGGTGAACACGGAAGATGATTATCAGGCAATCCGCAAGGCCATCGACGCGCTCAACCAGGGCACGATGCGCCTTGCCGAGTTGATGATGGACACCGCCGTTTCCAGTGCGTTGAAAGGCAAAAACATGGACGAAGCGGATATGGGCGAAGGCCCCACCGCCCCGCATCCCATGGCGAAAGCGGAATTTGAGTAGCGTAGCGCCGGCGACTCGCCGGCTGTCGCGAGGGCGTCTCGCCCTCGCAGTGAGGATCAAGGAGCAAGTATGGCTGAAGAAAAAACACAAGGAGCCGGCACGTTGACCGAAGACGCTCCCGGCGAAAACACGATACACGTCACCTTCTTACCGGAAGGCAAGACGGTGCAGTTTGAAAATGGAAAATTGCCCTACGAAGATCACGGCAAAGAGCAATCGCTGCTCGACGTGGCCCTGAACTTCGGCATTCCGCTGGACCACGCCTGCGGAGGCAATTGCGCCTGCACGACCTGTCACGTCTGGGTAAAGGAAGGCGCCGAAAATCTTTCCGAGATGGACGACGATGAAGCCGACCGGTTGGACATGGCCGCCGATCTCCAGCTAAACTCCCGTCTCGGCTGCCAGGCGCAGATCACCAAGCCCGGCAAGGTAGTCATCGAGATTCCCGCATGGAACCGCAACTACGTTTCTGAGGAGCACTGAGGATGGCAAAGAAATTGACTTGGGACGACGCGGAAGACATCGGCATCCTGCTTTCCGAAACCCACCCCACTCTCGATCCGCTCGCCGTGCGATTCACCGACCTGCACCGGTACGTCACCGAGTTGCCCGACTTTGCCGGGGATCCCAAGGCCTCGAACGAAGGCAAACTGGAAGCCATCCAGATGGCCTGGCACGAGGAAGTCCAGGATCGTACCCAAGGCTGATTGCGCGCAGTCGTTCGTCGCTGGTGGTTTGTCGGCCGAATCCGCCAAAGACGAACGACGACCTACTTCCCCGCGTCTGCCATCTTTTTATAAAACTTCTGCAGCGTGTAGAAGGCTAGCTTCCGCTGCCCACGATTCGAGATGAGTCCCTTCCGGTTGTGATAATCCTGCACTCCAGGCAACATGCGGGCGGGGGAACGAAAATCCATCAGCACCCACGGCGTCAGGCCAGCCAGGTTCGGCATACGCTCGACCATGCCTAGCTGATGCTGGTACAGATTCTCCTGATGTTCCTCAGTCCAGATTTCGTCCGCATCGCCGTGGCGGCCGTAGGGAGCTCCGCCACCGAACTCACTGACGATCAGCGGTTTGTCCCATGCCAATTTCCACTGCATCTTATCGGCATCTTCCGGACGCCCTCCATACCAGCCTAAATATTCGTTGAGGCCGAGGACATCCAGCACTTCCCCCAGCGGATCGCTAAGAGTGCGCATGTCGGGATCAGTGTTATCCACATGGTTCATCGCAGAAGTGATCAGCCGCGTCGAATCGAGTTCCCGCGCATCCTGCGCGAGCTGTTTCAGAAATGTGAGGCGCTCCGGCTTCACCGGAGTTTCATTTGAGACAGACCATAGGATGATGGCAGCGCGGTTATGATCGCGCGCAATCTCGTCGCGCAGTTGCGCCTCGGCATTGGACAGCGTAGTGGGATTCGACCAGTCGATATCCCAGTACACAGGAATCTCAGACCACACCATCAGTCCCATGCGGTCGGCCAAACGAATCTCATTTTCGTTGTGCGGGTAGTGAGCGAAGCGCACGAAATTGCAGCCTAGATCTTTCACCCACCCGAGAAGCGTCTGCGCATCCTCTTGGCTGAAGGCGCGGCCATCGCGAAACGGCGCCTCTTCGTGCATGGAAATGCCGCGTAGAAAAACAGGCTTGCCATTCAGCAGAATGTTGGCGCCACGTACTTCGATCGTGCGAAAACCAATCTGATCGCGAACCGTATCGTCGCCGCTGCTTAGAATTACTTCATAGAGCTTGGGATGAGCAGGCGACCAGAGATCCAGCTTCGCTTCGAAATGAAAAGTTACGCGGCCCGATGCATCGGTGGTCAGAACCTGATGAACGCCAGCTTCCGGAATCTCCAGCGTGACCTTCTGTGACGACTGCCCGCCGTTCAGTTGCGCCCAGCCTGCAATCTCGTTTTGTGATCCGAGCGCCAATTGCACGGAATAGTCTTGAATGAAGACCGTCGGCACTTCGACGAGCATCACATCGCGAGTAATCCCTCCGTAGTTCCACCAATCGAACTTCAACGCGGGCACGGCATCGGCGCGGCGGACGTTGTTCGCCTCGACAATCAGGATATTTTCTCCGTCTCGCAGCCCCGAAGTTACCTCGAAATTGAAGGCGGTGAATCCACCCTCGTGGTCGCCCAGTTTTTCTCCGTTGAGGTAAACGCTGGTCAGGTAGTTGACGGCGCCGAAGTAGACAAATACTCGCGTGTTGGGCCGTTTGTGATAACTGAATTCGCGCCGGTACCATACCGGCCCTTCATAGAACATCAGTTGGTCGCGCTGGGAATTCCAGTCTCCGGGAACATTCATAACCGGCGACGCGTCAAAACTGTACTCGACGCGATCGCTCTTGCTGTGCGGCTTAGCGTCGCGAAAGAACCCTGAAGACTTGCCGTTTTCAAACGGGTCCACAATAGCTCGCCACGCGCCATTCAGGCTTATGGTCGTTCGTCCAGGGACGTTTGCAATCAACGTCGACGGAGCAATGGCGGGAGAAGCGTAAGCCCATCCCGCCAGCAGGAGCACCAGCCAGCAGCGTTTCATGTCAAACCTCAGGGGAAAGGTTCGAAGCTGCCCATACTAGTGATCGGAGGGAAGATACGTCAATGAAAGGCCAAAAGGAGAGGTCTGGCAAAGTTTACAAGTTCGTGACAAACCGTCCAACCAGCACGCTTACCCTGAATCTACAAAGGGCCCTCGAACACTCGGAGGCCTTTTCTCTCTCTACAGGCCAACTGAGAAGGGCACGGCGCCATGCCGTGCCCTCAATTTTCTCTTCTTAATCTCGGCTTAACTGACCGACACCGGAGCAGGTTCCTCCACATTTGCCTCGCGCAGGAACTTGGCGGCTTCTTCGGGCGGGGTAGGATTGATGTAGAAGCCGGTGCCCCATTCGAAGCCGGCAGTCTTGGTGAGCTTGGGCATGAACTCAATGTGCCAGTGATAGTGATCGTTCGTCGGATCTTGCGCCGGCGAGGTATGGATGACCAGATTGTAGGGTGGATTGTCCAGCACCCGGTCTGCCCTGCCCAGCAAGTCCTTCATGGCTCGCGCCAGGTTTTCGAACATGTGCGAGGATGAGTTCTCAAACGCCGATTCGTGCTGCTTCGGCAGGATCCAGGTCTCAAACGGAAAACGCGGAGCGTACGGCGCCAGGGTGAGAAAATTCTCGTTCTCCGCCACCACCCGCGTACCACTGTCCATCTCCTGCCGGATGATGTCGCAGAACACGCAGCGTTCCTTGTAGAGGAAATATTGCTTGGCTCCTTCGAGTTCCTGCACCACGTTAATGGGAAGAATAGGCAGAGCGATCAGCTGGGAGTGCGCATGCTCCAGCGACGCTCCCGCCGCTTCGCCATGATTCTTGAAGATCAGCATGTACTTGAAGCGGCGATCCTTTTTCAAATCCAAGATGCGGTCGCGAAAGGTCCACAGAACGTCTTCGATGCGTTTGGGAGGCAGCGTGGCAAGGCTCGCCGTATGGTCCGGCGTCTCAACGATCACCTCGTGCGCCCCGACCCCGTTCATGCGATCGAACATGCCCTCCGCCTGACGGTTCAGATTCCCTTCAATCCCCAGTGCGGGAAACTTATTGGGCACGACACGAACAGTCCATCCCGGTGTATCGCGTTGCGCTGGAGGCCCGCCATTCGGGTTGGGTCGGTAAGCTTGAATTTCGGGAGGAGTCTTGCTCTCGTTTCCGTAACAAAAGGGGCAGAATCCCCCCTTTATCTTCATATTTTCCCGTACAAAATCGGTTGGGCGCTTCGCCCGGTCCGTAGAAATAATCACCCAACGGCCCACGATCGGATCTTTTCTAAGCTCAGGCAATTACTGAATCCTTTCAATGCAGTCGTGCAAATTTTATATTTTACGCCGACAAGGAAGCGTTACGAAACACCTCAATCTGAGGGCGGGAACCGGGACTCCCATAGTATACGCTTACAATATCGAATCTCCACTGGCACGCTGGGGGTAGCCGCCTCAGGTACTGTTGTGCCACGTGTGCGATTTCTCGCCGTTTGTGCCGGTCGACAGCCGCCTCCGCAGTCTTTATATCGCGAGAAGTCCGAGTCTTAACTTCAATGAAACAAATAACATCTGCCTCCCAGCCGATCAGGTCGATCTCTCCCCGGCTGCGCGGCGAGCGAAAATTGCGCTCCACCATCACATACCCCAACTTCCGCAGGTGAAAGTATGCGTCTTCTTCGCCCTGTGTGCCGGTGCGCTGATGCCGCGGCCGCGGATCCGCCGGAAGCACCCGCGCCGCAACCCAATCCAAGCCGTGAATGATGGTTCGTGTAAAAACAGCGGGAAGCATAATGAATAGGAAACTTCACTGTAGTGGAAGGGACCGATTGCGCGATGTGATCGGACTCACAGCGCGAGCGAATTACTCCTGGTTCTAAAGAAGCAGATGTGGAGGAGCCGCCCCATAAGCATTAACTTAAGAATTACTTCCTGGTTGCTCGTCATTCGGCAGGACGCGCTATCGTAATTTCTCGCTGTACAGTATCTCCGGCAGCACGGGCGGTCTCGAAGTAGCTCGGACTCCGCAAATAGGAGGATTGAATGGCTCAAGTATGGTTCGTCACAGGTAGTTCTCGCGGTCTGGGTCGGGCAATTGTCGAAGCGGGCCTTTTGGCGGGCAATAAGGTGTTGGCGACAGCTCGCGACATTGAGTCACTGCGTGAGCTATCGGAGCGCTACGGTGACCAGGTGAAGCTCTTCGAGCTGGACGTGACCGACGAGTCGTCGGCTGCCGGTGCGGTGAAGACGGCAATCGATGCGTTTGGCTCGCTGGACGTTGTTATCAACAATGCAGGATATGGCAATCTCTCGTCCATCGAAGATACGCCGATGTCAGATTTCCGCGCACAGATAGAAACCAATCTCTTCGGGACAATCATCGTGACGAAGGCAGCTCTCCCGTACTTTCGCGAAAGGAAGGCGGGCCATTTCGTTCAGTTTTCCTCGATGGGCGGAAGGATCGGACCCCCAGGGCGCGGACCTTATTCGGCGGCGAAATGGGGCGTAGAAGGTTTCTCCGAAGTTTTGTCGCGCGAAGTGGCACCGCTAGGCATTAAGGTCACGATCATCGAGCCGGGTGGCTTCCGCACGGACTTCGCCGGCAGTTCCACTAAGCTGAGCGAAGGGCATCCCGAATACGACTCGACAGTTGGAGCAACGGCCAGGTTTCAGCGCGCCTATAACGGTAAGCAGCCCGGAGACCCGAAGAAGGCGGCTCAAGCGATCGTTCGGCTGACGCAGGTACAGAAACCTCCCTTGCGACTGTTGCTCGGCAGCGATGCGTATAACGGGGCGGAGAAGAACGACCTTGCACGATTAGAGGAAGCGAGAGCCTGGAAAGAACTCAGCCTGTCCACAGATTTCTAGCCGGAGCCTCCAGCGGCCCGAAAATATCGGGCCGCTAGCCCAGCCCAGCACGACAGCCTGCCGCTTTATTGACCGCCGACTGCCGATATGCACTCTTCCAGCACGTCCACGGCGACATCGGCTTCTTCTTTTGTGACCACCAGCGCCGGGCAGATCCGGACCGTGCTCGGCCCGCAGCCCAGGAACAGCACGCCGCGTTCGAATGCCATTTCGACGATGCGGTCGCGCTCAGCGCTCCCGTATTCCTTCGTCGCTTTGTCCTTGACGATGTCGACCCCGATCATCAGTCCGCGGCCGCGCACGTCGCCCACCAGTTTCAGTTTCGAAGGCCAGTCGGCCATGCGCTTCATCATGTGATTGCCCACGCTGGCCGAGTTCTCGATCAGGTGCTCTTTCTCAATCACGTCGAGTGTGGCCAGGGCGGCAGCGATGGCCACCGGATTGCCGCCGAAGGTGGACGCGTGCGAACCGGGAACCCAGTCCATGATCTCCGCGCGCGTCATGGTGACGCCGAGCGGCATGCCCGAAGCAATCCCCTTCGCCATGCAGACCATATCGGGCTCAACTCCGGTATGCTCAACGGCGAACCACTTCCCGGTGCGTGCAATGCCGCTCTGCACTTCGTCCACCACCAGCATGATTCCGTGACGATCGCAGATGCGTCGCAGTTCCTGCATAAAGATTTTCGGAGCGACCACGTAACCGCCCTCGCCCTGCACGGGTTCAACAAAGATCGCCGCAACTTCCTCCGGAGCCAGCGTGGTCTTAAATAGCTTTTCTTCGATGAAGCGCGCGCAGCCCAGCGCAAAGTCGTCGGCATCCTGTTTACCGCCCACGCAGCCTCGGTAGACGTCGGGATAGCGCACGTGGGTTACGCCCGGAACCAGCGGGGAAAATCGCCTACGCTGCTGCGGCTTGGACGCGGTCAGCGAGAGCGCTCCCATCGTCCGCCCGTGAAATGCTCCGAAGAACGCAATCACGTTCTGCCGCTTGGTGTGATAGCGCGCCAGTTTGAGCGCGCACTCGATCGCCTCCGCTCCTGAGTTGCCGTAATAAATGCGATGTGGCCCGGGCATGGGCGCGATCTTCGATAGCCGCGCCGCCAGCTCCACCATGTTCTCGTAATAGAAATCGGTGCCTGACATGTGAATAAGTTCGCCAGCCTGCTTCTGAATGGCGGCGACCACATGCGGATGGCAGTGGCCGGTCGAAGTCACAGCAATGCCGGCAGAAAAATCAAAGAACTCGTTGCCGTCGACATCGGTCACCACGATGCCGCGCCCGCTCTTCGCCACCAGCGGGTAGGAACGGGTATAGGACGGCGAAATGTATTTCTCGTCGCCCTCGAGCACGCGCTTGGCGTTCGGCCCGGGCAGGGCGGTTTTGATCTTGGGTCCGTGAATGGCGGTCATTGTTTTAGTCGTCATGGAATCCTCCGTGAGCAGCCGTCAGTAGTCAGCCGCCAGTTGTCAGGAAATGCAGCCTCGGAACGCACGATCCTGTTTCGGATGTGCACAAGCTGAGGCGAAGCAGAGGCGGAGGAGGAAGAGTTAGTCGCTACCGAACAGGCTGGGGCGCAGCCGCGAAGGCAGGTTCGCCCGATAGCGCCGCGGACACACCAGGCAGTGCAGCCAGCACTCGGGCCGCGAATAAGCCCGTGGCGAATAGAGAAGACGCGAATTGGGATTGTTGCGCAGCATCGCGAACCGTCGACATCACTGATTGATTATAGCTGGAAGAGCTGGATTGACGTAACCCCCTTTTGGTAACGAAAGGACGTATAATCAGTGCTCCAGTTTGAGAGGTCCTTTGTGCTGAAACGCCTCTTGCCTGCCGCTTGTGCTGTGTCGTTCCTTTGTTCGCTCTTCGCTCAAACTCTCAAATCTGAAGAAAAATCTCGGCCACGCCGGAAGGATTCCATCCGCCATATCATTTTCCAGAATGCTGCATTACTGTCCTCGGAGGAAAAGCGGGAAATCTCGCGGGCTCTGCGCAGCGGTGGAGTTGAAGCTGCTTCGTTGCAAGCAGATTTTTCCGAAGAGGCCGCCGAACAGGTTCGGGCCACGTATCAGAACAGCGGTTACTTCAAGGCCGAAGTGGAAGCCAAGGCGGTGCCGATTGGACGAGAAGCTGCCCCAAGATACGACATCGTCGTGCAGGTACTGCAAACTGGCAAACAATATCGCCTTGGCGACCTGCAACTCATTCACAGGACAGCGTTCCCTGAGCGGCGGCTACGCGATCTCTTTCCAGTACAGCGTGGTGAGATCTTCAATCGCGAGAAGATTGCCAGAGGCCTCGATAATCTCAGGCGCCTTTATGGCTCCAAGGGATACGTCAATTTCACCTCGGTGCCAGACACGAAATTTGACGAACAGCAGGCTATTGTCAACTTGCAAGTGGACATCGACGAGGGTCGCGCTTTCCATTGGGGCAAACTGCATCTGGACGGCATGCGCAATCACGACAGCACGATCTTGCTGAAGGCCTGGGACGAACTCCAAGGTCAGATCTACAGTTCCGGCAATCAGGACCTCGAAAGATTCTTCCGGAGGTTTTTCCGCCCGCTACGAAAGGACACGAGCCTTGACGACTGCGTGATCACAAAGGTCGATGATGCGGGCGCAACAGTGGACGTCTACCTAAATTTGATTTGGAACCCGGAACTCATCAGACACCCGGCTAAAACCGACCGCGTCGCGCGCTCAGTGCTTCCCTTGTCCGAGTTTTGACTTCCACCCGCCCGCGCCTTAGCATGTCTTGCCAAGCGGCGGGGCCACTTCCTTTGCTCGATCAGACCATTTCACATTACCGAATCGTCGAAAAGCTCGGCGGCGGCGGCATGGGCATAGTCTATAAAGCCGAAGACACCCGCCTGGGCCGCTTCGTCGCCCTCAAGTTTCTCCCCGACGCTCTCGCGCAAGACCGCCAGGCGCTGGAGCGTTTTCGCCGCGAGGCAAAAGCCGCGTCCGCCCTCAATCATCCCAACATCTGCACGATTTATGACATCGGCGAGGAAAACGGCCGCACCTTCCTGGTCATGGAGTTTCTGGACGGCGCCACGCTAAAGCACCTGATCGCCGGCCGTGCCATGGAATTAGAAACGATCCTCTCCCTGGGCATCGAGATCGCCGATGCACTGGATGCGGCGCACGCGGAAGGCATCGTTCATCGCGACATCAAACCCGCGAATATCTTTGTCACCAAGCGCGGACACGCCAAGATTCTGGACTTCGGCCTCGCCAAAGTGAAGTCCAATCCCGCCGGATCCAGCGAGATCCCCGATGTCACCGCGCCCACCGTCCAGGTAGCAGACGAGCATCTCACTAGTCCCGGCTCGACTCTTGGCACCGTAGCCTACATGTCGCCGGAACAGGCGAAGGGGAAAGAACTCGACTCGCGCACCGACCTGTTTTCCTTCGGTGTGGTGCTCTACGAGATGGCCACGGGAACGTTGCCATTCCGCGGAGAGACTTCGGCCCTCATCTTCCAGTCCATTCTCGATCGCGCACCGGTCTCTCCGATTCGCCTCAACCCCGACCTGCCTGCAAAGTTCGAAGACCTCATCAACAAGTCGTTAGAAAAAGATCGCAACTTGCGTTACCAGAGCGCGGCCGACATCCGTGCCGATCTGCAGCGCCTGAAGCGCGATATCGAGAGCGGACGCGCCGTCGCGCACAGTTCTGGTTCCATTGCCGCCGCGATCGATCCAACTCCATCCGCGGTATTAGTACAGCCATTGCCCTCGGCCTCCTCCCACACGCCAGCCGCATCTTCTCGCGCAGTAAGCGCCGCAGCGGTGAGTATCGTCTCAAAGCCGAAACTGCCATGGAAGATTCTCGTTCCAGTTGTCGCCGCAGTGGTCTTGCTGATCGCAGGCGGTCTGTACCTGCGCTCCAGGCAGTCTGCGAAACTCACCGAGAAAGACAGCGTCCTGCTGGCCGACTTCGTGAACACCACTGGCGATCCCGTCTTCGACGGCACGCTCAAACAGGCTCTGGCGGTTCAGCTCGAGCAGTCGCCGTATTTGAACATCGTTCCGCAGTCCAGAATCCGAGAGGCCTTGCGCTTCATGGGCAGGCCGCCGGATGAGCACCTCACCAACGATGTGGCCCGTGAGGTTTGCGAGCGTCAGGGCATTAAGGCCATGCTGACCGGCTCAATCGCCGGCCTCGGCAATCACTACGTCATCACTCTGTCGGCGTTAAACGGCTCGAGCGGCGACTCATTGGCTACCGAACAAGTTGAAGTCGAGAACAAGGAACAGGTGTTGAAGTCACTCGACAAAGCCGCCTCCGACCTCCGTCAAAAGATGGGCGAATCGCTGGCTTCGGTGCAGCAGTTCGCGACGCCGCTGGAGAAGGCGACCACGTCGTCCCTCGAAGCACTGCAAGCCTTTACCCTGGGCCAAAATGAACACCAGAAGATGAAAGACGACGCCGCTCTTCCTCACCTGAAGAAAGCGGTGGAGTTGGACCCAAACTTCGCTACCGCCTGGGCCACCATGGGAGTCGCTTTATCCAACATGGGTCGAAACACCGAAGGCGCGCAAGCGCTCAAGAAGGCTTACGAACTGCGCGACCGGGCCAGCGAGCGGGAGAAGTTCTACATCCAGGCGCACTACTACGACGAGGTGACACTCGAGACGGAAAGATCTCTCGCGACTTACGACGAGTGGCGGCAGACCTATCCGCGCGACACCGTTCCCTATGACAATGCAGCGCTGGCTTCCAATGCACTCGGACGACCCGAGAAGGCGCTCGAATACGCCAGCCAGGCACACCGCATCGACCCACAAGATCGCTATGCCTATGACAACATGGCCGGTGCCTACGAATCGCTCAACCGATTCGATGAAGCGAAGAGTATTTCCGAAGAAGCCATCGCTAGAAAACTGGAGGGAGCCGGCGCGCGTTTCGTCCTCACCGATTTGGCGTACTTGCACGGCGACCGCGCTGCCGCTGAACAGCAAATGGAAGCCGCCAAAGGTAGCGCAATAGAGCCGGTCGTTATCTTTTTCAATGCCGCTTGGCAAACGGCCCAGGGAAAGGTCAACGCTGCACGCGAGTTATGGCAACGTGCTAGCCGAACTGCCGTCAACTCCGGCGCCAAAGATCTAGGTGGCAGCCTTTTGACCTTGGAGGCTTATGACGATGCCTTATTCGGACTTCAAGCAGACGCTCGGCAGGAAGCTTCGCGAGCTCTTGAAACCTCCAATGATCCTCTGACTCGCTGGGGAGCAGCCATGGCGTTCGCCTTACTGGGTGAAGAGCAAAAATCCTCGAGTCTTCTCGCCAGCATGGAGCATGACGCCCCTGAAAACCGCTTTATCCAAGCGCTTGCCATTCCCGAAGCGCGAGCCATTCAACAACTTCAGAAGAACCAGCCTGCAGAAGCAATTAAAACTCTCGAAGCTCTTCGTCCCTATGAATTCGGAACTGGCCCGCTGGCAGTGGGTGCCACTCCAGTTTTCATGCGCGGCACGGCATACCTGAAGATGCGTGATGGCGCAAAAGCAGCCGCCGAATTCCAACGTATTCTCGATCACCGCGGTGCCGTCGGTTTTGGCATCGAGTATCCGTTATCGCAGCTCAATCTTGGACGCGCCTTTGCGATGCAAGGCGACATCGCCAAAGCCCGAACTGCCTACCAGGACTTCTTTGCCGGATGGAAAGATGCCGACCCGGATATCCCGCTCCTCAAAACTGCGAAAGCGGAGTACGAAAAACTCAAGTGACCGGGACCGATTTCGTCTCACCAGGTCATGCGCAGAACTTTAGAATCGAATCGCGGCGCGAACTCGTCTGATATTTGTAGATTCCCTTGCTTCCCAACCCATGCACTCCGCATCGCCAAGCCGGTGGATGGTAATTCTTGCCTTCGGACTCGTGTACCTGTTCTGGGGGTCTACCTATCTTGCCATCGACATCGCGGTGCAAACGATTCCTCCCGCGCTGATGTGCGGCGTCCGGTTCTCGATTGCGGGAGTCGTCATGCTTGCGGTGTGCGCGGCCACCGGGCGTAGGATTTTCTATTCTCCAAAGCAACTCGCGTTGTCCGCCGTCGTGGGCTTGCTGCTGTTGATGGGCGGCAACCTGACCCTCTCTTACGCAGAACTCGCCGTGTCGTCGGGCCTGGCCGCTCTGATCATCGCCATCACGCCGCTCTGGTTTCTGGTGCTCGATTCCTTGCTGCTGGGCGACCACCACATTTCCGGGCGCGGCAAAACCGGGCTGATCTTGGGGATCGTGGGACTGTTCGTCCTGGTCTGGCCAGAGCTGCAGTCTGGCAGCTTGGGACGCCGCGAGTTGTGGGCCTCGATCAGCCTGATCTTCGGATCGTTCAGTTGGGCGCTGGGCTCAGTGCTTTCAAAACGCTGGCAGTCCGGCATGGACGTCTTCAGCTCCACCGGCTGGCAGGTAGTTGCGGCGGGAGTCGGGAATCTCGTCTTTGCCATGCTCAACGGCGATCTCTCGCACGTGCATTGGACTGCCCGCGGCGTGAGCGCGGTGATGTACCTGGTAGTCTGCGGCTCCTGGATCGGCTACACCGCCTACATCTGGCTGCTGGAACATGTTCCCACATCCAAGGTCTCCACGTACGCGTATGTCAACCCGGTAGTAGCTGTGTTTCTGGGCTGGCTGATTCTGCACGAGCGGGTGGACCGCTTCATCCTGGCGGGAAGCGCGATCGTTGTTCTCTCCGTAATCCTGGTCACCAGCGCTAAAGTGAAGGAAAGAACGCTCTCGGAAGAACTGCCAGCCGTAGAAGCGGCAGGAGACTAGGCAGAAATTGCAGATTTCAGATTAACGATTGGATTTTAGAGTGGATGCCCCGCCGCCTTGAATTCTGCATTTTAACTTCTGCATTCTGAACTTCTTAAATCTGCAATCTAAAATCTGAAATCTGCAATCACTTCGCCCCTTCTTCCTCTTCCTCATCCTCCACCAAATCCACCACGTGCCCGCGAATCGCAAACGTCTGCTTCGCGCCGCCGCCCGCCTCAAAGCTGACTCGCACCGGCTTTCGCTGCCATGCAGGCGCGGGACAGGCCGAGTCAGGCGCAGCATCGTCCGGCAGACCTTCGGACAGCGGTTTCTTCAACACAGGCTTGCGGCGGCTGACTTGCGCCACGATCGCAAACGTCTTTTTTCCGTCTTCCGCAACTCCACAATAGGCAACATAGTCACGGTACCAACTGGCAGATGAATACAAAACATCGAACTCCGGAAGATTGATCGGCGAAACGTGGCCGGTCAGGCGGTCAACCAGCAACCAGCCTCCACGCTGCCACTGCCAGCGAGGGGCGGGGTCCTCGGGAAGACTATCGTTCACTCGAAAAACGCGGCGCACGACAAACAGCCTGTCAGTCACTTCGTGCGGCGCCCCCAGGGTACAATCCTTCACGCGTCCATCAACGATCAGCGCGCGAATCTTGATCGTCAGTGGTTTGTCGTCGATTCCCGAACCCGCGGACCATGGTACAGACGTCCACTTCCCAAACGTGATGACATGAATCTTCGCAGTCGCGGCAGCAGCCGCGTTCGTCCACAGGACGGCACAGGCGAACAAGGAAACAACGCGGGCTTGCATCCTATTCATGAAGGCAGACTAGGCACGGAGCAGGAGCCAAGCAAGGGTTGCCGTCACATTCGGAAAATATAAGGTGCCAAAGTGGGAATATGACTGCTCCGCGATTGGTGCTACCGTTCCAAAAAGCTGGCGCAGGCGCTGCGAAAATCGGAGAATGGGGTTAGAATCGGGTTGAGCAAGCGTTTTCGACATGAGTATCTCGCCTCCCTCTCGTTTTCCGTCGCGGCCTGTTCTACAGACAACTGCAAAAGACGCAGCCGCTTCTTATCAAGGTATGGGTGATCTCTTACTCCATCGTCGTATTCCGCGAATCCTGGTTGTAGACGACCAGCCCAGCATCGCTGGCCTGATGAGCCAGTTGCTCAGCATGCGCGGATACGACGTGGTCACTGCCTCCAACGCCGAACAAGCCGAGGCGGAAGTTCGCAAGCAGCTGCCAGATTTGATCCTCTCCGACGTGATGATGCCGGGAAAATCGGGCTACGAATTCTGCCGCGGCTTGAAAGAAAATCCCACCACACGCCTGATTCCCTTCGTGCTGATCACTGGACTGAGCGATAGCACGGACAAAGTTCGCGGCATCGAAGCTGGCGCCGACGATTTCCTGAACAAACCGGTTCTCGCCGAGGAACTCATCGCCCGCGTGAAATCGCTGCTGCGCTTGAAAGAATTCACCGATGAATTGGAAACCGCCGATTCCGTGCTATGCACGTTAGGCCTGATCGTAGAAGGCCGCGATCCCTATACCGAGGGCCATTGTGAGCGCCTCGCGGGGCGCGCCGCCGATCTCGGCCGCCATCTCGGCATGGATGAGGATTCCATCCTCGCGCTCAAGCGAGGCGGATATCTTCACGATCTCGGCAAAATTGCCGTGCCCGATGAAATACTGAAAAAAGGCAGCGACCTTACTCCGGAGGAGTGGGAGGTTATGAAACTCCATCCCATCACCGGCGAGAATATCTGCAAGCCGCTGCACTCCCTGCGCCTGGTGCTGCCGATCATCCGCCACCACCACGAACACTCCAACGGGTCAGGCTATCCCGACGGCTTGACCGGGTCCGAGATTCCGGTTCTCCCCAGAGTCTTGCAAGTCGTCGATGTCTATGACGCGCTGCGCACCGCGCGCTCCTATAAAGCTCCACTGACCCACGATCTAGCCGCTCAGACCATGCGTGAAGAAGCAGCTCGCGGCCTCTGGGATGCTGAGTTGGTCGCAGAGTACTTCTCCATGCTGGAACAGAAACGCCAGGTGGCGTAAAGTCCTCTTAATTCGGACAGAGGGATTCGCGTATGCCCCACTGCGTCCGCCATCTTGGCGGCCTTCTTCTGTTGCTTTTCGCTCGCGGGAGCCAGCCAGCAAAGCAATCCGCCTCTGCCCGTCGCACCGCCTTCTGAAGCCGCGCCAGGCATCGATCGTCACGTTTCGCTGGATGTCGTCGTAACCGACAAGTCAGGTAAGCCTGTGCCCGGCTTGCAGCAACAAGACTTTCACTCTACTGGATGACAAGCAGCCCCATAAAATCTTCTTTTCGTGAGTCTGACCTCGCCACCGACGAAACCACCGACGCGGTGGATTCAGTAGTGCAGCTATTCTGTTAGTTAGCCCTCCGGAACTTCTAATTTTTCCGAAATCCTGAAACGACAACGTACAATGACGCTGCCGTTTCTCGCACCCAATCCGGCACTCGGACCGTCGCACTTCGGGACTGAGAACCGAGAAGTGAGACTTTGCTTTTGGAACCCGACTACAGCATCGTGATTCCCGCCTATAACGAGAGCGCTCGCCTTGGCGCGACACTCGAAAAGGTTCTTGCCTACGTGCATGCTCAGGGTTGGGATGCGGAAGTTATCGTCGTCAATGACGGATCGCGCGACGATACTGCGGAGATTGTTCGGGCTTTCGCCGCTAAGGACCCCGCGCTGCGGTTGGTAGAAAATCCCGGCAATCGCGGCAAGGGATATAGTGTGCGCAACGGCATGCTCCACGCCCGAGGCCGAATCGTGCTCTTCAGCGATGCCGATTTATCATCGCCGATCGAAGAGGCTCCCAAGCTTTTCCATGCTCTGGAACAGGGTGCCGACATCGCCATCGGCTCGCGCTGGCTGCGCGCCGAAACCCAGACGCAGCGCCAGCCGCTGCACCGCCAACTTTTTGGCCGCATCTTCAATCTGATGCTGCGCGTCACCCTCGGCCTGCAATTCAAAGACACACAATGTGGCTTCAAAGCCTTTAAGCAACCCGCGGTTCAGGCGATCTTTCCGCTACAGCAGATCGAGCGTTGGGGATTCGATCCCGAAACTTTGTTTCTCGCACGCAAGTTCAAATTCAGAGTGCAGGAAATTCCCGTCGCCTGGGGACACAGCGGGGGAACCCGAATTAATCCCCTGGTCGACGGCTCCCGCATGGTGATGGAAACGCTCCATATTCGATGGAATAATCTGACGGGAAAGTACGACGGCGAGCGCGCACCGCAACCTGCGAAGCCGATGCCAGAGCAGCGCGGGCCGCAAGCCTGAAATCGCGCCCCCAAGGCTTTCTCCACCAGAGACGAACTGTCATCCTGAGCGGCGTTCTTTGCCGCGAAGGACCTATGCAACTTCTTCGACGCGGCCAATTGCATTGGTCCTTCGCTTCGCTCCGGATGACAATGCTCAGGACAAAACGGATTTATGCGTTGCAATCTCGACGGCTTGCACGACTCGTCTTCCCATCTCCGCCGTAGAAATCGCGGTGTGAGATTTCCCCGCCAGATCCGCTGTCCGTGCCCCCTGCGCGAGCACCGCCGCAACCGCATTCTCGACACACGCCGCTTCCTTCTCCAACTGAAACGAATGGCGCAACAACATCGCGACCGACAGGATCGCTCCCAGAGGATTCGCGATTCCTTTCCCCGCAATATCCGGAGCCGAACCGTGTACCGGTTCATACAACCCAACGGGCCCACCCACGCTTGCCGAAGCCAGCAGCCCGAGCGATCCCACTACGCCGCCAGCCTGATCCGACAGAATGTCTCCGAACATGTTCTCCGTAAGCAGAACATCAAAATCCGTGGGCCGCTGCACCAACAACATCGCCGCCGAATCGACGTACTGATGGCCCAGCTTGACCTCGGGATAATCTTTCCCCACGCGCGTCACTACTTCGCGCCACAGCCGCGAGCACTCCAGAACGTTCGCTTTGTCTACCGACAGAACTTTGCGCCGCCGCTTCATCGCTAGCTCAAACGCCACGCGGGCGATGCGCTCAATCTCCGCTTCGCCGTAGCGCATGGTGTTAATAGCAACCCGCGCCCCCGGGGCTCCTTCGATCGACCGCGGCTGCCCGAAATACGCGCCTCCGAGCAGTTCGCGCACGATCATGATGTCGGTGCCGCGCACGATTTCCGCGCGCAGCGGAGAAGTATCCTCGAGCGACGGAAAGAACACCGCCGGGCGCAGGTTGGCATACGCGCCCAACTCCCGCCGTATGCGCAACAATCCTGCCTCGGGACGCAGATGACCGGGATTATGATCAAACGCCGGACTCCCCACCGCGCCGAGCAACACGGCAGACGAACTCAGGCAAGCCTGGATGGTATCGGGAGGTAGGGGATCGTTCACGGCCGCGAGCGCCGCTCCGCCAATGAGTTTGGTTTTCAGCTGAAGTGTGTGGCCAAACCCCTCGGCAACGGTCTGCAAAACCAGAACGGCCTGTTCAGTAACTTCCGGACCAATGCCGTCACCGGGGAGAACCGTGAGAGTCAAGAGCATGAGGGAAATTTAGTAATCGAGTAATTTTGCAATTGGTTAATTGAAAAACTATTGTATTGGGTGATTATCTTTGAGGAGAAACAGGCTGGCGACAGGGATCTTGCTTCTTAAATCACTCAATTACAAATTACCCAATTCCCTACACGCCCCAAAGATAGTCTTCCTGCTGCGTCTGCTCGTGGTGGGAATCGCTGTGCACCGGCAATGGCACGCCAAAGGCATTCGTATGCGGACCTACCGGAAACGCCTTCACCGGCTCTGGCTCCGGTTCGGGCGCGGGAGGCGGGGCGTTGACGACAGCAGCCTTCGCGGGAACAATCGGCTCGATGAGCGGCGTCGCCGAGCCCGACGGCTTGTGCGTGTCGCGAATCAGTTCGAGCAGATGATGATCTTCCACATGCTTGATCTTGTCCGCCAAGCGGACAAAGCGTCGGTAGATATCATCCAAGCCGCGGCGATCGAATTGGTAGCCCAGTTGCTCGCACCGGATGCTGAGAGCGTGACGCCCGGAATGTTTGCCCAGCACAAGCTTTGAATCCGGCACGCCCACCGACTGCGGCGTCATGATTTCGTAAGTCAGCGGATTCTTCAGAACTCCGTCTTGATGGATCCCGGCCTCGTGAGCAAATGCATTGCGCCCGATGATGGCCTTGTTCGGTTGCACGGGCACGCCGGTGATCTCGCTCAACATCTGGCTCGCCGCAAAAATCTGCTCGCCCACTATGCCAGTCTCGAACGGGTATTGATCCGGACGAACGCGCATCGCCATCACAATTTCTTCCAGCGACGCATTTCCTGCCCGCTCGCCAATCCCGTTGATCGTGCACTCCACCTGCCGCGCCCCCGACGCCACCGCCGCCAGCGCATTGGCGACCGCCATGCCCAGATCGTTGTGGCAGTGCGCAGAGATAGTTACCTTCTCGATCCCCTTCACCCGTTGCCGGATGGTCGTAATCAACTCGCCGAACTCCGCAGGCACGGTATACCCAACCGTGTCAGGAATATTCAGCGTAGTCGCTCCCTCTTCGACGACAGCTTGCAGTACGCGGCACAGAAATTCAGGTTCAGTGCGTGTGGCGTCTTCCGGCGAAAACTCCACGTCCTCGCAAAGCGACTTCGCAAAGCGAATTGCTTCCCCAGCCTGCGCCACGCACTCCTCGCGCGTAATCCGCAGTTTGTACTTCAAATGAATATCGGATGTCGCCAGAAACACATGGATCCGCGGACGCTCCGCATACCGCAACGCCTCCCAGGCGCGCTCAATGTCAGGACGGCAGGCCCGCGCCAAGCCAGCGATGATTGGACGCCGGACCACTGAGGCAATCGCCTTCACCGATTCAAAGTCGCCATCCGACGCGATCGGGAAACCGGCCTCGATGACATCCACACCGAGACGGTCGAGTTGGTGAGCCAGGCGCAGCTTTTCCTGCTGGTTCATGCTGCAGCCCGGCGACTGTTCCCCGTCGCGAAGAGTCGTGTCGAATACCGTAACGCGCCCTGACGTCATGGATTTCCTCAAAAATAAACTGATTCTTTATCGTACGAGCGGGGCGCACAGAAGCAAAACTTATAATTCTTCAGCAATCATTAGTTTTACTTGTACAATAAGAGATACTAATAGTATTCGGAGTTTGATTAAGGAGCCAGATGGAGCTTTCCCAATTGGAAGTGTTCCTGGCTGTCGCTCGCGAGCGCCGCTTCTCCCGCGCCGCCGAGAAGCTGTTTCGCACCCAGTCGGCGGTTAGCCAGACCATTCGCAAACTCGAGGACGAACTCGGCGAAGCTCTGTTCGACCGTTCTTCACGCGAGGGCGTCCTCACCGACGCAGGCAAGGTGCTGCTTGAGTATGCGGAAAAGCTAATCAACCTGCGCAGTGAAGCATCGGAGTCCCTCACCGAGCTGCGGGAACTGCAAAAAGGCAAACTGGTCATCGCGGCCAACGAATTCACCGTGCTCTACCTGCTGCCACTGCTGGCGGAGTTTCGGCGGCTGCATCCCATGATCAGAATTACGGTCGAGCGCGCTCTCGGCAGCCACATTCCCGACGACGTCCTCCGCTACAGCGCCGAATTCGGCGTGCTCTCCTATGAACCGCAGGAACCCAGCCTGCATTCTGTTGTCGTATATCTCGACGAACTCGTATTCGTCGTTCCCCCCAAGCACCCGCTTACTTCTGCATCGCAAGTGAGTATTCGCCAGCTGGGCGCGGAATCATTCGTCGCCCATATCGTTTCGTCGCCTTACCGCGAGAAAGTGATTCAGCTTTTCAAAACGCACAAGACGCCTTTGCACATGGACCTCGAACTTCCCACGCTGCAGGCCATCAAACAATTCGTAGCCATGGGACACGGCGTGGCGTTGGTCCCCGAAATCAGCGTAGAAACAGAGTTAGCGCGCGGAGAGCTGGTGGCAATTCCTGTGCGAGAATTGCAATTGAAACGAAAACTGCGCCTCATCTATCGCAAAGACGCGAATCTATCCCACGCTGCGACTGCATTCCTGAAGATAGTCGAGGCCGTAGCCGCCGACCGCAAAGGCCGCTACCGCTTCCAGCGTGAAAATTAATTGCGCGACAATGATCTACTGCTCGGCGTCCTCCGCGAATCCTCAGCGCTCTCCGCGGTCAAAATCTTTTTCGGGTTGGCCTATAAAATAAAAAGGGAGCAAAGCGAACTTTGCTCCCCCGGTTGAAAAAGAAACCCGACGCAGCTCAGCAGTCTGCGCACACTCGCTCTTCGCGAAACGAAGCCAGCGCCTCATCCACCGAAGGATGAATCTGCAGCACAGAGTCCAGGTTGGTAAGATCGAGCAACGTGCTCACCAGCGGATTCGGTCCCGCACACTTCAGGTTTACGTTCTGCGTCTGCGCCCAACTCTGCAGCAGAGCCAGTTCGCCGATGCCAGCACTGTCCATCGAACTCACGCCACTCAGGTCAAGCACCAGCTTCCGCGCCTGTTGCAGGGCTTCACCCACAACCCGCGACAGCGCCGCCGCTTCATCGCGATATACGATGCGCCCCTGGCAGTGCACGATGACGACATCGCCACTATTGCGCGTTTCCAGACTGAGTTTCAACTTCAACTCCTTGGGGTATTCAAAAGCAGCCACAACTCCCGGCTGCCCGCTGATTTGCCAATTCATATCCATTGGTTGCATGCTAATACATAGACGCGGGTCGATTGGTTTTGGCACCATGAAATTCCGGTAAATTTTCATTCACTTGGTCACAAACCCGGCCTGACAAATTTTGGCGACCGGGACATCTTGAGTATCCAGTAGACTGCATCTAACGGATTTCGTTGATTAAAATGCACTTTCTGCCGGCATAGCCGCCGGGGAGGAATAATTCGTGTCCAAGACTGCTGCCGCAGTGCTGACGTTTGTTGCGTGGATCGTGTTCTCGCTTCCCATGGCAGCACAATTTAACGGACTGCTCCCGAACGGCAATGTCTACGCAGGCGTCTCTTACGGCAAGCTCACCGACATCATCAACAAGCAGAGCTATCACGGCTTCGATGCCTCTTTTGAGGCGCTTCCCTTTACTCGCTTTCCGCGCCTCGGATTGGTGATCGATGGCAGTGGTTATTATCGACGCGGCAACAATCCGGTAACGCAATACATCGGCGTTGCCGGCCCGCGGCTCTCTTTTAACTTTGGAAAGTGGCGACCCTTCGTGCAAGGTATGGGCGGCATCCGTCACGTAAATTCGGTGGGCTTCGTCTATAACCCCTACGTCATCGACGTAGGCGGCGGCGCAGACTACAAACTCAGCTTCAAGAACTTCGCCTGGCGCTTCCAGGGCGATTACCTCTACGGCCACTACGCTAGCGCCTACCAGAACGACTACCGCGCCTCCACCGGACTCGTCTGGCGCTTTTGAGGCTTGCCTGCAGGGTGTTTGCAATCAACCAATTGTCCGCTATCTGAATCTCTTCTCCACACATCCAAAACTTTATCGATACGTATGGGTTCATGGATGTTTGAAGGAGAGAACTTTTCATGCTTAAGGCCGCATGCTTGGGCGTAGCTCTATTTCTTTTTGCAGGTTTGGCAAACGCCCAACTACCCTCCGGAAATGTCTTCATCGGATTTTCTTACGAACGCACCAATTCGACTGCTTTTGGACCAAATCTTGTTCGCACGACTATAACTAGTCCCAATCTTCACGGATGGGACGCCTCGGTTGAGGGAAAGATATTCCCCTTCGTAGGCATCGTCGGCGACGTCAGTGGGCATTACGGCACGCAAAGCTTTACGAATGGTTCACAAAACATAAATGTCACCGGCCACGAGCAGGAATATCTGGTCGGCGCGCGGCTATCGGTGCCCGTGGGCAAATTCACGCCTTTTGCTGAAGCCTTGATCGGCGCCGCCCACATTCACACTGGCGGCACTTTGCCCGGACCTTCAAATACTTCGTTCGCGACCGCACTGGGCGGCGGTCTCGACTATCGGCTTTTCGGTCCCATCGCCGCGCGCGTTGAAGGCAACTACCTACGCACGTCATTCTTCAGTTCGACGCAGAACAATTTTCGCTTGTCACTAGGTGCAGCCCTAAAATTCTAGAGTTGATTGTTGATTGAAAACCACGTCCGACAATCGGTTTCGAGCGGCAATCGAAAATCTGAAATCAACAATCTGCAATCTGAAATCGATCCTGTTCGTAAAAAAAAACCCGAACCCTCAAGCGCGCTTCACCCCATCTGCCTCCGACGCCCAGTATTTATGGTCGCGCAGAAAATATTTTTCGTTCCAGTAATTCATCGCGGTCCACAGGAACAGCCAGCCTACGCGCCAGTGTCCCATCTTCTTGAATCGCCGGTTCGTCGTGTATACCCCTCCGCGCACAATCGCAAAATGCTTGCGCTCGACCTGCTGGCTCAGCCGGTAGTCTTCCGCAAATAAAATCTGCTCGTGAAATCCGCCCAGTTCCCAGAATTTCTTCCGGTCAAACAACATAAACATTCCGGTGGCAAACGGCCGGTGCAGATACGACAGGTACTGAAAGAAGTCGTTGCCCATATAGAACGCCTTGTCGAGCCAACTACCTTCCGCACACAAAATGTTCGTGGTTACACAATGCAGGTCCTTGGCCTGCGCCAGTTCCACGCAGCGCTGCACAAGAGATGGGTCGGCCAGTTCAATATCAGCATCCACAAAGAGCACGTAACGAGTATCCGCCTGCGCCGCCCCCAAGTTGCGTCCCACCGACGGCATCCCGCCGCGAATCACGCTGACGTTCAACCGGTCGCGGAAACCGAGCACGATCTCGGGCGTTCCATCCGTCGAGTTCGCGTCAGCGACTAAGATTCTCGTACTCGACATCTTCGAGTAGTCCTGATTCGTCAGCGACGTCAGCAAACGCGGAATCAGCTTCGCTTCGTTCTTCGCCGGAATCACGATCGTCAGCTCGTCCCCTAAATTCCTGCTCGTTGTAGTCATGGATCTGGACCCCCTGTTCGTCGATCGTCAGATAAGTGAGCCGCGAATCGACCCACCCACCCGAGTTGTAGTAATGAATTCCGTTTTGCTCCACGTGAACCGCTTCGTGAGTATGCCCGCAGAATATGCAATTGGCTCCGTGCTGCGCCGCGTAGGTCAGTGCTCCAGACGCCACTTTCGCCGACATGCGAAGCCACCGTGTGTTCAGCCGGTCAATCAGCCGCGCAACCGGCTTTCCTTTCAGGTCCATCTTCTGCAGCCGCAGGTAAAGCGACGTGCCCCACCGGCTGAGCCGCAGCCGGTTCACCTGAAAGCCATCAAACTGGTGCCCGTGAATCGCCACGTGCCGCAGGCCGCGATATTCCCAGTCGTAATGCTGGTAGACGCGAACCCCGACAAGGTGCGACATGATGTTGGTCAGCCCGTGATCGTGATTGCCTTCGACCCACACGACTTCGATGTTGCGCTTGGGATTGGAAAGCTTGCGAATGTAGCCAAGAAACTTCCAGTGGTCCTTGGTGAGCCGGGCAAAATTAAGATCGGCAAAAATGTCGCCCAGCAGAATCAGCCGCTGAAAGTGATTCTGCTTGAGCACGCGCGTGGCCTCGCGCGCATGACTGGTCTCTGCACCCAGGTGCAGGTCGGAGAGGATCAGCGTGTTGTACACGTTTAGATCCATACTCAAGGTCTAGCAGCGGATTGTTACGGCCAGATGAACGCTGCATCAATTTTGGTGCATAAGTAACTACGAAAGTAACTAGCGACGTCTGCCAAGGGGAGCCTTCTTTACCTGTGTGGAGCGGACACTCTTGTCCGCTGCTTTTGACTTTGCTTGGTCACCTAGACCTTCGTACAGAGAAATCATGACCACAAAGGACACGAAGTATGACGTAGCGATTGTTTGTATCAGCTTCCTTCGTGTGACTTCGTGTCCTTCGTGGTAATGGCTGTCAAATTGAGCCAGTGCCCCCGGCCCTGCTTTGCTTTTCCCACCTCATCTGCGAAACTGGCCACTAGCCACGAATCACTGTCCACTGCCCCATGGGCCGCATCCACGTACTTTCGGAGACCGTTGCCAACCAGATCGCCGCCGGCGAAGTAGTGGAGCGTCCTGCCTCGGTAGTGAAGGAGATGCTGGAAAACTCGCTCGACGCCGGTGCCACACGCATCAAGATCAGCGTCGAGGCGGGTGGCAAAAAGCTGATCCAGATCACCGACAACGGCTGCGGCATGGTGCGCGACGATGCCATGCTGGCGTTCGAGCGCCACGCGACTTCGAAAATCAAGAATGCCGAAGACCTGCTGAGCGTGGCGACGCTGGGATTTCGCGGCGAGGCGCTGCCGTCGATCGCGTCGGTATCGCGGCTGCGACTGGAGACGCGGGCAGAAGAAGAGGCCGCGGGATCCGTCATCGAAATCAACGGCGGAAAAATTGCCCGCGTCGAAGAAGCCGGCCTCCCGCTCGGTACTTCGATTACGGTGCGCGATCTTTTCTTCAACACGCCCGCGCGCAAGAAATTTCTGAAGTCAGAGTCGACTGAGTTGTCGCATATCGCGTCGCTGGTCACGCACTACGCGCTGGCGCATCCCGAAAAGCATTTCGAGCTGCACTCGGCCACCAATGCCATGCTGGTGGCGCCTCCGGTGGTGGGACACAGCGAGCGCGTCTACCAGGTATTCGGCAAGGAGACGCTCGACCAATTAATTCCAGTGGCGTCGCGGCAAGCATTAGAGCGCATGGGATTACCGCAGCCTCCCCCGTGGCGTCGTGGCGCGGGCGCCCCCGGCCGCGAAACCTCGACCAGCGAAGACACTGCAGACCAAGAGCCAGGAACTTATGGCGAGATGCATCTCCACGGTTTCGTGTCGAAGCCCGAGATCCAGAAGCTGAACCGCAATTCCATTTACGTCTTCGTGAATGGACGTCTCATCCGCGACCGCCTGGTGCAACACGCGTTGACCGAGGCTTACCGAAACATTATTCCGCCCACGGTCTATCCGGTGGTGCTGCTGTTTTTGGAGTTGCCCGCAGGTGAGGTGGATGTGAATGTGCATCCCTCGAAGACCGAGGTGCGCTTCCGCCAGCAGAGTGCCCTGCATGATTTCGTGCGCGACTCGGTGCGCGCGGCGCTGATGAAGGCGCGTCCAGTGCCGCAGTTTATGACGGAGATTCGGGCGCACGCGACCGCTAGCCAATCATTGACCCCAGGTGCGATGACTCCGGGCGCGGTGTGGGAGCCACTGAGCAATGGACTTCCTCCTTCCGGCTCTCACCTACCGCAAGCCGGATTGCGCGAGGATGGAGCCAACGGCGGAGGATTCACGCTGCAAGCGCCACTTCCGCCACCCGTTTCCCAACGTTTTCAGTTTGAAGGTGGAATTACCGTGGAGGCGAACGCGGCGGTCTCGCTGGCGCGTGAAGCGGAATCGGTTCCCGACCATGGGTGTGCTCCGGCACTCGATGTCGGCGAAGGGGAACCCACGCTCTCATCGCTGGCCACGCTCAAGCCCGTGGGCCAGATTCGGAATTCGTTCATTCTGGCGGTGAACGACGATGGCTTGTGGATCGTGGACCAGCATGTGGCCCACGAACGCGTGTTGTTTGAACGAGTGCTGAAACAGCGGGCGGCGCAGAAAGTCGAGAGCCAACGGTTGCTGATGCCGATCGTGCTGGAGCTGTCTCCCGCACAGCAGGCGGTCTTCGCCGAAATCTCCGACGAATTGCAGCACAATGGATTCGAAGCCGAACCCTTCGGCGCGCGCAGCGTCGCCGTCAAGGTCGCGCCCGCGGGAGTGGAAGCATCCGCGGTCGAGAATATGCTGCAGGAACTGCTCGACCAGTTTTCCCGCGAAGAGCAGTCATTGAATCTGGAAAAGATTCGTGCCCGCATCGCCGCATCCATCGCGTGCCACGCCGCCATCAAGGTGAACATGCCGTTGGAGCAAAACAAAATGGAGTGGTTGTTATTGGAACTGGCAAAAACCGACCACCCAATGTCTTGCCCACACGGCAGGCCGGTGGTGCTGAGGTATTCTGTGAAGGACATTCAAAAGGCGTTTAAGAGAATCTAGCTGTCAGCTTTCAGTAAGACCGGGTTGCTTTTGGCTGAGAGCTGAAGGCTGAGGGCTGACAGCTGTTTTTATGACTGAGCAAGAATTACAAATCTTGCGGCGAGAGAAGTGGCGGCTGGATGGGAAGCCCATTCGCACGATCGAGCAGGCGCGTGCTTTTCTCGAGGAGGTGGGTTTCTGCCTGGTGTATCCGGCAAGGCCGGCGCTGTTGGTCCCCACATTTATTGGCGCGTTTGTCGGGTCGGACGATCGGTTGCCCGGCTGGCAGCACGCGTTCCAAGATCCGCGCGCGACCGAGGCGACGGAATTGATGGTGCGGTTGCTACGCGAACGAACGGCGTTTGAGGCAAATCTGTTCGGCGAGAACAATGGATTCCTGGTGGCGGCGTCGGTGTTCCCTTATTTTTATGCGCTCATGGGCGAGCGCAATCCCAAGCAGGCTCCGAAGCCGGGTTCGCGGTCTCCGTATTCTGCGCTGGCCTGCGACGCCTTTAAATTGATCGCGCGCGATGGGCCCATCTCAAAACAGAAAATGCAGGAAGTGCTGGGCGGCAGCGTGTCGATGGCGGCGCTTGACGGGGCGCTGGGCGAATTATGGTCGAAGCTGCGCATCACGCGTGTGGACTACAAGCCCAGCGGGGGCTCAGTCTGGGACTTGCTTTATCGCTGGGCGCCGGATGCGGTGAAGGAGGGCGTGGGATTGTCGGTGCAAGAAGCCCTCACCGCGTTGCTCTCGAAATATCTGGATAGCGTAATCGCGATCGAACAGGCGGAGCTGGAAACTTTTTTTGGCAATTTCATCGCGCGGTCGAAGGTGAAGGATGCAGTCAACGCACTGCTGGCCGCACGGGAACTGAGTTTCGTGCACGTAAGTGGGCGATCGATGCTGCAGATCACGCCGGAGAGATTGGCCTTCACTCCGGCTCCGCGCAGCGCGGCCCGGTGATTGTAGCGCCGGCATCCTGCCGGCTGTCGCGAGAGCTTGCCCTGAGCTTGTCGAAGGGGCGTCGCGCCCTCGCTGCGGCTGCGGGACGCCGTCGCGACAGCCGCCGAGACGGCGGCGCTACACACATGTCTGCTGAGTCCCATCTCAAAATTTATCGCGGTAGGCTCGCGCCTTCGCCGACTGGATTCTTGCACCTGGGTCATGCGCGCACGTTCTGGACGGCAGCGCAGCGCGCAGCAAAGCATGGCGGTCAGTTAATTTTCCGCAATGAAGATTTGGATCCGCAGCGGTGCCGGCCAGAATTCGTGCAAGCGATGCTGGATGATTTGCGCTGGCTCGGGATTGAATGGACAGAGGGGCCGGATCGCGGCGGGCCTCTGGGTCCGTACACGCAAAGCGAACGCAACGGGTTTTATATGGACGCGTGGCGGAAGCTGCGCGACCGGGCAATGATTTATCCGTGCACTTGTTCGCGGAAGGATGTGGCGCAGGCCGCGGGGGCTCCGAACGACTTGGATGATGAGCCGGTATATCCGGGACGCTGCCGGCCGGCTGTCTCCGGGGTCGCTCGCCTTCGGCCACGCGAGACAGCCGAGGCGGCTGTCTCCACATATGCGGTGCGGGACGACGAGCCGCGCGGAGTGAACTGGCGATTTCGGGTTCCGGATGGCGAAGAGATTTGTTTTACCGATTTCCATCTGGGGCCGCAGCGCATGCTTGCGGGGCGCGATTTTGGCGACTTCATCGTGTGGCGGCGTGACGACGTACCTGCCTACCAACTGGCAGTGGTCGTTGACGACGCGGCCATGCAGATCACGGAAGTCGTGCGCGGCGCGGATTTGCTCAAGTCAACAGCGCGCCAGATTCTTCTGTTCCGGGCTCTAGGGCTGGCTATGCCAGATTATTATCACTGCGATCTGGTGCGAGACTCGAATGGCATGCGGCTAGCGAAGCGACACGATGCGCTGAGCATCCGGAAGCTACGAGAGTTGGGATGGACAGCTGAGCAGGTGCGAGAAGCCGGCCTACGAACTCTGACGTAGACCAGTAACCGAAGCCCCACACCGGATTGCGACAGCGGATTGCCGAACGTCCAAGGTTAAGAATCGATGCGGGAAATTCAAATCACAACCGCTTCCTTGTATTCCCCAAATACACGCCGCATCGCGTCGGAAATCTCTCCCACTGTAGCGCAGGCTTCGACTGCGGCCAGAATTCGCGGCATGAGGTTCGCGCCCGATCGCGCCGCATCTTCCACGCCCGCCAGCGCCGTCTTCCACGGACCCGCGTCGCGCTTCGCGCGCAAGGCCCGCAGGCGTTCGACCTGCTTCGGTTCCAGCGCCGGATCGATGCGCTGAATGGGGATCGGCTTTTCTTCTTCGACCTCGAAGCGATTTACGCCCACTACGATCGCACGCTGCTCATCCACCGCCTGCTGGTATTCGTACGCGGCATTTTGAATTTCCTGCTGCACGAAGCCGCGTTCGATCGCTTTCAGCATTCCGCCGAGAACTTCGATCTTGCCCAAGTATTCGGCAGCGCGCTTCTCAATCTCATTGGTAAGCGATTCGACGTAATACGATCCCGCCAGCGGATCGATGGTTTGCGGGGCGCCAGACTCGTAGGCAATCACCTGCTGCGTGCGCAGCGCGATGCGCGCCGCCTGCTCGGTCGGCAGGGCCAGCGCCTCGTCATAAGAGTTGGTGTGCAGCGACTGCGTCCCGCCGAGCACGGCTGCCATGGCTTGAATCGCGGTCCGCACGATATTGTTTTCCGGTTGCTGTGCGGTGAGCGTCGATCCGGCGGTCTGCGTGTGGAAGCGCAACATCCACGACCGGGGGCTCTTGGCCTTGAAATGCTCGCGCATGATGCGCGCCCACATGCGGCGCGCGGCACGAAACTTTGCGACCTCTTCGAGAAAATTGTTGTGGGCGTTGAAAAAGAAAGACAACCGAGGCGCAAACTGATCCACATCAAGGCTAGCCTTGATCGCCGCCTGCACATAGGCCATGCCGTTGCCGAGGGTGAATGCGACTTCCTGGACGGCGGTCGATCCCGCCTCGCGCATGTGGTAGCCGGAAATGGAAATCGTGTTCCAGTCGGGCACGTTCTCGTTGGCCCAGGCGAACATGTCGGTGATCACCCGCATCGCTTGCTGCGGCGGATAAATGTAAGTCCCGCGTGCGATGTACTCCTTAAGCACATCGTTCTGCACCGTGCCTGACAGTTTGCGGATATCGCAACCCTGTCGCCGGGCAACGGCGACGTACAATGCGAGCAGAATCGATGCGGTCGCATTGATGGTCATCGATGTAGAGATCTTGGTGAGTTCGATGCCATCGAACAGGCGCTCCATGTCTTCGATGGAGTCGATGGCAACCCCTACCTTGCCTACTTCTCCCGCGGCCAGAGGATGATCCGAATCCAGCCCGATCTGCGTCGGCAAATCGAAGGCCACCGAAAGTCCCGTGGTACCGTTCGCCAGCAGATACTTGTATCGCTTGTTCGATTCCTCGGCGTCGCCCATACCCGCATACTGCCGCATGGTCCAGAGGCGGCCGCGGTACATGGTCGCCTGCACCCCGCGCGTGAATGGATATTCCCCGGGATAGCCGACTTCGGTCTCGTAGTCCGAGCCTTTGAGGTCGGCTGGGGAATAGAGCGGGTTCACGGGAATGTGTGAGGAGGTCTCGATCTCGGTGGGTTCCGGGCGGGTCTTCAGCTTTTCGGTCATCGTGCCACCTGACCTCTCTTTAAACTCGTGAAGCTGATCTTACTGACGCTGGCCTCGTCTCCGCGCTCTCCAAAACGAACTCATCCCGAACCAGGCAAAGGCCAGCGTGCAGCAAATAGCAATCGCCAAGCGTCCGCTACCCGCGCTTCCAGCATGATACTTCTCGTACTCCTTGAACGTGGCGGCTGCGAAACTCAAGGCCAGGATGAGGAAAATAACCCCGGTCACCTCGAGCCACAGCTGGTGGGCGGCGCGCGTAAAGGATCGGCCGGTGGTGCGGACCCCGCTCATCACGGCGCTAAAGGTCCGGCTGCGCCCGGCCTGCTGTCCGGCCACCCGCGCTACCACCCCCAGCTTTCGCAATGTAGAAACCTTGCTCACGGCCTCGATTTTATCAGCCCGCAGGCATACAATGGCGCAGCGCCAGGAAACGGCGGCGACGAGAGAGCGAACCGTTGCGGCGCGAATGGCATCTAATTAGTTGGCTGGCGATTTATTCCGGGGGAACAAAGTGGATCCACAACTCAAGCAACTCATGAAAGAACTCGGCGACGCAATCAACGAATCTCTTTCCGACTCCGAGCAGATTTCTGAAGTTGTCTCGCGCATCAAAGAGGGTGGATACGACATCTTCCTGGTGCTCGAAGCCACCATCGGCGTCAGCAAGCAGGGCGAAAAGTCGTCCGACAAGACCTCTCTCGTTACCACGCTTTCTACAAATCCTGAATTCAAAATCAACGATCAGGACCTCAAATTCCTGAAATCGCTCCGCATCAAGATTGACGAAGACAAGCACGATTCCGACAAGCCCGACAAAGGGAAGTAGCTTGCCATTCCGTCAAAAATCATAAACTGAAGAAGACAAAGTTCACCAAGGGAGTGATTTTTCCTTTGTGGGACTTCGTGTCCTTCGTGGTAATGATTGGATTGTGGAGCGAATCGTCATTTTAGGCTGCGCTGGTACGGGCAAGACGACATTGGCCCGGCAACTTGGCCAATGCAATGGCGTGCCCGTGATTTGCCTCGACGACATCTGGCAGCCGCATTGGGGCGAGAAGGACATCCCCGCCTTCCGAGAATTGATGAAGAAGGCCCACGCGGGGGATGAGTGGATTAGCGACGGCAACTTTGCGGTCGCGACATTCGATATCCGATTACCACGCGCTACGCTAGTGCTTTGGCTTGACTGTTCAAAACTCTCCTGTGTATGGCGTGTAGTCACACGCGTGTTCAAGCCCGGCGAAGCCCATGGGATACGAAGGCTGGGCAAGGTCCTCGCCTTCATCTGGAACTTCGACCGAGTCAACCGGCCGCGGATTGAGGCGATCAGAGTCCTCCACGGACCAGACGTGCCAGTCCGCAGATTATGCGGTAGTCGCGAAGCCGCAGCGTTTCTGTTTTCTTTTAGGAAACGCCAAACTGACGATCGCTGATCTGGCGAAGCGCCAGCAACCTTCTCCGCCTGTGCTACCATCTACTGTTTTCTTTTCGCATCTGCCGTGCGGAAAGCGAGATTCCGGCGAGTGAGCGCCGGAACGGAATCTGAGGGGTAGTAATGAAAGACACTCTCGGGGTTCTCTTGGCAGGCGGCGCCGGCGAGAGACTCTATCCTCTCACTCGCGATCGCGCCAAGCCCGCGGTCACCTTCGGCGGCATCTACCGCATCATCGACATCACGCTTTCCAATTGCCTGAACTCCGACCTGCGCCGCGTCTACATCCTTACCCAGTACAAGGCTCTCTCTCTCAACCGGCACATCCGAGAAGGCTGGAACATCCTGGGGCGCGAGGTCGGAGAGTTTGTGGAAGTATTGCCGCCGATGAAGCGGGTAAGTGACCAGTGGTATCAGGGCACCGCCGACGCGGTTTACCAGAATATTTATTCCATCGGCTCCGAGCAGCCCAAGCATGTACTGATTCTTTCCGGCGATCACATCTACAAGATGGATTACGGCAAGATGATGAAGCAGCATCTCGACTCGGCCGCGGATATTACATTGGCAACCATCCAAATCGATCCGCACGAGACGCATCGTTTCGGCGTGGTCGATGTCGACAAAGATGGGTGCATTAAGGGCTTTGAGGAGAAGCCCAAGATCACGCAGCTTCGATCTCCCATCAATCCGGACAAGGTCGCGGGCTCGATGGGAATTTATCTGTTTAACGCCGACGTGCTCATCCCTGTGCTGCTCAAGGACGCCGAGAACCCTCAGTCCAGTCACGATTTCGGCAAAGATATTCTACCCAGGATGGTCGACGATTACCGCGTCTACGCCTACGACTTTGTTGATGAGAACAAAAAGGAAGCCCTCTACTGGCGCGACGTGGGCACGCTCGAGGCCTACTACGAAGCGAATATGGACATCGTCTCGGTCTCGCCCATCTTCAATTTGTACGATGAACAGTGGCCCATCCGCACGCACCAGCGCCAGTATCCGCCGGCAAAATTCGTGTTCGCTGAATCCGGACGCACCGGAACTGCGCTCGATTCTATTGTTTCCAACGGATGCATTGTCTCGGGTGGCATTGTGAAGAATTCCATTCTTTCTCCCGATGTGCGCGTGAATTCTTATACGGAAGTGGACGACTCCATCCTGTTCTCGCACGTCAGCGTAGGACGCCGCTGCCGCATCCGCAAAGCTATCCTCGACCGCGACGTGCATGTTCCCGAAGGCACGACCATCGGCTACGACGCCGAGGCCGACCGCCAGCGCTATTTCGTCACGGAGAGCGGCATTACCGTCGTTACCCGCGACTATTCGCTGTTTGAAAATCCGGTTACCGTGGATTACTTCACCAGCGAATAATCATCATTGCTGTGCGTTCAGTTCCCACCACTTCGCATCTGCCAGAACTACGGAGGTTTCGGCCTGACGTTGGGGAATGTTCCAATATCGTCTTAGCAGTCGGTCTTTCTGTTCGGGGCTCACGAGTCGAAAGCCGTGCTTTTCGTAAAAGCGGATCGCCCATGCGGCAGCTACCCAAGTCCCGATCAATACAGGGCCGGGAGTCAGCGCCCGCAAATGCGATAACAACTGCGCTCCAATGCCTCGCCTTTGGCCGGCACTGCGGACATAGGCGTGGCGAATCAAAGTCACGTCGTGCACCGGTTGAATGCCCATCACCCCGGTTAAGGTTCCATTCGCATCATATCCCCAGAATGTGACTCCTTCATCGATCTCATGTTGCAAATCGCTCAAGGACATGTAGGGCTCTTTCCAGCGATCGTCCGGAATGACGCCACGGTAGGCGCGCGCGCCATCGTTGATGATCTCGTAAATCGATTCCAAGTCTCGCGTGTGACAGGGACGAATCATGCGTATCTCCTGGTTTGGCATCTGGTTTATGCCGGGGAAGACCACACTTCGTTGATGGTAACAATCGATCATGACATCGCAAAAGTCCGCCGTGACATCGCCTTGACATCCTTTCAGGCGGTGAACCGCAAAGGACCATCCGAAAACACACCTCGCGATAGCCGATGCCGGAATGTCGGACTGACAGCCGAGGCGGCTGTCGCTACATCACATCTCACGCCTTCCGGCGCTGCTACAATGCCCTGTTTCGCACTCATGTCCCATAGCCGCGAACTTCAACCTCCACAATCACGTACTGTCTTGTGGATAGTGCTTGGAGAGTCTCTCCAGCAGTTGGTTCGTCCAAGCCGAGTCTCAGCGGTTTAGCAGATTTCCGGGGAGTACAAGTGGAAGACGTCCAGGTCGTTGCGATGCTGGTCCGGCGCTGTATTGCCGGTGATGCCGCCGCCTGGGAGGAAATCGTGCAGACCTACAATCGCCGCATCTACAACATCTGTTACCGCTTCGCCGGATCCGCCGACGATGCGCAGGACCTCACCCAGGAGGTTTTCATCAAGATGTACCGCACCCTGTCCAGCTACGACCACGCTAAGGGAGCGTTCGTCACCTGGGTTACAACCATCACCCGCAACCTGCTCGTCGATCATTTTCGCAAGACAAAGCAGGACCGGTTGACCGACTCCATGGACACGGCTGCGTCCGATCATGAGGACGTTCAGCCGCTTAGTGAGCAAATTCCAGACCACTCCGCTCCTCCGGACGCCCAGGTGCGCAGCCGGGAGGTCGGCGAGACCGTCCACGCCGCCCTGGCCAAGCTTTCCCCTGAGCTTCGGGAGGCAGTGATTCTAAGGGACTTACAGGATATGGACTACCGCGAAATTGCGACCGTTTTGAAGGTTCCGGAGGGTACCGTGAAATCACGAATAAATAGAGGGCGAGCGGAACTTGCGCGCCTCTTACAACGTACCTATAGGCAGGTGATGTGATGCCAGACCACACCAGTAACGGAATGCAGTGCAACGAGTTCGAACTGCTGCTCTCGGACGCCCTCGACGGTGTTCTGAGCGGGTCCGGACTCGACCGCTTCCAGGCCCACTCCAAGACTTGCAAGGTGTGTGGTCCGCTGCTCGCTGAAGCTGAAGCGGGCCGCAACTGGCTGAAAGGTCTCACGGAAGTGGAGCCTCCAGCCAGCCTGGTCAACAACATTCTGGCATCCACTACGGGCGTTGATACCCAGCGCCTGCGGGCCACCGTACGCTCTCCCCAGCCCCGAATTTCCTGGTGGGAGCATGAACAGGCCTCGCTGCTTGAGCCGATCTGGGCGACGGTCCGCCAGCCGCGCTTTGCCATGTCGTTCGGCATGGCTTTCTTTGCGCTGTCGGTGGCCCTGACCGTAGCCGGCGTAAAACCCGCCGACCTCCGCCAGATCAGCTTGCGGCCGTCCGCGATCCGGCACACGTACTACGCCACTCAAGCACGAGTGGTGCACTACTACGAAAATGTGCGGATCGTTTACGAAGTCGAGTCGCGCGTGCGCGAGATCAAGCGCAACGTCGCGCCCGCCGAGCCCGGTCCAAGGCAGTCTCGACCGGCGATACAAAAGGACAAGAACGACACAACACAACAGCCCGAGCAGAAGCAGGAGCGCAACTATAGCCAGACGGACAACCATCTGATTCTGGCCAGCGCTCCTCTGGGGACATCTGTCATTGATTGGTCAAATCCTGATCCGTCAAATCCGGATCTGCCTGTAGTGTCGGTGACCACGTACAGGAGGTTCGTATGAACTGCGCCACACACAGCGATACTGCTGCAGTGGCCTTCTGTCGCACTTGCGGCAAGCCACTTTGTAACCAGTGCACCCGCGACGTCCGCGGAGTGATTTATTGCGAGTCGTGCCTGGCTGCACGCATGGAAGGTACGACGCCGGCGTTATTTGTTCCGCCCGTGCAAACGGTCTATCCGCCTGCGGGGTCCGCTTCCCCTGGGCCGCGACCGCCTTTAAACACGGGCCCGAATCCGGCCGTCGCGGGAATTCTCGCGGGATTCTTTCCCATCGGCGTGGGAGCGGTTTACACCGGGCAATATGCCAAGGGACTGTCGCACCTCGTCGTCATGGTGCTTTTGATCCTCGGCGTCAGTTCCAATCTTCCCTGGTACGTGATCACGGTTCTCTCGATCCTGATCGGTTTTTTCTACATCTACCAGATCATTGACGCGGTCCGCAGCGCGAAGGCAATCCAGGTGGGCGAACCGGCTCCTGATCCTTTCGGGCTGGCAGCCACCTTTGGCGCCGGGGAAAAATTCGAGGGCACCAAGGTTCCCGCTGGCGCTGCCGTTCTCATTGGCCTGGGCGTGATTTTCCTGTTGCATACCGCTGGACTCTTTGAGTTCGGCTTGGATCGTTTCTGGCCCCTCATACTGATCTTTCTTGGAGTGTGGCTCTTCGCCAAACAATGGGGCCTGATCGGAGGCGCAGTCGGATGCCAGTGCGAACATTGCCGTACTCGGAAGCTCATGGGCCCAGCAATGCTCATCACTTTGGGCGTGCTCTTCCTGCTCGACAGCGTTTCGCGCGTTGGCTTCGGTAGAACCTGGCCCGCGATTTTGCTGGTAATTGGGGTCGTCAAACTGATGCAAAGCAATGCTTCGTCGAGCGGACACGTCGGCCCCCTGCCTCCGGGCACGCAACCGCCTTACGTTCCCCCCGGTGGCTCGCCGAATATCGTGCAGCCGCCATCCCCGGCAAATCCCGAGCAGACACCTTCTTCCGAGGAGGTGAAAAATGTCTAACCCAGTCATCACTCCCGGAGTTCCACCAGTGGCTCCGCTACCGCCTCACCGGCGCCGCTCGCTCGCCGGGCCTTTCGTCCTGATCATTCTCGGCGCGGTTTTCCTGATGGCGACCATGCGGGTGTTGTCCATCGGGCGACTGGCGCACTTGTTCGCCAATTACTGGCCGGCGCTTCTGATCCTGTGGGGCGTGATCAAACTCATCGAGCACCAGCGCGCGCAGCGCGAAGGCTACCGCGCCTCTGGCATTGGCGGAGGCGGCGTTGTTCTGGTTGTCATGATCGTAGTGTTCGGCCTGATGGCGACGCAGCTTGAACACGTCAACTGGTCCGGGATTCGCGACAATTTCAACGTCGACGATCCCGACTTCAGCGGTATTTTCGGCCAAAGCTACAACTTCAACGATAATCTCCAGCAGGACTTTCCTGCTGGCGCCGGCCTTAAGGTCATCGACAATCATGGCGCGGTCAGCGTGCATGCGTCTGACGACAACAAGATAGCGGTCGTCGTTCGCAAGCGTGTGGGCGCCGACAATCAGAACAATGCCGACAAGTACGACCGCGAAACCAAACCCATCATCACCGTGATTGGCGGACTGGTTACGCTCGACGCCAAGACCGACGGTGCGGGAGATCATGCCATTGAGACCGATCTCGATATTTCTGTGCCGCGCAAAGCGCAGGTCAGCGTCATTTCGCGCCGGGGCGATGTGAACCTGACCGGCCGTGATGGCGGCGTCGACATCTCCGCCCAGCATTCCGACACGAGCGTTGAAGACGTGAACGCCAACGTCAAGGTCAATCAGGAAAAGGGCTCGGTGAAAATCGAGCAGATCAATGGGGACGTGCACGTGCAGGGCCGGGTAAACGAAGTCTCAGTCGCCGACGTTAAGGGCGCGGTACAACTCGACGGCGAATTTCAGGAGAGCGTCAAACTGGCGCGCATCACGAAGACCGTGACTTTCAAGTCCTCGCGGACCGACATGGAGTTCTCGCGCATTGAGGGCACCCTCGATCTCGATGCCGACGAGTTGCATGCCGAACAGATCACTGGGCCGCTGCACTTGATTACGCGCTCGAAGAACATCAGGCTGGATCAAGTCTCTGGCGATGTGCGGCTGCAGGACGACAATGGCGCAGTTGAGGTAGGGATGCGCACGCTGGGCAACGTGCAGATCGACAATCGCAATGGCGATATCCAGTTGAGCCTGCCCGACAAAGCCGGCTTCCGCCTGGATGCGCACACGCGCGATGGCGAGATTCAGTCAGACTTTTCCGAGCTGAGCGTGAACAATGGCGAGCACGAAGCCAAGGCCAGCGGCAGTGTTGGGAATGCCTCTTCTCACATCGTGCTCAACAATCAGCACGACGGTATCGAAATTCGCAAAGCAAGCTCGACACCGCCAAAACCGCCGGAGCCACCAACGCCGGGAAAGGCAGGCAAGGCCCTGCCCGCGCCGAAAGGAAAAGTGGAGCCCACGGAGAACTGAATCTCGGACATGCCCATGGAGCGACAGCCGCCTCGGCTGTCCCGCGATAGCCTGCCCTGAGCGAAGTCGAAGGGGCGAAGCTAGCGGCTCCAGATTTGCTGCCGTGCGATTTGTGCGCCCTCAGTGTCCCAACTTCTGGTCGACCAATCTCTCCACTTGCTCCAGCACTTGATCCTCACTCAATGAAGAAGAGTTGATCACCACCGCGTCCCGCGCCGCCACCAGCGGAGACGCTGCCCGGGTACGATCGCGCCGGTCGCGCTCGCGCAGGTCTGCAGCAACATTCGCAGCCACGTCGCCCTTGATCCTCTGCTGGGTCATGCGCCGCTGCTCGCGCACCACCGGGTCCGCGTCCAGGAAAATCTTCAGGTCCGCGTCGGGAAAGACTTGTGTCCCAATGTCGCGCCCCTCCATCACCACGCCGCCACCCGCGCCCATCTCCCGCTGACGAGCAACCATCCACTCCCGGACCTTGGGATGCACCGAGACGCGCGACGCCGCCTCCGACACGTCGCGCTCACGAATACGCGCCGACACATCGCGCCCATCGAGCAGCGTACGGTTTCCTCCGACAGTAGGCTCCAGTTGAATGCGCGCGTCCTGCGCCAGCTTGAGCAACGTCGCTTCGTCTTCGAACGAGGCATCCTTCTCTATGGCTTTGAGCGCAAGCGCGCGATACATGGCGCCGCTCTCCAGGTTCACGTAGCCCAACTTTCGCGCCAGCCGCGAAGCAATAGTGCTTTTTCCCGCGCCCGCAGGGCCATCAATGGCAATCGTCAGTCTGCGCTGTTCAACTTCAGTCTTTTCTCTGTCACTCATGCGAAGCTAAAGATTGTACACGCTGATTGCGCAAGGTTCGGGAAGAGCGCGGCGATGAAGCCGTGCCGATAAAGTATCGATTAATGGGTTTCAGCTCCGAGGGCACCAAAACGAGCGGGCGCTGGCTCGACGCGAATTATGCTGGCCGGGCCTGCATCTCTGCGACTGCAGCCTCAAGATGGGCCAGGATCTGCTCCACCGTCAGTGAATACATCTCGCGCCCCACGCCTTCTCCCGACTCGAGCGCGGTCTTCAGATAGTGACCGGCAATCTCCACCGCCAGCGAATCGGTGATAGCCTTCCGAGTGCGCTTCTTGTATTCCACCCACGCCGGATGCGGCAAGGCCACCCAGACAGTTCGGCCATCCACCAGAAATTTAATGTCAACCGCGTCCGCGTGCCGCGTGGCAATCGCAACAATCATGGCCTGATAAACGCAATGAACCTGCTTTTTCGTCCAGCGGTCGGTGGCGGTGAAGTCGGCAAACATGCATAAAACTATAGCGGAGTGCGGTGCAACCCGGCAAACTCGCGGCGAAAGTGTGGAGCGGACACTCCTGTCCGGTGCTTTTCACTTTTGTCTTGACCGATCCCTTCGAAAAATCAAATTCAAAGGCAGCGGACAGGAGTGTCCGCTCCACACTTTGACATCAGGTAACATGGAAGCGTGCCGACCCGGGCCCCGAACAAAACCAAAATTACGATTCTGCGCGCCCAGCAGCTCAGTAAACTTCCATGGCTGCTGCACGGCTTCTCCACGCGTGCCGGCAGATTTTCGGGCGCCTACGGCAAGCGCGCTCTCAATCTGGGCTTCACCCAGCACGATGACAGAGCCTCCGTCGAACGGAACCGCGCCGCCTTTCTCCACGAGCTTGGGGCCGTCACCAAGCCGCGTCGTGGTTTACCAAGAGCCGGCGCATCTCTCTGGCCGCTGATTACGCTGCGCCAGATACACTCCGACATCATTCGCCGCGTCGAGACGATCCCCGGTTCGCCACCGAAAGAGCCGCCCAGCGGAGACGGGCTCATCACGGACATTCCCGGCCTGTTGCTCGGCATCCAGACCGCGGATTGTTTACCCGTAATTCTCGTCGACTCCAAACGCCACGCGGTCGGCGTGTTTCACGCCGGATGGCGCGGCACGCTGAAGCGCATCGTCGAAAAAGGAGTCGGCGAAATGCATCGCTGCTTCGGCACAAATCCTCGGGACCTCAAGGCCGCGATCGGCCCCGGCATTCAAGGCTGCTGCTATGAAGTCGGCGAAGAAGTTCGAATCAAGTTCGAATCGCAGTTCGAGTACGGGGCCAGCCTGTTTCGCGAGATCAAAGAATCCGATCCAGTCCGCGAAAAATATCCGCTTCTATTCTTGAGCGCGCGTGCTCCCGGACACAGCGACCTACCTAAAAAGATTTTCCTGGATCTGGTGGAGGCCAACCGCCGGCAACTCCTTGCAGCTGGCGTGCCCAAGAAAAACATCGAGTCATCCCCGTTGTGCACTAACTGCCATCCAGAAATGTTGTTTTCTTACCGCGCAGAAAAAGGGAAGACAGGACGGATGATGGCGGCGGCGGGAATTCGCGGCTGAATCGTTCCTCCGTTCTGACAAGCTGATCAAATGGCGGAGCGAAAAACCCATCGATCACTCACAAGGAAGTTCACCAGAGAACAGAGAACGATGCTGATCAGGTTGGCCAGCATGGGCCGCAAACGGGCTTCTCCGACCAGCAAGCGCATACATAGTAGGTTCCCGACGATCGAGATCGCGCCATTGCTGAGATTGAATCGGAGCAATCGATTCGTAGATCCGCAACCCTGATCTTGACGGTCGAGCCAGGTGAAGCGTTCATGCCAGAAGAAGTTATGCAGCACGGCCGTTTCAACCGCGATGGCGGTTGCGAGTATGTAATTCAGGCCAAGGCTGGTTAGCAGCCACAGTGCCGACAACTGCACTGCAATCCCGACGGCCCCAACCAGGTTGAATTTCATCCATCGCGTGAAGGCCGTCCACGTTCGCTCATTCACGAGAGCCGTTCCTCCCGATAAAGCTGCGCAGTATGGATTCCTGTTGCGACGATCGCCATCGTCAGCATCCCTACAATTGCAATCGCGCCGCCCACATCGAATAAAAGAAACTTGTAGCCAGCGAAATGGGCGTAGGGTTGAAAAATTAATGCTACGTTGCCGATCATCAGCAGAATGCGAATTTCCGTCGGCCCGAACAGCGCGTACGACATGCGAAATTTCCCTACGGTGTAGGTCGTCAGATACGACTCGATCGAAAGCACCAGAAACGAAACCAGCATTCCAACCGCGATTTGCCAATGAAGAAATCCTGAAAGGGCCACCCCGCTCATCAGGAATAAGGCGCCAAATGTGTCCGCCATGTGATCGACGTAGAAGCCGTAGCGCGGCCGCTGCTGGTTGCGGAACCGCGCCAAGGTTCCGTCGAGGCTATCCCCGAGCCAGTTCACCGCGATGAAGAAGGTCGCCAGCAGCAGAAAATGTTTATTCCATGCGCTCATCGCATACGCGGCGGCAGCCAGAATCTGCGCGCCGAAACCGAGACCCGTCAGATGATCCGCGGAAATCGAAGCCGGCATCCTCTCCGCCATCCATCGCAGGACCTTCTTCTCGACGGCCGCGGTGATCGATTGCTGAACACGCGGCGCCGTCCGGAATTCAGAACCGATTGCTCGACTAATTCCCGTGGTAGCTGCCATGTTTCCTCCATGCCGATTATGGTTGTTTCTGTGAAAACACAGACTTGCCGCCAAACGCCGCGCGCGTCGCGTTAAGCGTGAATTCCAGCGACTCACGCGGAATGCTGCTCACGAACGGGGCGATCATCCACGCCAGCCCCGTGGGAATGTCGCGCGTAAGAGAAATTGCCTCGCACTGCACAAACACTCCACCGTTCGCCTGCTCAAACGACCAATAGCTGTTCAGTCGCCACATGAAGCCGTGATCGTGGCCGGGGGCTAGGGCGTGTTCCTGTGCGCTACCCGGATCTTCGATCTCTGAGATCCGCGTGCTCCGCGAGATGCTGTACTGGTGATCCGAATCCAGGCGCCCGTAGTGCACGTCGTATTCAGTGTCGAGTACGACCGTGACGATTTTGTGTTTACGCAGACGCATGAAAACGTGCAGGTCGTCGCCCTTCGCAGACACCAATCGCGATTCCATAACGTCCGGTGAGTAATAGTTGGCGGAATGGTCGTAATCCCTCACAACAGAGATGATCTGAGCTACGGTCGCGTTCGGGACGAAAACCGTCGCAATCCAGTCGTGGATGAGCCCGCCAGGGATCTCCTTGGTCGTGTTTCCACGTCTATCAATCACAATCTCACCCCGCCGAAGCCTGTCCACTACATCAGCTCTCTGGCTGAGAGGCAGGGAGTCCAGTGTCAGGAACGCCGAATTTCGCTGCCGCCCAATCCGCGCTTCTGCCGTGGCGATGTACTGATTGAAAGCCTCCGTGGTCCGTGGTTGCTGGGCATTCAATCGACTCGATCCTGCGACTAGCCCAAACGCTGCGATGGCAAGAGTGAGTAGTCTTTCTCTGATCGGCGCCTGTGTTCTCACAGCCGCAGAATGCTCCGAGCCAGGGCAGCATAGCAATCGATGGGCGGTCAACCTCGGCTCAATTGCACGTCATTGCGTAAGCTGCCCAGAATCTGACGCTTAGCGGCCAGTATCAATCTGCTGCAAGATGCACGATGTAGACTAATCATCGCCAATGGAGGAAATTCCACAGAAGAAACTCTTTCGCTTCGGTGTTTTCGAAGCCGACCAGCGCACGGGAGAGTTGCGCAAGCAGGGGCGGCGCGTCCAGTTGCCGGGACAGCCTTTCGACGTGCTCATCATGCTGCTGGAGCATCCGGGGGAAGTCGTCTCACGCAATCAGATTCGCGAGCGTCTCTGGCCCGACGGTACCTTCGTCGACTTCGATCACAGCCTGAACACGGCGGTGAACAAGATTCGTGACGTACTGGGTGATTCGGCCTCAAGTCCGAGGTTTGTCGAGACGATCGCCCGTCGGGGATACCGCTTCATCGCTCCGGTTCAGCTCGACGGCGGGCCTGCAACATCGCACTCTGCGGAAGAGTCCCCGGAGAATTCGTCCAGCTTTCTGACTGCGGCTCACGAAGTGCCGCACGCTCAGAGAAATGTTGTCAGCATTTTTTTTCTTCTTTTGCAGTTGATGTACCTGTGCTTCTACATCATCTCGTTGGCGCGCCTTCATGCGGTCCAGGACGTCATGGCCGCGACGTTCTCGCACCCGCTCTGGGCAACCGTATTGCTGATCATTACCGCGGTGGCCGGAATTCCAATCCGTCTATACCTCATCTCAACGGTCGCCTTCCGCGCGCCGGGCCTGCGTGAGAAATTTCTCCGACTTTTCCCATTCCTCTTTCCGCTCGACGAAATCTGGGCGCTTGCCCCATTTCTGCTCGTGCCGCAGATCGGCTACGGATTGGCCCTGGGCTTTACAGCCATTCTGCTGTACGCGCCCTTCTCCGAGCGATCATTGATCCTGATGGGTGCCGGCGCGGCGGCCCGTGTACCGTCCGTCCGTTCCTAAAGAGGTCTGCGAACACGAGTCAAACCACAACGGTCAGATTAAGTTCCTGAAGAAGCGCTTGCCCGGAGCCAGCCCGACAGCGAATAAGACTAGCGCATGGAGTATGCTGGCTCGCTGAACTCCATTTATATTTTTGAGGCTTACTCCATGAAGCTTTTGACGATCACGCTCTGTCTTTGTGTGACCCTCGTTTGCACCGCGAGCGCGCAGGTATCTTCCGACCAGATTGATGCGATCTTTTCCTCTCTGAAGTCCACGAAAGCTCCAGGGGCCGCCGTTCTGGTGGTTCGCGATGGAAAACCTGTCTTCCGCCACGGATATGGCGTCACCGATCTTCGCACTCTGCATCCCATCGATGCCCAGACGAATTTTCGACTCGCATCGTTCACCAAGCAATTCACCGCGACCTGCATCATGCTTCTCGTACACGACGGCAAACTGCACTACGACGACCACCTCAGCGACATCTTCCCCGAACTCCCGGCGTACGGACAACCGATCACCATCCGCCACCTTCTCAACCATACCTCCGGATTACCCGACTACGAAGACATCCTGATGAAGCAAAATCCCGACACTGCGGAAGAAAAAATCCCGCAGATTCTCGACGCGGGAGCCCTGAGATTGCTGGAGCAGCAAACCAGAGGCAAGTTTCCGCCGGGTTCGAAGTGGGAATACAGCAACTCGGGCTACGCGGTGCTGGCGATGATCGTGGAAAAAGTTTCAGGCGAGAGCTTCGGCCAGTTTCTGCAGGAACGTATCTTCGTCCCTCTGAAGATGACCCATACGCTAGCCTATGAAAAAGGCAAGAACGAAGTGCCGCACCGCGCCTACGGCCACACCAGGATTGACGGCGTCTGGCGGGAAACCGACCAGAGCCCGACCTCAGCCGTGCTGGGCGACGGCGGCATCTATTCTTCCGTCGACGATCTCGCTAAATGGGACCGCGCCCTGCGCGATCACACCCTGCTCAGCGAGCAGGAAATGCGGCCCGCACTAACCCCCGTGCATCCCACGGGCGGTCCGCCAAAGTTTCCCGAGGGCAAGCCCGTCAGCTACGGGTTCGGATGGTTTCTTGATCCCTACCAGGGTCACCGGCGCATGTCGCACGACGGCAACACAATAGGCTTCCGCACGACGATCCAGCGTTTTCCCGACTATCAGTTGACGGTAATCGTCCTAGCCAACCGCGCCGACCTGGACCCGCAAGCGCTAGCCCTTAAAGTCGCCGACCTATATTTAGCAAAGAAGCCGTAAACGGGTTGCGTGGAGCGAGCCGCCTCGGCTGTCAGTCAGGGCTGTCGATGTGAAAAAAGCAGCCGCCGGATGTAGGGATTGTTTGTGTGGGGACAGCCGCCTCGGCTGTCCATCGCGCGAAGCGCGACAATTCTAGTCAGATTGCTAATCCAAGGAAAAGAGGACGAGACATTTCTCCGACGGACCGCTCTACGCCGTCGGCGGCACCGAAGTCGTTGGCGGCGCTGAAGTTGCGGCCGCACTTCCATTGCCCTCGTTGACCAGATCTTTCAATTCTTTGCTAGGTTTGAAAAATGGAATCTTCTTGGCAGGAACTTCCACGCGCTCCCCGGTCTTGGGATTGCGCCCAACCCGAGGCTTACGCTGGCGGGTGCGGAAACTTCCAAAGCCGCGAATCTCGATCTTGTCGCCAGCACGCAGCGAGCGCACCACGCTATCAAAGATCGTTTCCACGATCACTTCACTGTCTTTCCGCGTAAGTTCCGCCAAACGCGAGACTTCGTCAATCAAATCGGCTTTGGTCATACGCCCCTCTTTAATGTTCTCAGCGGTTGCCTCCAAGCCCTGACCCGCCGTTAGAATCCCGAAACCATCGACGCGCGCAAGCCCACCATACCCGAGACCGCAGCGGCATCCTGCATAACCTTCTCAAATTTCAGGGGTTTAATGCAAGTTACGGGAAGGATACACCAGCCCAGATGATTTCCGCCGCGCGAGCCAAGAGGATTTCGGAACGGAATTCTACTTCCAGAGGTAATAGAAGCCCACCTGCTGTTCCAGCATCTTCTCCCTCCCCGGCAGAAACTGAGACACATCGCCGAGCAAAAGATCCATCAGCGTCTTACGGTCCTTTTCCGGATGCACCAGCGTAGGCTCGCCCTTGATGCCGACTGACTTCGCGGTATCATCCACCGCGGTCTGGAAGTCGCCAACGCCGTCGATCAACTTCATTGACATCGCCTGGTCGCCCGTCCAAACCTTGCCATTGGCGATCGACTTCACGTCGTCATATTTCAAGCCCCGGCCGTCGCTTACCGCCTTCACGAATTGCCCAAACATGTTGTCGATCAATGACTGCATGTAGGCCTGCTCGGAGGGAGTGAGATCGCGGGCCGGGTTCCCCGTGTCTTTGAATTCGCCGGTCTTGATCACGATATCTTTGAGCTTCGCCCACTTCAGCAGATCGCCATAATTCATCCACTGCGCGATCACGCCGATCGAACCCACGATGCTGCCCGAGTCGGCAAAAATCTTGTCGGATGCCGAGGCCACGTAATAAGCCCCGCTTGCCCCCACTGTCTCAATGGAGACCACGACGCGCTTCTTCTTCTCGTTGCGAACGCGCTTGACCTCGCGATAAATCTCCTCCGACGCCGCCACGCCGCCGCCCGGAGAATTCACGTGCAGGATGATGGCCTTGATCGACGAGTCGTCGCCGAACTTTTTGAGCTGGCCCACAACCGGCTGCGGAGAAAGAATCACGCCGTCCAGATCGACCACGCCGATGCGGTCGCCAAAAGAAGTGATGCTGGTCTCGGCTCCTCCCGCATGCAGCGTCAGGTAAACCAGGGTAAACACGGCGAGCACGAAGAGGAAAAAAGCTCCTCCGCCAATCAGAATCCAGAGCAGTGTGCGCGATCGTCCGTCAGCCATGAAGAAAGTTTAGCACTTACCGGGTTTGAGCAGCGGTCCGAGGGAGCCCCGCACACGCCCAGCCTCGCCTAACCAGTGATTACCTTCAGCGCGCCCCGGTGTACGCCAAACTCGACCGGCGTGCGGCAAACATATTCTCCATCTGCATAAACATCGAGCGGATGTTCGGTCTCGATCCGCGTCCGGGCTGCCTGGAAGTACTGCACCTCGGGAACAGTAAGATGCTTGCCGCTGTAAACGGACGGGATCAAGCGCAAGAGTCGTAAGCGATCAACGGAACCGACGATGCATACATCGAGCAGCCCGTCGTCCATTTTGGCCCGAGGCGCAATCTTCATCCCGCCGCCGTACAACGGAGTATTGGCAAACGCAGCCACCAGCGAAGGCCGATCGCTGCGGGTAGCCCAAGATGCGTTTTCGCTGCTGTCCTCAGCGTATGTCAGAACTTTCATGGGCACCGCCGAGAAAGTAAAAACCGTCGGCGCAAGGCTGAGCAGATATCCACCGTGCCCGCGCAGCCAGCGCGGCAGGCGGTTGGCACGCCTGGCAACTTCTCCGTCGAGCCCCACACCCGCGACGCAGCAAAAGTACCGCGTCCCGCGCGGGATGGAGCTGCTTTGAGCGATCGCCGAAGCGGCCGAGCCGGTGTTTTCCACGGCAGAAATTATCCCCAAGTCGATGCTGTGCACATTGCCCGCGCCGCCGCAGAATTTCCTCCAAGCGGCCAGCGATTCGCGCAAGCCCGGCAGTCCGAGCGAGTGAGCGAAATCGTTCCCACTTCCGGCAGGCACCACCAGCACCGGCAAACCGAGCCGGACCAAGTGCCCCAGATGGCGGTGAACCGTTCCATCGCCACCGAAGAGCAGGATCACATCCGCTTCCTCACCCGATGCGGGCACACCCAGGCGCCATTCGATCCTGTCCCTGTTCTTGTCGGCCTGGAACGGCTGAAGGTCCCTGGAAGAACATCCCAACCCGAGAATAGCCGCGGCCCGCATAGACCTGCAGAGAGTACCAGAGGCCGCGCCAGCCTAAAATGGCGTAGCGACCTGTCTACTCTACTTGTCATCCTGAGGAAGTGGAGTCCTGCGCAACGCGCAGGACTTCCGACGAAGGATCTGTGCAAGTGCCAGAGCTTTGCAGTCAGAATCCGCGATGAGAATCTGCTGGCACACCCGATTGCGATCAGGGTGCAAACTGCCCACGTACTAGGACCTGTTTGAATTTCCGGCCTAGCTGCAGGGTCAGGGACTTAGGAAGCCCACGCAGCAGATAGATCGGATCAAGAACGACAACATCGTCAATCCTGACCGCACGCTCTGCACGCTTCCTAGATGCTTCGGTTACTGAGGACGCGAGGCCGACTTTCTGGACGAGCTTATCCACCTTGATTGGAGCATCCGCCGGAATCGGAGCGCCTGGCGACCAGCCCGCAGCAATATCCTCGTAGTTGGCCTGAGCCTGCTCGATCGTCTGAGGCGTCTGTCGAAGCTGGTGCTGCTTCATCCAGTCGTCGGACGCGGCGATTGCTGCGGCAGGTGAATGAAAATCGCTCACAATCCTAGAGGCAAGGTCCTTCTTGGCCTCCATGGGTTGTTGGAGTTTCTTATAGCGCTCGATGTCCGCCACCTGCACATCCGTCAACAACTCGTAATACCGCCACATCATTTCGTCAGAGATGCTCATCACCTTCCCGTACATCTCCAGCGGCGGCTCGTGAATGCCGATCGCGTTTCCCAGCGACTTCGACATTTTCTGCACACCGTCGAGCCCCTCGAGAATCGGCGTGGTCAGCACCACTTGCGACTCTTGCCCATAAGCTCGCTGCAGTTCGCGGCCCACCAGCAGATTGAATTTCTGATCAGTGCCGCCGAGTTCCACGTCGGCCTCGAGCGCAACGGAGTCGTAGCCCTGCACCAGCGGATATAGCAACTCATGCACCGAGATTGGCTTTTCTTCCTGAAAGCGCTTGTGGAAGTCTTCGCGTTCCAGCAGCTGCGACACCGTGTATTTGGCCATCAGCCGCACAAAATCGTCCGAGGTGAACTGGCCCATCCAGCGCCGGTTGAAATCAATCACAGTCTTTTCCGGATCGAGAATCTTGAAAACCTGTGCCTTGTAGGTTTCCGCATTTTGCTCAATCTGTTCGCGGCTGAGCGGAGGCCGCGTAACGGAGCGCCCCGTCGGATCGCCAATCATGCCGGTGAAATCGCCAATCAGAAAAATGACGGTGTGCCCAAGATCCTGAAAATGTTTGAGCTTGCGCAACACCACGGTGTGTCCCAGATGCAAGTCGGGAGCTGTCGGGTCCATTCCCAGCTTCACACGCAAGGGCTTGCCCGAGGCGCGCGACTTCTCCAGCTTGGCGCGAAGTTCCGACTCGCGAATAATCTCCGCGGAGCCCTTCTTGAGATAAGTAAGCTGTTCGTCGACCGGCGCAAAAGTTGGCATGAGAAAGCACATTATAAGGAATGCAGAGGGCAGAAGTCAGAATGCAGAAGTAAGAAATCAAGAAAGTCAAAGTGCTCATGCTCAATTCAAATCAGCTCCAGAACAACCGGTTCCTACGCTCCAATCCCCTTCATGGTGCAGATAGAAGCGACAAAAATTGCGGTAAGTTCGTGAGCCTCTTGAATGAGAGGAGCCAATCTCTGGGCACCCACAATGTCGGATTCTTGCAGGAGTTCAAGCCAAAAGACGGTCTCGTCCGCTTCTTCAAGAACGACGCCGAGCTTGGCCACGAATTCCGCCCTCGATCGGCCACGGCAGGCTGCTCGATAATTAGCTCCGACCGAAGTACCCGAGCGCAGAAGTTGTCGGCCAATGACCCGCGCTTCTTCGCAATGAGGAAGTGCTTTATACAGACGCACTACGCGCAATGCAAATGCTTTCGTTCGAGTCTTTCGGTCGTCCCGGCGGTCCATGCTGTCATCATCGACGCAACACCTCGCAAAAAGCTGTGACAGATGTCACAAGATCTTCACTTTTGCATTCTGACTTCTGCCTTTTGACTTGTGCGCAAGGTTTTCACTTCTGCATTCTGACTTCTGCCTTTTGACTTACCATAAGCCGCCTCCCAATCACCGTGAACTTGCCACCCAGCACGATGTTGATCGCCTCCGTGTAAGCGATGTGCTCCTGCTCCAGAATCCGCGCCGCAAGCGTGTGTTCGTTGTCGCTGTCGAGCACGTTGACCGGCTTCTGCACGATGATCGCCCCGTGGTCAAGTTCTTCGTCCACGAAATGCACGGTGCACCCGGATACTTTCACCCCATACGCAAACGCCTGCTCCTGCGCTTCCAGTCCGGGAAATGCGGGCAACAGCGACGGATGAATGTTCAGAATTCTCTGCGGAAATTGCCGCACGAACCACGGCGAGAGCAGCCGCATGTATCCCGCCAGGCAAACCAGATCGACCGCGTGCTCGTTCAGTGCGCCGACCACTTCACGGTCGTGCTCCTCCCGCGGCCTGCCCTTCGACGGAATCACAAGCGCCTTCAGTCGGCGCTGTCGGGCGGTCGCAATGCCCGGCGCGTCGGCCTGGTTGGAAATGACCACAGCGATTCGCGCATCCGGAATGCGGCCAGCGTCAATGCTGTCCGCGATGGCGACGAAGTTCGACCCGCGCCCCGACAGAAGTATGCCCAGAGAATGCATGCGAGAAAACATCATAATTCAACCCGGAGTAATGAATCAGGTTGACAAAAGCCTTTAACCGCAGAGATCGCGGAGGAAGGCCGCAGAGAGCGCAGAGAAGGGCCACTGTCCTGTTGTTCTCGGCGTTCTCTGCGGCTTTCTTCGCGATCTCTGCGGTTAAAGGCTTTTTCTGTCTCTTTACCCAGAGTCAGACGGTTCTTGTTTCTACCGTCATAGACGGCTGACCCAAGCTCACGTGGATAGGCTTTTCTGGGAACGGCGCACTTCGCGATGGAGCAGAAGATATCCGCGAATTGAAGACTTGTCGGACTGCAGCTAGCCCTCAGCTGTACGTGACCTTGCGCTCGCCCTTGACGATGCGGCCGATGGTGTAAGCTTTTTCGCCGACCCGCTCCAGCACCGATTGAGCTTTTTTGAATTTTGCCGACGGCACCACGAGAAGCATTCCCAGCCCCATGTTGAAGGTGCGCAGCATCTCGTCCTGCGAGACATTTCCCAGTTGCTGCAGATGCTCGAAGATCGGAAGCACCGGCCACGTCCCCATCTCGATGACCGCCGCCGTCCCACGCGGCAACACACGCGGCAGGTTTTCCGTAATCCCGCCGCCCGTAATGTGCGCCAGCGCCGCCACGCATTGGCCGTCGATTAACTTTCGCAGCGCCGGCCAGTAAGTCCTGTGTGTCCGCATCAATTCGTTGCCGACCTTATTCTTGACCTCGTTGACGTAGGTATCCGCCGAATAGTGCGCAACTTCAAATAGTAGCTTGCGCGCCAGCGAATACCCGTTGGTGTGCAGCCCATTCGAGGGCAGACCCAGGATGATGTCGCCGATCTGAACATCCTTGCCGGTAATAATTTTTTCGCGCTCTACCACGCCCACGATGAAGCCCGCCAGATCGTACTCGCCGTCCGGATAAAAGCCCGGCATCTCGGCCGTCTCTCCGCCAATCAGCGCGCAGCCGTTGTGCTTGCAGGCATCCGCAATGCCTTCGACCACTTTCTCCGCGATCGAGGGATCCAGCGTGCCCGTCGCCAAATAGTCCATGAAGAACAGCGGCGCCGCTCCCTGCACGGCAATATCGTTGACGCAGTGGTTGACCAGGTCCGCGCCCACCGTCGAGTGCAGGTCCATCTCAAATGCAATCTTCAGTTTGGTGCCAACCCCATCAACACTCGACACCAGCACCGGGTCGGTGTACTTCGCTTTGTCTACGGCGAACAGTCCGCCAAAGCCGCCAATCTCGCTCAGCACACCCCGGGTAAAAGTTTTGTGCGCGAGGTACTTGATGCGCTGCTTGGTGCGATTGGCGCGGCTGATGTCCACCCCGGCGTCGGCGTAGGTGATCGGCGTCGGGCTGGTGGGAGTCTTGGCCACAGATTTCTCCGTGTGCTTTCTCAGTCCTTGATGGGATTATGCCGGGTGCCGCAACGACAACCGAAAGCCGCTCATTGTAACACGTTCAACGCGGTGCTTTGGAACACCCGCAGGCACCTGGGAGGAACACGAACCTACACGGAATCGCGGCAGGTACACTCGTCCAACATCCGCGAACGCGCACGCTCGCTCGTCAACCGGAGCCCGGATCGGCCCCGGACTAATGAGAAATGAAGTCCGAGAAAAAGTAGGCAAGAACTCCGAACAGCGCTAGTCCGCAGATGCCATAAGCCGTCAGAACCCACGCTCCACGGCCTTCATGTTGGCGAACCGCGGAAGTCGACGTAGACGTAGAGGACTGGTCGGTAGCAGAAACGACAGGGGCCCGATCTTCCATGCAAAAACCCTCCGACGGAAAGATCGTGGCGCAAGAACGTTATGCGTCACGCCTGCCTCGCATCGTGGCGAAGCAAGACTATCTGAGCCGAATTTTACGCCGAATTCGCGCTAGTGGATGGCAAAATTGTGATTGGAATCACGAGTATTATTAGTCAAAATATTTTTCACTATAAGACAACCCCCGCTCTCGCAATTCCCGATAGGAACGAATGGCAAGTCAGAGCCCATTGGGCTGTCGGTTTTCGATTTTTAGCGTTGGGCTCGGCGCAGCTTCGCTAGCCGGCGAGCCGCTTCATCCAGCGTCTCCGGCTTTTTGCAGAACGCAAATCGTACCTGCCGGGCTCCGTCGCGTGCATCGCGATAGAAACTCGATCCCGGCACGCAGGCCACGCCAATTTCCTGCACCAGATATTTGGCGAACGAGACATCGTCGTCGAATCCGAACGCAGAAATATCGGTCATCACGTAGTAGGCTCCTCGCGGACGAAAACACTTGAACCCCGCTGCCGTCAGCGCTGGCATGAGATGATCGCGCCGTACGCGATATCCCTCTGCCAGCTTTGAGTAATACTCCGGCGGCAGGGTCAGCGCAACTGCACCTGCCTCCTGCAGCGGCGCGGGTGCGCCTACGGTCAGAAAATCATGCACCTTGCGGATTGCATTCGTGATTCTCTCCGGCGCAACCGCCCAGCCCACGCGCCACCCAGTCACGCTGTACGTTTTCGACATGCCGTTGATGGTCACCGTACGCTCGCGCATTCCTTCGAGCGACACCATGGAGACGTGCTCGGTTCCTTCGTAAAGAATGTGCTCATAAATCTCATCCGTAATGGCCAGCACATCGAACTCAACGCACAGGTCGCGAATCATCTCTAATTCGCCGCGCGTGAAAACTTTGCCTGTCGGGTTGTTTGGAGTGTTCAGGATGATTGCCTTGGTATGCTTGTCGAACGCACGGCGCAATTCCTTGGGATCAAATGTCCACTCGCCGTTGTCCGTGGCCGGAGGACGCAGCGTTACAAACTTCGGCTTCGCTCCGCTCAGCACAGCGTCTGGCCCGTAGTTCTCGTAGAAGGGTTCGAAGATCACAACTTCATCGCCCGTGTTGCAAACTGCGAGCAGGGTCGAGATCATCGCCTCCGTCGACCCGCAACACACTGTGATCTCCTTCTCCGGATCGACCGTGATGGCTTGCCATACGCCCATTTGCCGGGCGATGGCATTCCGCAGGTTCTTCGCTCCCCAAGTGATCGCGTATTGGTTCACGTCCGCCGCTACGGCTTGCTGCGCGGCCTGTTTGATCTCCGCCGGCGCCGGGAAATCGGGAAATCCCTGCGCCAGATTCACCGCCTGGTGCATCATGGCTTGCCGAGTCATTTCCCGAATCACCGATTCGGTGAAGTGACCAACCTTGTCGCTGAGGAACTGTTTGCCGCGTGTGGCAACCTGAAGTCTGGATGGCCCATTTCTCACGCTCTTTGCGAGAAGCGGGGATTTCGAACGGTCGACTCCGGACGATTTCAGGGAAGATGGGGAGGCAGTACTACTAACTTTCTTGCCTTTGGTCAAGGTAGGCCGAGACATAACTGGCAGACTAGCACAGACGAAGCAGCCGGCACTGAGGCTCTAAGGCTTCTTCAACCGACTCCTGCAACAACGTCCCAACCAATCTCATTTCACCAGGCAAGCTTCAAATCAGTTCACCATCAGCGTCGCCGTGCCGACTATAGTCGTGCCGGGATACGTGACATTGATCGTATAGGTACCCTTGGCCGCCGAACTCGAGGGCAGGAACCCCTCGCCGGAACCGGAGACGAATACGATGGAGAAATTCGCGTTCTGATTGGTTCCAGTCGAGTCCACGATGTTCCAGGTGGCTCCCTGGGTGATATCGCCTCCCGGCGACGCTGTGGCTTTGAAATACACCGCCGATCCACCCGCGGTTACCGACTGGCTGGACGGGGTTACTGTAATGGACGAGATGTTCGAGATCACAACCGAAACGGACGCGGTCCCCGTACAGGCCGAACATCCACCAGACGAAGCTGTGATGGTCGCTGTTCCTGACTGCAGGCCGGTGACGATGCCCGAGGTTTGCCCAACGGATATCACCGTGGGAGCACTCGAAGACCAAACCACTCCAGATGTCAGCGTCTTCTGGCTGCCGTCGTTAAAGGTTCCAGTGGCAGTCATTTGAAATGTCTGATTCACGGTCAGGTTCAGTCCCGAGGGACCTACGGAAACTCCAGTTAACGTCGGATTCACGAAAAATCCTCGGCAACTTATTCCTAGTGCCAGGGTCGCAAGCGCAGCACAGGCGCAGAGCATTCGGAGTTTCTGGTTCGTCGATAGCATTCTCGTGGGAGACTCCTTGGGCGCGCTTGGTCTCTTCTTATCCTGCTTTTCAAAAAGGTGAAACTGCAAAAATTGTAGCAGAGAAAATTTCGCCCGCGCACACTCCAGTACCTGAACAGCAGGACACGGAACATTCTTCGCCACGCTTTCGCAGGCCCCCTTTCCGCTTAGAACGGTAGACGGATGGGGGCTTGCAAAGAAAAGCGATAGGTGACGATATCAAGAGACTGGCCAGCGCCGGATGAGCCGCTGGCCATTGCAACGATTGCGTGTTTCGTTGGGAGCAAATGCTATTTGTGATGCTCCTGGTTTGGAGGACCCTGCCGGTTGGGCGGGGGGTTCGGTGGACGAGACATCTGCCTGGGCGCGCTCTCCCGCGGCGGTGCCGAGTGAGGCATACTTCGCTCATTCTGTGGGCGAGCCTCGCTGGGATGACCCTGAGGCCGCATCTCATTTGAACGATTTGGAGGGCGCATTTCCGATGAGCGGCCCTGAGGTTGACCGTAGTTAGGACGAGCCTCGCTCTGACGAGTCTGGTTTGGGCGGCTTTCATTTCCACGAGCCGCGTTCGCGTTCGATCCTCCGTTTTTCGACGGCGGCGTGAATGGCCGGAAGCCTTCGTTCGACGTGCCTCGGTTTCCTGGCGCGGAGGTGCCCCGGTTCACAACCGTCGAGTTTACCCGAGCCTGGCGTGGCGACATTGCGGGAGCGTGATATTCCCCACCCGCAGCCCTGGCTGGAATCGCCGAACGCGTACTGAAATCGGCTGGCCGGGCCGTGGCTGCGATCACGGGCCGTCCATGATTCTCTCTCGCGAAGTTCTGCCGATTCTGGGCAGCCATATGCTCGTGCTGGGCCTGCAGCGCCAGCGGAGCGACGTGCCGCTCACGCGCGGCCATCTCCTCCTGACGCGTGGGACGAGCCTCGATGCCGCCGGTGCCACCGTTATAGCTCACGTTCCGTGTGTTGTTCACGATCACGGTTCTGTTGTAGACATTCGTCACATTCGTGACGCTCACGTTAGTGACAGAACGGTTGTAATAAAAGTTTCGTCCACGCCACTCCCCGCCTACAAATCCCACGCCGGTGTAACCGAATCCATAATTAATTCCGCCGTAGAAGCCGACGTGCGGCCCCCAGTATCCCGCATGCCAGACATAGAATCCGCCGCCCCATCCCCAATATCCGGGCGTCCACAGCATGCCGACGGGCGCGACCACCCAGGTACCCGGCACCCAGTAGTAGCCGTCGTCATCGTTCCACGCCCAGTAGCCAGGGGTCCAGACATAACCCGGACCCGGGCAGATTGGCTGGGCATAAACCGGCAACACCGGCGGCCCGATGCGCACCGAGATACCGACCGCGATCTGCGAAAACGATGCGGCAGAAAAAGAGAGAACGATGATTGCCAACAACACCCAGCGAACTGCAGTTCGATTCATGTTCATTCTCCGTCTCCCCTGATTCGGTCACTGAATGAAAGCTAACGGGCTGATTGCATTGTCCCGCAAAATGGACGCTTGCGCTGATTACGTTCCTCCCTTGTAAACACTGGACTTTCGAGTATGTTGCTCCCCTTACAAACTTTTTGTAATGAGAGGTTTAGGAACCAAGCTGTTTGGTCGCATGAAAGGAATTGCGTGAGAGAGGTTACGGTAGTGCTGGCTAACCAGAGCTAATTAATTCTTTTGCCGCGTGTAATGCGCTCGTCAATCGGCTTGCGGCCGGCGAATCCTTCCTGAGTCCCGTGCCAGTGGGTGATGGATTTCTCTCCCAGCTTCCAGCACAACAGAATAATCTGACCTTCGACGACACAAGGAAAATCGAGCAGGCCGATATCGATGTCCCTGACCTGCACTCCAATGGAGTCGATTTCCGCCAAGGCGTCTTTGGCTCGTTGCTCCGCCTTAGCCCGTTCGGCTTTGCGCCGGGCCAGCGGCACAATATCGAGAAACGTCCCTCCGTTCAGAAAAACCCGGTGAGCCAATGCCTGCAGCTCGGCGTCAACCTCTTCCATCGTTTTCTTGCTCGCGATCGCACTGCGCAGCAGCGACTCCAGCACGGGCAACAAAGACTGCGCTTCCTCGAGAGTGAACGTACGCTCGGCCATATTTGTTTCCATTTTATCGCAGCCAGCGCTTGAGCCGTGGCTATTGGTTTTAGCCTCTGGCTTCAGCGGCTTCTGCCCTGCGACGGATCTGGTGAAGTGGCTGTATTCAGATCGATGTGGAGACCCTGTGCGCTGGAGGTTCCGGGGGGGTAGCAATTTCCGTCGCGGCTGTAGTTAGTGCAGCGCCCTGCCACATCCTTGCGCCGCGGGGACTGGGCGAACTGCCAGACTTCAGCGAACCGGACTCCGCTCTCCATGGGGCTGGGCGGTCGTTGTGGAAAAGCACATCCCGGCGCGGGCGGGCAGGCGTCATTGATTCCCCAGTAAACGATGGAGCGTTTCCCTGCGCTCTGGCGAATGTCTTCAGCAGTGACCACGTTGTCGTCGTCCGTCGCGGGAATTCCGGAACAATAAATCCCGGCACGAAATCCCGACGCGGTAATGCCGTCAACCCAGGAGTAAATGTAAGCTTTCTGCTCCGGCAGCATACGTCCGCCCTGCTCCTGGTCGAGAAAAATAATGGTGTCGCCGGGAAAGCCCTCGCGGCGCGCGGATGTGGCGGCCGCGCGCGCGTCGGATTGTCCCAGGCGTGTGGCGTTCGCGACAGTTTTCAGCTGCGCATGAAGCCGCCCATTGAACAGCACGAGAAATCCGAATCCCGCGGACTCGACCGCAGCCCGATGTCCGGCCCAGCTGTTGGACCTTGCCCCGGGAGGAGTGTTCAGCCAGTATCCGGCATAGGAAAAAGTCTGTTTCAGAGTCTTGAGATTAGCGTCGCCGGGATAGTCGTTGCGGTCGAAGCCGAGGTAAGTCGAAGCCCCAAATTGACCATAAGCGGTCGCCAAGCCAAGTGCAACGACCACTGTCGATAATATTCCTTTGGAGATCAAGATCAATCGTAGAGACGTTGCTTGCAACGTCTTCCGCCCCGAAGAAGTCTGGCTTTCAGAATAGTGGACCGAGCTACACAAACGACGTCGAGAGGGGTAGGGATGCTTCGACTGCGAACGGACGTCGCCTTCGCGCCGCCCGCTCTCCGGTCAGCATGATAGAACTAAAATCTCTCACGATCGTGACCCGAAAGCATTGTCATGCTGAGCGAAGAGGAAAGGAGAGCGAAGCGAACCTTCCCGCGCAGCATCCCTACCCGCACCACGAAGTTCGACCCGCAACCCGACTTCGGTCTGAGCAGTGCATGATCCCCTAGCCCCCGATATGCACCATGGTTCTTGAAGCGGGTACGAAGTCCGGCTCGCCAATATGGTGACGTTCTTCCTTTTTTGCCACCACGCCGCGGATGAATTCCGCCAGTTCATCATCCGAAGCGCCCCGCCGCATCTGGGCGTGCAAGTCGTGATCCCAGACCGAAAACAGGCAAGTGCGAATCTTCCCGTCGCTGGTGATGCGGATGCGGCTGCAATGTCCGCAGAAGGGATGTGACACGGGCGCGATGATGCCGATTTCCCCGACTCCATCTTCAAAGCGGTAGCGCCGCGCCGTTTCCGAGCGCGCGTGCGGGATTTCTACCAGCGGCCGGTACTCCGCCATGCGCGCCAGAATCTCGTCGAGCGAGACCACGGTCGAGGGCGCCCAGGTGCGTCCCTCCTCGAGTGGCATGAACTCGATGAAGCGCACGGTCACGCCCTCTTCGCGCGCGAACATGCCGAACGGAATGATCTGGTCTTCGTTGAATCCGCGCATCAGTACGCAGTTCACCTTCAGCGGCCAAAGCCCCGCACGCCGCGCGGCGCGAATGCCCGCGAGCACGTGATCATACCCATTGGGCACTCGCGTGATGCGCGCAAAGCGCTCGGGATCGACTGCGTCCATAGAAACTGTGACCCGCGTCAGCCCCGCAACTTTCAGCGGCTGCGCCAGCTCGGCAAGCATGTGCCCGTTGGTGGTGAGCGCAATATCGAGAGATTCTTTGTTGCCATTGCCGTTGCGCGGCGAAAGTGCGGCCAGCTCGCGCACGAACTCCACGACACCCTTGCGCAAGAGCGGCTCGCCCCCTGTGAGCCGAATCTTGGAAATCCCCATACCTACCAGCACGCGCGCCATCCGCAGATAGTCCTCGAAAGGCAGATCGCCGTAGAGCGCCCCTTCGTTCCCGGTGCGACAGTACACACACTTGTAGTTGCAGCGGTCGGTAATAGAAATCCGCAGGTCGGTGATGGCGCGTCCGAATTTGTCGTGCAGAAACAAAGTCGTTGGCCGTTCGTCATTGGTCGTTGGCAGTGCTCGTGGGCAATTTGCCCAACGACCAATGACCATCGACTGCTTCGCGGAAAGAAAACAACAGGCGGGACCGTCCCGGCGGCTGTTTCCTTTCCAATGCATTCCTTCCGGAACGCGGGAGGCGCCGGCGTTTCCACCAGCACCCTCGGGAAGCTTTTCTCTGCGAGCTTTGCGAAGTTCTCAGCGATCTCTGCGGTCAAAAGCTTTTAACCGCGGAAAGCGCTGAGACTGCGCAGAGTACGCGAAGAATTCTTCCCTCGCCGCCGCGGCCCGGGTATGCCCAAAGGCCGATGCGGTCGGAAACCTTACTTTCACATTATAGGACGCGGCGGAAGGAAAAGAAGATTCAAGGTTTCGAATTGGCAAGCGTTTTTTCGATTGCCGCCTCGGCCAGCGGAGCCATGATCTTGTACCCCGCCGCATTTGGATGCAGCCCATCGTCGGCAAGATCCTTCTTCATAAGGCCTTTGTCGTCGACCAGGGCGCTGAAATAGTCGAGGTAGACGCAGCCGTTGGAAGCCGTTGCGCAGTAATCTTTCAGCCAGCGATTGAGCGCCAGAATCTTCTCCGGCGAGCGCTGCGCAAAAAAATCCTGCGACTTGGGCGTGTAGTTGTGCACTGGCAGCACCGAAGAATAAATCACTTTGATGTCGTGGGCACGGGCCAGTTCCGCCAACGACGCATAGTTGGCCTCGATGTCCTCGACCCGCATCGGTCCGGTATTGCCGGCTATGTCGTTGGTTCCCGCAAGAATCATGACAACTTTCGGCTGCAGATCGATGACATCCTGACGAAACCGCACCAGCATCTGCGGCGTGGTCTGTCCTCCGATACCGCGGTTAACGTAGGGCTTGCCAGGAAAATATTCGTCGATGTGCCAAATGTCGGTGATGGAGTCGCCGAAAAACACAACGCGATTCTCGCCGGGGGCGGGCGGCCTGAGCGCAGCATTCGCCTCACGATAGCGCGCCAGTTGGCCGTAATCGTCCGTGAACACGGCGATGCGCGAGGCCCGGTACTTATCCAGCCCAGCGAAGCCGGTGGTGGGAATGGAAGGTTGCGCTTGCGGTGCAGCTTGTGCGAACGCGCTCAGAGTCACCGCCAGTACAGCGATGAACTGTGTAATGGTCCGATAGTTGTTCCAGTGCAAAAGGCGCCTCCAGAAACGGCTGTTCAGAATTTACCAGCGAGTCAAGCCAATCATACGCATAACGCCGCAAGTCAATTCAGAGGATATGCTCGATTTCAACATCACCCCATTTGCGCAGCAGATACTCCGCCACCAACCGACGATGACAATTTTCAGGAGTGGGTTCGCTGCAGAGGAGGCATGCGCCATCGATAACTTCGCGGGCGAGCGTGTCTTCCACCTTACGCTCCGCCATTAAGGCAAGAAATTTCGCTTCGTAGTCTGGCCATACGCCATGATTTTTCTTGTATTCGTCGAGCATTGCTTGCGTGGGCGCCAGTTCGGACATTTGCACATACTGGATTGAAAGGATGGCCTCACAGAAAAACTGCAGGTCATCCCGCTTGGAGAAGCCGGCCAGCTGTGAAACATTATTCAGTCGCACGTCAATCAAACGCTGCAATCCCGGACGCCGAAGCTTGCCAAAAAAATCGCGTGCCGACTTTTTCGTAAATCCGATGGTAAACACCTTCATCGGCGCGGGCTCCATGCGCTAAGCCGATACTTTGCTTGCGGAATACTCAATTTGCTCCGCTTGCTTCTCGTAGGCCATCGCAACCAGCTCATCTCTTGTGAGGAAAAGATGGTTCTCCTGAATACCATGCACCGCCAGAAGGCGGAGCAATAAAGCATCGTGATCTTCCAGGCTTCCATCCTCGAAGATATGCCGCACGCCGACATTTTTTTCGTGCAGGTATCTCGCGATCAAGATGGAGCGATGGCAGCTGATCGGCTCCTTCTCGGCACACAGAATCGCGACTCGAAAATTCTCCATCTTCGCCAGCAGGCATTCGATCCCACGCTTAAACAGCGGCGTCTGCGCGATCAGCACATATTGCGCCCGGCCATCACGGTAGCAGGCGCGATCTTCAGAACGCGCTCCCAACTCGTGGCCCAGAAAAAAATATTCTCGCCCGGAATTCTTGAGAGCCCTGGCCAGGGCCTCGCGATTGAATTGAGGATTAAAGCGGCTGTATGGCCGCGACCTGACGTCGGCGACGGCTGTAATGCCGTGCTGGTCAAGCAGCGACAGCAGATGCTCGCTGCTGCCGTTCGAATGTCCAATGGTGTAAATGGTTTCGTTCATGGCGAAACGCGGATGACTCCTGCAATCAGCTTGTAACAGGCATTCTGCGCGTCGAACTTTTCACTGAGGCTAATACACAGGATGGGGTTCTGCAACTCGGTGCAGAAGCCGTCAGGATTTAATAGAATCGGTTTTTCGACGATGGGATCAGTGATGGCTAAGAGATAATCGTAGCCGGCCAGCGAAAAATGTCCCCGAACTCTACGTCTTCCGAGGCCTCGGTCGGCGCCTTCCGTCGCCACAGTAATCTTCAACACCTCCGGTTGTACGAGGACGAGAGAATATTGCTGTTGCTCTGCGATCGGAGCTGGAACTCGGTCATTGAGACCGCTTGCGGTAGACTCGCCATTCATCCACAAAGGGCCAGGCCGATCGAGCGCTGATAACAACTGCCGCGCAGTAACCCGCCCGGCGAACCTCCATCGCACGCTGGTGTCGACCAGATGATTTTCCCGTTGGCATCCTGACGGTCGTGGCCCCAGCAGACCCACCTCGATTAAGTCAAGCAACTGGGGATCGCGCCAGGTTTTGCGATACCATCGTTCCGCGCTGAGTTCGCCCCGGTCGCGCGCACTGACCGGACGGCACCACGGACCCAATCTCTGACCGTCCCATTCCTTTCCAGCCACGCAGCGCCCAGTAAGCTTGCGCGAATTCGCCAGGCAGACAATGGTTTTGGTATACGGCATGGCCGCAGTACAACAGCAAAGTCTCGTAGAAAATTTTAGCGCTGAGTGAGGTATTTCCGTCCTAGCCGACTAGAATTCTTCCACCGGATCTTCCCAAAATGGACAAACCACTGGGTTAAGCAATGTTATGCTTATCTGAAGCCGCCTATGAACACTGCCAAACAAGACGTCGAATCTTTGCTGAGTAAGCTGCCTGACAACTCTTCGGTCGAGGACATCCAATACCATCTCTATGTCCTCGACAAGGTGCGTCGCGGGCTTGAGGACGCGCGAGTCAATGGCACGTTCTCCCAAGAGGAAGTGGAAAGCCGCCTCAGCAAATGGCTCACCGAGTAGATTGGTCTCGGCGCGCTCTGCAGGATCTCGAAAGCATCGCCGAATACATAGCGACCGACTCCGCGACCTAGCAGGCATCGTTGTGAAGAAGATTGTAAGCCAGGCGAGAACGCTGGCGAAGTTCCCGCGCGTCGGCCACAAAGTTCCTGAATTTGATGACGAGAATGTCCGCGAGGTATTGGTATACAGCTATCGGATTATCTACCGACTCCAGAAAGATGCTGTAGTAATTGCGGCCGTAATCCACGGCAAGCGCATTCTGCGGTAATCAAATCTACTTTAATTCGCAACCTAAGGTTCCGTGATCATGAACCTCTTAGCGCTCACATCCCGTCGTAATTCGGTCCGCCGCCGCCTTCGGGTGGCACCCAGGTGATGATCTGGTACGGGTCGGCGATGTCGCAGGTTTTGCAGTGGACGCAGTTGGACGGGTTCAGGCTGATGCGTTTGCCATTCGGCTGGCTTGCGTCTTCCACCATTTCGTAAACGTTGGCGGGGCAGAAATTTTGGCAAGGGCTGCCGTATTCTTTTACGCAGCGCGAGTTGCAGATGTTGGTGTCGTGAATCACGAGGTGCGCGGGCTGGTCCTCCTCATGCTTCGTGCCGGAGTGATAAAGGTCAGTCAGCTTGTCGAAGGTGAGCTTGCCATCGCCCTTGGCAGGGCCGAGCAGGTGGGCTTCGGGGCCTCCATTCTGTGGCAACTCGGATAGCTTGCGCATGTGCTCAAACCCGGCTTCTGCGGGATAGCGGTTGCGCACGCCACGTCCGCCAGTGATCGTCTGCACTCCGACATGGAACATGCCCGCGTACATTCCGTGCTCGAAGCCCTGATGAAAGTTGCGCACCTTCCAGAGTTCGTCTTTGATCCAGCTTGATTCCACCTTTTTCTGGAACGCGCCGAGCGTCGCCGCCGACGAGTCATCTTTGGTCAGCGCTTCAAACGCTGTCTCGGCCGCGAGCATCCCGCTCTTGATTGCCAGATGAATTCCTTTGAGCCGCGCCGAATTGAGGAAGCCGGCAGAGTCGCCCAGAATCATCCACCCGTTGCCGGCAACCGGCGGAATCGCCCACCAGCCGCCGTAAGGCATCGACTTCGCCCCATAGCGAATCATCTTGCCGCCTTCGAGCAACTTCGCCACAAAGGGATGCCGCTTGAACTCCTGCAACACGCGTTGCGGATCGAGGCGCGGGTCGGCATAATCGAGCCCGGTCACAAAGCCGAGCGAGACCACGTTGTCTTTCGACCCGTAAATCCACGCGCCGCCGTATTCTTTTGTGGTGAGCGGCCAGCCCATGGTGTAAATCACTTCCCCCGCCGCGATGCGCCCCGCAGGCACCTCCCAGAGTTCTTTGACGCCGACTCCGTAGGTTTGAGGGTTAGCGTTCTTGTTGAGATCGAACTTTGCCACGAGCTGTTTGGTTAACGACCCGCGTGGCCCCTCGGCGAGGATGACCACTTTCGCCTGTAAATCGTAGCCCGGCTCGAAGTTTGATTTCGGATGACCTTCCTTGTCAACGCCCTTGTCGTCGGTCTGAACGCCGGAGACGCGATCGCCGTCGAACAGAAGCTCAGACCCCGCGAAACCGGTAAAGACGGTGATTCCAGTTTCTTCCACCTTGCTGCCCAGCCACTTCACAAAACGGTTCAACGAGATCACATAGTTGCCATGATCGCGCAGAAACGGCGGCGTGATGGGAAGTTTGAACTTGCCCTTCTCGGTGAGAAAGTAGACGGCTTCCTTGGTAACTTCAGCATCGAGCGGAGCTTCCTTTTCAAATCCGGGTAGAAGCTCACGCATCGACCGTGGGTCAAGCAGCGCGCCGGAAAGACAGTGCTGCCCAACCTCACGCGCCTTCTCCAGCACGTAGATGTTTTCTTTGCTGAGCTGCGAATCAGGATGCGCGGCGTTGTGCGCGTCAATCAACTGCGCGAGCCGCAAAGCACAAGCCATCCCCGCCGGTCCGCCGCCGACGATCACCACGTCGGCAGGCATCTGAGGCCGCTCTACACCTTCGATAGGTTTGCGGAAAATCAACATTTGGATTTCGCCTTTCGCTTAGCAACTCAGTCGAACCGACACCACTAAGTCCTCTACATCGTTTCACCGAAGCGGGTCGGGCACGCCAAGTTGCTTGCAGATGCGGATAGCGGTGGGGTTCTTAACTTCGCGATGCCTTGGAACAGTACTCGTGCGCTGGGCGACGGGATTGAAGTAGACGCTATGTTTTGCACCCTCTCGAAACAGCGAGCAACCGTGTGCTTCGAGGTGCCGAATCAGGTCTACACGTTTCACATTGTCACGCTACGGAGACCTTGATTTTCTCCCGCATAATTTTCTTACCTGGACTTCGCTTCCCCGTCAGTTCGCGATTCGCTTCCAAAAGAATTTCAATTGCATCACGTAAATTGTCGCGAGCTTCTTCCAAAGTGTCGCCTTCGGAGATTGCACCAGGGAGTTCTTCAGCGTAGGCCAAGAAACCGCCACCTTCCGACTCTGAGACTTCTTCAAATACTGCTGTAAGAGTCATATCCATGTTCTTATTTTACGCATCTTGTCCAGGCAAGCGGGAGCGACTAGGATGCTACCTCCAATTGCTACCCGCCCGCCTTCGCCTTCTTCACTTCCTCAATCAGCGCCGGCACGATGTCGAACAAATTTCCCACGATCGCGTAATCTGCAATCTCAAAAATCGGCGCCTCCGAATCTTTATTCACGGCGATAATCGCGCGTGAGCCTTTCATTCCCACAATATGCTGAATCGCTCCGCTGATGCCGAGCGCAAGATACAGCTTGGGCGCTACGGTTTGTCCCGACGATCCTATCTGGCGATCCATCGGAAGCCAGCCCGAATCGCAGATTGGACGCGACGCTGCCAGGTCTCCGCCCAGCGCGTCGGCCAGTTGCTTGGCGATCTCGATATTTTTCTGCTCTTTGATCCCGCGTCCCACGGCCACGATGATCTCAGCCTGCGTCAGGTCGACCGCCTGCTTGGCTTCCTTGAAAACTTCCTGCGGCTGGTTGCGGATGACGCCGTCCGCGATCTCAACACTCACAGTTTCGACGGGAGCCGCGCCGGCGCCAGCTTCGGCCTTGTCGCCGCGAAACGCGCCGTTCTGAAACGTTGCGAACCACGGCGCGTCGCTGGTAAAGCTGACGTCCGCCGCCAGCTTGCCCTGAAACATCTGCCGCGTAAAAACGAGTTTCCCGCCTTCGTTCTTGAAGCCGATGCAATCGCTGATGACGGTGCGCCCCATGGCCGTGGCCAACTTGGGCACGAAGTCACGCACTTGGTAGGTATGCGGCATCAGCACCAGCTTGGGCTGCTTCGCGGTAAGGAACTGCTTCAGCGCGGCGGCAAATGCGTCCGGCGTGTAGGGCTCGAGTTTCGGAGACTCGACCGCATACACCTTCGCAACTTTTTTTGCCGCGACTTCGGCAGCAATTGATGCTGCCCTGCCGCCGACCACCGCCGCTTCGAGAGTCCATCCGGTAGCGGACGCAATGGCTTGTCCCGCCGTGATGGTCTCCCATGAGACGCGATTCAGTTTGCCTTCGCGCTGTTCGACTACTACCAAGATGGAATCAGCCATGATGAGTTCTCAGTTCCACTCGCAATCGCTAATGTTTATTTGGGGACAGCCGCCTCGGCTGTCCGCCGAGCGAAGCTCGGCCCGCCAGAGCGCCCGCGCCACACTTACAGCACGCGCAACTCGTTGCGCAGTTTGTCCACTACTTTCTTCGCAATTTCTCCCGCCGACCCTTCAATGTGCTCCGTCTTCTTCGTCTTCTGCGGCACATAAAGGCGTTCGATCTTCTGCAGATTTTCCCCAATCGCCGATTGCACATCCGACAGCGCCACCTTGCGCAACGGCTTGTTCTTCGCCTGCTTAATGCCGATCAGCGTGGCATAGCGCAGCTTATTGATGCCCGACTGAATCGTCAGCACTGCGGGCATCGGCATGTCGACGAACTGAAAATATCCTGCTTCGAGCTCGCGCTTCACCCGGATTCCGCCGTCGGTCTTCTCAATCTGCATGATGATGGTCGCGTGCGGCCATCCCAGCAACTCGGCCAGGATCACACCAGTCTGGGCGTAGCCGTAGTCATCGGATTGCAGCCCAGTAAAGATCAGGTCGAAGCTTTCATCTTTGATCGCTGCGGCGAAGGCCTTAGCCGTGTTAAACGCGTCCAGACCGACAAACTTAGGGTCCTCCAGATGAATCGCGCGATCCGCCCCCTTGGCGAGCGCCTCGCGCAGCACCTGCTGGGCACGCGCCGGGCCGCTCGTAATTACTACGACTTCGCCTTTGTGCTTCTCTCGCTGGCGCAGCGCCTCTTCCAGCGCATACGCGTCCGGCTCATTGACTTCGTACGAGACATCTTCGCGGATCCACGCGCCGGTTTCGTTGAGCTTGAGCGGCGCGTCTTTCTGCGGCACCTGCTTCATGCAAACCAGGATTTTCAAGAGTAGGACTCCTTCTCTCTTATGGCGTCAGGAAGGTATGAGGAAACGTGTAAGTATAAATGAGCATCCTGTGCGAGAGGAAATGCGGCAGCAATATTTCTTCGTGATTCGAATCACGAAATTTTCCGCGCCTCGAAGTGGATCCGAGCGCGTAGCGCACGAAGCCTTAGCGCCGGCATCTTGCCGGCTGTCCCGAGGGCGTCGTGCCCTCGGCGCCGCGAAAACATATCAATGCGGAGGTTTTGCCGCAGGCTTTACAGCCGATGAAGCCCTATTCCGTAAACACCACCGATTGCACGCCCGAGATATCGAACCGCTTCCGGCAGCGCATATTCTTGCAGGCCATCATGTCGTCTTTGCGCAGCATGTATGAGCGGGCCTTGGCGAAGCGGGCGCGGTCCCGTTCGTCGGCGCGACCGGAGAGTTGCCGCTTCTTGGTTCGCACCACCCAGGTCACTTCGTATTCCGCCGCCTGGTGGCAATGCGGACAATTCAGCGAAGCGACCTTCTTCTCCTGCTTCTCGTCAAAAAAATCGCGCTCTTCCATAGAATCGCAGCCCGAAGCGTTGGGCTCCGGGCAACTATGAATTATTGCACATTTAACGGCTACACGATTCTTAAACGACGGCTATAGCGCAACGCGTTACACTCGCTTCCAGCCCGACCGAACGGAAAAATACGTATGGCCAGAAAGAAAAAGACAAAGCGTTTTCGCGCCGTAACCGCAGTCAAGGAATTAGCCCGCGAGCGCGTCGGCGAACCCCGCGCCGGACAGATCGTGGTCGAGAAAAAGAAGAAGCCGGAGAAGCACAAGCCCACACTGGGCAAGTTGTTGGAAGAATCGGAATAATCCGCCGTTGGTGTAACAGTCAGAGTGATCAGGCCGCGGCTCACTACGCACGAAAGACTGGCGTCATCCCTTCACCGCCTCCGCCACCAGTTTGGCGAAGTCGCTGATGTCTTCCTCGGTGGTGTCGAACGAGCACATCCAGCGCACGATGCACTCCTCTTCGATCCAATCGTAAAAGAAGTACCGGTCCTTGATTTTCTGAATTGCGTGCCGCGGAATCTGCGCGAAGACGCCGTTGGCTTCCACTTTCCACATGATCTTGACCTGCGGAATGTGGCGCAGTTCTGCCTCCAGCAGGCGCGCCATGCGGTTGGCATGCTCTGCGCTGCGCTGCCACAATCCATCGGTGAGTAGCGCCTCAAACTGCGCCGCGATGAAGCGCATCTTCGAGGCCAGTTGCATGCCTTGCTTGCGCAGATAGAGAAAATCCGTACTGAGGCTGCGATTGAAAAAGACGACTGCCTCCCCGCCCATGATTCCATTTTTGGTCCCCCCGAACGAAAGCACGTCCACGCCCAGATCGCGCGTCGCCTGGCGCAGAGTCTGACCGAGCGATGCGGCAGCGTTGGCAATGCGGGCGCCATCCACGTGTAGAAACATTTCGTGCTCATGCGCGAAGCGGGCCAACGCTTGAATCTCTTCCGCGCGGTAGACCGTTCCCATCTCCGTCGACTGCGTAATGGAAATAACGCGAGCCTGTACATGATGCTGGTCGCCAATGCCGTGGTAGGCGTGGCGCACCGAGTCGAGCGTGATCTTGCCGTCCTGATGCGGCAGCGGGATCAGCTTGCAACCCGTATGTTTTTCCGGAGCGCCACATTCGTCCGTATAAATGTGGGCGAATTCGCTGCACAGCACCGCATGGTAAGAGCGGTTCAGAGACTGCAGGCTCAGCACATTCGCGCCTGTGCCGTTGAAAGTAAAGAAGACGGAGATCTCCGGACCGAAATGCTCTTCAAATTTTGCGATCGCCGAACGCGTGAAGGGATCGTCGCCGTAAGCCACGACGTGTCCCTGATTGGCGCGCGCGATCGCTTCCAGAACCTCGGGATGCACCCCAGCATTATTGTCGCTGGCGAAATTGCGGCCGGCCTTATTCAAAACCTGTGGCATACCGAAACAATGTAGCAGAGTGAGCCCACGTAGCGGCGGACGCATTCGTCCGCCCGCGAGCGAAGCGAGCGTTCCCGGACGAATGCGTCCGGGACCACGTCTCTTCCTCATCTGCGATTGGCGTGTGCGCCGCCGACGCATTACAATCCGGAATTCTCGGAGGCTCGCTCGTGCACGCGCAATTAGCTCGTGGCTGTCTGCTACTCCTTCTTTCGACTTTCGCGGTCGCCCAAACTGCCGAGCAACGCACTGCGCGCTATCTCGACTCGGTCCGCAACCAGCCGTCGCTGCTGCTCGCTTTCTTGCACGACATGCCCAAGGGCGGCGACCTGCACAACCACCTCGACGGCGCGATCTACGCAGAGGATCTAATCGATTTTGCCGCCAACGATAATTTTTGCGTGGACCGCACCACCTCTCGCCTGATGGGCGCACCCTGCGATTCGTGCGAGCATTACACGCCCAAGCCCGCGGTTCGCTGCGCCTACGACGACCACATTCTTTACAACCAGATCATCGACGCCTGGTCGATGCGCAACTGGCGTCCCGGTGACGAGTCCGGTCACGATCACTTCTTCGCAACTTTCGACAAGTTCATCCCCGCCTCCAACAATCACACCGCCGAGGCCGTCGCGAGCGTGGCCAATCGCGCCGCGAAGGAGCACGTCCAGTACATCGAGTTCATGCATACCGCCGACGGCCGCGCCGCCGCTGAACTCGGCATGCGATTGGGATGGGACAGCGACTTCGCCAAAATGCGGGACAAACTTCTCTCCGGCGGCCTCAAAGAAATCACAGCCGCCACCAGCAAGTCGCTGGCGGAAGCCAACGCCCGCGCCCGCACCGAACTGAAATGCGGAACTCCCGACGCCGAACCTGGATGCGGCGTCACCGTCCGCTACCTCTATCAGGTGCTGCGCGGCTTGCCGCAAGCGGCCGTTTTCGCGCAGATCGTGCTGGGATTCGAACTCGCATCGGCCGATCCGCGTTTTGTCGGATTGAATCTCGTGATGCCGGAAGACTGGTACGTTCCGATTCACGATTTCAATCAGCACATGGCGATGCTTGATTACCTCCATGGCTTCTATCCCAAAGTGCACATCAGCCTGCACGCCGGGGAAATCGCGATGGGCCTGGTAAAGCCCGAGGACCTCTCGTTTCACATTCGCGCCTCGGTCGAGCGCGGCCACGCGGAGCGCATCGGCCACGGCGTCGACGTGATGCTGGAGAGAGATCCGATCGGCCTGATGAAAGAGATGGCCGCGCGCAACGTGATGGTCGAAATCAATCTGACGTCCAACGATCAGATTCTGGGCGTCAGCGGCGACGACCATCCTCTGCCGGTCTATATGAAGTACGGCGTCCCGGTTGCGATTTCCACTGACGACGAAGGTGTAGCCCGCTCCGACATGACGCACGAATACCTGCGCGCAGTCCAGGGCTATCACCTGTCGTACACTCAACTCAAGCGCATGACGCGGACCAGCCTCGAGCACAGCTTTTTGCCCGGGCAAAGTTTGTGGACCTCGACGAAGGATTCTTTTCGTCCGGTGACCGCCTGCGCGTCTGATACTGCGACGGAAGAGAAGCCGACTCCCGCCTGCGAAAAGTTTCTGGGCGCCAACGAACGCGCTCGCGAGCAGTGGGGGCTTGAAACCGCATTTGCCCGGTTCGAAAAGAAATTCTGAACCGAAGCGTGGAAGAGCGGCCCTTTAGGATCGTGTCAGACCAACAGAATTTGATCCGCACTTCAGCCCGCGGATTCTACTTTCGAACGAATATAATTCCGCTAACCCGCGCCCATGCCTCGCAAACGCGTTCTCATCCCATCCCCGCTGCAATGGACTACGCTGACCAAGCCGGTCCCGCATCCTCCGCTGCCAGTGCTGGCCGAGCGCGGAGGCACGCAACTCCGCACGCCCTTGCCCGTAGCCATCATTGACACCCGTGAGCAGAACCCGCTCTCCTTCCGCCGCTTTCGTGGATGGTTCGCCGATATCGAGGAGCGCGCGCTGCCGCTCGGCGATTACTCCGTCAGCGGCATGGAAGACTCCTGCGTAGTCGAGCGCAAAGATCTCGCTGATCTGATCTGTTCCTTCACCTCGAACCGCTCGGTCTTCATCAACCGCCTGCGCCGCATGAGCGATCGTTCTCACAGCCTGCTCGTGATCACCGCGTCGCTCACCGAAATCAAATCGGAGTATCCCTACCGCGCCGCGAATCCCAATCGCATTACGCAATCTCTCATTGCCGTGCTTGCCGGCCTGCGTGTCCCTTTCATCTGCACCGAAACGCACGAACTCGGCGAAGAGGTCGTGGCCTCTTATCTCTACCAGACGTTTCTGTATGATTGGCTGGAACGCAACGGCCACGGCCGCCACCTGGCCGACGGCGACCTGTAAGGCCGCTTGTCGTCGGAACCGCACGCTAACGTAGCGCCGCCGTCCCGGTGGCCGTCGCGGGGGCGTCTCGCCCGCGCGGCCGGAAGTTGAACGCGGAGCTCGCACAAATGACGGACCAATTCACACTTGCCGACGCCGCCGCGCAATTTATCCTGAAGCGCACACCGCTTCGCCCGAAGATTGGACTTGTGCTCGGTTCCGGCCTGGGCGCATTCGCCGATTCGCTCTCCGCCGCCACTCGCATTCCCTACGCTGACATTCCAACATTCCCGCGCTCGACCGCCATCGGCCACGCTGGCCAAATGGTCATCGGCAACGCGGGCGACGTGCCCGTCGCCGCCATGCAAGGCCGCGCGCATCTTTACGAAGGATATTCGGCGCAGGAAGTCACGTTTCCTATCCGCGTTTTCGGACGCATAGGCATTCGCGCCGTCATCCTCAGCAATGCCGCCGGCGGTATCAATCTCAGCTACTCACAAGGCGCGCTAGTGCTGATTCGCGACCACATCAATCTGCAGGGAACCAACCCGCTGGTCGGCCCCAACGACGACCGCTTCGGCGTCCGCTTCCCTGACATGTCGCGAGCCTACGACCGGGACTATCGCCAATTCGCACGCGAGGAAGCCGCCAAGCTCGGCATCCCGCTGCACGAGGGCATCTACGCCGCTCTGCCAGGCCCAAGTTACGAGACTCCGGCAGAGATCGAATATCTGCGGAGAATCGGCGCCGACCTAGTTGGAATGTCGACGGTAGCGGAAGTGATCATCGCTCGCCACATGGAAATGAAAGTCCTAGCAATTTCCTGCGTCACCAACATGGCAGCCGGAATCCTTGACCAACCGCTTTCGCATGCCGAAGTCATGGAAACCGGCGAGCGCGTGAAGACAATCTTCGAGTCGCTCCTCCGCGCCGTGTTACCACGCGTAGCCAAAGATGTCACGTAGCGACAGCCGCCTCGGCTGTCCCGCGTGGGCGAAGCCCAGCGGCTCGAGGGGAAGGTCGAGGGGGATTTTGACTTTTCGTACGCTACTTCGCAGGGCGGACGAATGCGTCCGCCGCTACACAATCACTTCGCCCGTGGAATGAACAGCGCCACCGGCGGCTTAACCCCATACGTTGCCGCAAAGCTATTCTGGTTCACCGCCAGCCCCAAACGCCCGCGCGAATCGATGTAGAGCAATGGCTGATTCAGCGGCACATCGCTAAACGTTTTCACGTACTTGATCTTCATTTCGCGACCGTTAACTGTCACAGGAATCTCCTGTCCGCGCTGATACCCGAGCTTCAAAAAATCGTCGGCATCCACATCCGTAACCAAGTTGCCAAAGGGCCCGTCGGTCGCAATCACGGTCGCGTTCAGTCCGTGCTCATCAAGTTTGGCCGCCTTCAACTCCAGACGCACCAGATCTTTCAGTGCCATCTCCGGACCGACCTTGCTCCAATCATCACCGCGCGCCATGTGTGCCCCGACTGGCGAAAAAATGTCGCGCCCATGAAACGTCGACGACAGCTTGCTCCCGATCATCCACTCCGGATTGGTAATCTCGCGCACTGCTTCAATCCCGTCGCGCTGCTCGACCAGCGTCAGCAGGCCGTTATCAGGCAGCACAAAATATTGTCCGCGCTTCGAACGCGCCACGATCGCCTTACGCGTACTGCCCACCGTCGGATCCACTACCACCACAAAGACCGTGCCGGCAGGAAAGTAAGGCGTGGCTCCATACAGAAACCGCGCTCCATCCCGAATAGAGAAAGGCGTAACCTGGTGCGTCAGATCGACAATCCGCACCTCGGGCATGACGCTATACATCACGCCGCGGCAGATTGCCACCGAGTCGTCGACCACGCCAAAATCCGTCATGAACACAATCGTGGGCGGATACTTCGCGGCAGAGTCGCTGGCCGCGCGCAACGGTCCCGGCAACGCCGACAGAATCAAAGCAACCGCAGATAAAGCAAAGGTTCTCCGGGTAGAGACACTGCCTTTACGGAACGATTGAGTCATAGATCCAGCTCACCTGTCGTCGAAATTGTTCGCTCGCCTGCCAGACCACTATAATGCTGGAAACTTAATTCGGAGGCACTCATGCCGCAAGCAATCCCCGAGAAATATAAAGACCTATTTCAGAAGCGGGCCTTTGCCAGCCTGGGGACGTTAATGCCCGACGGCCGCCCGCAAGTCACGCCGGTATGGTGCGACTTCGACGGCGAGCACGTAATCTTCAACTCTGCCAGAGGACGCCAGAAGGACCGCAACGTCCGCCGCGATCCTCGCGTGTCGATGGCCATCGTCGATCCCGAAAATCCCTACCGCTATCTCGAGATTCGCGGCCGCGTGGTCGAGATCACCGAAGAGGGCGCCGAAGAAAATATCAACAAACTCGCAAAAAAATATCTGGGCGTGGATAAATATCCCTACGCGCAACCCAGCGAAGTCCGCGTGATGTACAAAGTCAAGCCCGAGCACACCACAGTGATGGGATAGCATCGACGCAGCGCGGGCGTACGGCCGAGTCGCGTTGGCTTTAGCCGAGTAGCGCTGGCGTCCCGCCGGATGTCGCGAGGGCATCTTGCCCTCGCAGCCTGGATCTGCAAAACAGTCTGAGGAGATTCCCATCCACCCCCACAATCTCTGCTTCCTAGGCTTGGGCAATGTCAACCGCACTCTAGCCCGCCTCCTCGCCGATCGTGAACTCGAACTTCGCGAGCGCTACGGCATCACCTTCCGCATCACCGGAGTCGCCTCACGCCGCCTGGGATGGCTCGCCCACCCAGACGGCCTTGATCCTGAAGCCTGTGTGGAGCGGCCGCCCTCGGCCGCGAAAAGTGGAAAAACAGAATTGCAGTCGGGGAACGTCCGCGACTGGCTAGCGGCGGCCCGCGCCGACGTGCTCTTCGAAGCCACTTCCCTCAACGTAAAGGATGGCCAGCCTGCCGTGGACCACATTCGTGCCGCCCTCGAGTACGGAGCCCACGCCATCACCGCCAACAAAGGCCCCATCGTCCACGCCTACCGCGAACTGCGCGACTTGGCCCGCTCGCGCGGAAAAAAATTCCTTTTCGAATCTACGGTGATGGACGGCGTCCCCATCTTCTCCCTGTTCGAGCAGATGCCCGCGATTCACCTCCAAGGCTTCCATGGAATTCTCAACTCGACCACCAACGTGATCTTGAGTGAGATGGAGCAGGGCCTCAACTTCGATGAAGCCCTGAAGAAAGCGCAAGCCCTCGGCGTCGCCGAAACCGAAGCCACTCACGACATTGACGGCTGGGATGCCGCCGTGAAAACCGCCGCGCTTATCACCGTTCTGATGGACATCCCGGTGCGGCTGGAAGAGATCGAGCGTGAAGGCATCCGCGACCTGACGCCGCAAGCGCTACGCAACGCCAAGCGCGACGGATGGCCGTTCAAATTAGTCTGCCGCGCACAGCGCACAGGCAGTGGCGTGAAGGCCAGCGTACGCCCGGAGAAAGTCTTGAGCACCCAGCCCATGGCCCGCATCGCCGGCACATCGTCCTACGTCTACTTCGAAACCGACATCTTCCCCGGCCTCGCCATCACCGAAGAAAATCCCGGCCTCTACGCAACTGCCTACGGCCTGCTGGCGGATTTTGTCAGAGCCGCGACCGCCGAAAAGTAGCGCCGGCATCCTGCCGGCTGTCGCGAGGGCGTCTTGCCCTCGCACCGTCCTTGAATACTGCTGCCAACAGCACTCGTGATAAAAATTAGACATCACCATGCCGACCACTGAACGCGCAATCGCCGCCGCTCTCGATCTAGCCTACGTCCGCTCCCAATTCCCTTCGCTTTCCCAAACCGTCAACGGCCACCCCGCCGCGTTCCTTGACGGACCCGGAGGAACGCAAGTCCCGGAGCGCGTGATAGACGCGATCTCCAACTACCTGCGCCGCGACAACGCCAACACCGGCGGAGCCTATGCCACCAGCCGCCGCACCGACGCCATGATCGCCGAAGCGCGCAGCGCCATGGCCGACTTCCTGCACTGCGGCCCCGACGAAGTCGTCTTCGGTCCGAACATGACCACGCTAACTTATGCGATGAGCCGCGCCATCGGCCGCGAACTCACGCCGGGCGATGAAATCGTGGTCACCCGCCTTGATCATGACGCCAATGTTTCGCCCTGGCTGCAAATGGCGGAAGATCGCGGCATTACTGTGAGGTGGGCAGAGATTCACGCCGAAGACTGCACCCTCGACATGCGCGACCTGGTCTCAAAAATAAACGAGAAGACAAAGCTGGTCGCTGCCGGATACGCCTCGAACGCCGTCGGCACGATCAATCCGGTTAAGGAAATCGTTCGCCTCGCGCACGCCGTGGGAGCGCTCGCCTATATCGACGCGGTGCACTACGGCCCGCACGGTCTAATCGACGTCGCCGCGCTGGATTGTGATTTTCTGGCGTGCTCGACCTACAAATTTTTCGGCCCGCACATGGGTGCGCTCTTCGGCAAACGCGAGCACTTGCAACGCCTGCGCCCCTATAAGGTTCGCCCCAACACAAACGCGAGTCCAAATTGCTGGGAGTGGGGCACGCTCAACCACGAGTGCATCGCCGGCATCGCCGCCTGCGTGGAATACTTTGCCGACCTCGGACGCCGCGTTATCGAAACATGTGGGGACAGCCGCCCTTCGACAGGCTCAGGGCAGGCTCCCGGCTGTCCGTCGAGCGAAGCTCGACAACTGCCCACAACCCGCCGCGCCGCCATCGAAGCCGCCTACGAAGCCATCCACGAGCACGAAAGCGGTCTTCTGAAAAAAATGATGTCTGGCCTGGAACAAATTCCCGGCCTCAAAATCTATGGCATTACCGATCCCAGGCGCTTCCACGAGCGCTGCGCGACCCTGGCGGTGCGGATCGAAAACCACACGCCCCTCGAACTCGCCACCAAACTCGGCGAGCGCGGCCTCTTCACCTGGGACGGCAACTATTATGCACTGAACCTGACCGAGCATCTCGATGTGGAAAAATCGGGCGGCTTCCTGCGCATCGGTCTCGTACACTACAACACGGTGGAAGAGGTCGACCGCCTGCTCGCAGCGCTGCGCGAGATTGTTGGAGCGTAGCGTCATCCGCGAAACATCTTTGTTTTCCCGGGAGAAAGTCTGATGATTGGTAAGCTGGCAATCGTCGTATTATTCCTGGCATCAACTGTCATTGCGGCCGCCCAGAACGCGCCGGACGCTGCCGCCGACAAGAGCATGATCCTGGCCCTGGAGAGTGCCTGGAACCAGGCGGAGATCCATCACGATGCCAATGCGGCCGCCGCCATCATGACCGACAATTTCATCAGCGTCGATCACCACGGCACGCTTGAAACCAGGGCCCAGTATCTGGCCGGCGTCAAGGATCGCTCCTACCAACCCGAGGAGATCGCGAACTCCGATACCACCGTCTACCTCTACGGAGACGTCGCCATCGTGACCAGCGCCTATCGAACCAAAGGCACCGACGGCGGCAAACCGTTCGTCCATCACGGGCGCTTTACAGATACATGGGTGAAGATCAAAGGCGAATGGAAATGCGCCGCGGATCAGGAAACCCTTATCCACTGAGCTGAATAAGCATTGGGTCTTCTCGGCGTCCTCTGCGAATTCTCAGCGGCCTCGGCGGTTAAGAGCTTTTTCTACCGCCCACGAGCGCTCAAAGGCGTCGCCCTAGAGATTTCCCATAATCTTCTTGCCGATTTCCGCCCCGCGCGTTCGCGCGTCGGGCACCCAGGTCGTCTCCAGATAGATCATCGCATCCCCCTTCAGCAGGTAGAAAGCATGCCCGAACGATCCAATCATCGCGTGGTCCCCTACGCCGGGTACTTCCTCGAACCCGGGCACAGCCGCCTGCACCAAACGAGCCCCCGACCAACTTTCCGCCGTCGCACCGCGCTGCACGGTGAACGCAAACACCCGCCCATCTTCCACCGGCTGAGTCAAGGCCAGAGTCTTCACGATGCCTTCCATCTTGTCCGTGTCTTTCAGCAGGGCTCCCAGATTGTCGTCCTTGGGACCAGGCCGCCGGTTTACCTCTTCCGTCTGCCGGCGGGCCTGCTCGGCCGCCATGCGCTGCAGTTGCGAGAATGCCTGCGCGTTCGTGTAGTAGGCACAACCGGGAGCGGACCCTTCCACAATTTCCGCGCTCTTCTCCACGGTCACCCCCAGCACCTGCTGCAAATCAGCCGTCGAGAGCAAGCGGCAGCTGTCGCCCTTCTGCACGACTTGGATCGGCTGGCTCGATTTGCCAGTCACGGCGGAGCTGTAGGCCGTGACTTTGTGTTTCACCCAGAACACGCCATAAGTAGCCGCTCCCACACCAATCAAAAACAGAAGCACCAGCACTCCGCCCACAATCGCCAGTGCTTTCCCTAGTCCCGAGCCCTTGGCTGCGGTCGCGGCACTCGGGCTTGCGGAAGCTGCCGACTGAACGGACGCGGCCGACGATACAACCGGCGACGCAACGGACGCGCCCGGCTGCGGCACCGCTCGAGCGCCACACTTGTTACAGAACGCGCCTGTCATCGGCGATCCACAACTCACACAAAATGCCGGCATATAGTTCCTCCTCGCCAAGATGCGCAGTAGTGTGAATTTCACCCCAGATGTAATTACATCCCCGCCCCCGGGTTGATTGCGGGGGCCCATTTTACTCTTGTCGGAATCCACTTCAAGCGGAATTTCGCCCAAACACACGACGGCCCGGGACGCATCCCGGGCCATTAATAAAATCAATCCTCACGCCGCAAGGCATGGGAAAACGCGATAAATCCCTTTCATTCTTCTACGGCCAGCGTTTGGACGTGTCTTCCCATCCGGCAGCACGCACCGGTTGCGGGGCGGGAATCGACGGTGAGGACGGAACTGGAATGCGAGCCGTAGGCTGCGGTCCATTCACCGCGGTCGCCAGCACAGGCTTTACCGCGTCTGATAGTGCTTCTTTTTCCTCCGAAAGCAGCGGAGCTACGAGTCGCAAAGCCTCCACTTCCTTCTCCAGACGCGTCAGTTCCATCTCTTTCTGGCGCAATACTTCATAGACATTCTTCATGACCATGGCACCTATTGGTTGGTTTGTAGCTTGCAAGCTTCTTCGCACTTTAACAGACTGGACCCTGTTGTCAAGGGTTTAGGCACCCATGTTGGGGTAAAGCACGTTGGTATGTCGCTTTAGCGGAGCAGCAAGACCGCCACAGCAGCAATAGCCGCCACCAGCAGAACTGCAGCCATTACATACTTGTTCGCCGAGAACCAAGATTGGGAAGTTGCGATTCCGGCGCTGAACACAAAGTCAGAGGACGATTTTCCCGTCTGCTCTGGTTTTGACGGCTCTGGCAGCGCGGAAGCACTCGCGCCGCGCACGGCTACCGCTGGCCGAGCCGTAACCGCGCTCGCTTCGTTCACCGCAACCGGCGCTGGGTCGCCGGCAGCCGAGACGGATGCTCCGCGCGGCAAGGAAGCGGCGCCGCTTGCAGCCGCTGTCTGAGCTGCCGCGAAAGCCCGTGCTTCCCTCGGCAATGCAGCAGGAGCGGCCGACACCGTCGCAGCCTGGCGAGCCCCGCCCCCGGGGGGAACTCGCAGTTGCCCACGCCACTTCTTCTCCTCACATTCCACGCAAAGCACGCGCCCGGCAGAAATCGGGAAGCCGCAAGCCTCGCACTTGCGCAGCCCGCGCAATCCCGGGGGAACGTGGCTGCGGTCGGCCTCTTCCGCCGGGCCGGTCTCCCCGACAGAATTCGGCGCTGCCGACCAGAACGTCGGCTTCTTGGTCGGGGCCGTCTCCAATGGTGCGGGCCCAATCTGCGCGGCCGGCAACGCGGGCAGCGAAATGGTTTCGGGCGTAATCGCCTTTGGCGCATCCATTGCTGCGGCAGCATTTTCTGGGGCAGCCGCCTTCGCTTCGACCGGACCCGGAACAATACTCCCAGCGATCACCGGCGTTGGCTCAGTAGGCGCTGGAACAGCATTTTCAGCGATGAGCGTTTTTAGCTCTGGTGGCGCGGAAGCCTTCTCAGCAACCACCGATTTCGAATCTGCCGGAGCCGCTACAACCGCTCCCATGGTCACCCCTACCTGCTCGGCTTGCGGCAGCGTTGGACTTTGCGTCAAATGTTCTTGAGTTCCGCCTGCCAAAGGCTTAGCGAGGGCCTCAATCGCTGGGCTGTAAACCGAGGGCCCCGATTCCGGCTCTTTCACAAAAACTTCATCCAAAACCAGATCGTCCAGATTCAGTGCTTCCGCCAACAAATCTCCCGCAACCAACTCCGGCCCTTCCAAGACTCCATCTTCCTCCGCTTCACCAGTGTCGATAGCTGGCACGGAGAGCTCGGCCGCCTTCAGCCGTTCCGGCAGATGCTCCGAGGCTTCGGCCAGCCGGACTGCGGTTTCAACCATCTCGCTCAGCCGCTGCACAGCGGAAAGATCGCGCTCGCCGAAGGCATTTACCTGCCCTGAGAAAAGTTCGAAAACGCCCAGCACGCCGTCGTCATTTACCACCGGCATCACTACGACCGAGGCGATTCCCAGTTGGCGGCAGACTTCGCGATTCACCCGCACGTCGCGCTCGGCATCGTCACATCGGAGCGCTTGGCGCGTGCGCACGCTTTCACCCGAGAGTCCGAATTCGGTGGAAAGGAGCGCTCCCAGTTCCGGCGCGGTCGACCCCGTGCTGGCGCGGCACAGCATGTCATTCTTGCCGTCGCGGCGCAGGGCGATGGCCGCTCCCGTGGCGCCCGTGATGTATTGCGCCCGGTTGGCCAGCAACTGCAGGGCGGCGTCCAGATCCCGCCGCGCCATCTCGGCCACCGTATTTCCGCCATCTCCTGCCGGAAAAAGCGCCTTGGACGCAGAACTAGCCGGAGCACTAAGGCCCGACGACGCCTGATCCCGACGTAAGTACGGTTCCATAATCCAGTACCGCCATCCCTGAAATTTGACAGATGGGGACGCAATACTCCCGTTCTGTTTAAGTTAAAAGGATGTGGTAATTGGAGTCTCGCTCGCAGAGAGCGGAGTGTCAAGAAATTCTCCGCGCGGAAGTGCTAAGCCAAAAGTGTCGCGGCCGAGATGTTGCTGGCAACGTCCTACTTCCGCCGACGCTGCAGCGCAGACTGCGCCAACCGGTTGGCCTCGGCGTTATTTTCCCGCGGCACGTGCGAGATGGAAAACTTCAATGCTCGCGCCAGCTTGCGGCACGTCCAGTGCAGGGAATAGAGCCGCGGACTGCGGCACACATACTCCCCCGTCATCTGCCTGACCATCACTTCAGAATCGGAATAGACGTGCAGCTTCTGGGCTTTGAGCGAAACCGCGTACTGCAGGGCTTCCATCAGGGCGGCGTACTCGGCTACGTTGTTGTCCTGATGGCCGATCCACTTCGCGATGCGCACCGGGCCGCTGGCGCAGCCGCTGATAATGACCCCAATGCCCGACGGCCCCGGATTTCCCAGGCAACCGCCGTCCACATAGGCCACAAGTTCGGGCATCACGACTTTTGCTTCTGTTTGCAAGATGCGCTCATCCCGTTACTGCGTCAAGATGATTATTTGATTCCCTTTCATCGTTTTGCAGTTGACCTGAGGCTTGTGCATTTTTATGTGCAAAAGAGGGATAAATTCCCAGTACTTGGGAATAAGGTTCTACCTTACAGCACTTTGCGTTTTGCATTTTTCACAGCTTGGCGGCGGGCCGTTGCACCAAAAGTTTGCGTTGACTTTTGTGAACGCTCTGTTAAGTTAGCTTGCGTCGACGGTCGAAAGGGTTGGCACAATAATACTGAGCCGATCCGAAGTAGACTGAGTGATCAGCCGGGCGGGGCAACCTGCAAGGCGACCAGACCTGAAAAAACCGACGGCTCTGCGAGGGGTAGTCGGGGTTTGGAACTGCGAAAGCAGTGATCGCATCAAGGGGTCGTGACGGTACATGCCTCCACGTCGTTAGCTCCCTCGCAGGAGCTGGCGGCTAGAGCATAACCAATGTCACGGCCCTTTCAATTTTTTCCCACTTCCTTCGATTCTGATCCCGCCCACAAAGTTGAACATCCACCATTGCAATAGCAAGGAGCTTGCACCATCAGTTCGCGACCGCGAGCATTAGCGTCCACGGCTTGGGCCATTTGTGCGCGGATTGAACGCGAGACCGGCCAGGCCAAGGTCGGGCTGTTCCAGGATCGGCGAGCAAAGGCCAAAAATAGCGGTCAGGGTGGCGATGAGCGGACAAGAAACGAGCTTGTCTCTGAGTCTGCTCACGAGGAGAAACTTGGGACATGTTGGAGAGCATTTTCCTGCAAAACCCAAACCGCGGCAAGAACTTGCCCGGAGTTGCTGCAGGAAAGACCCGATGCCATTTTATAACTGTTCGAATTAATGGTTATGCTTGGCTGCGTTGTCCCCATTGCCGCCACCGGGTCCGCCGCCGCAGGTTCCGGGCGGCCGAATCCTTCCTATACGATCCAGACGCCGACGGTGGCCTTGGATCGTCGGAATCCTCGCTATCATTCTTGCGGTTGCGGTGGTATGCGTCCGTGTCGTGATCGTGCGGGCGCAGCCCATTCTGCGGGCGCGCGTGATTGACACGCTATCGGCTCGCTTTCACAGCCGGGTTGAACTCGCCGAACTTCACGTTTGGGTAGCGGATGGTGTGCACGTGGATGGAAAGGGCCTGAGAATCTATGGCGCCACCGATCCGAACCGGTGGCAAACGGGCGTCCAGCCATTGCTAGAGGTAGAAGAATTCCGCTTTCAGACGGCGCTGCGCAGCTTGTTTCGCGAGCCCATGCACGTAGACATCGTTTATGTGGACGGGCTGACGGTGAACATTCCTCCGACCAACGATCGCAAGGAACTGGCGGGGTTGCGGCAGCAAGAGCGCAAGATGAGGATGAGAATCGCCGTCGACCGGTTCGTTTGCGCGAATACGACCCTCATCATCAACACGCCGAAGGCAAACAAGCCGCCACTGGAATTCGACATCAGCGATCTGCGGATGAAAGAAATCGGTCCGGGACAGCCTCTACGTTTCGATGCTACGCTGATCAATCCCAAGCCAGTGGGTGATATCCATTCGAAGGGCCAGTTCGGACCGTTAAATGAGAAAAAACCGCGCGATACCGCTGTAACTGGCGACTATTCCTTCACCAACGCGAATCTGGGGACGCTGCGGGGCATCGGGGGGATTCTCTCCTCCACGGGAAGCTACGGGGGAACTCTCGGACGCATTGAGGTGGAAGGGCAGACCGATACACCTGATTTTCAAATCGCGGTAAGCGGCCATCCCGTCCCGCTACACACGGAGTTTCACGCGATTGTAGATGGCACCGACGGAGATACGTATCTCAATCCGGTGAAGGCCACGGTGTTGCACTCTTCATTTACGGCGAGTGGAAAAATCGTGCGTATGAAGAGTCCGCACGGCCACGACGTGGAGCTCAATGTTGTGCTCGGCCGCGCCCGCATTGAAGATTTGCTGCAGCTTGGAGTCAAGACTGAGCCGCCAATCATGACAGGCACGGTCCAGATGAAGACCAAGCTTAACCTGCCGCCAGGCGCGGAGGACATCGCCAATCGCCTGCAGCTGGCAGGCAACTTTGAAATACCGGCGGCTCATTTCACCAGTGAAAAGATTCAAGACCGGATCGATTCTCTGAGCGTACGCAGCCGCGGCAAGCGGGCCGTGCGGGGGGGAGCCGACCCAGTCGTGACTTCGGACTTGCAGGGAAGTTTTGCGCTGAGCCAGGGCATTCTCTCTTTTTCCCATCTTCATTTCCTGATTCCCGGCACGCACGCGGATATGACGGGGCAGTATAGCCTCGATGGCAATACTTTTGATTTTCACGGCAGGCTCAGATTGGACGCGAAGCTCTCGCAGATGACGACAGGCTGGAAATCGATTCTGCTGAAGCCCGTCGATCCCTTCTTCAGCAAGCACGGAGCGGGCACCGAACTCCCCTTCAAGATTACCGGGACTCGTGAGGCCCCGCGTTTCGGGCTTGACTTCCATCACAAAGACGATCATTCCAAAGAAGACCATGCTACGCAGCGCGGCGAGCAGGCCGTTGCCGCGCGCTAGTATTTGCGCCGCGATTTGCTTCGCGCAGAATTCATACAGCATCCGGGGTATTGATTGCGGCGTATGAGCGACATAGTTTTCGAAAAGAACCCAGCGCTGACACTCCGCTTCATCGCTGGAGATCACAAAAGGAGGGACAAGATGCAAAAGGACTCATTGCGGGAACTATACGTCAATGAATTGAAGGACCTATATAACGCGGAGACCCAACTCGTGAAGGCACTGCCCAAGATGGCAAAGGCCTCGTCTAATGCGGAATTGCGCCAGGGATTCGAGGAGCACCTGCGCCAGACTTCGGAGCATGTTTCCCGGCTGGAACAGATCTTCGAAATGCTGGGGGAAAAGGCTACCGGCAAGAAATGCCTGGGAATGGAAGGCCTGGTCAAAGAAGGCGCAGAGACGATGTCGGAGGACTACGAAGGCGCAGTGATGGATGCTGCGATCATTGGAGCAGCTCAGAGGGTGGAACATTACGAGATTGCGGCCTATGGAACCGCGCGCACGTTCGCCGAACTACTCGACGAAAATGAGCACGTTTCCCTGCTGGAGCAGACCCTGGAAGAAGAGAAACAGACAGACGAAAAGCTGACTCAACTTTCCGAGCAGATTAACCCGCAGGCGGCGCAAGGAGAAGAGGAAGAACTAGAGAGCCGCCACGCGTCCCGGCAAAGGACGAGACGGGCGGCTTAGTATGGGGTGGGAGGGCGCGCACGGGCGTCCTTCCACAGCTTTTCCTTTCGGCTGTGCAAACTACGGGATTCACCTGATAGTCCCCAGGAACCGAGGCGCAGTAGAGTGCATACTCGGCGAAGAAGCAGACGTATCCACACCTGAGGGATTTCTAACCATGAATATGAGCGCGTCTTTTGCTGTGCCTCGTCTAACTTGGCACGCTCTTTATCATGCGGCGCTATTTGAAACAGACCGAAACCAGGTTCCGCAGAGAATTGCGGACGCGGAGAAAGCCATCCTCTCACGGATGAGAGAATTGTTTGCCACAGAAACCGACCACATTGAAGAAGACGTAGTGCTCGACGACGCGTTGTACGCCTTGCGCGCCCTCCGCAATTGCGTTAATACCACTGAATCGGCAGCCGCATAGAACGACCTTTCCATCCGACATCTTCACCCCATCTATGGCGGGATGCGCCCGGCTGCGCGCGGCATTTGTCGCACCCTGTATTTATCGCAATTGGTAAACAGACCGGGAAGAAACCCTAGATAACGTTTTTGCCAGCGCTAGGGAAAGGCAGTCGTCCTAGTTGCGTGCAACGCTGTATTGTTGGCGGCGGGCGTTCGTCTTACATTGCTTAAAACCGAGAAAGAGAGCGCTTCTTATGACGAACAAAAGCCCAGAACCGGGTCTCCCCGCAGCCAAGAATTTAAGGCATGCCTTCGAGTCCGCGGTGCGCGACATTTATGAAGTGGGTCTCACGGGCAAGGTTTCGCAGTATCGAACACCGATCGTACAGCGCACTGGCGGATCGCCTGTGGATGCGGAGAAGCGCGCCGTAACCGATGCCGCACGGGCGCTGGCCCAGTTGTGGAAGGTTTCACCCAGCCGGTAAGGTCAGCGCGCGCTCAGGACAAGTATGGAAGGGTGCATGGGAACTACTTTGAGGGGGGCCGTCTTCTTCCGCATGGCAATCAATGCCGTGCTCACTACAATCACCAGTATTATGACAATCGCAAACGCTGCGAACTTCCTGCCCGCCTTTGGATTGCCCGCAATCATGGCCTCAGTTGAGATGCCGATTCGCTGCCATGCGGAGCCACGTTTTTCCTAACTCAATATCTGAAGTTTCAGGCAGAAAAGAATTGAGGCACCCGCGATGGGTGCCTCTTCTTGATTACTAACGCGGTCGTTGAAGCGCGTTGCTAGCCCGCCTTCCGCAGGGTGTCGACGCTTTCGGAACCGCGTTTCCCCGCGGACTCGCCGGCGCATGTCGTGCAGCGAGAAACCGCTTCTTTGCGGCGTTCGCGGAGACGGCTCTGAAACGTATCCCAGCGGCCGCCGATTCCGACTGCGGTGTTGCCAATCACGACGGAATCCGTGCCCGCCGGAACGATGCGCTCGGTGGGTGATGCGGCCGCCTCGAGGTCGGCTCTGCGCGCTCCAGTCCCGACCGGAGGTCCGGCGGTTACCGGATTTCCGTGCGCCTGCGCTGCGGCTTGCTCAGAGGAAAAATTGCCGGCGCTTTGCTCTGCTGTGGGAGTGATGTTGCGGTCGGTTTCCGCGCGGTGCATCACCGGATCGGCGACCCACTTCGAACGGTAGCGGCCTTCATAGCCCGCCCACTTGGATTCGGAATCAAGGTCCGATTCATTGTATGGGGGGAAGGTTTCGACTTGATGCTTGTCCAGATTCGTCTGGAAATCGTTCTCGTGCTTGGTCGAGGCGCGCAGGCCTTCGGCGGGGACGATGAATTTCTTGCTGGAGAGCCAGCCGCCCGTATCCACCACCACGTAGCGGATGCTTCCGGTGGAATGATCGAAAATGACGTCGTCGATTTTGCCCAGCTTCTCGTCGTTCAAGCCATAGAGATGAGAACCGCGAATATCGTCAGCAGCGTCCGCAAAGCGAACGTCTTTCAGCGTGCCGTAGTGTGCCATTTTTCCTCCTGTTTTCTTCGATGGAATGGATTGGGTGTGGACGGGATGAGAGCGCATCCCAAGATCGTTGGAAGCACATGTAAGTGAAGTATCGGATGTGAGGTGGCCAGGAACAATCCGCCATTCACTGTAGGGCCTGATGCGTGCAGGTTCGCTCTTGCCGCCTCTGACCGAGGCCAGGATCAGATCTGGCTGGGCTGGTCCGGGTCAGGCTCGCGCACGGGCATGTCGGGATTTTCCGGCGGATCGGGCGGTTCCTTGATGGGGAATGGCTCCGGCTCGGAAGGAATCCGTAGCTGCCGTTGAGAGGAAGAATGATCTGAGCGCATGGCATTCTGATGCCAGAAATAAGACGAGCGGACGCCGCGATTTTCCGTTCCCGGCGCTGGGGAGCGACGGAACCCATATCGCCTTCCGGGGACGATTCCACGGGAAAAGATAGACACGAAAAAGCGGGCCCAAAAGGGCCCGCCGAAAGCTCACATTGTGCACGCCCCGGGCTAAGAGTGCGGCGAAGTGGTGCCGCTGGCGGCCGGCGGACACGGCGCTCCGGTTGACGGGTTCATCCCTGGCGACGTGTTGCTGCTGCCCTGACTCCCGGAGGTCGGCGGATTCGAGGATCCATTCGAAGCTCCGGTATTTGGCGCGGAGTTTGAGGCTCCATTTGCCGTGCCAGGCATGGTTCCGCATGGTGTGCCACTGGGAGAAGTGCCGGGGTTGTTCGTCGTGTTGGGGTTAGTCGTTGAAGGCTGGGTGGCGCTCCCCGGCGCAGGAGTAGTGGTTGAGCTCGAACCCGGGGCGGTGGTGTTAGGAGTTCCACTCGGCGAAGTAGAGCCGGGCGAGGTTTGCCCAGGCGTACTTTGAGGAGCCGTGGCGCCGGTTGGCGGATTTACGGCCCCTGTGGGGGGAGCTGTCGGAGAAGCAGTGGGCGAGCTAGAGGTTGAGCTCTGTCCCGCGCTGCTCGATCCGCCCGCAGGCCGCGCTCCGCCTGGTGAACTCTGGGCGACAGCCCAGCTTGCACAACACAATACCGCCGACAGTAATGTTAGTTTCCGCGATGACATGTCTAAGGCCTCCAGATATTTCCTAATTGTTCAAGACTCCTGGTGTCGTTGGCAGATTGAACGACTCCTTTTGGAGTTTAGAAATCTTGCTGCCTGAGGCCCAGTATGGTCGCGGGTGAATCCGCTAGGAATCCAGCGTATGCCTTAGAGAGAGAAGCAAAGAACACGGTTCGAGGCGTGTGAACACCACGGCCTGCGCAGAGAAGAAATAGCGAGGATGCTAGCGGGACGCGCTTAGAGCGAGGTACGCCAGGCCACTGACTGAAATAACGATGAACAGGTAGGGCCAGAACTCGATCGCGCGTCTAACAACCGAGATTTCAGAATCTGTTCGTACTTCGGACATGTCCAGACAAACACCTCGTGAATTCAGCTATTAATTCGATGTCGCAGGTAGCTAACTCAGAGAAAATAACCAGTTGGGATTAAACCAATGCCACGGTTAGAGAACAATACGGTTGATTCTGTATCGGATGGCTAGTTAGCCGGAGGTGCTGCGGCGATATTGCCTGTCAATAGGGCGGAGAGCCAAGTAGCCTGACCCTCCGCATCAAGGACGAACCCGTCGCGCGCTGAGGCAGAATCAGACGATCACGACAGAGGTTCGATGCTGTCGATATGAATTGTGTTGCTCTTCAGTTCGAGTTTGCCGATGACCTTTACTTGTTTGCCGAGGTAAGGCTTGGCCTTCGACGGATCGTCGAACTGGTAACTTAATTTGGTAACTGGATCTTTCAACAGAAGGTGCCCTTGTTCTTCGGTGACGCGTCCCGTGAAGGCCAGAGCTTCTTGAGTTTGATCGTCGGCAGAAGGTGGCGCGGGAGCCTCTTGTGATTGGGATTTTGCGGTGGGCTGCTGTTGGCGGGGAGTCCCGGTGGTTGGATCCTCGTCGGCCTGTTGCGCCTGCGCGGGAGATGCCAGAGCAAATGCGACTAGAACAAAAGCGAGCGCGAGAAGAATGCGAATCAGGAAGTTTTTCATGGCTCATTTCCCCGTCGGGGAACTTCTCCGACGCTTTCCTGGAGCCCTAGATCTGCGAAGCGGCGGATGAAATCCGGATGGTATTACCATTCAACTCGCCCACTATGCGAGCGCGTTGTCCCGCCAATCTTCCCAGAACACCCAAGTCGCCATCGAGCACGTAGGTCGCATTGCCCTCGACTAAAGCGAAACTTGCTCCACCGCGTACACAAGCGCGAGCGCAGTCGGCAGCCTTCTGACCGAGAGCGGCGGAATGCTTAGCGCCGCAGCGGGAGCAGGTAATCATGCCCTCGTAGATTTGCGAGTTCGCCGGGGGCGCAGCCTGTCGAGACGATTCTTCAGTGGCGGCCGCGCCAGCGGCAGCCCCGAGACTGGCAATCAAGAGTGAGAGTACGCAGGCGATGGCCGTAGCCAGCAGCAAGATTTCAATCCAGAGGCGGTGGGTTTTAATACTCACAGGTGTCTCCTGCGAACAGCAGATGGATGCCTTGTAATCCCCAAAAGTTGGCTGCGGAGAGAGGTGCAACTGGGATGCCAAGCTCCGCCACGGAAGTTCCTCCGATCTAAGTTAGTGACAAGATGGGTTCAGCTCCGAATCAGCGTAAGGTCGCTCCGGCAAGGAGAGAGAATAAATTTCGCCAGTGTGCAAATTGCGAAGGGCATCGAGGAGTTTTTGGCGCTGCCCCAAGACTAAGACTAGGCAGCGGCTGCGTGTGCAGTGGCCATTCCCAGACTTGCGGCTTCTCTTGCTCCCGCCCTTCGAAGCAATTCGATCGCCCAGTCCGCTGTGCCGCTTTCCTTACAGGATACGTAAACTAAAGCGCCAACATCGCATAGCTGACGGCCCAGTCTTCTGGCTTCGTCTTGGGAGAAGCCGAGACCGAGCAAAGTCCGTGATCCTCGAGAGAAACCCGGAAGGTTTTGCTCGACCAATACGGCTTGAAAGAAGGCCTGTGAACGCAGGAAGAAGCCGACGGTAGGAATCACCACGGCACCCAATTCGGAAAACCAGCCGATCATACGGGCGCTAACGGCACTTTGTTCCTGGGCGACATCGCCGATCGTGGCATCCCCCGCTGCCGTTGCAACCGGGTGAGCCGGCGACAGCACCATACAGATGTCTTCTTTTTCGAATCCTGCTTGATTCAATGCCGATACCACTTCAGGCAAGGCCACATTCCGAGGATACATCGCGTAGGCGGCAGTTCGATTCGCGCGCATGTTTGACCTCCAGGCCGGAATCGCGGGGAAGGGTAGAGAACTCCTTCGACGACACGAATATGAGGCGATGGCTCAACGTATAAGCTTTCTATGATCGAGGCACTAGGGTAAATCGTGTATTCGAGGCTTAAGCCTGTGCGAATCTCTTAAATCTAAGACAGCAATTCGATTTTCACGATTTGAATTGTGTTGGTGGCCTTATCGAGGTTTCCGACGACTCTTACGCTTTTGTTCTCGTACTGTTCTATCTTGTCCTGTCTCTGCAGGCTGTACGTAATGTTACCGGCCACCTTGAGTACGTACTGGTTACCGTCTTTGATGATCTTTCCCGTGAACGACTGGGTAGTTGGACTTTGATCCGGCGGCGTCTGCGGGTCGGCTGGCTGTCGCCCCTGCTGGTCGGGTTGGGGGATGCGGCTGTCGCGGGGAGGCAAGGGCTGAGGAGCAGGCTGCGGTTCCTGCAAGCGAGACCAGACGATCAACTGCCGGGTGGCCATTGCATCTTCAGGAAATTGCGGTTGCGGCTCCTGTGCGAATCCCAAGGGCGTTAGGGCCAGCAAAAAACCAGCGAACATCGTCGTTCGATTCATAAGCGGCCTCTTCCGAAAGACGAAGCGTGCCGGCGGGCCGATTCGCAACTGAAGACTTCAGCTGCGCAAATGCCTCACCAAGTGGCGGACTACGAGCTAAACCCTCTGCACGAACCTGTATTAGAACTTTTACGTTCGAGTGGCCGCCAGGTCCATAAAGCATTCGCTGTAGTCTTGGGTAGTGCAGCGCATCCATCCGCTCAGTCGGGCGCCGGGGTGGGATCTCTTGAGGAGCAGCCAACCGAACGACTGCCGCATCCAAGTACGGCTACCGCTGAGAAGGATTTAGGGGAAACGTGTCGTTGCGGCTCAAACGACAGCGACGCGCAGGCGACCAGGCAAGCACGAAGATCGCAGCCCAAGGCGGCGTTAGGCGTGGCGAGGACCGTCTCCTCTGAGGACTAGTGCATGCGATTGCTAAGCGTCCGTCTCATTATCTCCCTGATCTTAGGCGTGATGTTAGTCTCGCTCTGTTCATCCGCATATGAGGTCTGGGTGGGTAAACGCAGTCTTCGGCGCGATTTGCAAAGGCGCGCCGAGGTTCTGGCTGAAAGCCTGGCAGGAAATGTGGGGCGAGACATTGAGCGCGGCGCGTTTCAGACGCTGCGCAAAACAGTGCAGCGCTTTGCCCATCGCGAAAACCTGATGGGCATTGCAGTTTACGATCCGCAAGGCCACATCATTGCAGTCACCACCGATCTGGTTTCCACCATGGAGCAGGCGCCGCCTGTCGTCCTCAACGCGCTGAAAGAAAATCATGAGGCCGATGCATTTCAAAGATTGGCCGATGAGCCGGTGAATATTTGCGTCGTTCCCCTGCGCAGCCCGGAAAGATTTTTGGGCGTATTGGCGGTCGTTCACGACGCGAGATACATTCGGGCGCAAAGTCTTCATATCTGGCGCGACACCTTTCTGAGCGGTCTGGTACAGGTTGTGCTGATTGCTCTGATTACGTTACTCATCGTGCGCTGGAGCATCGAAGGGCCGATCGCCCGAACGGCGCATTGGATGAGAGCGTTGCGAACGGGACGCATGTCTTCTTCGCGGATCGGAGTGCCAGACGTAGAGCTCTTCCGACCGCTGGCTCGGGAGGTAGCGACTTTTGCGCAGAGTCTGACCACCGCGCGTACGGCGGCAGAACGAGAAGCACGACTGCGCGCCGAAGGCCAGTCCCAATGGACGGCAGAAAAATTGACATTAGAACTCAGCGCTCGACTGGGGCCTGGACGGCTCTTTGTAGTGTCCAACCGCGAGCCCTATATCCACGTTCGCCGCGGCAAATCGACGGAAGTGATTGTGCCCCCCAGTGGTTTGGTGACAGCTCTGGAACCCGTGCTGTGCGCTTGCAATGGGACATGGCTGGCGCACGGTAGCGGCAACGCCGACCGGGACAATGTGGACCGCCACAGCCGGCTGGCGGTTCCGCCTGATGATCCGCGATACACGCTGCGCCGAGTTTGGCTGAGGAAGGAAGAAGAAGAAGGCTACTACTACGGTTTTGCCAACGAAGGACTCTGGCCGCTCTGTCACATCGCACACACCCGTCCGATTTTTCGCGCCGCCGACTGGAAACACTACCAGGCGGTCAATCGCAAGTTTGCCGAGGCTCTTCTGGAAGAGATGAAAGATACGGAAAAGCCGGTCGTGCTGGTGCAGGATTATCACTTCGCGCTGCTGCCCAGACTGATTAAACAGAGAAGGCCGGACGCGAGAGTAGCGATTTTCTGGCACATTCCCTGGCCCAATCAGGAGACGTTTTGCATTTGTCCGTGGCAACGCGAGCTGGTGGATGGCTTGCTGGGCGCCGACCTGATCGGGTTTCACATCCAATCGCATTGCAATAATTTTCTTGAAACTGCCGACCGCGTCATGGAATCACGAATCGACTGGGAACACTTCACGGTGCAGCGCCTGGGACACGTCACCACCGTGCGCCCGTTTCCGATCAGCGTCGATCTCTCCGATCTGCCCGCCGACGATTCCGACGAGGCAGCCTACGAGGGTCGCTCCGGACTTCTAAAGAGCTTGGACGTGGAGGCCCTGTTTCTGGGCGTTGGCGTTGACCGGTTGGATTACACGAAAGGAATTTTGGAACGGTTCCTGGCAGTGGAACGATTTCTGGAGAAGTATCCGCGCTATCAGGGACAGTTCACGTTTGTGCAAATCGGCGCGCCCAGCCGCAGCCATCTCAAGCGATATCACGATCTGGAAGCGGAGATCGAGGTGGAAGCGGGGCGCATCAACTGGCGTTTTCAGAAGGACAAATGGAAGCCGATCGTCTTGCTCAACCGGTCGCATAGTCACGAAGAGATCGAACCCTACTACAAAGCGGCGGATCTCTGCCTGGTCACTTCGCTGCACGATGGCATGAATCTGGTCGCGAAAGAGTTTGTGGCCGCCCGCGGTGACGAGGGTGGCGTCCTGATTTTGAGCATCTTTACTGGGGCCGCGCGGGAATTGCGCGACGCGTTGCAGGTGAATCCTTATGACATTGACCAGACCGCGGAAGCGATTCGTGTCGCTCTGGAAATGGAGCTCGAGGAAAAACAAACGCGCATGCAACAGATGCGACGGGTGATCCGGGATCACAACATTTACCACTGGGCGGGAAGCCTGATTACAGATCTGTGTGAGTTGCGCCTGGACGACGAGAAGACCGATGGCCAGACGCACTTAGGCGCCTCGGCAGCCTGACAATTCACAAAAGCTGAACTGGCCGAGAACTAGGGAAGAGGTTCTCCCGGTATCCGGGAGGTGCGCGGAGCTTTCGCGAACTGGACCACCAGTTGGTCGATGGCAAATAGGGAAAGGGCTCCCATTCCAAACACGCTGCCAAGGATCTGCAAATGTACAATCAGGCTGAGTAATGAGAAGACCACCAGAAACGCTGCAAAGGCTCGTAACATAGAGGCCTCCTTAGAATTCAAACGATACTTATTATTTAAGGCCAATAGACGTTGGGCGGGAATACAGGGATGTACGCATTTGTCCAACGGTGTGCGGGGATAAAAAATGCAGGGTGATTAGCTTTTAGTAGCTGAAGCACCCTGCTTCGGGGCAGTGCGGGGGACCGCACTATCTTCTTGATGTAGAACTTAAATCCCGAGCACGCCCCCCGCAATGCAGGCGATTCTGTACAGCCTGCAGTGAAGGCACCTAGATATCCTTAGGCGCGAGCCTGATTATCCTCGACGACGAGCTTCTTTTGAATCGTTCGTCTCAGCGTCGGTCTCATCCGGAACACGTTGCGGTGGTTTGGAACTCGCCTTGGCATCGTCCGCCGTCTTCTTTGCGGCATCTTTCGTCTTACCCCAGGCATTTTGGACCTTGCCTTCGGCCTGTTTCGCGGCGCCCTTCACCTGCATGTTCGGATCGTTCGTCCACTCGCCCGCCTGGCGCTCAACACGCCCCGCCACGTCCTTCGCTTTCCCTTCAACGCGATCCTTGTTCATTTTGCATTCTCCTTTGAGTTATTGAACAAATATTTACCGCTTCGCCCGGTGCGCTTTATGGCTTAGGCGATCTTTCGTTCGTTCGGCCGATCTGTTTCGATGTCGTAATTAGACTGCTTTCCGCCGGACTTACTTTGTCCATGAGCGCTGTCCTGGTGCGTTTGCAGTTCTTGCTCCGAGTTGAACGACTTATGACAAACCTCACAAGTGTTTTGATCCCTCGGATTCTGGTTCATGGATGACCTCTCACTTTGATTTAGCTGTCTGAACGAGCTCCTGCGCTGCCCACAGGTGAGATGTAGATGGGCGGAGAATGTTTGGTGGTTTTTTTGAGCCGTTGTCGCGGTTCTCGACAAACAGAGAAAGTCGAGTTCACCCGCGGCATTCTAGACTGGGCTTCGACCTTGAATAACTCTGATTAGGACAACGATGATCGCTAAGATCAGTAAGATGTGGATGAATCCACCGAGTGTATAGGAGCTCACCATTCCGAGCAGCCAGAGAATCAGCAGTATGGCGGCAATCGTGAAGAGCATGTCGTACTCCCTTTCGAGGGCAGCGGGCCAAGTTACTGTTCGAAGCTATGCACGAACCAAAGACGGGTCTATCCGGTAAAGTAAGTAATTCCTGTAGGGATCTCCTCTATGACGAAACGACATGTTGAGGGTGCAAAAAGTTAAAAGACCTGGACGATCCCGTTGCGCACGGCATAACGAGTCAGATCGGCAACTGAATGCAGACCGAGCTTGCGCATCAGGTTGGTGCGGTGGGTTTCCGCGGTTTTGACGCTGAGATGAAGCGCTACGGCGACCTCCTTGCTGGTTTTCCCCTCGGCAAGAAGTTGAATCACTTCACGCTCCCGGCTGGTGAGGATAGCAGCCGAGTCGTCTTCTTTTCTCTCGGTTGATTCCTCTCGGCTTTCAGGATTGTCACGGTCGAGATATCCCTCCAGCACCATCTGACTTACTCTAGTTGTGAAAAACGTTCGATTGAGCTGCAAAGCTTCAACGGCGGCCACCAAGTCCCGTCCTGCATCGGACTTGAGCAGAAAGCCGCGCGCGCCGGCGCGCAGAACCTCGCGCACGACATTATCGGAATCGTGCATCGTCAAAATCAGAATCGGGATATGGGAAGAAGCCGCCAGAATCTGCCGCGCAGCCTCCAGGCCGTTCAGATTGGGCATGCCGATATCGAGCAGGATCAAATCAGGGTTGACGGTGCTGGCGAGTTCGACGGCCTCGCGCCCGTCTTTGGCTTCCGCGCAGACTTCCCAACCCGGATGACCTTCCAGCAACGATCGGATACCGTGCCGGGCCACTTCATGGTCATCTGCAATTAGGATTCGAAGCATTCTCTGCCTCCTAGTTAGCGAGCGGTGAAATGCCTGCCCGGCACGACGTTTTGAACCCACGTGCGCCGGCCGCCCCTACTCGTACGAGGGACGCTTCACTTAGTAACTTCAAAGCACAAACCGTGCCAAACACGTACTGCGTTGCATCCAAGCCGCTTTACCGGCCAAACAGTTTGCAGCTCGTGTAAGTTTTTCCAAACGAGCTAAACGGACATCCAATTGTTAGAAATATGTTGAGTGCGAAGGATTTTACCCGGCAATACAGTGTTTGCCTTAACCACAGCAGGACCGCGCGGGATATGCAGCGTGGATTTTCCTACAGCATGGACTCAACAAAAACTCTACGCGATCCCGAAGAGTCGCATCTAAAAGATGCACGGAGGCTTGTCTCAATGCGCTCGGCTACCACTAAATTTCTCCGCTCCGGATTGAGGACGGCAGGTTTCGCTGTATTTTTGTACGCGATCGCTTACGCGCAAAATACAGCGCCAGCTCAAAACAATCCATCGGCGCCGCCCCCAGCAGCATGGGATCCAGACTATGGTCCGCCACGAACGGCGGTCCCGCTCTCAGTCCAGGAATCGTCTGGCGAAAAATCGGGGCAGGAATCCTCGATCACGGCCGATAAGGACGATGCAGGCCGCTTCGTTTTCAAGAAGCAAGTGCAAGAAGTAGTGTTGCATGCCACGGTCGTGGACGATGCCGGCCACCTGGTCACAGGACTGGATCGCGGCGACTTTTCCATCTTCGTCAACAATGTGCCAGAACCGATTACATCGTTTCGGCGAGAAGATGTTCCCGTGGCTCTCGGTATCGTTGTCGACAACTCCGGCTCCATGCGAGACAAGCGGCAAAGAGTGAACCAGGCGGTGCTCAACCTTATTCGCGCCAGCAATCCGCAGGACGAAGTCTTCGTGGTTAACTTTAGCCAAACGCCTTACCTCGATCAGGACTTCACCTCTGACGTGAACCTGCTGCAGGCGGCGTTGCATCAAGTCTCTAGCCGCGGAAGCACGGCTCTCTACGACGCCGTAGTGGCTTCGGCGGCCCACCTGCAACACAACCCGCGGCTGACTAAGAAAGTGCTTCTGGTCATAACCGATGGGCAAGACAACATGAGCCGCGAGACGCTGCAGGATGCGATCCGGAAATTGCAGCCCAACAAAGGCGAGACGGTGTATGCCATCGGACTGACCGACGAAGGATTGACCCAAACCGGACGGGATGCGCTTCAAATGCTTGCTTCAAGCACCGGTGGAGTGGCGTTCTTTCCGCAGAGTCTGGACGAGGTGAACGAGATTACGCGGTCGGTTGCCCACGACATTCGCAGCCAGTACACCCTCGCGTTCAAGCCAGGAAATGCCGCCGCTAAGGGATACCAGTCGATTCGCGTGGAGGCGAGAGGACCCGCGCGCACCCATCTGACAGTGCGCACGCGAACTGGATACTTTCCGGGCGAGACAGTTCGATAACAGCGCTTCAAATCAATTAGGTTTAAATCAAGTGGCGCCTCACCGGGCCGATTATGCTGCAGTCGGCCCGGTGGGTGTCTTGGGGGGCGGCGGGGGTAGCTCGATCTGGATCAGGTTGTTCTTGATAGCATAAACAACCAAATCTCGAATGGAGTGGAAACTCAGTTTCCGCATGATGTTGCTGCGATGTGTCTCCACCGTCTTGGTGCTCAAGTTCAACAGGGATGCGACTTCTTTGGAGCTGTTGCCCTCGGCCAGCAGTTGAGTAATCTCACGCTCACGGGCCGTCAGCGTCGGCAGCTTTGGCGCTTCGTTTCTGGAAATGGTTTGACCTTTCTCCAGAAAACCGGCCAGCACCAGGTCATTGACGCGCGGCGTAAAAAACATGCGCTTGTTCTGCAGCGCTTCTACGGCAGAGACTAAGTCGCGAGCGGCATCTGACTTCAGAACGAAGCCCCGGGCGCCGGCGTCCAGCGCCTCCCGGATCACTTGATCGGAGTCGGTAATCGTGAGCACTATTACTTTGAAGTGAGGATCGTGCTGCAGGAGTTGGCGGGTTGTATCCAAGCCGTTCAGGTTGGGCATCCCAATGTCGACGATGACGACATCCGGATTCAACTGCAAGGCCTTCTCGACCGCCTCGCGGCCGTCGCTGGCTTCGCCACAAACTTCCCAGCCTTCATGTTTTTCCAGAAGCGCGCGCAACCCGCGGCGCACGATTTCATGGTCATCGGCCAACAAGATTCTCAGCTTCATAATTAGCCCTCTTTCAGACTCGAACGGAGCGTGTGGTCTCTCTCTAACCCCAGCTCCCTAACGCAACTCGGCAACATTCCTGCCGTTTAAAGCGGTAAAGACCCGATGCTGGCTTACGGCATCGACGGCCGCCAACAGATCGCGGGCGGCATTGGACTTTACCACGTAACCTCTCGCCCCAGCTTCCAGAGCTTCCCGCATCATTTGTGGAGAGTCGTGCTGGGTAACAAATAGAATCTCAAGACCGGGACATTCTTGCCTGAGCAGACGGCAGGCTTCCAAACCGTTCATTCGCGGCATGGTGACATCGAGCACCATAACGTCAGGGCTCAAATCTTTTGCCTTCTCCACTGCCTCAGCCCCGTCCGATGCTTCTCCAATGACTTCCCAGCCCGAGTGGCCTTCCAAAAGGGTCTTCAAGCCCTGCCTCACAATGGGGTGATCATCAACCAGCAGTATGCGAATTGTCATTCAGGTTCAGTCCTTTGCGGAGACCAGACGATTCGCCACATTTTATCGTTCGTTTGTGACAAGCCTGACCAATATTTCTGAATTGAACACCACAAAACTCGGGGGGGGAGGGCCCCTTCACGTCAACGACTGAGGCTAACGTTCAAGTTGGCGAGGTCCAATACAGGGAATCCTGTATTTGGCCCCAGATAATTGAGGGCCAGTCCTCCAAATTTTCCCTAGAGGTTTTGCCCCGTAGAGATAATCGGGAAATAGGTCTTGTCGTGCAACAAAACCTCTACTGCTTCGACCACAGACCCGATGTCCTGCTTGGCGCAAGCCCCGCGAACTCCCGCTTGGCGCGCGGCCTCCGCCAACTGGTTTGAAAGGTGCAAGGTCACCATCAGAATGGGAATCTTGGGGAAAAGTTCGGAAATCTGTTTGGCTACATCAACGCCATTCAGGTCGGGCATCTGGTAGTCCAGCAGGATCAGGTCCGGAGGCGCCTCCAAGACTTGGTGCAGTGCCTCCGCGCCGGTGCGAGCCTCGCCGCACACATGCCATGATTCTTGTTGCTCAAGAATTGCCCGCAGATAGCGTCGCACCGCAGGATTGTCATCGACTAAAAGAATGCGGACCATGCGAAAGCCTTTCCGGCTTCAGATACGATTGCGAACTCCGTCATTCGAGCAGAGAGCTTTCGCACGAAAACAGCGTCAACGGAATTCTGAACTCATCCCTGGACTGTGGCCTTTCCCCTTGTGCCGTTTCATTGCTATGCGGGTCCCAGCCTCTTTTGCCTCTTTGAATGTGCCTCAGGTCGCGAGCGTTTTCTTGCTCGCCATACCCGTTATCTTGCCGGGAATTACCATCATGGTAAACATAGGCAAAACCTTGCACATCGACAATCCAGTGAAGCCTGTAGGTTTACTAATTTAGTAACACTTACTGCACTTACCAAATGCCTTTGTCGCTTCCAGTGAGCTTTTGCTCGAGAGCAGCAGCTGTAGCCAGGCCAGGCAACAGGCTCAGGCGCAGGCTGTTTCCCAGTTCGCCCTTAAGTAACAGAGTCATCAGTTCGGAGGCGTACAGATTCATCGAGTGAGGCAAGATCGAGACGCGGAGGAAGTCGCGGCGAAAGCGAACCTGATCGGTTCCGAACTTTGCCGATTCAGTGACCAGCGGGCTGAGCGGCACCCCGCCTCCGCGATAGGCCTCGACATACTCCGAAATGATGGTCAAGTAGGTGGCAATTCCCTCCCACAATCCAGCCGCGGAGCCCAACGAGTGCAGATAGGCAAAATCCACGAGTTCTAAATCCAGCAGCCGGGCGTTGTCGACGATATCGCACAGGCGAATGTAGAAGTGCCGGTACATCCGTTGCAGCGTGCTGATGACGATCCGATCTTCGGGCGCGGGAACGCGGAAGACGTGGCCACCAATCTGCGCCATATGGGTTCTCGATGACACCGATCGAGTTACGGCCGTCTGCTCCCCCGTCTGACCCAGGCGTCCGGCGTGCACCTCGATGAGTTCCGGCAATCCGGGCACGACGAAATTCCATTTATTCGCCAGGCGATCTCCCCAACTGCGATCCGCGAGCGTGGCCCTGAAATGCCTGGCCATGAGCTCCACGACACGGGCGGGATCGGCGTCGGTGTACAGATCCAAATCACTCCCCAGGTCCGGCCAGTGGTCGAGAGACTTGATTACAGTGACCGGGCATCCGCCTTCTTCGAGTTTCGTGCAGATCTGCGCCAAAAAATCGAGAGCATGATTGATGCGAGCATGTTCCTGTTGAACCGCAGCCGCGGTCCACTCCCCTGCCTGGGCATTGCCCTCGGCATGAAGCACCTGTTGAAGCGGCACGAGCGAGCGGATGATGACGTGATTCGTGTTAGCCAGCGCCTTCAGGTCTTCGAAGTCTTTCTGGCTTAAGCCGGCAGCAAGTTCCCCAATCGTAGTGAAGTAGGCTTCGATCGATCCTGGAATCGCGCGCGCCTCTGCGGAAGGCTGGGCGGAGAACGGCGCACTCAACAAGAGCCTGGACAGCAGTTGAAGGTTCGTCGACGAGTCGCGCACGGGCTGCATCAGATACAACTCCGTTCAAGATTGTTCATAAGAAAGTCCGCAAGTTTGGATGTAAGAAATTGCGCCCTGGTTGGCGTGCCGGCGAAGATGGTCACTTAGCCGCCGCACTGGAATGTCCGCCCTGTTGGCATTTAGCAAAGTTGAGGCGCTCGATGGCGGTACCCTCTTCGTAGTCGTTCCAGGTTTCGATCAAGACAAAAGGCAGTGGATGAGCCGCGTCAAAGTAACGAGTGTAAAAGTGCAGCGTGTCCTCAAAAGTTTGTCCGCAGCGGTTCGCCATGTGGCGATTCAGACCCCATGATGCGGCAGAATCGTCGAAACCCGGCCAGGCTGCGCCGACAGCAATCTTGTCGGGATGCTTGTTGCGCATGTTCTTGTAGAAATAGTCCAGATAGTCTTCGCCCCAATTACTCCCGTCTGGCGTCCAACCTTTTTGTCCCGGCTGCACCCAGGCGTAGGAACCGGAGATGGCGGGAGCAGATTGCGCAGGCGGGTCGTCTTTGTAGATGAAATATGGCGTTGCTTCCCATCCGCTGCAATGATCCGCGACGCGGGTCCAGTCCACATGTCCATGCTTCGGAAAAATGAAGATCAACGGATGGCCGTTATAAGTGAGATAGGCACGACGATAGGGAGCTTCAGGCCCGATGTAGGCCTTATAGGCCTTGTCGAATGCGACGAAGGCGGCATCGGTGGCCTCGCCATCGTCATCCTGAGCTTCGTTGTAGAGCAGTGCAACCTGAAAATGGTTTTCGTCCGCGGTTTCTTGCATGAGCGCGAAATTGTGATCGGAATACGGAATCGAAGGTCCGTACCAATCCACCACAAACGCGGAAATCCCGGTGTGGCGGGCTTGCTGAATCTGCTTGCGGAGAACTGCGCGATCGTCGCTGGAGTAGCCCACGTCCATATGCACGTGATCGCCAAACCAGGGCATGTAGACGGCCAGTAATTTGGGCCAGGGATTAGGAGCCTGAAGGTTCTGCTGTGAAGGACGTGGTACGCCTGGCGTAGTACAGCCAGTGGCCGCCATGAACAACACAATCGATAGTGCTAACAGCCTCGTCGACAAGACACCACTCCATATCTTCCACCGTCGGATGAAAGATTAGATGCCCAGCCTCTTCCCGTGGTTGGCACGGGGGCCGGGCCGTATGCCCTCAGAATTGCGGGACAGCCTGGATCTGGCGAATCACCCAGCGGTCGGAGCCTGGATTCATCAGCACGACATAATGCACAATCACATGTTCGTCGTGGATGGTTTTGTCGCCATCGAGAATCTGAAGATCGTAGTCCGCCGTATCATGCAGTTCAATCAAGTCGCCTTCAGGAGCGTAGAAAACAGCCTCGACTTTGTGATTTTGATTGAGGTAGCGCGACCTGATGCCGCTGCTTCGTTGCGTGGTCACCGCGTTGGTGAGCCACGCATTGGCTGTGCCTACGAACAACCCATTGATCGGCGCTGTGGAATTTGACTCCAAGGCTTGTTCGAGATTCGCCCAGGCGAACTTGTAATCACGAAGAAGCACGGTTTCGGTTTGGCTTTCCATCGCGCGCGGGCCAGCCTTGCTGGTGTTGAGCACGACGCGCGGAGCCGAATCAGCGCCAACAGAGTACTTGGGCGTCAGCAAAGCAAACCCAGCCACTGCGAATGCGATCGCTTTCAGCACTCGAGAGGAACGGATTCCGCGCAACGTTTTCGAAGTGTTCTCGCGCATGATTACTGAGCCCCCAGGTGTAACTCGTTGCCCATGACAACTCCAGACGCGGCCGAAATCGTAACCGGACCGGTGCCTTCCATCTGGGCGCGGGCAATGCCTTTTTTGACGGGCGCATCCACCGTGTCGGTGCCTTGCGCGTCTCTTGCGGTGAAGGTCACAATCGTGCCATCAGGCACAGGGTTGCCGGTACAGTCGCGAACCGGTTCAGTCTCGACGACAAAACCCTTGGCATTCCGCTGGCCTTTGATCTGAAGGCGGCATGGGTCGGAAGCCACTTGCTGTACCACTCGCCGAGTCGATACCCCATTGATCGATGCCGTGATCTGCAAATTGCCCGCCGAGCGGCCCGAACTTGTGCGGAACCAGGCGGCGCCATTTTGCGTTGAAGCACGGTGCGAGACAGGAGCTGCGCCCGCGGCCGTCAGTTGAAAATCCACGCTGGTCGGCGTCAGAACCAGATTATGAAATTCGTCAAAGGGCAACGCCACGCCGCTGACCACATTGCTCTCTCCAACCGGCGCTCGCGAAGGATGTACGAGGAAGGCCAGACTGACAGGCTTCGCCGGGGCCACAAAAAAACCAACGCTGCGGCAGTTGCCGGCACAGACGATTGCGATGTACTTTCCGGCGCTCTCCAGTTCTTTCGCGGTTAATGGGATGTCCTGCCCGAGTTGCACCGCTCGCTCTATCGCAATGCTCGGGCCCACGAGATAAAAAGTGGCAGAGCCGCCGCCGGTGGTACCAATGGAGGCAGGAGTTCCGGCGACTGCAGCCGACGGGGCGCGAAGGTCCGTATCCTGCGCGTAGAGCATGCCCGCGAGGAAAACGGCGCAGATCGCGAAAGCTAGTGCACCTCGCCGCCGCACGCTTTGCCGCACATCGCCTCGTACATCAGCCTGCAGTACACGGCACCATTGCTCCGAGCCAATGCGAGACTTACGAGTTGTGCATGCTGTATTGATTGACGACGACATGAAAGTTCTGGACCTTCCCTGCCAAGGATTTGGGGATCTCGACGGCGAATGCTTCCGACTCCTGCGGAAGCAAGGCGCGCTGCACATAGCCGTCGGAAACCCAGACCACCTTGCCATTGTTGTCGTAAAAGCTGGCGATTACGTGCGGAACGTTCACCGTCTCGCCACTCTGATTCAGCAACTCTCCATGCAAAACCGCGCGTCCCTGCGCATCGGTATCCAGTTTCTGGTTCATCACGCCGATCACAGGATCGGATGAGGCGGGAACGAGAGTGGCCTTTACGTCGATATGCACGTTCTTCACTTTGCCGAGGCTGACTTTTGGAAAGTCGATGCGATAGGGCGAAACCTGCTTGGGCAGCAGCACGTGCAGAATCTTGTCGAAGCTGCTCTCGTCATCAATCGCACTTCCGGCAGCATCCACCAGCGTGGCCTGAACGTTCACAAATGCCGGAATCGTATCTTCATTGACGATCTCTCCCATCACCACCGCTCCCTCGGCGGAATCCACTGCGTTCATCGAGACGATGCGCACGTGGGGGGAGTCCACGTTATTGGAGCCCCACTGCTCGCCCGCGCCTCCCTGAACCAGATCCCAACGCAAGTAATTCACAGGGATGACTTGCGAAGGCACGTTGGGAACCGGGACCTCGTCCCATACCACTTTCCATTGATCAGCGCGGTGCACCAGGTGAAAGTCGCGAACGTCTTCCATGGGGCCAACAGGAGTCGACCAATGCAGGCGCACGCGCATTTGAGCCTCGGAGTCGGTGGCGTGGAGCGGACGGGCGTCATAACTTTCCAGGCTCGAAAAGGTGCGTAGGCCGCCGTTGGTGCCAGTCCATTCCTGGATGAAGGACTGTTCGTTCACGCTGTCGTTGGTGCGTTCGACGCTGGCGAAGGCGCGGTCCCAATTGCGCCTCTGAACGTCAATCAGAAAATTGGAAAGGGCTTGCTCCGGAGTATTGGCATTCGAGCTGAAGCCTGGCAGAGCCGAGCCCGAGGCGATGCCGACGGTCCCGCCGGACCGTCCGACGGAAGTTAGGCCAATGACCATCAGCAAGACAGTGACTGCGACGAGAATGATTGGAAGTAGGCGTCTCATTTCTATCTCTCACTCGATCTAGGCAACGTAGTGCGACTCACGATCTGTGATACGAACCGGCGTTTCAATGATTCTTCGTGCTCTTCGGCGACCCGGCAGAAGTAATTCCAGGAACATCGCCAGCACACTCACGCCAACCGGGAGTGTCCCCCAAAGAAGCCCCATCCATGCGGGAGGAACGGCGTCGGTTTCAATGCGGTGCGCGGGGGGGACGTCGTCTTTCGACCAGGCGGTGATTTCACCGTGATCGAAGCTCTCGATCTGGCGCCATCCCGCGAACGTCAGGAGCGGTTCGTAATAGGAATCGTGAACAAAAATGTACTTCAGTCCATAGCGATTGGCATGTTCCAGCATGGCGCGTAACGAGGCCATGCCCGCGGTCCCGTAGAACTTGGCATTGGTGAGCTGAGCTGAACCATACTGCGTCATCTCCGGCAGCAGTCGAGCCGAATTGTAGTCACCATCCACGCTACTGGCGTTGGTGTATGTCGAAACCTCGGCAAGCTGGCTTCCAAAGCCTAGAGTCAGGTAGCGATAAGAATCATGTCCGTCGCGGTTGAGAAACGAGATCACGGGATTGACGTCCATTGTTTCCGCGGGACGATATGGGTTAGCGGTGATCCAAGCCAGCGCCGCGCCAATGGTGACAACCGAGGCGATTGCCAGACCGACGGCTGCTTTGGTGCGATAGCGATCGAGCAATTGCACCGCAAGCAGTCCCACGATCGGCATGGCTAGCAGGGTCGCCCAAAGAGTGAAACGTTCAAAGGTGAGAATCTCATAGGCACGGCCCAGCAGCCATCTTGGCAGCGGTGTAGTGCCGCCCAATCCAAAGATGAGGCTTAGCCAGAACCCAACCAGCAGCGGCCGCAGTCGCGGCGATGCGGAGCCGCGAAGGAAAATGAATGGCAAGGCCAGAATCATGGCTCCGTAGGGGATCAAGAAATAGTTGACGCCGGTGATGGAATTCAGCAGGAAATTATTCCGGCTGTCATGGGGAATGGGAATCTGGTGGATCGGATGCTGAATCAACGTCACCCAATAGGGGAATAAAACGATTCCCACGCCAATGCCGACCAGCACCACAAATACCAGAGCGCGTGTGATTACGCCCGCGAGGGACCTTTCTCTGTGCTCATAGCGTGCATCCAGGCACGCGATCCAAAACACCGGCCCGGCGAAAAAGACGACACCGAAAATCAAAGTGACGTGGTGGGCAGCCGCGGCCGTCAAACTGAGCACGACGCCTTTGATCAGCGCGCGTCCTGAACTTTCAGTTGCCCATTCGTAGAAATACGGCAAAGCGTTCAGATACAGGGCGGCCGAAGTCACCGTGGCCAACTGCCCAGCCTCATACACCAGAAACGACAAAGCGCCGAGAAAAATGCTCCCTAAAGCGGCATAACTGGCGGCGCGGTCATCCACCCAGATCCTGGCAAACCGAAACACGCCGACCGGCAGCAGCAGCACGCCAATCAGTTGCACCAGCATGTATCCCAATTTCAGGCCGGTAACCGTGGAGAACAGCGCGATCCACTGGTGCGTAAGCGGCGGATAGGTGGTTTGCGAAAAACCGGCAAACCACTTTTCGTTCCACGGGTTGAACCAATGATGTGCGTAGTGAGAAGCCAGGAAGATATGGAAGTTCGTATCGAACGACCCCGAGGGGAGTTGCATGAGCAACAAAGGCCCATGAACCGCCAGAGCCACCAACAGTATCGTCAAGATCGGAATTGGACGAGAGTAGTAGATTTCGTTCGAGGTCATAGCGGTGACTGCCTTTCGATTCGGAAAAGGTCTAAGGGGTTTATGCGGATTTTCCCCTGGCTTTCTGATGGATTCACCTGATGCGCGGCCTGTCTGCGCCTTTAAACATGGCAAACCTAGTCAGGAAGGCGGCATCTGAAAGGGACCGCAGGATTTCCTGTGCAAGGGAGTCTCTTTAGGAGGCTTTCTAAGACCTTAAAGCGTGGTGATATTGTGAAAAGCCGGTTTCCGCTCACGAGCTTTTGCATTGTCATGGTTCTCGGCCTTGCCGGCCGATCTCCTGGACAAACATTCGACGTTAATGGGGGCAATAATCCGCCAGCCTCCAGCCAGCAGACTGGCAAGAAGCCGTCTGGCGACAACCCTCAAAGCGGCCCAAATTTCAGTTGGGGATCCGGGATTGAAGTGGCGCGCCAGGCCCGCGCCGCGGACGCTGCCCTTAAGAGGGGCGACTACGCCGCCGCCTTCTCATATGCCGAGCAAGCGGCGAAGTCGGCTCCGCAAGATCCCGAGATGTGGTTTCTGCTGGGTTACACCGCCCGTCTGAACGACCGTTATCCGCTTTCTGTGGATGCATACAACCACGGTCTGAAGCTGCAACCCAACTCCGTGCGCGGATTGGCGGGACTGGCGCAGACGTACGCCAAGATGGGCCGCACTCAAGAAGCCGAGGCCTTATTGCGCAAGGTCGTCGAGGCCAACCCGAAAGATGCGAACAGCCTGGAGCTTGCCGGAGAGCTCATGCTGAGTACAGACCCCGCAGCCGCGCTGCCCTTGCTTCAGCGGGCGGAAGCCCTGCAGCCAACGGCGCACAGCGACATGCTGATTGCCCACGCCTACGAGCGCATGGGACGACCGGAGGAGTCGGTGCGCTATTTGAACCGCGCCAAGAGCCGTGCTCCTCACGATCCCGAAGTTCTGCGTGCAGTAGCAGGCCAATATCGCGAGCAGGGAAAATACGACGAGGCGATCGCGACGTTGCAGGCCATTCCGAAGAAAACAATTGATTTGCAGGCCGAACTGGCCTACACGTATCAAGTCGCCGGCAGACCGCAGGAAGCGGCCGCGCTTTATTCGCGTTTGGCAAAGGCAGCGAAAGGCAACGTCGGCCTGGAGTTGAGCGCGGCGCAAGCCTTGTTCAACATCGGGCAACCGGATGCCGCCCGTCCATTTCTCGAAGAAGTTCAGAAAGTCGACGGCAATAATTACCGGCTGCACGCGATTCTCGGCAGTATGGCATCGTCGGACGACCGTCTGGACGATGCTGCGAAGGAATACAAACTTGCCCTGTCCAATCTGCCTCCTCGTCCACAGGAAGGGGCGCTTTATCCCATCGAACTTAGATTGAACCTCTATGAAGTTGAAACTCGTCAGGAAGACACCCCAGCCGCGAAACAGGAACTGGATGCCGCTGCGGCGGCAATCCGGCAGGTTCAAGTTCCCCAGGCGGAACGCCCGGAGATGCTCAGACTGCGCGCCGCTATTGAATCCGCCTCGGGCGACAACGATGGTGCGAAACGCGATCTCGACGAAGCTCTCAAGCTTGCTCCCGGCAACGTGAACTCGTTGATGAACCTCGCCACGCTGATGTGGAAGATAGGCCAGAAAGATGCGGCTCGCGAGACCTACACGAAAATTCTTGAGCTCGATCACAACAATCGCCAGGCGCTTTCCGCACTCGGCTACTTGGCCCGAGATGCCGGGGACGCGAAGCTGGCAGAGAGTTATTTCTTGCGCGCCATTGCGGCACATCCGAAAGACTATGCTCCCTACCTCGCCTTGGGCGACTTGTACACCGCGGAACGCAAGTTTCAACCTGCGGAAACGAATTATGAAAACGCCTACCAGCGAATGCCAAACAATGGCCTGATCCTGGCTGGCGGCGCCAACGCTGCCATCGAATCTCATAACCTGAACCTGGCCCAGCATTGGTTCGAGCGTTCCAACACCAGGATGGACACGGTTCCGCAGCTTCAGCGCGAGCGGGAGCGCTATCTATATTTCAAAGGGCAATTCGCCGAATCGGCGAAGCTTGGCTACGAAGTCCTCAAGAAGCTGCCCAATGACCGGGAAGGCGTGGATTATCTCGCCTACGATCTCTATTACCTCGGCCATTACGACGAAGCGCTGGCGCTGGTCACTAAATATGAGCCGATTCTGCCTAAGGACAAAGACCTGCCGCTGGTGGCGGGCAATGTTCATGCGCACAACGGCGATCGGATCACTGCTGTACAGGATTATTCGCGTGCGCTGGAACTCGATCCGAAAATGGCCACGGGTTATGCGGATCGTGGTTTCGTGTTGAACGATCTCCGCCATCCAGATCAGGCGGCGAAAGATTTCCAGACCGCGCTGCAGTTGGAGCCGCGGTACGGCGAAGCTCACCTTGGTCTAGGCTATGCCGATCTTCAGCTTCATCGACCCCGGCCCGCTCTGAAGCAACTGGATATCGCGGAGAAATTGCTGGGCAAGTCTCACGCCGGGCATTTGGCGCGGGCAGAAGCGTACCGTCAGGTGCAGGACTATCCGCACGCGGCAACGGAATACCGCACGGCGCTGGCAGAAGTTCCGAATGACCTGACGACCCAACTGGCGTATGCCGACGTTCTGTTTCGCATGCGGCGTTATCCGGAAGCCGTTGACGCACTCAATGCAGCGCTGAAGCTTTCGCCGTCAGATCCTGCGATTTACGCCTTGATGGCACAGGTGCATGCCAAGCAGGGGAATCGAGAACAGGCGCTGCGTGACATTGACTCGGCGGAGCGACTGGGCGGCAACCGAATAGACATTCTGACCGCGACCGGCGCTGCGTTGCTGAATCTGGGCGACAAGAACGCCGCGATGCAGCGCTTCTCGCGGGCGCTCGACGTGCCGGGTGGAGATCGCATCGGCGTCCGCTTAGCGATCGCCGAAATTTTCTTGCGACAGGGGCATGTCGATGAGGCCCGTCGGCAAATTGCGCTGGGCTTCACGGAAGCGCGTCTCGAAGCGTCCTCTCCAATCAAGGAAGAATCGAACCCTTCCATCGTGGAAGAATCGACTTCGCCAATCGTGGCCGATACGACTTCTTCGGTGACGGCCGAAGACCTGAGCCAGGCCGCAAATCTCTTCCTCGCCATGCATGACTTCGATTTGGCGGAGACCTATTTCGATAAGGCGAAGCTCGCTGGGGCAAATAGTCGCAACGTGGCGATCGGCCTGACCAACACTTATCTGGCTGAGGGAGATACGCGCAAGGCGGAAACGGCTCTTGCCAGTCTCGGACCGGCGAATGATTTTCGTGACGACTACGATTACATGATGGCTGCGGCCAACGTGTCTCGCCAGCGGCAGGATCCTCTGCACGCCCTCTCCGCATTCGCCCAGGCCAGTACAGTCGCCGGCAATCAGGATCATGGCGAAGCCGAGACCGCACAATACGCGGCTGCCGACTCAGAGGGCCGACAGATTATCAATGACAAGCTGAGCATTGTTCCGGAAGCTCTGTTTACTCCCGATTTGGAAGACATCAACGTTTATCAACTGGACGCGAAGATCCTCAACGTCGTAAACAATCCTTCGCAACTGCCTCCACCGCGGCATTCTTTTGAGAGCCTGGCGGAGTCTCACTACCGGGTCAAGCTGGGAAACTTCCCTGCAATTTCCGGTTTCGTCGGGCAGTCGATGACCGCCGGTAAATTTCTGTATCCCAGTATCGGCTTTGTTGAGAACCGTAACACTTACGACACGATTTTTAACGGCGGAGTGACGCCGATTCTGCATTTTGGTACGAACTCAATTACTTTCAACGGCGGCTTGCAGTACACGATTCGCCGGGACACGATCTCGCCTGTGTTCATGAGCCAGAATCTATTTCGACAGTTCCTCTACGTTTCCACCAGTTCCTTCTTCAATTGGCTTTCTGTGACCGGAAGCGCCATCCGCGAGGCGGGTCCGTTCGTCGATCAGAACTTGCACTCGCGCGATGCGGCCGCCAACATCGAGCTCACCGTCGGCCGGCCATGGGGCAATACGTCGCTGATTACCGGGTACTCCGCACGCGACCTGCTATTCCGTCCGTTGATCGAGGAGTATTTCAATACCTCCACTTATGCCGGTTTGCAGCATAAGTTTGGCAACCGGCTTACGGCGGCGATACTGGCTGAGGATTTGCGATCATGGCGAGTGCAAAGCACGCAATACGCGATCGCTCAGGCTTTCATGCCTGGAGGACGCTTCGACTTCCGCGCCACCACGCGCTGGAGCGTGCAGGGTTCGTTCCTGCTTTCCCGCGGTTCCGGGTATCACGCCTACGACAACGCCCAGAGCGAGTTCGTGGTGTCGTACATACGACCGCTGCGTGGACATTTGAAAGATGGAATGGGTGAGGTCCCAGTGGCGTATCCGATGCGCTTCTCGATCGGCATTCAGCAACAGACGTTCTACAACTTCCCGGGGTCTAGCAGGAACACGTTCCTGCCGATCGTGCACTTTACTTTGTTCTAGATTGCTTTGGCCGTTTGATGACACTCGCCGGAAAAATCGGTCTTAATGACTCTTCGAATGCTGCACCCGCTGGCATAGGCCACACACAGGCCAGGAAGCTGCGCCAGAAACTTCTTGGTGGGAGCCTGACCATGCTGGCGGGCTCGGGCCTGGTCGGCGTTACCAACCTCATCTACAACGTCTTGACCGCCCGCATGCTCGGTCCCACCGGGTTTGCGCATGCCACCGCCGTCTATACGCTGCTGATGCTGGCCTCGGCCATCACTCTCTCCTTTCAGGTGGTGTGCGCGAAATACGTAGCCAGCCATGAGACGAGCGAGGACAAGGGCACGATCTTCGCGTCTTTGCATCTGCGGGCGTGGATCGCCGGAATCGCGATCGGCCTGCTCATGTTCTTGTTTAACGGCACGCTGACCTCTTACTTAAATCTGCCGGATCCCGTATTGATCTCATTGCTGGCGCTGGGAATGGCTTTCTACATTCCACTGGGCGTCCGCCGGGGCTACATTCAGGGAATCCACGCCTTCAGTTCGCTGGCAATTAACTTCATGCTGGAGGGAATGGTTCGTCTCGGGGGTGCATACCTGCTGATCCGAATCGGTCTGGGCGTGAAAGGGGCCGTGCTGGCCAGCGTACTTGCCGTCATCGCGTCGTACTTCCTGGCCAAACCCAGTCCGGGTTGGAAAGCTGCGGGCCCGCGCAGGATCCCGATCGCGTCCGGAGAGGGAATGCAGGCGATTGTGTTTTTCTCCGGCCAGGTCATCATCAACAACTTCGATATCGTCCTGGTCAAACACTTTTTCGTGCCAGAGCAGGCCGGGATTTATGCGGCAGTGTCGCTAGTAGGACGCTTGGTAAATATGTGCGCGTGGTCCGTGGTCAACACCATGTTTCCGGTTTCGGCCGCGGCTCGCCAGAGTGACCGCGAAGCTCGTCCCGTTCTGTTCATGTCGTTGGGCCTGGTGTTTCTGATTCTCTCGCTCTTGATCCTTGGTCTGTGGGCGATTCCGAGCTTCTTGTGGCGGACTTTGTTCGGCTCACATTTCGAACTGGGCAACTACGGCGCACTCGCAGGCCTGCTGATCCTGTACGCGGTAACGACCGGGATCTATTCACTAAGCTCCGTGATGATCACCTACGAAATGTCGCGAAAGATCGCCAACACCAGTTGGGCTCAGTTGGCGTTCAGCGGTGCGTTGGTTCTGGGTATCTGCGTTTTCCATCAAAGTTTGCGCCAGGTAATTATGGTGCAACTGGCGCTCATGGTGACTTTATTGGTCATGGTGGCTTTGCCTTTACTGCGCCGCGAAATCAACCAACCCGAAGACGTGGGGAGCTACTCCAGACTTTCCATCCTTCGATCGTTGAGCGAGCACGAAGTCATCGCCGAGTTCCTGCGCAGCGAGTTTCATCATCCTGAATTCGAAGAATACCGCGAGGAGTTTGACCAGCTAGTCAACCATCCCACGCTGGAGAACCACCGTGAGAATGCCTTGCGCCGCGCCTTATTGTTCCTTCGCCGAGGCGCCATGTGGCGCGAACTCCCCGAAGACACGCAGTGGTTTGAGGTCATACTTTCGAGAAGCGATTTCGCCCGGATCCGCTTTTTTCCGCGAGCGCAGTGGCGCCGGGTGGCGGAAGGCAGCTTCTATTTGAATGACATGCTCGAGTCGCTGCGTCAGAGATGGCAGGAATCACCGGACGATGAGTTCTTCCGCAAGCTCGACCGGATACGCAATTCGGTGCATGACAACAATGTGAACCCTACTGTCTTGCTGATTGGACTGGACGATCGAAGCCCCCTGACGATTCTCGACGGCAATCACCGCATGGCGGCAGCCATGCTGTCGCAGCCGCCTGCAGACCTCGAGCGCTTTCAATTTATTTGTGGGTTGTCGCCGTCGATGACGCGTTGCTGCTGGTATCGCACGAATGTGAATACTTTATCGCGCTACCTGACTAATCTCTTGCGCCACATCTTCTACGATCCGGAGTCGGACATCGGGCGTTTCCAGGAAAGCGATTCGTAGATGTGCTTGCTGAATCGTTTAGATTCCACCCGTTTCAGCGCGTAGGAATTCAGATCAAACTATTGAGGCGTTTGCGGGTTGTCCGCTGGGGCGGCAGGCTGTTCCGACTCGTTCACGATGCTGTTGTCACGACGCCGCAGCACGACCGGTTCATTACTGCGTCGTAAAGCATCGCGCTCCTGTGCGACCTTGGCTCCGACTTTGGTGTCGCTGTCAGCGGCAACCGTCAGGAGTTGCTTTCCCTCCTCGGTGCGCCGGGTCGCAACTCCTACTTTGGCGTTGGCCCCACCCGCTTCCCGGGCATGGTCGTAGAAGAATTGCGCGGTCTCTTTGTCACCCGCCATTTCGGCTACAAAGCCGATGTTGTTGAGGGTGAATGCGTCATGCGGATTGAGGGCATATGCTTTGCGAAAATCGGCGTCCGCCGCGCGCAGGTCGTTGCGGTTCACTGCGGAAACGCCGCGCAGGTTCAGTTCTGCAACCTGCTCGGTGAGATCGTTCACCCGCGCCAGACGGTTGCGCAGCGCCTTGGCGTTCTGCTGCGCCATTTCGTAGATAGGTTTTCCGCGCCACGTGCGGTCGACGGTGACGACGGCGGTCGCATCGGAATGCATACCCGCGGCTTCGTCGTAGTATTTCAGCGCCTCTTGCGCTTCTCCCTCCATTTCCTTGGCGACGCCCATGTTATTTAGGGTGAAGACATTTTGCGGATCTTTTTTCAGCGTTTCTTGGAGCAATAAATCGGCTTCGGGCCCTCGTCCCTGCGACAGCAGGCGCACCGCCTCCACGTTGGCATGGTTGATCTGAAGCGGTGAGTCATTCAATGCCAGGGCCTCGCTCATGGGCCGGCCTTCCACGCGTTTGGCGCTCGCCCGGTCGATGACCGCTCCGCTCGATTGTTCACCGGCCAATGCGTAGAACCGTTCCGCGCGGTCAAGCTGACCCTGCAATTCGGAAATGTAGCCAAGATTATTGAGCGTAAAGGCGTCGTCGGGATCGAACAGATATGCTTTGTAGAACAGCCGTTCCGCCTTCTTGTAGTTGTGCTTACGAACTGCCTCCACGCCGTCACGGTTCAGTCGCTGTACGGGCGTGAGCTTGCTCCTCTTGGGAATGTTTATCTTGAGGTCCTTCGCCTGTGCGGATTGCGATCCCCATCCCGCCACCGCTGTCGCGATCAAAGCTATGAAAAGCCAGCGCTTACAGGGCATCTTCTTCCAGTCCTTGAGAGTCAAAAATGGCACAAACTGAGGCTTCATTAAGATGCCTATGGGCGGATTTTGTTTGCCGTGTAATGGACCCGAATCAGGTCGAATTGAGACTACCCTCTAGAGGCAGTTGGCATCCAATTGGCTCGGGGGAAACGCCCGTTCTATCGAGAAAATAAATATGACTTTTGTGGCGAAATTCGCTGTCGGCAGCCTGCTTCTTGGCGGGCTCGCTTGTGCCCAGGTGCCCTCGGACCCCCCGGCCTCGGCGGCGACGTCCGCAATGGTCTCGTCACCGTCATCCGCGGACTCCAGTATTAAACCGTTGCCGGCAGCCACTCCCGAACCTCCTCCCGAAACTGACATCGTGATTGACCCTGCCAGTCTGCTGCCCGATCCTCCGAGCGTGCCCAAGGCCAAGGCAACGTTGATCGGTGGTACGGTCGAGCGACTGGATCGGGTTCGCGATCAGGTTACGGTCCGTGTTTTCGGCGGCGGCCGAATGAATATTCTGTTTGATCCGCGCACCCAAGTGTATCGGGGACAGACACCTGGCAGCCTCGCCGATTTGAACGTCGGAGAACGCATCTATCTCGATACCATTCTGGATGGAAACACCGTCTTCGCGCGTAGTATTCGCCTCAAGAACGTGCAGGCAGTAGGCGAGAGCCAGGGAGTCATAGTGAATTACCGGTCAGATCGCGGCGAAATGACGGTCCGCGACGCGATTTCTCCAACGCCGGTCCGGGTGCGGCTCAACTCTTCGACCCGCTTCGTACAGAATGGGCGCGCCATTGCCCCCAGCGCTTTGCTAGAGGGTTCCCTCGTCGCAATGAAGTTTAATGCGGAAGGCAACGGGCACGAGGTAGCCCGCGAGGTTTCGATTCTGGCCCTCCCCGGAGCCCGCTATACCTTCTCGGGGCAAGTTTTACATATCGACCTGCGCACCGGCCTGTTGGTCCTCAATTCTTCAACGGATCAAAAGACGTACGAAATTTTTCTCGATCCGTCTTCCACGCCGGACGAAAACCTACAGGTGGGCTCAGTAGTGACTGTGATTACGTCCTTCGAAGGCTCGCGTTACGTCGCCCGCAATGTGACAATCAATTCCCAGGGCAGATAAAACCCAACTCTCTATAAGCAAGCGAAGAGTAGCGCGGCGTTACCATAAGTAGCGCCGGCATCCTGCCGGCTGTCCCGGAGCGTCCTCGCCCGCGGCGCATTTGCTTCAAGAGGAGCCAAACATTTCAACACCGCAGCGTCGAGCCCCGCCTTATTGCAACACCTGAGCGTTGCAAGCTCCGCCCGTCGACTGCGTTGGCGGCGTAGGCGGCGTAGCCCACGGAGCATTCTGAAAATCGAAAAATTCCGTCATATCCATCTGGGCTGCGTCGCGGTTGGTGAGCGACGGCACATTGAATCGGGTTTCGATGAATTTCAGGATCGCGGTGTAATCGGCCACGGTGTGCGACACATAATTCTTCTTCGTGAAAGGAGAAACCACAATCAGGGGGACTCGAAAGCCGGTCTTGTCGAAGTTGCAATTGGAGGGGTTGACGGCCGGAGGAGTGCAAATGTCTTGAGGCTGCAGATCGATCGGCGCAATGCCGTCGGGGTTCACGGAGGGCTGCGGCGAAACGTGATCATAAAGGCCGCCCGGTTCGTCGTAGGTAAGAATAAAAACAGAATCCTTCCACGACGAGCTCGTCATCAAGGCGTTGATCAAACTCGCCGCATAGGCGGCGCCAGTCTGCACATTCGTGCCCGAACTCGGGTGCTCATCTCGATTGGAAAGGTATCCGGTCTCAATAAAGGCGACGGACGGAAGCGTGCCCGCTTGGACGTCGGCAAGGTATTGCGATACTGGCACTACATTGCTCGGCAATGGATTCGGAGGCGTATAGGTTTGAAACTGCGTCAAGTAAGTGCAGGCTCCTCCATTTGAGGCTGCGGCTGCGGACGCATCGTGGGCCACCCCCCCTTTGGGGACCAGGGAATCGCCAGGAGTAGTTGAACAGACGTCGTCGCTGTAATAAACCTTCCAGCTGACACCGGCCTTCTGAAGAGCCTCGAATATCGTCGGAGCCGTGAGCGCGTGGTCATCCGCTGTGTTGGTTCCGGGAGGATAGACATAGCCCTGCGATGTGGCCGCGAACAGGTACATGCGATTCACTTGCGTGCGGCTCATCACCGGGGAGAACCAGCGGTCCGAGGTGGCAAAGTTCGAAGCCATGAAATAGTAATAGTTCAAATCGCTCCCGTCGTAGAAGCCCATGGCGCGGCGACCTTGCGTATCGGGATAACCCAGATCTGTGGCGTATTTCCCCGCGTTATAGGCGAAGCCATCCAGCGTAGCCGTGGGACCAATCGGTTCGCTCAAACTCCAATCAATATGGCTTTCATCCCAGGAAGGGCTGAGATTATCGATGCACTCGGTCGCGACATGGAACGCGGAAATGGGGGTCGTGCTGCCCCCGTTCGCGGAATAGCTAGGGTTGGATGCGTTAGCTGGCAAGCCGTCAAACTGCTGAGCAGGAAATCCATTTGCCGCCCAGTACTTGGAGAGTTCTCCGAAGTAGGAATCGAACGAGCGGTTCTCCTGGGCCATGAAAACGATGTGATTCACTGACTGGAGACTGCCAGGCGCCTTCGTCGGTGTCGGCGGCGGTGTGGTTGGGGTCGTGGTTGTTGTCGTCGGATTTGAAACCAATCCCTGACATCCGAACAGCGTCAGCAGCGTCAGCAAAGAAAGAATCAATCCCGCAGTTGAGAGCCAACAGGGCTTTTGCATGATCACCTTTATTTTTGAAAGCGTTTTAAAAAGTCCGTGAAGCTTAGTGGCTGAGATTGGATGAATGTTTGGGTCGGAATGTTGGTCTGGAAGTGATCTCAAAAAGCGTCGCCAACGCATTGAGACATCGGTGCTTAGCGGTTTTGAGAGCAGCGCAGCCCGTTTCGGCCTCGTGCCATTTTTCGGGTCCTTCCGGTCGGTGCTTGTGTGTTGTGCGAATTGCTCTCCACACGCGGTGCAGACGCTTCGAAGGGAAAGTCCCAAGGAGCATTACCGCCTTAGCTAATGGCAGGTAAGTTTCTAGCCCAAAAGTTCATGCACCATCGAGGCTTTACAAAGTTTATCTCCCGCTATAAGCTGCCTTCGATTTCGAGAAACTTTGTCCCAGAAAAAGTTTGTCCCAGAAAAGTTTCGTCGGAGATACATCTGCATCGATCTGTGATTTCGATCACAGATCGGTGACTCTGTGGTTGCTACAGTTCTGCCAAAGAACGTTTGTCCCAGCAAGCCTGTTTGAGTAGGTTCGTCCCAGAAAGTCCCAGCAAGCCTGTTTAAGCAAGGTTCGTCCCAGAAAGGTTTGTCCCAGTTAGAAAGCTTGTTCCGAGGAATCTACAGGCGCAGCGAGCCTCCCTCGTGAATTAGCTGAGTTTCAAGCACGACCTCGGTCCCTCCGCTCCTGAGGAAAAATGTGTGTCGAGAAGCTGTATGCAGCAGCTCTGCTGCTGTGTGTAACGAGTGTGTGTTCAGCCTCAACGTATGTAGTTCCCACCACCACCTTGGCGGCGCAAACAGCGAATAACACCAGTGCGTCGAACAGCTTTACCAGTCAAACCAACGGCAATGCTGGCCCCGGCAACGTAAGCAAGGTGGACGTGCACTCATTGCTCTATTCGGGCGCGAGCACCAAGGTTTATGCGCACCTGATGCTATGGTTCGGAGGCTCGAACCACATGAACGTGGGCTACAGTTCCACCGATCCCGTACAGGTCCACAACCAGATCACCGACATGATCAGCCGTGGAATCGAGGGCGTCATTCTTGATTGGTATGGCCCGAACAATAGCATCGATGACGCCGCAAAACTCGTCATGGCAGAGGCTGAGAGCCATCCCGGCTTCACCTTCGCGATCATGGTGGACCAGGGCGCAATCCAGTGGTATTCCTGTTCCGGGTGCACGCCTCAGCAGGCGCTCGTGAGCGACCTGCAATACGTTGAGCAAACCTACTTTCCGTCTCCGGCCTACATGAAGGTGCAGGGGCGTCCTGTTGTCACGAACTTTGGCGTTGACGACTCGTACACCGTGGATTGGACCGCGGCGGGTGCAGCGCTGTCTACCCAACCTGACTTCCTTTTTCAAAACAGCAACGGATTCACTCATGTAGTGAGCGATGGCAGTTATTCCTGGGTGATGCCCACTACCACCGATTACGGGATGAGTTACCTGACAAGTTTCTATGCCACAGGAATGCCCTTGACGACTGAGGAGACGGTAGGCGCGGCGTACAAAGGTTTCAACGACTCGCTTGCGGCATGGGGATCAAACCGCATCATGGGTCAGCAATGCGGCCAAACGTGGTTGCAGACATTCTCGGAAATCAACGGTCTTTACAACTCAGGGAATCAATTGCCCGCCCTGCAACTGGTAACCTGGAACGATTACGAAGAAGCCACCGAGATCGAATCTGGCATTAACAACTGTTTAGCTGTATCTGCCGCAGCATCCGGAAACACGCTGAAGTGGACAATCGCCGGAAACGCGAACACGGTCGATCACTATGTTGCTTACATCAGCACCGATGGACAGAATCTGATGCGCCTGGCAGAGGTGAGTGCAGGTACCAGCGCGTTGAACCTGTGCAGCTACTCGGTTCCCAATGACACCTACAAGTTTTTTGTGCAGGCTGTGGGGAAGCCGACGCTAAACAACCAGATTTCTGCGCCAGTCACATTGACGTCCACCTGCGTAGCGCCACAGCCGCCAACTCCCAGCCCGACCCCGACCCCAACCCCAAAGCCGGCCCCGACTTTGGCCTTTGGGACCAATCCCTCTTCCTTAACGATTTCCTCTGGGGGCACGGGAAATGTGACGGTGTCGGCAACTGCTCAATCAGGCGCTTTCAACAGTGCCATCACCCTGGCCTGTTCCGGATTGCCCAAGACTCTCGCCTGCTCGTTTGCGCCCGCTTCCATTACTCCCGGTAGCAGCACCGCCAGTTCCGTTCTTACCGTTGCCGCCGCGAGTGTTACCGCTACGAACCACCGCGAACGGAACTACCCTGTGCTCGCTACCTGGCTCTTCAGTTTCGGTCTGTTCGGTGTGACTCTGATCGGAAAGGTGCAGCGGAAGCGCGTGGTCACCGTTCTTGGAGCCTGTGCCCTGGCTGCGATGATTGTCGGCCTCACGTCGTGCGGAGGAGTCAGCACCGGTGCGGCCAACATTGCCAGCCCCGTCACTCCCGCTCCGGCGGCTGCTAACTATACCGTCACCGTTCAGGGGACTGCCAATTCCGTTCAACTGTCCACCGTTGTGACCGTTACCGTGAAGTAGGAAGTCGTCGGTACCGTTCCAGCCAGTATGGAGAACCGCGGAGCGTCGGGCCCAGCCCAGCGAATTCCGTGTCATGAGACGCAACAATAGCGATTTCGAGGGCATCCAGCTGGGCAGGCGCCGGAAACGGGAGACAGATTTGAGGGTCTGCACTCGTTGCTGAAGCTCGAAGTGGCGAAGATATTTCTGCACGACGTTTGGCATGGTCATGCGCAACGCCGCCGAGAAATTTTGTGTAGCCATCCGTTGTTGTTCCTCGGGATTCCGCAGCAAGTCCATGACGCACTCGGCAAGGCCTTGCGTACTTCCCGGGGGATAAAACTGGATTGCCAGCTCTTCGCCCTGCGCCATCTGGCGGAAGTCCGGCAAATCAGCGGAAATCATCGGTACACCGTAGGCGCAGGCTAAGTGAGCCACACCGCTGCAGCCCGTGGACGACGAATAGGGCATGACCGCAACGGTCGAGCTTTGGAATAAATCGGCCAGCTTATCTTCGGGAACATAGCCGCGGAATTCGATGCGAGGGTTGCCCGTGCACTTCCGCCTGACCGATTCTGTGTAACCTCTGGCTTGGGGATGATCTCCTCCGGCAATCACGAGCTTCGCCTCAGGCAAGCAAGCCGCAATCTGGTTGAACGCCTCAATCATGAGTTCCAGACGCTTGTAGGTTCCCCACTTTCCGAAAGCCAGGATCCGATGGATCGGGTTTCCGCGTCGTGCAAAATCGGGGAATTCGGGCCGGCGCGCCAGAATCCCGTGCGCTCGCAAGTGAACATTATCGCTGCCGTACTTGTCGTTCAGAATCTTGCGATAGCCCGGCATCAGGACGGACACCGAATTTGAGAGCAAAAGCATGCGCGTGGCAACGGCGCCCGCAAAGCGGTACAAGCCCTCGTGTTTTACTCCCGCGTCCTTGAGTTCTACGGTATCCATCAGGTGATGCAGGGTGACATGCGTATAGCGTCCGCTCAAACGAGCGAGCAGCGGGGTCATAAGGCCGGAGAAAGCCACCAGCGGGTTGCGTCCGAACGTGCTGAACAGGAGATTGAACCAGACCACGTCGGGTTTCAACTCGTGCAATATCTTAAGCAGATGGATCACACTGCGTGGGTCGTCAAATGACCAGCAGCGCAGCACATTAAACCCTTCGGGCTCAGCGTGCTCCGGCGGGAGCTGATCGGCCAGCACCGTAAGGTTGAGGAACGGATTGCGCTGCAGCTGCTGCGCGATATGAAAGCCATATTCGCTCAATCCTCCGGTGCTTGGGGGAAAAGTAGTGACCAGGCAGATTTTCATTAGACTCCCGTCTTGTTAGCGCTTAGGGTTCGATGTGCTTTCAGGAGAAGATGTTGGCAGGCATCGGGCAGAAAGAATTTGATTCAAAGGTTCGGAGTTTTGGATGGCGCGATGCCGCCAGCGCACTGCAGTTGAAGGTCTGCAGGTTCTACATCCGGATGCGGAAGAACTTCAGAAATCGTTTGCTTGATCTTTGCGGTGATTTCTTCCAGCGAAACCGGCGGAAGAATTTTCATGCCGCGGACTAGCCGACTCAATGCGATATAGGAGTCTCTATTCTTGCGGACGAACTCCAGCGGATATTCAGGTTTCCGAATATGCGCGACTTCCGGATCGGCGTCAACAATGAAGGCGATATCGGGCCGCGGAATCAAATGCAATAGCAGTCGCACATAAAGACGGATGAGCCGCGAACTCAGGGGAAGATTCGCGAGTTCGTCGTAAATGTAGCGGTCGAAGATGATGAAGTCGCCGCCAACATCGCAACTTCCTCTCACCGCCATGCGAAGACTGTAAGCATCGAGCAGATAGAAAAACAGCCGGATCGCTATCACATACCAGGATGTGACGTTTTTATCGCGGCGGCTAATGGGCTTGTCGGGCCTTCCAATACCTTTGTCGCCCTTGAAAGCTCTAAAACTCAGGTGTTCGCGTAAGCCGGCGAACACCACGATGTCATCCCAGAAAGTGTAGAGATTGGCGCGAAGGCCGAGCTGCTGCAAGTGGTGCTGCAGAGCTTTGATCTGCGTGCTCTTGCCGGCCCCATCGATTCCTGAAAAGCTAACTACTTTTACGTTGTCCAGTCGCATGACGAGTGTGGCGCGTCTTGACAGCCGCAATTTCAAAACCTTTAATGCGCACCCGGCGGTCGGCTGGGCGTGGCTTCGGTAAGTGCAATTACTGTTCCCACCGCAGCTCCGGCTGCTACGATCGCACCCACTTTAATCACCAGCGTCCGCACGCGCCGCTGTTTAGCTGGAGCGATAGCAACCCCCGCAGGCTCGGCCGCCGTCACGCCCTTGGTCTTTGGCGCTTCTGCCGCGGCAGTGCCCACTGGCCGCTGAGGCTTCTGTTCCTGATCTTGCGCCGCCTGTGTGGTTCCTGACTGCCCGGACGGCGCGGCAGTTGATTGCGAAGAGCTGGTTTGTGACGAAGACGTATCCTGCGCCTTCGTCCAGGCGGTACCTGGACTGTCGGGGAGCTCGGAAGCCGCAACGACTTGCGTATTCCGCGGAGCGGTTGGCTGCGCCTCCTGCGCCAGAATACTGGCAGGGAGCCACAAAGCCAACGCACAGCCTATCGTGTAGAGAAAAGACCCATTGAGCGGACGCATGGTGATCTCCGTATATGACTAGCTGGCCTCTTTAAGGGCTCCCATATCGCCAAAGACGTTGGCGTACCAGGATGAACCCTGTGTAACCCCTTCGGCCGGAACAGCATTGAAGCTGCGCACGGCTTCTTCGGAGGTAGCAAAGGCCTCGAACACGCGGGCTACTCGCATCAGTTCGAGAACGACCTCCGATTCCGGAGACAGAGCCGCCAACTTCAAGTCTCCATCGCGCTTCATCGCCTCTTCCAGGCAGTGCAGCATCATTTCAACACCAGCGCTATCCATGTAGCGGACTTGGGAGCAATCGAACACGATCCGCGGACGATGGATCTCAAGTAGCGGCTGCATCTCTTGCATAAAAGCGCGAACCGCCGCTGAGTTAAGCTGCTCTGGTATTTGCATGACGACTACGGGCCCACTAGTTAACATTTGTCCACCCCATTCGAAATTTTGACTTCTTAATTAAAAACCACAATCCAAAACGTTCAGCACTACAGCTACCGCGAACCTTCCTCTGCCGGCGCGAACTGTGCGCCTCCTAAACCAAACACGACGGGCGAATGACGATTTTTTTCCTTGCGAGCAACTCTGTTCCGCCGGACCACGCATGGATCAGAAATCTCCAGCGTCACATTGCGCTCAAGATTCAGCAGGTTATTGCCGTCCACAATCGAGTGCGATAGATCCAGACCGATTCCGACATAGCTGTTCGCCAGAATTGAACTATCTTCCACGACAGTTCCGTAATCGACCTGGCAATTACTTTCAACATTGGTGCAGCGAGTGATCAGGCACTGTGCCTCTACCCTCGAGCCGCGTCCGATATAAGCCGGAGCAACGATTCGAGCGTCCCGATTCACCTGGGCGCTCTCGTCAATCCAAACTCCCGGCCTGATTTCTGATGCCAGCGGGCGAAGCCGGCAGCGGGAAGTAAGAGCGTCGACCACGAGCCGGCGCAGGTCCCGCGGATGCTCCAGTCGATTCATGTAGCCACGCACCCAATAACGCGCGGGATGCGGATTTCGCAAAGCCGTCAGCAGATCTTCGCCTTCCGCGAAGCGGACGCTATCGACCATCCATACGTCCAAGGGCCCGTCATTGTTGAATGCGCGCGTGACGGCGTTGCCTTGCTCGCGGTGCGATTGAAGGAAGTCCGACAGCAGGTCAAATTCGACGTAGGCGCTGGCTCGCATCACCAGGACGGCTTCGCTCTCGGTTCCTGCGTCAGCCGCGAGCTGCTGTGCGGCCGCACCCCAAGGATCTTCCGTGGAGTGAAGCGTTACATTGCTGAAAGCATCGACGCCAGCATTCGATGCAATTGTCGCATCCGCAAAAACGGAAATCGTGTCGACCTCGTTGCGCCGCAGCTCATCCATCACCCGCCCCAACGCGGAGCGACCGAGAACCTCGACGCAGGCTAGTGGAGTGTTTCGCTGGGGCTGCTGCGGTGCTCCAATTGGGAGTTCGGGTGACGCGAGGCCACCGCCGTCAAGCTCTTCCCGAATCTCCGGCCCTACAATGACGATTGCGTTTAACACTCCGAGTCCGCCTTTTCCTGGTTGCCCTGATTCATTCCCTTGCCCTGTGAAGCGTCGACAACACTACTTCGCCAGGCTTAACATTCCAGTCGCCTGACCCTGGGTTTGGCTCTTCGCGGAGCGGCGCCGTATTTTCGTCTTGGGAAATAACAGGGCGCGCATCTTCAATTTCGCTTTATGCAGCTGCGATTTCGAATTGCCAATGGAGCAATCGAGCAGCTGAGCGATTTCGTGATGCTGATATCCTTCCACTTCATGCAGGGCAAAAATCGTTCGGCAGCCTTCGGGAAGTTCCTGCAGAGCGCGACGCAACGCGATGCGATCAACCACACCTGAGAGTTCCGGGTCGCTCTTGCCGAAATCGCGATGCAAAGAAGGAGATTCAGAATTCACTGGCTCGTCCAGGGAAATCGTCGGTGGGGACTTGCGCCGGCGAAGCTTCATGAGAACCGTATTCACCGCCACGCGATACAGCCAGGTCGAGAAGGCGGCATCTCCACGAAATGAACTGACCGTGCGGAAGACTTGCAGAAAAGCTTCCTGCGTCAGATCTTCTGCTTCGGCCACGTCCTTGGTCATGAGCAGGCACACGGAATAAACGCGATTCTTGTGTTGCTGGAACAAAGTCGCGAAGGCTTGCTCGTCGCCCGCCTGCGCGCGCTTTACCAGGTTAATCTGGGAATCATCACGGCCTTTTACGGTTGCGGGAATGACGTTCGCTTCTGTCGCAGAAATCGCACAAGTTGCCACGTTTGGTCTCCTTTTTCTATCAGGTACCGAAAGTCGCCCATCGATACTGCCGCGAGCATCGTTAGACTAAAAAAAGAAGCGGCAACCTTCTATCGGGTCACGCCTGTAAAGTGTTGCAGGATACTCTGTAAGACCGTTGTGCATGCGCCTAAAAAACCAAGATCCGCGCCGGGCGCGGATCTTGAACTACTGAGTTCCTTGCAGGAAATTAATTGCATTCGTAGTGCAACAAACCGATTGACATTCCGCTTTTAATAAAGGTGGAATTCAACTTCCACGCTGATCTGGACATCGACCGGTTTGCCATCCTTCAGCGCAGGTTGAAAACGCCACTGTCGGACGGCCTCAAGCGCTTTGGCATCGAGACCAAGACCTAGACCGCGAACCACTTTAATGTCCCGCGGACGTCCCGCTGCATCGACAATCAACCAGAGAACGCAGGTTCCCTGTTTCTTGGCTCTGCGAGCCTCTTCGGTATAGTCAGGATCGGGAGCAGAAATCGCTTGTGGCGCCGAGATGCCGCCGCCCACCTTATAAACTCCGCCGCCAATACCGCCGCCGCTGCCAGCGCCGACGCCAGGCCCGTGGCCTACGCCAACTCCGCCGCCCGAGCCCGAACCGATGCCACCGCCCGAACCAGTTCCATTAGAAGGTGGCGCCGCCGGCATCACCACTGCCGCGGAAGTTCCAAGGTTCAGCATTTTGTTTTCAGCTACGTGAACCTGAGGAGGAACCACGACCGTAGGTTCGACGGCAAGCTTTGGTTTTGAATTCCGCAAGACAATCGCGGGCGGCGTAATCTGCTGCACCGCGAGCTTGGGCAGTCGTCCCTTCGGAGCCGGGAGTGGATCGTGATCGCCACCGCCGCCGCCGCCGCTGATCTCTTTCTTCGCGGTGGGCAATGCGTAGGTTTCCGGCGAGGGCGCAATCAACGTCACGTGTTCCCGCTCTGCAACCTTCTGCACAACCTGGTGACCGAAAAATGCGCCGCTGATGAGAAGGCCGATCACCGCAACGTGGATGATGGCGGACGCCACAACCCCATTGGCGCGATAGTTGTTGTATTGCCCCCAGATCGCATCGGGGGCGTGAGTTCTCACAACCGGCCTTGGATACGGACGACGCGTGGCGCGCGCGCCATATTGGGCTCTCGACATGGATGGCGGAATCAGATTCAGGGCAGACTCCCCGGCAGAATTTTGATGGCTCGACATGGGCGCTACCTCGCAACCAACAAAAAACGTTGGCCGTGTAAATAGATGCTGGAAAACAATCCCGGGTTTGTAGAGCGGAGGATGTAGTCCAGCATCGACTTTTGTTTAAGAAACATCATGCTCGTATTCGTGATTTATTTGAAAAACAAATGGTGGGATGAAGCTTGTTCCCACCATTTGGGCAAGTCGCAGTTTCCTGCGACCGGCAAACATCGACGACCTGAAGCTGATGTCATAGGCGGCCGGCAAGCAGAAGCACCAGCACGACTACGACGATGATTCCCAGGCCTCCGCTCGGGTAATATCCCCAAGACCGGCTATAAGGCCAGGTGGGCAGCGCGCCCAGCAACAGCAAAATCAGCAAAACTAAAAGAATCGTGTACATGAAGTCTCCTTGCGAACAAGTTTTCGAACACTAGTTGGCCGCTGGTGCAGTTCCGGCGCCTTCGCTCCTGCTGGTTTCTCTGCTCTGGCCGGAATATTTTCGAACTGCAGACAAGAACGGCTCGCTGACCGAGGTCGGCTGGACCTTACCGCTTAAAATTTCCGCGAAGGGGACAAAGTTCCCGTACAGCAGGCGGGTTTCGTCTTTGTCTTGGCTGATTGCCGCCCCACTCAGATCGATGCCGGCAAAAAGGCCACGCGCACGCGAGTAAGTCAGCACTTCTGCATTCATCTTGATATCGGTGTCTGCGGCTGCGTCGCGGCCAACCGGGCCCGCTGCGGCGGATGCGTCAGCACCCAGTTTGAACTTGCTGGACAGCAGATGTTGCATGCCCTGATCGTTGGTGACGATCATGACTAGGTCGATTGCCTGACCACCGAGTTGCAAGCCCCAGCTTCCACCCGTAATGGTGAGCGGTGCCGGAGCGCTCCAACCGGTTTCTGTCCTGCAGGTAGCGACGCCTTTGCCATGGTTACCGCCAAAGCCGATTGCAATCTTCACCATGGAGGGAATGACGGCGATGCACTTGGCATTGCGCATGACTTTGTCAGGAATCGCCTTGTCCGGAGTCGCCATAATCTCGTTCAACACTTTCGCCGACTCGTCAATTCGCTTGGCGATGTCGGATTGGTCCTTGTCGGCGGCCCAACTCACGCCCATCAAGGTGGCACAAATGCTCAAAGCCAGGAGACATCCGGGTAGTACGAACGAAAGTCGTCTCATTTTGGTATTCGTCCTGTTCTGTGCTCCGCACGAGCACCTGCTATGCTTCCGCGAGAACAAAGCTATCCTCTGGCTGTTGTTGGTTCTATCCAGCGTAGGCAGTAAACAGGGGCAGATCTTTCCCCAGAAATTACAGAGGGACCGCAAAATAGGCATTACGTGAGGTTTTTTACCCCAATCGTCTACAGGTTTCACGGTATTGTGGCAGTCGGCCCGTCCATCTAGTCTGCAATCTCTACTCGACACAACGCCCCCCAAGCGGGTGCTGATCCTCTGGGACGGATCGGCACCTGCTCCTTCTTCAAAAGCAAAGCGTATCGACCATAGGAATGAGCCTCTGTGCTTGCCTCGTTCGGATGTCGAAAACCCGTGACGCCGCAGCATCATCCAAAGTAGCTAACTCAACTCGGAGGAAACAACTATGTTGTACTGGGCATTAGTGTTCCTGGTCGTGGCGTTGATCGCCGGGCTATTCGGGTTCACCGGCATTGCCGTCGCGGCAGCCGGAATTGCAAAGTTGCTGTTTGTGGTTTTCCTGATTCTGTTTCTGATTTCGCTGGTCGTGCATCTCGGAAGGGGACGTACTTCGGTTTGAACGATACTGATCATCAGGGCGCAGGGTTTTAGGACCCTGCGCGTTTCCTCAAGCTTCGGCTACCCGTGCAGGCTTTGCCATCCTCGTTCCGCCAGCTCCAGTCGGAATCACTGCCTCTACGACGGATCCAGTGGTGGACGATTGCACGTCGATCCGGCCTCCAAATTCCGCCAGCCGTTCCCTCATTCCCGCCAGTCCGATGCCGAGGGCTGCGCCTCCGCGAAATCTGGTTAAGATTTCCTCCGGAATTCCCTTCCCGTCGTCGGCGACGCTCAAGCGGACCGACCCGTCGCGACACCTAATTCGAACATCCACTGCGCGGGCGGCCGCGTGACGGTACACATTGGTTAAACTCTCCTGGAGAACGCGAAACAACGCGATCTCGACCTCTCTGGGCAGCCGCTCGATTGGTTCCTCGATGAGCAGCGATACTTTCACCTGACTTCGTTTGCCGTATTCATCCACATACCAGCGTGCCGCCGACAGGAATCCTAACTCTTCCAGCAGAGGCGGATGCAGGAGATGGGAAATCGTGCGTACTTCCTGAATGGCATAATCGGTAAGCGCTAGAGTCTCGCCAATCAACTTCGGCGCGTCGATCGGACTCGCCGCTCCCAGACGGCTGAGGTTGATCTTGAGTCCGGCGAGAAACTGGCCCACGCTGTCATGCAGCTCGCGGGCGATGCGGCGACGTTCGGAGTCTTGCATCTCGAGAATTCTCGCGCTCATATGGCGGTAAGACTCCGCATTTGCCCGTATCCGCTTCTCCCTGGCCTTGGTTCGGGCAACCTCGCTAATCAAAAACCGAAAGTTATAGGCCAGCATGATTGTGACCACAGCGAACGCCACGCCCAGCATCAGGACGTTTCGCTTGAACAAATAATCCCACTCCCACAGTCTCTGATCGAGCAGTGCCACTTCTTCGTCCTGCATGGCTTTTACGATGCGTTCGATTTGGTTCTCCTGATCATCGATTTTTCCTTGCAAGGACTGCTGTACGGGCGAAACAGATCCGCGCACTCCCGGCGATGCCCGCTTGTTCTCGAGGAGAGCACTCGCCTGCTGCAACATTGGCTCCAGTTGCGCCAAACGTTCTTGCTGGCGGGGATTATCAGTAGTTAGTTTCCGCAGGGTCTCAATCGTTTGTTGTGCTTGCTGCAGAGAGCGCGGACGCGCCTGATTCTCCGGTGTGAGCAAATACGAAGTCTCCTCCTCATGAGCGCGCATGATTTCTAATTGCAGGTCGTTGAGCTCGGAGCGTACCTGATAGGTATGAATGACCCAATCCCGACGAAGTACAATCCCGCGCTCGGTGAAATGGGCGACTGCGCCCAGCGCACTAATCATGAATACCACCAAGACAAGGGAACCGAGACGGATGGCGTTCGGCGACAAAGCGTGGGTTCGCGGGTGCCCCGGATCCAGGTTCGTCGTCATTCTCGCTCCATTTCCTCCACGATCGTGAATAGGTCCCGGAAATGAATACCAGCTCGAAAATCAGAAAAAGGCCCGCTCCACGATTTCCAGAAGACGGGCCTGCGAGTCACATCAAGCGGCGGACGCTACTTCGATGAAGTTGCTTTCTGGTGCTTGACCTCCAGTTCGTTCACCACTTGCTTGACGTTAGGGACCTGTTCCGCCAGTTTCTGGACTGAGGCGCGCTGATTCTGAGATGGAACATTCCCTTTCAACGTGACCACACCGTTGTCGACGTGATATCGCACGTCATTTTTCAGCCGGTGCTGCACCAACATCGCGTCCAGATTTTTGTCGATTCCGGAGTCGAGGTCAGAATCCACTTTCTTGGCCGTCCGTTCGTCGCCGTTGGGGCGCACTCCGATCTCGTTCGATACGACTTCCGTACCTGCAATGGACTTGGCGATGGACTCGGCTCGTCCCTTGTCGTCGTCTGTCTTGACGTTTCCGCTGAGAGTGACTACCCCTTTGTCTCGGTCTTGGCTGACGCTGACATCGTTCAAACCGGCCTGGTCCAGGGCATGGCGAATGTCGTTCGAAACATCGGGCGCTTTCGATCTGTCTGAGCACGCCATCGTTACCGCGATGGCGACCGCTATCAAGAGGACGTAAATAGGTCTAAGTGATTTCATGGTTCTCCTTTTCGGCTTTGCTTGCACTCGTCGCTGCCTTAGTGACGTGTGAGTCGACTTCTGCCGACACACGTATTCTCCTGAAGAAGCATCTTCCGGGTGCGGTCATTGAACAATCGAATGGAATAAGTAGGGGTTTGCGGAAAATCGCGAAATGGACCGAAAACGTAGGGGTGATCGGGTAAGTGGACGACGGCCAGGGGCAGCTTCCAAGGCGGGCAAACTGCAAAGTCCCGTCAAGGGCCGCCGTGTGCAGTCACTCCTCTCTTAACATTTACATGAGGACAAGGCCGCCGCCATTCTTCTTCGCTGCAGAATAGAGGGGGGCCGGAGACGAGCGAAATCAGTGAAAGTGTGTAAGGGGAAAGAATTAATATCCTAAGCATCGGGGCTCGACTTCGCTTGCAACCGGTTCGCGCCAAGATCTCCACTCGCCGTTAGCCGATCTGCTATCGCATTGCATCCAACCTTGAATCGAATGGGGTTGGGACTACAGTTCGCGTGGCTCTTGGTGTTGGCAATTCCGGTGGCATGCATGGCGTGGACGGTGACGCATGAAGAGGTCTTTCGCGAGTCGCGCCAGTACTGCCAGCGGGAATGTACGCAGGCTCGGTCCGTGTTCCGGCGCAAATTCTTCTATTTATTTACCTGCGAATATTGCTTCAGCCACTACGTGGCGGGCGGCGTGTTGCTGATTGCGCGCTACAAACTGCTTTACGTCGACTGGCGTGGGTATCTCGTAGCATTCTTTGCGCTGGTGTGGGTGGCGAACCAATACATGAGCATCTACAACCGGCTGCGCCTCGACATTAAGCATGAGCAGGTAGAAATCAAAGCGGACGAAAAGAAGGTTGACGGAATGAAGGTGGAACCAAAGGTTGGCGATCGCAAAGCTGCCTGACAGTCGCATCCGATCATTCAAACGGAAACGGGCACCCTTAACTTTTCCGATCTTTGGGAAGGGATGACAACCTCGACAATCGTACCGGGGTTGGCATTGGCTAACCGCAAACTTCCGCCGAGTTCGGTCACACGCTGGCGCATTCCCCCAATCCCAACACCCAGGCTGTCTGGACGTAATTGAATCACTTGTTCTTCGATTCCTTTACCGTCATCGCGCACCGTCACCTTGATCGCCCCATTGCTTTCCGCCAGGCTGATTGAGCCGTTGTGCGCGCCGGAATGGCGAAACATATTGGTCAAGGCCTCCTGGATAATGCGGAAAATTGCCGTTTCCAATTCCGGCTTCAGCCGGCTTAGATCGGGTGGATCAACTTCCAGGCGAATCTCGATTCCGCTGCGCTCGGTTAAACCTTCAAGATACCAGCGGAGTGCAGAAATGAGTCCCACCTCATCCAGCAGAGGAGGGTGAAGAAGATGGGAGATCGTCCGCACCTGTTGGATGGCGCGATCCACAAGGTGGCTTGCGTCCGCGGACGCTTGCTTCATGTAAGGGGATGAATCTTTCGCGAGAATTCCGTCAACGATCATCTTGGCGGCGGCTAACTCTTGCCCCAAACCATCGTGAATTTCGCGGGCAATGCGGCGCCGTTCTTCATCTTGCATGGTCATCAGTCGACCGGAGAGCCGCCTCAGTTCCGCCGTTCGAACATCGACCATCCGTTCCAGTTCGATGGCGCTGTCACGGATAGACTGTTCCAACATTTTGCTGTCATGGATGTCGGAACAAGTTCCATACCACTTGAGGATGCTCCCTTCGGGATCTCGAAGCGGAACTGCCCGCGCGCGGAACCACCGGTATTGCTGGTCCACGGCTCGGATACGGTATTCGGACTCATACGCTTGCCCAGACTGTACACAGCGCATCCACTCCGCCAAGCTTCGTTCTTTGTCATCAGGATGCAAATATTCCAGCCATCCAAGTCCCACTGCGGAACCGGCCGCAGCGCCCGTATATTCGTAAAACCTGCTGCTGATATAGTCTCGCGCGCCATCTGCTTGCCGGCTGAAAATAATATCGGGAGCGGTCTGCACGATGGCATCGAGCTCCTGGTTCTTCTGGGCCAGATCCGCATTAAGGCGCTGCAGCGCTACCGCCTTATGTTCTAGCTCCAGAGTCCGATCCGCGACCCGCTGCTCGAGTTCGTTATTCAGCCGTTCCAGTTGCAGCTTTTTCCGGTGAAGTTCCGCGAACACTCGAACTTTTGCCCGCAAGACTTCCGGGACAATCGGAACAGAAAGATAATCGACCGCCCCGTGCTGGTAGCCCTTGAGGCGATCGAGATCGGTCAAATGCACGGCGGAAACGAAGATGATTGCAGTCTTCTGAAAGCGCGGATGCTGGCGAATGATCTCAGCGAGTTCGAAGCCGTCAATCTCCGGCATGCTTACATCCATCAATACGACGGCAACATCTGTCTTGAGCAACTTCTCGAGAGCATCCTTGGCGGAGGTCGCCTTGATGAGGTTTTCCCCCAGGTCGGCGAGGATGGCTTCGTAGCTGAGCAGTTTGCCCGGCTGGTCGTCGACCATGAGAATGTTGACTTCTTCGTGGACGCTCATCATCCTCTCAAGAACGCGCGGTACGGGGCGCGCCGCATCGCCTGATCTCGCACCTCGAACCGCTACCTACCTGTGCAGCCACATACGCAGCGCCGAAAGCAGCTGCTCGGTGTTGACCGGCTTGGCCAGATATTCCGAAGCGCCTGCTTCCAGGCACTTTTCGCGATCGCCCTTCATGGCTTTCGCGGTCAGCGCAATAATCGGAAGCCTACGGAACGAAGGATTCTGCCGGATTACTTGCATGGTTGCATATCCGTCCATCTCGGGCATCATGATGTCCATCAAAACGATGGCGACATCAGGAGTTGACTCCAGCATCGAGATGGCTTCGCGGCCCGTTCCAGCTGTCAAGACCTGCATTCCGCGGCGTTCCAGCACGCTGCTGAGAGCGAAGATGTTGCGCATGTCGTCGTCGACGACCAGCACTTTCTTTCCGATCAAAGCCTCGTCGGACCGGTGCAACCGATCCAACATCTTCTGTTTTTCTTGAGGAAGATCCGCCACCACACGATGCAGGAAAAGAGCAGTCTCATCCAGCAGCCGCTCGGGCGATTCCACGCCTTTCACGACCACACTGCGAGCCAGAGTGTGCAGGCGTGCATCTTCCTCAGGAGAGAGCTCCTTCCCGGTAAAGACGACGACCGGCAGATCAATCGCCGCAGGAATATCCCGCATGCGCTCCAGAATGTCGAAGCCACTCATATCGGGCAGTCGCAGGTCGAGCACGACGCAGTCGAACGACTCCTGGGTGACCTTGTCCAGCGCCTCACCGCCCGTGGCTGCAACCGTGACATCAATGTCGTTGTAGCCCAGCAGCTCGCGAATACTCAACTGCTCCGCAGGATTGTCTTCCACGATCAGAAGCCGCTTGCGACGCGGCGCCACATACTCTTTGATGCGCGATAGCGCCTGTTCGAGTTCTTCCGGATTGGACGGCTTGGTCACAAAGGCAAATGCACCTCGCGCCAGGCCGTGACGCCGGTCCTCATCGAGAGTCAGCATTTGCACGGGAATGTGCCGCGTGGCCGGATCTTGTTTTAAGTGATTGAGGACGGTCCAGCCCAGCATGTCGGGCAGGAACACATCCAGGGAAACCGCGGTAGGATGGAACTCGCGAGCCAATGCGAGTGCCTCCGAGCCCCGCAACGCTACCAGCACTTTGAATCCCTTGTCCCGCGACAGATCGCAAAGGATGCGGGCATAGTGAGGGTCGTCTTCGACGATGAGAAGCACCACATCGTCAGGCTGCAGGTTATTTCGGTCGTCGGCAATCTGCTCGACCGGATGTTCCGACACGACGATGTTCGAAAGCTGAATCGGCATATCGGTCGACGCTGACCTTCGGTCCCCAAAAGTCAGTTTCGAAGCAGTCGGTCCAACATAAGTCAGCGGTAGATACAGCGTGAACGTGCTGCCTTGGCCGGGCGTGCTGCGCAACTGGATTTCGCCGCCCAGCAGGCTGGCGAGTTCGCGGCTGATCGCCAGGCCCAACCCGGTGCCTCCGTATTTTCGGCTGGTGCTGGCATCTGCCTGTTGGAAGGCCTCGAAGATGATGCGTTGTTTATCGAGCGCGATTCCGATGCCGGAATCGGTGACCTCGAAGGCGACCACCGACGCCGCACCGCTGAGAATCGGATGATCCTCGCTCCATCCTTTCTGCGCGACCGATACCGCCAGACGTACCGAACCGTGCTCGGTGAACTTGAACGCGTTCGATAACAAATTCTTCAGCACCTGTTGCAGACGCTTCGAGTCCGTCACCAGGCTGCGAGTGAGATGCGGATCGGAATGCACCTCGAACGCAAGCTTCCTGTTCTCCGCTTCGTGCCGGAAGGGCCGGGCCACCATTTCGAGCAGGTTGGCGAAGAAGACTTCCTCCGCCTCCACCGACACTGTGCCCGACTCGATCTTCGACAGATCGAGAATGTCGCTGATCAGATTCAGCAAGTCAGTTCCCGCGCCGTGAATGGTGCGCGCGAACTCAACCTGCTTGGGCGTCAGGTTGTGATCGGGATTTTCGCTGAGCTGCTGGCCCAGCACCAGAATGCTGTTCAGCGGGGTCCGCAACTCGTGCGACATGTTAGCCAGGAATTCCGACTTGTACTTGGAAGTCAGCGCAAGTTCTTTTGCTTTCTCTTCCAGTGCGCGGCGGGCCTGCTCGATTTCCTGGTTCTTGCGTTCCACTTCCACGTTCTGCTCGGCCAACTGTTGTGCTTTTTGCGCTAGCTGTTCGTTGGTCTGTTGCAATTCTTTCTGCTGGGTCTGAAGTTCTGCGGCCAGCTGCTGCGACTGTTTGAGCAGGCCTTCCGTCTGCATCGTGGCCTCAATGCTGTTCAGCACGATGCCGATGCTGGCGGTCAGTTGCTCGAGGAAAGCCAGGTGCGACGCGGTAAAGGCATTCAACGAGGCCAGCTCAATCACTGCCTTGACCCGGTCTTCGAAGAGCACGGGCAGGACGATGACATTGCGGGGAACCGATTCAAATAATCCGGAGCGAATCGGAATTGTTTTTTCCGGCAAATCCGCAATCAGCATACGGCGCTTTTCTGCCGCAACTTGACCAATCAGTCCTTCGCCGATCTTCAGGCGGCGCAGGTGCCCGCTCTCGCCGTCGTCGGCAAAGGCCGACAACATCACCATGCCTGCAGATTCTTCCGTTTCCATCTGGTAGATCACGCCCTGCTGCGCGTTCACCAGCGGTGCGAGCTCCGAAAGCAACATGCGGCCCACGGTCGCCAGATCGCGCTGCCCCTGCAACATTCCGGTAAAGCGCGCCAGGTTGGTCTTGAGCCAGTCTTGCTCGGTGTTGCGATCGGTCGTAAGGCGGAGGTTATCAATCATCGTATTGATGTTGTCTTTCAACTCCGCCACTTCGCCGCTGGCTTCGACTTGAATGGACCGAGTCAAGTCGCCTTTCGTCACGGCCGTTGCGACTTCCGCAATGGCGCGGACCTGGTTGGTCAGGTTATCGGCCAACAGGTTCACGTTGCCCGTCAGGTCTTTCCACGTGCCTGAGGCGCCGGGCACGTTAGCCTGGCCGCCGAGGCGGCCTTCCACACCGACTTCGCGAGCGACTGTCGTGACCTGATCGGCAAACGTGGCCAGCGTTCGAGTCATGTTGTTGATGGTTTCTGCCAGGGCAGCGACTTCGCCCTTCGCATTCACCGTCAGTTTCTGTGTGAGATCTCCGTTGGCGACCGCTGTCACAACCTTGACGATACCGCGCACTTGCTCGGTCAGGTTGACCGCCATGACGTTGACGTTGTCGGTGAGATCCTTCCACGTTCCGGCGACGCCGGGCACTTTCGCCTGGCCACCCAGCTTGCCATCGGTGCCGACTTCGCGCGCCACGCGGGTGACTTCGGCGGCGAACGCGTTGAGCTGGTCCACCATTGTGTTGATGGTGTTCTTGAGTTCGAGAATTTCGCCTTTCACGTCGACCGTGATTTTGCGCGACAAGTCGCCGCGGGCCACAGCCGTCGTCACTTCGGCGATGTTACGCACCTGAGCCGTAAGGTTGCCGGCCATGGCGTTCACGGAGTCCGTGAGATCTTTCCAGGTACCAGCAACGCCCGGGACGTTTGCCTGTCCACCCAGGCGGCCTTCGGAACCGACTTCGCGGGCCACGCGGGTGACTTCGGCGGCGAACGAGCGTAACTGCTCGACCATCGTGTTCAGCGTTTCTTTCAGCTGCAAGATTTCGCCGCGCACGTCCACCGTGATTTTCTTCGACAAGTCGCCAGTAGCAATTGCCGTTGCCACCTCAGCAATGTTTCGAACCTGACCAGTCAGGTTGCTGGCCATGAAGTTCACGTTGTCAGTGAGATCCTTCCACGTTCCCGCGACTCCAGGCACCTGCGCTTGGCCACCGAGTTTTCCGTCGGTACCGACCTCGCGGGCCACGCGCGTTACTTCGCCGGCGAATGCGTTCAGCTGGTCCACCATCGTGTTGATGGTGTTCTTGAGCTCGAGGATTTCGCCTTTCACGTCGACCGTGATTTTGCGGGACAAATCGCCGCGGGCCACAGCCGTCGTAACTTCGGCGATGTTTCGCACCTGGCCAGTCAGGTTGCCGGCCATGGAGTTCACCGAGTCCGTGAGATCCTTCCACGTACCGGCGACGCCCGGCACCTGTGCCTGTCCGCCGAGTTTTCCTTCGGAACCCACTTCGCGGGCCACGCGGGTTACTTCGGCTGCGAACGCGTTGAGCTGGTCCACCATCGTGTTGATGGTTTCCTTGAGCAACAGAATTTCGCCGCTCACGTTCACCGTGATTTTCTTCGACAAGTCACCGCTAGCGATAGCGGTCGATACCTCGGCAATGTTACGTACTTGGCCAGTCAAGTTGCTGGCCATCGAGTTCACGGAGTCGGTAAGGTCTTTCCACGTTCCGCCGACGCCGGGCACGAGTGCTTGTCCGCCGAGTTTGCCGTCGGTTCCGACTTCGCGGGCCACGCGCGTAACTTCTGACGCGAATGACCGCAGCTGATCCACCATCGTGTTGATGGTGTCTTTCAGTTCGAGAATTTCGCCTTTCACGTCGACCGTAATCTTGCGCGACAGATCGCCGCGGGCCACGGCCGTTGCCACTTCCGCGATGTTACGAACTTGTCCGGTCAGGTTGCTGGCCATGAAGTTCACGTTGTCGGTGAGATCCTTCCACGTTCCGGCGACGCCGGGCACTTGCGCCTGGCCGCCCAACTTTCCTTCCGTTCCCACTTCGCGTGCCACGCGCGTTACTTCGCCAGCGAATGCGTTGAGCTGGTCCACCATCGTGTTGATGGTGTTCTTGAGTTCGAGAATTTCGCCTTTCACGTCGACCGTGATTTTGCGCGACAAATCGCCGCGGGCCACAGCCGTCGTGACTTCGGCGATGTTACGCACCTGGCCAGTCAGGTTGCCGGCCATGGAGTTTACCGAGTCGGTGAGATCCTTCCACGTTCCGGCGACGCCGGGGACGTTGGCTTGTCCGCCCAACCTTCCCTCGGTACCGACTTCGCGAGCGACGCGGGTCACTTCGCCAGCGAACCGGTTCAGCTGGTCGACCATCGTGTTGAGAGTTTCTTTCAACTGGAGGATTTCGCCGCGCACGTCGACCGTGATCTTGCGCGACAAGTCGCCGCTGGCAATGGCCGTTGCGACTTCCGCGATGTTTCGCACCTGGCCAGTCAGGTTGCTGGCCATGAAGTTGACGTTGTCAGTAAGGTCCTTCCACGTACCGCCGACGCCGGGCACTTGCGCCTGGCCGCCCAACTTTCCTTCCGTTCCCACTTCGCGAGCCACGCGCGTTACTTCACCAGCGAACGCGTTGAGCTGGTCCACCATCGTGTTGATGGTGTCTTTCAATTCCAGAATTTCGCCTTTCACATCGACCGTGATCTTGCGCGACAGATCGCCGCGGGCCACAGCCGTCGTGACCTCGGCGATGTTACGTACTTGGGCCGTCAGGTTTCCGGCCATTGCGTTCACAGAGTCGGTGAGATCTTTCCACGTACCGGCGACGCCGGGCACAACCGCCTGGCCGCCGAGCTTACCGTCCGTGCCGACTTCGCGGGCTACGCGGGTCACTTCCGATGCGAACGATCGCAACTGGTCCACCATCGTGTTGATGGCTTCTTTGAGCTGGAGAATTTCGCCGCGCACATCGACCGTGATCTTGCGCGAAAGGTCGCCGCTGGCCACGGCCGTGGCGACTTCCGCGATATTGCGCACCTGGCCAGTCAGGTTGCTGGCCATGAGGTTCACGTTATCGGTGAGGTCTTTCCAGGTACCGGCGACATCGGGCACTTGCGCCTGGCCGCCCAACTTTCCTTCCGTTCCCACTTCGCGCGCCACGCGCGTCACTTCAGCCGTGAACACGCCCAGTTGCTGAATCATGGTGTTGACGAGATTCGCGGACCGCAAAAACTCGCCTTCCAGGGGACGGCCGTCGACATCGAGGCGAACGGTCTGAGTAAGATCGCCCTGCGCAACTGCCGCGATGGCGCGGGTGACCTCGGCTGTGGGGCGGAGCAGGTCTTCCACCAGCGTGTTGACCGAGACTTCCATCTCGCCCCATGCGCCTCTGGATTCATGGAACCGCGTCCGCTCTCGCGTCTTGCCTTGCTTGCCGACTACCTGGCCGACGCGTTTCAGTTCCTGCGCCATGTGCTGGTTGGCGGCGACAATGTCGTTAAACGTGTCGGCCACTTTCCCGGCCAGTCCTACCCACGTGCCCGGCAACCGCACGGTGAAGTCTCCATCGCGCATGCTCTGCAGGCTGGTCAGTATGACGGTCAGGTCAAGGGATCCATCGGAGTCCTTCGGTTTCCCATTGTTGGCTTTCCCTCCGTTGTTCTTGGCCATGGAGGGTGGAAGGTTTTCAGGACTGTTCGGCGCAATTTCGTTAAGCGAGCTTCTTTTCATGGTCTCTCCCGAAAAAAAGAGGAGTAGTGCGAATGGTGATGCTGCGTCCGGCAACCAGTCTTAATCGAATCGGATTGATGCGCAGGCATATCGCTTTGTCGACGACTGGTCGAGCACACTTTGGGGAGGTGCGAATCTCAGCAGACACAGGCAAGCAAGAGCGCGCCCCGGATCGCGTTCGGGCTGCCTGAATTTCTACCCTTTATTGGTACCACGAACCCCGGACGACCGAACCTAAGGTATTTCCTGTAGTAACCCAGCCGGGAGGACCCATCCCTACTGGTGTTTGCGTGATTTAAAGTCGAACCCGCTTCAGGCGCAACCTCTTGAGCCGCTTCAATCTCTAAGCAAAGCCGTCGGACACTCGGCTGGGGCTTGTCAAGACCACGATGATTCCACCGGGATGGGCGTAAAAACTGAAAAATGCAAGGTGAAATCTATTTTGAATACTACTTACAACATCAGCATTGTTATCCCCGCTTACAACGAGGAGCCCCGATTGGGCCCCACTCTCAACCGAGTTTTGGATTTTGTTCGCCGGCAGGGCTGGGACGCCGAAGTGATTGTAGTCGATGATGGATCTCGCGATCGTACCGCCGATCTCGTTAGAGAGTATGCCCAGAACAATGCGATTTTGCGTCTAGTTCAAAATGAGGGCAACCGCGGCAAAGGCTACAGCGTGCGCAACGGAGTGCTGAATGCGCGCGGCAGCATCGTCCTGTTTACCGACGCGGATCTATCCTCTCCCATCGAAGAAGCAACGAAACTCATCGAAGCGATCGAGGCCGGTGCGGACATTGCGATCGGATCGCGTTGGATGCGAAGCGAGTTGCAAACCAAACGCCAATCTGTGGCCCGACAGGTCCTGGGCAGGGTCTTCAATCTGCTGCTGCGAATAGTCCTCAGGCTGGATTTCAAGGACACCCAGTGCGGGTTTAAGGCTTTCCGGCGGCGAGCCGCATTGGCTGTCTTCCCTCTGCAAAGAATCGAGCGTTGGGGTTTCGATCCAGAAATTCTTTTCCTCGCCGATCGAGCTGGCTTCAAGACAGTGGAAGTGCCCGTGCGCTGGGGACACGACAATGGAACCCGGATCAATCCAGTTGCGGACGGGGCACGCATGGTCGCCGATATGCTGCGCATCCGTTGGTACTCGGTATCTGGCAAGTACGCCGACAGGGTGGGAGTTAGCGTGGCGCGCACGGCGAATGCGAGCCAGCGTCCGCGTACCTGAACCGACCACAAAAGAGCTACGGGTATTCAGCAACTGAACTAGATACCTGACCTGATGCCGGAGCTAGCGACGCATCTCTATGCTCGATTGAGTGGAAAGTCTAACCACTTCAGGAGTGACGAAATGAAGCGAACGTCCGGTTTTCGAAGTCTTTTAATGGCCGGCTTTCTAGTGCTGGGTTGCGGAGCGCTGGGAATGGCCCAGGATTCGCCCGCGCAAAATCCTGCCTCTGACAACACAAAAATGAATCAGCGGGATCGGAATCCCAACGAACCGACGGCGGATCAGCAGCAGAACAATCGTTCGGACCGTGACATCACGCAGCAGGTGCGGAAGGCGATCCTAGCAGACAAAAGCTTCTCCACTTATGCACACAACATAAAGGTAATTACCCAAAACGGCCAAGTCACGCTGAAAGGGCCGGTCCGCTCGGAAGAAGAGAAGCATGCCGTCGAAGCCAAAGCCGCGGAAGTTGCTGGCGAGGGCAAAGTCAACAGCGAATTGACGGTCAAACCGAAAAGCGAATAATTCAAAAACCAAGGAGATTTCATCATGGCAGGAAAAAATACAGCTGTGTTCGGCATTTATCCGTCTTATGCAGGCGTTGAAAACGGCGTAGACGCCTTGCGATCTGCGGGATTCAGGAACGAAGACATTTCTGCTTTGTTCCCCGAAGGCGCGGGAACGAAGGAATTTGCCCATGAAAAAAACACGAAAGCGCCAGAGGGCGCGACCACCGGCGCCGGAACCGGTGTAGTGCTGGGTGGCGCAATGGGATGGTTGCTCGGCATCGGCGCAATAGCGATCCCTGGATTGGGGCCGTTCATTGCGGCCGGTCCGATCATGGCCGCATTGGCCGGGGCCGGAGTTGGCGGCGCAGTTGGCGGGATCGCCGGAGCGCTGGTTGGAATGGGAATCCCTGAATACGAGGCCAAGCGCTATGAAGGGCGCGTTAAAGATGGTGGAATTCTACTTTCGGTTCACTCCGACAATTCTGACTGGACCAAGCGGGCGAAAGAAATCTTGAAACGCACGGGCGCTCAGGACATCTCATCCACCGGAGAAGCCGGTTCCGATGATAGTTCCGAAAATGTGCGACTGCCCCGGGCGGTATAAGCTGGCGGCAAACTTGGCTTGAGCATCGGGGTTGCCGGCAACAGTTTCCACACTGTTGCTCGGCGCCCCGAATTGCGTGTTAAGGAAATGCTAGGTTTGGAAAGGAAAAAGATCATGAAGAGCGACGATAGCGCGAAAGGAAAAGACAAGAATACATTTCTAACCGACATTAGCGAGATCCGCCGGCGGGCGCGTCAACATATTGAGGAGGGCGCGGTTACCGATAGTTACAAGGGCGACCGAAAAACTGTTCTACGCGTGCTCAATGAGGCGCTGGCCACCGAGATCGTTTGCGTGCTGCGCTACAAGCGCCACCACTATATGGCCAAAGGAATTCATTCGCAGGCGGTGGCGCAAGAGTTCCTCGAACATGCCGCCGAGGAGCAAGAGCACGCCGACCAAATCGCCGAGAGAATTACGCAACTCGATGGGGAGCCGAACTTCAATCCTGAAGGCCTGCTTACGCGCAGCCACTCCGAATACGTAGAAGGCGAAAGCCTCATCGACATGATCAAGGAAGATTTGGTTGCAGAACGGATTGCCATCGAATCCTACTCGGAAATCATTCGATACCTCGCTGACAACGATCCGACCAGCCGGCGAATGATGGAGGAGATCCTAGCTAAAGAAGAAGAGCATGCCGAGGACATGAAGACTTTGCTGGAAACCATCGCCCGGGAGGAAAGGCACGAAGATAGAGCCAAGGCCAGTTAACGGACAGTTGCTTTGCCTAGCCAAGCCTCGCAGGAAGCTCACTCTCTTGGATGGTGGATGATTATTCCCGAGCGATGGGAATTGGCAGGAGGTGAACCATTGGTCCGCTCCGAAAACTCAATGACTTCCTCCAAATCCTCCATCTTCATCGCAGTTGCCCTCGCGATTGCGATGCTTTATTTTGGGCGACAGATTTTCATTCCCCTGGCACTGGCGCTGGTTCTCAGCTTCTTATTGACACCGCTGGTTAGTTTGCTGGAACGACTTCATCTGGGCCGGGTTCCGGCCGTAATGGTCGTATTGATTCTTTGCTTTGCGCTGACCGCCGGCATGGGCTGGGTAGTGGCCGGGCAATTGCTGGACATCACCGGGCACTTTCGCGATTACAAAGCAAACCTCGAGGCGACATTTCGATCCCTCCGCGCCCCGGCTGCCGGAGCGCTTGGTCAAGCAACCGCAACTGTCCGGGAGTTAAACAAAGAATTGTCGGCAGCCCCGGGACAACCGGCCGGCCATTTGCCGGACGATAACGGCAAGGCGCGCCCCACTCATCCCGTTCCAGTTCAGGTGACTCCGCCACCTTCGAATCTCCTCGCCGACCTGCGCGCCCTGCTCGGCCCCCTGGAGGGCCCGGCGGAAACGGCCGCAATCGTAATTATTTTTACGGCGTTCATGTTGATCAAGCGGGAGGACCTGCGTAATCGCCTGATCCGGCTCGGTGGTCAAGGTCACTTAACGGTTATGACACAAGCGCTGGACGATGCCAGTCAACGCCTCAGCCGGTATCTCCTGCTGCAATTTCTGGTGAATTCCGGATATGGAGTTCTTTTCGGAGTTGGTTTGTACGTTATTCGGATACCTCATGCGCTACTCTGGGGCGCGTTGGCCGCGTTGCTGCGCTTCGTACCATATATTGGCACGCTGATCGCCGCGGCATTTCCGGTATTGATGGCTCTGGCGGTGTTTCCGGGCTGGCAGCACGCGCTGCTGATTGTTGGCTTATTTCTGATTCTTGAAGCAATCGTCGGCAATGTCATTGAACCATGGCTCTATGGTTCTCACACCGGAATTTCTTCGATCGCCATCCTCATCGCCGCCGTTTTCTGGTCGATGTTGTGGGGTCCAGTCGGATTGATTCTGTCAACGCCCCTGACTGTGTGTCTGATGCTTGCAGGACGCTATGTCCCGCGTCTCGGCTTCCTGGAAGTTTTATTGGGCGACGAGCCCGTGCTCAGCCCTCAGGAACTTTTCTACCAGCGGCTCCTCGCGATGGATCAGGATGAAGCCAGAAATATCGCGGAGGTGCAACTCCAAGAGAAATCCCTGGAAAGTCTTTACGAGACCGTTCTGATCCCCGCGCTCCGATTGGCGGAGGAAGATCGCCACAGGGATGCTCTGGGGGACCGCACCATCGAATTCGTCTCGCAAACCACCCGCGAGCTGATCGATGACTTAGGCGACCGCATTGCGCGGGAAAAGTCGGCGCGGGAAATCATCAGCGGAGCGCCCTCGAATACAGGCCTTGCCGACAGGAATATTGTTTGCGTCCCCGCAAGGGACGAAGCAGACGAACTGGTCGGGATGATGTTCGCTCAGATTCTTCAACAGGCTGGCTTCGGTGCTACCTACCTGGCGATTGGAACCGTCAGCGACATGCTGGACCAAGTCGAAAAGGGGGGATACGGTATTGCCTGCGTCTCAGCACTTCCGCCCTTCGCCGTGGGACAGGCGCGTTCGCTTTGCAAGCGGTTGCGCGCGCGAGTTCCTGATCTGGCAATCATTGTAGGACTGTGGGAATTTGCAGGCGGCGTTCCCAAGGCCCAGGAACGCGTAGGAGCGAGTTGCACCGACGCCGTCGTCACGTCTTTGTCGGAGGGGCTCCTGCAAGTGCGGAGACTGTCCGAACTCGGCAGTGCCGCTACTTCGGAGAAGTCGAAGACGTCGGGAGAAAACGACAAGGCTAGTGAGACTGGGACTTGGCAGAGCAGGGCTGCTTCTTGAAAGTGGACGTGATTGTTTCGAAGCGGCCGGCCACTCAGAGGCTTCAATCGATTGAGCTCGGTTAATCAGCGTCCTTCTTAAAGACGTAGAAATTCTTTTCGTCCGCCAAGGTCTCGATTTCAATCCCGTTTGCAGACGCCCCGCGATGTACAGCCGATCGCAGATTCGCCAATCCGATCGCAGCTCCATCCAGGGGAATTTCCAGCGCCGAGCCCGCGGGCACTGTTTCCAGCTCTTCCAAAATGCCCTTCACCAGGTCGTGATGCTTGCCACGCCTGCTTTTCCTTAGGGAAGAAAGTGCGACCTGCCGGTACTTAAGGGAGAGCGGGGGATTGGATTTTCCAGTTTTTGCCATCCTGCCTCGATTTCGACAAACAACCATAGCAAAATATAATAATTGTGTCAATAAAACTATACTATTATATGTATATTATACTATTATATCTAGCAAATTACAATGGTTCTTATGATGGTGCGGATTGCATAGATGAATTCAATATTATTACCATTTTTTAGTGGAACGCTTATGCTCAACCTAATAGGAACGACTGCGGGAGGGAACTGGCCGAAACAGGCCTTTGTAACAGGGGTTTCGTAATGCGACTGTTTACGCCTTATGGATACTGAAGGCAGGTTTGAAATGGAGATGCCGCAAAGTTCAACGACTGAAAATGTGCGCCGGTATAGTAGCGCCATATTCGCCGCCATCGCCGCCCTCTTCCTTTACAAATTGCTCGCCCCCGCCCTCGACGGGCAGAACCCTTATCACACCGCCTGGGCAGCAGTGGTGTTTTCGGCGTGGTACTGTGGCGTTGGTCCTTCCCTCTTTGTTATCCTCCTCGACCTCATCGGAATCTGGTATTGGTTTCTGCCGCCGGCAGGCTCGTTCCAGCTGGCAAATCCCCGAGCGGATATTTTCGGAATGCTGGGCTTCGTTGTTTTTTCCGGCTTGATCGTGGCCCTCGGAGAATCGCATCGCCGCTCACTTGCCAAGAGCCGGTTCGCCGAAGAACAACTGCGAAGGGCTCAGGCAGAACTCGAACAGAAAGTTCATGAGCGCACGACCGAGTTAAGGATGGCGAATGACAATTTGAGGGAACTGTCCAGTCACCTGCAGCAACTGCGCGATGATGAACGTAAGCAGATCGCCCGCGAATTGCACGACAGCGTGGGACAGTTGCTGGCGGGCCTGAGCATGAATATTGCAACCGTGCAATCTCAGTCCCACAAACTCGATTCTGCTGCGGCTCGCGCGGTCTCGGAAAATTCGGCGATCGTCCAACAAATTGGCAAAGAGATTCGCACCATCTCCCACCTGTTGCACCCGCCTCTGCTCGATGCAGCCGGGCTTGCCTCGGCTCTTCGCTGGTATATAGATGGCTTCTCGGAGCGCAGCCATATCAAAGTCGACTTCGAGATTCCGGCTGAGTTCCGCCGCCTCTCCGATGACATGGAGATCGCCATTTTCCGGCTCGTTCAGGAATGTCTCACCAACATTCACCGCCACTCCGGAAGCGATAGCGCAAAAATTACGATCCGTGAAGATGACCGAAACGTCGTGGTAGAAATTCAAGACGCCGGTAAAGGCATATCGCTGGAAAAGCAGCTGGAGTTGAGTTCGGGCCGTACTGGCGTGGGATTTCGCGGCATGCGGGAGCGCCTGCGGCAGTTCGGCGGCGACTTAGACATTCACTCCGACAACAAGGGAACCCTCGTGAAAGCCAGGCTTCCTCTTCAACCCGCAGAATCTTCCAATCTGGACGAAGCCAGAGCCTCGTGACGATTTCCTGCAGCTGAGTTTAATCCCGGCAAATGTGCGTAGTGGAATATAAACGGCGAATCACTGCTGGCCATGGCATCTTCTTGCCAGGCTATTCGAGAGGAAAACGTAGGGAGACTGCGGCGCCGGCAGTCTCCCCCAAATGGATGCTTAGAACTTGGGGCCCGTCGGTCAGACGGTGCTTCGTCCCATTACAAAATGCAGGATCAGCGAGATTACGGCGAACACCAATAACAGGTGAATCAGGCCGCCTGCAACGTGAAACACGCTGAAGCCGGTGATCCATGCGATCAGCAAAATCACGAACAATATTGTCCAAATACTCATTTCATTCTCCTTTGCGATCTCGGTACGATTTCGCCTACATCCAGCCAACAGCCTAGCTTCGGGCGACGTGTGTGTCCTTACCTCGCATCTTGTAGCGGCTGGGAAATATATCTGTAGCCAGGTATGCGTGTATATCGGTATGGAAATCACCCCGTGTCCTGCTTTTAGGCCAAACCTTGCGCGCCGGTTGGCAACTAAGAAAGGCTGGGCAGAATTCGTCCATCGCGCCATCGAGCGAAGTTCAAGGACATTCGGAGCGGCGACCGAATTTGTTCCGCTACAGAACGAATCCGGCCGGAGTTCTCATGACACGATTTCTCGAACTTTGTCGCGCGATGATCGGGGCCCTCCTGCTCCTTTTCCTTACCCAGTTTTGCGGCGCTTACTCCGTGCTGACGCACGAAGAGGTCGTAGATCTGTTGTGGAAGGACGACATCCAACCGTTGCTGGCGAGGCGATTTCCCGGAGCGAGCCCGGATGATTTGAAAAAAGCCCACGCCTTCGCTTATGGCGGATGCCTGATCCAGGACATGGGCTACTACCCCTTCGGCAACAAATATTTCAGCGATCTCACTCACTACGTGCGCAGCGGCGACTTCATTGTCAACTTGCTGAATGAAGCCTCTGATCTGAACGAATACGCCTTCGCGCTGGGCGCGCTGGCTCACTATTCGTCCGACAACCTCGGCCACCCCGTCGTCAACCAGGCCGTGGGGCTAGAGTTTCCAAAACTGCGTAAGAGATTCGGCAAAGAAGTGACCTATGCCGATAATCCGAAAGCTCACATTCGCACCGAATTCGGCTTCGACGTGACACAGGTCGCAAAAAACCGTTACACCTCCGACCGCTACCACGATTTCATTGGATTTGAGGTGGCAAAACCTGTGCTGGAGCGCGCCTTTCAGGATACCTACGGCATACCGCTCAGCGACGTGCTGTCGAAGGAAGACCTCGCCATCGGGACGTTCCGACGCGCGATCAGCACTATCATTCCCGAGATGACGCGAGTGGCGCTGGTGGCGAGGAAAAAAGAAATTGTTTCCGAAACTCCAAATTTCAATTCCAGAAAATTCCGCTACTATCTTTCCCGCGCCAATTATCAGAAGGAATGGGGCAGAGGATACCGGCGTCCGGGATTTGGCACCAGGGTGCTGGCATTCGTCTTGAAGTTCATGCCTAAGGTAGGACCGTTCAAAGCGCTCGACTTCAAAATTCCTACCCGCAAGACCGAAGATCTATATATCGCAAGTGTTAATCACACACTCGATAACTACAAAGGCCTGCTCGTTCAGGTCAGGACCAATAAACTTAGCCTCGCCAATACCGACTTTGACACGGGGCGACCGACGCACGCCGGCGAATACGTTCTCACCGATAACGCCTACGCGCACCTGCTCGATCAGCTGGCCAAGCACAATTTTGACCAGGTCACACCGGAACTCCGCGAAAATATTCTGGCTTTCTACCGCGATCCGAGCGCTCCGGTCGCGACCAAACGAAAGACTGCGGCTTGGGAGAAAACGCAGGACGAAGTTCAACGGCTGAAAGTGTTCGTCCCGACTCCGAGTCCCGCGATCGAAGTCACCACCCTTCCCTGAAAACAATTTTGTTGCGGCGAAATCTTTTGTTCTCCCGCTCACGAGCTTTCCTCCCCAACCTTAAGTTCCAGCGCAGCAACTAAGTAAGAGCAAGTGGATTTAACTCTTGCGCCGAGACGCGCATTTAAAGGGAGAACCATTTCATGGCAGACGATATGGAGAAGAACAAGCAGCAGGGTGGTCAGTTCGGACAACAGAGCGGCCAGTCCGGCCAAAAGGGCGGCCAAACCGGTCAGGGCGGCCAACAGAGCGGCCAGCAGCAGTCCGGTCAGCAGAATCCGCAGAAGAAGGGCGGACAGGGCCAGAACGAAGAAGACGACAACATCGGACAGCGTCGCGCTTCCTAGTTGTACATCCAGCTGATCTACGAAGTCCCGGCTCCGGCCGGGACTTCATTTTTGTTTACATGAAATGTTAAAAACCGGAGCCGTGCTCGCCGCATCGCGCTGCATCCTCCCTCCAGATACGGCGACGACCCTAAACGCGTTACCACATTCGATCCGCGCGCCAATACTGAGATACAGTAAGTGTCGAAAATTCCTGGAGACTACATGGACAACAAACTGGCCATCCTGCTCGGCGCGGTTCTATGTGTTGCCGTCTCGCAAGCATGCCTCGCTCAGCAACCGGCTCAGGTTCAACCGTCGACTACTGAGGCGGCTTATAAAGATTCCACCCTGCCTTTGGAACAGCGTGTCGGCGATCTGGTGTCTCGCATGACGCTCGAGGAAAAAATCTCGCAGCTGACTCATGTCGCGGATCCCATTCCCCGCCTCGGCATACCCGGCTACAACTGGTGGAATGAAGGGCTGCACGGCGTCGCTCGCGCCGGAGTTGCTACCGTGTTTCCGCAAGCGATTGGGATGGCGGCGACGTTCGACGAGCCACTAATGCGCCAGATCGGCGATGTAATTAGCACCGAATTTCGCGCCAAGTATTATGCGAACGTTCACAAGGACGGCTCGGCCGACTGGTATAAGGGCCTCACCGTCTGGTCGCCGAATATCAATATTTTTCGCGATCCGCGCTGGGGACGTGGCCAGGAAACTTACGGCGAAGATCCTTACTTGACGTCTCGAATGGGAGTCGCGTTCGTAAAAGGTCTGCAGGGCGACGATCCAAAATATCTCAAGACGGTTGCCACCCCCAAACATTTTGCGGTGCACAGCGGTCCGGAATCCACCCGTCATGCCGTGGACGTAGAAGCTTCGCGTCACGATATGGAGGACACTTATCTTCCGGCATTCCGCGCCACGGTCACAGAAGGAAAAGCAGGATCGGTGATGTGCGCCTACAACTCTCTGAATGGCCAGCCCGCCTGCGCCAACGATACACTCCTCACGCAACATCTGCAGGGAGATTGGCGATTTCAAGGCTATGTCGTATCCGACTGCGGCGCTTTGACTGACGTATCCCAGGGACATCACTATGCAAAAAGCGTTCCCGAAGGCTTCGCCGCGGCGCTCAAAGCAGGAACCGATTTAGACTGCGTCGCTCCGAGTCATCCTGTAACTGTCGATCGCGACGCGCTGCTGCAGGCTGTCCACGACGGTCTTATTCCAGAAGCCGACCTCGACCGCGCCTTGAACCGCTTGTTCATCGCGCGTTTTCAGCTGGGAATGTTTGACCCGCCTTCGATGGTTCCGTACTCCAAAATCGCTCTGGCGGAGAATGACACGTTAGCGCATCGTCAGTTAGCGTTGAAAGCTGCGCGCGAGTCGATTGTCCTGCTGAAAAATCAGGACCAGTTTCTGCCACTGAAGAAAAAATATGGAACCATCGCCGTCATCGGCCCCAACGCGGACAGCCTTGATGCTCTAGTAGGCAATTACAATGGCACTCCGTCGCATCCAGTCACCGTTCTGGCGGGCATTCGCCGGCGCTTTCCGCAGTCGACGGTCGTTTACGTGGAAGGCACAGGTTTAATCGGACCGGCGAGCCAGCCCATTCCTGCGGCCGCGCTTTATACAGATCAGTCCCGCACGAAGCATGGTTTGAAAGCTGAATACTTTTCGAACCCGAAGCTGGAGGACGCTCCGGCGCTCACACGCGTCGATTCGAATGTGAACTTCGTGTGGGGATTTACCGGAGTTTCCCCGAAGCTTGCAAAAAACTATTCTGTGCGCTGGACAGGAGTGCTGCTCCCATCGGAGACCGCCGATTACGTGATTGGCTTCACCGGGCAGGACGGCTACCGCCTGTGGCTCGATAATAATCTGATCGTCGAAGACTGGACCACGCATCGCCCCGCCACGAGCAACACGAAACAACTTCACCTGGAAAAGGGTCACGCTTACGCGCTCAAGATCGAATATTTCCAGACTGTTCGCGGGGCCGAAGCCCGACTGACGTGGAGCATTCCGGGCCGGCAGGAACAGCAGGCTGTCGATGCCGCCCACAATGCAGACCTGGTGATCGTTGCCATGGGGCTGTCGGCGCGCGTGGAAGGCGAAGAGATGAATGTGCACACCGAGGGTTTTGCCGGCGGAGATCGAACCAGCCTCGATCTGCCCAAACCGCAGCAGGAACTTCTGGAGCGAATCGTGGCTGCGGGCAAACCAACCGTGCTTGTCTTGCTGAACGGAAGCGCGCTCGCCGTAAATTGGGCGCATGAAAAACTGCCCGCGATTCTCGAAGCCTGGTACCCCGGCGGCCAGGGAGGCACAGCCATCGCCGAAATTCTCGCGGGGGATTTCAGTCCGGGCGGACGCTTGCCCGTCACGTTTTACAAATCCGTCGAGCAGCTTCCTCCGTTCGACGATTACTCGATGGCAAAGCGCACATACCGCTACTTCGAGGGAGAGCCTTTATATCCATTCGGATTCGGTCTGAGTTATACGACGTTCGCCTATCGCAACGTGAAAGTCGACCAGGAGACAGTGCCTGCCAACGGCAGCGTGAAAATTTCGGTCGACCTGACCAACACCGGCGCGATGTCTGGAGACGAAGTCGTGCAGCTATATCTGACACACTCCGGCGTCGCGGGCGCGCCGATCCGCGCGCTGCAAGGCGTGCAACGGGTGCATCTTCCACGTGGCGCCAAGCAAACCGTTTCGTTCACCCTGCAGGATCGCGGCTTGAGTATTGTCGACGAGGCCGGCAAGCGCCGCATCGTTCCGGGCGTCGTCGATGTTTGGATCGGCGGCGATCAGCCGGAAACTCGTTCCGGCCTGCCGAAGACAGCTGGTGCCGCAACCAGATTCACCATCGTCGGCGAAGCTACGCTGCCGGATTAAACGACGTCGTCGCAGGAGCTCAAATTGAGAATGCGATTGCAATTGTTTGGTTCAGCCTTATTCGCTCTGGTCGCCACCGCGAACGTCTTCTCGCAGTCGCCCGCAGCCAGTCCATCTCCGCCGGCACAACTTACATCGGAGCAGGACCACCAGCGCATAATGGATCTGCTTCACATTACTTCCCTGCGGCGCGGCGCAGACGGAGACCCGAAATCACCGAACGCCGCCAATTACGACAAGACCAAGGCCACTCCCTACCCAAACCTACCTGACCCGCTGCTTTTGAAGAATGGCAAGAAGGTAACGACGGCGCAGATCTGGTGGCACGACCGGCGCCCCGAAATCATTGCGGATTTCGACCGCGAAATCTACGGCCGCGTTCCCAAGAACACGCCGAAGGTAAATTGGGAAGTTGTTAGTACAACAAAAGAGATGAATGGCGAAACCCCAATCATCACCAAAAAACTAATTGGGCACGTGGACAACTCAGCGTACCCGCTTGTGACCGTGAACATCGACGTGACGCTGACGACGCCAGCGAAGGCGAGCGGCCCGGTTCCCGTGATGATGGAATTCGGTTTGAGCCCTGAAGTTCTGGCAGCTCTGACTAAACGTTATCCCCAGATGTTTGCCCCCACCTCGGGACCATCGTGGCAGCAGCAGATTCTCGCCAAGGGCTGGGGATACGCCGTCTACATTCCCACCACTGTGCAAGCAGATAAGGGCGACGGCCTCACTCAGGGAGTGATTGGCCTCGTCAATAAAGGTCAACCCCGCAAACTGGACGACTGGGGCGCACTGTGCGCCTGGGCGTGGGGCGCCAGCCGCGCGCTCGACTATTTTGAGACCGACAAATCGGTAGATGCCAAACAAGTTGGTGTTGAAGGTCACTCGCGTTACGGCAAGGCGGCGCTGGTCGCCATGTCTTACGATTCTCGATTTGCCATCGCGTATATCAGTTCATCCGGCGAAGGCGGTGCCAAGCTCTTCCGGCGGAACTTCGGCGAGCAAATCGGAAACGTGGCTGGAACCGGCGAATACCACTGGATGGCAGGCAATTTTCTGAAATATGCCGGCCCGCTGACCGAAAATGATTTGCCGGTGGACGCGCACGAACTGATCGCGCTCTGCGCTCCACGTCCAGTTTTCATCGGCGCCGGAGCGACGCAGGGCGATGGGTGGGTCGACGCGAAAGGCATGTTCCTGGCCGCAGTCGGCGCTGCCCCGGTGTACAAGCTTTTAGGCAAGAAGGACCTTGGAACCAGCCAGTTTCCGCCGATCGAAACCGCGTTGATCGATGGCGACATTGCGTTCCGGCAACATTCGGCGGGGCATACCCCTGCACCCAACTGGCCGACGTTTCTTGCATTCGCCAGTCGCTACTTAAAAGAACCAAGGCCAGAATCGCCGACGCATTGAGCACGCTTACACCCGGGAGACAAAGATGTGAACAATGCCGAGGATAGGCTATTTCTTGTTCGCGGCCTTGATTTGTTGAACCAGCGCGTCGATCTCCTCCGGTGTTAACTTACCTGCGAACTTCGGCATACGGTGTTTGCCGTTAGTGATGATGTCGCGCAGCTCGTCGGCTGAGGTAGCCGCGGTTTTTTCCGAGACGAGCGACGGCCCGGCGAAATGGCGGCCTTCAGCGGTTTTTCCGTGACACTTCGCGCAGTCTTTTTGGAAGACCGGGTTCTTCGTCAAGCCTGCATCCGATGGCGCAGTTTGACCGAATGCCGCAACGAATGCGAACAATAAAACGAACACGAACATGAGTTGGAACGTTTTCACGTGACACCTAGTCAACTCCATAAGCTTTATAGTACGACGGATGACTCAAGCGGGGCCGCCACGCAGAAAAAGAAAACGCCGCACTCCCGATCGGAAAGGAGTGCGGCGTAATTGAGCGGACTTCTATCGACTAGGAAGCTCCTTCCGGAGAATGCAGCACCCGGAAGGAATTGCCACCACTCGACCAGACCAGCAACAATGCGTCCTGGCCCTTAGGCACATTCGCCAGGGCTTCCTTCACATCGCTGGCACTTTGGACCTTGTGGCGATTCACTTCGAGGATGATGTCTCCCTGCTGCAGACCGGCGTTGTCAGCAGAGCTTCCAGGCTGCACTTGTTCGATCACGGCACCGTGGATGTCGCGCGGCGCCTGTAGCTGATCGCGCAGTTCGGGCGTAAGGTTGCTTAAGCCAATTCCCCAGCGCATCTTGCCTTCGCTGCTGGAAGAGTTATCGCTGCCCTCCGCCGAGTGACGGCCAAGCGCCTCCAAGGTGACCGGAATGCTCATGCTCTTTCCGCTACGCAGAACGGTAAGCATGATCTTGGTGCCGGGCTGTTTCTGTCCGACCAGTACCTGGAGTTCGCCCGAGTCGTTGACCTTCTGGCCGTCGATTTCGGTGATCACATCGCCGATCTGCAGGCCCGCTTTTGCTCCGGGCGAGTCGGGATCGACTTGCGTAACCACGCCACCAACCGCCGTCTTGTCGTCAAAGAACTTCGCGTTCTCTGGCGTCATATCCGCGATTCCAATCCCGATATGACCGTGGCTCACTTTTCCGTAGCGAATCAGAGTTTCCACAGTCGGCCTTACGATCTGCGTCGGAATCGCAAATCCCATGCCTGAGAAAGTTCCCGAAGGAGATAGCAGGAAAGTATTGATCCCAATCACCTCACCGCGGGCATCGACCAGCGGTCCGCCGGAGTTGCCGGGATTGATGGCCGCATCGGTCTGGATGAACTCACCCGGCTTCGTTCGATCTTCGACGTCGGGGTTCGCACGATTGATGGCGCTCACGATTCCGCGCGTCACCGTAAAGCGCATTCCGTACGGGTTGCCGAACGCCAGCACGGTTTGACCGGGCCGCACTTCTTTCGAGTCGCCCCATGGAACGCTCGGCAGATCCGTGGCATCCACCTTAAGAACTGCCAGGTCGGTCAAAGGATCGGTTCCAACCACTTTCGCTTTCAGAACTCGACGATTGCTGGTGGTCACGCGAACGTCCACCGCTCCATCGACCACGTGGTTGTTGGTGACGATGTATCCATCGGGCGAAATCACCACGCCGCTGCCCATACCGTGCTCGATCTGGGGTTGGCCGTGCCGCATGTGCGGTCCAAAGAACTGGCCGAACGGGCTGCCCTGGCCGCCGAAGAACTGTTGCATGTCGTCAGGAATCTGTTGGCCAGAAGCCTCCGCTTTAGTTTTCGAGGTCACCGTGACGTTAACCACCGCCGGCGTGACCCGAGCCGCCAGAGTTTCCATCGCCTTATCCAGAGCCAGCAGCGAGCCGACGCTGTCTACATCGAGTGGCGCGGCTGAGGGCGCGGCGACTGCCGCCCGGGCCGCGGTTGGTTTCACGCATTCATAAGTTACGAACGAGCCGACCAGGCCGAGTGCAATGACGGGCACGGCCAGCCGTCGCATCCATCTTTTTGTGCTGTCTTTCAACTGCATTCCTACATTCATGGGTGTTAGTTTCCTTTCGAGATTTTCGTACAACTAATTCGTTAGTTTCTAAGAGCGATCTCTGTCTCTTTGCTCATTCCTTCCAGTTAAGTTTGTTTCGCGGGAATCTTGTTATTGCCGGGATCGGCCACCGGATGCAGAACCATCACGCGCCACAGCTGGATCTGATATACCGGCCGATCCGTGGCGTCGTCCTCGCCGCCTTCAACAATCACGAAAAACGTGTTCGTGAAAACTACCTGAGTAACGTCCGCCTTGTTGAGCCTGGCATTCGTCAGCCCAACATTCGCTTGTCGAACATTTGCCTGCGCAACCATGCTGCCCGCACATTTCGCAGTGGCGGTGTGCTTCCCTAGAACCTTGCCTTCATAAGTCTCAGAGTTGCGATGAACCGGACGCGTGCTCGAACTGGCCCCGACGACGCGGACCGGCTGCGGTCGAAACACGGCCCTCGTTATAGGCAGCGTCGAAAGCGGTGTTCCTGTTGAAGAATTGGCTACCACGGAACCAGCTACAGGACTTGTCCCGTTATCACTGAACGCAACCAGCTTCGGCGCCCTTGAAACACTCAGGACGCAGACAAAGGCGAATCCCGCCACGAGCGACACGGCCGATTTCCAGGTGCGACCACGGCCAGCCGGCCGATTTCCGTCCAGAATCTGCGCCACTCGCAGCGATGTCTGGCGAATTCGTCCCAGCGCCGCTTGTGCCAGCGCGATGCTGCGCTGAACCAAAGTCCGCTCCGCCAGGTGCCTCAGGCATTCCGCATAAGCGCGTGGGCTCGCCGTCTCCGCGATCACCACGTCGTCGCACGCCATCTCGCGTTCCAGCGACACTCGTTTCTCAATCCACCACACCGCGGGATGAAAGAAGAGGAGCGCCTTCACAACTTTCTGCGCCAAGTTCGTCCAGTCGTCCCAGCGACCCAGATGCGCCAGTTCGTGCAGCAGAATCTGGTTCAATTCGTTGGCCGACAGTTCTTGCATCACCCAACCTGGAACGATAACCAGCGGCTTGATAAAACCGACGGCCGTCGGAATATTCACCAGATCGGACGTGCAAAGCGTGACCGGCCGGTTCCCTCGGTTGCGTTCAAGCGTTTCTCGCACGCGAGGCTCTAGCCCCTCCGCATCAATCTCCACGCAACTCTTGCGCAGAAAGCGCAGATGCCACAGGCCTCGGCCAACCCTCAGCAAAGACCAGACTGCAATCACTGCCCACGCTCCGACAGCGTAAAGTGCCCAGGATCCCGGCACCATAATTACAGAGCTAACGGCTTTCGCTGGACTGACCACACGCGACGACCCGGCAACCAGAGGAAGAACCGCAATGGCCATCAGAGCAGAAAACCAAACCGCGAACCGTGTGCCCGAATTCTGCCGCCGAGCCATTCCCAGCACAAGGCCCGCGAAGATCGCAATCAGCGTCCCCTCCACCAGGCAGTCCACGATCTGCAGCGCCGAAGTCTGCGCGAGGGCGTTTAGACCAGCCGCATTAAGGGCGACTGCACTGACATGGAAGGCCTCGATCATATCCGTCACTTGCTCCCTTCCAGCAGCTGGCGCAGGCGAGCCAGTTCTTCTGCATCAATGCTGGTTTCTTCCAGAACATTCAGAGCGAGCAATTCATGGGAGTTCCCGAAGAACCGGCTGACCAGATGCCGCACTTCAAAGCGGGTCGCATCCTTGCGATCCACCAGCGGCAAATACACATGAGCCCGCTTATCTTTCGAGTGCTTGACGTATCCCTTTTTCTCCAGGATGCGGACGATGGTCAGAACGGAGTTGTACGCCAAGGGCGGCTTGGCAGGCAGAGCCTGCAAGACCTCGTGGACGGTCGCCGAGCCCCGATCCCACAGCACATTCATAATGCGCAGTTCGGCTTCGGTTAGAGTTGCCGACTTACTACGAGCCAATGCGTCCTCCTGAGATTCACCGCGTCACTATAGATTTGACGGGAGCGAGCCAGAAACGTCAACTAATTAGTTAGTTGCATTGACTGAATGCCGAGATGCCCGCACCTCCTCGGATCTGTTCAGTTCTGTAAGTTATTCGAGTGCAATAGCTTAGCTAGCGTGCTGCACGAGGTTGGCGACGGGCACCGCGATCCGCTGGGAATTGCAGATATTCTTTGGCATTCCGGTAGCAGATGTCTTCAATCATGCCACCCAGTAACGCATCATCGTCCGGCAGTTCCCCCCGCATCACGTCCTGTCCGACGATATCGCAAAGGACCCGCCGGAAATACTCGTGCCGCGGATAGGACATGAACGAACGCGAGTCGGTCACCATGCCCACAAAACGTGACAGCAGGCCGATGTTCGAGAGAGCCTCGATTTGCTCCGTGATTCCCTGCTTCTGATCCAGGAACCACCACGCCGTTCCGTACTGAAGCTTGCCCCCCTTATTCCCATCTTGTTTCTCTCTATCTTGGAAACAGCCGACCAAAGTGGCGAACTGAAATGTGTCCTTCGGGTTGACGTTGTAAACGATCATCTGCGGCAGCGCGTTCTCGCGCGCCAGCAAGTCGAGGTAGGCAGCCAGATGCTCGCCTTGAGGAAAATCACCAACGGCGTCATAACCCGTATCGGGCCCAAGCGCCCGCCGGGCGGCTGTATTCACATTGCGCAGCGCTCCCAGGTGCAATTGCTTCGTCCACCCCTTCTCCGCGTCGAGCCGCCCAAAGAAAAGCATCATGAACGAAGCAAACTGGATGCGCTCATCTGCATTGACGCTCTTCCCCTTACGCGCCTTCGCGAAGATCGCCGCCGCCACTCGCTCCGAACACGGCGTCGAATAACAATAGTCCAATCCGTGGTCCGAGAGGCGCCCGCCCTGGGAATGAAACGAGTCGTGCCGTTTTTTAAGCGCCTGCAGAAAAGTTGCCAGATTCCGTATATCGACGTTTGCAACCTTCGAGAGCTTCTCCACCCACGGCACAAACTGCTGATCGCCCGCCGCCAGAGCCTTATCTGGACGGAACGCCGGAAAAACCCGTGCCGGAAGATTCGACTTCGCAATTTGTCGATGATGCCGGAGATCGTCGGTGGGATCGTCGGTGGTGCACACAACTTCAACGCGGAATTTCTGCAGGATGGCCTGCGCCGTCAACTCTTTCGAGAGCAGAGCATTCGCCCGCTCCCAGATCGCCGGAGCCGACTTCTCATCTAGCAACTCACTGATGCCAAAAAAACGTTGCAACTCCAGGTGCGTCCAATGGGAGAGCGGATTGCGCAGCGTATAGGGAACGGTTCGCGCCCAAGCCAGAAACTTCTCGTACGGCGGCGCGCCTCCGGTAATGTATTTTTCCGGCACTCCATTGGCCCGCATCGCCCGCCATTTATAGTGGTCTCCCTCCAGCCAGATCTCGTAGAGGTTGGCGAAGCGACGGTTCTCAGCAATGTCCCGGGCGGAAAGATGACAGTGGTAGTCGAGAATGGGCTGATGCTCGGCGAACTGATGGTAGAGGCGGCGTGCTTTATCATTTGATAGAAGAAAGTCTTCGGTGAGAAAGCCGGTCATTGGCACGTGCTCAAGCGGCGAATCCGCGGAGTCTACTCTATGGCAGCAAGCCAAGAATCATATCAGTTCAGTGAACCCCTTGACGGAGTGGGCTTGCGCGATGTGTAGTGTTGCACCAGTGCAAGTCCTCATGATCCCGTGAACACAGGCCCCGCATCCCTCGCCATCGACGGAGCGACAGCTCAGCCTACAGGTCCGTTCGGCCGCCGGCGCTGGCTGATCTGTGCCCTGTTGTTTTTCGCCACCTCCGTCAATTACATGGACCGCCAGGTCATCGGTCTGCTCAAGCCGACTCTGCAACTGCAATTCGGTTGGACCGAGGTCGGCTACAGCAACATCGTCCTCGCTTTCCAGTTCGCCTACGGCGCCGGATTGCTGTTCATCGGAAAACTCATCGATCGGTTGGGCACGCGCAAGGGGTTTTCACTGGCAGTGCTGCTGTGGAGTGTCGCTGCCATGGCTCACGCGGCTGCAAGTTCGGTATTTCAGTTCGCCGCGGCGCGCTTTGCCCTGGGATTTGGCGAGGCCGGCAGCTTCCCGGCCTGCGTGAAAGCGGTGGCGGAGTGGTTTCCCAAACGCGAGCGCGCTCTGGCAACAGGCCTTTTCAATTGCGGCTCCAACATCGGCGCAATTCTCACACCGCTCATCGTGCCCTGGCTCACCTACCGCTTTGGATGGCGCATGGCTTTCATCGCCACCGGAGCTTTGGGATTCATCTGGATCGTAGGCTGGCTTGCGATATATCGGCGCCCGGAAGAAGATAAATTCTGTTCCCCCGCGGAACGGGCTTATATCCAAAGTGATGTTGAGGAGCACACCGAGACAATTTCGTTGCGCTCCATGATCACCCATCGCCAGGCCTGGGCCGTGGCATTGGGCAAGTTTTTTACCGATCCCATCTGGTTCGTTTATCTCTTCTGGATGCCCGATTTCCTGAACCGTAATCTTGGGTTGGACCTGCGCGGCATGGCCTTGCCGCTTTTCATCATTTACAGCGGCGCGAGTGTGGGCAGCGTCGCAGGAGGATGGCTTTCATCCTTCCTCTTAAAGCGAGGGTGGAGCGTCAACGCCAGCCGCAAGACCGCGCTGTTCGTGTGCGCTTTGGCGGTTACGCCCATCATGATTGCTGCGGCCACCAAGAATGCTTGGCTGGCGGTTTTCCTGATCGCCATCGCAGCCGGAGCTCACCAGGGCTGGTCGGCAAATATCTACACCCTCGCTTCGGACATGTTTCCAAAAAGCGCGGTCGCGGCCGTCGTCGGTTTCTCCACGATGATCGGAATGATTGCCGGAATGTTCGTATCCAAAGTCGTCGGCTACATCCTGCAGAGCACCGGTTCCTACGTCCCTGTCTTCGTGATGGCCGGCTTGGCTTATCTGGTCGCATTTTGCTTCGTGCAGTTGCTGGCGCCCCGGCTTGAGCCCGCGAAGATGTGATTTCGACTCTTCCTCATTGGCGATGAACCGGGATCGGGAGCCGCGAACCTGCTGTTTTCGATACACTCTCTGGAATTGGCGAGGAGACTCTTGTGAAGATCACGGATGCCAAGGTATTCGTCACTTGTCCGGGACGAAACTTTGTGACCTTGAAAATTTCAACCGACGAAGGCGTCTACGGGTTGGGAGACGCGACTCTGAACGGCCGCGAGCTGGCGGTCGCTTCTTACCTGACCGACCATCTCATCCCCTGCCTGATTGGCCGCGATCCCTTCCAGACGGAAGACGTCTGGCAATATCTTTACCGCGGCTCGTATTGGCGCCGCGGGCCCGTGACTATGACGGCGATCGCCGCGGTCGATATGGCGCTGTGGGACATCAAGGGCAAAGCGCTGAAGACGCCGGTCTATAACTTGCTCGGCGGGCAGAGTCGAACCGGAGTGCTGGTGTACGGGCACGCGAACGGTCGCGATATTGAGGAGACTGCCGAAGAAGTCGCGAAATACAAAGAAATGGGATACCTTGCTGTCCGCGCCCAGAGCGGAATTCCCGGCCTGCCGTCCACCTACGGAGTTGCCCACGACAAGCTCTATTACGAACCTGCGGAGAAGGGCTTGCCCCCGGAGAACGTCTGGTCGACCGAAAAGTATCTTCTGCACGTCCCCAAGCTGTTCGAGGCGCTGCGCCTGAAGTTTGGCGACGATCTTCACTTGCTTCACGATGTTCACCACCGCTTGACTCCGATCGAAGCGGCACGTCTGGGAAAGAGTTTGGAGCCCTATCATCTATTTTGGCTGGAAGACGCGGTCGCGGCCGAATTGCAGGAGGGTTTCCGCATGGTCCGCCAACACACGACTACTCCGCTTGCGGTGGGCGAGGTCTTCAACGCCATCTGGGACGCTCACATCCTTATCCAGGAGCAACTCATCGACTACCTGCGCATGACGGTCGTGCACGGCGGCGGCTTGACGCATCTCAAAAAAATCGCCGCGCTAGCGGAGATCTATCATGTGCGGACAGGCTGTCACGGCGCGACCGACCTTTCCCCGGTCGCGATGGCTGCCGCCCTGCACTTCGACATTTCGATCAATAATTTCGGAATCCAGGAATATATGCGCCACACGCGTGAAACCGACGAAGTTTTCCCGCATTCGTATTCTTTTAAGAGCGGCTACCTGCATCCGGGCGACGCGCCAGGACTTGGCGTCGACTATGACGAGAAGTTGGCGCAGAAGTTTCCCTACGAGCGCGCCTATCTGCCGGTAAACCGTAAGCTCGATGGCACAATGTTCAACTGGTGACCGCGACCGCGGCATTTATTTCGCAGAACGAGGATCCATGGGTTACAAGCAACTAGATCTCGAGGGGAAAGTGGCAGTCGTTGTCGGCGGCAGTTCTGGAATTGGCAAGACCATTGCGCTCGGCCTGGCGCAGGCTGGCGCGGATGTCGTTGCGAGCGCCCGTCGTATCGAACTCGTAAAGGACTTGGCGAACGAGATCGAATCTCTCGGACGGCGTTCGTTGCGCGTGACCTGCGATGTGGCCGACCGCGCATCGCTGGACAGCCTGCTCAAAGCGTGTATCGACGCCTTCGGAAAGGTTGACATCATGGTGAACGCGGCCGGGATCACCAAGCGCGCTCCAACTCTTGAGTTCTCCGAGGCCGACTGGAACCGCATCATGGACACCAACCTCACCGGCACCCTGCGCGCCTGCCAGGTGTTTGGTCGTCACATGATCGAGCGCAAGTACGGGCGCATTATCAACATCGCGTCCATGGGATCGTTCCTGGCGTTGTTTGAAGTGGCAGCCTACTCCGCCAGCAAATCGGGGCTGGCATCGCTGACCAAGTCTCTGGCAGTCGAGTGGGCCAGAGACGGAGTCTGCGTCAACGCGATTGCGCCGGGATATTTTCGCACTCCGCTCAGCGAGAGACTCCTCGTCGGAACCGGCCGTGGCAACGAAGTGTTGATGCGGACTCCCATGAAGCGTTTTGGCGAACTCGAAGAACTGGTGGGAGCGGCCGTTTTCCTAGCCTCGGACGCGGCGAGCTTCGTCACCGGCGTCATCTTGCCCGTCGATGGCGGCGTACTCGCGAGCGGTGTGAATCAGTGAAGTTTTCACGACTCACGCCACGCTACGCCCCTTCTTGTCGCGAAGCGCTGCCCGCGCGGACGTAACCGCCTGCACTAGTTCTTTGGCAGCTGAACTGATCTTTTGCAGATTGCCCTCGCGCAATGCCGCCCCATCGACCAGGTCCGCGCCAACGCCGAGCGCGAACGCGCCGGCAGCAATGAAGTCGGCAGCATTCCCCGCGTTCACACCTCCGGTTGGAATCAAAGCAGCGTTTGGGAAAGGAGCTTTCAACGACTTGAGGTACTTAGGCCCGCCCACATTGCCGCACGGAAAGATTTTGACCAACCGGACGCCGAGTTCCTGAGCATTCATCAACTCGGTCGGCGTGAGCGCTCCCGGTATTGCTAGCTTTTCCGAGGCCCCTGCAACCGCGAGCACCGACCGCGCCAGGCCCGGACTTACCAGGAACTCGGCTCCCGCGCGAAAGCACGACTCTGCCTGCTCTGCGGTGGTAACCGTACCCGCCCCGATCAGAACCTTGTTTCCGTACTTCTGCGCAACCTCGCGGATCACCGAGATGGCGTTAGGAACGGTCATGGTGATTTCCACGACTGGAATGCCGCCGGCGCAAATCGCCTCGACCGCCCGCGTGGCTTCTTCGACCGAGGATGCCCGGACGACGGGAACAATTCCAATTTCTTCGATCTTGCGAATTACGTCATCAATGGTCATATCGATTGAAGCACGTTCTTTGCCGATTGCAGCCTAAAACCGTTCGACCACAAAGGACACGAAGTTACACGAGGGAAAGCCAAATACCTTAGTGAACCTTCGTGGCCTTCGTGGTTCATAACTTTTCTTACCAGCTTATCGCTCGATCCGAGCAGTCCGCGATTTCATAACCTGCAAAACTTCTGCCAGCGTAGCCATGGTTGTATCGCCGGGCGTGGTCATGGCCAGCGCTCCATGCGCCGCGCCGCACTCCACCGACCACTGCGGATCTTTCCCCGACAAAAATCCGTAAATCAATCCCGAAGCGAAAGAATCTCCGCCGCCCACGCGATCGTAAATCTCCAGATTCTCCCGCACCGGCGCCTCATGAAAGTTGCCGTCACTGTAGCACAGTGCTCCCCAGTCATTTACGGTAGCCGTCTTTGCATTTCGCAGTGTCGTCGCAATCACCGCCATCGTCGGATATTCTTTCACGACGGTTTCAATCATCTGCCTGAATCCAGCCGACTCCAGCTTGGAATGCTGCTCGTCAAGTCCCGAGACTGCAAAACCCAAGGCAGCCGTGAAATCCTCTTCGTTGCCCAGCATCACATCGACCAGCGGCGCCAGACGCCGGTTCACTTCCTGCGCCTTCGCCTTCCCTCCAATCGACTTCCACAGCGACGCGCGGTAATTCAAATCATAGGAGATCACGGTACCCGCCCGTTTAGCCGCCTCCATGGCTTCCTGCGCCACCAGCGGCGTGGTTTCAGACAACGCGCAGAAGATTCCGCCAGTATGAAACCAGCGCGCGCCATCCTTCCCGAAAATCTGATCCCAGTCAACCTCGCCGGGCTTCAGTTGAGAAATAGCAGTGTGCCCACGATCCGAGCAACCCAGCGCTGCACGAACCCCAAAGCCACGCTCGGTAAAATTCAGTCCGTTGCGCACCGTGCGTCCCACGCCGTCGTACGGCGCCCACCGCACATACCTCTGGCTGACCCCGCCCTGCAGCATAAGGTCTTCCACAAGTCGCCCCACAGGATTATCCGCAAGCGCAGTCACGATTGCGGTGTCCATGCCGAAGCAGCGCTTGAGTCCGCGCGCCACGTTGTATTCTCCGCCGCCTTCCCACACGCGAAAATGCCGGGTCGTCGAAACGCGTTCATCGCCGGGGTCCAGGCGCAGCATAACTTCGCCCAGGCTCACCAAATCCCACATGCATTCGCTCTTCGCCTTGATCTTAAGTTGAGCCATGGTCGAGGCTAACCCGGTAAATCTGAATATGATACAGGAGTAGCGCCGGCATCCTGCCGGCTGTCCTGAGAGCCTGCCCTGAGTTCGTCGAAGGGGCGTCCTCGCCCCTCAGCGTTGGTCGAGTTCACCGCGCCGTTAGGGATCAAAAATAAAACCGTTCGAGCCTGTAATAATCAATCCACCATACCGTCTTTAGTTGTGAAAGTGAGCAACTGGAGGCGTACCCTGCAAACCGCACTGGCAGAGGAACGAGCAATCGCACTCCCGGACGAATTCGATCGGGTCTTTCGCACGCACTACGGCCTGGTGTTCCGCACAGCCTACCGCATCACCGGCAACGCCGCCGACGCCGAGGACGTATCGCAGATTGTATTTCTGCGGCTGTTTCGCAGGCACGAAGACAGGCAGATTCTTGAGAACGAAGAGAGTTACCTGCGCCGCGCTGCCATCAACGCCGCCTTAGATGTGATCCGGTCGCGGACATCCGATCGCACGGTTGAACTTTCGGACCTGCCGGCTCAGCCAGCGCACAACGATCCACGCGAACTGCGGCAGGCTCTGGGACGAGCGCTGGCTCAACTCAAGCCACGTCCAGCGGAAATTTTTGCTTTGCGCTTTCTTGAGGGCTTCAGCAATCCGCAGATCGCACGGATGCTCGGTATCTCACAAGTGCTGGTGGCAGTGATCGTCCACCGGACTCGGCAGCAGCTGCGCAGGGAACTGCGCCCGTATCTTTCGCAGCGCATTTCAGGAGACAGGCCATGAAAAATGAAAAGTTCGACCGTTTGCTGTCGGAAATTCGAAATGAACAGGTGGATGACAAGGTCGTCTCCCAAGCCGCCGAGCGGGTGCTGAAATCCATTTCCGGGGCAGCACCATCAGCCGAGCTCAGCGTCCACACGCTTCGAAGCTGTGAAGATTTTCAGGCGCTGATTCCGGCCTATTTGGGGAAACAGCTCGCACCCGCGCGTGCCCTGCTCTTTGAAGATCACGTCCACACCTGTGTCGCGTGCCGGCATGCGCTGGAACGCGCCCGAGACGGAGAACTGCAGACTGTTTGGAAGGTCGAAACCAGGCGCCCACGCTCCATGGCGTGGGGCTGGGCGATGGGCGCGGCCGCAATCTGCGCCGTGGTCATTGCCATACTCGCCTTTAACAACGGCATGCTTCCCAGTCAACGTCCTGTCCGAGCTTCGGTGCAAACGGTGGACGGCTCGCTCTTCACCGGCTCCGGCGCGGAAATGCGAGTGGTTCCCGTTGGCTATCAAATCCGGAACGGAGACGAAGTCCGCACTGCGAAAGGGTCGCGGGCCGTAGTGCGCCTGCTCGACGGCTCCCTGGTCGAGATGGGCGAGCGCTCTGACCTTTCTGTATCCCGCGAGTGGAAGGGCACGACCATTCATCTCGACGGCGGCCAAGTCATCGTCCAGGCGGCCAAACAGCGAACCGGCCGTCTCTACGTCGCGACTGACGATGGTTTGGTTTCGGTGAAAGGCACAATCTTTTCCGTGAACCGAGGAACCAAAGGGTCACGCGTGGCCGTGATCGAGGGCGTGGTCCGGGTTAATTTCGGAGAAAACACCACCGACCTGACCGCCGGACAGGAAGCCACATCCGGCGCCAGCGTCTCGAAAGTTCCCATTCAAAACGAGATTGCATGGAGCAAGAACTCCGCAAAATACCTTGCCCTGCTCGGCGACTTCGCGATCCTGCAAAAACAGTTCGCCGCGATTCCCAGCCCAGGCTTGCGCTATAACTCCGATCTTCTGCCCTACGTTCCCGATCACACCGTGATCTACGCGGCGATTCCGAATCTTGCCAACACGTTAGGCGAGGCCACCCGGCTTTTCCAGGATCGCCTGCAGCAAAGCCCGGCGCTGCGCGAGTGGTGGCGGCAGCAGCACAAAGGAAAGGGTCCAAAGCCGGAAGAGGTGCTGAACCAGATCAAGACGTTCAACAGCTATCTCGGCGACGAGATCGTGTTTGCCGTGGGCAAGGAAGGCGAAACTTACAGTGCCCCGGTCGTCCTCGCGAAGGTAAAGCAGGGCGGGCTCGATACGTTTCTGCAAAACGCAAGCCCCAAACTGAGCTCGAATCCAGCACAAGGTGGGCTGCAAGTGGTCCATGATCCGTGGGCAGTCACTCCAGCCGCCTACCGTCCGCTGCTTGTCTATGTCAGCAATGACCTGATGATCGCCAGTCCAGATCTGTCAGAGCTGCAGCGTGCAGCAACGCGGGTCCAGCAGGCCAGCCCAAGCCACTTTGCTGAAACGCCGTTCTATCAGCACATCGCTCATTCTTACGAGCAGGGAGCGGAATGGCTTTTCTGCGCCGACATGGAACAAATTGTCGCGCACAACGTACAAACTTCTAGCAGCAGCCAAGGCCTGCCGCCAGGGATTGGGGACGTGCGATACCTGACCATGGAACACCGCGATGTTGCCGGCAAGAGCGAGAGCCATGCCGACCTGATGTTCGCGAACGAGCGCCAGGGGGTAGCATCGTGGTTGGCCCCGCCGGCTTCCATGGGATCGCTGGACTTTGTTTCACCCGACGCCAGCATGGTGACTTCAGCCGTAATCAAGAATCCGAGAAGCATCATGGAAGAAGTGTTCAAGATGATCGGCAGCGGCGAACCAAACTTCACGCAGCACCTGGCTGAGTTCGAGGCAAAGACCGGCGTGAACGTGCTGAACGACCTGGCAGCTCCGCTGGGCGGAGAAGTTACCATGGCCTTTGACGGCCCGATGATCCCAACTCCGCGCTGGAAGCTGATCTTCGAGGTCTACGATCCCGCGACTTTGCAGTCGACCATCGCCAAGCTGGTCGACAGCTTCAATCGCGAGGGCAACCCTGAGGGGCATTCGCTGCAGTTGACGCAGCGCCAGCTCGGTTCGAGAACTTACTTCGTGATCACTAGTTCGGGCAAAGTGAATTCCGAGATCGATTACACCTTCGTCGACAACTATCTCATCGCGGCGCCCGACATCAGCACGCTCTCGCGCGCCATTCAATCTCGCGAGGCGGGGTACACGTTGTCGCACTCCTCCACCTTTCAGGCGCTTTTGCCGAACGATGGCTATACCAATTTTTCGGCCATCTTCTATCACAATCTGGGCCCGATCGTGGGTCCTCTGGCCGCGCAAGCAAAATCCAGTGGGGCTCTCACTCCGCAACAGCAGCAGTCGATCGATGCGCTTATAGCAAACTCGTCGCCTGGCTTGATCTATGCCTACGGCGAGCCCAACCGCATCGTTGTAGCCACCAACACCGGCTTCATGGGATTTGATTTGGGTACGCTCCTAACTATGGGCCATAATGGGCCGTTTCTGCCGCAGACGTTTCTCGGCGAGGCTATGCACCATCCGGCACCGCAAACTCAGTGAGTACGACCATACATCCCGGAGCGGCAAGCGGCGCGAGTGAGCAGGCGCCGCCTGCTGCTCCTCTGCCCGCCCTGGTTGACCTTCAGGGTCTATCAGTTCAGTTCGGCAATCGCGAAATCCTGCGCAGTCTCACCGCCTCCTTGCGCGGACGTTCCATCGGCTTGCTCGGTCCAAATGGCGCCGGCAAGTCCACGCTGATCAACACACTTCTTGGTTTCTACAAATCCTCTGCCGGGTCAGCGCGAGTCTTTGGATACGACATTGGAACCGAAGTTCGAAAGATTCGCTCCCTGGTCGGCTACATGCCTGAGAACGACGCCTTCATCTCCAAGATGACCGCAGTCTCGTTCGTCCGCATGATGGGAGAACTTTCAGGCTTGCCGCCTGACATGGCTCTGGAACGAGCTCACGAGGCGCTCTTCTACGTCGGCTTGGCGGAGGCGCGCTACCGCCACTTAGGAACTTATTCCCTCGGCATGAAACAGCTCGCGAAGCTGGCCCAGGCGATCGTTCACGGGCCCAAACTGCTGATCCTCGACGAACCCACCAACGGCCTGGACCCTTCCGCGCGCCAGCGCATGATCCGCATGATCCGCGAAATTCGCGACGGAAAGGAAATGCGGATCCTGCTCTGCTCGCATCTGCTCCGCGATGTCGAGGACACCTGCGACGAAGTTCTGATCCTGAAGCAAGGCCGCATCGCCCATTACTCGAATCTGGACGAAGAGCGCCGCGCCAACAAAAGATTTCTGGAACTGGAGACCTACGGCGCAAACGGCGATTTCACCGAAGCCATCGAGAAGCTCGGCTGTGAGTGCGCGGTCACAGCGAACCGCATGAAGATGATCCTGGCGGATGGAGTGGAGACGCGCGACATCTTCCGCCTCGCCGCGGAGCGCCAGGTACGCATCCGGCGCATGAATTTCAGGCGCGACTCACTCGAAGATATTTTTCTGAAAGCCATGGAAAGCTGAAAGCTAACACGCGTAGCTGATCGGACCGAGGAGCAGCAATGGCGATTTACAGGCGTAACTACAAGCCGTATTCGGGGACGACAACCCCGGAGTGGTCGCGCTTCCTGGTTCTCTTTCGCTATTCCCGGCGCAATCTTTTTCGCTCGAAGTTCATGACTGCGTTTTTCGTGATCTGTTTTTTCTATCCCGCAGTGTGCCTGGCAGTGATCTACGTCGCCCATAGCGCGAGTTTTCTTGCGCAGTTCGGCTTGCCGGGCGGCATCCTCTCAATCGACAACAAATTCTTTTACGCTTTCATTAGTGTGCAGGGGGTCTTCGCGTTTTTGCTGACGGCCTTCGCCGGGCCGGGCCTGATTTCCCCCGATCTCGCCAATGGAGCTCTGCCACTCTACTTCTGCCGGCCGTTTTCGCGGGCCGAGTACGTGCTGGGCAAGTCGTCCGTGCTCGCAATCCTGCTTTCGCAAATCACCTGGGTTCCGGGATTAGTTCTCTTCATCGTGCAGGCCAGTCTTGCCGGCGCGAGTTGGACGTGGACTAATCTTTGGATCGCCGGCAGCCTGGTGCTCTCGTCCCTGCTCTGGATTGCAATCCTGTCCCTGCTTGCGATGGCGCTTTCGGCGTGGGTCAAGTGGAGGATCGTCGCCGGCGCCTTGCTGCTCGCACTCATGTTCTTCGGCGCAGGCTTCGCTCAAGCCATCAACGCCGTGCTGCGAACCGAGTCTGGCCATTTCTTGAACGTTGCCTACCTGATGGAAACGGTTTGGAATTCGCTCTTTCAGGTGGATGCGACGCACGCGATTCCGGTTTCCCAGGCGTGGATCGCGTTGCTGCTGTACTGCTTAATCTGCCTCGCCCTGCTCATGCGCAAAGTCCGCGCCTACGAGGTCGTCCAGTGAACGACCGCATCATCTTCGAAGACGTCTCGAAGTTCTACGGCGAGATCCTGGGCGTGAACCGGGTCAATCTTTCCATCCCGCCAGGCATTACAAGTCTTGTTGGTCCGAACGGTTCCGGAAAGACGACGCTCATGAACCTGATGACCGGCCTGGTCCGGCCCACCCGCGGACGCATTCAAGTTCTCGACTACAGCATCGACGATCCCGAAAACCTGTTTAAGATTGTCGGCTACTCCACGCAATTCGACTCGTTCCCCAAAGGTCTCACCGGATTTCAGTTTGTGTATTCCTATCTGCGGCTTGGGGGAAGGGACTCCCAAAGCGCCGAACAACTGGCCTGGCGAGCCATTGAGCGGGTGAATCTGGTCGACGCCGCCAAACGAAACGTCGCCGGCTACAGCAAAGGGATGCGCCAGCGAATCCGCCTGGCACAGGCCTTGTCCCACGAACCCAAAGTGCTGGTGCTCGATGAACCGCTGAACGGCTTGGATCCGCTCGCCCGCTCGGAGATGATCGCGCTCTTCCGCTCCACCGCCGCGCAGGGCTGTTATGTGATCATTTCCAGCCACATTCTGCACGAAGTCGACGTGATCTCCGATCAGGTCATTCTGTTGAGCAACGGCTACGTTGTGGCGGAGGGCAAGATCCAAAACGTTCGCAGCGAGATTCAGGAACATCCCACCCAAATTCTGATCCGCTGCCACCAGCCGCGCGAACTGGCCGCCAAGATGTTGGAGTACCCGCACACCATCGAAGTTTCCATCCACAAGGACGAGCGCGGCCTGTTGCTCAAGACCCGAGACGCCGATCGCTTCTATCTCGCGATGAACGAAATCGCCTTGAGCGGCATCGACATCGAATCGGTCGCGCCCGCGGACGACGACGTGCTTTCCGTCTATGAATACTTGATTGGCAGCGAAGAGGTAGTCCGATGAAAAAAATCTGGTGGGCGCAGATCAAGGCCGTGATCCGGCTGGAAATGAAGAAAACCTTTTTCGCGAAGCGCGGCCTGTGGATCTACGTGCTCGCCGCCATGCCGGTAATGCTCTTCGTCGCCTATGCGATTGTCAGTTCGCACCAACAGAGTCGAAGCGCGAACATCGCGCGGCAGGGCGAGCGCCAGTTGTCCTACCAGGATCTCCGAGCGGTTCATTCCGGCATGACGACTGAAGAAGTCATTGCGGCTCTTGGGAAACCTTCGGCCTCTTTCGATTGGAGTGAGAATCGGCCGTCGCCGACAAAACCCGGCGTCATCCTCAATGTGCTGCACGAGGACTATCACTACTCTGACGGGCAGAACGATTTGTTTGTGGGAATCGCGGACGGCAAGGTCGAGAACATCCATATTCGCCATGCCAACAACCTGGGCCAGGACTCCATCATGTTCGCCGGCGTCTTCCAATTCTTTTTCCTGCGCTTGGGTATCTTCTTCGGATGCCTCGGAATTTTCATGAACCTCTTCCGCGGCGAAATCCTCGATCGCAGTCTGCACTTTTATTTCCTTGCGCCGGTTCGCCGCGAAGTCGTCATGGCAGGAAAGTTTCTTGCAGGCCTACTGGCAACTTGCACCATCTTCGTCACCAGCGAGATTCTGCAAACCGTAGCCTTTCTGTGGCATTTTCCTGCCGGCGCCCGCGACGTTTACCTGTACCACAATCATGGCCTGGAACATGCCGCCATTTACCTGGGCGTGACCGTCCTGGCCTGCGTTGGCTACGGCGCCTTCTTTCTGGTCGCAGGGATGATGTTCAAGAATCCGATCTTACCCGCCGCGGCCATCTTGATCTGGGAAGGGATCAATCCGTTCCTGCCGGCGGTGCTCCGGCATTTCAGCGTTATCTACTACCTTAAATCGTTGTGTCCCGTGGATATCCCGAGTCCGCCGGGCACCTCTCCCATATTTGCGTTGCTGGTTTCCAACGCGGATCCGGTCGCTCCACCAATCGCAATCGTCGGGGTTCTGGTCGTCGCCTTGATCGCCCTCTATGTGTCCAGCCTGCAGGTCAGGCGCCTGGAAATCAACTACACAGCCGAATAGCGCGTAAAACACGACCGGGCTGTCCAGAGAGTCCTGAACAGCCCGGTCCATGTTTCACAGGTGCTGCTTATGGGCAGAACCGCGCTTCCCTCACTGGTAAGTGAAGTTCAGCTGGTCCACGTACACAGTGTAAGGAGCCTGTTGGTAATTGCCGTCCATCTGGTAATTCACCGTGATCCCCCACCACCCTGGGGCGGAGAAGGGCGGGTAAGTCCAGTTGAGCGTACTGGTCTGGCCATTCAGCGTAATTGACCTGTAGAGCAGCTGGTTATCCGACGTTCGCGATACCTGAATCACGAGGTGGTTCCAGGAATTCATGTTCGGATAGCACGAAATCCCGGTCGCAACCCATCGGTGATTGGTGTTATCCCAGACGTCCCATTCATGGCCGTCCTGAACACGGCACTCGTGACCCCATGTGAATCCCATGCCGTTAAAGAATTGGTTCACGTCAAACTCAAGCGCCTCCGCCACGTTGGCGTTGCTGCTGTAGAAATAGACGTCGTAGGTAAAGTCGTGGAGCGTTGGGACCAGGGTGTGGCTGCTGTCGGGCATCCCCTGCGACGACAGGTCGCCAATCAGGTGGTTGTTCCAGAGAACATCGGAATAGGGTATGTTTCCGCCAATGTTGAACTGGGTTGAATTGCCGGAAAGCGTGAGGGAATGGTTGAATTGATACATCGCCCAAGTGGTTCCCGGCCCGCTGGGTGTGCACCAGGTGCAATCGCTATAGTCCGGCGGCTGCTGGGCATAGCCGTTCCACCCTCCAGAGCTCTGAATGTTGGAGATGACTTTCCCAGATGAAGCCACGGTGAAGGTTACGGGCGCGGTTGCAGCTCCCCCACAATAATCCCACTCCACCAGGGTCGCATTGTAGGTCCCCGGACCCAGGGACAAGCTGGTGTTCAGGGTTGCGCCGTTTCCGACATAGGCCAGCTGATTCGGTCCCGTATAGATTCCCATGGTGGCTACGCCCGAGGGGCAGGCCGTGGTTGCGGTTGCAGCAAAATTCGCAGGTGAGCCGACCGTGCTGTTGTTGGCAGGTGCGGTTACGTAGACTCCGCTTTGACCGCTCTTCACGTAGATCGTCACGTTCGCGGTGGTTGCGCCTCCGCAGTAGTCCCATTCCACGACAACCACATTGTAGGTTCCGGGACTTAAGTTGAGGCTGGTGTTGAGGTAAGAGCCGTTCGACACGTACGCCAATTGGTACGGGGAGGGGTAGATGCCCATCGACGCCACCCCTTGCGAACAAGAGCTACTGCTCGACGCCACGAAATTGACGGATTGGCCGACAGTACTGCCATTGCCCGGGCTCGATATGCTAACGCCAGCAAAGGCAGGTACTGACACTAAACCACACACAATAATGCACATAGTAAGAAGGGCAAGCTTCTTCAAGGGCTTTTCTCCGGTTGGAATTATTTGGTCCCGGTGGAACCGTCTAGCTGAGGGATCGCACCCGAGTTCAGGCAGGAAACCCTGATCGTTCTTGCCGCTGACCATATCCTGACGAGCCTCGGAGGTCATGCGGGTTGTCACTGAGCGGAGTACGTACACTGTATACAGTGGAGACCTGAGTGTCAAACGGAAAAGCCCGTAAAAGGCCCTAGGGGGAAATCAGTAGGGCTAATACCGAGAAGGAGGTTTTATGGAGGTTTCCGACAGTTTTTAGTCAAAAAATGGGCGAACCGACCTAGCTAAGAGGCGGTACCAATCTGGCTAGGAATGGCGGCGTGGCGGACTCTGACGTAGAAGACTTCTTCAAAGTCTAACTTAGGAAGGCTTCTTCGAAAGGCTGCTTGGAATCGTACCAAGCCGCGAAGCGGCGAAAGAATGCAGCCCACGGCGTAAGCCGTGGGAAGGAAGGATTAAAAATGAACAAGCCCCAGAGGGGCGAAAGATAGCCAAGATTGAAGGAGATCAAAGCGGCTCTTCGAAGCGTCAAGCGGCCCTTTTACCGGATTCGTCTCGCTTCATCTTCTTGGCAAGCAAAGTCTTGGCTTTCTGCAGCTCCGCGCGTCGGCTGGCGCTCAGGCCGCGTCCAGCTCGATTGATGAAATACGTCAGCATTCGCATCCCCGATCCCACGCCTTTGGGGATACTTTCTCTGACGCCAAGGTCCGCGCGATGGTCGGCGCGCTCTTTGTAAACAGTCCCTTAGGCGGATGCGTCGAATCGGTCGTGACCCTTGCGACCCAACGTTTCTTTTTCCCCGAGCTTTTCTTCCCCGATAGCATACGAAATTCCTTCAAACTCCCCGTGCGGGAACTCGTGCATGAGATAAGAAATTCAGGCCCTACCGGAAACGATCAACTCGCTCCGGCAGGGTCCACAAAGGAAACGCCTTCTAGTGGTGCTTAAAGTACTGCACTGCTTTTTCGTGCGCCTCTGCCGCTCGTCTGGTGGTAAATGTCCCCAGATTTCGCCGTTTTCCACTCTTGGCATTCTTCTTCCGTGAGTACAAACGGTATTCGCCGGTTTTCAATTTTCGAATCATAAAAAAATCTCCGCAATCTCTTGGCTTACCTGCCTCTCCGTCGCGTGCGGCTTGCTTTCACGGCTGCGTTGTGACGCGACGCGGAACCACGCTTCTTTGCGGCGGAGCGCGCCTACCTTGCCAGCGCGGTGCGCGAAGCCGCGCGATGTCCTTTCTTTTTGAGCGCCTGGCTGGTTGCCCGCGAGCGCTTAGCTGAAGGCTTGCGGTGCGAGTGGCTCTGGCCCTTCTCATAGTCGCGGCTGGCCTGCTGCGTGGTACGCGCCGAAGCCTTCCCATTGCGCGGAGCCTGCAGTTTCACTCCCGCGCGCCGGGCCTTAGACAGGCCGATCGCAATGGCCTGTTTGGTGGAAGCCGCGCCATGCTTGCCTTCTCGTATATGGTGCATCTCCTCGCGTACGAATTCTCCCGCCTGCGTGCTGGGCGATTTGCCCTCCCGGGCATCTTCACGAGCGCGTTCGATCGTTTCTTTTTCCGGCATTCTGACCTCCTTTCCTTCAGCTTATTGCGCGCGCGCGTGCCGAAGGCATCGAACAATTTCTGTAGTTGAGCGGGTCCGTTTCCTGTATGGGCATTCGTGCAAAGAGCGGCTACCGGGATGCCAGCTTCGGCCCCGACACAAAGGCATTTCCAGCGAGCACATAGCGGAGAGGCTGATCCGCCGCCTTGGTAATTCCAATCCGGCGAGTGACGCGGATGCCGCGGGCGCGGTATCCGTCTTCGCCCATCCACAGGCCGTTCGCAGTGCTCGTCAGATCGCCTCCGTTATCTCGTGCGCGGGTGATCCCAAAGGCCTGTGCCAGCCGTCCCGGCCCGCTTGTAAGTTTGATCAGATCCTTGGGGCCGTGGATTTCCATGCCGCGGGCCCGGGCCATTTCTTCGATGCCCGACATTGGTTCCAGCGCGCGGATGAGCACGCTTCCTGCCCGGCCTTCCGGTTCGCACGAGACGTTAAGGCAGTAATGATTTCCATAGATGAAGTACACATAGGCGTGTCCGGGCGGACCAAACAGCACCGCGGTGCGGGCCGTGTTTCCTGCCGCCGCATGTGCGGCCGGATCTTCTATGCCCATGTAGGCTTCGACTTCCACGATGCGAGCGGTAAGGCGTCCCCGCCCATCACCGAGATGCCGAACCAGCACCTTGCCCAGAAGGTCACGCGCAACCCGGCGCGGATCGCGGCTGAAAAAAGCCCGATCCAGCGGACGGATTTGTGGAGTTTGCTGTGAGGTCTGCGACTTGCCCATCAACTGAATTCTAGCCGCAGCACGCCAGGTTAGATCGGCTTAGGATTCGTATTTCTCGCGGCAGTCACGTTATTGGGCGCGTCATCGAACGACTTGCCCGGCGCGAAGGCAAGCTTCTCGTGTTTACTCCCCACCTTGCGAATCACGTCGTGCCAGCCATCGTCCCAGCTGATTCGCGCCTCTCCATCTACCAGGGTCCAAGTCCCATGCGAGGCGCCGAGGGTTTTCTTCGCATCGCCGTCGGCGTCGAGCGTGATGAAGAAGTTGCTGCCGTTGCCTTGGCCCACTTCCCACTTGCCAACAAAGTGGCCTCGCCCGGGCATCATTTCACTGGCCGAATTCCCAAATTCAATGCTGGCAATATCAGAGGCAGAAAATTTCTGCCGGTGGCCATCCTTGTAAACGATCACCGACGGAGCCTTGAAGTCCATCCGCGCAACCTCCGCCAAGGCGAAGCTTTGGCGGTGCCCGTCTTTGAAAACGATGACGACTGAGTTGTGGTCGTCCGCTGCAGCCTGCGTCGCAACGCTCCCAGCATAGAGCAAAAGGATTCCAGAAACCGCCACCACCCGGATGAGACCTCGCATGAATTCCTCCGAAACGGGCCGAAGAGCGGAACACAACGCCCTGGTAGTGATACGAACTTCCGTCAGAAATCGTTCCCTCGCTCGCCGCCCTAAGCCGCGCCCTTTCCTGACTTTTTCAGATATTCGAGCACTTCCTCGGCGTGGCCGTCGGGGTTCACTTTCTCGAAAATGTGCTCGATCTTCCCGTCTGGGGCGATGATGAACGTCGTACGGGCCACTCCCATCACCTTCTTGCCATACATGTTCTTCTCTTTCACGACGCCAAAAGCCTCCGCGACTTTCTTGTCCGCGTCGGCCAGCAAGGTGAAGGGCAAATCATACTTCTCCTGAAATTTCTTTTGCGCTTTGGGTGTGTCCGGCGATACCCCGAGCAGCACGGCGCCCGTCTTCTGCATCTTTTTGTATGTGTCGCGGAACCCGCGAGCTTCGATGGTTCAACCCGGAGTGTCGGCGCGGGGAAAGAAATAGAGAACGACCGTTTTGCCCCGCAGGTCTTTCAGCGAAAGCTCTTTTTCGTTCTCGTCCTGTAAAGTAAAGTCGGGAGCCTTATCATTGACGTTCATGGGAATTTCTCCGCGCGAATCGAAGGCGAATGTGGCAACTGCGGCATCCGCTAAGATGGCGTTCCACAAGATTTTATACTGCCGATGGTTTTTCGTCGCGCTGCTTGCCTGCGTGGCGCTGCCAATCACCGTAACGGCCCAGGAAGAACGTCCGCAGATCACACCCGGAGAGCGCAAACCCACGAGGAAGAAAGACGCCGGACCGCGCGCCGTAGGCGTACTCCAACTCGCAGCCAACGGCAGGGCGTCGTTGGTGCCGATCGCCATTCTGGTCGGCGGAAAGTTCTGGGACGCGTCTGCCTACAAGGCCGATCCGATTCCGATGGCACTGGAGCCCGGCACGGTATACGAGGCCGAACGCGCGGGCAGTTCGCTAGGCCTGTTCACTGTGAACAGCGCGCTGCACAGCAACGCCGCCAATGCTCAGACTCGGTGGCTCGGCACGGGCTCCTGGGTTCCTGCCGGAACCGAGACGCCGAAGACGTCGCTTCAGGCGGAGAAAGAGCCGGTAGGCATCGAGTCCACCGACGAGCCTCCACGACTCTCAAGGGGCTCGAGCCCGTCGAAGCCGACGGCACCAGCGACACCCGCTCCGGAATCTGCGCCCCCGAAGGGCACTTCCTCGGGATCCGGTAAGACGAATCCGACCCAAACTACGCCGAGTCAAAACGGATCCAAACCGGCTAACCCTAAATCCCCCGACGGCAAGCCGACCGACACAAAGCCTCCGGATCGCCCCTCTGCGCCAGCATCCGACAGCGGCGCCGGAGAAGGAAACCGCCCGCGATTGCGGCGCGGGAAGCCTCTCGCACCCTTGCCCGAAGACGAAATTCCCGGTTACAGCAAGCCCGGCGCGGTCGCGTCTGCCGCGGTCCCCGCGAATGCCGGCACGCCGTCTCAGTCAACTCCCGACAAGAGCTCCATCCAATTCATTCCGGCAATTTCCGACGCCAGCGGCCCCGAGCCCAAATCGTTCGCCTTCGAGTGGCTCAAGGACGAGGAAGGCGAGCGCCTCAAGCAGATGACGGCACTAGCCAAAGAACAAGTTCGCGCCTACGTGGCCGCCCAAGCAAAGGCAAAAATCATGCCCGCGCCGCTGCCGAAGTCCCCGCATCCCCAGGCCGCACACCATGCTACGACTACGAAGGCGCCCGTCCCGAAAACACCGGAACCCATTGTCGAAAACGTGCAAATGAAGGCGTACGACTTGTGGGGCAACAATCAACCGGTCATGGTTCTCACTGCGGACGCGCATATGCCTCCGCCTCCCGCTGGCAAGCCGCATTCCGAGACCGATTCCGACCTTCAATATTCGATCCTGCTGGCGGCCAATCCCGATATCTATGGCAACCTGCACAAGCTCTACGCCGGCGTCACCGATAAATATCATCTCGACATGACCCCGCGCCTCGAACTGGTAGACGCAGTCGACGCCGATGGCGATAACCGCGGCGAGTTGCTCTTCCGTGAAACGTCAGATAACGGCACAGGCTGGGCCCTCTACCGCGCCACCGCCGACAAACTCTGGAAGCTCTTCGATAGTCTGAATCCCGAATGAACCCAATAGCTGGCAGAGGTGTTCTGGGAAGTTCACATCCTGAGAATGGGCGCCGCCAGATTTTGGGAAACGGGGTTTCGGAAGAGCCCTGTCTCGGAGTCGCCGCGAAGTTTGGGGACAGGGATCTCGAAGGCACGGTTTGGGAAGGGTAGGGCTTTGGGAAAGGCACGGATTTGGGGAAGGGCGCGGTTTTGGGAAGGGCACGGCTTCAGCCGTGCCGCTCCGAGCCGCGAACGATGCGGGCTTCAGCCCCTGAGGGTCGCAGTTACTGTTGATAGAACACAGCTCCCAAGAAAATTTCCCCGTTCTGCTTTTCCGCTAGAATCCTTCTCGTGCCCAGGGAGGATTTGACGACATGAAGGAGACCCCTCGCGTTTGCGCCTGACTCGCCGCAAGTTTGTCCAATCGATTCTCGGCGCCGGCGCGGCCGCGGGACTTCCCGCCGCCTTCACGGCATGCAGCAAATCTTCCAAAGCCAGTACCGCATCACCGGCTCCGCAGTTCGACACATCTTCCACCGCCGCGTTTCCCAAGGGATTCTTCTGGGGCACGGCCACCGCCGCCTACCAGATCGAAGGCGCGTGGAATGAAGACGGCAAGGGCGAGTCCATCTGGGACCGCTTCGCACACACTCCCGGCAAAATCAAGAACGGCGACACCGCCGATGTGGCCTGCGACTCCTATCATCGCTGGCGCGAAGACATAGCCCTGATGCGGGCGATGAACCTGAACAGTTACCGCTTCTCCATCGCCTGGCCGCGCATTGAGCCGTCCGGCTCCGGCGCGGCGAATTCCAAAGGCGTCGACTACTACAGCCGCCTCGTCGATGCCTTGCTCGAAGCCCGCATTCGCCCGCTGGTCACGCTCTATCACTGGGATCTGCCGCAGGCTCTGGAAGACGCCGGAGGATGGACCAATCGCGACACCGCCGGCCGCTTCGCCGACTACGTGCAACTGGTCGCGCAATCGCTGGGCGACCGCGTCTCCGACTGGGTGCTCTTCAACGAACCGGCCGCCTTTGTCGATCTCGGCTACCTCGAAGGCACTCACGCTCCCGGACGCAAGAGCCTGCTCGACTTCCTGAGCGCTACCCATGTCGTGAACCTGGCTCAGGGCGCGGGGTTCCACGCGCTCAAGGCGACTCGACCCTCAGCGCGCGTGGGCACCGCCTTGAGCATGTCGCCATGCGAGCCGGCCACCGATTCCGAAGACGACAAACTCGCCGCCGAGCGCGCGCACGCCATGACCAACATCTGGTTTCTGGAGCCGGCGCTGCGCGGCCGCTATCCCGAGGCGCTGACTTTTTTGCCGGAGACCGCCATGAAGATCAAATCTGGCGACATGGAGAAAACGAGAGCCCCGCTGGATTTCATCGGTATTAATCTCTACTACCGGATCATTGCCTCCGCCCCGCGCGTGCTGGAGCGCGCCACGCATGCGCAGGAATGGCTGTTCCCGGTGAAGATGGACGGAGGACAACAAGGTCCGAGAACCAGCTTCGGCTCGGAAGTCTGGCCGAAGGCGCTGTATGACATGGTCGCGCGCATCACCCGCGACTACAACCGGCCCGTAATCGAGATTACTGAAAGCGGATGCTCGTTTGACGACAAGCCCGATGCGACCGGCGCGATTCACGATACCCTCCGCATCGCCTATCACCGCGAATATCTGGCTGCTCTGGCTCGCTCCATCGCCGAGGGCGCCGATGTTCGCAGCTATCACGCCTGGAGCCTGCTTGATAACTTCGAATGGGCGGAAGGCTTCAGCCAGCGCTTCGGCCTGGCCTACGTAGATTTCAAAACCCAGCAGCGAACCCTGAAAGATTCAGCCCGCTGGTACGCAAAGGTCGCCGCCGAGAACCGAGTGAGCAGGTGAGATTGCAGATTGTAGAAATCAGAAATCAAATATCAGATTTCAGATTGGGAGCGCTCGCAAAGAATGGTTTCCATTCTGCATTCTGACTTCTGCATTCTGAAATCTACAATCTGAAATCTGCAATCGAAAATGCTCTCCCTACTTCTGTTGCATTACCAACTCCCCATTCTCCACTCGCATGTCCCCTACGTTATCCGGAAGCTTCAGCCGGTCGCGCTGTTCGGCCAGCTTCTTCTGTAGCGTCGGATTCACCAGCGACACTGGAATACTCAGATCTCCCATCTTGAATTCCGTCGGATCGAAGGTGGCGTAGCCATCCTTCTCGCCGAGATGGCCGGAAATCGTAATCCAAACATCTTTGCCGGCAACTTCCGCGAGGAATTGCCCGTGCACCAGATCGCCGTCGAAGCTGACCTGCTGGTCCTTGATGGTAGGCGAGGCGCCGGAATCAGAAGAAACGCCAGCCGTCCCCGTATTGCCTAATGACTGCGCCAGTACCGCGCTGATCTCGTCGGAATTGATGCGCACTTCAGCCTTTGGGCTTGCCGAAGCCGAGGTATCAGCGGCACTGTTCGCCTGCGATTGCGTGGCCCGCGCGAACTCAGCCATCTTCTGATCAAACGCCTGAGCATGCTCCGCAATCGCAGCAGGAGCCTGCGGGTGAGCGACCAGGGTCGGCTTCTTCAATACCAGAACAAGGGCTACCAACGAGACCACCAGCGTCGCAATGCTAATAACGCGATTCAGCTTAAGTTTCATGGCAAGGAAATGGTAGCGGCGAGATGAGGCAAAAGTTAGATAACCAAAGTGACCTGTGGGCGGAGACAGTGTTGAGGAGATACTGTGTCGAACGGACGTTCCTGTCCGCCTGCCCTTGACTTTGATTTTACTTATGACTTTAAAATTCTGACTTCTCCCTTCGCCCTCACCCCAGCTTCTTCCCCAGCAACTCATTCACAACCTGCGGGCTCGCCTGGCCCTTGGACGCCTTCATCACCTGCCCAACAAAGAAGCCCAGCATAGTTCTCTTCCCCGCCCGATACTGCTCCAGCTGCTTGGGATTGGCGGCCAAAACTTCGTCGATCATCTTCTCCAGCGCCGAGGTGTCGGTCGACTGCTGCGGTCGCCCTTCCTCTGCATAGACGACAGGAAAATCTTTCCCGCGCTCGAAGCTCAGATCGTAAAGCTCCTTAAGCATCTTCCCTGAGATCGTCCCCGCCTCCACCAGATCCGCGGACGCGGCCACTCCCCTCATCGAAATTGGTGACTGCTCAATTGCAATGCCCTTCGCCTTCAGCCGCCCCATCAACTCGCTCTGCACCAAATTAGCCACGCGCTTGGGATTCTTCGCCGCCTTCGCCGCCTCTTCAAACTGATCGGCCAGAGATTGCGAAAACGTCAGCACCTGCGCATCGTATTCCGTAATCCCATATTCCTTCACCATGCGCGCGCGCCGCGCCTCCGGCAGTTCGGGCAACGAGCGCGCGATCTCGGCCTTCCATGTATCGTCCACGACTAGCGGAAGCAGGTCAGGCTCGGGAAAGTAGCGATAATCGTGCGCCTGCTCTTTCGAGCGCATGCTGTAAGTCTTGCCTTCGTTCGCGTTGTAAAGCCGCGTCTCCTGCGTGATCTTGCCGCCTGACTCGAGAACGTCAATCTGGCGTCCGATTTCGTATTCCAGCGCGTCGCGGATGAAGCGAAACGAGTTCACGTTCTTGATCTCCGCCTTGGTGCCGAACTCTTTTTGCCCCCGCGGCCGCACGCTGACGTTAGCGTCGCAGCGCAGCGACCCTTCCTCCATGTTGCAGTCACTCACGCCTGTGTACAGGATGATTTCTTTCAGCCGCGTCAAATATTCGTACGCCTCCTCGGGGGAGGAAATATCGGGCTCGCTAACGATTTCGATCAGCGGCACGCCGGTGCGGTTAAGATCGATGGCCGTCTTCTCCGCCGCGTCAGGAAAGCCCTCGTGCAGGCTCTTGCCCGCATCTTCTTCGAGGTGCACGCGGGTTATGCCGATTTTCTTTTTGCCCTTCCCCGCAGGAATCTCGATGAAGCCAAAATCGGCCAGCGGCTTGTCATACTGAGAAATCTGGTAGCCCTTGGGCAAATCAGGATAGAAATAATTCTTGCGCGCGAAAATAGAAGTCTCGTTGATGCGACACTGCAGCGCCATCGCCGCGAGCGTGGCGAACTCCACCGCCTTCTTGTTGAGCACGGGCAGAGCCCCAGGCATCCCCAGGCAAACCGGGCAAACGTTTGTATTGGGCGGCGCCCCAAATCGCGTCGAGCAAGAGCAGAAAATCTTCGTCACCGTCAAAAGCTGAACATGCACTTCCAGCCCAATGACCGGCTCATACTTTGTGCGGGCCCCGATGGAATCGGCCGTCGTAGTGACCATGATAGTGATTATAAGGGCGAGGCGGTGGGCTACAGCGGGGCGACGTAAGCTCTTTGCTTAAGCAGCAGTGCCCCTCCCACCGTACTTGCCGGTCAGTTCAGCTCAGTCCGACGCGCCGATGCCTTTTGTATGCCAACGAGGAAGCAATCTGAATCGAGCCGAGAAATACCAGCCCTGAGAGGAAGGGCAGATTGCAGTCGCACACCGTAGTAAAGCTCAGCGCAACCACCAGTCCCACCAACCCCACCGCTTCAATTTTCCGCGGAGCATGACTCAAATACCTGAAACACAGCGCGGCAGCCAGCGCCGCGAGCAACAGAAGTTCCAAAAATAACGGACGTGGACGGACGAGAGAAGGGACAGATGGACTGAATCCCAAGAGAAGAGATATCGCTGCCTTGAGCGCTATATATATCTGCGCCCCGAAAAACCATTTCACCCAATAGCGAACAGTCAGGAACATCACAGCTGAGGTCGCAGTTAGCCCACACGCCCCAACCAATCGGTAAATTGGTCGAGTAAAGTCGCCCCTGCCAAGGAGAAGGGTTGTGCTGACAAGAACTAAGAAGGCGAACGCCAGTGTGAACAGAAGCCATCCGGCCAAGTGCACGCCCGATCGAACCTGCTCGCTAATAGTCCGTTGATCTCTAATGTTCAAAGCCGAAATCTCCCGACCTTGTTCTACGCCCGCTCATAGAACCGGAAAAACAGCGACTGCTTCGACACCGGCTGCGCCTTCTCCGTCAACGCCGCCATCTGCTGCTGGTTGAGCGGCGTGAACTCCCGCGCCAGCTGCACATTCTGTTCCAGCTGCGGAATCGAATCGCACCCAATAATGACCGTGCTCACCGGCAGCGACAGCGAATAGTACATTGCCTGCCGCATGTCCAACGTGCCCGCGGTCGGCGCCAGCACCATGCCTTCCCACGAATGCTTCTGCTGTTCAATCGGCGGCGGCGTCCACGACGAAAGAATGCGTCCCCGCGCCGGCACCTTCATGCCGATAATTCCCATCTGTTTCTCTACCGCCAGCGGCAGCAGTTGCTCCGAGAAGCTGTAGTGATGCGGATCGGCGGCATTCACCGCCATCAGAATCGTGTCGAACGGATGCCGATGAATGGCCTCGATCAGCGCATCTGGCCGGTAGTGTCCCGTAATGCCGAGATAGCGCACAATTTTCTGGTCGCGCGCCTCAAGCAGCGCTTCCATGGCACCGCCCTTGGCGAAGATCTCATTGATATCCGTCATCGTGCCAATGTCGTGCAGTTGCCACAGGTCGACGTGATCGGTCTGCAGCAGCTTCAGCGAGGTCTCGATCATGCGCATCGAACCGTCGCGCGTACGCTCTTTCGTCTTGGTGGCAAGAAACGCTTCACTGCGGCGATGCTTCATCACCGCGCCGACATATTGCTCGCTCCAGCGTTCCGGCCCGCCATAAATCGAAGACGTGTCGATGTAATTCACTCCAATGTCGAGAGCCTTTTCGATGATCGGCACTGCGACCGCTTCGTTGTGCGGCTTCTCGAGCGCGGCCTGCCCTCCCAGACTGAAGATGCCGACTTTGTATCCCGTCTTTCCGAGATTCCGGGTCGGCATGGAATTTGTGGTCGCCGAATTGAACGGCAGGGAACTCGCTGCGGTAACGGCCTGTCCGCGCGCAACCTCAGGAAGCGCCGCCGACCCCAGCGCCGCCGCAGTCACCAGTCCGCCGGCCTTGAGAAATGTACGTCGATTGCTGTCCGATGATTTGTCCAAGTTATGTTTGCTCATGACGTCCTCCTGCTTTCTGACGCCTCTACACTAATCCCAATTCCCGCCGGAATCTACGCTCAATTGAAATCGCGGTCTGTGTCGCTGTACGACCGCATCCCGTTCGGCATCATCCTGACCGGAACCGTTTTTCAGGCGAAGGGAAGGATCCTGCGTGCCACCAGCAACCGGACGTCGAAGGTCGATTGTTCGAAGAGTAAGGCCGACGCCAGTTCTAGTGCGGCGCGTCCAGATACTTGTCCACCGAAATCTCGAAGTACATCAACTCATCTCCCTTGGCATCGTTCACGCCGGTGATGTCAATGTTCGCGCCCGGCAACGGAGACGAGATTCCGCCCACGTCGAAAAACATAAATCCGGATTGCGTCCCGTGCGGCTCGACCGCCTTGGCCGCAAATTGCGACGACTCGATCTCCTCCATCTCTTTCTTGCTGACCGCGCCTTTCACCTTCCGCGGAAGGGGAAGCGGAACCGGGCTCGGCCGCCCACTGGCCTGCGGATTCGAAAGCCGCCGATACAACTCGCTAGTTGGAACGGGCGTCAGCTTCGAGTGATTGTGCGTAATCAAAGTGATCTCCATGTTGGTGATGGAGACGGGTTGGTCACCGTCATTGGTGACGATGAAAAACATAGGCAGGAAGCCATGCGCCGCAAAATCAATGGAAAATATCTTGGCCTTCTCAGGCGTGTCGTAGGGATCGGCAGCGATGGCAACTTTCGAGTCACGATGAAAATCGTGTGCTGGATAATTGATGGCGGTCTTTGCCACCGGCTTCACGAAGTCCTTGGCTACCAGCAGGACCGCGAAATACAAGGCACCGCAAACAACCGCAACGGCGGAGCGATAGGCGAATCGCGGGAAGGAAGGAGGCATGCCCGCAATTATAGAAGGCTAAATCGCATCACGGTATCCCCGCGTTTTCGTAAAGAACACGAGAGAGTGCGGCACCAGCGGCCACGCGCCGGTTTAGAATGGCTCAGCTTGAGCTACTTTCTCTACAGTCTGTTGCTGGCGCTGGCAATGCTGCTGAGCTTGCCGTACTGGCTCTACCAAATTCTGCGTCACGGCAAATATCGCACCGGCCTGGCCGAACGCCTGGGCCGCGTCCCGTCGCGATTGGTCGCAAACGAAGCCTCAGTAGCCGAACCGCAGCGCAATAGTAACTCCGCCGTCCCGGCGGCTGTCGCGGGAGCCTGCCCTGAGCTTGCCGAAGGGGCGTCACGCCCGAGCTCTCGCGTTATCTGGATCCACGCCGTATCCCTCGGCGAAGTCCTCGCCATCAGCGGACTGGTCGAGCAGATGCGTCGTGATTTCACGCACCACCGAATACTCGTGTCGACCACCACCGACACCGGACAATCCCTCGCCCGCAAGCGTTTCGGCGAAGAGAACGTCTTCTACTTCCCCATGGACTTCGCGTTCGCGATCCGCCCCTACTTGCGCGCTTTGCAGCCCGAAATAGTGATCCTTGCTGAGACCGAATTCTGGCCAAACTTTCTCAGGCTCGCCCATGCCAGCGGAGCCCGCATCGCGGTAGTCAACGCCCGTATCTCCGATCGCTCCTGGCCGAACTACCGCCGCTTTCGCTGGGCTCTGAGAAAAATGCTGGTGCAGGTCGATCTCTTTCTGGCGCAAACGCAAGAAGACGGCGCCAGGTTGCAATCAATCGGAGCCGATCCGTCACGCGTGCAGGTCACTGGCAATCTCAAGTTCGACATAAGCCTGCCTCCTACTCCGCCCATCGTCGAGAGTCTCCGCCAATCGCTGGTGTCAAAACATGCCGGCCCGGTGCTCGTGTGCGGCAGCACCGTAGAAGGTGAAGAACCGCTGCTGCTCAAGGCTTTTGAGAACTTGCGAGTCGCGCATCCGCGTGCCGTGATGATTCTGGCGCCGCGTCATCCAGAGCGCTTTGATGAAGTTGCGATTCTGGTGCGGCAGTTGGGTATTCCATCGTTCCGGCGCTCGCAATGGCAGGAGGAACCGCTTGCCGGCGCAGTGCTGCTTGTCGATTCCATAGGAGAATTGGCGGCGCTCTACGGACTAGCCGATGTTGCGTTCGTCGGCGGAAGCCTGGTGCCGCGCGGCGGACACAACATTATTGAGCCCGCGCAGCACGGCGTGGCCATTGTGACCGGCAACCACACAGAAAATTTCCGCGACATTGTTGCGCTGTTTCAAAGCCGCGACGCCGTGCGCATCGTAGGTATGGCGGAGTTGCCGCTGACCTTGATGCATCTGCTTGCCAACGACGCCGAACGGCGCGCCCTCGGCCGCCGCGCGCAAGAGACGGTCCGCTCGCAGATGGGCGCGACCTCGCGTACGTTGCGAGCCCTGAAGACGCTAATTACCGCCGATCGCGATCCTCGGCCAGCATCGGCCCAAGCTGCGCACACCGATTGAATCCCCTCGCAAGCATCTACGGCGGCGTGGTCGGAACGCGCAACGCGCTCTATGACCGCGGACTTCTGCGCTCGCGACGACTGCAGGGCCCGGTCATCAGCGTGGGCAATCTTTCCGCGGGCGGGACCGGCAAAACTCCGTTCGTCATCCTCTTAGGCGAGTTGCTCAAAGCGCGTGGCATCAAGTTCGACGTCCTTTCGCGCGGATATGGGCGCCGCTCCAAAGGCGTGCGACTGGTCGATCCCGCGGGCTTGCCGCAAGAGTTCGGAGACGAGCCGCTTCTGATTGCGCGCAGACTCCAGGCGCCGGTCATCGTAGGCAAGGACCGCTACCAGGCGGGCCTCTGTGCTGAATCGAAATTCGGACCGCGACTTCACCTCCTCGACGACGGCTTTCAACATCGCGCCTTGGCTCGCGACTTCGATATCGTTCTAGTCACGCCGAAGGACGCCAGCGATCGGTTGCTCCCTGCAGGTCGCCTGCGCGAGCCGTTGAAATCTTTGCGGCGGGCCGACGCCGTGGTGCTGGCCAGTGGCGCTTCAGCGGAATCGTTCCCGATCGATAAAAAAATGGTATGGCGCGTCCGGCGCGGCATAGACCTGAAAAATCTGACGGCTGCGCCCCCGCGCCCCGTGGTCTTCTGCGCCATCGCCCGGCCGCAGAATTTTGTGTTGCAGCTTCGCGCCGCAAATATCGAGCCCGTCGCCGAGGCCTTCTACCGTGACCACCATGCGTATAACGAGAAGGACGTCCGCGAACTGCTTGCTCTCAAACAGCGCAGCGAGGCTGGAGGCTTCGTGACCACGGAGAAAGATGCCGTGAACCTGGGAGGTTACCTTTCGGCCCTGGCCTCCCTCACGGTCGTCACGGTGACAATGGAACTCTCCGACGCAGCTAACGCCCTCGATACCATCCTGCACAAGATCGAAGAGCGAACCCGCAAGCCATGAGAGAATCGGTTGTTCGTAGCGATACGGCGCAGCTCCACGCCTAGTAGCGCCGGCTCTTGCCGGCTGTCGCGGGGGCGTCGCGCCCGCGCGCTGCGATTCACGCGCATGACCAAGCATCCCAAAGAGGCCGACCGTCTCAAGAAAATCGTCGAAGCCTTCCCCAACGTCACTGTGACGGTGCTGGGAGATCTGGTCGCCGACGAGTTCGTCTTCGGCGAAATTTCCCGCGTCTCCCGCGAGGCCCCGGTCCTCATCCTGAAGCATCGCGAGCGCACGGTTGTTCCCGGCGGCGCAGCCAACGCCGCGAACAACTTGGCGGATCTCGGAGTGAACGTTCTCCCCGTCGGCATTGTGGGAGACGATGAGCCGGGTCGACTGTTGCTGAAACATTTTCGCCACAAGCGCATCCCCGTTAGCGGCGTTCTCAAAGATAAGAGTTACACCACGGTGACGAAAACTCGCATACTCGCGGGCATGACGCACACCTCGCGGCAGCAGGTAGTTCGCGTGGACCGCGAGCCGCTGCAAGCTCCGAATACTCACCTGACTCGCGAATTGTATCTGGCGACGCGGAATTACGCGCACGCGTCCGACGCATTGTTGGTCTCCGACTACGGATACGGCGCGGCGACTCCGGCGATCGTGGCTGCGCTGCGCGAAAAGGGTAAGCTCGGATCGACACCCATCGTCCTCGATTCGCGCTATCGCTTGCTGCAGTATTCCGGCGCGACCGCCGCGACTCCCAATGAGCCGGAAGTGGAAGAAGCTCTCGGCATTCGTATCGGACAAGACTGGAACAAACTCATCGCCGCTGGTGAACAGCTCATGACTCGCATGAAGCTGCAGGCGCTGCTGATCACGCGCGGGCGCGACGGCATGGTGGCCTTCAATCACAAGCACAAGCCGGTGGACATTCCGATTGTCGGCTCCGATCAAGTGGCGGACGTGACCGGAGCCGGCGACACGGTGATCGCGGCCTTCACCGCCGGGCTTGCCGCCGGCGCGACCACGGAAGAAGCAGCACAACTGGCCAACTACGCCGGAGGAATTGTAGTGATGAAGCGTGGCACGGCAACAGTTTCGCGAGAAGAGTTGCTGCATGCCATTGAGCAGACGCCGCCGGCGACGCGGCCGCATTAAAGTTACAATTCGAACGCACACAAGTTGAAAGAGCACGACAAAATCCTGAGCCGCGAACAACTGCGCGCCCGCGTTGACGAATGGCGCCGCGCCGGAGAGCGCATCACGCTGGCCAATGGCGGTTTCGATCTGCTGCACGTCGGCCACGTACGCTATCTGCGCGGAGCCAAGGCGCTGGGCGGCAAACTCGTGGTTGCCGTCAACTCCGACGAATCGGTGCGCGCACTCAAGGGCGAAGGCCGCCCCATCATGCCCGACGAAGAGCGCGCCGAAATTGTGGCCGCGCTTGCTGACGTTGACGCAGTCGTCATCTTTCCCGAGCTCGACGTGCGAGCCATCATCCGCGAGATCCAGCCAGACATTCAGGCCAAGGGAACTGATTACACCGCGGACTCCGTGCCCGAGCGCGACGCAGTTGCAAAGTATGGCGGCCGCGTGGCAATCGTCGGCGACTCCAAGAATCATTCCACCAGCGAAATCATTCGCTCACGGCTTTCGCCGGGGAAGTCCTGACCGTGGCGGCGGACGGAATTACCAACATCAAGCGCTTACTCATCGTGCGCCTCAGTGCCATGGGTGACGTCATCCACACTCTGCCCGCGGCCCAGGCTCTGCGCGAGGCCTTTCCCCACGCGATGATCGGCTGGCTCATCGAAGAAAGATGGGCCGAGCTGCTATACGCCCCCGGAGCGCCGCCCCGCGGCCCACGCTCGGCGCAACGCCCTCTGGCCGACTGGGTACACACCGTGAGCCTCGCTGGATGGCGGAAGTCGCTCTTCACTATCCCAACTCTGCAGCAGATTGCGAAGGTCTGGAACGACGTTCGCGCAGCCAGCTACGACGTTGCGGTCGATCTGCAGGGAGCGATTCGCTCCGCGGTGCTGGCGCGCTGGTCTGGTGCAAGCGCAGTCTATGGCGCCGCCGAGCCGCGCGAATCTCCCGCCAGCCTGTGGTACACGCACCCGGTGATCGCGCACTCTCCCCATGTCATCGAGCAGAATCTTGCCATCGCCGAGGCAGTGACTCACAGGAAATCGAAAGCCTCGCTCGTGCAGTTCCCCCGCGATCTCGCAGCTGAGCGCCGCATCGACGAGCAACTGAAAGCGGCGTCGATCCGCGACTTTGCCATCCTGAATCCGGGTGCGGGTTGGGGAGCGAAGCGCTGGCCCGCGCAACGTTATGGACAGGTCGCGAAGGCGTTGGCTGCCATCGGCCTCCCTTCGATCCTCAACTGCGGCCCCGGCGAAGCGACTCTGGCGCTTGCGGCCGAGGCGGCAAGTGAAGGCGGAGCTAAGACGATCAAGTGTTCGATCACTGACTTGATCGCGCTCACGCGCCGAGCGAAGCTGTTCATCGGTGGCGACACCGGCCCGCTGCACCTGGCCGCCGCGCTGCGAGTTCCGGTCGTGGCGATCTTCGGGCCGACCGATCCCGCGCGAAACGGCCCTTACGGCACGCGCAGCATCGTGTTGCGTCATCCCGAGAGCCCGACCTCGCATGCCCGCCGCGCCGTCCCCGACGAAGGCATGTTGGAGATCACCGCCCAGGCCGTCGTCGACGCGGCCCGCACTCTGCTCTCGGACGCCGTAACAGAAGGTGCGCATGGCTGAGTGGTCGCGCATCGCGCGCCGCATCCGGGTGCCGCTGGGATTCCTATTCGCCGTCCTCTACTTCTGGCTGGCGCGGCCCACCTGGCGTTTCATTGCGCTCGGCGCGCTTCTGATTGTGCCCGGGCTTTTGATTCGCGCGCTGGCCTCAGGCCATGTGCGCAAGAACGAGGCGCTCGCCACCTCCGGCCCTTACGCCTACACGCGCAACCCGCTCTACCTCGGCTCGCTGCTGATCGGCGTGGGCTTCGCCGTGGCCGCGCGCAGCTGGTGGGTCGGCGTCGCGCTCATCGTGATGTTCTTTGCGATCTACATGCCCGTCATCCGCGACGAAGAAACATTCCTGCGCCAGAAGTTTCCCGAGTTCGAGGACTACGCGCGCCGCGTGCCGCGCATGTTCCCCAGAATCACCGCGCACTCCGCGACCAACGACGAGCCCGCAGGATTCTCCACGGACCTGTATCTGAAGCATCGCGAGTACAACGCTCTGCTCGGCGCGCTTGCCATGCTGGCGGCGCTCGCGCTGAAGATGAAATTCTTTCGCTGACTCACTTCTTCGCCAGCAACTCTTTCGCCCGGCTCAACTCCGGACGCGTCGAATTCGATCCCGCGCAGTCTTTCAGCAACATCGCATAGTACTCCGCAGCTTCGCTCTGCTTGCCGGACGCTTCCGCCGCGCGGGCCGCGCCGTAGAGGCCATTGAAGCGGTTGGGATTGAATTTCAAATCTGTCTGATATTCCACCAGCGCCTGCTGCGGACGCTTCGCCTCCAGCAGTATGTCGGCAATCATCTCGCGTGTGGGAATGTCTTGCGGCTCGTCGCCCATCGCATCCTCTTTGTCAGCCATGGAACGCAGCGTCGCAACCGCCTCGTCATTCTTGCCTTCGGCGAAAGCCAGCCAGGCTTGGGCCTGTTTGAGATCGCGGTCCGTAGCCTCAACAAACTCCTTCTTCTTCTGGGACACGAATTTCTGATGGATGGCCTCGATCGCGGCGATATCCTTGCGCACTTCCTCGGGCTGGTGAAGATGTGCACTGCCGATCGCTTTGGCCCAATAGCCGAACGAATCTTCTGCAGTATTTGGGATGCTCACCGGCGTGAGCGCCGCCGCGGCTGCCCAGTCGCGCATCTCGAGTGGGTACAGCGCCGCAAAGTGAGCCTCCGTGGTCAAGTGCGGATCGAATCCCACGCCATACATGTCATGCATCTCGGGCATGGCCTTCACCTCCGCCATCAGCGCGCGGGCGTCGGCTTCGCGGCCGCTTTGCAGGTAGGCGTAGAAAAGAAAATTCATGGCGTGGAACTGGTGACCCTCGCCGCCCATGCCCATACCGGCGGTTTTGCGCGTGGCGGCCACCGAAGCCAGGTTCGATTGGATGTCATCCTGCCACAGCCCCACGCGCGCGAAGATGTGCGACGGCATGTGCAGCGCGTGCGGCGAAGCCGGGGCCACCTGCGCGTAACGCCGCGCCGCGGGAATGCCAAGCTCGGCCAGTTGCGGCTTGTCGTAGGCGTGAATCAGATAGTGCGCCACGCCCGGATGATCCGGCTCGGTGGCAAAAAGTTTTTCCAGAATCGCCGCCGCCTGTTTGCGATTGGCGAAAGTCGCGTCGTTCTCCGGTTCGGAAGCCAGCAGCGAGAGCGCGTAGAACGTTGCCGCTTCGTGATCGTCGGGATAGGCCTCGTACACTTTCTTCATCGCGTCGGAGTAAGCTTTGGCGCGGGCGTTGTGGTCGAGCTTTTCCGGATCGCTGTAAAAAGCAACGATTGCCGCGATGTAGGCCTTCTCGCGCGGCGTGGCGGGGCCCAGTTGTGGAACCGACGCTATCTTGTCCGCGGAGTTTGCTTCCCCGAGGCCGCGTTTGATGACGTTCACGTCGGGCTCATTCCAGAGCTGGTGCCACAGGCTCATCGCGATTCCCCAGTGCGCCATGGCGCAGTGGGAGTCGGTGTGCGTGATGCCAAGAAATTGCTTTTCCGCTTCTTCGTACCAGAACGAGTGCAGAAGCGCGACTCCGCGGGCGAAGGGCTTCTGCACCGCCGCGGAACAGGAGATGGGGAAGTGCACCGTCCCCAGCTGAGTCTCGCTGAGATCTTCGTGATGATGGTGGTCTTTGTCCTGATCGTCATCGGCGAAGGCGGCCAGCGTGAACAGCGAGACGAAGAGCAGAAGGCACGCGAAGCGTTTCATGAAGGACCCCACGAGTGATGTGATCCGGATTCTAGTCATGGGGAAGGACGAGGGTCAAACAGGCGAGGAATGCGCTCGAGATGGAGATATCGATGCATAATTTTTTTGATCGATTTCCATAAAATATCTGTTTTGTTAGAGTTACGGAGAACCGATATGAGGCTCCCTCGCAAAATCTTGAGCGGCAAGAACTTGCGCGCAAAATATTCTGGAATAAGGACTTAGCGGCGTGGGCCATCTTGCCGATGCGGTTGTATTTTTCGCGCATGAGGTCAGTTTGCGCTTGTTGTAGTTTGAGAGTAAAGGTCGTTTGTCACAGAGGTGTCAGTTTGGCTGTGGAAGGCTGTGGAAAAAAATAGTCGGCCCGAGTCTCCCGCAAGAGCTTGTTCCTTCCCTCTTCCCTATGGACTCTGCCGTGGCAGGGAAGCGTCCCGCGAAACGCATTGATTCGCAGCTTGAGCGGTCGATCTGGCGTCGTTTTGGGCGTTAATGAGTGTAATCGCGATGTTACGCCAATCGGCCCGTGGGTTTATTCTGGATGCCATGCGCCGAACAGTATCAGTGTTGTTGTGCATCGCGATGGCCGCTATTTCCTTCGGACAATCGGCTCGGTCCGCAGCACCGAATGAACAAGCGGCTGATACGGGTAGGACCGGAACACTTGTTGTATTAGTGACTTGGGATGACGTTGACACGACGCCAACCGCCGGCGCGTACGTAGAAGCGCACAGGGTTTCGGAGAAGTCCTTCATCTTGAAGATGGTGAAGCCGGGGCGATATGAGGCAGCGCTTCCGCCCGGAGTCTACGACGTGTTCGTGAGCGAAGGGATTTCGACGCCAAGATGCAGGCGTGCATTGGTCACAGCCGGTAATACGGGGTACTGGAGGCTGATGCTCGAACACGATGAGGTTTATTTGGACAGGTCAGGGGCACGTCCCAGCAAATGAACTGCATTCAGGTGTTCTCGTTGAGCGGCTCGGACAAACGGGCCCACTAACCCCCGCCGGGGCATTTTGAGTGAGATGGGGATTTCGCCAACCACGCCACTACGTGGCGGTCTTCGGCCTCTGCACGTGCCTTCTTTCTATCCAGCCGACCCACGTGCAAGCTAGGAACACGCCACAACTAGGCAGTATCGCGTCACGCGCAACCTGCTTCCAGAAATACGAATACTGAACTGAGTCCTTCAGCCGCGATCGCCAACTCCGCGTGCCGTTCAGTCCATTAGCCAAATCTTGCTCACGCCTTTTCCCGTCCACGCGTAAAGGATCGCCCACGACTCGTACTTGCAAAAAACGATGACGGGGTTGGTCGCTCGAATGGTCTTATCGCCATACACATCGTGGTATTCGCCTACCGGCAAGCTCCAGACCACCGGCGCAATCGGGGTCGGCCCGCCTGTGTCCAAGGGGGTAATTAGCCATTTCCCGTCGTCCTGGTGGGCCACTACGAGCTTGGTGGGCTCCTTGGCCCCACTCCCGGTAATCAGAACCAAGGCCAACGTGGGTTTGCCATCACCGTAGAAGTCGACCTTGACCACTCCGGGGCAACTGTTGTCGTGGTCCGATTGAAAAAATTTCCTGTCGTCTTCCTCAAGATCTGACAGTTCAATAATTTTCACTCTTGGATACTTGCCTGCGACTTCACGCTGCAAATCCTGAGGGAGAACACACGCCTCGCTTGTCTGCGGGGATGCTGTGCCTTGGGCGAACGCGCTACACACGAGAACAGTAATGACAATCAGCAAATGCGGACCGAATTTCGCATTGGCACTCATATCAGGATTAGACAACATTTTCTCGATCCTGACGCTTTGGCGGGGGATTCCTTGGATTACTGTTGTAACCAGATGGGATGAGAAGGCCGGTCTCCGGACGGGATGCTGTACGCTCCCAAGTTATCGACGTGCTCGAAGCACAGATAAAAAGGAGACCGGCAATGAAGAAGGTTAGCACCAGAGCAGCAGCGCA